>FWPU01000023.1_pt1 | contig 505363 bp, 374 predicted proteins | sample 2228361 | NCBI WGS metagenome assembly FWPU01 (sample SAMEA103939777, study PRJEB20133) | metagenome | reverse complement strand
TGGGCTCTGGGGTGTACATCTGTCGCCTGGCCGCCGGCGAAGTGGTCAAAACCACCAAGATGGTCCTGGTGCGGTAAGAGGCCGAACCTCGTTCCAGAGGCGCAAACAGCGGAGGGGAGAAAGCTATCCGGCTTTCTCCCCTCGTGCTAATGGCGCGAGGGCGAAAAGTAGGCCTCGAAGGAGGAAGGTGAAGATCTCAAGAGAGCTTACGGTCTTGCTGTTCGGTTTCGTTGCCCTTGCGGAGGGGCTCCGCGCACAGGGGGTCGTGCGCGTCACGTTCCGCCACTATCCCACTTCGTCCAGGGTGGTGCGGGCTTTTGTCCCCGGCACCTTTAATAACTGGGGACCGAACAGCAGTGGTCGCATCTACCCGAATGCGCCTTCGCAGATGGACTATGTGGATTCTTTGGGCTTTTACGTCAAGACTGTAGCTTTGCCGGTAGGCACGACGCAGCAGTACAAGTTCCATGAACACTTTGACCCTTCGGGTGCACAATATCAGTGGCTCACGGATCCGCTGAATCCGCGCATCAACTATGCCGACAACAACAACTCCGTCCTGCCCGTGGGGCCGGCCATGGTGTTCCAGCTCTGGCCGCGCCCGGGCGCAGTGGTGAGCGATCAGAGCCCCACGATCGTGGCGGCGATTTGTGTTGTGGAAGGGGACTCCTTGCTGCTCGACCAGTCGACGGTGAGCGTTGACGGGCGGGTGTGGAGCACTCTCGAGGGGAAGATGCTCGAGGAGCTCTCCCTCCTGCGCTGTCCTCTGCCCTCGCTTACCAGCGGTGTGCACAGGGTGGAGCTCGCGGTGCGCACGCGGGGTGGTCGTTCCACCGTGGACTCCACCTGGTTTACCTACGTATCGGGACCAGTGTACTTCGAGACGCCCTCGACTGACAGTTGCTGGGCTGGGGCCCGTACGATTCGTTGGCGCACGGCCCAGGGTGTGGCGGCGCGATCGGTCACATTGCATCAAATCGGCAGTCATCCGCTCATTTTTCCGGCCTCCTCTTCCGGGGAGTATCAGTGGACAGTAACCCTGCGTTTTGGAGATAACCGTTTCGTGGCTTCGGTCACGGATTCGGCTGGGGTGACTGCCAGCTCGGATACCCTGCGTCTTCGCTACCCTCCCCCGCGGTTGCCTCAGCCGCAGATCACCTTTGTCCAGGCGGGTCGCAGGGTGCGGGTGTCCGGAAGAGGTAACGATCCCCAGGGCAAGCCGGTGACCTACCTCTGGTCCTGCCAGGACACCAATCCTGCGCCCTTGGCGGGGGTTGAAGGCCGCGCCGACTCGACGTTCGAGATCGACATTCCACCCGTCCCCGGCGACTACGCCCTGAAGCTCACGGTCAGCGATCAGGATGGTCACACCAACTCCACGGTCAATTTCTTCACCGTGGTCAGCGACTCGCAGGTAATAACGCCGGACCTCCGCACCGTACCCCGATGGGTTGCCCAGGCGCGGGTGTACTGCCTGTTCGTCAGGTCCTTTACGCCGCAAGGGACGTTGCGCGCCGCAGCTGACCACCTGGATCATGTCCGGCGCATGGGATTCAATGTCATCTGGGTGCTGCCGGTGATGGATGTTGAGGGGACCCTAGACCAGGGGACCAACATCGGATACAACATCGTCGACTTTTACCAAATCGAGCCGGTGTACGGCACGGAGGAGGACTTTCGCGATTTTGTGCGCAAGACCCATGAGCTGGGGCTGCGCGTGATCCTTGATGTGACGCCCAACCACACCAGCAGGTCACACCCCTTTGCCTTGGACGTGCGCGCCAGAAAGCGCTTCAGTCGGTACTACGATTTTTACCAGCATGAGATAATCGCGCACGACGACAACGGTCTCGGCCAGAGCGTCTCTGCCGATGGGATCGTGTACTACTCCGGCTTCTCCGATGCCTTGCTCAACTGGAACTGGGCGGACGAGGAGGCGAGAAAGTACATGTTGGAGGTCTACGCGCATTGGCTGCGCACCTATGATATTGACGGTTTTCGCCTTGATGTGTACTGGGGTCCACACCGGCGCTATGGGCGCGCGGCGTTTGACGAGCCCTTGCGCAGGGCGTTGCGAGCAGCCAAGGCCGACATCATGATCCTCGGGGAAACCAATGGCACTGGCCCAGGCTCCGAGGCGCAGTATGCCGACCAAGGAGGCGGCATTGATGTCGGGTATGACTGGATCCTCAGCGGTGCCCTGGACCGCCTCCCTGCTGTTTCTACCCTGGATGCGCGACTGTACAATGGCGGCTATCGACCAGGCCCAAACTCCTTCTTCTTGCGTTTCCTGGAAAATCAGGACGAAGACCGAGTGGCCTATCGCTACAACGGCATCGAGAAAACGGTGCCAGTCTCCACCGCCGTCTTCCTGGCGACTGGTATCCCGCTGCTCTACCAAGGGCAGGAGGTGGGCATGGGCTATGGGATGTCAGGCAGCCGGGACTACCGGGTGCGTTCAACGGTCAACTGGGCTAACCCGGCAGGGCAAGTGCTGGCGCGGCACTACCAGAAGCTGGCCCACATTCGCGCGCAGTTCCCCGCATTCAGCCGGCAATTTGAGGACAGCAATGGTGACTCTCGCATCGATGGCAGCGATCGCTCGGTACAGGTACGCCTGTCCACCACTGCGCCGGAAGTGTACGCCTTTGGCCGCCCTTGGGTCGACCAGAACGGCGTGGTTGCCCTGAACTTTTCCGGCAATGCTGTATCCTGCGCTGTGGCTGTGTGTCCTGCCTCGTGGGCCGAATTCAGCGACGGGTTCAACGCTTCAGCCTCGTACTACCTGAACGACCTTTACTACAGCCATTCGGCGCTGGTACCGAGCGGTTTTCTCGATACGTTGCGCCTGAACCTGCCGGCATATGGCGTGGCCGTCTTCACAATCAGCACGAGCGAGCAGCAGCTGCAGCTGCCGGAGCTCACGGTGGCGGTGTCACAAAGCGTGCGGGAGGAGAACCCGCACGCGTGGGGTCTGGGGCAAAACCACCCCAACCCCTTCAATCAGAGCACGGTTGTGCCCTATCGCCTGCTTAGGGATGGTCCGGTGCGGGTGGAGGTGATCGATGTGCGGGGTAGGTGGGTAAAGACGTTGGTTGACCGGTTGCAGCCGCCTGGCATGCACGTGGCGTTCTGGGACGGCAAGAGTCACGATGGCAGCCAGGTGGCCAGCGGCCTGTATTTTGTGCGCCTGGTAGCAGGGGGGAGGGTGGACGTACGGAAGGTGCTCTTGGTACGATGAGTTGCCGGCAAGGAAGAGAGGCCGGCACAGCACCACCAGGCGCGAGCCGAGTGCGCAAGCTTCTGGTCTGCCTGTTTCTGTGGCTGCCGGCCCTACCCGCCTCATTGGCCCAGGTGAAGGGCACGGTGGAGCGTGTGACCTTCTTCAGTCCGGCACTGCGGACCCACAAGAGCATGAACATCTACCTGCCACCGGGGTACGGCGGCGGGACGGAATACTATCCCGTGGTATACCTTTTCCGTGGACATGAGCGAGAGTGGATCAACCGGGACGAGGACGCCAGTCGAAGGGGGAGAAACATCCAAGATGTAGCAGATGAGCTCTACGCTCAAGGTAAGATTGGCAAAATGATCCTGGTGATGCCTGGCCTCTCCTCCGAGGACAACACCATCCCGGGCCTGGGCGTGAACTTCGTTCAGGTGAGCGCTGCCGGAGGCAAGGCGGGTGTGGGAAGTGGGCAGTTCGAGGATTTCCTGCTCCAGGACGCGATTCCGTTTGTGGATAGTCACTACCGGACGATTCCCAGCCGGACGCAGCGAGGCGTGGATGGCTTCTCCCTGGGCGGCTACACCGCCATGATGCTTGTGGCAAAACACCCCGAGCTTTTTTGCTCGGCAGGGGCCTATGATGGCACGCTGATGTGGCTTGACCTGGACGACCCGCGCACGCCTGGCTCTCTAGATGACCAGACATGGCTGGGTTCTTCCCTGTTCGACCCGGCCTTTGGCAGGCCACGAACCGTGCTGGCCATGCTGCGCTACAATCCCTGTAATCTGTTGCGGGATGCCTCGCCCGATCGGCTGGCGCTGTTGGCAACGTGCCAGTTCCTCATTCATAGCGCGGGCAATGCGCAAGCGGGTAACCTGCAGAGATCGCAGCACATGGTGCAGGTGCTCAATTCCCAGGGGCTGGCCAATAGCTTCCAGGATATCCGCCTCAGTCCCGATGCCGAGCACAACTGGTACTTTGCCGATGAACACATGCGCCTTACCCTGCCCTTGCATTGGCAAAAGTTCCAGAACCCGGTCGCCAACATGCCCCTGCGGCTTCTATTTCCAGAAGGCGGGCTTCGCCTCCAAGGGCAGACGCGCCTTCTGTGGTCGCCCGGCCTGCCACTGGCGGGTGGCCTCACGCTGCTTTCCTTCAGCAGCGATGATGGTCGGCACTGGCGGCCGCTTGCGGCCCGCAGTGCCGCGGACACCGCTTTTCTCTGGGACACGGCCCAAGTGCCCGACGGCACCCGCTACCGCCTGCGCGTGATGGTCGTGGCCGATTCCGTGACCGGAGTGGCGCAAAGCCCTGGGAGATTCACTATTGACAACCCCGGCAACGGCGCACCGGATTTGCTTTTCTGGGGGCCAGAGGAGGGAGAAGTGCTCTCTGGCACCAGGACCATTTCCTGGAGCGCAGAGGACGCCGATGGCGACTCGTTGCTGGTGAGCGCGCAATACTCCTCCGACGGCGGGGACCATTGGCGACCGCTGTTCGGGTGGCAGGCAGGCAGCGGCACTTACTCGTGGGACACGCCCCTCTACGAGAACAGCCCACGCTTTCGCCTTATGCTGCGCTGCTCTGATGGCACGGTCACCGTTGCGGATACGTCGGCCCTGTTTGTGGTGGCAAATCCACGCAACGAGCTTGGCGAAAGTGTAGTGAGGCACGTGGCAGGGAACGGCTCGGGCAAGGTCAGCGTGCACGTGGCGGACCCGACCGCGACCAAGGATGCGGTCTATCGGCTCTGTTTCCACGACAACCCGACTCGTTACGACGTGCGGAACCTCACGGAGGGCGTTCAGGTAGTGGCCGGAGCAACCCAGCTGGACGCTACTCGGGAAGGCCCGTTGTTTGACGGCCTCCGGCTGGTGGTTGCACATGTGCCCTCGCCAGAGGTCAACGACGGCAGCACCGGCTGGGTGATTGGAGAGACAACGCTGCAGCATCGCATCTACCTGCCCGTGATTGACCTTGGCGACGAGGTGCTCACGGCAGTTCCCTGGCCGTCGGATTATGAGATAGCCATCCATGACGAGGTTGTGGCTATTTCCAGTGGCCTGTGGGGTGCAAAGCCGCTGCCGATGAAGTTCTCTGTGCGCGAGTGGCGCACTCGGCAGCCTGTGGACGCGATCTACAATGACCCTGATGGCAACGGCACCATTTCCGCAGGTGACGAACTCTTCCTCCTCGCGCGCGAACAGGGAGGGGACTCGAAGTTGACGTGGGCCATTACCTTCGGCGGCCTGCCCAATGCAGTTCCTCCAGCCCCTGGGGACCTCTTTCTTCTGAAGACCAGGAAGCCTTTCACCTCTCGCGACGTCTTCGAATTCAATCCGGCCTGGAGCCAGACGCGGGTGACTCGCGCTGGTGTGTTGCAGGCGGAGCTATCTCTTGCCGCTTACCCGAACCCGTTCAACCAGTCGGTGATGGTAGTGTGTGCCTTGCCGGAGGGCGGCCCTTTCGTGCTCCGGGTGTTTGACATAGCAGGACGGCGGGTGAGGCAGGAGAGCGCTGAGTTGGCCTCGCCAGGCCGCAAGGTCATCGTGTGGGAGGGCACCGACCAGGACGGCGGTCATCTGCCCAGCGGCGTGTATGTCATCCTCGTGCAGGCAGGTCGACTATTGCGGAGCAAGGAGGTGGTGCTGGTACGATAGGCAAGGAGCTGTTGAGGAGAGTGCAAGCGCGAGGAGCGGTTTCGGAGGAGGGACGATGAGTCTGGTTGACTACGTGGTTGTGGGCATCTACCTGACGGCGATGGTCGCGATTGGCATGCTCATGCAGCGGCGCGCCTCCGCGGGACTCGACTCTTACTTTCTGGGCAATCGCAGGTTGCCGTGGTGGCTTCTGGGGTCCTCCGGGATGGCCTCCTGCCTGGATGTCAGCGGGACAATGATCAACACCGCCTGGGTTTTTGCCTTGGGCGTGAGCGGCCTTTTCGTGGAGATTCGCGGTGGGGTGACGCTGCTCATGGCCTTCCTGATGATCTTCACGGGCAAGTGGCAGAGGCGGGCCCAGGTGATGACCATGGCGGAGTGGATGCGCTTCCGCTTCGGCAGTGGCCGGCAGGGCGAGGTGGCGCGCCTGGTGGCAGCCATCTCCACTCTGGTGATGACCATCGCCATGCTTACCTATTTCGCCGTCGGTTCGGGCAAGTTCATCGACGCCTTCCTTGGAATCCCTTCGTTTCTGGGCATGCCCGGGGAATTCTGGGCCGCCACCCTCATGATTGTTCTGGCGATGATCTACACCGTTGCCAGTGGACTCTACGGGGTGGTCTGGACGGACCTGTTCCAGGGGTTGTTGATCTTTGCCGTGATCGCCTACACTGCCATCCTCTCGCTCCACTTTTCGCTGCCAGAGGTGTTTTCCATCTCGGTGCCATTGAAAGATGGAGGCTTCCAGGCCATTGAGGCAAATCGCGCCATGTGGACCAATGCGATGCCGCGCTGGAAGTTGGATTTTCCGCCGGAATCGGCCTACTCCATCTACAACCTCTTTGGCATCAGTATTCTGTTCTATCTCATCAAGGTGACCATCGAGGGGTACGGTGGGGGCAGTGGCGGCTTTATCGTGCAACGCTACTATGCCGCGAGGAGCGATCGCGAGGCGGGGCTATTGAGCCTCTTTTGGATTTTTCTGCTGTCATTTCGCTGGGTCTTTATCGCCGCCATTGCCGTGCTGGGCATTTCCTATCGCGCCAGCCATCAAGTCATCACCGACCCGGAGACGGTGATCCCGGTGGTGGTCCGCGACCTCACACACACTGGCGTGCGCGGACTCATGGTGGCTGGCGTCATGGCAGCAGCCATGTCCACCTTCGACTCCACGGTCAACGCCGGCGCGGCCTACTGGGTAAAGGATATCTACCAGGCATTCATCAACCCTAAGGCCAGCGAGCGCACGCTTCTGCTGCAGGGCCGGATAGCCTCGGTGTCGCTGGTCGTGGTCGGTCTTCTGTTCAGTGTCTTCGTGAAGAACATTAACCAGATTTGGGGGTGGATCACGATGAGCATCAGTGCCGGTATGTTCATTCCCACTCTCTTGCGCTGGTACTGGTGGCGGATGAACGGCTACGGATTTGCCATCGGTACGGGCGCAGGCATGGTGGCAGCCATCATGCAACGGCTGCTGTTGCCTGAGGTCCCCGAATACGTCGCCTTTAGCATCGCCAGTGGGAGTTCCCTTTTGGGCACTGTCATCGGGACCTTGGCCACCGTGCCTACGGACAGAGAAGTTCTCGCCCATTTCTACCGCGTGACCCGTCCGTTCGGATCCTGGGGGCCGGTGCGTACGGTGATCCCGTCCCACGTGCGGGAAAAGGTGCGCGGCGAACATCGCCGCGACGTGCTCTCCACCTTCATGGCGGTGCCGTGGCAGCTGGTGCTTTTTCTCCTGTGGATGATGGTCATCACGCGCCGCTGGGATCAATTCGTCTATGGGCTTGCGCTACTGGCGGCCCTCTCAGTGGGGCTCTACTTCACCTGGTTCCGCCATCTCGGCAAGGAGGTGACCGGTGAGGGGGACACAGCGACAACGGCGGAGTAGGGGAGTGCGCACGCTGCCCTGGCTTTGCGCGGGGCTCCTGGCGGTTCTGGGGGCGAGTTGTTCCCGCAACGAGCGCCGCATTGTGGTGTGGACCTCACTGCGCCCGGTGGAGCGCCATGTGTTGGCTGCCCAGTTAGCTAGGTTCGCCGCGCGGCACCCGTGTTGGCAATTCAGTCAGCTCTTTTATGGACCCGAAGAGTGCCGTACAAACTTCATCATCTCTGCCTTGGGCGGCAGCGGACCGGCACTTCTCCATGGGGCCAGCGACAACGTCGGCCCCTTGGTGGAGCTGGGCGTGATCCAGCCCATCGAGCCGTTTGTCAGTCAGGCCTTTCTGGATAGCTTCCTGAACAGGCCCATTGTGGCCAACACCTGGTACCGCGGGCACCTCTATCAGGTCGCCGACCGACTGGGCAATCACCTCTGCCTGGTGTACAACAAGGCCCTGGTCAGGCAGCCACCAAGAACGATGGGGGAGTTGATCGAGTTTGGGCGTCAGTTCTGCCGCGACGAAAACGGCGATGGCAAACCTGATCGCTACGCTCTGGCCTGGAACTACACGGAGCCGTTCTTTGTCGTGCCGTTCATCGGGGGCTACGGCGGGTGGATCATGGATGAGGAGCACCGGCCCACCCTGGACACGCCCGCGGTGGTGAACGCCGGCAAGCTGATCTATGAGCTGGCCCACGTGCACCGCATCATCCCCACCGAGTGCGACTATGAGATTGCCAATGCGCTGTTCAAGGACGGCCTGGCCGCGATGATCATCAATGGTCCATGGTCATGGGCTACCTACATCGAGAGCGGCATCGACATTGGGCTGGCGCGCATTCCCATGATCGACGAAACCGGCCTCTGGCCAACCCCCATGGTCTCCCCCTTGGGTTATTCGTTGAACGCCAATCTCAAAGGCGAACGGTTACAGATGGCGGTGGAGCTGCTGCGCTTTCTCACTTCCACGGAGGTGGAGTTGGAGTTCAGCATGGTGGCCAGCACCATCCCCTCTCGGGTCGACGCCTTTGAGCATCCAGCGGTGCGGGACAATGAGCTTTTGCAGCATTCGATGGACCAGCTGCAGGTGGGACGGCCCATGCCGGTGGTGACTGAGCTGCGCATGATTTGGGATGCCATGCGTCCCAGCTATCAGGGGCTCTTCACCGGGGCGGTGTCGCCAGAGCGCGCCGCCAGGGAGATGCAACACACGGCGCTGCGCCTGATCCGGGAAGGCAGGGAGTAAGACCGTGGTCGCTATTGCCAATCGCTCCAATCGTTTGGCTTACTTCTACGTGCTGCCTGCCCTGATCGTGATGGCGGCGGTGGTGGCCTATCCGTTCGTTTACAATGTGGTCATTTCTTTCTCCAACATGAATTTGATCCACTTCCGGGACTGGCGACTGAAGGGGCTGGGCAACTATGCCTCTGTGCTCGGGGATCGGCTCTTCTGGTACTTTTTCGCCAAGACCTGTCTGTGGACGGCGCTCAATGTGCTGTTCCACGTGGTCATCGGCGTCTTTCTGGCCCTGCTTCTTGACAAGGACTTGCGCGGGAGGACGGTTTTTCGGACCCTGCTCATTTTGCCTTGGGCAGTGCCGCAGTACATCACGGCGCTCACCTGGCGTGGGATGTTCAATGCCGAGTACGGAGCCATAAGCCTTTTCCTGGAACGAACCCTGGGGGTCAAGATTCCGTGGCTTTCCACCGAGTGGGGTGCATTTGCCGCCTGCCTGATCACCAACATCTGGCTCGGTTTTCCCTTCATGATGGTGGTGGCCCTGGGCGGCTTGCAGAGCATCCCAGACGAGCTCTACGAAGCAGCGGCCATAGACGGGTCCTCCTGGTGGCATCGTTTGCGGCACATCACCGTGCCGCTGCTCAAACCCGTGATGGTGCCCGCGGTAACGCTGGGCGTGATCTGGACCTTCAACAACTTTAATGTCGTCTGGCTGGTGAGCAACGGAGGAGAACCGTCGGACAAGACGCATATCCTGGTCTCCTGGGTGTACAAAGCCGGTTTCACCTACTTTCGCATGGGCTATGCAGCGGCCTTTTCCATGGTGATTTTCGCTATCCTGCTCATGTTTAGTTGGAGCTTCATCAAGCGCACGAGAGCGACGGAGGCAGTGTACTGAATCGATGCGTGGGCCACGTACACGTTCGCCTTTGGGCAAGGCGCTGAGTTACCTGCTGCTGAGCCTGTTTGCCCTGTTCTCACTCTATCCCATCCTGTGCGTGTTCTCGGTGTCGTTGCGACCGGGCGACCGGCTGCTCAGCAAGTCGCTGGCCATAATACCGGTCGATGCCACGTTGGAGTCGTATCGGCGGCTATTGGTAGAGGAGCCGTTCCTGCGGTGGATGGCCAATAGTAGCCTGGTCTCCGCGGTGGTCACCCTGGCAGGGGTGAGCCTGGCTGCGGCGGCAGGCTATGCCTTTTCGCGCTACCGCTTCGTGGGCCGTGACCAGGCCATGGTCCCCCTCATCACCACCCAGATGTTCCCGGTGACCATGCTGTTATTGCCCCTTTTCATCATGCTCATCAAGCTCAAGGCCTACAACTCCTATTGGGCCCTGATCATTGCCTACTCGGCCACTGCACTCCCCTTCACCACGTGGCAGATGAAGGGGTACTATGACACCATTCCTTTCAGCCTGGAGGAAGCCGCGGCCATCGACGGCTGTTCTCCTTTTCGTACCTTCTGGCAGATCGTCCTCCCTCTGGCTGCGCCAGCTCTGGTCATCACCGCGCTGTTTTCCTTCATGACGGCGTGGTCGGAGTACTTGGTGGCCAATGTGCTCATCCAAGATCAGGATCTGTTCACTCTCCCCCTCGGCCTGAAAATGTTCCAGTCGAACATGGAGGTGGCCTGGGGGCTCTATTCGGCTGGTGCCATCGTGGTGAGCATCCCGGTGGTGGTGCTCTTTCTCTTTCTGAGCCGGTGGCTCGTCTCGGGTCTGACCCTGGGGAGTGTCAAGGGGTAGGCAAAGATGGAGCAAGATTCACGACGAGTGCCGATGAGGGCGGGTGGAGACGACATGGACAGCGTACCTCGGAGGGGCCGGAGGTGGTGGCGTTGGCTCGTTGCCCTGTTGGTAGTCTTTGCCCTGGGTACTGGCGGAGCGGCTGCCCTTTGCTGGTGGTTGGTTCATGACCTGCCTGATGCGGAGGCGATCAGGGCCTATCGGCCTGCCACGGCCACTGAGGTGCGCGATGCGCACGGGCGGTTCATCCTGTCGGTGACGAGCTGTGTGAGTCGCATCTGGCGGCCGTTGAGCAGCATGTCGCCCTGGCTGATCAAGGCGGTGATTACCAGCGAGGACGACACGTTCTTCCAGCACGAGGGCATTCGCCCGGAGATGATCAAAGAGGCGCTGGCCAAGGACTTGAAGGCACGACGGTGGGCGCGCGGGGCAAGCACCATTACGCAGCAGCTCGCCAAGAATGCCTTCCTAAGCAAAGAGAAGACCCTCACGCGCAAGGCGCGGGAGATGGTCTTGGCCCGCCGGATGGAGAAGGTGCTCAGCAAACAGCGCATCTTGGAGCTGTATTTGAATGTGGTCGAATGGGGCGATGGGGTGTACGGTGCGGAGGCCGCGGCTCGCTACTACTTTGGCAAACCGGCCAGCGCCGTCACTTTGCCGGAGGCAGCCATGCTGGCTGGCATGTTGCCCAATCCCAAGTATCGCAATCCCTTTCTTCGCCATGAGAAGGTTATGAGACATCAGCGCCGGGTACTTCATCTCATGCGCAACAACGGGGTGCTCACTGCCGAGCAGTACCAGGCTGCCCTTGCGGAACCGGTAGTGCTGAATCCAGATGGCCCCAAAGCGCTACGTCGCGGCATGGCCACGCGTGGCGATTGCTTCGGCGATGTGCTCTTGCGCTATCTGCGAGCCCGCCTGGGCGAGTCGCGGCTCCTGTCCGGTCAGCCGGTGGTGCTCACGCTCGAGCTGGATGTGCAGAGAGCCCTGGCTGCACGCGTGGGACGCGAGGGCTCTTCCTTGGAGGTCGCGGGCGAGCTGCTGAGTGATCGTGCTCACGCTGGCTGCACGCGTGGGACGCGAGGGCTCTTCCTTGGTGGTAGCCAAGAAGGAGGGACAGGTGGTCGCTGTGGTCTGCGCTGATACTGCCGGAGAGGAGAGGTTTGGAGGCATTGCGCCGCTGGAGCCAGCGCAGGAGGGAATTCAGGCAGGCGCCGACTCCTCGGCAACACTGCTCTCGGATCCGCTTCACGGCTGCGTGTTCGAGGTCATCAGTTACGAGGACTTGCTGCATGAGAACTTGCTTTCGCCATCCCCGAAGGCCGGTCACGAGGCGAGGCGATAGGAGGAGCATCGCAACCAGGGCATCAGTGCTGGTGGCCCTGGCGTGCGCAGTGGTGGTTGCCTCCTGCTCGTCCGCGCAGCGGCTGCGCCAGAGGGCCGACCACCAGGCCAGGCTGGAGACCTTTCATCGCGCCTTAGGGAACATGATGCTGGTAGGCAACTACTCGGGCGCTTTCGGCCTGCTGCAGGAGATGCTGTTCCAGGACAGTACCTTCATCTACCTTGACGACTACCAGCAGCTCTACCAGTGCGGGGTGCGCACCGGGCTGGTGAACACTGCCTGCACGGCGCTCCACTTTGGCGGCTGGCGGGCCTCGGGTCTGACAGAGCTGGCAAGGCGCCAAGCTGCTTTGAGCGCCTTTGACGGGTGGCTAACCATGCTGCGTCACCGCTGGGCCGCCGGCGAGCTGACTGTTGCGGACCGCCACCTGGGCGAGCTTCTGAGGCCAGAGAACGAAGTGTACCCCTGTCTACCGGTCGGAGGGGTCGCGGCCATCCGCCGCCGGGTGAAAGTGCCGCGAGGGGTACAGTTCCCCTCGGGCACGGTTGGGGTGGAGGCGACAGTCGATGCGCAGGGGCGGGTGGTCGAGTGTCGGGTGATCTCGCCAGTGGAGCCCTTGTTGGACCAGGTGGTAGTAGAGGCGGTCTATCGAAGTCCCTTCTTCCCCGCCTTCCTCAGGGGAATGCCGGTGGGCACAACCGTGGTGGTAGAAGTTCCAGCCCCGGCGCCGTGACAGGAGTGCCCCTGTGCGGGAGAGGAGGCCACGTCAATGCTCACGCAAGGCCTGCAGGGGCGGGAGGTCATTGTGCCCATATTGTGATCATGAGGACCCCAGGTCCATCGAGCTGAGTGGAGGAGCGGTTCTATGAGCAGGCGTTTCTGTGCTGTGCTGGTGGTGTTTGTGCTGGCTGTTCCGGGCGCAGTGGCTGGCGGATACCGCAGCTTGGGCGGTGTTCGCGCGCATGAGTGGCGGGACGGTCAGCTGATCCTGGACTGCGGCGGGCCAAGCGTTGAGGTTGCTGTGCTGGCCCCAGACCTCATACGGGTGCGCCTGGCTCCAGAGGGGCAGTTCGCCACCGAGTTTTCCTATGCGCTGATTCCTCGCGAGTGGCCACGGGTCGAGTGCGCCGTGGCTGAAGATGCAGAGCAGATTGTGCTGCGCACAGCTGAGCTCGAGGTGAGAATTAGGCGCAGCCCCTGTCGCGTGGGTTTTTACGCGCCCGACGGCCGCCTGGTGTGCAGTGAGGATGGGACGATGGGCATGGCCTGGGATGGGCCCCGCGTGCAGTGCTTTAAGAGGATGCCGCCCGAGGAGGTCTACTATGGCCTCGGTGAAAAGACTGGCCGTCTCAACAAACGCGGTCGCACCTGGGTGATGTGGAACACTGATCACCCTGGTTACAACTCGTCCACTGACCCTCTTTACCAGTCCCATCCGTTTTTCCTCGCCTTACGGCAGGGCGCAGCCTATGGGATCTTCTTCCACAACACGCATCGCACCACTTTCAAGTTTGCTGCGGGAACACAGCAGTTCTACTCTTTCGGTGCCGAAGGAGGGGAGCTGGATTACTACTTTCTCTACGGACCAGGCCTCAAGAAGGTCCTCAATCGCTATGCCGACCTGGTCGGGCGCATGCCATTACCGCCGCTGTGGGCCTTGGGCTACCAACAGTGCCGCTGGAGCTACTACCCGGAGGCTGAGGTGCGGACCCTGGCGCAAACCTTTCGTGACAAAGGCATCCCCTGTGACGCCATCTACCTGGACATCCACTACATGGACGGATACCGCTGCTTCACCTGGGACTCCTCCCGTTTTCCCAATCCCAGGGAGCTGTTGGCCGATCTGGAGGCGATGGGCTTCAAGGTGGTGGTCATCATTGATCCAGGCATCAAGGTTGATCCCAACTATGGGGTCTGCGCGCAGGGGCTGGCTGGTGACCATTTCTGTCGCCTGCCAGACGGCAGTCCGCATGTGAGCCAGGTGTGGCCCGGCGACTGCTACTTTCCGGACTTTACGCGGCCAGAGACGCGCAAGTGGTGGGGGAGCCTGTACAAGGACCTCGTGGCAGATGGGGTGGCAGGATTTTGGAACGACATGAATGAGCCCGGGGTCTGGGGAGGTACGTTTCCGGATATCGTGCAGCATCACCACCGTGGTCAGCTGGTGGACCACCCCGTGGTGCACAATGTCTACGGCCTGGAGATGGCGCGTGGCACCTATGAAGGCGTGCGCGCCTTGCGCCCGGAGAAGCGGCCCTTCGTGCTTACCCGTGCTGGCTTTGCCGGCGTGCACCGCTACGCGGCGGTGTGGACAGGAGACAACGTGGCCACTTGGGAGCACCTACGCCTGGCGCTCAGCATGTGTCTTGGCTTGGGCATGTCAGGAGTACCGTTTGTTGGGTTTGACATCGGCGGCTTTGAGGGGAGTCCCAGCCCCGAGCTGTTCACGCGCTTTCTCCAGCTGGGTGTGCTCATGCCCTTATGCCGCAACCACACCTCCTACGGCACCCGTGACCAGGAGCCTTGGGCATTCGGCGAGGGCTTTGAGGGGATCAACAGGGCCGCCATCCGTCTGCGCTACGCGCTGCTGCCGTACCTGTACGACGTATTTCGCCAGGCCTCTGTGAGCGGGCTACCCATAGCGCGCCCCCTGGTGCTAGAGTTCCAGGGTGACCAGGCGACATGGGAGCTTGATGACCAGTTCCTCGTGGGCGATGCCCTGCTGGCAGCGCCGGTGCTCAGCGAGGGTGCGCGCATGCGTTGGGTCTACCTGCCGGCGGGTGAGTGGTATGACTTTTCCACGAACCAGAGAACTCGTGGCCCCCAGCGCTTAATGGTCGACGCTCCCTTGGAACGTCTGCCCCTGTTTGTCCGTGCCGGTGCGGTCATCCCCCTGCAGGAGCCAGTGAATCATGCCGGAGAGAACCCTTCGGCCCCGCTCATTCTTGCCCTGTACCCTGCGTCCCAGACGTCAGTTGACTCTGTCTATGAGGACGCTGGCGAGGGCTTTGCCTATGAGAGAGGCGAATATGCAGTGCGCGTAGTGTCCTTGGAGCCAAATGGGGGCAATTTGCGGGTGAGCCTGGCGGCGAGGCGAGGTTCCTATCAACCGCCGCGAACGCACCTGTTGCTGAGAGTGAATGGTTGCCAGAGCGAGCCGCGGCGCGTCAGGTTCCAGAGACAGGAGCTGGCGCGCGCCGCGGACATGGGTCAGCTGCAGACCGTGGAGCGCGGCTGGTTCTACGAAGCGGGGCGGCAGATCACCTGGATCAAGTTGCCGGAAACGGCCGAGAAGATGGAAGTTGAGCTGCGGTGAACTCCGTAATCTGGGCCAAACCAGGCGCAAAGGACCTTGATGAGTATCAAAGCCAAGCTGAACACCTTCGATACTACGATGATCGTGGTTAGTCTGGTCATCGGGGTGGGCATCTTTCGCACGCCGGCCATGGTGGCCGAGGCCACGGGCTCCCTGGTGCTCTTTTTCGGGGCTTGGGCAGCCGGAGGGCTGGTCAGTTTGCTCGGGGCGCTCACCTTTGCCGAGATAGGTTCCCGCTTCCCTAAACCTGGCTCGTACTACAAGGTGGTGGCGGAGTGTCACGGCTCCTGGCTGGCCTTCATGCTCAACTGGGTCAATGTGCTGTTTGTGAACGGGGTTGGTGCTGCGGCCGTGGCGACCATCGGTGCCGAATACCTCTGTCCGATAGTGCTGCCCGGGCACTTGTGCACGCCCGTGGCCACGCAGCTCACTGCTGCCGGCCTAATTCTGGTGCTGTTTGCGATCAACTACGCTGGAATCAGAACCGGGGCCTGGGCACAGGACGTGCTCACGGTGCTGAAGCTGCTCACGGTGGCGGTGATCGTGGTCGCCGCAGTCCTCTTCGCCGGGAAAACCACCCAAGAATCAGGCCCTGGCATGAGCCAAAGACCCTGGCTGCTGGCGCTGGGCACCGGCTTGATCTCTGTGCTCTACGCCTACGGTGGCTACCAATGCACCATAAATTTTGGGGCGGACATCAAGCACTCTCGCACCGCCATGCCCAAGGGCATCTTCTGCGGAATCGCCCTCATCCTTGGGTGTTATTTGCTGCTGAACGGGGCCTACGTGCGCGTGCTCGGGGTCCAGGGAGTGGCGGGTGCCGAGTTGGTGGCGGCAGAGGTGGCGCGCCGCTGCTTTGGTGAAGTGGGCCGTCTGTTCATATCCCTAGCAATAGTCCTCTCCGCACTGGGGTTCTTGAACGTGACCTTGTTGCAGATTCCCCGTGCCTACCACGCCATGGCCGCCGATGGAGTATTGCCCCGTGTTTTCATGCGGGTGAATCAAGAGACCCAAGTGCAGGAATTCACTCTCACCTTCTTTGTCGGCACTATCTTGCTCTCTATTGCCTTTTTGGGGACCTTCCAGAAGATGGTCAGTTACATCATGTTTCTCGATTGCCTCACCATCGCGGTGGTTGCTTCAACCCTTTTCGTCCTGCGTCGTCGCGGGAACAAGACGGCCTATTCGGTTCCGGCCTACCCGGTGTTGCCCGCCGTGTTTATTCTTTGCATGCTTGCTGTGCCAGCCACGATTGCGGTGACTGAGCCCTTGACTGCCTTGGTGGGAGCCGGCGTGTGTGCTGTTGGCTATCCTGTGTTCCTGGTGCTGCGGCGGGCAATCAGCCAAACGTCCGAGGGAGCGGGTTAGAGAGGCGAAGCGTGTCGTGCTGGGGCACCCCGAGGCCAACCGGAATCGGGCGCCCCCACCATCCGCGCGTGTAGCCAGAGATTCAGGTCAAAAGCGGGGGCAGGTGAGCTCCTTGGGGCACGGAAGGCAAGTTCCGCACAGGACCCGGGGATTCGGCATGGTGGCTTGCTGAGATGGTCAAGACCCGTGCGAATCTCCTTGCCCTAGTATTCTGGCCCATTCCCGCGGAAAATGGTGCCTCCCGGCTTCGTCCTCCTGCTCGCGGCTCAGTGTGGCGAGGTTAAGCCTCCTTTCCTTTTGATCCCTCGGCCCGTCAACAAGACGAACACCGCCGCCACCGAGGCAATGGGTAGATCGGCCGCAGGTTTTCAGTCCTCCCCAAGCAGCCCAAACTCGCTGCGATAGGCCCCGCTGACGGTGAGGTCCGCCCAGCGATAGAAGGCGCGCGCGTCTTTGACATCGAACCCCTTCTGTCGCCACTGTTGGAGACGCGAGATGGCCTCACGCATGAGCTTCTGCTCCAGGGGGAGGAGGCGCTGCAAGATGCCTGTGCCTTTCTTGTTCATGAGAGCCGCCAGGTTGAGGTAGTTGCGCCCTGAGTCTCTGGTGAACGGAAAGCAGCGCTCTTTCAGCGCCAAGGCAGCCGTGGAGAGTGGTGCCTTGCCCCTGTTGTCTGCGGCCAGAAGCTTGGGCAGCTCCGGGCCCGCCGCCACCCAGACCGGAATGGCCACCGTGCACAGGGGGAAGCCCAACACCGTCCACATCGTCGCGAGGGCTGGAGGCTTACCTGGCTTGACCCCGTGCACAACCACCGATGACGAGGAAGTGAAACGGGGGATGAAATCGGCAAAGCTAACGAACGCGGGGCGGTCGTCAGCTTCTGGGAGGTTCTTGGTGAGATCGACGCCAGTCAGGCCATGGTGCAGGCAGCGACTCACCGAGCCTATCATGAACTCGACGGTGAGGCCGTTGGTCAAGGCGGCGGTGTAGAAGAGCTGCTCGGCGCGGGCATAACGTATCAGGCCATAGTCCGTTGTGCGTTCCCCGGTGAAGGAGTAGTTGGTGCGAATCAGGTAGCCAAAGGGTGCTACGGCAGGATCGTTGGCGTCGAACTTGGTGAAACCGTAGTTGCCGGTTTCAAAGTAGGCAGCCCCTCCCTGGGCGTCGATGACGCCGAAATTGGCCTCCACTCCTAGCGGTTTTGGCAGCGTGCTCAGAAGCTGCTCAAAGTCTGCAACTGTCGCACAACGCTGCAAAGCCAGCTTCATGACCACGCCCTCCCGGTCCTTCAGTTTCGTGGTGTCCCGCGTGTTCAGGTTGTAGGAAGCGGAGTTCATGATGGCAAAGCCCGCGCTGTTGCATCCCACCCATACCTCAGCGCCGGAGCTATCCCCGGCATTGACAAGGCCTATGTACGGGTATCCCCCCTCGGAAAAGTAGACGAGGCGACTCTCCGGGGCGTCGCTATCGCGGTGTTTGAGGAGCAGCGGTCTGCCGTCTGGTGTGGCCTTGCTGGCGACAATCGCCGTGGTACAGGCGTGGGGAGTGCCGAAAGCCGTGAAGGTGCACAACGCCCCCAGTGTAGCCCTGATCATACACCTCGTGCGCATTTTCCCTCCTTGAGCATGCGGGAGAAGTGGAACGGGGTGACAAAGAGCAAGCGCCCTGTCACCCCGGGTATGGCCCTGAAGACACGACAAAAGAGGGCAGAATCTCAGCCAATCTTGTCGGCCAGGTAGTTCTGGATGCCCACCTGCTTGATCTGCTCCAACTGGCTTTCGATCCAGTCGATGTGTGCTTCCTCGTCCTTGAGAATGGATTCCAGCAGCTCGCGCGTGCCAAAATCGCCCAGTTCGCCGGCCAGCTTGATGCTCTCGCGGTAGCCATCAATGGCAGCTTTTTCGGCTTCCCAGTCGTTCTGGTGCTGCTTTTCCACCTGGTCGCCAATGTGCATGGGATGGAGCTTGCTGACGATGGGCGTGTCCTCCAGAAAGAGAATGCGGCCGATGAGTTTCTCCGCATGCCGCATCTCCTCGATGGCCCGCTTCTCAATGGCCTCGTGCAACTTCTGGTAGCCCCAGTCGTCGTTCATCTCCGAGTGCACCATGTACTGACTGATGGCCGTGAGCTCCTCTGCAAGCCGCGCGTTGAGCGTGGCAATGATCTTATCATCACCCTTCATGATGAGCCCTCCCTTTCCTAAACCGGTACGTAACTTTTCCTCAGTTCACCAGCCGGTCCTGCCACGAAAACTGGAGTTGCCAGCGGGCACATCTTGTCTGCTCTATAATAGCAAATAGTTGGCAAACGGTCAAGAGATTTCTAAGCGCTTGTCAAAGGGTTAGGGGTGGCGGATACCTGGCGGATCGGTGCCTGCGCCCGCATGGTTCTGCCTGCAGGTGGCTGCCGGGTCGGAACAAGCCGTCCTGGCCGGGCACGGGTTCGCCTACGGTCACAGGGGCCAGATTCTGCTGCAACGAGAATTTTTGTGTTGCGTTTTTCGCAACAATTGCGTAGACTATGGACAGCCTTTACCCAGGTAGCCTTTTGGCGGGTGGTCTCGTCATGGAGAAAGACCTGTACATATTGCAACTTGCCGGACACGCGGTGCGCTGTCGGTTGCGTCGCCGACGACGCTCTGGGCATTTTCGCCTCTCTGTGCGCAGCGATGGCACGGTGATCGTGAGCATCCCCCGGAGCCTTTCCGACCAACAGGTGCGGGGTTTGGTGCACAGCCACCAGCAGTGGATCCTGGAGCGGCTCTCTCTGTTGCGCGAACGCCAGCTGGCAAAGCCCCCTTTCAGTCTGGGCCAGGGGGCGAGTTTGCCCCTTTGGGGACAGAGGTATCGGCTTCGCCTGGAGCATGTGCCTGGGATTCCTCCCCGGTGGCGTTGCGTTGAGGGGCACGTGATTGTGTCAGCCAGTGATCTCAGCCCGGCCATTGTATGCGGCTGCGTCGTGGGCTGGTACAAGTCCATGGCCAGGCGTCATTTGCGAATGCGCATCCGGCACTGGGCTCGTGTCATTGGTTTGTCCCCTGGGCGCTTTGCCGTGAGGAACCAGCACTCCCTTTGGGGGAGTTGCTCGCGACGGGGACACCTCAACTTTAACTGGCGTATCATGCTCCTGTCCCCGGAGCTGGCGGACTATCTGCTAGTGCATGAGCTTGCCCACCTGCGGGAGCCCAACCACTCGCCCCGCTTTTGGGGGCTGGTGGCGCAGTACTGTCCGCACTATCGCCAGCTGCGGCGGGAGCTTGCCGCGGTCAACCACTGGCTGGGCTATCCCGAGGCACTGTTTATCGAGTGCTAATCGCGTGGTGAACGGGTCCAAGGAGGCGTACAGATGAGCAGGAGGGTTTTTCCCCTTCTGGCGGGGCTTTTCGTGCTAGCTGTAGCGATCGCTTCCTGTAATCTGCTGAGCAAACGCTATAGCCTGGTCATCACCGGCGCGACTATCGTCGACGGCAGCGGAGGGCCACCGTACCGGGCCGACCTCGGCATTGTCGGCGGGCGGATTGCCTTCGTCGGGGCCATGGCAAAACCCAACGCGGCTCGGGTCATCGACGCCACCGGGTTGTACGTCGCCCCCGGGTTCATCGATGTGCACACCCACACCGACCGCCAGATTGCCGCGCACCCGGACGTGCTTAACTACTTGCTCCAGGGGGTCACGACCGTGGTGGGTGGAAACTGTGGCGACTCTGAATATCCTCTTGCCGATCTCTTCCAGGCGCTCGAAAAGGAGGGGATCGCCATCAATTTTGCCTCTTTGGTGGGGCACAATACCATCCGTCACCTGGTGCTGGGAGATAGCGACAAGGTGGTTACCCCCGAGGCGCTGGCTCGGATGAAGGAATTGGTGGACCAGGAGATGCGGGCGGGGGCAATAGGGCTGAGCACCGGCCTGGCGTACGTGCCAGGACGCTATGCGAGCACCGAGGAGATCATCGAGCTGACGCGCGCCGTGAAGCCATATGAGGGTATCTATGCGACGCACCTCCGTGACCAGGGCCAGGGGATACGTCAGGCCATCGAGGAGGCGTTGCGCATAGGACGAGAGGCAGGGGTGAGGGTGCAGATCTCGCACATCAAGTTGGCCGATGAGGAGGTGTGGGGTAGGTATGAACTCATCACCCAGCCGGTGGAGGCGGCCCGGGCCGAGGGGCTTGTTGTGTACCTTGATCAATATCCTTACACTGCAACGAGCTCAGGCTTTGCCAGTAGTTTTCCTGGCTGGGCGGTCGATGGCGGTCATCCGGCATTTGTCGCACGCCTGCAAGATCCCGCCACATATGCGCGCATCGAGCAGGCTCTTATCCGCAGGCGCTTGACCTCGCGCCGGGGGATCGACAAAGTGGCCTCAATCTACATTGCGCGCGACAAGAACCACCCGGAATATGAGGGGAAGACTCTGGCCGAGATTCTGGCGCTCCGCGGGCAGGCGCCGACCGTAGAAAACGCTGCCGACCTCATCATCCAGCTCGAAAAGGAAGACCAGCCAAGCGCCATCTTTTTTCAGATGGCTGAAGAAGATGTGACGGCGCTCATGCGGCTTCCCTACACGATGATCGCCTCCGACGGAGGGATCACCGTACCAGGTGAGTGTTGGCCCCACCCGCGCGCTTACGGCACCTTTCCGCGCGTGCTTGGTACCTACGTGCGTGAACGGGGCGTGCTCACGCTCGCCGAAGTGATCGCTAAGATGACCAGCCTCCCTGCGCAGGCGATGGGGTTCAAAGAGCGGGGTCTGATCGCACGTGGGTACTGGGCGGACCTGGTGCTCTTTGACCTCGAAGAGGTCAGGGACTGCGCCAGCTTCGCCGAGCCGCATCAGTATCCCCGGGGGATTCGGTATGTCGTGGTCAACGGCAAGGTGGCAGCCGCAGATGGGCAGATTCGTGTCCGCGACGCCGGGCGTGTGTTGTATGGAAAAGGGCGCTCAACAGGTAGGTGGACCGGACGGTGAGGAGTCAGCCCAAGAGGGCGTCCCTGCACCACAACGTGGGGATGGCCTGCTACATTTGGCTCTCTACCGATGGCCTGAGTTGACCGGGTTGGCAGACACGAGGCCGCGGGTGCGCCCCAGAACAGCGGATTGATGGAACCCGAGAATTGCAGCTGAGTGCCGGCTTGGCCAGGAGGGCCCAGTCTAAGGGAACGGGTACCGGGCCTCTGCGCGCAGAGTTGGATTGCAGAATACAACAATGAGGAGGCGCAAGATGCGAAAGGCCGTTCTCCTGTTACTGCTTCTTGTGCTCGGTGCAGGAGCCGCGCTTGCGGCGGTCGAAGGGCGCTTTATGCAGTACCCCGACATCAGAGGCGACAGAATCGTGTTTACTTTTGAGGGTGATCTCTGGACCGTGTCGGTCACCGGCGGGTTGGCGGTGCGATTGACCAGCCACCCGGGCAACGAATTCGCCGCCAAAATCTCGCCGGATGGCACATTGATCGCATTTTCCGCCAGCTATCATGCCGGTCAACACGTGTACGTCATGCCGTTTGACGGTGGCACGCCTAGGCGACTTACCTACCGCGGTCCGGCGCAAGTGGTCACCTGGACTCCAGACGGCAAGAAGGTCGTGTACCGGGCCGGATTTGAGAACACCTTCCGACCCATCCTCAAACTCTTCGCCGTGCCGGTGGACGGCAGTTATCCGGAGAAGCTCCCCGTGCCCAGGGGGGTACTCTGTTCCTTCTCGCCCGAGGGTACGAAGATGCTCTACAACCCGCGCGGACGCGAGGAATACTACTGGAAGCGTTACAAAGGTGGCCAGTACATGGACATCTGGCTCTATGACTTTGCCAGCAAGGACTTCCGACGCCTCACTACTTATGTGGGCAAGAACGCCTATCCCATCTGGATCGGCGACGCGATGTACTACGTGTCCGACCAAGGGGAGAAGGGCATTGCCAACATCTATCGGTACGAGTTTGGCACTGGCCAAATAACCCAGGTGACTGATTATCAGGACGTCGACGTGCAAATGCCGTCAACGGACGGCCGATCCATAGTCTATCTCCATGCCGGTTACCTCTATGTGCTCGATGTCGCATCTGGCATGAGCAAAAGGGTGGAGGTGCAGATCCCCACTGACGGCTGGCAACTGGCCGAACGCACAATCAATCCCAGGGACTACATCCACTCCATGTCCATAAGCGATGACGGCAAGACGGCCGTGTTCGAGGCCCGTGGGGATGTGTTCCTGGTGCCGACAGAGGAGGGCAGCACGCCGTGTAACCTCACCAATACGCCTGGCAGCCGTGAACGTTATCCTCAGCTTTCCCCGGACGGGAAGAAGGTGGCGTTTTTCTCCGATCGCTCAGGTGAATACGAGCTCTACTTGCTGGACGGTACCGGCGAAGGTCCGTGGCGGCAGCTCACCCGAGACCTCAAGACCACCGTCTACCACCTGGAATGGGCGCCCGATGGCAACAAGATCCTGTTTGGTACCAAGGACTTTTGCCTCTACTACGTGGACGTGGCGACAGGACAGCTCCACCGGATCGACTGTTCCAACCAGCTCAAGAACGACGAATTCTACTGGGAGATCAGCGACTACACCTGGTCGCCAGACAGCAAGTGGATCGCCTACTCCTTCGTCCAATTCAACCGTAACAGCAAGATCTTCCTGTATAGCCTCGAGCAGATGAAGAGCTACCCGGTGACCGATGAGTTCTACGACTGCCTGAACCCCTCCTTCGATGCCGACGGTGAGCACCTCTTTTTCCTGTCCTACCGCAACTTTGACGTGCGCATGGATGTGTTTGAGGACAACCATGTCATCCCGAACCCGGTAAAGGTGATGGTGGCGCAACTGAGGGCGGGGCAAAAGCCACCGTTCGAGAAGGGAGGCGGCACGGAGACCAAAGGGGACAAGCAGTTTCGGATCGACGTGGAAGGCCTCGGTGACCGTGTCTTCTCGGTCCCTGTGCCCCCGGGGAACTACTTCTACCTCAAAGCGGGCAAGGGCTACGTGGCCTGGGTGTCGAGCGAGGGGTTCGGGGAAGAGGAATACGACCAGATCTTCACGCCCAAGGGGGGCGCGCGCTGGCAGTTGCACGTCTTTGACATAGGTGCAGGCAAGGAGGTGGTGCTCGACAAGAAGGTGAGCGACTGGCGCCTTTCTGTGCACGGGGAGCACATGCTCGTGCGCGCAGGCAACGAATATTACGTCAGCACGGTGGCCAAAGTGTTCTCGGCCAAGGACCTGGGCCAGAAACTGAATCTCGAGCGGATGACCTACCGGGTCGTGCCGCGGCAGGAGTGGGAGCAAGTATTCAATGATACCTGGCGCTGGTATCGCGACTTTTTCTACGACCCGGGCATGCATGGTCATGACTGGCAGCGCATGGGTGAGTACTACCGTGGCTACCTGCCGCAGCTCCGCTCGCGCGAGGATCTGAACTGGCTGCTTTCGCAGATGGTGGGCGAGCTGTGTGTGTCCCACACCTACATCTCAGGCGGCGACATGGGCCCACGGCAGGTCCCGGAGGACCCCACTTTTACCGGTTTGCTGGGCGCAGATTTGGAGCCTACGCCAAGCGGGTACTATCGCTTCGCCCGCATCTTTGGCCCCACCGAGTATGACCGCGACCTGAAAGCGCCCCTGGTGCGGCCAGACATCGCCCTCAAGGAAGGTGATTTTCTCATCGCGATCAACGGCAGGGAGATTCGCGTGCCGGAGAATCCTTTCCAGTACCTCCTGGTCACGCCAGGGCAGAAGGTGAAAGTGACGGTCAATTCCCGCCCGAACAAGGTGGGGGCTGTGACCTACGAGGTGGAGCCAGTGCGCTCGGAGAGCAGCCTGCGCTACAATCGCTGGCTCGCCGACAACATCGCCAAAGTTTTGGCGGCCAGCAATGGCGACATCGGCTATATGCACATCACCGCCATGGGCTCGGCCAACACCGGCCAGTTTGACAAGTTCTGGCGAGCCTTCCGCTACAAGAATGGGTTGATCATCGATGTGCGCGGCAACGGCGGGGGCTGGACCGAGTACTTTATCATCGACAAGCTGGAGCGGAAGATGGTGGCCTACAATTGCCTCAAGGACATGGTCCCCTTCCGCTACCCTGGCAGCGTTTCCAATGCGCATTTGGTGGCGTTGACCAACGAGTACAATGGCTCCGACGGCGAAGCCTTTGTCCAGCACTTCAAGGCGCGAAAGTTGGGCACGGTCATCGGCACCCCGTCCTGGGGCGGCCTCGTGGGCATAGTCAATGGGCAGACAACCATCGACAATGGGCTGGTGCACCAGTCCAACAACGCCTTCTACGGCCGGGAAGGGCAGTGGTGGGTCGAGAACCACGGTGCAGACCCAGACATCCTTGTGGAGAATGACCCGGCCTCGGAGATGGCGGGCCACGACAAGCAACTGGAGACGGCGATCGGCTTTTTGCTGAGAAAGATCAAAGAGGAGCCGTTCGTCTTCCCGGAGAAGCCGCCCTACCCGAGACGGTAAACCGTCGCGGGAAACCAGGAGCCGGCCCGGTGCGTCTCAGATAACGAACTGCAACGCGGGCCAATGGCAAGGGAAGCGCAAGTGAGGCTGAAGGGACTGTGCCGTAGCCCCGTTTCCGCAGAGGAGCGGGTTATAAGAGCGGCTTTCAGGGAGGGCTCGTGCCCACGCGGGGAAGCGCTCCCGCGGTCCCCTGCGGGGCCCTGTGCGACAACGGTTTGAGGAGGAAGAGGAGTAAAGCGGACAAGAAAGGAGGCGGCGTGAACTTCCTTGGACTGCATCTGATCGATTGGGCTATCATTGGGCTCTACTTTGCGGCCATGGTGTTCATCGGTACCTGGACTCGTCGCCGGGTGAAGACCACGCGTGACTTTTACCAGGGGGGTCGCAGCTTCGGCAAGTTCCTGACCACGGCCATGCACTTCGGCACCATCACCAGTGCGGACCAGGCTGCCGGCGTGACGCGCGAGATCTACCGCCAGGGCCTGTCGGGCATGTGGTTTCAGAATCTCCCCTTGCTCTTTACGCCGTTCTATTGGTTCGTCTCCATCCTCCAGCGCCGCGCGCGCTACGTCGGGCCGGGTGACATTTACCTCCACCGCTTCGAGAGCAAGTTCCTTGCCGGCCTGTTTGCCCTCTATGTGCTCCTGAGTGCCATCTATGGTGGCTCCATCGGCTATCTGCTCACCGGCAAGACCCTGCAGGCAATGATGGTCAAGCCGGAGAGCGAGTACACCGTAGAAGAGCGGCGCAGCGTGGCGGAGTTCAATGAGCTCCAGGCCCTGCAGCAGAAACAGGGATATGGTGAGCTCTCGCAGGAGGAACAGGAGCGACTGGCAGTCCTGCAGGAAAAGATGAAGCGCAATGAGCTCCATGCCTACATCTCCTACCTGGACATGGACGTCTTCTACGTGGTCTATGCGCTCATCGTAGGCAGCTACACGGTGTTGGGCGGTCTGTTCGCCGCAGTGCTCAATGATGTGATTCAGAGCATGCTCATTCTTGTCCTCTCGTTCATGTTGCTTCCGGTGGGTCTCCACGCCCTTGGTGGGTTCCGGGGCCTGCACGAACGGGTCCCAGACTATATGTTTGAAATATTCGGCAGCGCGGCCACCAGCGAGTACACGTGGTACTTCGTTCTGGCGATGGTGACCATCAACCTCATCATCCTGCCGCCGCGGAATTTTACCTACGGTGGCTCGCCCAAGGATGACTTTTCCGCGCGGATGGGCATGGTCACCGGGGCATTCATCAAACGTTTTGCCATGATTGGCTGGGCCCTCACCGGGCTGATTGCCGTGGGACTGTACCAGGGCCAGCTCTCCGATCCTACCAATATTTGGGGCCACATGACGCGCAATCTGCTGGGTGTGGGCTTTGTCGGGCTCATGATTGCCTCCATTATGGCCGCCAACATGTCCTCCATCAGCGCCACCAGCTTGGAGTGGTCGGCAGCGTTCACAAAGAACATCTTTCTGCCACTGGTGCCGCGCGCCAGCGAGAAGCTGCAGGTGGTCGTTGGCCGCATCGTCATCTTTGTTGTCCTCGGCTCGACCATCTACTTCGCCCGCATGGTGAACGACATCTTCGTGGTCTTCAAGTACGTGTTGTCGGTGGGGACCATCATCGGGCCGGCGCTGTGGTTGGTCTACTTCTGGCGCCGCCTGACCACCAAGGCGGTGGTCGTGCAAATGCTTTTGTCGATCCTCCTCACCGTGGTGATCCCGAATGTGGTACCTGCCATTAATGACAACCGGACCAATCCACGCCTGACCTTGCAGACATATGAACGGGTGGAGACGATCCGCGTCAAGGCGGTGGCGGAGGATGTGGCAGCAGGCCGGGCCGAACGGGTGGGGCAGCTGATAGAGAAGCAGAAGGTCAATCCCCCCACGGGCATTTTCTTTGAAACGGTAGTGCGGCAGAACCCGGATGACCCCAGCTCGCCGCTGGTGGGGCAGGGCATTTTCCGCGTGCAGCTGTACCTCATCTCGTTGCTGGGAGTGGACCTCCGCAGCCTGTCAAAACCGCAGCTCGCCACGCTCTCGTTTGCCTTCGACATCGTCTTTCCCTTTGTGGTGCTGTTCCTGGTGAGCCTGGTGACCAAACCGAATTCGGAGAAAGTGCTACGGGAGTTCTACGCCTGCGTACACACCCCGGCTGTGGCCGATCCAGAAGAGGACGCACGGCGAGTGCGCGCGGCCATCGAGAATCCGGAGATTGTGGAGCGGAACAAACTCTTCCCTGGCACCAATTGGGAGTTCTGGAAGCCCACCAAGCAGGACATCTGGGGGTTCGTTATCTGTTGGCTGCTGGTCGGGGCAATTATCGGCCTTTATGTGCTGGTGATGAGGATCGGGGCGTAGATGGTGCCGTAAGCAGGAGACGGACGCCAGCCGCGAGGAGGGCAGCTGGCGTCCGTGCATCCGAGTGCAATGTTACACGCGGCCTTTCTTCGCGAGTACGTAGTAGACGACGAGCGCTACCCCGGCGAAGAAGACACAAAGGGTCAGACTCACTTCCTGTTGCACGGCGTCGGGTACCGCCAGGAGCCCGATCACCAGGCCGAGGCTAATGCCGATCAGCACCAGACCCCATTTGAGACCAGGGGCCGCTGCCACTTGGCCCCCAAACAGGCGCGTGATATCTTCTCCGGGGAGGCCTTTTTCCAGGGCGACGCGCCGAGTCTTGTTTTCCACCACCAGTTTGACGATCAAGACGATACTGCCGAAGAAAGCCACAGAGACCACCATTGGGATCAGATGTTCCATCTCTTGTTCCTCCTGGTTTCATGCATGTGTACCCATGTGCACTGTATGAGACTGGCAAGAGGGCGAAATGTTGCATTAATGATGATCTGTGGTGCCACATATTTACTGCCTGGCGGTCAAACATGGTGCAATGAGGCACAAGGGAAGCGCAACGGACGAGGCTGCGCTGGTCTCTTCAGTCCTGGCCGGCGAGCGAGATGCATTCCGCCTGCTGGTGGAGCATTTCCAGAGCCTGGTGGGGCACATTGTCTTCCGTCTGGTGAGGGAGGAGGCGGACAGAGAAGATTTGTGCCAGGAGGTGTTGTTGCGCCTGTACCGGCATTTGCCGGAATTTCGTGGTGAATGCAAGTTGTCCACGTGGATCGCGCAGATAGCCTACAATACCTGTCTAAACTGGCTGCAGAAGAAGAGGCCCCAACGGTACACGAGGGAAGGTTCAGAGGGTGGCTCACTTGATGACCTCTTCGGTTCTCTCCCCTCGCCTGAGGAGAGGGTCTGCGACCAGGACCTTGCAGCATGCCTGGAGCGAGAGATCATGGCTCTGCCTCCGCCGTACCGGACGATCGTGACACTGTACCACGTGGAAGAGATGAGCTATGAGGAGATAGGAGAGGTAATGGGGCTTCCGCAGGGCACGGTCAAGAGCTATCTCTTCCGGGCCAGAAGGAAACTGAAGGAGCGCTTGTTGAGGGGTTACGGCCGGGAGGCATTATGAGGGCCCATCCCACTGACAGGGAGCTTCAGCAGTGGATCGATGACGGTGCGCCAGCGAGAGGAGAGATCGGGCAGCACTTGGCGAGATGCCGCGAGTGCACGCAGAAGGCCCAAGCGTACGCGAGGCTTTGGCAGGCACTTGCGCTGGGCCCGGCGGTGGCGCTGCCCGAAGAGTTCGCCGCGAAAGTGGCAAGGCGCGCTGCAAGGCCGGTCCACGGCGTGTGGTTGAGGCAAGCGGCGGCGATTGTGGCCATCGCAGGCTATGCAGCCGTAGGGTGTGCACTCCTGGTGTATGTTGGCGCCCATGTCCTTCTGTTTCGGGCTGTTGGGTCTTTCTGGTTAGCCTTTGCGCAACAGGTCAAATCCTTTGGCTACCTAACTCTCAAGACCTTTTCGCCGTTGGCGAGCCTACTGCCTATGGTCGGTGTCTTGCTGTTGACCATCATGCTGTTCCATCGCCTTCTGGCACAGCGACTGCGCCCTTAGCGCAGAGGAGTGGAGCTTCTTCCCGCGAAGAAAGTGGTTGCTTTTTGCCCGCCAATTGCGTACCATTTCTCCTGTCGCGGGGAGCTGGGCACAACTGAGGTCCTCAGATACCTGTACCTTGGCCGGAGGTCTCATGCGTCGGATGTGCGCTTGGGTCGTTTGGTTGGCATGTGTCTGGTCTCTGGCAGGTTGCCAAAAAGGCGACGTGGCGCTCAGACTGTATGTCTCGCCTCATGGGGACGACACCTGGTCAGGGCGCAGAGCGCAGCCCACGCGTTCGGCGACAGACGGTCCCTTTGCTACTTTTGAGCGCGCCCGCCAGGAGGTGCGCAAGTTGCGCCGCGCCGGCGCCTTTCCCAAAGGTGGGGTAACCATCTTCCTGCGCGGCGGCGATTACTACCTGACGCAAAGCTTTGAACTGACCCCAGAGGACTCGGGGTGCGCCACCGGGCGGGTGGTATGGACCAGCTATCCAGGGGAGAAAGCCCGTCTTGTCGGGGCAAAGCCTCTGGGCTCCTGGCTACCGGTTGATGACCCAGAGGTGCTGGCGCGCCTGAGCCCCGAGGCCCGTGCGCATGTGGTGGTGATCGACCTGCGTGCCCAGGGTGACCTGAAGGTGGGGGATCGCCAACGCTCAGGCATGGGATTGCCAGTGGTCCCTGTCCCCTCGGAGCTGTTTTTCCGTGGACAGCGTATGCAGGTGGCCCGCTACCCCAACGATGGATGGCTGCGCATTGTCGAGGTGCCGCAGCATGGCCCTCGCCTCCTGCATGAGGGTGTGGCGCACACGCCCAAAGACGGATTGCGCCGCGGGCGCCACTATGGCCGGTTCGTCTATCCAGGAAACCGCCCCTCGCGCTGGCAGCAGCCGCAAGAGGTGTGGATGCACGGCTTTTGGTCTTGGGACTGGGCCGACGCTCACCTGCCTGTGGGCGCCATCGACACGGTGCGGCACGAGATCTATCCGGCTGAACCCCACTACCACTACGGCTACACTAAAGAACAGCCGTTCTATTTCCTTAACGTTTTCGAAGAACTGGACGCACCCGGCGAGTATCTCATTGACAAAGGTCGTGACCTCCTCTATTTTTGGCCACCTGACAAAATCCGAGCAGGAGACTTGTGGCTTTCGACGCTGGAGGAGGACATGGTTCGCCTCGTCGGCACGGCCTTCGTTTCTCTGCAAGGGCTCACGTTCGAGTACACGCGAGGGGGTGCGGTACGCATCGAGGGCGGGCACGACAACCTGATCGCCGGCTGCATCCTGCGCAACATTGGCACCACGGCAGTGGTGATTTCGGGTGGGGCGCATCATGGGGTAGAGAGCTGCGACATCTCCGAGACCGGGGACGGCGGCATCAGGCTGTCAGGTGGCGACAGGCTGGCGCTAACTCCCGCAAGTCACTTTGTCACTAATAATCACCTCTTTCGCTTCAGTCGTGTCAACCGCACATACCGCCATGCCATTCAGGTGGAGGGGGTAGGCAACGTGGTCTCCCACAACCTGATCCATGATGCTCCTCACGAAGCCATCTACTTTGCGGGCAACGACCATCTGATTGAGTACAACGAAATCTACGATGTGGTCAAGGAGACGGGCGACGCAGGCGCGATTCACACCGGGCGGGACTATACCTGGCGGGCAACGGTGATCCGCTACAACTATTTCCACGACCTCCACGGCCCAGGGCTGTTCGGGGTGATGGGTGTCTACCTGGACGACTTCATGAGTGGCACCACCGTGTATGGCAACATCTTCTACCGGGCAGGTCGAGCTGTCTTCTTGGGTGGCGGGCGCGACAATTTGGTGGAGAACAACATCTTCGTCGATTGCCAGGCGTCGGTGCATGTCGACGCGCGGGGCTTGACCTGGGCACGCAACTATTTCGACGGCACCTACACGGTGCTCACCGACCGCATGCGGGCGGTGAATTATGATCAACCACCGTACAGCACCCGCTATCCCGAGCTCCTCGACTACTATGCAGATAACCCGGCAATACCGCGCGGGAATAAGCTCCTGCGGAATGTCTCCTTCGGCGGTACCTGGCTGGACATTGAAGACGGTGTGGACCCCAGTCTTTTGGAGATGCGCGATAATATCATTGCCGATCCCATATTGTGCTACTGGCGCGGCCCCGAGGTGAAAGATGCGCCCACAGGTACCGTGTACAAGAGCGACCATCCGGAGTTTCGTGAAGAACTGGTGGGTAACGTGATACTCGACGGCGATCCAGGTTTCATCGCGCGGCACAAGGGCGATTTCCGCCTGCGCAGAGGTTCAGTGCCACTTCAAAGAGGTTTTGTGAATCCCCCGGTTGAGATGATTGGGCTACAGCGTGATCGCTTCCGGCGCCAATTGCCAGGCAGGTGAAATGTACTCCGTACTCCGCGCCATGGCCGAGACCACGCCACTGTGGCATGCTGAGGTTCAGTAGCCACACAGGCCGCCGGCGCCTTGTGCGGACCGTCACACAAGCGGGGGCAGAGGATTTGTATCTTTACAGCGGAAAAGGAGCGCCGCACGAGTCTGGAGAAGAGCGCATGAGAGGATCGCCGTCTGCTCCATGGGTTCGACGAAGTGTATGGCCTTGGGCTTTGTGCCTGGTGGGACTGGTGGCTGCCGCACGGCAGCAGAGCATGGCCCAGGTTGCTCGTCCGTACGAGCCCGTAGTAATCGCGGGGAATACGGTGCTGGCCGATGCCCAGCTTGCGGTGAAAACCCTGCGGGTCTGGGCCTATCGAACCCAGGAGGACTCCTGGCAGATGGTGCCTTTTCAGGTGGACGAGATCAACTCGAAGGTCAGGCCGTGGGAGCGGTATTTTGTTGCCGAAGACTCATTGGCAGGCATTCTTGACCTGGACGACGAGGTGGTAGTCATGGCCCGAGACTTTGGCCACAAGGCCGACAGCAGCGATTGGCCTCCCACCTCCGATTCCCTCCGTTTCGAGCTGGCCTTTCATGACTCGCTGGATGGCGCTACTGGGTACCTGTACCTGCACTGGGGAGACGATGCGGCCGAGGCTCCGCAGCCCTATGCACTCGCCTACGACAGCGCGGCAGACAGGATTGCCTCGCTTGCCTACCAGGTGGGGTTCAACGGCACGGGCCAGCTGGCGGATGTGTTCATCTCGCCCGCGGTCGGAGGCGCGGGGCAAGATCTATTCGACCGCTTCAAGCTGCGCCTGATCGGTTCCTTGGCCATCTTCCCTATCTACTTGGACGAGGAGTTCTTTCTGGCCGAGCGCGCCTATGCACGAGTGGGCCCGGTGCGGGTCGTGCGCAACTTGGATGCTCGCTTCAAGGGCCACGTCGGTCCAGTGGAAGTTGACCAGCCGTTCACCCAGACCGTCGCCTTCTATCCCTACTCGGCCTCTTTCTCCCTTCCCCCTTTGCCGCTGGAGGGTGCAAAAGAGCTGGGCGTGAAGCTGAATGTGTTGCGTGCCTCCTGGGACATGAGCCCAAGCGCGGCGGGGATGCGTTTCTATAGCGCGCACAACCTGGCCGGCGTGCCCGTGGATGGCAATGGAGACCAGATCGATCCCACTTGTGTGCCCGGGCGGCTGAATTGGACATTGCTCACAGGGGCGCAAGGCACCATGCTCAATCTTTTCCTGGTGCCGGAATTCGGTGACCACATCGGCCTGTACTATCACGAGGCGACCAACGGTACGACTGGGGATGGCAGCCCCCTCTCCGACGACACCGGGGATATGTTTTCCTACGGGGACAACGGGTTCCTGCTTTCAGGCAACATTCAGGATTATCTGGGCCCAGGCGCCACCCTTAGTGCTGCCTACACCAATTACTTTCTGCCACCGGAGATGCCGCCGCAGATGGCTGCGCTGATGTGTGCGCAGGCTGAGCATCCTTTGCAGTTGCGCGTCTCTCTGCAGGGACGAACTTCCTCAGCCAGTGCCATTGGGCGCCCTGCAGCGTGCGGACCTGGGACGTTTGTGCTCAGGGCCTGGCCCAATCCGTGTCATGGCAGCGCCACCATCTGGTTCGAGCTCGCGCGGCCCCAAGAGATTGCGGTGGATCTATACGACGTGCATGGCCGCCGTATTGCTTGCCTGGCCCAGGGAGAGCGCGCTGCCGGTGCGCACGTCCTCCGCTGGGATGCTCGTACCCCGTCCGGCCACCTGCTTGCCTCGGGGATCTACTTCGTCCGGCTAAACACTGATCGGAGCGTTGTGGCGCACAAGATCCTTCTGTTACGCTGAGGAATGAAGTGGTCGCAAAACTCCACAGAGCGGCCGTGCTGGTGGCGGTGAGCCTATTGGCCGCGTGTCAGGTCGACCATGGCCTCTACCCGGTCCGCTACGAGATCCGCGGCAGGGTCATCTTCTTCGCCGGCAGGCCGCCGGCAAATACGGACCGGGTGGAGGTTTTTGCCCTCAAAGAGTTCCCGCCCAAGGACCCGCAGAACCTCCTCTATGTGGGCCAATCCGGAGCACTGAATTACACCAAGGGGGACACCGTGGACTATGCCATTCCCGTCTCGCCCACCGCCTATGACCTTGTGGGTGTGGTCTGGAAGGAGAAAGGCACCAACTGGAGTCTCACCGGCCTGATGGGGATCTACACCGGGAGCATCTCCTCCTTCTTTCCCGCGCGGGTGGTGGTGTCCAAGGAACATCCGGTGGTGGAGGGTGTGGACATCTTCGCCAACTGGGAAGTGGTCAGCAAGGATGCGGCCATTTCGGGCACTATCCGCTACCAAGGGCAATGGCCCACGGAGACCACGATGATCCTGGTGGCGGCTTATCGCACGCGGCCCACGACCGAGTTCCAGTACTTGCTCTTCGAAAACATGGACTATTCGCAGCCTCTGTTTGTGGATTCTTCTTACTATCGCCTCAAGGTGGGCGCCGGGGGTTACAACTACGTGGTGGCGTTTTCCGTCCCCAAGAAGGTGAGCGGTTTGGCTGACCTGGTGACCCTGGGCTACTACCGCGATCCTTCTGACCCTTTACGCCCAGGTGCAGTCTCGGTGAAGAGCGGGAGCGAGGCGAGAGGCGTGGACATTTTGGTGGACTTTGGCTCGGTGAGTTCGCCCTAAGAGTTGGTTTGCCCATGTGCGACTTTGGCAAAAGGAACGTCCGTTCGGCAACGTTCTGGCGGTTTTTGCCGCGGCTGCTTGTGCTGCTTCTGGCGAATGCCCCGGGGATGGCCGAACCGGAAAGAGCACTCGCCAGCGATAGAGGCAGAATCTTTGGCACGGTGAGGGACGGTGCCTCGGGCAAGGCCCTGGCCGGCGCCAATGTGCAGGTGGAAGGAACGGTCCTGGGGGCGAGCAGCGATGCACAAGGCAGATTCGTCATCCCCAACATTTCGCCGGGCAGATACACGCTGCGCGTCTCCATGATTGGGTATCGTACCGCTCGCGTGGCTGGAATTGACGTGGTTGCCGGCGCATCGAGTTCGGTGGAGGTGGTCTTGACGCAGACGGTTATCGACCTGAACCCGGTGATCGTGACGGCAGACAAAGGAGAGCGGCCACTGGATCAGGCGGCCAATAGTGTGGCCGTGCTGGGCGCGCAGCAGATTCGCCTGCGGCAAGCCCTCCGCGTGGACCAAGCATTGGAGATGGTGCCAGGCGTCAGTTTTGTGCGTGAACAGGTCAACATTCGTGGGTCCACAGGTTTCACCCTGGGGGCTGCCAACCGGACACTGCTTCTGCTGGACGGCGTGCCAGTGATGGCCAGCGACACTGGCGAGTTCAACTGGGACTTGCTTCCGGTATTGGACATCGAGCGGATCGAGGTCGTGAAAGGGGCGGGCTCGGCGCTTTGGGGCAGTGCCGCCTTGGGAGGAGTGATCAACCTCATCACCATGGGGCCATCCGAACAGCCGCGGCTGGCGTTGCGCGTGGTGGCGGGCGAATACGCGCAACCCCGCTACCCGGAATGGCGCTGGACCGATGCGCCGATGGTCTTTGGTCGAGTGGACGCCAGTTACAGTCGTTCCTTCGGACGGCTTGGCGTCCGGGTCTCCATAGGCCGACACGTATCCACGGGCTACACCGAGTGTGGGGACTATAGGCGCTGGAACGCCACGGGCAAGCTCACCTACAGCCAGGCCAATGGCTCGAATCTGGTCCTCTACGGCGGCTACAACTACAATCTCACCGGAATCTTCGTGGGGATGGATGACCCGCGACATCCTTTCCAAGTGCGTCCCTCCAACCGCAACAGCAGGGCCAAGATCGAGATGGCCAACTTCTACGCACGCTACCACTGGGTGCTGTCGTCCCGTGCCGCCCTCAAGTTCCGGGCATCGTACCTGATGACCCTCATGGGGAGCCAGTTTGTGAGCACCGACTTTAATCCCGCGCATGGTTGGGGTATAGAAGCGCAGGGAGACCTCCTCCCTTCAGCAAACATTGCGATCACCTACGGGTGCGAAGGGCGATGGGACACTGGCAACACCAAGTACTTCGGCGAGCATCAGGGCTACACGGTGGGGGTTTATGGGCAGAGCGAGTTTCGACTCTTTCAGGGGAAGGTACACGTGACCCCAGGCTTGCGCTATGACCGCTACCAGGTCATTGGAGGGGTGTCGCAAGCGCTGGTGAGTCCGCGCTTCGGCCTCAACTGGCGGCCGCTGGCGCAAACGGTGGTGCGCGCCTCTGCCGGTAGTGGCTTTCGGGCCGCCACCATCGCCGAGCGCTATCTTGATTTCGAAAACCGCAGCGTCATCGTGCAAGCGAATCCGGAGCTCAAAGCGGAGACCTCTTGGTCATACGATGTGGGGCTGCGTCAATATCTCAGCCCAGACTGGTACTTTGAGCTGTGCGGCTTCCGCACGGACTTTGACAATCTGATTGAGGTAGATCTCAGGCAGAGTCAAATTCAGTTGGGCCAAGATATCCGGGTGAGCGTGCGCTTCCAGAACCTGCAGCGTGCCCGGGTCCAGGGAATTGAGCTGTCCACCTCAGGGCGTTGGTGGCAGGACCGCCTAAGGCTCCAAGCATGGCTCACCCTCATGGACCCGAAGGATCTGGTGACCGGCCGCACGCTCACCTACCGCCCCAAAGCAATCGGCCACCTCATGCCGACGTTCTGTCTGGGCGCCTGGGAACTGCAGGCCGAATACCGCTACGCCAGCCGCATCGAGGCCGTGAAGCTCTTCCAGTACGACGAACGGGTGCCGCAGAAGGTGTGGAACTTTCGCCTCATCCGCCACCTGGGCCCCTTCGACGTTGAGGCGTCAGTGAATAATGCCCTGGACTACTACTACACCCAAATTGAGCGGACAATGGGGGAGATTCGCAGCTTTTCCTTGGGCATACGTGGGGAGTTTTGAACGGCGAGGTGAAGGCGCGATGACGAGAACTCTTCCTGCGAGTTTTTCCCCCCGGGATGTGATTGACGTCCACGTGCACATCGCCGGCCCTGCAGGCGAGAATGAGCAGATGTACTTCGTCTCCCCGGCCTTCAAGAGGTCGCTTTCCTTCGAGGCGATCAAACTGGTCACCAAACTGCCAGGGGACAAGATCACCGGGCCGCGCTACGTCAGCGTGCTCTTCAGCCAAGTGCACGAATCTCATCATGTGGACAAGGCGGTGCTCCTGGCTCTGGACGCGGTGTACGGAGAGGACGGCCAGCTGCGCCGGGAGGCTACCCATCTCTACGTGGCGAACGACTACTGTGCGGGCCTGGCGCGCATCTATCCGGTGTTTCTGTTCGGTTGCTCGGTGCACCCCTATGCCCCTGACGGGTTGGAGCGCCTGTGGCGCTGTGCCCGAGACGGGGCGGTGCTGTGCAAATGGCTACCTTCCGCACAATGCATTGACCCCACGCACCCTCTGGCCGTGCGCTTCTATCGGGCCTTGGCCCTGTTGGGGATGCCGCTGCTGATTCATGTGGGGCCGGAGGAGACCATCCCCACGGAGCTGGACACTGCCGATGAGCTGCTCTTCAATGCGGCGGCGGGAAGATATGGTGAGCGTCCGGGCGATGGTGTGGCTCTCGCCTTGGAACAGGGCGCCACGGTTATGGTGGCCCATTCTGCCACCCCCCTGGGGCCGGTGTTCGACCCACACAACGACTACTGGGAGCAAGTGTTTGACTCGCTCTTGGAACGGATCGCTGGCGCTGTGGCCAAGGTTCCCCTCTACGCGGATGTCTCGGCCTTCTGCTTGCCAGGCAGATTCGACTACGTGGCAAAGGTGTTGCCCTTGGCCAAGAAGCTACCCCACCGCTTTCTCTATGGCAGCGACTACCCCATCCCGGTGGTCTCGTTTCGCAAGAAGGGGCTGGCCGCGCTGTTGGACGCCTTTGGCTGGCTGGCTGGAAGAGCACTGCCTGTGAATGATTTCGACAAGAACTTTCAACTCTTGCACACGCACTTTCCGTGGGAGACCTTCACTTCGGCAAGTCGGGTGCTGAGGCGACCTGAAGCGGCTTTGCCAGATTATGATGCCTACTTGCGTCGGCTGGGGGTGAAGAGGCGGCGGTTGTTTTTCTGGTTTCGCTGAAGGCACGTGCCCTGGGGTCTGTTGAGGCGCGGCTGGCCCCAGCGCAACGTGGCAGGCGAGATTCCCCTCCAGGGTCTGAGGCGAAAGAAGGTAGTACCAGAGCAATTCAGGGAGCGAGAGGATGAGTTTGGGAAATCAACGCTACGACCGCCTGGTCTATCGCCGCTGCGGCAGGAGCGGCATCAGGCTGCCGGTGATCTCGCTGGGCTTGTGGCACAACTTTGGTGCGGTGGATGACTTTGCCAATGCCCGGGCCCTGGTGTTACGAGCGTTCGACCTGGGGATTACCCATTTCGATTTGGCCAACAACTACGGCCCGCCGCCAGGAAGCGCCGAGGAAAATTTCGGCAGGATCCTCCACCAGGATCTGGCGGCACATCGTGATGAATTGATCATCTCTACCAAGGCCGGCTACTACATGTGGCCGGGGCCATACGGCGAATGGGGCTCGCGCAAATACCTGCTGGCCAGCCTCGACCAGAGCCTCAAGCGCCTGCACCTGGACTACGTGGACATCTTTTACAGCCACCGTTTCGACCCAGACACGCCATTGGAGGAGACCATGGGGGCGCTGGCGCAGGCGGTACATCAGGGCAAGGCGCTGTACGTGGGCATCTCCAACTATGGGGTGGAACAGACGCGGGAGGCGGTGGCCCTGCTCGGCGCGATGGGTGTGCGCTGTCTGATCCACCAGCCCAAGTACAACATGTTCTTTCGCTGGATCGAGGAGGGGCTATTGACCACACTGGAGGAATTGGGCGTTGGTTGTATTGTCTTCTCGCCCTTGGCCCAGGGACTGCTGAGCAACCGCTACCAGCAGGGTATCCCGCCCGATGCGCGCGCGGCAAAACCCCATGGCTTCTTGCGGCCGGAGCAGATTACGCCCGAGGTGCTGACCAAAGTGCGCCGTTTAGGGGAGATCGCTCAGGCCCGGGGACAAAGCTTAGCACAGATGGCCCTCGCCTGGGTGTTGCGCCATCCCCAGGTGACCTCTGCGGTCACTGGGGCGAGCAAGGTGTCGCAGCTGGAAGAGAATCTGGGTGCTCTCGGCAACCCCGAGTTCTCGGCGGAGGAACTCCAGCGCCTGGAGTCGATTCTGGCCGCGTGAGGTCGCCAGGGTTGGTGGGGACTCCGCTGAGCCCATTCGCTGCGAAAAATCCTTGACCGCGCGGGTGCCGGCGGTGGGAGAGCAGGACTGGTGAGGGCAGAAGCGACGGGGCTCCTGTGCGCCGGCGGAAGGCTCCATGCATTGGTGGTCATCACTCTAGGACCCGTCGGGTATCTGCTGGGCGCGGGCGGCCGTAGTGGGCCTGCTGGCAAACGAGACTCGGCCCTGGCGCCGCCTCTGGGTGTGCCGAATTTTTTCCCGCACCACCCTGCTCCAACACTCGCAGTGTCCACCAGGGGTTCCCCCGGCATAGCACCCAATGGCGGGGGAACACGCTCGTACCTCGCCCGTGCGAAGGTTCCGCACGGTGACGTAATCCGGGCCCCCAGAGCCCACTTTCGCCGGAGGCCGGCGTAGAAGGTTCACCGCCCCCGGGAGGGGCGTATTCGCAGGCTTCGTCTCGTCTGGCATTCTGAGGGCCCACCCCCTTTCCCGAAACGGTACGCGGGCGCGTATTCCCAGGGCAGCTTGTCCACGGCTCCGCTGGGTTCCAGGATAAGACTCCTCACCGGAGCTTCGGTGCTCGATCCCCACCTAGATGGCGGGGCCAGCCAGGATGGGCTTTGATTGTCGAACAAGCTGTGCCGCGCGACTTCGCCGAACGCGGGAACGCGTGCGAGGCGCGCCCGTACCCGATCGGCCCCGGCGGAGGTTTCTCTTGACTGTTTCCTTGCAAATCGTTATAATGGAACAGCCGGGTTGCGGTGGGAGCTGCCAAGAATGGACCATCAGTCACTTGCGAGTCCGAGCGAAGGGCAAGAGGCAAGAGATGCCGATGTTTGCGCACCGTAGGCGCTGTGCTCCTTCCCGTGGCGTCTGGGGTAGTCTGGCGCCACTTAACCACTGTTCGGTGAGCTTCGCCGCGCAATTCCGGCAAGCGGTGGTTGCCGGCTCAGTGATTTTTCTGGCCGCCTCGGGTTGCTCACGGCCGAGCGTGCTGGCGGGGAAAGTCGTCTGCCTCGATCCGGGGCACGGGGGGACGGCTGCGAGCGACACCTACCGCGTCGGCCCCACAGGCGAGCGCGAGGAGTGGACCAATCTGCGCGTGGCCCTTGCTCTTCGGCAGCTGCTGGAAGCGCGCGGGGCGAAGGTACTGATGACCCGCATCGATGACAGGGACGTCCCGCTGGTGGATCGGGCGCGCCTGGCAATGGAATGCCAGGCCGACGTGTTTATCTCTCTCCACCATAATGCCACTGCCGACACTGGCGTGAACTTTCCCGTGGTCTACTTCCACGGCAGCGCTTCCGAGAACCAAGCCAGTGTACTGCTGGGGCGGCACCTCATCTGCGCGCTGGCTCACAAGCTCCATCGCCCGCATAGCCCAGTTAGCCTTGTTTCTGATCACACAATCTTCCCTGTGACCGGGACAGCGGTCTTGCGCCATTCCTATGGCATCCCAGCAGTCATCGTCGAGGCCTCCTTTTTTACTAACCCCAGCGAAGAGCAGCGGCTGAGAGACCCGGAGTACAATCAGCGCGAGGCGCAGGCCTACCTGGAAGGACTGGAGCACTTCTTCAGCGACGTTCGGCTTCCTGTCTTGGTCAAGGGAACGAAAGTAGAAGTTGACACTTTCCGCGTCCTCCAGGAGGCGGAGCGCATGAGCCCCGTGGCTCGACTTTGGCGGCAGGACTTCCTGGCAGCGCAGCGACTGGCAGTGCAGGCAGCGACGGATTCCTTGCGCCTCGCCTACGAGCTCTTCACCCGTTCCGCACGCTCCTTCCCAGATTCCTACCTGGCCAGGGAATGTCACCTCCAACGCGCGCGCCTCTTGCGAGTGTGGCACAGGGTGCAGGAAGCGGAAATGGCGGAACGGCGCGCTCGCGAGCATTATGTCGATGTGGCCTGCGGTCGCTCATAGGGCCGGAGGGCGCAGGCGCGCCGTCAGGTACCTTCTGGCTCCCAGGTGCGAGACCTGAGGAGGTTGCCATGTGCAGCGCGGAATGCGAGTAGTGGAGCAACCCCGGCTGAGACAATGGCAGACCCTGGGGCTTCGGTAGTGAGTGCGGGATCGCGCCGTACGTGGCGCGATGGCAGAACAGACATGTGTGGCCAGGAATCGACGTAGCTAGGCAGACCGAACCAGATGTGGAGGCAAATCGTCATGCCGGTAATAGTTCGAATCTCTCACTTGTCTCGGGCCTGGAACACTGGCCGGGAAACGGTGGGCTGGCAGCAGAACTCGATACGTGGGCCGACAATGCCGCGATGGTGCACCTCAGCGGAACTGTCATAGCTTACGCACGGACTGCCCCGCCCGAGGGGCAGGTTGCATGAGAACATCGCACGGAGGACGAACTATGAAGCGGCTAGTCGCACTCATCATTGTGGTCGCAGCTTTTGCCCTCTACGCACAGGAGGAGGCGCGCCTGCTGCGCTTTCCGGCCATCCACGGTGACCAGATCGTTTTCCCCTACGCTGGAGATCTCTACACGGTGCCCGCGAGCGGCGGCGTGGCGCGCAAGCTGACCAGCCACGAAGGTTATGAAATGTTTCCCCGCTTCTCCCCAGACGGCCAGTGGATTGCTTTTACTGGTCAGTACGACGGCAACACAGAAGTCTATCTCATCCCGGCTCAAGGTGGCCTGCCGCGTCGTTTGACCATCACCGCCACCCTGGGGCGCGACGACGTATCCGACCGCATGGGTCCTAACAACATCGTCATGGGGTGGAAGCACAACGGCCAGCAGATCGTCTTCCGCTCGCGGATGAAGTCATTCAACTCCTTCATCGGTGAGCTCTTTGTCGTGGGAATGGATGGTGGCCTGCCCGAGCAGCTGCCCTTGCCCCGGGGCGGATTCTGTTCCTTCTCGCCGGACGATCGCAAGCTGGCCTACAACCGCGTGTTTCGGGAGTTCCGTACCTGGAAGCGCTACCGCGGCGGCATGGCTGATGACATCTGGGTTCATGACTTTACCAGCAAAAGGACCGAGAATGTCACCAACCATCCGGCCCAGGACATAATCCCCATGTGGCACGGCGACCGGATCTACTTCCTCTCTGACCGCGACCCCTACGAGCGCATGAACCTCTACGTGTACGACCTGAACACGAAGGAGACAAGGCAACTCACCTCCTTCACCGATTTTGACATCAAGTTCCCCTCCCTGGGCAACGACGCCATTGTCTTCGAATACGCCGGCTACATCTACCGCTTTGACCTGGCGCGCGAAAAGGCCGAAAAGGTGCCGATCATCATCGCCGACGACCAGGTCACTGGACGGCCAAGTCTGGTGGATGTGAGCAAGAACATCAGCAATTACGAGATCGCCCCGGATGGAAAGAGGGCGCTCTTTGGGGCCCGCGGCGAGGTCTTCACCGTGCCTGCGGAGCGGGGTCCAACACGCAACCTCACCAACTCCTCCGGCGTGCATGACCGCTCTGCCAAATGGTCACCAGACGGACGCTGGATCGCTTACATTTCCGACGCCACCGGGGAGGACGAAATCTACCTGGTGGCCCAAGACGGCAGCGGTACCCCACGCCAGGTCACCAGCCAGGAGGGAACTTACAAGTACGAGATTGTCTGGTCGCCGGATAGCCGCAAGATTCTGTGGAGCGACCGCCTGCAGCGCCTGCGCTACGTGGACATCTCCAGCAAAGTGATCAAAGAGGTGGCTCAGGCCAGGGCGTTCGAAATCCGGGACTATTGCTGGTCGCCCGATAGCAAGTGGATCGCCTACACCCGTCCTGAGGAGGAGGGAATGCCAAAGGTGTACCTCTACTCCCTGGACAGCGGCCAGACACTGGAGGTTACCGACGGCTGGTACGCCTCGCGGGGGCCTGCCTTCAGCGAAGACGGCAAGTACCTCTTCTTCGTGTCGGACCGCGATTTCAACCCCATCTATAGCCAAACCGAGTGGAACCACGCCTACCGCGACATGGCACGCATCTATCTCGTTACTCTGGCCAAGGACGTCAAGTCGCCGTTTGCGCCCAAGAGCGACGAAGTCACCGTGAGTGCGGAGCCGGAGAAGACCAAGAAAGAAGAACCCGCCAAGAAGCAGGCAAAGGAGGAGAAGCCCAAAGAGGAGAAGAGGGAGCAGGTCATGGTGCGCGTGGACGCAGAGGGGCTCAAGGAGCGCATCGTGGGAATGCCTATCAAGGCGGCGAGCTACCGCAGTCTGAGCTCCGTGGGTTCGACGCTGTATTACCTCCGCAGCGGCAGCAGCGATGAGAAGCCGGTGCTCTTGCTTTATGACTTTGACAAGCAGAAGGAGACCGAGCTTGGGCAGGTGGACGGCTACGAAATCTCTGCCGACAAGAAGAAGATGCTGGTGCGCCAAGGGGACGCTTATGCCATCATCGACCTGCCCAAAGGTAAGATTGAGGTAAAGGACAAGCTGAACCTTTCTGGCCTGCAAGTGATGCTGAACCGCCAGGAGGAGTGGGGACAGGTCTATGAGGAGTGTTGGCGGCAGATGCGGGAATTCTTCTACGTGCCGAACATGCACGGTGTGGACTGGGTGGCGGTGCGGGACAAGTACCGACCACTGGTGAAGCACGTCAACCACGGGGCCGACCTGGCCTACATTGTCGGGGAAATGATCGGTGAGCTCAATTGTGGCCACACTTACATCACCGGCGGCGACATGCCAAAGCCCAAGCGCGTCCAGACCGGGCTCCTCGGTGCGCAACTCGTCAAACATCCTTCTGGGTATTTCCAGATCAAGAAGATTCTGCGCGGCCAGAACTGGGACAACTCGCTGCGCTCGCCATTGACTGAGATCGGTGTGGAGGCCAAGGAGGGCGACTTTATCATCGCCGTAGATGGCAGAGCCACCAACCAGATGGCGAACATCTACGAGGCGCTCATCAACAAGGTCGGAGCGCAGGTCAAGCTGCTGCTGAACGCTGTCCCCAGCGACAAGGGCGCGCGAGAAGTCACCGTGGTGCCCATCGCGGACGAGGCGAACCTCTACTACTTCAATTGGGTGGAGGAGAATATTCGCAAGGTGAGCCAGGCCACTGGCGGCAAGGTTGGCTACATCCACGTCCCTGACATGGGCGTGCGCGGGCTGAACGAGTTTGTGAAGTACTACTACCCGCAGCTGCGCAAGAAGGCGCTGATCATTGATGTGCGCGGCAACGGAGGTGGCAACGTTTCCCCTATGCTCATCGAGCGGCTGCGTCGTGAAATCGCCATGATCACCATCGCCCGCAACACCTCGCCATCGGTGGATCCCGGCGGTATGCTCTGGGGACCCAAGGTGTGCCTGTGCGATGAGTTCTCCGCTTCAGATGGCGATCTGTTTTCATTTCGCTTCAAGCACCACAAGCTCGGCACGCTTATCGGTAAGCGCACCTGGGGAGGTGTGGTCGGTATCCGTGGCTCCTTGCCGCTGCTGGACGGCAGCACGCTGAACAAGCCCGAGTTTTCTCGATACGACATCGAAGGCAAGGAGTGGATTATCGAAGGCATAGGGGTGGAACCCGACATCGTCGTGGACAACGATCCGGCCTTAGAGTTTGCGGGCGTCGACCAACAGTTGAACAAGGCCATCGAGGTCATTCTCAAACAGCTGGAGACCGAAGAGAAGACGATTCCGCCTCCGCCGCCGTATCCGGTCAAGGTCCCCGCCCCCGAGCGGAAGTAGCCGGGAGGGGCCGAGCCAGAGTGCAGAAGGCGAGCGTCAGGTCAGGCATGGCCGGGGCGCTCGCCTTCCTTTGCCCGCAGCTGGGCGCGTTGCAGGAGCCTGTTCAAGAGGAGGTCGCCCATGCCCAAGACAACGTCATCGCTGCGGTCGAAGTCAATGCTCGTGCTCCTCACCCTGGTACTCATTGGAGGTCAACCACCAGGCGCGCAGGCCGTCCAAAAGGTGCGAGTGGCCCAGTGGCTCCAGTTGGGGCCGGTGTCTACCCACCTCCCCCTGTTTCACGAGGCGAAAGGACCGAAGGGAGAGCCATTCACACTGGCAAGTCTGTTAGAGTTTCCACAGGTGGACATAAGGGACTGGTGGCCATCGGCAGGGCAGGTGGTAGAATGGGATGGTTCCAGGAGTTTGGTATGGCGAACGGCTGAGGCGGATAGCGGGGGCATAGTTATCTCGCCTGTTGGTCCGGGGCTGGAGCTGTGCTACTTGGCGGTATTCATCGACGCGAGACGGTTCCTTAAGGCTAAGCTGTGGGCGCATAGTCCCCACCTTTTCCAAGTGTTCGTGGACGGCGAAATGGTGTTGACGCAAAAGGGTTCCGGGGCCAAGGCAGACAGCGCCGGTCAGAGCAAGGGCGTGGACCTGGAAACTGGCGTGCATCTGTTGCTCGTCAAGGCGCTGAAGGACTCCGGTTGTGCCGCACCCTGGGTGCTAGACGTGGCAGTTGAACTCCCAGCGGGTGTGGATGGGCTGGCAATGCGCCTGCGTGTTGACCCGATGCAGCGTATGTCCCTCCGGCACCTCATGGACACCCCTCGCCCCGAGGGGGTCGCCTTGTCGGCCGATGGTGAACTGGCGGCGGTGATGCTCCGGCAGACCAGACCCCCTGGCGACAGCAGCGAGGAGTGGATCGAGCTGCGGCGCACAAAGGACGGGCGCCTCCTGGGGACCTACCGCGGCCTCAGAATGGCCAGGCTCGCGTGGGCTCCGCGGGGCAGGCGTTTCGCCTATACCACGAGCGAAAAAGAGACCACCACGCTATGGCTGGTCGACCTGGAAGAGGGGACCACCACCCCCCTGTTGCGCGAGGTCCAGGATTTTTCCGATTACACGTGGTCGCCGGATGGCAACGTCATCATCTATTCCGTAACAGAAAAGCCTGAGCCGGACAAGACCGGGCTCAAGAGATTGCAAGGGATGCCTGACCGCTGGCCCACATGGCGGCATCGGAGCTACCTCTACCTGGTGACCGTGCCCCAGGGGGTCCGCACCAGGCTCACGGCCGGATCCCTGAGCACGCAGCTCCATAGCATCAGCCCAGATGGGCGCAAGCTTTTGTTCACACGTTCCCGAGAGGATTCTTCCGAGCGCCCGTACTCCAAAACGACGTACTACACCCTCGACCTTACTACCATGAACATTGACTCCCTGTGGACCAGCGGCTGGACCTCCAGTGCCCAGTGGTCTCCGGACGGCAAGCGACTCCTCGTCCTGGGTGGCCCTTCGGCGTTCGACGGGATCGGGAATGTGGTGCCCAACGGGGCCACGCCCAACGAGTACGACACCCAGGCTTTTCTCTACGAGCTGGGGACCGGCAAGGTGGAACCCATCACCAGAGAGTTTGACCCGTCCATCGGGCAAGCGGTGTGGAGCCGGACCGAGCCCTGCATCTACTTTGTCGCCACCGACCGGGCCTTCGTCCGCTTGTTCCGCTATGACCTCCGTCGGAGCAAGTTCGAACCCCTGGAAACGAGTGCAGAAGTCGTTGGTGGCCTGTGTGTCGCCGGAGGCGCGGCCGTGGCCGCATATCTCGGTTCCTCACCTTCGGATCCGCCAAAGGCCTTTGTCATGGACCTGCGCACGCGGCGGGCGCGGGTGTTGATCGACCCTGGGGCGTCCTCCTATCGGCACGTGCGCTTTGGAAGCTGTACACCTTGGCACTTTACTACTGCGCAGGGGAAGAGGATCGACGGGCACGTCTACCTGCCTCCGGACTTTGACCAGTCCAAGAAGTATCCCTGCATCCTCTACTACTACGGTGGCACCAGCCCGGTGACCAAAGACTTTGGTGGGCGTTATCCCAAGGAGCTTTGGGCGGCCAATGGCTACGTGGTCTATGTGCTGGAACCCAGCGGCGCCACGGGCTTCGGCCAGGCTTTCTCTGCCCTTCATGTCAATGACTGGGGCAAGATCGTCGCGGAGGAGATCATTGCAGGGGTCCAGCAGTTCGTGCGCAGCCATCCCTTTGTGGACAGTTCGCGCGTGGGGTGCATAGGGGCCTCGTACGGCGGCTTCATGACCATGCTTCTGACCACAAAGACCGACATGTTCGCCGCAGCGGTGGCTCATGCCGGCATCAGCTCCATTTCATCGTACTGGGGCGAGGGCTTTTGGGGCTACCTCTACAGTTCTACGGCCACCGCGCACAACTTCCCCTGGAACAGGAAAGACATCTACGTGGACCAGAGCCCGCTCTTTAGCGCGGACAAAGTGCGAACGCCATTGCTCCTCCTCCACGGGACGGCCGACACCAATGTGCCGCCTGGGGAGAGCATCCAATTCTACACCGCGCTGAAGCTCTTGGGCAGGCCGGTGGAGTTGGTTCAAGTGGAGGGTCAGGATCACACCATCATGGAGTACGGCAAGCGGATTCGCTGGACCAAGACGATCCTGGCCTGGTTCGACCGCTGGCTCAAAGGGGAACCGGAGTGGTGGGAGAGTATGTACGGTAAACAGCGCTAGCCGCGGCGGGGACGAACGCTCGAAAGCGGTCTTGCCGCGGTCCAGTTGGCACCCAACTGCATGATGCGCCGGTTTGAGGACAGAGGGGGCGGCGGAGGTAGTGCCCGGAGATCTTGCTGGTGGATGCGCGGAAGAGTCGGCAGGGGTTGAAGCGGTGCGCCAGAGGGGTGTTGTTCTCGGGTGGTGATAGCCCTGCCCGTCTCCGGTACGCGTGCTTGCATTCCAGCGAAAGGGGAAGCAGTCAGACGATCGCGGATCAGCTGTGGGCGGCCTTGGACACCGGCCACCGCGCGAGGCCTCGGCCAGTTTCTTAGCCGACAATCTGCTGAAGCAACGGCCGTACCAGGATGAGGCGCAGCCGAGTGGTCAGATACTTGCGGGGATGGAGGGCGCGCAACACCATCAGATAGCTGTTGATTGCCGGCGCCAGGTCCTCCAGCGAGCGAGGGAGGATCTCCAGGTTGATGACCCCGCGATAGCGTAGGGCGCGCAGGGTGGTCAGGATGGCCTTGATGGGCAGCGTCCCGCCAAGACCGAATGCCAGGTGGTCATCAGAGTGGGGGCCGCAGTCGGACAGGTGCACACAGCCGATATGGCCGTTGAGGGCCTGAAGCTGCGCTACCGGGTCGAGGCCAATCATGTAGCAGTGGGAGGCATCGAAGCACATGCCGGCAAGCTTGTGCCCGAGCACCTCTTTTGCCCGCGAGAACAGGGCAAGAAACTCCTCCATGGACTGGCCCGGCACATTCTCAAGGAACACCGGCGACTCCAGGCGCGCGAGATTCCGTAACAGGGTCTCGGCTGAACTCAGGACCTCCCCGGTCGCCATCTCCGGCTCTGGCGGGTGCGCGATGCAGTGGGTGATGCGCAGGGCGTGACGATGCCTGTTCAGGAGCTCGATCATCCTGTCGATTTCGTTCTGGAAGTTGGCGCAGGAAAAGTCCCAGCCGTCGTCGTGCACGAGGGGCAGGTGGAAACCCGTGTGCATCCCTCGCAGGCGAGGGATCACGCGGTCGAGCTCCTCAAAGACCGTGCGCGTGATCTCCGCAAACTCCAGGCCCAAGAGGCGCGTCAATCCCAGCAATGCCGAAGGCTCGATACCGCGAAAGCGTTCGATGGTAAACCCTACCTGCACCTTTCGGAGTAATGACATCGTCTCTCTGCCTTTTCCTCTGCTTCCTCCTGTCGACTACGCACTGCCAATATACGACAAGCTGGGGGCAAAATCAAGGCGTTTGCGCTTCCCGAAAGCAAAAAGGCCGGCGCCCCAGGCCGGCCACTGCTTAACGTGGCAGAGAGCTACTTGAATAGGCCAGGTCCCAAGGCTGAGAAGACCCCCACGCCCAACGCCAAAACCAGGCTCACGACGCACCCGCAGCAGAGCAACAGCGGGAGCACCATGGCGCCAATAGCCTTACCGGAGGAGATCTGGTGGGCCTGTTTGAAGCCGATCACCTGCACCACGATCATCCACGGGAGAGCAACGATCCCTCCGCACAAGGGGATGATGCGAAAGAGGGAGGCCGCTTCGCTGTAGACTACGACTCTGAACGTGGCCTCAAAGCCCCTTTGCGCCCCGCCGACCAACATCAGGCACAGGTGCATGATGCCAGCCCACACGAACGTGCGGAGCAGCACGATCATGGGCGCGCTCAAGGCCACCAACGGTAACATTATCGCGTGCGAGGTCCAGGAAGGGAACAGTTGCGGAAACTCCGGTATGCCAGGATAGTGGCGAATTCCCGTGGGCCAGAACCACCCTGAGAGGCCCACCATGGTTTCCACCACCGTGCTGACGCTGCCCACCAGCAGACCGAACAGCAACGGCCTGTCGATTCCCCCTACCACGGGCATGCGGGCAAAAAAGTCCGCCGGACTGAATAGGACGCCGGTGATAGTGTCCCAAAGGGCTTTCCAGAAACCCACGCGCTCCATCTCCTCCCACGGGCACGTCGTCGATATGGCGCCTACCCCTGGTGGCGCGGGCTGCGGAACGGGTTGGCGCGGTGGGATACGCGTGCCACAATGGACGCAGTAGCCTCCATCTTCGGGGATGTCCGGCATCCCCCCGCAGTTGGGACACTTTCGGCGCATGATTTCCTCCTCTCGGTGCCTGGGTGCAAACGCTTCTTGCGAGCTCCATCAGCAATGGGGCCTGCAGCTGCCTCTTGTTACGGAGCCGCGGGGCCAAAGTTGCAGCCTGCGCGGCTCACAGGTGGTAGCGCTCGACGGCGCCGCTGAGGATCAGGTACAGCCAGTTGGCCGCCACGAATGCTGCCACGCCGACACGGATAAGTCTCATTTCGGCGCGGCTGAATGTTAGTCTCACCTTCTTCTTGGTCAGGGTCAGACAGAACTCTATGCCTCCCCAGCACAGCAGTCCAGTGTACAGGAAGAAAAACATCGGGTTGACGAGGAAGGATTCCTGCAGGTGACCCTGGGCGAGGAACACCGCGCTCCGGGTGGCTCCACAGCTTGGGCACGGCACACCTGTGAGCGCGTGGAACGCACAGGGTGGTGCGAACTGGAGCAATGGTGCGAACAGGCGACTGGCAATCAGGGCGGCCAGAACTATCCCACCGTAGATGATCCCCCAGCGCAAGCTTCGCGGGGGGCCGTTGTCTAGTGCCACATGCACACGTTCCCTTTCGCGCTTCGGTTCCCCCAAGACGGTGTGCAAATTTATGCTGTACTCCGGTCAAAGTCAAGCCCTTTTCGCGCGGTGGCGCATGCACAGGAGTGGCCCGTCGTAACAAATCCTGCGGGCGCGGGAAAAGGCCAGGGTCCGGCCAGGGCACCCTAGTGGATCGGCCATAAAGGAGGTGCGCCGTCAGCCTCTCTTCGCTTTCGCTTGGCTGGGACGGACAAACTCTTGCGCACTGGGGACCCAAAGCTGCCTCCATCAGCCGGGGGAGAGATCGCAGAAGCAGGTGGCATCGTGAAACTTTTTTGCGAAAAGGGAAGTCACAATAGTGGTCGTGTGCACGGCCTCGGACCGCCTCACGAAGGTTCTGAGGCCAACAGGGGCAAGGGACACGGAAACAAACCGGGAGGGAGCAATCGTGAGTAAGCGTGTGTGGCTGAGCGTCGCCCTTGTGGCGCTGCTGGTCGCGCAGGTAGCCGCTGTCGAGAAGGTGGTGGTCACCAAGGGCGACCCACGGGCGTGGATGGGGGTGTATGTGCAAAAGCTTGACCGCGAGCGGCGTGAAGTGCTTGGCGTCAAGGAGCGGAAGGGTGTGGTGATCGAGAGTGTGGTTGCCGATAGTCCAGCGGAGAAAGCCGGCTTGCAGGAGGACGACGTCATTGTCAAGATCGACGGCAAGCAGGTAGAGGATCCGGATGATCTTATTGCTGCGGTGAAGGCCAAGAAGCCAGGGGACAAGGTGAAGGTGGAATATGTGCGTGAAGGCAAGAGCGGGCAGGTAGAAGTTGTCCTGGCGCGCGCGCCCCGGGTTACCGAGCGCATCGTGATCCCACCGCTGCCGCGGCTCGAGCGCCATGTGCGCGCCGAAGAGGCCTGGCTTGGGGTGCAGCTCCAGGAACTCAACCCTTCCCTGGCGGAGTACTTCGGTGTCAAAGAGGACGAAGGTGTGCTGATCACTGAAGTCGAGGAGAAGAGTCCGGCACAGAAGGCGGGTCTCTTGCCTGGGGACGTCATCTTCAGTCTCGATGGCCAGCAGGTGAGGGATATTGAAGAGGTGGCCGACATCCTCTCCGACAAGGAAAAGGGCGACTCGGTGGTGGTGGCCTACGTGCGGAAGGGGGCGCGCGCAGAGACCACGGTCAGGCTGGGAAAGAGGTCACGGGTGCGGGTTTTTGAGAGGAGTGGCCCGGGCTTCTGGTGGTGGGAAGGGAAACCCAGGCGCGAGTTCTTCTTCCACTTCCCTGAGGTACCAGAGCTGCGCTTTGAATTCGAAACACCCGACTTTGACAACTGGCGCGAGCGCGCGCGCCTTTGGTCGGAGCGGGCCGTGGACGACTTTCAACGAAACCTCGAGCGGTTCCGTATCATGCTCAAGCAGCGGCAGTCGCGCATGATCTAGCGCAAGAGGCAGGCAGCCCAGGCACTGCATCCCATGGTGCAGTGCCTTTTTATTTGTGCTTGACCGCATTGTCTGTTGATATTTAGCAGGAATTTCACTATCTTTGGCCACACCGTTGGCTGCCACAGGGAAAGGAAGGTGGATGACAACTATTGCTCCTGCGCGGGTTCGCGAGCTTTTCGCCTCTTTTTGCCGCCTACGCATCCTGGTGCTGGGGGACTTGATGCTGGACCGCTATATCTGGGGTTCGGTGGAACGCATTTCGCCTGAGGCGCCGGTGCCAGTGGTGGTGGTGGAGGAAGAGTCCGTCCGTCTGGGGGGAGCGGCCAACGTCGCCCATAACTTGGTCTCCCTCGGGGCAACTGCCGTCCCTGTGGGTGTGGTGGGTGCGGACCAGCATGGCGCCGTGCTCAAGAAGCTCATGGAGGAGCTGGGTTTGGTCGTCCAGGGGGTGCTCACCGACCCCGAGCGCGCGACCACGGTCAAGACACGGGTCATTGCCCATAACCAGCACGTGGTGCGCATCGACCGCGAGAGTCGGAGCCCCCTAGCCCCACCGGTCTGTGAGCGGATCCTGGCTTTCTTGGCAGAAGCAGCCCCACGCGCAGACGCGATTATCATCGAAGACTACAACAAAGGCCTGATTACCTCGGCGCTCATCGCCGGAACCCTGAACATTGCACGCGAGCACCAGGTGCCGGTCATGGTCGACCCCAAATTTGAGCACTTTTTCGAGTACCAGGGTGTGTGCACCGTCAAGCCAAACCGGCGGGAGACCGAGGAAGTACTGGGCGTGCGCCTAGCCGGAGAAGCGGAGGTACACAGCGCCGGCGCGCAGCTTCTGCAGCGCTTGGGTTGCGAGAATGTCTTGTTGACCATGGGCGCAGACGGCATGTACCTGTTCGAGCGTTGCGGCACAGTGGCGCATGTGCCGACCAAGGCGCGGAAGGTGCACGACGTCTCTGGAGCAGGAGACACGGTTATCAGCGTATTCACCGCCGCCTACGCCGCAGGGGCTTCGGCCCCTGAGGCGGCGACCATCGCTAACTATGCCGCTGGTTTGGTGTGCGAGGAAGTGGGCGTAGCGCCGGTGGACAGAGGGCGGCTCATGGACCTCTTGCTCAACGAGCAACGCTAGGCACCGGATCTCAATAGAGGGATTGGCGTGGTCACACGGATCGAAATTGCCCTGAAGCCGGGGTTTGTGGACACAGTTGCCGCAGCGATCACCTCGGGCCTCAGCGACCTGGGGATGGGCCAGGTCGTCTGCCGACACGCGCTGCAAGTGTTCTACCTCAAAGGAGAGCTTGTCCCGCTCGAAAAGGAACGCATCGCGCGGGAGCTGTTGACCGACACGGTGACACAGACATTCGCCATTGACGCGCGGGTGCTTCCGCCGACAGCCGGCGATGAGTGGGATGTGGAGATTACCTACAACCCGGGCGTGATGGACCCTGTGGAAGAGAGCGCGATGAAGGCAATCCGGGACATGGGGGTCACCACCGTGCAGGCGGTCAAGACCGCCCGCACCTATCGCCTGTGCGGCCCGCTTTCTGAGGCCCAGAAGCAGCTCATTGTGGACAAGCTCCTGGCAAACAAGGTGGTCGAGCACGTACTTCACCCAGGCGAACAGCTCTTTCACGAGCCCATTGAGTACCAGTTCCGGCTTCTCGAAGTCGATCTCCTTGGTGCCGACTCTTCGCAATTGCGCAAGATCAGCAAGGAACGCAGCCTTTTCCTCAACCTGGAGGAAATGCGTGCCATCCAGGCCTACTATCGTCGGCTGGGCAGGAACCCCACCGATCTTGAGTTGGAGACATTGGCGCAGACCTGGTCAGAACACTGCAGCCACAAGACCCTGCGAGGGCTCATCAGCTATGAGGGGCGGATCATCGACAACCTGCTAAAACAGACGGTTATGCGCGTCACCCGCGAGCTCTCCTTGCCATGGTGTATCTCGGTGTTCGAAGACAACTCCGGGGTCATTGCATTCGATGACCAGTACGACGTCTGTTTCAAAGTGGAGACGCACAATCATCCCTCGGCGGTGGAGCCCTACGGTGGCGCCAATACCGGCATCGGAGGAGTGATCCGCGACCCTCTGGGCACCGGTTTGGGCGCCAAACCCATAGCCAATACCGATGTTTTCTGTTTCGGTCCTCCGGACCTGCCACTAGAGCGCCTGCCCAAAGGAGTTTTACACCCGAAGCGCATCATGAAGGGCGTGGTCGCGGGAGTGCGGGACTATGGCAATCGCATGGGCATCCCTACTATCAACGGCGCGGTTCTCTTCGACGAGCGCTACATCGGTAACCCATTGGTCTACTGCGGCACTATTGGCCTTTTGCCCAAGGGGATGCACCGCAAGCGGAGCGTGCCGGGGGACTATATGGTGGTTGTGGGCGGGCGCACTGGCCGGGACGGCATCCACGGGGCCACCTGCTCCTCCGGTGAGCTGACCGTGGAGTCAGAAGTGGAATGGGGGGGAGCCGTGCAGATTGGGAACGCTATCACGGAAAAAAAGCTCGTTGATACCCTGCTGCAGGCACGCGATCGCGGCCTCTACCGGGCCATCACCGACTGCGGCGCGGGGGGATTGTCCTCAGCCGTGGGCGAATTGGCGCGCGACACCGGGGCCGTGGTTGACTTGGAAAAAGTGCCACTCAAGTACCAGGGCCTCTCCTACACGGAGATCTGGATCTCGGAGGCGCAGGAGCGGATGGTGATCTTCGTGCCGCCCGAGAAGCTGGACGAGGCCCTGGCGCTCTTCGCCAGCGAAGATGTGGAGGCGACAGTCATTGGCCGCCTCACTGACGATCGCCAGCTTGTGGTGAGGTACCAGGGCCAGGTGGTGGGGATGCTGGACCTGGAGTTCCTGCATGAGGGGCTGCCAAGGCTGGTACGCGGGGCGCGCTGGGAACCGCCAGGCTGGGAGGAGCCGGATTTCCCGGATCCCCAAGACCTGACGCCCTTCCTTCACCAGATTCTCGGCTCCTGGAATGTGTGTAGCAAAGAGTGGGTGGTGCGACAGTACGACCACGAGGTGCAAGGAGGAAGTGCCCTCAAGCCGCTGGTGGGGGCCGCCAACGACGGGCCTGGCGACGCCAGCATTGTGCGCCCTCGCCTCGATTCCCACCGCGCCCTGATTGTTGCCAACGGGATCAACCCCAAGTACGGACTCATTGACCCCTACTGGATGGCGGCCGCTGCGATCGACGAGGCCATGCGCAATGTGGTGGCAGTAGGGGGGAGCGTGGCGCGCACGGCGTTGCTGGACAACTTTTGCTGGGGTAATCCGGACAAGCCCGACCGGCTGGGTGGACTGGTACGCGCTGCACAGGCATGCTACGACTTTGCCAAGGCCTTCGGCACCCCGTTCATCTCCGGCAAGGACAGCCTCAACAACGAATACACCGACGACCAGGGGGAAACCATTGCGATTCCGCCGACCCTTCTCATCTCCGCCATCAGCATTATGCCTGATTGCCGCAAGGCAGTGTCCATGGACTTCAAAGAAGCGGGCGACCCCATCTACGTAGTGGGAATCACTAGAGACGAGCTCGGCGGCAGCCACTACTTTGCAGTGCGCGGCTACGTGGGCAATCAGGTGCCCAAGGTGGATGCTAGACAGGCCCGCGCCTGCTACGACGCGCTGGCGGCGGCAATGGCAGCAGGGCTGGTGTGCGCCTGCCACGACTGTTCGGAGGGCGGCTTGGGGGTTGCTGTGGCGGAAATGGCCTTTGCCGGGGGACTCGGGGCAACTATCGAGCTGAGCCGGGTGCCCCACGACCTCACCTCCGTACGCAACGACACGCTGCTCTTCTCAGAGTCATGCAGTCGCCTCGTGGTCGAGGTTAGGCAGCAAGCCGCGGACGAATTTGCCCGGCTGATGCAAGGACTTCCTTTAGCGATGATCGGGCAGGTGGAAAAAGAGCCAACCCTCACGGTCAGAGGTGTCAACGGAAAGGTGGTGGTAAGGGCCGCCATTGCCGCGCTGAAGGAGAGTTGGCAGGCACCTCTACGGTGGTAGCAGGCGGCTGGCCTGCACCCGTGGGCCGCGAGCGATCGCGGCCTTGGTCCGTTGACGACAAGGGAAACAGGGAGATGAAGAAGATTCGAGTGCTGGTGCTCCGTGCTGCGGGTTCCAACTGTGACCAGGAGACCGCCTACGCCTTTGGTGCCGTGGGTGCGCAGGCCGAACTGGTCCACGTCAATCGTGTGGTAGGAGGCGCGGTCAGGCTCCAGGACTATCAGATTCTCGCCATCCCTGGGGGGTTCACCTATGGGGACGACGTCTCGGCAGGGAAGATTCTCGCCAACGAGCTCAAGTGCAAGCTTGGCCCGGCGCTGATAGAGTTCCACGAGCGAGGAGGGCTGATCATCGGCATTTGCAACGGTTTGCAGGTGCTGGTGAAGGCCGGCCTGCTGCCGGAGGTCGATCTGCAGGCCCCCCAGCGTGTAACCCTTACCAACAACGACTCCGGCAAATTCGAGGACCGCTGGGTGTACCTAAGGGTGAATCCAGGGGCGTGCGTGTTCACGGCCGAGGGGCCAGAGCGGGTGTACCTGCCCGTGGCACATACAGAAGGCAAGTTCGTCGCTGCGTCCCAGGAGGTGCTAGATGGGCTCTTGCGGGCCGGACAGGTCCCAGTGCAGTACGTGCACCCCGAGGGAGAGCCCTGCACCTACCCCTGGAACCCGAACGGCTCCATGGCCGACATCGCCGGAATCTGTGACCCCACCGGGCGCATTTTTGGTCTTATGCCTCATCCGGAGCGGCACTTTGACCCCACGCACCACCCCAGATGGACGCGCGAAGGGCTGCGGCCTGAGGGCGACGGCGTATTTGTTTTCCGAAATGCAGTGACATACGCGGCCAGAAACCTGTTATAGGCTGGCAGACGCTGGTTTGGCAGAATGAGGAGGAAGAGAACATGCAGAAGGCCGGAAGCAAGGTCAAAGTGCGGCGAGCTCTTGTGGCTTTCCTCGTGGGGTTGCTTTTCCTTGTTACCTTTCTTTCCTGCGCCCGACATGACCAGCAGTTTCGCTTTGTGTTCATGACCGATATCCATGTGCAGCAGGAATTGGGCGGGGCAGAGGGATTCCGTGCGGCCATTCGAGCAGTCAACTCCCTGCAGCCCAGGCCGGCCTTCGTGATTACCGGTGGCGATCTGATAATGGATGCCCTGGAGCAGAACTTTTCCCGTGCTGACTCGCTCTACGGGCTGTATCTGTCCCTGGTGAAGGAGTTCCAAATGCCGGTCTACCACTGCCTCGGTAACCACGAGGTGTTTGGCCTGTACGAAAAGAGCGGGGTCGATCCCAGCCATCCTGAGTTTGGCAAGGAGATGTTCAAGAGGCGCATCGGCGAAGGGCGCACCTACCGCTCGTTCGACTATGGCGGCTGGCACTTTGTGCTCCTGGACGCAGTGGGCTTCACACCGGAGCGCAGCTACATCGGCCACGTGGATTCGGCGCAGTTGGCGTGGCTGGCGGGCGATCTGGTACAAGTGAAGCCGGGCACGCCAGTGGCTCTGGCTCTGCACATACCACTCTTTTCGGTGGCCGAGCAGTTTGCACGCGGTCCCCAGGCCGCTTTGGACCGCGCAGGCGCAGTGACCAATGCTCTGGAGGTGCTCAAAGCCTGCTCAGGCCACTATGTGCCTCTGGTCCTGCAGGGCCACATGCACGACGTCGAGGAGATCATCTGCAGGGGGACTCACTTCATCACCGCTGGAGCAGTGTCCGGTGCCTGGTGGCGCGGGCCATACCGAGGGTTCGCCGAAGGCTTTGCCGTGATCGACGTGAAAGGGAAAGATTTCACCTGGCATTACCACGAATTCGGGTGGAAGGCGAAAACAGAGTAGCTTGGGCTTCCCGCTGCTGCGGGCGTACAGGCTTGGAGGAACGAACCATGCCCGTCCGCATCTTTCTCCTGAGCGCAGGCCTTAGCGGGCTCTTGCCGTTTGCTCCGTGCCGGAGCCAGGATGCCACTTCCACGCAAGAGCCGCCCAGCGTCTACTCCGACCTTGCGGCCGTGTAGTGCCACGGAAACGGTGTCGTGCGCATTCATGTTTGGCTCAACACCGGGGAGAACGGCTTCAAGGACTCGGGTGCGAATGGTGGGTTTGGCACCAACAAGGGCGGGTATGAGACCGAGCGCCTGGTGAAACTCGCCTGCGGCGACTTGGAACGGGCTTGACGACCTTGCTGGATTTTCCTACTGCGGCAATGGCAAGACCGTCATCCACGTCTGGTTCAATCACGGGCAGAACCGCGTTCAATACAAAGGCTTGGCCGGGGAGTGGCGCGAGGAGGCGGGGTATGATGCCACCAAGCTGGTTGGCGCGGGTGCAGGGGACTTGAAGGCAACGGCTTTGACGATCTCTTAGGCTTTTATGGCTACTGCGCAGGCAAGGTGCACATTCACGTGTGGTTGAGCAATGGCGCCTCTGACTTGAAATATCAGGGTTCTGGCGGATAATGAAAAGTGAGCGCTGGATATGAGGCAGAAAGGATTACACACATTCTGGGCGGGGAATTCGCCCGGTGATGGGAGAGAGAGCCGCCCTGGTCTAAAGGCGTTGGCGGCTGCGGCTTGGGCGCTGCTGCTGCTCGGGTATCATGGGGTACCTTGCGCCCAATCGCCAGAGGAATACGAGGCGCGCCGCGAGGCGTTGCGTGCCTTGCTGTCGGTCAAAGGGGTTGCGGTCGTAAAGGCCGGCGAGATGCCCCTGGAGAGCTATGGCATTCCATTTCGCCAGGAGAGCAACTTCTATTACCTGACGGGCATCACCCAGCCGCGGGCGGTACTGGTGCTGAGCAGGCGTGGCCTGCCGATCCCCGGACAGGCGGGCCTGGCTAAGGAATTCGTCTTCCTCGATTTGACTTCAACTAGCCGCGCAGGCGGAGGCGTTAGTGCTGAGGTGGCGAGCAAAGACTATCTTCTGGACGTGGTCCGGCCGCTGGAAGATTTTCCCGCGGTGTTTGCTGCCGCCCTCACCAGGGCGGACACCGTCTATTTCAAAGCGCCTCAATTACGGCTGGATGAGCCGTTGAGCAGGGAGCTGGAGCTCATTGAGGCGGCACGGGTCCGGCAATACCCGGTGGTTGTCGCCAACCCGGCGAAATTGCTGGAACAACTGCGGGTGGTCAAGAGCCAGGCCGAACTGGCGCTGATACGCCGCGCAGTGGAGCTCACTTGCGCTGCTCAAGTGGAGGTGATGAGGACCGTTGAACCAGGCATGTGGGAATTCGAGCTGGCGGCTTTGGCCGAGTACATGTTTCGTCGCGGAGGCGCGGAGAGCTCGGCCTTTCCGCCGATCATCGGCTCTGGGCCGAACTCCTGTCGCATCCACTGGAGCGAGAATAGCCGGCAAATGGAGTCCGGCGACCTGGTGGTGGTAGACATTGGCGCCTCGTTCCGCCACTACTGCGCAGACGTGACCCGCACACTGCCCGTGAGCGGCACCTTCTCTCCACGGCAACGGGCCGTCTATACCTTGGTCCTCAGGGCGCAACAGGAGGCCATTGCCCTGATCCGGGCGGGGATAAAGTTCTCGGAGATTCACGAAAAGGCGGCGGGGGTCATCGGCAAGGGATTGGTGGAATTGGGGCTGATTGACAATCCCAAGGACTATGCCCGCTACTTCATGCATGGTACCAGCCATCATTTGGGCCTGGAGGTTCACGACCCTGGCGAGGTAGGGGTGTTGCAGCCAGGAATGGTTGTGACCGTCGAGCCGGGAATTTACCTCCCGGAGGAGAGTCTCGGCGTGCGCATCGAGGATGACGTGTTGGTCACCGCCGACGGGCACGAGGTCCTTTCGGCCGCCGCGCCAAAGAGCGTCGAGGAAGTGGAGGCGCTCATGCGAGAGACAGGCCTGGGCAACCTAGGGAGGGAGGGCCCGGCTGGACCGAACCGTTGAGGCGCGCCGGGCAGAATGTCTGCTGAAGCGCTGATGCCATGAGCGGTTCGCTCACGGCCAAGGGCCGGAGACCACTAGAATGAGGGCTGTTGCTGGTGCCCCCCGTTCTGCTTGAAACCCGTCGAAGGAGACGGTGCGTCACTGGGGGGCCCAGCAGGCAGGGGGCGCTGTGGCTGCCTGCTCCAGTGATTCGAACGTGGGTATGACCTGAATGAGCTTGGTGATGGTCATGTAGTAGCGGAGTCGTTCGCTCAGGCAGGCAAAGCGCAGCTCGGCGCCCTGGTTGCGCAAGGCTAAGAAGGACTTGATGAGGGCGCCTATGGCGGTGCTGTTCGCCCAGCGCACGCGGCTCAGGTCCAGCACGATTCTGCGGTAGCCGGCGCGCTCTAGCTCTTCCACCTCCCGACAAAGGTGGGCCGTTTCTGGTCCCCCCATGAGCTTCCCCTCTGCGGTCACTAACGCCACGTTCTCGTTCAATGTGCTTACCATCTTCCTTGTCCCAAAGCTCAACAGAAGTGCTCTGAACACGGTTCGGATGCTCACCCCTTAGACCGCCCAGCCAGGCAAAAGGTTGCACTGCCACCCATAAGACGTCCGAGGGGGGCCTTGGGTTACTTGTGTCCCGGCAATCCCTGGAGATTGCCTCCGAAGCTAACCCTGGCAAAGCCGACTGCGCAAAAATCGCTTGCTTTTGGTGGGAGATCTTCGTAATCTTATCGCCGGCAGTTTGTTGCGCCGGCGTGTCGTCTTGTTGTCCGGTCCAGGCATCTTGAGGCGCGTGGAGGAAACGATGTGCACACACTGGCTTGATTTGTTTGCGGCTTCGAGCACCCTCCATACCAGGTTGCGACGGCTGATTGCGGTGGTTGCCCTGGGCACGATAGCAACCCAGCAGCTTCTGGCTGCAAACAAGAGGTATGACATCCTTGGCGTATGGGTCGACGCCCGTCTGCTCGCTGACGGCAGTATGGAGGTGGTGGAACAGCGGCAGTACCGCTTCGTCGGCACCTTCAGTTGGGCAAGCTACGAGCTGCCGCTGGCAGGCACAGGGGGTGTGCGCGACGTGCGCCTGAGCGAAGGTGAGGTGGAATACCGGTTGGCGGATTCGCGCGAGCCTGGCACCTTCAGCGTGGAGCAGGACGGTCAGCGTCTGCGGGTGCGGTGGCACTATCGAGCGCACAATCAAGTACGTACCTTTACCCTCCGCTTTCGAGTCATGGAGGTGGTACGGCGACACCCGGACGCGGCCGTGCTGTACTACAAGTTCGTGGGCACCGGCTGGGACAGAGAGAGCCAGTCGGTCACTGTGCGTGTCGTGCCGCCGTGCTCCTTGACCAGGCATCAGATGCAGGCGTGGGCCCACGGCCCGCTGTGGGGCAACGTGACCATTCAAGAGGACGGCACCGTGCTGGCGGACGTCGCCCTTTTGCCCAAGAGGACCTTCTGGGAAGTGCGCGCCCTCTATCCGCCGGCTGCTTTCCCCGACGTCGCGCTGCGACCTGACTCCGTGCGTGCCGGCATCCTCAAGGAGGAGACAGAGTGGGCGGCGCAGGCTAACGCGGCGCGGCAGAGGGAGCTCGTACGGCAGGAGCGCAAGAAGGCACGCAAGGAGCACGGGAAATGGCTGGTGATCTTGATGAGTGCAGGCGGCTTGCTGGGATGGTGGAACATCTACCGCATTCATGGCCGCCGCCATCAGGTGCCCAAACAGCCCCGGCTGCTGGGTTCGCCCCCAAGCGCTACCCCTCCTGCCCTCGTGAGTTACTTGGTGTTTGAGCGCACGCTGGGTGTCGCGTCCTTGGTGGCCACGCTGCTGGACCTGGCCCGCCGTGGATTGCTCAAAATCCGCCAGGTAGAGCCCGGGTCTGCCCAATACAGGAAGCAGCGCCAGAAGCCGGACTATGTGCTGGAGCTGGACCGGGAGCGCCTGCGTCGCGATACAGACGAAGGGCGGCTGTTGTCTTTTGAAAGATCATTGCTCGCCCTGCTCTTTGGCCCCCTTTCGAACGGCGAGACTCATCTGAGGCTCAGCGACCTCAGGCGGCACAGAGGGGCCATGGCCTCGTTCTTTTCACAATGGCGCAAAGAGGTCGCCGAGGAGGCCAAGGCGCGTAATTTCTATGACCAGGAGAGTCTGCGCGCCATGACCCGCTCTTTGCTCTTCGCGGGACTGCTTTTGCTGCTCACCATAGCCGCCGGGGTGCTTGTAGAAGAGTGGGCCTTGCTGCTAGCGGCTTCTACTGTGGTGGTCTTTGTCCTCTCTTTCCTTGTGCCTAGGCGCACGCCCGAAGCGGAAGTGGAGGCACAACAATGGAAGGCCCTGAGGCGCTACCTCTCACGGGTTTCTTCTCGAGGCACAGCCACGGGAGAACAGCTTGGGCAGTTGGAAGAGCTCCTTGTCTACGGCACCGCCCTGGGTGTCCCGCCCAAGGGGGTGGCAGCTCTCTTGCAAGAGGCGGCCGAAGAGGAGGTAGCGCGCGTGACCTGGTACGTGCCCGTGTCGCGGGGGTACGCAGGGAGCGGGCTGTCGGAAGCCTTGGCCTCCATGGTCTCCACCGTGTCCAGTACGATGAGTTCTGCCACCGGAGCTGGTGGCGGAGCCAGTGTTGGTGGCGGCGGAGGCGCGGGAGGCTCCGGGGGAGGTGCTGGTTAGCACCAACTTGCGGCGGCCACAGTCCTGCGCATTCTCTGCCGCCGGGCTTGGGTAGCCCTGGGGAGCAAGGGCCGTCGGCGCAGTGGAGGAGGCCCCTCCCTGACGGCGGGTTGCTCGTGCCCCGAAGCGCCAGCAGCCCGCTCTTGACATGCCACCACCTGCTCGCAGAACCGGACAAGCTCATGCCCCCAATTTAGGCTCACGGCAATCTCGATCGTGGTGTCCGGAGGCGAAAAAGTGGCCCGGTAGACGCTCTGAAAGTAGTACATGGTCGTGCACAAGGCCGAGGCGAAGAGAAGCAGGATCAAGGGAAGGGCTCGAAGTGGCGCTACCCCTGCGAGCTTTGCCAGTATGAGCGCACCACAGAGTGCGTTCAGGAAGAGCCACACCAAGGCGTAGTGCCGCCTTATGCGTACATAGGTGAGCATGCTCAGGGGAATGCACTGGACCCGCCTCCAGCATATGAACCCCGCCTGCTCAATGAGGTGGTAAGGAGTGAGCAAGACCCTTTGTCCAGGCACTCGCACTGCGCTTATGATCGTCGTGCGCGTATGTGGTTCTGGTGTCCTCATTGTGGCTCTCCACAAATGGCGGACCCGCCACCCAGCCATGGAACCACTTCCCACTGCGCCTGCTTGCACTACGGTGGACCCAATAGAGCCGATTGTGCCCTACGGTGACAAGGGCAAGATGAGGTGATGCGTGGTGATTCTTTACGTCCAGAGGGTGTGCCCCCTGAGGCGGAAACGCGTTGACTGACCCATCCCCTTGGCTGTTATAAGATAACAGCCCGAAGGCAAAAAGTCAAGTCCTTTTTTTGCGGCGAAGTTGGCTGGTGAGCGCACATAGTATCCACCCTTGAGGGCAGCGGGGAGGTCATCTGCAACACCGATGGGCGGGAGGTTCAGCACTTGAGGGAGAGACGGCACTGGCGCTTGCCGCCGCGGGCCACAGCACCTTCAGCAGGGACGCCAACGGATGAACTACCTGCGCACTGCCCGCCAAACCTTCCCTCGTCCACTCACCCGGGCAATTAGCACGCCCTTGCCCCCACGGTAAGCCACCTGTGCGTGCCTAGGTCGCCGCCCAGTGGCCGGCAGGGGAGGGCCAATGGGGGGCCCCGGTTCGGCGCCCACTCACGCCAACATGGTCGGCACTCTAATTCATCCCCTGGCGCGCAAACGTCATGGCCCCAACGTGAAAACCACTGCTGCTGGCCTTCTGTTTGCGCAACTGTCCCCTAAGACTGCAGCAGGCGCCTGCTCCTGGGCGACCTCCAGGCGAACGGCGCCTCCCACTGGATGTGTGACAAGGGTGGAGTGGTAACTCCACCCCACCCTCTCTCTCTGCTGCACCTCTGCACAGGAGCAGCCACTTCTTTAGCGCACTAACACCATCTTTCTGGTCTCGGCAAAGTCCCCGGCCCTGACCTGATAGAGGTACACACCGCTGGCCATGTCCCTGCCGCTCGCGTCCCTGCCGTCCCAAATGGCGGTAAAATGACCCGGGGCTTTCTTCATCCACAAGGGTTCTTACCTCCCGCCCCAGGAGGTCGAACACCTTGATCGTGACCCACGACCCTTTTGGCAGCTGGTAGTGGATGAGGGTTCCTGCACTGAAGGGGTTGGGTAATTCTGGTACACTCGGTAACTGACGGGGACGTCGGCCAAACACCCATTTCCTTCTACACCGGTGGTGCCCAGGTTCCATTGGGCGAGCTTATCCCAAGGGCCTGCCGCCACCACCGTGCCGCCCGCCCTGAGTCCCACCGTGTGCCTCGGTCCTGCGGCCACCTGCACGATGCCCGTCCAGCCGGCCACATTGCACTGGCCGGAGCCATTATCTCCCACGGCCACCACCCCTACTGCTGCGCTAATGGCGCCCCTCAGCGGCCAGTTGAGGGGCGGCGGCGCCCTCTCCTCCCGATTGCTCATCCAGTCCCCGGACCCGTCCGAGACTGCGAGAGGAAGCGCGTCCCTCCTGGCACCAATCCATCAAAGAGGTTTCATAGGCCAAATCTATCCCAAGGTGTCCCCGCCTATCCGCACTGGTGGCAGACAAGGGCCCCTTCTCTTCCCAGCACGCAACAATATGACCCCTCGAACAGAAAAAGTCAAGCAAGAAATCTCGAGGCAAGGCGTGGTGATGTGGTGTTAGGGTGCTCCTGGGGCTACGCCTCGCCTGTCCGCGGGAGGCCTTGCTCGCGTGCCGGCCCTTTTGTGCCAGTGGGGGAACTTGGTCGCCCGTCACGAGGTCCCCTTCCAGAGGGTGGGCCGGGCTGTGACCAGGCGGAGCCCAAGGAGGTTATGCCTCGCGCGCATGGCGACAAGGATCGGAGTTGTTGCTGTGCGTGCTCATGTGGCGAGGTCCGTAGGTGGCTCAGTCGCCCCGGGCGTGGCCAAAGGTTACAAAGTCCTTGACCCTTGTTCCAAGATTTGCTACATTTTGCCACGCCCTTTCGGATGTGCCTCCGGACGTTGGGAATTGATGAAGAGCTTTGGGTTGAGCAAGGGAGCACGACAGCGGCGTTGGCCTACCAGAAGATCATCACCCACGAGGATTTTGACGGGCTTGCCTGTGCAGTACTGTGTTCGCAGGCCTTGCGCGTCAATCACATCGAGTTCACTGGTCCTCGCAGTGTGAGCGAGGCGCGCATCACCATTACGACTGCTGACATAGTCTGTGATCTGCCCTACCCTTTGGAATGCGGCCTTTGGTTCGACCATCACGAGGCCAATCTGGAAGAGCTGCGGTTGCGGGGGATCGATCCGGAGCGTGTCCAGGGGCGTTTTGCCTCGCGGGATTCCTGCGCGCGCGTGGTGTACGAGTACTTCTCCGAACACGGGGTGACGATGCCCGCCCACTTTTGCGAGCTCGTGGCCGAGGCCGACGTGATTGATGCCTTCAGCTACGAGTCCATAGAAGAGTGGCGCCGCGAAACGCCAGGTAAAGTGGTGGACGGCACCATCAAGTTGCTGCAGCAGCGACCTGAACCGCGCAAGTGGCTTTATCTGCGCAGCCTGGTGCAGCAACTGAAGCAGCAGCCCTTAGAGCAGGTAGCCTGGCAGCAAGAGGTGCAGGAGCGCTTCGTGGCCTACAGACGCCTGGAAGAGGAGATGGTAGAGCAGATCCGCGCGGACGCGCGTTTTCTGCCGGAAGATGCCAATAAGGAGGTGGTGATTCTTGATCTCACGCGCCACAATCGCAAGCCGCAGGTGACAAGGCAACTGGCCTACTTGCTCTATCCCCAGGCAAAAGGGGTCATCGAGGTCCGACCCCTGTTCCGCGATGGTCTCAAGACCACCGACCTAAGTTTCTCCTTTTCCCTGGGTATCAAGCTGGCGAAAGCCCAGCACACCAAGGACGTGGGCGAGCTCATGCGCCAGCTAAACATCGGCAGTGGGCACAAAGGCGCTGCCGCAGGCACCATATTCTGCCGCAGCAAAGAGGAGATGCTGAAGGCCAAGGAGGAGACCCTGCGCCAACTGGTGAGTCGATTCTTGCAGCAGTAATGGAGGTAGCAGCCCGCCATGGGACAGACAATCATCGAAAAGATCATCTCCGCACACACGGATCACCCGGTACAGGCAGGCGAAATCGTCTGGATGGACATTGACCTGCGCAGCGCGCGGGATTTTGGCGGCGCCAATGTGGTCAAGAACCTGCTGGAACAGTACAAAGGGGACTATGTCGCTGATCCGGCGCGTACCGTTTTCACCTTCGATTGCAATGTGCCGGCCAACACTGCCGGTTATGCCGACAACCAGCAGATCTGCCGCCTTTTCGCCCGGGAGCACGGCCTGCGCCTTTACGATGTCAACCAGGGGATTGGCTCCCACGTGGTCATCGAACAGGGGTTGGTGGTGCCTGGCGAAGTGATGGTGGGCACCGACAGCCATCTGAACATCCTGGGGGCCATCGACGCCTTTGGCCAGGGCATGGGCGACCAGGACATCGCATTTGCCTTCAAGACGGGTCGGACCTGGTTCGAGGTGCCGGAGACGATCCGCGTCAATGTGCACGGGAGCTTTGCCTACCCTACGACGGCCAAGGATCTGACGCTCTTCCTGGTGGGTAAGCTGGGGACCAAAGGGGCGCTGGGCAAGGCCATCGAGTTCTACGGGCCGGCCATCGACGCACTGTCCTTGGCCGGGCGCATCACCCTGGCGAGCATGGCCACAGAGATGGGGGCCATCGCCGCCTTCCTGGTGCCGAACCAGCGTATCTTCGACTACTGCCGGGCTCGATCTGGGCGCCAGGCTACCGTGGTGACGGCCGATCTGGATGCCTCCTACCGTCATGTGCTCGATATCGATGTCAGTAACCTGCCGCCGCAGGTGGCTCGCCCCAACAGTCCAGCGGACGTAGTGCCGGCGCGAGAACTTGGTCAGGTGCGCATCGACTCGGTGTTCATCGGCTCGTGCACCAACGGCAGGTACGAGGACTTTGTGGTGGTTGCCAGCATCCTCCGGGGGGGGCGCGTGGCCGAAGGGGTGATGCTCAAGATCGTGCCCGCAACCGCAGAGGTCTATGACCGGCTCCTGGACGACGGGCTAATCAAGATCTTCCGCCAGGCAGGCGCGGTGGTCAGCCACCCCGGGTGCGGAGGATGTGCCTCAGGACAGATCGGCATGGTGGGTGAGCACGAAGTGCAGGTGAGCACCTCGAACAGGAACTTTCGCGGCAAGCAAGGCAAAGGCGACACCTACCTGGCGAGCCCTGCTACCGCTGCGGCCAGTGCCCTGCGAGGCTTCATCACCTGTCCCACGCAGGTACACCACGAGCTACTGGCTTACGTCCCGGACGAGGAGTTTCTTCCCACCCGGCGGCCAGAGCCGCTCCCTGTCCGCGGAGCTGTCCGGTCGCAACCAGCAGCGATAGCTCCGCCGAGCCAAGCGCAAGGGGGCCTGGTCATTCGCGGGAGGGTGTTCAAGGTCGTCGATGAACATGGCCGACTCATCGAGGACATCGACACGGACATGATCTTTCACAATCGCTATCTTCACATCAAAGACCTGGCGCAGATGGGGCGGTACGCCTTTGACAATCTTCCTGGGTACGCGGATTTCAGCAGTAGGGTGACGCGTGAGGACATCGTGGTAGTAGGGAAGAACTTTGGCTGCGGCTCGTCGCGACAGCAAGCGGTGGACTGTTTTCGCAGTTTGGGCATCAAGCTCATCATCAGCGAGTCCACCGGTGCCATCTACAAGCGCAATGCCATCAATGCGGGGTTGGGTCTGCTGGAGTGTCCGGACCTGAGCGCGGCGCCGCTCCGTCACGGCGACCAGATCGAGGTTGATGTGGCGACTGGGCGCATCGTGAACCGCACTACCGGGGCGACCGTGCAGGCCGTCCCCTTTTCTCCTGTGCAGCTGGAGATCTATCGCGCAGGGGGCCTGTTTGCATACGGTAGCAAGTTGATGGGAGCATAGACGAGAGCCGAGGTGCCAAGGAGACGGGCATCCAGGAGGGAGTGATGAAGGAAACCGGAGCGATTGTGCCTGCGCATCGCACCGAGAAGATCACGTATGCGGTTCGCGACATTGTCGTCTTGGCCGAGCAGGTGGCAAGGCAGGGGAAGGAGATGTTGTACCTGAACATTGGCGACCCCAACGCCTTTGACTTTCAGACGCCGCGGCACATAATCGAGGCCACCTATCAGGCTATGCTGCGCAACATGAACGGCTACTCCCCTTCGTCAGGCGTGGAGGAAGCGCGCGAGACGATCCGAGGTGCAGCCCGTGCCAAGGGGATCACCAATATTCTCGATGTCTTTATCACCACTGGTGCCAGCGAGGCCATCGACGTTTGCCTGACGGCACTGGCCAACGAAGGCGAAAATGTGCTCATCCCCTCCCCTGGATACCCACTTTACACTGCCATCCTCAACAAACTGGGCGTGGAGCCGAAGGAGTACTACCTGGACGAAGACAGCGGCTGGCAGCCGGACGTTGACGACATTGCCAAGAAGATCGACCGGAAGACCAGGGGCATCGTCCTGATCAATCCCAACAATCCCACAGGGGCCCTCTACCGGAGGGAGGTTCTGGAGCGGATTGTGGAGCTGGCCCTTGCGCACGGGCTGGTGATCTTCGCCGATGAGATTTATGACAAGCTGATCTTTGATGGCCTGCGGCACACCTCCATCGCGGCTCTGGACCCGGAGGTACCGGTGGTGACCTTCAACGGCCTGTCCAAGGCCTATCTGGTGCCTGGCTTCAGGATCGGCTGGGGGGTGGTGAGTGGTAAGGCGGAGCGCCTGCGGGGGTATGTGGAGGCCATCAACAAATTACTGCGTGCCAGGCTGTGTGCGAACCACCCGGAGCAGTGGGCGATCAAGGTGGCGCTGGAGGGAGATCAGAGTCACCTGGACGATGTGATGCGCCGGCTCACCAGGCGGCGCGACCTCACCGTGCAGATGCTCAATGCGATCCCCGGCATCACGTGTGTCAAGCCGGAGGGGGCCTTTTACGCCTTTCCCCGGCTAGAAGTGCGGGGCACGGATGACGAGTTTGTGCGGGCCTTGATTCAGGAGACCGGGGTGGTGGTGGTTCCCGGCAGTGGCTTTGGTCAGAAGCCTGGGACCAAGCACTTCCGGGTGGTCTTCCTGCCGCCGGAAGGGGTACTGGAGAGCTCATATCGGCGCATCGGTGAGTTTATGGCGCGGTACCGAGACGCCTGAGCGGATGCGGGTTGGCTGGGTTGAGTGCGCGACTGGTGAGGTGGCCAAAGTCCCAGGGCATGGTGCTTTGGCGGCTCCGCGCCGGGTGGAGAGTGCGCGGTGGTGACGGCTCTTCGTAGCCGGGGAGGTTGCTGACATGACATCGGCGCCTGGTGTGGAGGGTGTACGGACGCGCTTGCAGGCGGTGCAGGATGAGCTGGCGCGCAAGCACAACGTGGCTATTGCCATTCGCGACCGCACCGGCCAACCCTTGACCTCACCGAGCAAATCTCTGGTTCAAACTGCCTCCCTCTCTGCTACTGCTTTGCAAGGACTCTACCACTGCCTGTCAGCTAATTGGCTTCTACGGGACGAAGAGGTCCTGCAAGGACAACGCCTGGTGGCGACCCTCTTTTCCGGTGCAGTGACACTCGCCGCCTTGCCCATGTTCGATGACTCCCAGGTGGCGGCGGTGGTCCGCGTAGCGCAGACCTTTGGCGAGGTGCGCCGTCAGCTTGAGCTCCTCAACGCAGAGGTGGTCGCCAGCGGCGGCGTGGCTCCTGCCGAGGACTTTCTTGACCCTGTGGATCTGCACCCGGGGCCGGAGTTTGTCGCCATGTTGGACGAAATCGAAGCGGCAGTGAGTGAGGCTCTGGGGGCACGTGCACCAGTGTCGCCGCCCGTGCCTGTGCCCTTCCCTGAGCGCCTCCTTGACCTGGTGCCAATTGGGGCGTTTATCGCCACCATCGACTGGCAGGTGATGGCAGCCAACCCCGCACTTGCCTCCATGCTCGGGTATGCCGAGGGCCAGGGTCTGGTGGGGCGCAACTTTCTTGGTGAGGTGCTCGACCTGGAGTTTCTGCCGCTGGTAGAAGAGCTGCAAGGCAAAGGGCAGATTGTGGAGCGGCAGGCGAACTTGCTGCGCGCCGACGGAAAGCTGGTGCCAGTGGTGCTGACCATGGCCATGGGAGAGCTGGGAGGCGGGCAGACGGGGTATTGGGGCTTTGTGCACAGGAAAGAGGGGGCCGCGGAGGCGGAGCTCTGGCCGAACGTGCTGCAGGCGTGGCCTTTCCCGGCGGTGGCCATCGATCGTGCGCAAAAGCTGGTGGAGTGTAACCAGGCAGCGCTGGCGGCCTTTGGGCGCGAGAGGCAAGAGCTGCTTGGCACCTCAGCCCCCTCTCTGATGGCGGGGGTATCGTCCCTACTTGAGACCCCGTCGCCGGCAGAAAAGGGGCCCTCGGCTGTGGGCGAGGTGGCCCTGCTGCACAAGTCCGGACGGCGCTCGCCTGTTACAGGGGTGGCCGTGCAAGGGGCAGGGGTGGTGCTTCTGCTCACCTTGCCCCTGCCAACGCCACGCCAGGCACGCGGAATTGAGTCACCGGCCGAGGTGGCACCATGGGTGGACAGGCTGCCCCTGGCGGGGCTGGTGTGCACCCGTGAGGGGACCATCTCCAAAGTCAACCAGGCTGCAGCAACGCTGACGGGTTACAAAGTTGAACAGCTCCTTGGTGGGCAGCTTGCGCGCATTGTGCCCAGCAAAAACCACGAAGCACTGAGGCGGAGCCTGGCAGAGGCCTCAGACCTCGGGGCGAACGACTTTTCTCTCGCCTTACGCCGGCACGATGGACAGGAAGTGGCAGTGAGGGCGCGGGCATGGGCGACCGGACAAGGAGACGACGCCGGGCAGGTAGTGCTTCTTCTTCAGGAAGTTCCTTCGGCAGGTTCGGTGGGGGAGGAACGCTATCGACAGCTGGTGGAGTCGTCCCAGGACCTGTACTGGGCCATCGAGATCCCAGATCCTGAGCACTTCGAGCTGGCGGTGCCGGTGCAACTGAGTCGCGGGTTTGCCGACGTCCCTGATTTGGCCTCGCTGATCGCCGAAGGGGGCCTGCTGCGTGCAAAGATCACCCACACGCCGGAGAGTTGGGAAACGTTCCGGCGTTCCTGTCTGGCCGTGTACCGGACCCAGCGGGTCATGTCCGGTGTGCGCACGGTCCATGTGGATCGGGAAGGGAATGTGGTGCAGACCTTTCTCACGGAGATCTTTCCGCTTTACCGTGAGGGCAAGCTGGTGGGCGTTCACGGCCTGGCTCGCGACACTACCCAGGAGTACCTGTTGCAGCAGGAGGCGCGCCGTTCTGAAGAGCGGTACCGGGCGCTGGTGGAGCATGCAGCCATCGGCGTCTGCCTGGTGCGGAAGGATGGGGAAGTTGTCCAGATCAATCGCAGCGGCCTTGACATAGTGGGCGCCTCCTCGGTGGAGGAGCTGAACAGGGTCGGCCTGCGGGCCCTGGTGGAGCCACAAGTGGGGGAGGCCGTGGCGAAGGAGTTGCAGAGGGGCATGGTACAGGCGCGGGAGGTCAGCCTCACCCGCGTTGATGGCCGCAAGGTGGAACTCTTGGTCCATGTCCGGCTCATGCGGAGCCCTGCGCATGGCGAGTGCGTGGAGGCGTGGTTTACGGACATCAGCCGGCGGCGGCGGGCAGAGCGGCGCCTGCGCGAATCAGAAGAGCGCTTCAGATCGTTTGCCGAGAACATTGCCGAGGGGGTGATCATCACCAATGCTGCCGGGGCCATCGCCTATGCCAACCGCCGTGTGGCCGAGCTCTTCGGGCATGCGCGCAAGGAACTTGCCGGCATGCCGGTGGTGGACCTTGTTCACCCCAGCGACCGCGACGCGGTGCACGCCCTGCTGAGCCAGATCCTGGAGGGGGAGGCCGCCAGAGCGCACACCGAGTGCGACGCGCAGACCAAGAAGGCGATCTCCTTGCGGATGGAAGTGAGCCTGACTCCGCGCCGCAAGGGAGCAAAGGTTGTTGGCGCGTTCGTGGTTCTTCGGGATGTGACGCAACAGCGGTCATTGGAGCAACAGCTGCAGCAGGCGCAGAAGATGGAGAGTGTCGGCATCTTGGCCAGGGGGATCGCCCATGACTTCAACAACATCCTCACCGAGATCCTGGGGTATGCCTCGCTGCTGGATGCGGAAGAGGATCTGCCTGCGCATCTGCTGGGGATGGTGGCCCAGATCATCGAGCTCTCCTCCATGGCCGGCGCGCTGACCCAACAGCTGATGGCCTTCAGCAGCAACGCCAAGCCCCAGCGGCGCCCCATGCAGCTCAACGAGGTCGTGCGCCAGACCGCCCGCTTTCTGGCGCACAGCCTGCCGGAGACGATCAAGGTGAAGACCCACCTGGCCCACGACCTGCGCATCGTCTCCGGTGACCCTGTGCAATTGCAGCAGGTGCTCATCAACCTCTGCGTCAACGCCCGCGACGCCATGCCTGAGGGCGGCAGAATCCTCATCAAGACCGACAACATCACTCTGAGCGACGAGCAGCGGCGTCAGTTCAAGAACCAGAGCCTGCGCGAGGTGGTACGACTGCGGGTGTCGGACACAGGCGTGGGCATGGATGCGGAGACACTCAAGCACATCTTCGAACCCTTCTTCACGACCAAACCGAAAGGTAAAGGCTCCGGCCTCGGCCTGTCGATGGTCTACCTGATCGTTACAGGGCACGAGGGTGAAATCCAGGTGACCAGTGCGCCAGGCCAAGGGGCCACATTTGACATCTACCTTCCGGCGTTGAGCGGCCAGTTGGAGGCAGCAGCGGAGAAGAGACGAGAGCAGCTCAAGGGTGGCACCGAGTGCGTGCTCCTTGTGGATGATCAAGCCGAGATCTTGGAATTGGGCCAGAAGATGTTGAGCAGGCACGGCTACCGGGTGTTGACGGCGACCGGGGGCCAGGAAGGTGTGGCGCTGTTTCAGGAGCGTGCCCGCGAGATCGACTTGGTCATTCTGGATTTGAGCATGCCGGATATGCCCGGCGAGGAGTGCGCGCGCCTGATCCGCTCCATAAAGCCCGAGGTGGCTATCCTGTTGACCAGCGGCTATGTGCCCGGACCGTTGGGCAGGCGAGGGCTAGCCGAGGTGAGCGACGGCCTCTTGCAGAAGCCGTTCGATCTGCAGCAACTGCTGAGCATGGTGCGTTCCTCCTTGGACAGGAAAAAGGCAGAAGGGTAGCAGAAAGGGGGCTACGCACCGCAGCGTGGGCCGCCGGCATGCCCGGTGGAGGCGAAGGCGAGACCTTGACACGTTTCCGCGGAGGTGGAGTGGATGTTTGACATTGAGCGTTCTCTCGACGAGCAGATACTGGCGTTGCAGAAGATCAAGCCGACGGCGGTCTTTGCCGACGGATTGGACGCGCGAGTGGTGTTGGCCGCCTCACGTCTGGTGCGATTTGCCAAGATTGTGATCCCGGCCTCTGAGGAGGAGATCGCCGCCTTTGCCCGCCGCGAATGCCCACAGTTGGACGACACGCGCATCGAGTATCTGCTGACCAACATCAAGGCGGTTGACCTGGCGCGGGAGGAGGAGCTTGTCGAAGAGTTCGCGCAGGAGTACGTGCGACTGGCTGCCAGGGAGGAGTGGGCGACAACACTGGATCAGGCGCGCGCGCTCATGCGACATCCCCCCATGTTCGCCATCATGGCGGTGAAGCTGGGCTATGCGGACATGGCCTTCGGCGGTCTGCGCTTTGGGCCGCGCGAGTTTTTCCGTCCCTTTATGCGCACCCTCGGCCACAAGGAGACGGCGTTCGAAGCGGGCATCTTCGTTCTGCCGGAAGGCCACATGGAGCAGTTCTACGAGCAGAACATCGTGGTGTTCGGGGACGTGGCGGTCAATGCGCGCATGACCCCTGCCCGCCTGGCAGATATTGCCGTGGGCACCTGCAAGATCGCCCGCGATCTCATCCCGCAGGATGTGCTTCCCTATATCAACGGCTGTATCGTATCTTACTCGACCAAGGGCCTGGACGAGGGGCCCTCGGTGGACATGGTGCGCAGGGCGGCTGAGCTGATCCCTCCCCGGCTAGCAGCTCTGATGCAACGCGATCCTCTGTATGCCACCATCCGCATCGATGCCGAGGTGCAGATAAGCTGTGCGATATCCCGCGAGGCCGCAGTAGTCAAGTTGGGCGAGCACTACCGCCCTGACTCGCCCCTGGGGCGGGTCAATGTCATCATTGCGCCAAATCTTGACCTGGGCAACTTTCTTTACAACATGTATGCCACTCGCTACCCGACGGCCAAAAAGTTCCCGGTCTCCGGAGGGCTCGCCAATAAGGTGGTGGACTTCTCCAAAGAGTCAACGGAAAACGACGTGGTGCTGGGGGCCAAAGCCAACATCCTGATGTTGCTCAAGTCCGGCAAATGGCAGGCTACGCCGCGTGACCGCTTCTTCCCTCGCTATCGTATTCTCGCCCTCAACCCCGGTTCTACCTCGACCAAGGTGGCCTACTTCGAAGGGGACATTGAGGTCTATGCGGCTGAAATCAAGCATACTCAGGAGGAGCTGGCCCCGTTCGAGGAGATCACCGACCAGTACGAGTTTCGTAAGCAGGTCATCCTCTCCCAGCTCCGGGCACACCGCATCGACATCAGTCGGCTGCAGGCGGTGGTAGGACGTGGCGGCTTGATCTGGCCCGTGCCGAGCGGCACGTTCGTTGTCAACGAGCGCATGAAGCAGGACCTTCGCGCCTGCGTGCAGGGCAGCCATGCTTCCAATTTGGGCGGACTGATTGCGGCAGAGATCGCCGAGGAGCTGGGCATACCCGCCTACATTGTTGACCCGGTGGTTGTGGATGAGGTGAGCGAGATCTACAAGATCACCGGTCTGAGAGAACTGCCGCGCAAGATTATCTCTCATGCGCTGAGCCAAATCGCCACCGCCAAGCGCTATGCGGAGGAGACCGGGCGCTTCTATCGCGAAATCAACGTCATCGTGGCCCACCTGGGGGGCGGGATCAGTATCGGTGCCCACTACAAGGGCAGGTACGCGGAGGTGAACAACGCCTTGGATGGGGAGGGCCCCTTTACGCCGGAACGGAGCGGCTCGCTGCCGGTGGGCCAGCTCATCCAGCTCTGCTACTCTGGCAAGTACACGCTCAAGGAGATGAAGCTGAAGAACAAAGGGCGCGGCGGGCTGGTGGATTTGCTGGGTACCTCGGATTTTCGGGAGGTGGAACGGCGCGTGGTGGCGGGTGAGTGGGCGTTTGTGGCGGTGTTCGAGGCCATGGCCTACCAGGTGGCGCGGTGGATCACCTCGCTGTTACCGGCCTTTGAGGGCGAGCCGGTGGACCAGGTGCTCCTTACCGGCGGCCTGGCACGGTGCCAGCCCTTTGTCGAGCGGATCAAACAGCGGATCGCCGCACTCAATGTGGGGGTCACCGTCTATCCTGGCGAAAACGAGATGGCGGCGCTCCGCGATGGGGCCCTGCGCGTGCTCATGGGTAAGGAAAAACCCAAGATCTACGTGGGAAAGCCCACGGTCACGGGCGAGCAGCAAGAAGTGGCGCTGGCCGCAGGTTGAGGCAGCAGGCCCATCCTGGCGGACTGCTCCCGCGTCCGGAGGAACGTCATACAAATGGCCAAGAGAACGCTGACCGTGATGGTCATCTTCGTGCCGCTGGCCCTGAGTTGGACCCCAAGGCCGGTGGTAGGGCAGCTTGCGGGCGCCCAGGTAGGAGTTGGCGCACCCCTCGGAAGCTTTGCCAGGCCGCCCCAGGTGGAGCCGGTGGCCCAAGGGGCACAGCCCGGCTACTGGATCCAGGTCTTCTATCTCTATCCCGTGCGCTCGCTTCATCTTCGTTCTGCTGCGACCTTTGCCTCCTTCGGGGAAGAGGAAAAGGCCTTTACCTCCGTCGGGACGGTCGCCGGGTTTCGGCACGACCTGCTCTCTTTTGTGCTTGGCCTGGAGACCGAGCCGTTCTCTGGCGGCACGGTGCGGCCGTTCGTCCATGGGGGTGCCGGCCTCTATGCCTACACCGGTCGCGCCGTGGACGTGGAGCGGGAGCGGCCGGAGGAGGGGATTGCCCGCCAGGAATTCCGCTTCAAGTGGCAGGTGCGTTTGGGAGTGGAGCTGGGGGGCGGTGTCATCGTGCAGTTGGTGCCGGAGCTCGCGCAAGCTAGAGTGGTGGTGTGCTATACGAGCGTGCTAAGCGGCAATCTCCGAGGCTTCGTGGGCTATGAGGCCGGCGCGCAGCTCTTCGAGTACCCATACCCCTACCTCGGCAAGCGGCTGGAGTACCTGTCGATAGGCGTAGGGGTGGTCTTCCAGACCCAGTGAGCTCAAGAGCACGCGCCTGAAGACCCGAGTGCAGAGGCCAAGGGAGCCACCCCAGCGCCCACATGCCAGCTGCGAGTGGGATAGACAAGGGCCATTGGCGCTTTCGGGATGCGTCACTCCAGCCGGCGGTCCTCCCGCGAGTCCGAAGAACCCAAGATCCATGGCGCGAGTCACGCCGCGTCGTCAAGTTGGTAAGGTACTCAGCGGCGCAAAAAGTGTTGAACCCCTGTGCGGCAAGGGCAAAAAGCAAAGGGGCCGACTCGCAGTGGAATCGGCCCCTTGTTCCTGCTCTCTTGGTTCCTAGAACACAATACCTGCGGTGATGCCCACGAAGGTCGTGGCTTCATCTTCCGTGAAAAGATGGCGGTAGAGACCTTGAATGATCAGGTTCATCGTCGCGGAGAAAGGCATCTCGAACCCGGCGCCAGCCGCAATGCCGAATTTGTTCTCGTCGTCCTTGTAGGTCTCCTCCCAGGAGTAGTAGCCAGGAATGTCTGCCTTGACCTTCATCTCGGTGCCCAGCATGTTATAAGTGCCTTGGGCGAGAAGGAAGAACTGGGTGTTGGCCTCCGGCGGCGTCAGGTAAGGCCTTAGTCCGACCGCCAGCTCCACGATATGGGCATTGCCGCTCACGTCGAAATAGTCCCGATACGGGCCAATCTCTCTCTCTAAGTCATCTAGAAACTTGTCCCCGTTGAAGGAGAAGAGCTCATAGGCGGCGCCGAGTGTAACGCCGAGTCGCTCCGAGGGGAACATGACGTATTGGCCGTGCAGGCTATAGCCCACTTTGAAGTAGTCCTTGAACTCATCCGGTGCTAGCGGGATCGCGCCACCGGCAAAGAGCTCAATTTGGCCGCGTCGAGCCTGGGCCATCGCCTGGGTAGAAACCAGGAATAGCCCCAGAGCGAGAAGGATGATGATTGTGCGTCTCATGGGTGCCCCTCCTGTGAAGGATGAAGTAGCACGAAGCTAACGGCGGTCTTGGCCGCCTGCCAACAGCACAAATTCGATCTCCTGGCTGCGCTACTTGGTGATGACGCGATCGCGCAGCGTCGGCGCCCCTGCTTTGGTTCTGGTCACGCGCGCCAGGCTATAGAAATCAAATACCTCTGTGACCTGTACTTCACAGAGCTCATCAATCATTTTGCCAATGACTTTGCCGGACACCGGATGGACAATGGGCGATCCTTCCCGGTATACGATACACTTCCGCCCCTTCTTCAGGCCGTTGCTGATGCCCAGGTCCAAAGTGAGGCGGTCCCCGTCAATGCCGATGACGTATCCATTGACCAGCGGAAAGTCGTCGCGGAACTTACCCGCAAGCTCGCTAATCATTTGGGAAAGGCTCTGGAGGCTGATGCCGGTGACGAACGCGTCCTTAGCCGAAATGATGGTAGCCGTCTCGGTATCGATGAGGCGAGCGTCGATGGTGACCGAGTTGCCTCCCTGGGTGATGCTGCCGATCATCACCGCATCCACGCCGATGCCCTTGCCGATCTGTGCAGCAGTGGACGCGTCCAGGACGCCAGACATGCCGAGCTGCTGTTCGGCCAGAATCTTCTCCAGCTGCGCCCGCTCGATGACCTTGAAGCGGTTGAGGTTGACCAGTTCGGTGATCGCTTTGTCGAGCAGGTCAATCTGCCCAATGTCGCGGCCCAGGCCCTTGCTGGAAAAGGGGAGGACGGCGATGCTCAGGCGTTCGCCCACTGCCGTAGCCGCCGGGGGTTCTGGTGCGGCAGGCTGGCTGGCAGGTGGCTCTGCAGGCGGCTTGACCGGGCGGTCGTCGAAAGGTGGCAGCTCACCTTTTGGGGGGCGTTCGCCGCGGTTGACCAAGTCCAGAAAGCGCCTGGCGCGCGGACTTGGCGAGTGCGCCAGCGAAGTAGTCAGCTCCCGCCGTGCATTCTCAAGGTCGCCCAGATAATAGTAGCAAATGCCCAACTCCCGGTGCGGATAGTACTCGATGAACGTTGTGCCCTGTGTTCGTTGTTTGGCACTGTCCTTGGCCCGGACCTTGATGGCTGCCTGGAAGAGCTGTATCGCCTCCTGGAGTTTACCCTCGCGCGCCGCCTCCAGGCCCCGCAGATAGTCCGCGTGCCATTGCGGCAGGGCCGTCGCGGATAGGTCGGGTGCGGAAAAAGCGAGCCCTACCCCAGTGCAGATGAGAAGAGCAACAATCCGATTCATAGAAGGTCCCTCCTGACGCCTTGTGGTTGCGTGACCTGCAAAAGATGGAGGGCCGAAATCGGCCACGCGCCTTTGCGAAGCGCTGTTAAGGTACACAAATCCGAGACAAATGTCAAGTGATTTCTCTCACGCCCGTTTTCGCCGTTGCTGGGGCTCTGTCCTACTGCAGCCTGACGACCTTGCGCGTCAGGGTGATCCCTTCGCCTCGCACGCGGATCAGGTAGAGGCCGCTGGGTGCCGGGGTGCGCTCATCTGTCGTGCCTTCCCATTTGAGCCGGTGCGTGCCCGGGTCAAGGGAGCCGTCCACGAGCACGCAAACGGTCTGCCCCAACAGGTTGACCACCTCAACGCAAAGGCGGGTCCTGGTGCTGACCTCGAGCACCACGGTCGTGACCGGATTGCACGGGTTGGGATAGGCCGCAGAGAGCCGGAGCCTTTCGGGGTGCGAGGGCGATACCCCTGCTCCGGCCACCGAGGTGCCAAAAGCCACTCGCACGTCATCGATGTACCATCCGGCCATATTGATGTCAGAATCCGAACCAAAGTGAAAGCGGATTTGCACGGTGCGCCCCGCGTAGGGGGAGAGGTCCACTGCCTCTTCATGCCAGAAGTCACCGCTGCCTGACGGTCCACCGAAGGCGGGCTCCCCCTCGAGCACGGCGTTGTAGGAGTGCACGGGGTTGTCGTACCCGCCGACTGGGTACACAAGGGCAAAAGGCCCGCCGTCCACGGACAGTTTGATATTGCCGCCGTCCCACAAGCTGCCCGAGTACTCGAACTCGTACCAGTGCCAGAAGCGTAGTTGCACCGCGCTCGCCCCTACTGGCACCTGAATCGGGGGAGTATCCAGCCGGGAGTCCGAGTAGTTGCGGTAGTTGCCAGCGAGGTTGGTGCCCCATACCTGCACTCCGGAGTGGGCACCCCGTGGGCCGCTCCTCGGAACTCCCCATTCCCAGTCGCCTGTGCCCGAGCTGGCGAAGGCGGCCGCGGCTTCAAAGTCGAACAGCAGATCTCCAGTGATCACGAATGTGAAAAAGCCCACGCTCGGCAGGAAGGCCCGATTCCCTGTCCGCGACGCGTCCTGCGCGATGATGCGGTAGTCCCAGATGTCGCCTGCCAACGCACCCTCGCCGGGAAGCTCCCCGCGATACTGGTCGGGGACGGCGGTGGGGGAAAGGGCCAGCGAATCCAGCGGACCGCCGTTCTTGCGAAACTGCACCCAGACCTCCGCGATGCCCGAATTGTCTCTGGCCTCTACCGCGACATGATAGCCGTGGTCGTAGACCGACTTTTCCTGGATCGGCACATGAGCAATTGTGGGCGGCACGGTATCCCGTGCCACCGTGAACGAGTGAAGGGCCAAGGGGGCGGCCCGAGGAGCCCTGCCCACCCGTCCTTTCTCGTCCCTGGCGGAAATAAAGTAGGACAGCGTGGTACCTGGCCTCTGGCCAGGAAGCTGGGCCGCAAACACGCCGGGCTCCGCCTGGGGGAGCATTGCTATGGAATCGAACGGCGCCCGACCGGTACGGGTGAAGTAAAGCCACACCTCGTCGCTCAGCACAGGTGTGGGTACCGGAGAAGTGAGCGGGATTGCCGGAGTCACGGTTGCGACCACGGCGTAAGGGCCGTCTGTGTCCTCCGTGTCTCGCAAAGGCGTGTGGGTGACGATCGGCTCCTCGCCTGCCGCGTAGCAGATGTACAGGTTCGGCCCCAGATTCTCCAGAATCTCTCGCATGATGCGGGAGGTATCAGGGTGAAACTGCACGCCAACCTCCGGCGTGAAGGCAAAGATCTTGTTCTTCTGTGTCTGCTCCCCGTACAGCCAATCGTCCGCGTCGCCATTAGTGAGGTAAATGGTGCCTGAAGCGGCATTACCGGGCCGATACCCGTTGTAAGCGATACAGCTATCTGCAAGCGCCGTGAACACCGCGTGGTCAGGCGTATTCAGCGCTCGGTAGCCCCAAGGGTAGAGGAGTAGCTGGCCATAACTGTGGTAGGAAAAGGAAATCTTGAAGCGGTGCTGGAGACAGAGGGCGCGGACGGCCTGCACCTCCGGCTCAGAGAAAGGCCCCGGGCCGCGATAGGTCCCATCAGAGGGGTTCGGGCTTGAACCGCGATTGTCGTAGCCCCACATGTATCCGTAATTGCGGTTCAGATCCACACCAAAGGTGCCGTCCCCGTTGTTCCGTCTGTTCTTGCGCCACCAGCGGTCAGTGCTAAAGACATAGGCGTGACCATCCGGGTTTACCAGCGGCACCAACCAGATCTGACGGTTGTTCACCAGGTAGGTCACATACGGGTCAACCCCGTAATTGGTCAGCAGGTAGTTCATAAAATAGAGGACGATCTCAGGGGTGATGATCTCGCGTGCATGGTGGCAAGCCATGATGAGAACTTCTGCTTCCTCCTCTTCTCGCGCCACATTGTCCGAGATTTTTGCGGCCCAGATGTCGCGATCCGCCATGTTCTGGGTCTTCTCCCAGGAGTCGCCGATGTCCACTACCTGGACCAGCTCCGGGTAACGAGCCGCCGCCTGCTGAAGCGCCTCTACTACCTGCTGATAGTCATGGAAACGGTCGAAGTAGCCTTGGGTTCGCCACTCCCTGTCCAACGCCTCGAGGTCGGGGATCAGGGTCTCCATTTTCAGGCCCAGGCGGGCGAACGCCGCCTGCTGCTCCCGCGTGGCGATGACCTCAACATAGCTCCCGTCCTTGCTCGCTCCGGCAATGTCCGGGGCCAAGGTGGCAAAAGACGAGATGACCTGGGCGTCCTGGTCGGCAAGGCGGAGGCGTACCAACTGGCGCACCGAGGCATCAACCACACTGGCCGTGCCCATCACCAGGAACGTAACAAGAACCGCCAGGCTCCTGCGCATCCGTGCTTCCTCCGTGAGGTTTTTTTGCGACTTCTACTGCAAGAGGACCATCTTCCGCGACTCCTGGTGCCGCGGGGCCTCCAGGCGATAGAGATAGAGGCCGCTGGGCAGCGCCGTCCCGTCTGCCTGGGTTGCTGACCAGCGCACCCGATGCTCGCCCACCGGAAGTTCATTGTCGACAAGCGTCGCCACCAGCTTGCCCAAGGGGTTGAATACACGCACTCGCACATGCCCAGGCTGGGGCAGAAGGAAGCGAATCTCCGTGGAACGGTTGAATGGGTTGGGGTGGTTCTGCAAGAGGGCATACTCCTGTGCCGGTGCGGTGGTCACTGCCGGTTCATCCACCTGCACCGTGGGCCCGGTTACGATGCGCACATCGTCGATGAACCACCCCCTGAAGAGTGGGCCCTGGTTGGCATCGCTCAGGAAGCGAAAACGGATGCGCACGTCGCTAAACCCAGGACCGGTGAACGAACGCAGCGAACGGTACTCTTCCGTCCAGGTGGCGCGCACGCCGGTTAAGGCAGCGCCCAGTTGCGACCAGGAGCGACCGCCATCGGTGGAGACTTCTACGTAGCCAAAGTCCTTGTTGGTTTCGATGAAATACTTTGTCCAGAAGTACAGAGCCGCTCCGCTGGTACCCGACAGATCGGCGCCGAAGGCCATGGCAATGCTCCCATCGTAGCTAGTGGGGTACGTCTGTCCTGGGCTTTGGTTGATGCACAATTGGCCGGAACGGGCGTAAAAGGAGTCCAGTCCCCAGGACCCTTGGGCCACCTCCCAATCAGCGAGCCCGGATTCAAAGTCCTCGTAGCCGATGACCATGGCAAAGGTATCCGAGACAGCCTCATTGCCGGCGGTGGAGAGGTCGCGGACGACAATGGCATAACGGACCGTATCGCCGTAGGTCGCCACAGGGAGGAGCGCGGCACGCCAGAGGTCGCTCACCACCGTGGGACGCAACGGTGCCTTGTACGTCAGTGTATTCGTGCCGTAATAGACCCAGGCCTGGCTGGTGTCGATCCCCAGGTTGTCGCGGAGTACTGCCACCACCCACGCCGTATCCGCGGCGTTGAACAGGCGGCGCAAGGGTTCATGAGTGACGCTGGGAGGCGTGCGATCGCTGCCGACCGAGTACCGATACACCGTTGCCGGGGCCTCAAACGGCAGCTTCAAGGTGTAGTATGGCGTCTTGGCCCGGAAGTAATACTCCACCGTAGCAGTATCCCCGGTGGCTGGGATCTCACCTTCGTAACGCCTGGGGGACGTCGCACGCATGCTTTCTACGTGGTAGACCGGTTCTGTGACTTTGCGCCAGAGGAGTTCCACCGCCAAGAGGTCGGACAGCGGGCGCTGCAGGACGATACCCACCGGACGCGAGTGCCCCGGATCTTCCGTGTCAGGAAGCGGGGTGTGCTCAATGGGGTTGAGCCAGCGCAGCGTGCGGGCCAGCACCTCCTTCCGGATGGGCGACACGCTGGTTGCCACTGTAGTCATAGTTGCATCGATTGCCTCCAGCCCGAAGCCAAAGAAGACCGTTCGATAGGCCCCTTGGTAACGCACCGCCCCTACCTGTTTGTTGCTATAGGTGAACACCGGCAAGCCGCCCTCCACAGGTTCCACGACCTCCGGAAACTGCTCGTCAATGGCGCGGGAGGGCTGGTAGATGGAGAACGCAAGCCCATGACCAATCGGATCGCCGGTAACGCCCACCACCGAATGGTCGTCGTTATCGTCGGCGCGATATTGTAGGTGTAGGTACCGGGCGAGAAAGTCCACCCCCTGAGCCCCGTACCAGGGGCTGGTCGGATCCGCAAGGCTATAGGCCAAGTCTTGACCAGTGATGAACAGGCTGCCTCCGCCATCGAGGTAGGAGCTCAATGCTGCCATGTCGGTGGTGGTCAGATAGGGAAACGACCATTCACACACCCAGATGACTATGGGGAATTGCAGAAGGAACGAAGCCGATGGCGTCCCCAAGGCCAGGTGGTCCCACACCCCGTAGGGGACCCCAAGGCTGTCGATGAGGTAAGTGTAGAACTCGGTGGGATTGGCCGGATTCACCGGGCTTCCCTCGGCGTCTTTGGTGTCGTCCACCACCAGCACCGGCGGAGTGCCGATGACCAGCCGCAATGAATCTACAAGCGCCGTGCCACCGTCGTAGGCGATGCTCAGATGGAGGGTGGTGGTGTGACCTGGCGCTGTGGGCAGGACGCGTGCCACAAGCGGCGTGGTGAGCACAAAGTCGGCATCGGCCCCGACGTGTCCCACGAACACCTGTGAGGTGGGGAAATCCAACGACGTATCGACGCTGCTCAGCACAAGGGAGGCATTGCTGGCCACTGTGATAGAGAAATTGCGAAACTTGCCAGTGATGTGAATGAGCTCGTTGTGCTCAAAGGCGCCGTCGCCATCTCCTCCGGCCTCTGTGACCGTGAGCGTGTCCGGACGGACCTTGGGTGGAACAGGAGCGGGCGCAGCCTCTGACACTGCCCGGAAGGCATTGGCGCGGCCGCTCCCCAGTTGCCCTTCGAAGCCAGGATTGCTCCGGTCGATGTTATCGGCCGTGAAGACTACTTGTTGCATCACGCGCGAAGGTGACCATTCAGGGTGCTGAGTGGCCACCAGGCCACAGATGCCTGCTACTACCGGCGTCGCCAGCGAGCTTCCTTGGGCCCGGCCGTAGCTTCCGCCCACACGCGGTACCGTGGAATAGATGTTGAACCCTGGCGCAGCTACATCTACGGTGGCACCATAGGAACTCCCTACCCATTCGCCCTCCTGGTAAACGGCTACGCGCTGGTCAGAGTCGGTAAGCCAGGTGACGCTGAGCACGTTGCGGTACGCACTCGGGTAGTGGGGCTCATCGGTAACGGTGTTGCCTGCTGCGGCGAGGACGATCGCGCCCATGGCCGCGGCCGTGGTGATGATATCTTGCTCGCTGTCCAGTGGCGACCCATATCGACCCCAACTGCAGTTAATTATGCGTGCTCCATTGCGTGCGGCGTACAGGATCCCTTGGTAGCCAAATGATACCGAACGCGGGCTGCTGTCGTAACTGGTTTTGACCGGCAGGTAGCGACACCCCCAACTGGTCCCGGCAATGCCCACGCCGTTATTGGTGACGGCGCAGGCCACCCCTGCCAGGAGCGTGCCGTGGTCGTAGTAGCCTTCTGTGTCTCTGGGACAATTGGCGGGGTTGTTGTCCCTCTCTGCCAGATCGTAGCCATGCACGTCATCGATGTAGCCGTTGCCGTCATCGTCCACTCCTGGCAGGCCCCGTTTCTCTCGCCAGTTGGTCCACAGGTTGGCCGCAAGATCGGGGTGTTCGTAATCGACCCCGTTGTCGACGATGGCGATCACTACTGTGCTGTCGCCCTTGACCACATCCCAGGCTTGGGGCGCCTTCACCGTCCGGAGATACACTTGGTCGCCAAAACGTGGATCGTTGGGGATCTCTTCCACCTGATGGACATACACAGGGTCGGCGTACTCCAGGTAGGGGCTGGCACGCAGCTCTGTGGCAACCTGTGCCGGGTCCAGCGCCGGGTCAATGGCGACGCGAAAGATGCGTTCTCCACCATTGGGCGCGTGCTTCATCCCTTGGAGGAGCTGATGTACGCGCTGCACACCAAAGCGCGCTAGCTGTTGATCCACCACCGGAGCACCGGTGACCCTGCCTCCACTGAGCAGCGAAGGTGCCACCCCTGGTTTCAGCTTGATGATGAGCTCGCCTGGCACATACACCTCTCTTGGCGCCCCCACTTTCCCTGACGGCACACTCCCGAATGCCATGGCGGCGACCACGCAGAGCAAAATCATCGCCGTCCCGACGCGACACAAGCGGCGCACAAGGTGTTGCATTGAGCGTTCCTCGTTCATAGTCTCAATCCTCCATCTGCAGGTTCTTTGACAGGCAGAGGCGTACCGCCCCGGCGACACTCCCCCCTGATGGGTTTGGCTGCCCCCGTCAAGAGCGCAGCCGCCAAAGCGGGTCGCGGCGACGTGTGCGCACGGTCTTTACGGCAACGACGCCCAGGCGCGTCAGGCCAGCCAGGCAGGCCAGAGACAGGATCACGATGTTGGTCCACAGATAACGGTGGGAGGTCACTTCCATCACCTTCACCGTGGTTCCCTCCCTGAACTCCAGCGGCGAGACTTCCCACAAAGCAGTCTGCCCGTCCACCCAGTCGGCGTTGGTGGCACGGATGCGGCCCGGCAACAGGACTGCACAGGTGAGCTGGCAATCGGCAAAAGCCCTGGCCGCCATTCTCTGGGCCTCCCGGGCAAGATCCACCGAGTCCACCCCTGCGCTCTCAGGGAACCGCTTCTGCAGGTAATGGTAACGGAGGAAATCGGGTATCAGGTGGGCATGCCACTCTTCCCGGTACTGGTACCGATACATGATGAGCAGGTAGCTCTTCTTGAACGTCACCCGATTGGTGAAGCGCAGAGCTTGCGCCTTGGGCTGGGATACCCCCCGGGCAGCGGCAAACTCCAGCCAGTCGGCGTCGTCGACCTCAGGGCTGGCGTCAAAGACCACGTCGGTGCCGATGCGATTGGGGTTGGCGAACATGGCACGGGCGCTGGCCCCGGAATCGGTGCGCACCACTTCCCACGGCTTGCCGGTGGGGATCAAGAATCGCTCCCATGAGGGCCCGGAATAGTCCATCTGTCGCAGGCAGGCAGTGCGCTGGTCCACTGCCGTGCGAATCCTGAGGTTAAAGGCCACGCATCCCGGCAGCAGCACCAGCAAACCCAAGGCCGCGACGAGCACCTGAGGCCGTCCCCGGCGGAAGAGAGTTCTAATGTCTGACCGCACTGCCTGCTCCTTTGGTCCGGCGGACCCGGCTATGCACAAACAATCCCGCTTCGATGAGTGGCACTGCTGCGATAGTCAACGGCAGCCAGCGCAAGGATTCCTCAGGCCAGAAGAGCCCGAGGTTAAAGCTCTTCCAGCTCACGGGGAACAACCAGTAATAGCCGGGCCCCAGCTGTTTCTGCAAAAGGTCCAGCGCGAAGTGGAAAGCGCTCCCCGCAAGCAATCCCACGCGCACCTGGGCTCGGAGCTCGGGCGCGAAAAACTCTGCGATGAGCAGCGCTGCCAAGGCCGTTGCCACCGGCGTGTGGAGGCTGTAGACCACGTAGTACGCCGGCGGATAGAGAATATAGAAGGGGCGCGTGAGCAGGTCGGGCAGCAGCGCACCCAGATACAGGGGCAGGCGGACGCTCCCCAGCCTCAGAGGACGGCTCACCACATGGGTGAGGGCAAGGTGGGTGGTCAGGTCAGGCATTTGTTCCTCTCCACCAGGCAAGCGCGAGATCGGTCGAAACGATAAGCGCGAATGCACAACCCCGCTACCAAGAGGGCTGGCAAGAGGGACACCGCCACCTTGGCCCGACGTTTCTTGGCTACATAGAGGCGGTGGAGCGTCAGATGTCCTTCCTTGTGGAAAGTGACCTGCATGCGCACAAAATCGCCAACCTGGGCCTCGCCTGGGTTGCCAAGCACGCGGAGCGAACGCCCCATCTGGTGGATGACAAAACCATCCGGCAGCAGCGACTGCACCGTCGCTTCGTTCCCGACGATCAGCTGGGCGCCATCGTAGCGGAGCGGATCCTGTAAGCAGGCGCTCAGGCGCAGCTCAGGATAGGCGCGATAGCCATACAGGGTAAGGGCAACCAAGGCACCAAATAGCAGGCAAACGGTAAAGAGCCGTTTCACGCGATCCTCTGGGGCTGGAGCGCCCCGCCGAACACAGATACTATCGTTTCAAGTATCAGGTCATGAATGTGCCCATTGGAGGCGACGACGTTGCCGGTCCACACCGCCGAAGGGTTGCCGACAAAGTCGGTCACCCGGCCTCCGGCCTCGTGGATGAGGAGCTCGCCGGCAGCGATGTCCCAGGGGGCAAGACCAAGCTCCCAGAACCCCTCGCAGCGGCCGCAGGCGACGTAGGCTAGGTCCAACGCCGCCGAGCCGGCCCGCCTGATGCCGCTGACCTGCTCGAAAAGTAGGGCAAAGGTGCGCAAGTACGGCTGCAGTAACTCCTTTGCTCGGAATGGGAAGCCAGTGGCGAGCAGGCAGCGAGCCGGATCGCTTGTCGGCGAGACATGCAGCCGCTTACCGTTCAGATAGGCCCCTCGGCCGCGCTCGGCCACAAACAGCTCATCCCGCAGCGGGTCCAGCACCGCCCCGACGATCACCTGACCTTCCCGCTCCACGGCCACAGAGACCGAGAACATGGGGTAGCCGTGCAAAAAGTTCGTTGTCCCGTCCAATGGATCGATGATCCAGCGATTGCCATCTCCGGCTTCTTGCCGCGACTCCTCCTCGGCGTATATGGTGTCTGCCGGGAAGTGGTCCTTGATGAACGCACAAATGGCTTGCTCCGAGGCTTTGTCCGCCGCAGAGACAAAGTCAAATGGGCGCTTCGCCGTCGCCTGGGCGATAGTGGTTTGCCCGAAATAGTGCTTGAGCACGGCGCCGCCGATGCGTGCTGCTTGTGCTGCCGCCTCTGCCAGTTCGGAAAGGTGCAGGGTCATCACTCCGTCCTCAACTCTGCGATCGTCACCCCACTTCCACCTTCGTTCCAAGCGCCGAGGCGCGTCTGCTTGACTAACGGGTGAAGGCGCAAGTACTGGCCCACGCTCTTGCGCAGAGTCCCGGTACCCTTGCCGTGAATCACTCGCACGCTGTGCAGCCCAGTCAATGCCGCGGTGTCCAAGAACTTGCCCAGCTGTTCGATAGCTTCCTCAGTGGTCAAGCCCCGCAGGTCGATCTCGTCGCCGGTTGTGGCAGTGCTGCTCAACTGATAGGAGACGCCTCCCTTTCGGCGGATGGAGGTCGCCACTTTGGTCAACTCGTCTACGCGGACCCAGGTAGAAACGCTTCCTGCCTGGAGCAGCACCTTCCCGTCCCCGTTTGGGTCGGAGGCTACCGTGGCGGTAGTGCCGTAGCGGTTCCAGCGTACCGTGTCGCCCTTGCGGATGGGCCCCGCGGCCGGCTGCGGCAATGCACTTGGTTCAGGTGGTGGCTCACTGGCCTGGCGGGCGAGGGCCTCCACTTCCTGTCGCTGGGCAGCGATGATCTCCTTGGCGGCGCGAATTACCTCCCGCGAGGCCTGCTGTTCACGAATCTCGCGCACCGCCTTTTCCACCGCCGCATTGGCCTGACGGAGCACCTGCTCCGCCTCCTGGGCTGCCTTTCGCTGCAGAGACCGTGTCTGCTGGGCGAGCTCCGCGGTGCGGCGCCGATAGTCGGCAAGGAGCGCCGTCAATTCCCTCTCCTTAGCCTCCAACTCTGCCACCAACCGCCTGTGCCGGAGGAGTTCGGCCTCCAACTCGGCGATTAGCCCTTCCACGCTGCTCTTTTGCGGGCCGACCAATTCGGTGGCGCGATCAAGAACCTCGGAGTCCAGCCCCAGGCGGCGGGCGATCTGGAAGGCATAGCTGGAGCCAGGCATGCCCGCGCGGAAGCGGTAGGTGGGGCGGAGCGTCTCGGGGTCGAACCGCATGGATCCATTGGCTACGCCAGGCGTGCGGAAAGCAAATGCCTTGAGCGCGCCATGATGCGTCGTGACAACAGTCCTGCACCGGCGCCGAGTGAGCAGCTCCAACACGCTCATGGCCAAGGCCACCCCTTCCTCCGGGTCCGTACCGGTCCCGATTTCATCAATGAGCACCAGGCTTGCGGCGTCGGCCTCCTGGACAATGCGCTTGAGGTTGGCGATGTGCGAGGAGAATGTGGACAGGTCCTGCTCAATAGATTGCTCATCGCCAATGTCCGCATAGAACGAAGAAAAGAGGGCAAAGTCGGATTCCGGGCTGGCAGGCACGTGCAACCCGCTTTGCGCCATCAGGGACAGGAGCCCCACCGTCTTTAGGGCCACTGTCTTGCCCCCCGCATTGGGCCCGCTGATTACCAGGGTGGTGAACTCCTCGCCCAGAGTCAGGTCCAGCGGCACCACCCTTTCTTGGCCCTGTTTCAGCAACAGCAACGGGTGGCGGCCTTGGTGGATGCGGATCTCCCTGCGTTCGTTCAGAAGAGGTTGGCAGCCATGGAGCCTTTGCGACAGAAGCGCCTTGGCGTTGACAAAGTCCAACTCCCCCAGGATCTCCATGTCCTGCAAAAGCCCTTGAGCCTGCATCCCCACCAGCGCTGTGAGGCGGCGCAGCACCTTCTCTTCTTCCTCAGCCTGGCGCAGGTGGAGCTCACGTACCAAGTTGTTGACCTCAAAGGTCTCCACCGGCTCGATGAACAGGCTCGCGCCGCTGGCAGAGCGGCCGTGAATGAAGCCTTTCACCTTGCTGCGGAGCTCTTCTCTGACCACCAGCACCAGGCGACCATCGCGAATGGTGCTGCCCTGCTCTTGCAGCGCCCCCAGCGCCGCCAGACGCCGCATGACCTGATCCAGGAGTTGGCGTGCTCTTTCCTGCTGGCGGACAATTTCCCGCCGCACCCGCGCCAGCTCAGCACTGGCCGTATCCCGAATGAACAGGGCCTCGGCGTCGATGCAGCGGCGCAGCTCGCCTTCGAGCTCACGATAGGTGCCCAGATTTGCCACCAGTTCGCGCAACAGCGGGTAGCCGTCGCTGTGGGCGTGAAAGAAATCGTGTACGCGGCGAATGACTTCCAGAACCCCGATGATGCGTGCGAGCTCTTCTACACTCAGCAGGCTACCGGCCACAGCCGCCTTGCGCAAGGGCAAACGGATGTCTTGGAGGCCAGACAGGGGCAGACAACTGCCGGCGTCAAGAAGGTCGCGCGCCTCGCTGACCAGACTTAGGGCGCGCTGAGCCTGCTGAAGATCGGGAAAAGGGCGCACTGCCCGGATGCGTTCGCGCCCAAGTTCGCAGGTGGCCAGTGCGTCAAGATGAGTCAGGACCTTGTCAAACTCTAACAGGCTGCTGACTTTGTCCGAGAGCATAGGGGGCACAGAAGGTCACGGGCGCCCGCGTTCGCCCCCTCCCGAGCTCGTGGAGCGCGTGGGGCGCTTGCTCGGCTGGCGGGCCGGAGGGAGCTGCGGTTTGACTTGTTCGATCACTTGCTGGGCTCCGCTGCGTTCGATCCGCTCCACCATGGTGCCCTTGACCTGCGCAAAGGTCTTTTCCAGGGGCACCATGCGCCGGGCAGCATCGAACAGCGCCGGTGCCACGCGCTCGGTGGGGCGGTACAACTGGGAGCGCTCGATGTCTTCTTCCACGGCGGGCGCCAAGGGGGTAAGCGAAAACAGGAAGATGAGAATACTGGCCACCACTACCCCTTCGATTGCCCCTAACATCAGGCCGCCGAGCTTGTCCAGCCACTTGATGGCCATGGGCGAGAGCACCTTCTCCAGGCCGCTCTTGAACATGTGGAAGAACATCCACACTCCCCCGAACACGATGGCAAAGCCGATGAAGACTCCCAGGAGTTCAGGTAGGTGAACGCGTCGCACGAAGAGCCGGCCGGCCTCCGGGCCGTAACGCACCGCCAGCACCAGTGCCACGACGATGCCCAGCAGCCCCACGACTTCGGCCAACAGCCCTTTGCGAAAACCGACGAAGATGAAGATCAAGATGATGGTCAGGATGGTGATGTCAAAGTAGTTCATGGCTTTCCACCTCCTCCCCACCGCGGAGCCCAAAACGAAAAGAGTGAACCAGGGAATGGCAACCATTCCACTCGTTCACTCTCCCGGCGGCATGCCGGGCTACTCCAAACGGCGGCGCACCAGGTCCTGCACCAGCCTGCCCTCGGCGCGGCCCCGCAACCGTTTCATCGCCTCCGCCATAACCTTGCCCAAGTCCTTGATGCTCACCGCCCCCACCTCGGCGATGACGGCATCTATCTCCCGCTCGAGCTCTTGCGCGGACAGCTGCTGTGGCAGGTAGGCCTCCAGAGCCGCAAGTTGCTCCTTCTCCCGCGCCACCAGGTCCTGGCGGCCGGCAGCCTCAAAAGCCGCGATCGACTCCTTGCGTTTCTTGACCGCGCCGCCGAGCACTTTTAGCTCCTCCTCCGGCGACAGCTGCCCACCCTTGGCGATCTCCGCGTCTTTCAGCTGTGCGCGCAACATGCGAATGGCGGCCAGCCGCTCTCTTTGCCCGGCCTTCATCGCCGCCTTCATGTCTTCCATAAGCTGCTGTTGCAGGTTCAAGGTGCCGCTCCTCAAGCGCTCGCGCGCTCCACCGGCCCCGGTCCAGTCAAACTGACCTCACCTTGGGGCGCGTTGGCCACCTCAGCGGTTCTCCATGAGCATCAACTTGCGCTGCTTGCGCCGCGCAGCGTTGAGCTTCCGCTTCCGCCGTTCGCTTGGCTTCTCGAAGTGCTGATGCTTCTTGATGTCTGCCATCAGCCCAGCCTTCTCACATGCCTTGGTGAATCTCTTCAGGGCCTTCTCAAAACTCTCGCCCTCGCGGACTCGCACTTTCGGCATCCAGCGCCCAACCTCCTTTCTGCTGGGTATTCTCATGTTTGTCGCTAATATAGGGAAATTCCTGATGAAATGCAAGGCAATTTTCCACATTATCAAGGGCTTGTTCTGGTGTACCGGGGTCGTCATGCGTTCGGGCGGCGTGCAGACGCTCTGCCAACCGATCCGACCTTGTTCCGGCAGGCTGTCAGGGGCCTTTACGCCTTCACACTCTGATGGTGGGGAGGCTGACGGGTCATTGTCCAGCCTCGGCGACGATTCTCCTTGCATTCGTGCCGCGGATTTCCTATATTGGCAGTGGCGCTAACAAACCACCGCCGCAAGTGGCGTAGAGGGAGGCAATTGGTGCACAGTCGTCCAGCAAAGGTGATGGCCGCCGCAGCACTGGTGGGGTGGATGGTTTCCAGGTTGCTCTACGGAGTGGAGTTGTCGCGTCTGGCTCTGTTTCGGCACAGACCCCGCGTCAGGGTGCAATGGGTGCGGCGTTCCCAGACCAGATGGGGGCTGTGCCAGTGGTTGTTCATCGAAGACCGGGCGTACTGCCTGAGTGCCAAGGAGCACGAGCGGCTCGTGTTTGTCACTCAGCTGCCCCCTTTGAGCCGTAATTGAGGGTTGAGAGGCACGCATGGCAGGCGAAAACAGGCCAACGGCAATTCTTTGTCCGAGCTGCGGCAAGCTGGTGAGCGCAGATGCCGAAGTGTGCATCCATTGCGGGCGCAAACGACCGGGCGCCGGAGGGCCAGCGCGGTGGTTCCGTCGGACCTTTGGCGCAGTTCGGGCAGTACCCGTCCTCTTGCTTGCCTGCGTGATGTTGTACGTGGTGAGCCTGCTCCTGGACCCGGGTGCGTTGTTGCGCCCGCGGGGGGTAACCGCCTTTCTTGCTCCCAGCATGGGCAGTCTTGACCGCCTAGGCATGACCGGCGCGGTAGCGTTGCTCCGCGGGCGGTGGTGGACCCTCGTTACCGCCATCTATTTGCACGGTAGTCTCCTCCACCTCATCTTCAACGTGCTCTGGATCCGTCAACTTGGCCCTGCGGTTGAGTCTCTCTTCGGTACACCGCGTCTATTGATCCTGTTCACCCTGTCTGGTGCGGTCGGCATGCTCTTTTCTGGGCTCCTGGGCGTTGGTTTTACCATCGGCGCCTCAGGTTCGATCTTTGGGCTGATGGGGGCTTTAGTGAGCTATGGCCGGCGTCACGGAGGGTTGATTGGGTCGTTGCTGTACCGCCAGCTGTTGCTCTGGGCGCTGGTTCTCTTGGCCATGGGCTTCTTCATGCCAGGCGTCAACAACGTGGCGCACATAGTGGGCTTTGGGACCGGCTTCGGGCTGGCTGGGCTCCTGGGCACGGAGCGAGGCAGCGCCGCCACCCTCTCCCTGGCGACCCCCTTCATCGTGGGCGTCACCATCGTGTGCTTCGTTCTTGCCCTGATCGCCCCTTAGCATAGGGATCTCATCGCTACTCGCGGCCCATCCACGGCCGTCAGCAGCGGGCTCGCGCCCTGCGGATGGGCGTAATTGCCTTCTGTCGGCGTTTTTGTTTGGACCGGGCGTCGACCCCGTGGCCTCTCCCGGGGGTCAAAGGGCAAGTGCGTGCCGTGGCGGTGCCGTTTGGGTGTGGGCGCGGATGTTTCCTGCAACCCGGACGCGTCCGACGGGGAGGTCGCGGGAAGAGCGCGCGGACTGCAGAGCTTCACTGCCTTGGCGCCCTTGGCTGTCGGCGGGCAGGGAGTGGCAAGTGCAAGTAGGAGAAACACCTGACCGCTGTGCATGGCGCGAGGGGCGAGAGACAAAGGCGCCACGCAGTCGCCGTCAGCGAGGCAACAGAACCCCATGCCGGGAGATTGCTCCCTGAGCATTGGTACCTGGTTGGCTGCAGAGTGAGAGCGGTGCGCGAGCCGAGAGGAATGGTGGCGGGGGACTTGGCCGCAGGAGCTTCACAAACGTGTGCTGGAAGCAGCAAGGTGAGAAGTCGGACAGACGGATGAAGAAGCTGGCGGCTCTTGCTCTCTGCTTGATGTTGTCTGGGGATTCGGTGCCCTTGGGCAGCAGTGACCAAGGTGTCACACAAGGCGAAGAATGCACTATAGGCGTAGCCTGTGGACATGCTACTCGCGATGGGCGCCCATTGGTGTGGAAGACCAGGGACGCTGACCAGGTGCACAATGAGGTCAAGTGGGTTACTGGGACCACCTATCGCTACGTGGCCGTGGTCAGCGCCGGGAGCGTCGTGCCGTGGATGGGCGTAAACGAAAAGGGCTTTGCCATTGTGAATGCTTTCGCCAGCGACCTGCCGCGTGGCACGAGCGGTCCTGACAATGGCGCGTTCATGCAGCAGGCGCTGAGCAACTGTGCGACAGTGGCAGAGTTTCAAGCCCTGTTGGATCGCACCAATGTCACTGGCCGGGCGACCCAGGCCAACTTTGGCGTCATCGATAGCACCGGGGCCGCGGCCATTTTTGAAACCGCCGGCAATCAGTACTGGAAGTATGACACCAAAGACAAGTCGGTCGCCCCGAATGGATACGTGCTGCGCACTAATTTTGCCCTGCACGGGGGTGGCACCAGCGGAATTGAGCGCTATAGGCGAACGGAGAAGCTGATAGGGGACTTTTATGCCGGTGACACCCTGGGCTATCGCAGCATCATCCGCACGCAGATGCGTGACTTCGCGGACGCTGCCAGCAATCCCGTGCCTGTGCCCTTTCCTGGAAGATGGCTGAGTCACAGGCCCTTCGGGTACATTTACTGTGCTCTGAGCATCTGCCGCTCCAGCTCGGTGTCGGCGGCGGTCATCGTGGGGGTCTTGCCGGGAGAGCCGGCGAGTCTGAGTACCATGTGGGCTCTGCTGGGGCAACCGGCCGGCGCCATTGCGGTGCCTTACTGGCCCGTGGGGGCCACGCCGGTGGAAGCCGATGGCGAGCCCAGGGCTCCGCTGTGTGATGCCGCGCTGGCGATCAAGAGCCTCCTATTTGACTATTCAGAGAATGCCAACTATATCGACTCTTACAAACTGCGCGACGGCGAGGGTGGCGGGTTCTGGGCGAGGCTTTTCCCGGCCGAGGATGCTATCTTTGCCGCGGCCGACAGCCTGATGGTTGGGTGGCGCACCAACCCGGTGCAGCCGCCCTCTCTGCTCCAGGCCGAGGCGGAGCTGGCAAGCCAGGCCCTTTCTGTTTTGCACCAGGCCTACAACGATTATGTTGCCGATGTCAAGGTTGCTCATGGGGCTGAAAGCCTCCTGCCCGTCGCAATAGGTGAGCCCTATCCCAACCCCTGTAACACCTCCACTTCGCTGGCGCTGGTAGCTTCCCAGCCCGCGCACCTGTGGGTGGGAGTGTACAACGCGGCGGGTCAACAGGTGGCCATACTCTGCGATGAGCAACTTTCGGCCGGTGAACACCGCCTGACCTGGCACGGACAGGATGAGGCAGGTGCTCTGGTGCCCAGTGGCCTCTATCTCATCCAGGCCAGGAGCTCCCAGTGGCAGCAGACGCGCCGATGTGTGGTGGTGAGGTAAGGAAATCGGAGCACGTGCTGTGCAGGGTCACCCCACAACGTGGAACACGCTGCTTTGGACAGCGATAGGCTTTCTCAGCGGCTCGCTGATGTTCTCCTACTGGCTCGGACGCCTGGTAGGGAAGGATGTGCGCACAGTCGGCGACGGCAACCCTGGCGCGGCCAACGCCATCAAGGCGGCAGGCCCGCCGATCGGACTGACCGGCGGGCTTCTGGATTTCCTGAAAGGAGCGGTCCCCGTGGGTGCCGCAGTGTGGCCCGGCTCGCCTCAAGCTCTTTCCGCATGGGGTTGGCACTTGATGCCCCTGGCCGCTGCACCAGTGCTTGGTCACCTGTTCTCGCCGTGGCTGGCAGGTCGTGGGGGCAAAGGGATCGCCGTCACCTTTGGCGTCTGGGCAGGGTTGACTGCCTGGGAGGTGCCGTGTGTCCTGGGCGCTGCCTGCGCCTGCGCCAAGTTTTTGCTCCGCCTGCCTGACGCTTGGACCGTGCTCTCCGGCATGGGCGTGGCCACACTCTTTGTCGGCCTCCGTGCTGGCACAGGGCCACTCTTCGGTGCCGCGCTACTGAACGTGGCCTTCCTCGTTTACACCCACCGCCGAGAGTTGTTCGGGAATGCAGCATGACGATTTTCATTGATTCCTGGCGCGTCTTACTCTTCGTCTGTGTGCAATTGTTCATTGTTGCCTTGAACCTGAGGACCATGCCTTGCCTGTCTCGCTTCCGCTCAGGGACAAGGTCTCCACGTGTATCCGTGTTGCTGCCTGCACGGAACGAGCGGGAGACCATATCCGCGTGCGTCTCCTCGTTGGTAGCACAAAGGTACGCTGATTTTGAGCTCCTGGTTCTGGATGACAACTCCGCGGACCATACCGCGGCGGCAGCGGCAGCAGCCGGGCAAGGGCGCGTGCGCGTGGTAAAGGGCAAACCGGTGCCAGAAGGTTGGAACGGAAAGGCATGGGCGTGCCACCAGCTGGGGGCGATGGCCAGGGGTGAGTTGCTCTTTTTCACTGACGCTGATACCCTGCATCACCCCAACACCCTGGCGCAAGCCGTGGCTGCAGCAGAAGAGTTGCAGGCAGACCTGCTCACCGCTATCACCGGTGTGCGCACGGCAAGCTTGGGCGAACTCGTGACCGTGCCATTTCCGCTATGGAGCGTCCTCTCCCTACTCCCACTGCCACTGGCGTATCGGTTGCACAAGAATAAGGCTCTGGTGGCAGCTAATGGCAAATTCCTCCTGATTCGGCGGGATGCGTATCAAGTCATAGGCGGCCATGCTGCGGTGCGCGATCACGCCACAGAAGACATGGAGATTGCCAGGCGGGTGAAGGAAGCAGGGCGCCGGTGGCGGCTGGTGAACGCCACCGACTTTGTTTGCTCGCGCATGTATCGCAGCTGGCCTGAAGCGAGGGAGGGTTTTGCGAAGAACTACTTTGCCCTTTTTCAATACCGGTTGCTGCCTGCGTCTTTTGTCTGGTCTTGGATGCTCCTCATCACCTGGCATCCGCTGGTGACGCTGGCAGGGACCTTGAGCAGAGACATGATCACCGGTGCCGCAGTGGCAGCACTCCTCACTGTCGTCGTCAGTTGTCTTCTATGGCTGATCGTGGCCTCGGCCACGCGGATGCCTCGGCGGATCTGCTTTCTCTACCCGGTTATCATCACGATGTCGGCACTCATCGGGTTCGAGTCCATAGTTCGCACGTTGAGAGGCACAGCTACCTGGAAGGAACGCCGCCTGGTCAGGCGAAAGGTGCGACTGCTGTGAAAGGAACAGGTGAACTGCTCCAGGATTGCTCCGAGCAACGAACGGGAAACGTGCAGGGAGTGTTGTGCAGGTTGGGAGAAAAGAGGCAGAAGGGTAGTCGCCGCGCCCTTGGCAGATGGCTAGCGGTCATTGCTGTGCTCCTGTGGGCGTTTGACTCTGCCCTGGGCGGCTATCCAGACCAGCAGTACATTCTTGAGGGGGCAGATTCGCTGCTTGCTGGAGCCACGAGCGTGGCCAATGTAGTGACCAGCGCCGATGGGCGCGCACTCCAACTCGCCGAGGGCGCTCTCGCCGGCAGCATAGTGCTGCGGATCCAGCGTTCGGCCTTTCCCTACGACATAGGCCTCCCCTCCTGGAATGGCTTTGCGCCTGGGGATAGCGGCGGCTTCCGCGTGTTCATACGGGTGCCGTACGGCTCGGGATGGTCCCCGTGGCTGGAGGTGGGGTACTGGAAAGCGAACCTGTGGCCCGGGAGCAAATCTACCTCGTTTGCCGGCGGATCAATCGACATAGACACTGTGGAGCTCTCCTACTATGCCAGCGCCTGGCAATTCAAAATCGAATTCAAACGGCTGGCCGGCGGTGTCCCTTCACCCACGGTGCGTCTTCTCTCGTTCTTTGCCTCCGACAGTCGCACCACCGCCGAGTTCAATCTGAGTAGCGCGCTTGCTGACCGCCCTCCCGCCATCTTTGTCTCCACCACATTCATCGCCCAGCACAAGGTCTCCAGCGAGTTCGGCGGCAGGATCTGTTCGCCCACCACCGTCGCCATGATATTGGCCAGCTACGGCATTCGTGTGGACCCCCTGGCCTTCGCCCTGGATACCTATGACCCGTACTGGCGGATCTTTGGCGTGTGGCCCCGGGTAGTGCAAAATGCATCCGAGTACGGTCTGCGGGGCACGGTGGCCCGCATCCGATCCTGGAGCGAGGCCTACCAGATCCTGGCCAATGGCGGCCGTATTGGCATGTCCGTGGGCCCCCCCCTTTACACCGGGCACCTGATGATGCTGGCGGGCTTTACCGCCAGCGGTGACCCCATCGTCCACGACCCCGCGCGCAGCGCCGACGGCTACGCCCATCTGTTCAACAAGGCTGATCTGTCGCGTTCCTGGTTCGAGAAGGGTGGCGTGGCGTACGTTTTCACGGGCCTGGATACACCAGCGGACGTAGCCATGGACGACGGTCAGCCACCAGCAGGCGCCCCTAGCGTGTTCCAATTGCTCCCAGCCTATCCGAACCCCTTGTGCCAGGGCCACGCCGGGGTGACGATCTCCATCTTTCTGAGCAGGCCTGAAGTGGTGACCATTTCCTTCTACAACAGCCTCGGGCAAGCAATAGGAGAGTGGTGGGGCCAGGACTACCCGGCAGGCAGACATGAGGTGCGCTGGCAGCCCGAATCGCAGCTTGCGCCCGGCGTCTATTTCTACCAAGTGCACGCCGGCACCCAGGTCGCACGCGGCCGTCTGGTGGTGGCCAGATGAGAGGAGAGCCGATGAAGGATGGCGACACCCACACCAGAGCTCGCTTGTCCGCCAAAAGGGCGCCGAGACGGTGCAGGGTGCGTGCCGGCGCGCTGGTAGTGATGCTCTTTGCCGGCGCCTTAATGGCCGCCGATTCCTTGGTGTTCGTCATCCGCGTGGACGATATCCTCTCCCGAAACACCAGCGTGGTGCCACGTAGCATCGTACCTTTTGCTCAGGCCGTGGAGGCTAGGGGCGCAAAGGTCACGTGGGCGGTGATCCCTCACCGGCTGGTCGACCAGGAAAATCGCGGCGGCAATCTGAGCCGGGAACTGAGGGCCAGTCACTCGGCCGGCCACGAAATCGCCCAACATGGGTACAACCATATCTGTCCCATTTGCGGCCAGTTCCACGAGTTCTTCTGTCCCACGCGTGGTGTCAGCCTCACCTACGCCCAGCAGGATAGCCTGGTCAGCGAAGGTATGCGCCTGCTGCAGGACACCCTCGGGGTGCGGCCGGCGACCTTTGTGCCCCCGTCGCATGTGGCCGACAACACCACCTACCAGGTGCTCCGCGACCGTGGGTTCAGATGGGTTTCCACCACCGGCCAGCCGTTTCAACCAATCCTGGACTCACTGATTAATCTCGGTGTCGATACCGACTTTACTTGGGCACTCAAGGCCGAGGATTATGCCTCCAAGCTCTCCGCAGCATTACGCGCGGTGCGGGCCGCAAAAGACGCGCGTGGCTACTACTGCATGCTCTTTCATGACTATTTTACCCGAGCGGGCTACGAAAGCGGCTTGGTCATCAGCTGGGTGGGAGAGCTGCTGGACTCGCTCAACGCCACCTACGGCGAAAACGTGCGCTACATGACCTTGAGCCAGGCTGGCGAGTACTTCTGCGCACAACCGGCCGATGTGGAACTGGCAAGAGGGGGCGGACCTCAAACAGCCACGCTCGCAATATTCCCAAACCCTTTCCACCAGGAGACTACGGTGTATCTGCAGTTGGCAGGGGAGGGATTTGTCCGGCTAAAGGTGTTTGACCTCACCGGTAGACTCGTGCAAGAGATCGAGCAGCGCTTCTTCGGCCAAGGCGAATACCGGCTACGATGGCGTCCCGAGCCTTGCATGCCTTCGGGCGTCTACTTCCTCCGCGCCGAGGCCCAGGGATGGACGGCGGTGCAGCGCTGCCTGGTGCGAAAATGAGCATGCGTGTCTCATCTTTTCCCTTGATTTTCACCCTGGGATTTCTTAACATCGACCGTCATTCACGTGAGGGACCATGGGAGCGCCGGCATTGAGATGGGTCCTTTCGCCAGAGGTCCAGGGGAAAGTGGTCCTTGCGCCTGTGCATTTCCGTGAAATACAGGTTGAGGCTCGATCGGAGGCTCTGTGGCAGGAGATCGGCGGGCTGGTCGCGGAGCTCCGGGCGCGCTTTGGCACCATCGAGGCGGCGCTGCCTGTGCTGCAACCGGCGCGCACCCTATATCGGCAGATAGGCGTGGACCCGACAAAGCACCGACCCTCCTCTGAGGCCCTCCTTAGGCGGGTGCTCAAAGGCACAGAGCTCTATCAAGTCAACACGGTCGTCGATACCTGCAACCTATGTTCGTTGCGCTTTCTACTGCCCATCGGCTTGTACGACACGGAGGGCATCAGTGGCGGCGAAGTCCAGGTGCGCCTGGGGCAGGAGGGCGAGGGGTACGAGGGGATAGGCAAGGGATGGCTCAACGCTGCAGGCAAGCTCATCCTGGCCGACGATCAGGGTCCGTTCGGCAATCCTTCGGCGGACTCGGCTCGCACTAGCGTCACTCTGCAGACGCGGGCGGTACTCATGGTGCTCTTTGCGCCGGCAGCATACCCCAGGGATGAGCTTGCTCGACACGTGGAGTTTGCCGTGAGCAGAATCCAGCGCTACTGTGCCGCCCTGTTCGATGGTTGGTCGGTGATAGGCTGACTCGGTATAGGACCGTGGAGCGAAACCGGGGGGATGCGTACTTGACAGCGGAGGAGACCGTGCGAAGGACAGTGCTTGTTGGGCTGCTGGCGGCGTCCCTGGGCGGGCCTGCCGTGGCGGAAAACTACCTGCTCAATGGCGGGCAGGAGTCGAAGATTCACTACCGCCTTTACCAGAAAGTGGAGCCGGCCGCAGGCACGAAAAGCCTCATTTTGAGCTTTGTGGTACCGGCCACGTTCACTTCGCCCACTTACAACCAGACGGTCTCGGATTTTTCCCTAACCTTTGCGCCGCAGCCGACTACCCGGGAAGAAGTGGTGGACCCGCGGGGCAACCGGGTTGTCAAGGCGACCTGGTCAGGAGGAAGGGGACCAGTAGAGGCAAGCGTGGCACTGACCGCAGTGAACACGGTGAGGCTGGAGCCATTGCGCACCCAAGCCCCGTTCCCTGTGGCCGGACTGCCTCCAGAGGTGGGCGTCTACCTCAAGGCGAGTCGCCAGGTGCAGAGCCGCGACGCGGCAATCGCAGCCAAGGCCCGCCAGCTGACCGAAGGGGCTCGCACAGAGTTTGATGCGGTACAAAAGGTACTCTCCTGGGTGGTGGACCACATGCAGTACGTGACTCCCCCGGAGCAATACGATGCGCTCTATGCGTTCCAATCGGGCAAAGGTAATTGCCAGAACTACTCGCACCTGGCGGCGGCCCTGTTGCGGGCGGTGGGCGTGCCAGTGCGCATCGTCAATGGCGTGACGCTCAAACAGCCTTATGACGTGAAGCTGCCAGACGGCACCATCACCATGCGCATGGGCCAGGGAAGACACTCATGGATCGAGGTCTACTTCCCGGATCTGGGCTGGGTGCCATTTGACCCACAGCAGACCGAACTGTTCGTGAGTAACCGCTTCGTGCGCATCGAGGTGGGGGTGGACAACGAGGAGACAATCATGGATGGCCTGATCCGCTGGACGCAAAGCCAGGGGACCAGGGGCCAGCCGCAGTTCGAAGAGAGCATCGAGGCGGAATTTGCGCTCGACCGGGTGGTGCTGAACGCCCGCAAGGAGCAACATGGCCCGCGCAACATGATCTTCTTGCCCGAAGTGCTGGCTACATTCGAGCCTTACCAAGCACCCCCGCCTCCGCCTCCGCCCACGCCTGTCTCTGAACAGGACATGAAGCAGCTTCGGTTCACGGTGCCGTTTGTCTCCGGCAATCTGACCTTCCCGGAGGGCGTGGATTTCCTGGCGGCACGCGGTCCGGCCGTGGCAGGTGGCGAAAACGCTTATGAGATGCGCAAGAACTTTTTGGTGGAGACGGCCGAATATGTCACCACCCAGGCAGCGCAGTACGCGCAGATGTTCCTGCTGAACAAACCGATCCGCCTGGCAAGTGTGGGCCTGGCATTGCATCGCTTTGGCGGCGAAGGCACGCTGTGGGTGGAGCTCTACAAGGACGACAGGGGCAAGCCCGGTGCCTATGTGGCGACCAGCGAGATGCTCACTGCTGACCAACTTTCGCTGCGCCCTGGCTACCGTTGGGTTGACTTTGCCTTCCGAGGCGAACCGCTTCTCCTGTCCCCAGGGCGATACTGGATCGCGCTCGGCTTCACGGGCAGCCCCATTGTTAACTGGTTCTTCACCTACGGCAAACCAGTGGGTCCGCCCGAAGGCACGCGCTACAAGACCATCTTCGATGAGGACTGGAGTCGCGCCCTGTCCTACGAGTTCAACTACCGGGTGCAGGGCATGACGACGCCCTAAAGAGGGCCCTCTTTGGTCCAGCCAAAGGTCTCAAGCAAAACGGGCGGAGTTGCACCTCCGCCCGTCGCATCTTCGCCTAAGGTTGGATCTACCGCTCGACTACTTTCACCAACGTCCCGGGGGGCAGGACGTCGCTCAGCTGCCTGTTGTTGAGGATTGCCATGGCCTCCAGCTTGTCGTCGACGACGCCGAATCCCTTGAGCACATCGCGCAGCGTTGCTTGATTTGCGACCTGGCGCACGCGTAAAAGTGCTGGCTTGACGTTGATACGGGCAGGGTCGGTCAGTTCCTTGAACTGGGCCATCGTGTTCTGAAAGAGCGATTGGTACTGGGCGAACGAAGCCTCGAGCGTGTACCCGTGAAAGACGTACACCTTGTCACCCTTCTGGATGAAGTAAGACATGACCTTAAGGGGCGACTGTCCAGACACCAGGCTGCTCACCAAGCGATGGGCTGGAAGGCGATTCACGGTGACGCGGGTGGATTCGAGCACGGTGGCGCCGCTCTCCTGCACAAACTTGTCTGCCGCGGCCCTGGGTGTCTGTTCGGGGGCAAAAGTGAAGAGGATGGCTGCGTCCTGCTGCGGCGACACCATCTGTACCTGCGACGGCATGTTTTCCAGTTGCCAATTTGCCGGCACCGGGAACTGGAACCGCAGCGTCGGATGGTAGAATGCCCCGTCTGCCACGTAGCCCTGCCTGGGGTCCTGGCCGTAGATCATGCCATCGATGGTGCGCAGGTACGTTTCCGTGTTCACGGCGTACTGTGGCGCCCCAACGGTTCTTTTCCACTTCTCGGCAGAAGATTGAATGGCCTTGATGCGCGCGGGCGGATTGGGATGGGTCGAGAACCAGTCCGGCAGGCCCTGGGCGGACTCGGGCTGCAGACGCTCGAGAGTGACGAAGAGGTTAGCCATGTGGCTGGCCTCATAGCCCGCCTTGGTGGCGTAGGTCACGCCCAACTCATCTGCCTGCCGCTCGTCATCGCGGCTGAACTTTAGAAACAGCATGCCAACGCCGAACTCCAGGTAGGGCGCGTACTTGCGCACCTCTGAAGAGAGCCCTTTTCCTATCTCAAGCCCCAAGCCGGCTGCGATCGCCTTGCTGTACTGTTTGACCGAGTGGCGGGCCGTCACGTGCCCGATCTCGTGTCCCATCACGCCGGCCAACTCTGCCTCGTCGTTGATGTAGGCCAAAATGCCGCGTGTGAGGTAGATGTATCCGCCCGGTACAGCAAAGGCGTTGACCACCGGCGAGTCCAGAACCTTAAAAGAGTAAGGCAACTGGGGACGGTGGCTGACCCGCGCAAGGCGCTGCCCAATGTCCTCGATGTACGCCTGCAATCGCTGATCTTCCACCAACCCGTATTGAGCCACCACCTGCGCATGGGTCTCTTTCCCTAACTGGATTTCGTCCGCCTCGGTCAGGAGGACAAAGTCCCGCTTGCCAGTCACCGGGTTGACGGCGCACGAGACAGCCAGAACCGTGGCTGCCAACGCTCCGGCAAGCGCCAAGCTCGCGAGTCTGGTCTTGTTCATGGATTGTCCCTCCTCTTGCTACGGAGCTCTTTTCTCAAGATAATGCCCCGAGTCGAAATCTGCAAGCACATTTTGCCCTTGAGGCGAAGTTCGGTCCTTGGTTACCAAGGCGTGCTGGTCTTGGACACGCGGCCGACGCGAAAGCCAGAGCGTGTCCAGGTGTGTCACCCGCGTGCGCATGATGAGGTCTGCTTCCGGCGCCCTCACGGTCATTCCCGGCGGCGGTTCTGCATAGGTCGCGGTGACCTGCCGAACGATCTTCCTCGCCCCATGGCACACGATGGTCGCCTTCAAATCCACCGGTTCTCGAGGCCAGGCGCTCCAGGCAAAAGCCACCCCACGCTTTCCCTTTCTGAAGCCCAGTTCGGATCCGACACTGTCGATCCGGCCGCTGTCTGCGGTAAGGGTAACGTTAAGCGTGTACGGCGCTCGGGCAGAGGTGAAATGCCACTCCAAATCCATCGTGTCCGGGCTGCCAGGGCGCAGCAGTGTCGCTCCCGTGACCTGCAGCCAGTCGGCGTGGAAGTCGGCCAGGAACGAATCGGCGTGTACTCGGGCGCCATACCGTCGCTGCACCGAGTCCAGGGTCACCTCCACGCCGCGGAGGTATTCGTCACTGACCACGCGCACCAGGCTCTTATGCTCCGGCAGGCGAAACTCTGCGGTCACCCGCACCGCCGGTCGCCAGCTGTCGTTGTATGCCGGCAGATGAAGGAGCACCAAGCCGTACCCCAGCGCAGCGGCCAGCAAGATCGTGCCAAATCGCAGCCGGCGCAGGATCTTGCTCAGACGTGCGAGCGCCGGCACTGTGCGCAGGAGATAGGCCAGGAGGAATATCACCGGCAGGAGCCAGAGGAAGAGCACAGCGGTGAGGAGGGCCGTGGTGACAAGGGACTTCCAGAAAGTGTCCACCAGAAATGCGCCCCGGGCAAAGAGGCGCGCGGCCATGGGCAGGACTTCCATCAGCAGCAGCCGGAAAAGCGGCCATGAAGCTATCGCGCCCAGCGTCAGGCGTGCCGCCGCAGAAGGCAGGAGCACCACGCCCTCGAACAGGAGCAGAGAGAGGGCAGGGTATGAAGCCAGTCGCATGCTCAGCGGGCACAAGGCCGCGGTCATGAGCGCCAGCAGCGCGAGTCCTGCCACCGCGTAGGGGAAGGCGTCAGCCCTGAAGCGCCAGCGCCGCGTGGTTTGCAGGGCAAGCCACAAGCCTACCAACGCCCACACGCCCGCATAACCCACGTAGGCCCACACATGCACGGTCCAGGGGTGACGCAGCCCACGCACGAGTTGGATTAGCGCTTCCCCGAGCTGAGCGCACAGCACTACCAAGAGCCAGAGCGCCATCAGCTTCAGAATGGAGAACCTGGTGCGGGACACGGTTGATCTTGCTCGTGCACGCCGTGCCACCAGGAGCACCGGCACCACAAGCACCAGGGCGGTCGCCACCAGTGCCAGGAGGAGCCATTGCGGCACAAATAGCGCCAGGCCACCAATCTGCCGGAGCACGAATCGAGGTGTGACAACATTCGGTACACCGGTGCGGTCGTAATGGAGGAGGAGGGCATCCACAATCCGGGCGTAACGGGCAAGCTGGTCTTTGTTTATCCGGGCAACTCTGTCCTGCGGCGTGTGGATGGGGGAGCTGTTTACGCCAACGGTGAAACCGATGGCCGGTATGCCCTTTTTCAAGAACGGCTCATAGTCAGAGCTGGCGCCTTTGCCCATGCTGTTCAGGGCCGAAAAGTGGGTATAGTAGCCAAGCAAGCCCTGGCCGACCTGCGCGTCTGCGGCAAATGCGTCCCGGACCAGCCAGCGGGGGGCCTGCGCTCTCCTGGTCTCGAACATGGGAAGGGCGGGGCCGTCAGCCCCGGCCATGTCCAGGCACAGCATCAGCATGACTCTTGCCAGGCCGGAAAAGTGTTGCACAAAGTGGGTCGAGCCGAGCAGCCCCTTCTCTTCTCCGCCAAAAGCCACGAAAAGCATGCTGTAGCGCCGCGGACGCTTGCTCCAGAGCCTGGCCAATTCCAGCACAGTGGCCGCGCCGGAGGCGTTGTCGTTGGCCCCGGGCACCTCAGGTGCCGAAGAGTCGATGTGCCCGCCCAGGATAATCAGCGAGTCGCTGCGGCCGCGGAACAGGCCTATGGCGTTGCCGCTACAGGTGTTCAACGAAGGGCTGGCCTGTGGTACTTTGGTAAAGGGCATGAAGTAGACGCTGTCCGCGCTCAGGCGACGGAACCGAGCAAGTACCCACTCTAGGGCGGCGAGTTCCGCGGGTGAACCCATGGGCCGGGGCCCAATCACCTCACAGAGGTGCTGGACGGAAGCGTAGATGCTGTCAGCGCAAGGGGAACCGGTCGCGGCTGCCAGGGGCGAGGCTGGGCCTGTTAGGCATGCGAGCAGCAGCGGAGCCAGGACGGGTGCCTGCCGAAATACACTTGCGGAAGTAGTCCTGTGCGCCATCGCGTGTTCTCCTGGTCGGGGGCGAGAAGACACTGAGCGCAACCTCCGTGCGCGCCGTTTTCACGGCTTTGCGGACGAGAGAGGTGCTGATGCTGGTCGTCTCACCTGCGGAGGAGGTGAGTCGATGGTCATTGCTCCATGCATTATCAGCCCCACGATAGGGCACGCAGGAGCACTCTATCGGGCTGCGCCTCCAAAGAGGCCCTGCGCACCTTTTCGGTGGGTCTGCCTTCTCATGGCCAGGGTCTGGTTCCGATCTTCTACTTGTCGAAGACTCCCACTTTGACCTTGGTGCCCTCGCTCAGTGCGGCCAAATAGGCGACCAGCTCCACCATTGCTTTGTCATCCAGGGGCCAGGGAGTTGCGCCCATGTAGTGTTCAAGGCAGTAGTTGATCTGTTGCTCCACCGTCACCACGCGGCCATGGCGAAAGCTGTACTTGGGGTAATAGGCGGTCACGCCCTTGAGCCCGGGCCCGCTATCTCCAGGTGGCCCCGGCTTGCTGTCGCGAATGCTGTGGCAGCTCAGGCAGCTCTTGCCGGTGCTGCCCAGAATAGGATTGGCAAAGTGCATCTTGCCACGCGCCGCCCACTCCTTTTCGATTCCTGAGGGGGTGGAGATGTTGACCTTCTTGCCGTTGGCCAGAGAGGTCACAAACAGGGCGATGGCATTGGCGTCCTCGCTGCCCAGTTCCCAGGGGCGTCCGCGGCTCTCGTTAACCACGGCGAAGTTGTGGGTCATGGAGAGGGTGGCGACGCCGCGCAGCACATGTTTGTAGCGGGGGTATGCCTCAGCACGGGTGATGTCGCCTTTCGGGTGGCAGGATTCGCACGTGCGGCCGTTGCTGCCGATGGTGGGGGAAAACCAGATCTCCTTGCCGCGCTCGTAAGCAGCTATGGTGGCCACGCGGGCGATCTGCGACTGCTCTGGGTCGACCAGCTGGTATGGGGGCGGACCAGGGGAAGTGCAGGCCACAAGGTAGGCCAGCGCAGGCAAGAAAAGCAGACACCATTTCGCGCGTGGCTGTGCTTTCGACATGACACATTCTCCTCGTGCGGGCAACTGGCGCTGAAGATGTAATCAATGTACAACTTTGTTGGAGAAAAGTCAAGGAGTTTGCGGCAAGGATTGAAGCATGGTCGCAGCGTGGGAGGCTCAAGACCGGTGGGCTCAGTGTCTTGCTGCCCTCCCGAGCGGGCTGTTGTGGGCTCTGAAGTCGAGAGAGGTGTCACTTGGGCCGGCGCCGTGTCACGGAACCGTCGCGCTCGCCGAGCGCGTGAACGCAGGCACTGCCGCTTGAGGCGTCGTGGGGCGGGAAAGGCCGTTGCCGAGTCGAAGTCAAGCTCCTGGTCATTTGTGGCTATCACCGCTCAAACCGGGACATCTCCGGGTAGGCGAGGGCAATGCCCTCGCCTAGTCGGAGTCATTCCGGTCTTTTCTTGCGCGATCGAGATGACGAACAAACACCTCGATGGTCATTCAGTCGGCGTGCTTTATTCCTCCTCCCGAGGAGGAAATTCCAGAAACTGCGGCGGGATCGCTTTGCTTAGGTAGACAGTCTCCTCGGCTTCATAGAAAGGAGATGCCCGCAGCGGCTGCTTCTTCAGCGGGGACAATCAGGACTACCGGGGTGGGTGCTTGGTGGGCACCCACTCGCGTCGTGGTTTCCGGCTCGGTGGAAAGAGGGACGTACTGGTGGCACCTCGGGCGGAGCCCCTCTTCCCGGATGTGCTTGAGGGCGCGGAGGGGTGCCGTGGTGGAGCCGGGGAGGAGGTTCACGCCTGCGGTCGGGTCCTCGGGGCGATCCTGAGGCGGTGGCGAGCGCGGATACGCTCGCCGGCCACTTCAAACCGTCGATTTGCGTCACCGCTCCCCTTTTCCCCCGTTCCAGGATGTCGGCGCGGGTGGGCCAGCGGAAGTTCGGCAGCGCCTGGAGGATGTCTATCACTCCCAGGAACGATGGCCATCCCTTCTGCTCCAGTTTCAGCCCGAACCGTTCGGGCGGATGGCGATGGACAAGGGAAAGGAATTTGCTCCGTTTGAACTTGCGGGCGTGTTCAGAAGATGCGCTCATCGGCTTTGTTCATTTACAGCAGTGCGGATCTGAATGAGAGCAGGGGACGGCAGGCGAGACAGCCATTGTCCAAGCCCCCGCCGCACCTTTCGATATCCTGGCGGCCCTGTTGGCGCCGATTGTCCCGCCGAACGCGGCGGTGGATAGATTGCTGGCGCCGCCGCAGACCATACGAGCGCTACGTCGTGCCCTGGAAGCGAAGCTTTCGCTTTTCGCAGTCCCTTCTGGCCTCTGGAAATCCCGCGGCCGGTTCTGCTTTGACCCCGCTACGCATCCCCCTTTCGGCGGGGTTGCCCGTGGTTCCGGCCGAGCAGATATGGTCTTGCCGCTGACCCTGGCGCAACCTGCTGCGAAGGCGAAGTGTAGCCTGGTGTGTATGTTGGGCCAGCGACTGTCGCCCCTTGCCGTTGTTAGCGTAGTCCTGGGAATGCTGATATGGGTCGCGTGACCACGGCGACGGCCTGACCTCCGCCCTTCTGGTTTTGATCCGGGCGTGTCAATCCTTGTAGTGCTGGGCGGCCCTCTGGAACTCGGGGTAGGCGAGGGCAATGCCCTCGCCTACCCCTTGATTGAGGACGAAGGTATGTTCCAATCCTTGTTTTGCTGGATCGGCCTCTCGAACGGGGAGCTATCGCCTGCTCGTCCGGCTTTTCAAGGGGTTTCAATCCTTGTTTTGCTGGATCGGCCTCTCGAACACTGGCGCGGCGGGTGCAAAATACCTTGGACGTCGCGTTTCAATCCTTGTTTTGCTGGATCGGCCTCTCGAACCCATGGCGGCAAGCTTTTCCTCGACGGTGTGGAGACGTTTCAATCCTTGTTTTGCTGGATCGGCCTCTCAAACAGTAGTTCATGCTCTTCCAGTTCCTGGGGTCGCGATGTTTCAATCCTTGTTTTGCTGGATCGGCCTCTCGAACAACCGGGCCGGTGCATGACCATGAGGTGTAAGGCCCGTTTCAATCCTTGTTTTGCTGGATCGGCCTCTCGAACCTGCTCCGGCGAGGACCGCAAACTTCAACACCTCTCGTTTCAATCCTTGCTTTGCTGGATCGGCCTCTCGAACTTCCGGACCGCTTCCGCTTCCCGGCCAGTCAGGCCAGTTTCAATCCTTGTTTTGCTGGATCGGCCTCTCGAACAGCAGTCGATGTAGTCCCCCGTCAGCAGGTCGTAAGTTTCAATCCTTGTTTTGCTGGATCGGCCTCTCGAACCTGGCGCCCGCCAAGGTGTGCACATTGACGGACGGCCGTTTCAATCCTTGTTTTGCTGGATCGGCCTCTCGAACGAATGACATTGTGTGCTTCATCGGGCTCGCTGGCTAGTTTCAATCCTTGTTTTGCTGGATCGGCCTCTCGAACGATACCGCCTGAAAACGACCGAGTACGCCCATGCGCTGTTTCAATCCTTGTTTTGCTGGATCGGCCTCTCGAACAACCAGCATTCACCGCCAAGGTCGTCTCGCTTCGCGGTTTCAATCCTTGTTTTGCTGGATCGGCCTCTCGAACGGGAGCGTGAGTTTCGCGAGGCGGGACCCGAGGTGGTTTCAATCCTTGTTTTGCTGGATCGGCCTCTCGAACCGCACGCGGCATAATGCGCCATCCCGGAATCACGCCGTTTCAATCCTTGTTTTGCTGGATCGGCCTCTCGAACGCACATCAATGGCCGACCCGAACCGCTGCATCACAGTTTCAATCCTTGTTTTGCTGGATCGGCCTCTCGAACCGGTCTCCCTCCGCAATTCTACGTGAGTTCAGAGCTTAGGCGACATTCTTCGTCGCCTATTTTGCCCGGCAAAAGCGCCCGCCAGCAGGCAAAAATGCCCCTTGCCCTGCCCAAACGCAGCGCCAGCTCCCTGTCTATTCCTTTGAGCTATCGGCACTTGCATGGGGCTGCTCCTGTCTCTCGTCATAAATTGCCCACAGGCACGCACACCCCCGCGCAACCCCGACTCATACGCACAAGTTGCGGTAACAACAGTCAGCGCATTGCGCCGCCGTGCCCCGCTCCCGAGGAAAATAGCCAGTCTGGATGATGTACAAGACCTGTTCCACGCTGCGCCGCGCCCTGGTAAAGTCCTCAGGTCTGAAGCTCACCTCCCGCAAATAGTTCTTGGAGCGGACGTATACCAGGTACCCCCGGGTTACGGTCCTCTGGAAGGCTTCGGCAATCAGAAGCCCTTGCAGGCAGAGCTGGGTGCGGTGGGTGGCGAAAACAAATGGCCGGTACTCGGCGAACTTCTACTCCAAAGGTGCCATGGTGCCATCCGATAGCCACAGGACCTCATCCACGATGCCGCGGAGGCGCAGCGCCGGGCTGGCCAGGTACACCGACGCCACCTTGCGTTCCACCTGGATCCGTTTCCGCAGGTAGTCGGGGTTCATCTTCACCTTTTGTGCGTGCACCTCCCGCCCCATGAGCACTTTAAACCGCGTCTCTTCGTGCTCAGGGATGCCCAGGCATTCCTCGAAGTAGGTGAAGCGCGGGCAGAACAGATAGGCCATGGCCTGGGTGATGGTGATGCTCACCGGCGGCGTTTCAGAGAAACAGGGCTCTGACTTCATCGGTGACCAACTCCTTGTCAAAAGCCAGGCCGAGCAGGCGCACGCGCTTGAAGTCATCTCGGCACATGGGAAAAATGTACACAGAGTCGCGCTTTTCGTCGATGAGGTCTTTGATGCGGAGCGCAAGTTCATCGACCTGAGTGGCGTTGAGTTCTCCCAGGAACACTGACTTTTGCACCCGGTAGATGCCGGCATTCAGACAGGCCTTCGCTACCTTGGTGCGCACAGGGTTTTTCTCGATGTCGTAGACCACCCACACGAGCATCTTCACTGTTCTCCGTTCGCTTCCGGTCTTGGAAGCGTGCTTGCCTGCGGCTCTTGGCCCCTTGTGGCATCTGCCTTCCGCAGCAACAGGTTCGCCAGTCGATGGCACTCGAACTGGATGATGTCCCGGCGCATGATATTGCGACCTCGGTAGCGGATGCGTTCATCCAGGCAGGCGTTGAAGGCGCTGACGAGCAGTTTCTTGCCCTCGGCGTTCAGGCTGACGCCGTTATGCAGGTAGTCAAAGTGGTCTTTGCTGACCTGCCTCTTGCTGAAAAGGTAGAAGGTGGTTTGCTCGGCGACGATGCGGAACGGTTCAATGAGGTCGAATACCAGGGACTTTTTGTTGTAGTTGTCGGCATGGAGAAACCCCACGAAGGGATCCAGCCCCGCGAGCAGACAGGCTCTTTCGACCATGCCGTAGAGAATGCCGTAGGCGTAGTTGAGCATCGCGTTGAACTCATCCTTGGCAGGCTGGCGGCTTCGCCCCTGGAACTTGTAGGGGTCAGGGGTGAGGAAGCTGAGCGCCGCGAAATATGCGCGTCCGGCGCCGCCTTCGACACCCATGACTGCTGCACGTCTTTGCTCGATGGTGCCAGTCAGGCGCTTAAGCTCATCCAGCGCGGCGCGCAAAGTGGTCAGATACTCCTCTATCGCCTCAACCTTGGCAGGACGGTGACGCGCGAGTTCCTGCAAGAACTCGATTTGATTCTGAATCTTGGTGCTCACCCACTCCACCACCAATTGCAGCCCGAGTTCGGCCTCACTGGCCTCAAGTTGCAGCCGGCGTATTTTGGTGGTGGAGCCCAGCTTGCACTGCCAGATCCGGGCGAAAGGGTGGCCCGTCTTGTCCAGGAACACTATGTCCACGTTGTTCGCGATGGCCAGCTCGATGGCGTCGGTGGACAGTGAGGCGCCTGTGGTGATCAGAATGCTTCGCACTTTCTTGGCAGAGACCAGGCGTTTTGCGTCGCCGCTCTTGACTTCAAAGCAGTCGCCGGTCTTGCCGAGATAGGTGCCGAACGTGTTAAGTACCAGTTGCATGACTGCTACTCATTGCTATTTTGTCCTTGTGCTCCCCATTGTTGTCGAGCATGCGTTAGATAATAACTTCCAAACTCTCTTCCGGTGCGCTGATTTCGGCTAGTCCTGTTTCGCTGGAGTAGTCTTCAGGCCTTTGCAGCACCCACAGCCAGTCATTGACAGGCGCGGCGATGGCCTCTACCACCCGCCGTGGCACCGGCACGGTGAAACAGTGCACGAGCCCCAGGATACGCCTTCGATCTTCAAAGGAGTCTTTTCTGCCTCGAGGATGGGTGAGGAGCTCGAGCAGCTGCTGTGGACCCCGTGGCGCATAGTGGGTGAGGAGTTGGCGCGCATAAGGAGGCACCATCTCGGCCCCACAAGGGACAAACACCTCCGCTCGCGAGTAGTCGTGTGCGAATGGCTCCAGGCCGGCCAGCTCGGACCACTTGCCGTTCGCGGCGTGCTCCAGGCGTTGGAGGCAGGCCTGGTGACGGTTTTCCTCCCAGCAGCTGGAAAAATAGGCGTTAAGCAGGGAGGCGACGGCGCTTTCGGAAAAGGATTCGTGCTGAGACAGCAGAAGGTCTGTCTGACGGCGCGCGGTTTCATCCCGGTAGACCAGGTGGCGCGAGTCCTTGCCGTCGGCGCGGAGGTAGGGATGCACTTCGACCACGCCCACAGGCCCTTCGCCATGGCGATTGGCGCGGCCGGCCACCTGGGCCACTGCCGGGAACACGGGCAGGGCCCGCAGGATGCGTTCGAAGCTCAGATCTACGCCCGCCTCCAGCATCTGTGTGCACACCACCACCACGGGTTGGTGGCGGTCTAAGCCTTCCCGGATTGCCTGGATGCGCGCCAGCTTGTGCCCGGGGAGCATCACGGCGGTCAGCAGCGCGGTGTGGTGTGCCAGAGCGAGCTGGCCCAGGCGGCGATAGACCTCCACGGCATCCGCTACCGTGTTCACTACCACTGCCAGCGCCCGGTGGTCACGGGCGTGTTGGCGGACCCACTGTGCGGCCTCCTCGGCCTGGAAGGGCGACGGGGCGAAGCGAACCTCGTAGCGTGGTTGCACCTGGACCTCGTCGTTGAGGAGGAGGCACTGCCCCTGCAGGCCGCCGCTGGTGGGAGGGAGGGTTGCGGTATTGAACAAGACCTGGGTGTGCCACTCTGCGCACGCGGCGCGCAGAGCGTGGAGGAAGAGATTCCACAGGGTCACGTCGATGATTTGCGGCTCGTCGATAATGGCGAAGGCGTCCCGCAGAGCTCTGGCACGCACAGCCTCTTGCGCTCGGCGCGGGAAGAGTACGCGGAAGAGCTGGTTGAAGGTGGTCACCAGCACCGGCGCCTGCCAACTATCCAGGGCTTCCACGTCCTCGTCGTCCTGTTGTGCCAGAAGCGAGAGGCTGTGGTGCTGGAGCACTGAGAGGCTGGTGGCTCGGTTGATCTCCTGGGCCGCCTGGGACAGAATCGACAGGTAAGGGGCAACGAAGACAATTCTGCTCGATCTTCCGCGGGCCACTGCCTCGAGGGCCACGCGCACACTGGTGAGGGTCTTGCCGAAGCCCGTGGGGAGGGTGAGCGCAAAGAATGTACCGGTTGTGCCTTCGTGGTAACGGGCCACAGCCTGTTGCTGGAGGCTGGAGCGAGCAGCGAGCAGCAAGGGGGAGCCTCCGGCGGCCCGTCTCTCCTGCGCCCTTGTTTGGCAAAAGGCACTCAAATGGCGGAGCGCACCCTGCGCCTCGCTGGAGGTCAAGGTGAGGAGCTGGAATTCACCTGCGTGATAGCGGTCAGCGCTCACCAAAAGGCCACAGAGCCGCGGCAGGCGGAAGCCAGGGTGGACCGACAACGGCTGCGTCTGCTCCGCCGGGGCCAGCTCGTGCGGGTCCACATCAGGCCTGAGGAAGCGCACGCGCCTCTCCCACACGTCGCCATAGTTAGCAAGCCAAGAGGCAAAGGCCGTGCGGTCCAAGGACAACTCGGGGAAGCTGGAACGCACCAGACCCAGTAGGCCCTGGAGGTCGCAAGTGTCCAGCATCGCCGCCAGCTCCGTGGCCGACCAGGATTTTTCCCATGGTGGTCGCAGGTCGAGATCGTCGAGCTCGTCGTGGTGGCAATAGACGAGCCGCGTCCAATCGAGGCACAGGTCGCGGAGACGCCGCTTCTCTGTGGTGCCAAGAGCCCAGGCAGAGATGAGCTGCTCCGCAACCCAGGCAAAGAGCGCCGCACCGAGGGGTGCGTGCGGAGGTCCCTTCTGGTTCTCGCCACGGACGTAGGCCTGCCAGGCGGCCTGGCACTTGCCCGCGTCGTGCAAGAGGCCGGCGAGGAAGGCGAGGCGTTCCTCGGGTGCGCCGCCAGGGTTCCCGCAGCACCAAGCCACGTGGTTGAGATGGTCAGCCAAGAGCCACTTGACCGGTCCCTGGTCCGGCCGTGCCCGGCAGTCAGCAAGGGGCACTACCACAGGCACACGACCCCCTCCTCCGGCATGGCATAAAAGGCCCAAAACGAGGCCGAGTCGTACGGTCTGGGCCTGAAACGCAGTGGCCCGCCTTCCACCTCGTAGAGGACAGCCACGGTGCCGCGAAAGCGCCTGTCGCCGAGGTAATCCTTGAGCAAACCACCCACTCGGGCGTACTGACGTCCCACTTCAGGCAACAGGCGAGCAACGGCCGGTGCCGGAACCACGCTGCTGCAGACGATTTCCCGCAGGGGGTCGGGCTCCACTGCCTGCGCGTCGACCACCACCTTGACCCATCGGGGGAAGGTGAGGCAGAAGGCGCTCCCCAAGTACGTGTGGTAGTGGCTGCGGCCCTCTTTTAGGAGTTGCTCGAGCTCTTCTTGGAAGGGGCCTGCATAGTAGACCCGGTAGTGGGGCTTGGTCACCAGTTCAATGGCCGTGGGCCGGCGGTAGCTCTTTTCTTCTCCTCCGGAGACCCAGGCCTTGCCATGCATGCTCAGCTCCTGGGCAACCGTGCGCACAGGGCTGAGAAGGCGCAACCCACAGCGGACCTCGTCCGGCAGTCTTTCCAACCCGAGCACGGAGGCGACAAGCCCGCGCAAGGCGGTTCTCGTGATGAAAGGGTAGGTAGCCTGCGTGCCCATAGTGTCGGGCCGACGAAAGTGGGCCACCGATCCACGCAGATCAAAGACCAGCACTCGCATAGGACGCTCCTCTAAGCCGAGGTCCATGAGAGATGCTCCCCACCGATTTCGCCGGTGACCGACAGATCAGGATGCTGCCACACACGGACACGGTGGATCTTGGCCCCCGCTTGCCTGAAGCGTGTCCCCAGCTCCGTGACGTCGATGCTGATCTCGGCAAGGGATGTTGGTGGCGTGGGTCCAAGCCATGTCTCCCGTCCAGGGAGGAGCTTGATGTCTTCTTCCAGGTAGCCGAGGCGGAAGTAAGGGTCATTGTACTCCACATGCACAAGAAGTAGGGGCTGCTGGATTCCTCTGCGTCTGGCCTGTCGGCTGAGAGTTCCCTTCCACAGCGCCTCCAGCAGCAGGTCCACGTCCTCGCCGGTCATACCGGTCTCTTGGGCAATAGGAGCACTGACTACCGCAGGCATGACAAAGACCGCGAAGGGACAGAGATAAGTGGACCAGATGGTGCCCATGGTGGCTCCCTCCTCCTCGCCGCGGAGCTCCACATCTCCTTCTCTTGAGGGCATGACCACCGTGCCTTGCACATACTTGGTCTCCACCGGGTGGAGGGAGTGGGCCCAGGCAAATTGCACCTGGCCGCACTGGTTGAAGGCCTTCCCCCCAACGCTAAACACGACGCCAAAGACGCGAGCGTCAAATGCCGCCTGGAAAAACCTCTCCCGGTCAACGTCCTTGGTGCGCTGGTTGTAAGCGCGCTCCAGGATCGAGAGCGCCAGTCCTTCTCGGCCGCGCAACTTTCCCGTATCGGTGAATTCCTTACGGACAAAGATGAAGAGGTTCTTCTCGGGACCGCCGTCTGGATAACGGCCGAGGATGTAATCCCGCACGTCACGCTTGATGCTGACATCGGACAGGGAGATGCGACCGTCATCCTCGCCGAAGATGCGGCGCGCATCGCTGTCGCGCAGCGGGTCCCGGTTAGGGATGCCGTCCTTCACGCTCTTGAGGAAGAGTATCTCCCCAGTGTGAACTTCTTTAGCCATGGTCGTTCCTCCTTCTGCGCTGTTTCACAAACGTTCCTGCTGCGCCAGGCACCCCTGGAGGCTGTAACCTGCCCAGAAGGCGCTCATGAAGCCGTGACGGTCGTGTCGCACCTGCTCCTGCAGCTGCTCCAACGAGGCCAGCGTCACACCTACCCTCTGCCGGAACTCGGCTGGGACACGGATAGAGGGGTAGCGGGCTTCTACGTCGAACAGCTTTGCCAGTCCCTTTTTCCACACCAGGTCGGGAGTCAGGTCAGTTCCGTAGGTCATCACCCGGTGCTTGAGGAGGTCCTTGCCCGTGGCGTTGTAGTACCATCGTCCGAACTGACGAAGGAGTACCCCACAGGCAAATCCCAGCTCTGCCGGCGAAGTGAGGGAGATGTTGCTCGCCGGTCCCTCCTCAAGCATGCTCAACAACTCCTTCCAGTCTCGCATGGGCATCGTTCCTCTCCTTTTTTGAGAGTTAGCATCTTGACCAGCGGCGGGTCGCGTCACTTCTGTTTGCAGCCACGCCGAGTAGTCTTGCACGAAGCTGAGAAAAGCCAGGAAGAAGGCAACTTCTTCCCTAATGGAAAAAGCCTTTTCAGGCAGGCGGTGCGCCAGGCTGTTCATGCGCGCGGCCGCGTTGCGCACCGGGCGAGTGATATCCAGGGGGGCGCGCCGCAGTACCGTCTGTAGGCAGTCCCACAGAAACGGTCCGCCATAACCGCGCACCAGCAGGTACGGCACCGAGAGGTAGCTCTGGCGTCGTTTGCGAGCATTATCCTCACCCAAAAGGGCCCCCACCACCTCCCAGCAGCGGTCGCAGCTCCTTGCGGCAATGCGCTTCAGGCTTCGCAGGGTCGAAGGGACCACCTCCTGGATGATCGCCCGGACGTGGATGTCCCCCCTGGCATAATCCCCATGGAAATAGACCAAGGATAAGCGAAAGTCTGCCGGGTCAACCTCCTCCGGAAGGAAGAGGTCAAACCCTGTCACGGTCTCCACGTACTGGGCTGCCAGGGGCCCTTCCTTCCCCTCCCCATCCAGCATTTTTTTGACATTGTGCGCATAGACAGTCGCCAGCTCCCTATCGGTCAGGGCCTCGTCGCTCAGCGGCAGGAGAAAGCCGCTGCCGTAGATGACGGTCAACCGCTGCAGGTCGCCTTTGCGAGCCATTTGGCGCGCCTCGCCGTCGGCCACCGGGGAAAAAAGCTCGCGAGTCACTTCTGCATGCAAGGGGCGGGTCATGCGCCCGAACACCCGTGCACCCAGGGTGAGGGCGCGGCAGCAGCCTTCGCAAAGGGCTACTCCCTCGATCCAGTGACTCTCCCTGCCGGCATGGGGAAGGGGGCAGTTCCATTCCGGCAGGGCCCACGGCCAGGACTTGCAATAAGGGGCCACCACCCGGCCCGGAGTACCGCACACAGAACAGGTGCCCACCTTTTGCCCCATCTCGGCACCCTCGGCGATCTTTCCCTGCCACGCTTGCTCGAGGATGGCGGGGAAATTTGGAATGATGTACCGCCCTGGGAACAGCCGGCTCGCGCCCAGACACATGCCGCTGGGCTCGTCGGTGTATCCATACGGGGCATCTGGCCCCTCCCCTTGCACCACCAGAACCACTCCCAGCGCCTTCTCATCGGGTGACAACCCGGCCCTTCCCACTTCTGCGGCGAGTGCGATCGCCAGTTGGCGCGCCTTCTCTTCATCGAGGCGGAGCGACAGTGTCCGCTGGAGCCGCCCCTGGAGGAAGCGGTGAACTTCGTCGGGTTGCGAGAAAGAGATCCGCTTCCCGGTTGCCTTGTCCTGGCGCGATAGCCATGCTGGGTATACCGGCACACCGTAGCTACCTTGCGGGTACAAGGGGTTTCCCCCGGTCGGGTAGACAAACGGCGCGGCGATGGCCCGGTCGGTGTCCACCCTGAAATCCCCACGTTTGCCTCCTGGTGGTTCGTCTCCCCAGACCTGCATGGGCAGCACAGCCGGGGACCCACCCTTCCCAGGCGGAGGAAGTTCTGCAATGAACACGTGCCGGTAGAAGTTCTTCACGCGCTCTTCAGCAACGTCGGAAATGATCTCCAGAATCTCCTTCGCGCTCATCCCGCCGGCCAGCAGGGGCCGTCCGAGCCTGATCAGGTCCTCGATGAGCATGCCTACCTCCCCTCTTGTTCAATACGCTCGTCGCTCGACAGTGCCAAAACCCCGCGACACCGACTTGCCCAACCCCAGATGATTCGGGATAAGAAAGTTGATTCGAAATCCACCCACAAAGCCCAGCATGGGTACACCTTTCAGGGCGCAGGGCACCTCTTCCAGCGCCCGACAATCAGCTCGAAGCTTTTCCCGGACGGTGTACCCGAAGCTCTTTGCCAGTGAGAGACAGTTTCCCACCAGAACGCGCTCCAGCAAAGCGACTCGCTGGGAACGGCTCGCCAAACGAGCAAAGCGCCGGGCGTTCTCCTGGTTGAGCGCTAGCCACGGGGTCAGGAATCGGTATTCCCGCGGCTCTCTGGTCTCGCCCAGCAGGTCCTGGCGCCGGCGGATGGAGGCTTCGAGCACGGGCAGGTGGTGGCTGCCAATGGTGGCCTCCTCCACCTCCAGCCAAAGCCTGGAAAGGAGACTGCTGCCCTCGGCCACGCCGATCAGCAGTGCCGTGGTGTCGATGACTTTGAACTGGACTCGGGGATAGGTGTAGAGGAGAGAACCATCAGGCAAGTGGTGGTGCAGAAGGACTTGCTCGGCGAATCGGTGACCGAAGAAGCCGCGGAGCTGTGGAGTCTCCCCAGGTCGGAGCGCGCGGGCCAGCCGTAAGCGGTATTCGGTGACCTCGACTCGATGAAGACGCTCCTCGTCCTCCATTATGCCTCTCTCTTTCCGGAGCGATCTCTGGCGGCCTCCGCAGGCTCCCCACCCCCCGTCTGGCACCGGCTGATATTCTTCGCAGAAGCCGCCACCTCTTGCACGCGCCCCCCAACGCCTCCCTTTGCCCGTATGACGGAAGGAGGCCGAGCTATGACGGCAGGCAGCCCGTAGTGCTCAACTCCCTTTGCAGATCTGCAGGTGGCTGCCCAGGTGTCTGCGCGCGGATAGGCGGCGGTTTTGGGCTCTAGTGCGTTGGTGTGCGGGCCCACCCGACCGGGTCACGGCGGTCAGCAGCCGCCCGTGCACTTGCTCCCGTGCGGCTGGCGGAATATACGAATTTCTTCCCCGTGATGCAAGAGATTTTCTCTTTCGCTCGGCGGCAATCGGGTTCCACACTGAGCATCGGCACGGACCGCGCACGATCGCCGCTGCACTTAACGGCTTGGAGACCCTCTCATTGGAGTCTGCCAGCCACGTGGCCTGACTCGAGCGTGTGCTGGCTGCCAATTTGCCTCACCAGCCGACCAAGGGCATCACTGGATAGGCGAGGCAATGCCCTCGCCTAGCCGTGAGATCACACTGTTCAATCCCCTAGGCTCTTTGCGGCCGTTACCTCACCAAGGCCATCTTGCCTACGGCGCGGTAATGGCCTGCCTCGAGGTGTAAATAGTACACCCCGGAGCCCACTTGCAGACCCCAGTCGTTGCGGCCGTCCCAAGTCACCGTGTGGAAGCCGGGCTCCTGTTCACCATCCACTAAGGTCCTGACCGTACGGCCCATGAGGTCATAGACCACCAGCCTCACTGCACCTGACCGCGGTAGCTCGTAGCGGATCGTAGTGCTGGGGTTGAAAGGATTGGGGTAGTTAGGGCACAGCCGGTACTGCGACGGCAGCGGCACCGCCAGCTGGATGGGTGGGTGCAAAGTGACTCTGCCCAGAAGATCCACATCTGCCAGGCGATAGTAGTAGGTGCGCCCAGCTTTGGCCGCCACATCCACGAACGAGTAGGTGTGGTCGGCGCGCGGTCGTAGGAGGTCCGCGTTGAGCACCTCATAGGGGCCGGCAGCAGTGAGGCTGCGCAACACCTGGAAGCCGGCGTTACCGATCTCGGTGCCGGTCTTCCACGAAATGACTACGCCCTGGTAAGGCACCGGGTGGGCCGAAAAGGCGACCAGCTCCACCGCCGTGCGGATGTCCACAGTCCAGGTGTGCGAAATGGTATCTTGAATGTCAAAGGCCAACACCTGCAGCGCGTACTGCCCTGGGAACCATTGTGCGGCGACCAGCAGATAGGTGCTGTCCTGGCCCACTGGGGTGCCGTTGAATCGCCAGAGGAAACGGATGGGGTCGCCGTCTGGGTCGCGGACCGACACGGTGAAGCGGCGGGTATCGTTTCGCTCAAACGACAGCTGCAACTCAGCCGGGGCAATGGAGGTGAACACCGGAGCCCGGTTCTTGTTGCGAACGATGATGGTCAGCACGCGTACCGTGCGGGCGCCTTTGCTGTCCTGGGCCGTAAAGGTAATGCGGTAGGTTTCTGCCTGCTCATAGGTGGGTACCCAGCTCAGTGTGCCCAACGCGGCGTTAAACATGGCCCCAGGCGGCAGGTCGGCATAGCTCAAGCCTACCGGGTCGCCGTCCAGGTCGGAGACCTGGATGAGGAGCAGAAGCTGCTGCCCTTCGTCCACCACCGTATCGCCGGTGACCGTGATGACGGGGAAGGCGTTGGGCACGGCCGTGGCCTGGAAGACCAGCGGGGAGCCGCTTACACCCGCTTTCTGCGCCCAGGCCGTCTGCATGCCCAAGGCGCTGCCCAACACCCAGTGCGCCGAGGCGATGCCCTGGGCGTTGCTGGCAACCGGCTGGTTTTCCACGAAAGTGCCTCCCCCTGTGGCAGCGACGAAGGTGACTGTGGCGTTGGGCACCGGGTTGCCATAACGATCTTTGAGGATGACCTGCAGCGGTTGTGGCAGGGGCATGGTGGGGGTGCCGACCTGGGCATCACCAGCATGCTTGGCCATAGACGTGGCCGGGCCAGCCTCGCCGTTGACGACAAAGTAGACCGGCGAACCGCTGAGCCCAAGGCCCAGGGCTTTGAAGATGTTCGGGCCGGCAATGGTGCCCAGAATCACGGTGGCAGAAGCCAGCCCCAGACTATCAGAACTCGTCGGCTGATGGTTGAGGACCGTGCCCTGCCCGCTCACCACGCTGAACTCGACCGGGTAGCCGCGAACTGGGTTCCCGTAGGCATCGGTCACGCGGACGCTGAGCAAGCCGGGGAGCACTTGTCCCACAGTGCCTTCACTGAGGTATTGCTCCTGGCTCATCTTTGCTGCTTGCCCGGCCATGCCCAGCACGCTGAAGTTGACGTGCCCGGAAATCCCTGGGGCGGTCGCTCGTATCTGGTTGACACCCGCGCGCGTGCTCAGGCGATAGCTGGCCTGCGCCATGCCTCGTTCGTCGGTGGTGTCTGGCACAGGCGTGAGCCATTCGCCTGGGGGTTCACTGAGGCAGGTGAAGGTGATCGGCAGGCCCCACACAGGACGACCCTGTGCGTCTGTCGCCTTTACTGCCAGCGGCTCGGCGAGGACGCTGTTGACTGGTCCGCTTTGATTGTCGCCGTTGGCTTTGACAAGAGTAGTGGGGACAGGAACGACCGCCTGGCACTGGAAGCGGATCGGCGAACCCGAGAGGTGGAGGGAATACGCATCCACAACGTTGTTGCCCGGGTTACGGCCGACGATGAGCCTGGTGCTTGCCACCCCGCGCGCGTCCGAGCTGACTGTCTGGGGTCCGACCAGCCGCCCGCCGCCAGAGACCACAACAAATTGCACCTGCTGCCCGCTCACGGGGTTATCGTTTCTGTCGGTAATCAGCACGGCGAGCGAGTCAGTCGCCACGGTCCCCACGTTGGCCACCTGATTGTTTCCGGCATAGAGAGCCATCTTGCTTGCTGCCAGCGGCGTGAAAATGACCACGGCCGAGTCGGCCAGGAGGACGTCCTCCACTTCCACGCGCGCCCGCACGGTCTTTTGGCCAGCTCTTGTGGACACCAGGGAGGCGGTAAGGCGCCCTTCGCTGTCGCTGGGCGAAGCCGGCTGCGTCACCGTGTTGCCGGTTCCTGAAGCAAGGATGGTAACCACCCGTCCTGGGACCGGGTTGTGGAACCGATCGCGCAAGGTGACCGTGATCAACGAGGGAGTGGTGCCGTCGGCTGGCACTGGCGAAGTTGCGGCAAGGCTCGAGGTGGTGGCGCTGGGGACATCGGCAGTGGCACTGGCCACGAACGTGACTGGTGAGCCAATCAAGGGGCTCACGCCGTCGGTGGCGCTCGCCAGCACCAGGTTGTTGGCCGTGCCGGCCACAGGCCCGAGGATCAGACTGACTCCTGCCACACCGTTGGCGTCGGTGGTGCGAATGGCCACGGTGTCGGCGCTGTTTAGTCTTCCGCCGCCGGCAGCAACTCTGAACGTGACCGGGTGACCCGCAACCGGCGCACCGTCCTGGTCCACGGCCTTGACCCTGAGCTCATTGGGCAGCGGCCTACCCGCCACGCCGATCTGGTTGTTCCCGTTTTCCAAAAGCAAAGTCCGTGCGGCCGAGGTGCGTGCCGAGGCGGTGAACACCACTGGCGAACCAGTAAGAGGCGAGCCCTGGTAGCTGGCGGTGGCGTGCACCACGTTGTTGTTCGAGCCGGGTTCCATCCCCAGACGGAAGCTCGTCTCCGCCACCCCGGCGGCACTGGTCGTGGCCTGTACCGACGACGCCTGCGCAGGCCCGAGCGTGCCTCCGCCGCTGACCACGGTGAAAGTGACAGGGTGTCCAGATACAGGATGGCCATATTGGTCGGTGAGCAGCACGCGCAAAGGCTGGGGCAGGAAGTTGCCCACCACGCCGATCTGCTGGTTGCCAGAATGCTCGGCAATGCGCGCCGGCGGAGCGCTGGTGGCGGTGGCCGTGAAGGTGAGGGGCGAGCCCTCCAGGGGCGTGCCGGCAAAGGAGGCCCGCGCCTGGACAGCGTGCGGCCCCGGAGCCGTGCCCAGGGTGAAATAGACCTGTGCGTATCCGGTCGCGGAAGTGGCCACAGTCCGCTCTGCCACCCCGTCGATGGTGCCCCCACCTTGCACCACGGCAAAGGTCACGTTGTGGGCGGCAATGGGGTTCTGGAAGCGGTCCACCACTCGCACCACCAGAGGCGAGGGGAGACGCGTACCGACCATCGCCGTCTGCCCATCTCCGGACGCCAGTACCAAGAGGTGGGGATCATCAGCGGTGGCCGAGGCGAAAAAGTCCACGGTGCTGGACAGACCTTGCCCTGTTGCCGTTACCTTGTTGTTGAACGTACCGGCGGCGGTGCCCAGGGTGAGGAAAACGCGGGCTAGGCCGGCAGAATCGGAGAGTACGTCCTTGTACGTGAGGCTGTCGATGTGTCCACCACCTGCCACCACCGTGAAGCGCACGGGGAAATTCGGCACCGGATTTCCCCATTGGTCGCGCACTTGCACCACAAAGGGTTGCGGCAGGCGATTTCCAGCCTTGCCGGTCTGATTGTTGCCGGAGACTCGCACCATGCCCGCTGCCGGAGCTGGCAAGGCGGTCGCCCGGAAAGTGACCGGAGAGCCAGCCAGGTGCTGGCCACCCACCGTGGCGCTGGCTTGAACCACATTCTCACTGCCTGCCACTGATCCCAAGGTAAACGTCACCTGGGCATATCCCTGGGAGTTGACGGGCACGGTCTTTTGCCGCACGCCCTCCAGGGAGCCTGCCCCGGCGACGACCTCGAAAAGAACGTTGACACCGGTCACGCCATTGCCGTACAGGTCGGTGACGCGCACGCGCAGAGGCTGCTGCAAGGTGGCGTTAACCTGTGCGCTCTGGCCATCTCCTGAGACCTTCGCCAGCTGCGCCGGTGCACCTGGGGTGGCTGAAGCAGTAAAGACCACAGGGGAGCCCACCAGCGGCCTCCCGCGCAGATCGACCGAAGTCGCTTCCACCGTGTAGAGGTTCGCACCCGCAGTGGTGCCCACTACCACGTTGACTTGAGCGAGTCCCTGCTCGTCGGTGAGCACGTCTGCGCCGGTGGCATCGCCGATCCGGGCGTTGCCGCCCGTCACGGCAAAGTGCACAGTGTGGCCGGGACGCACGTTGCCAAAGATGTCCTTCACTTCCACCACCAGGGGATGCGGCAGTTGCGTTCCAACGGTGGCGGTCTGTTGGTCCCCGGAGAACTTGTAAATGTGGCTGGCCACCCCTTCTGTGGCAGTGGCTTGAAATACCACCGGTTCGCCCACCAGAGACTGGTTTTGACCACGCACTTGCACTCTGTTGACCTGGCCGGGGATGTTGCCCATGGTGAGCGCAGTTTCGGCCACGCCGGAGGCGTCGGTCGTCACTACCACGGAGCTGCTGCCGGCGAAGGTGGCGGTTCCCACACTCACTTCAAAGGCGACTGGACAGCCGGGCACCGGGTTAGCGAACTGATCGGTCACCAGCACCCGTAAGGGCTGTTCCAGCTCCCAGCCGATCGGGGCCGTCTGGTTGTTGCCGGAGACCATTTGGATGGTGTGCGCCTGCCCAGGGTTTGCGGAGGCCTGGAAGAGGATCGGTGAGCCAGCGAGAAGACTGTCACCGCGGGAGGACACGGCGGTCACTATGTTGTTGTTCAGCCCTGCCATGGTGCCGAGGGTCCAGAACACTTGGGCCAGCCCTTGGTCTGAGGTCAAGACCCTCAGGCTATCCACGCCACCGTCCAGGGCACCATCGCCGGCCTGAATCCTGAACAGCACTGACCATCTCGGTTGCGGTGCCCCTACATTGTCGAGCACGCGCACCACCAAGGGGCTGCCCAGTTGGGTTGCGACCGTCCCCGTCTGAAAGCTGCCGCTCACATACTGAATCTGAGTCGGAATGAGGGAAGTGGCGTGGGCAGTAAATTCGATCGGATCACCGCCCACCCCAGGCGAGGACGCGCGTACCACGTTCCTGAACTGCGTCATGCCCAGAGTGAGCACTGTGGCGGCGCGGCCCTCCGCATTGGTAAGCACCGGCTGGTTCCCTGATAACGTGCCACCGCCTTCGATCACTTCGAAGAACACCGGCAGGTTCTCAACCGGGTTGTTGTAGACATCTCGGGCTTCCACGACAAACGGCTGAGCCAATGGCTGACCAGCCGGGCCTGTTTGACCGTCACCGGATAGATAGCGCAACGGCGTCGGCGTGCCGCTGGTGGCATAGACAACGAACTGCACCGGGCTGCCCGAAAGAGGCGTGCCCCTGTAGGAAGCGGTGCCGGTGACCCTGACCTCTCCCGCCTGCGTACCGAAGGTCAAATTGCTGAAGGCCAGGCCCGAAGTGTTGGAAATGTTCGTCAATGGCGGTGTGGTGCCTCCCAGACCGGAAGGCGTGTAGGTGCTCACATTGGTCAGCAGAATCTTGTCCAAAAGGGTACCGTCTTCCCTGTTTTCGAAGGTGATGGTATGGACGCCAGCGGTGAGAGCCAGGGGCGTAGTGCGCCGCCTCCAGCCCCACGTGGATTGGTTCTGTAGATTGAAGATCTCCGCCGTACCATCGTCAACATAGGACCAGAAGGAGTCAGAGGTCCCCGAAGGTCCAAGTCCTCTGCCCCAGAGGTAGAAAGTGCCCGAAACCGGCAGATAGACGGTGAATGAAACCTTGCCTGCGTTGGCGCCGGTCCCCTCCGGCACGTGCACATAGGCGCCCCCTGAGGCGTTCATGTCGAACGCCTTTTCCATGGGTGGAGTAAGGATCCCCTGCTCGGCCTCCAGCCAGATGAAGCCGTTGAAACTGACCGAATCGGTGCTCAGAAACGCTTGGCCAGCTGCTATTCTAAAGTCCACAAACACACCCGAAATCGGGTAGCCATTGCGGTCGGTCACTTGCGCGGTCAAGGGGATCGGGAGGCGCTGTCCCACTGGCCCACTCTGCTGGTTGCCAGCAGCGATGAGGAGCACCGCGGGCTCTCCCAAAGGCACCGCCACCGAGAATTCCGCCACATTGTTGTTGAGTGCACCCTTCAGATAGACGCCGGCGTATTTGGTCGTGGCGTTGCCTTGTTTCTTGTCGGGGTCGGACACGCGCGCGTCGAATCTGCCGTTGATGAAGACATCAAAATGGTGGCCGGAGGCGTTGCTGGACATTTTCACCGTCATGACGTCGCCTGGGCTCGGCTGGGGTAGCAAGCCCGGGACGTTCGCTATCGTTTCTGCAGGATTTCCATAGGTTAGGGTCCACAAACGCACGATCTGCCCGGCTTTCCAAACTATGTAGCCGCTCGCGGTGGGGCTGGCGGCATTCAGCATCAGGGCGACAGCACCTTCGTTGACCCCCGCGGCGTCGGCATTGGCTGCCCACTTCAGTGACACCTCCACCGGGTTTTCTCGATTGTTGAGGACCGCCAGGTAGCCCCAGGCGTAGGTTGGCGAGGTATTGGCCAAGTCGCCGTTGACAATGGTGTAAGCGCTGTGCGCGGTCCAGTTGGCACCTAAGGACTGCCGTTCAAAGTCGTCAGTGAAAGTAGCCAAGGTCGCCTGTCCAGGGGTGACCGCGGAGACCACGTTGGACAGGTCGCTGACGTTCCCTGCTTCGTCCACCGTCTTTATGGCGAAATAGTAGGTCTTGTTAGAAAGCAGTCCTTGCACCTCGAATGTCTCGACTGACCCGGCCGGTTTGGGCACAGGAGGATTGAGCACGCTCACCGCAGAAGCGAAATTGCTCTGGGTGATGGGTTGGTCCAAGTACTTGATGACGTACGACGAGGCGGTGCCGACATTGCCGTCGTCGCCTGGAGCCGTCCAGGTGAGCGTCACCGACATGGGGCTGAGCCCGGCAATGCCCAGGTTGGTCACTGCTGCAGGCGGAGTCACATCCAGCGTGGTGCGTGCGTAGAAATTGTCGATGCTGGTGTTGAAGCCACCTTTGAGCATGATGCCTGCGTACTTGTTGGCGCTGTTGCCCTTTTGCTTGTCCGCGTCGGTCACCCTGCCGTCATACCTCCCGTTGATGTAGAGGTCGAAATGATGGCCTGAGGGGCTGCTGCTCGTCACCACCCGCATCACGTCGCCCGCACGGGGAGCCGATTGGGTGCCACTGGCTGAGGCCACGCTCCGCTCTGGTTCGCCCCCTGCGATCGTCCACAGGCTGATGGAACCGTTGGACCGCCGGAACAGGAGGTAGCCGTCGGCGTTCACCGAGGCGGCATTCAACAGCACTGCAAACCCACCTTGGTCAATTCCTTCCTGGGAAGCGGTCGAGCCCCACTGGAAGGAGACGTCATTGACGTTGCTGGCGAGATTGTATACCGCCAAGTGGCCCCAGACGTTCTCGGTCGCCGTGTTCATTAGCTCGTTGTTCACGATGCGATATTCCGGATCGGCAGTCCAGTGTGGGCCCAAACTGGCGCGGTTGAAATTGTCCCCGGGCAGAAGCAAAGAGGCCAGGGCGTTGAAGTAGACATCAGCCATTTTGCTGTAGCCGGCGTCGTTGGGGTGGACGCCGTCTGGGGACATCATGGTCGCCACGTCAAAGGGCGAAAACTGGTCCACCAGGTAGATGGTGCCCGCCGGGATGGAAGGAATGCGTCCCTGCTCCGAATCGCTGACAATGCGACCAATCTCCTGGTTGAAGAGAGCCACCTGATCGGGGTAGGCAACCTTGGGGATGATCTTGCACAGGACGATCTTCTTGAGTGAGGTGCCGTACGTCCCCGTCTTCCAGCGGGCGAGGTAGCCGAGCAATTGGGCAAGCTTACCGGAGGCGGTGTTCAGGAAAGTCTGACCGTTGTCATTGGAATAGGGCCCTGCGGGTTCACTCCCACTCACGTTGTTGGTGCCCAAGTGCAGGAGAATGTACTCGGGCGCATAATTCTGCATGGCAGTAGCAATGTCGCGCGTGCCGGTGCCATAGCCTTCGGAATAGAACTCTTCAATGCGGGCGCCGGGGAAGAAGTACCCCTCGTACGGCGGGGCGCCAGTACTGCCCACAAAGTCGAAGCTGAGCCCAGCGTCTCTGAGGCGTGCGTAGAGGTCATTGCGGAAGCCCAACGCGTCTGAGCTCCCATAAAGGCCATCGGTGATGGAATTGCCCACTGGCATGATGCGCGTCTGGGCGAGAACTGTCCCCCCGATTGCGGCAAGCAAGAGGCAGCTTGCAATGATCTGCGCAAGACAGCACCGTCGGTGCATAGTGGATTGCTCTCCTTTTCCACTCCTGAACGCTGGTTGGGATCTTGACTATCGGCCGCTCATGCCACGGACGCCGCAGGGTCGTATCATGCTGATACACCCCATGTCCCTCTGGTGCGCGAAACCGGCGCTGATGCGGCGCAGGCGGCACGTCGTCACTGACGCGGCAAAATTGGGGCCACGCCTCCGTGGTGGAAAGTACACAGCAGGTGCGTGCTCAAACTTTTTACCGCAAGAGGCGTGCATGTGCGGAGCCATAATCTCGCTGCGCCAATTTCTTGTATTGGCCCTGGAGCCTTGAGGGGAAGCAGTCACTCTTGCCGCCACGAGCGGCCCCTGATGTGGCTTTGTCCGGGGGTATTGCACCTGAGGCGGCTCATGGGCGAGGCCTCCCCCTGCGCGCCATGAGTCTGTGGCAGCGGCTGCTGGTGCACATGAAACCACCTGGCAAACGCCTATCCTCTGGTTGGTGATTCATGGCCGGGCTTGAGCCTAATGGTCGTTTCCTCAGCGCGGCCGGTCCTGGTCGTTGGGGCGTGGAGCTGAAGGAGAAATGGGCGCATTCCGGCGGCGTGCCGCGAATGGTGCTTGAGCGGCGAACGTCACGGCAAAGGGAAGCAGTGTTGAACATTTGCACAGAAATTTGTCCGCGCCGGCAAGAAAAAAAACCAGAATCTGCTTGACAACTTGGGAACTTTTGTTTATATTTGTCCCAGCATAGGCAGGATTGGGAAGTAATGCCACCAGCTGGGTATTGGTATGCCGCAAGTTCAGCTCCTGGACCCTTCGGTGCCGCTCTACACAGAGTTCCAGGGACACAGTCGCGTCACGGTGGATCAGAAGGGTCGCATCAGCATTCCCGCCAAGTTCCGCGCGCTGCTTTCGCGTGAATCGCGAGAGGGGCTGATCCTCATGCAGGGCATCGAGCCGTGCATTTACGCCTATCCCATAGACGAGTGGGCCCGTCTGACCAAGCTGTTTGAGGGGCAGTGGAGCAGCCTCAAGGAAAAGTATCGTTTCAATCGGCGTTGGGCCATGTTGAGCACGCTCGTACAATTTGATCCCCAGGGTCGTATCCCATTGCCAGCAAACTTGCGGGAATATGCCCAGATCGAGGGGGAGGCCATTGTCGGTGGGGTGGTGGACCACTTGGAGATCTGGAAACCGGCCCTGTTTGTGGAGACGGTTGAGGGGGTGGAAAGGGAATTTGGAGAGGTGTTTGGCAACCTTGGTGGCACGGCGAGGGCGCCGCTAACGACGAACGGAATGGAGCAGGGGAAAGGGACCCCTGTGGCGTAGGCGCCTGTGGCATTCCATGAGCCAGTACTTGTTGAGGCGGTGGGGCGCTTGTGGTTGCATCGGGAGCGGGGGGTATACGTGGATGCGACCGTCGGCGGTGGGGGGTATGAGCGCATTCTGCTGCCCGGATGTGGCCCCGGGGTGTGGGTGATCGGGATTGATGTGGATGGGGAGGCTTTAGAGGCGGCAGCAGAGGGGCTACGGCAGTTTGGTTCGCAGGTGGTGCTCCGACAAGGCGATGTTCGTCAGTTGGGCTCTCTGCTCGCGGATTTGGGGATCAGCCAGGTTGATGGCATCCTGTTCGACCTGGGAGTGAGCAGCCACCAGTTGGATACGCCGGCACGTGGCTTTTCCTATCGGTTCGAAGGGCCATTAGACATGCGCATGGACACTGGCCGTGTAACTACTGCCGCCAGCATCATTGCCCGGAGCTCGGAGGAGGAGCTCGCGGCGTTGTTTTACCGGTTGGGGGAGGAGCGGCAGGCGCGGCGCATCGCTGCTGCCATCGTCCGCGCCCGGGAGCGCGAGCCCATTGGGACCACCACACAGTTGGCCGCGGTAATTCGCGATGCGGTGCCCAGCCGCCACGCGGTCAAGACTCTCTCCCGTTGTTTTCAGGCCTTGCGCATGGCGGTCAATCAGGAGCACGAAGCGCTGCGGGAGGCCCTCGAACAGGTCCCGGGGCTTCTGGCTCCGGAAGGTCGGGTAGTGGTGCTCTCGTACGAATCCATCAGCGATCGCATCGTCAAGTTGTTCTTCCTGCGGGAACAGCGCGGGTGCATCTGTCCGCCGTCGCTGCCTACCTGTGTCTGCGGGCGAAAGCCCACCCTGCGCATTCTCACCAAGCGGCCTTTGCTGCCCAGTGCCGCGGAGAGGGCGCGCAACCCAAGGAGCAGGGGGGCCAAACTCAGGGCAGCGGAGCGGCTGCTCGAGGGCCAGAGAGTGGAAGCCGCTTCCCCGACAGTGTGAGGGGGTAGGATGCGTGTGGCTGGCCGATATCGGCCTGTCGCTTCGCAGCTAGGCAGGCAACGCCTTCGTCAGCAGCGGCGGGCGCTGGTGCGAGCTGTGGGCCTGGTGGCTGCGGCGACAGTGGCACTCTTGCTCTACGTGTGGCAGCACGTGCATGCCCAGCAACTCATGCGGGAGATCGCCGCGCAGGAGAAAAGGCTGGCAGTCCTCACCGAGCAGGTCACCCAGTTGGAAGCCACCAGGGCAAGCCTGCTCAGTTTTGATCGGGTCACCGCCACCGCCGCGCAAAAGTTTCAGTTGGGGTTCTACCAGAAGCGTAACTTGGTGGTGCCCCCAGCGTTTCGGCCTTTGGTGGAGCAAGACAGGTGGGAAGCCGGGGGGGAGTGAGATGGCCAGCAGGCTCCTCGGCTATCTTTTGGAAGCCACGGCGACGGGAATAGGGCGTCATGGACGCGTATGGCAGAGAACGGGACTCGCACGCCCACATCACCCGGCTTGTGCGTTTCAGATGGGTGATGGTGGTCCTGTTGGCGCTCATCGCCCTCAGGCTCCTCGAGGTGCAGGTGGTCGACCGTAGCGTGTACAGAAGAAAGATGCCCCTTGTTCGCGTGAGTAGACTCGAGCCTCCACGCGGCGAGATACTTGACCGAGACAGGGTTCGGCTGGTCGTCAATAAGCCAGCCGTGTCGGTGGGGTACGACCTGAGCCAGCACGGGAACACACATCAGGTGGTAGGCAGGCTGGCGCAAGCACTGGGGCAGTCGCCACAGGCCCTGGAGGCGAAGCTGGCCAGCGGCGGCAGTCGAGGCTCGTTTGTGTGGGTGGCCAGGCGGCTGTCCACCGAGAGCGGAGACCAAGTGCGCGCTCTGGGCCTGCCCCAGGTAAGGGTGGTGGATGAGTGGCGGCGTGCTTACCCCTTTGGCTCCACTGCCTGCCATCTGCTGGGCTTCACTGGGGGGGACAATCGGGGGCTGGCCGGGATTGAGTACGCCTGGGATGAACGTCTGCATGGGAGACCCGGCCAGATGTACTCCTACTTGGACGCCAAAGGACGCGTGGTCCATAAGCCAGGCGCTCCCAGGGTGGATCCTGTGCCTGGAGGCAACCTGATCCTGACCATCAACCGCGTGGTGCAGCGGATCTGTGAGGACGAGCTGGAGGAGACGTTGCGCCAGCACGGCGCCTCAGCAGGGTGCGCGGTCGCGGTGGAACCCCGCACCGGCCACGTGGTGGCGATGGCCTGTGCCCCCCTGTTCGACCCGAGCGAGGGGACCAAAGTGCACCCGGACCTGTATCGCCTGCGCCCGATCACGGATGCCTATGAGCTGGGATCAGTGATGAAGCTTGTGCCCATGGCGGTGGTGCTGGAGGAGAACCTTCGCTCGCCAGAAGAGACGGTCTATTGCGAACAGGGACGGTACCGCATTCTCGGACAGACGATTGAAGACCATGAGCCCTATGGCTGGCTGACGGTGCGCGAGGTGCTGGCCAATTCAAGCAATATCGGCATGGCCAAGATAGGGCTGAAGATGGCGCCGCCCGTGCTGTACCAGTACTTGCAGGCGTTCGGCTTTGGCTCGCCCACTGGGATCGATCTCAAAGGCGAGGTGCGAGGGATTCTGCCCAGTCTGAACCAGTGGAGCGCCTTCACGCCGGCGGCGGTCAGCTACGGCTATGAGGTGGCGGTCACCCCGCTGCAGGTGGTGATGGCCTATGCGGCGGTGGCCAATGGCGGGGTGCTGATGCGGCCGAAGGTGGTGGCCGGCACGGTGCGCCAGGGTAAAGAAGACCTGAGCCACGGCGAGCCTGAGCCGGTGCGACGGGTGATCTCCGAGCAGACTGCTCGGACACTGAACGAGATGCTGGTGGAGGTGGTCGAGCACGGCACCGGGCGCAAGGCGCGCATTCCCGGGCTGCGCATCGCGGGCAAGACTGGCACCGCCCGCAAGCTGAAACCTGATGGCCGCGGTCACGACACCTGTCGCCATCTCTCATCCTTTGTAGGCTACTACCCGGCCGAGATTGGCGCTGCTGAGCTCTGCCTGCTTGTGGTCATTGATGACCCGCGGGGCCTGTACTATGCCGCGGACGTTGCCGCACCTACGTTCAAGCGCATCGTCCAGCGCATTCAGAAGTGGCGGGGCGAGCAGGAGGTGGCCCCTCCGGTGGAGGCGCTTGAGAAGGAGCCTGCCCCTTCCAAGGCCACGCTGGTGACGGTCCCTTCGTTGCGTCATCGTGACGTTTCGACCTGTAAGGCGGTGTTGCGAGAGTTGGGTTTGCGGGCCACTCTGCAGGGCAAGGGAAACATTGTGCAAAAGCAGTATCCGGAGCCTGGTACTCAGGTGGCCATAGGGTCTGCAGTGGTGCTGGAGTTGGGGGCGCAACCGCTGGAAGAAGGCGAGCGCCTGTTGATGCCGCGAGTGATCGGGCTCACGGCCAGAGAAGCCATCAATCGCCTGTCACTGTTGGGCGTGCAGGTGGATGTGAACGGTGCCGGCCGAGTAGTCAACCAGAAGCCTGCACCCGGAGAGGCCATTCGTCGCGGCGGTCGCTGCACGCTGGAATGCAGAACTGGTGCGGCCTTGGTTGACGCAGCTCGGTGGTGAATGCGGGAGGCCTGTGAGCGCACTTGTCTTGCCACCCGACTCGCTGGCCCTGCGCATTGGGGAGGTGGTGCAGTGTTGCAATGCCGGGCAAAATTTTCTTGGAGAAGCCGCTGCCCTCAGGCACCACATTCGTGGGGTAAGCATCGATAGCCGCACAACAGCACCAGGAGACCTGTTCATTGCCATAAAAGGGGAGCGATTTGACGGACATGATTTTGTTCGGCAGGCCTTAGCCGCCGGCGCTGTGGGCGCGGTGGTGAAACTGGATGCTCTGCCAACGCTCAGCCAGGCGTTGCCTGAGGCGGTGCTCATTGGTGTGCCGGATACATTGGCGGCGCTGGGGCAGATTGCCCACTACCACCGCAGCCGCTTCACCGTGCCTGTCCTGGCACTGACAGGTTCGGTGGGTAAGACCACCACCAAAGAGCTGGTAGCGTCAGTGTTGGGCAGGCGCTTCGATACCTTGAAGAGCAAAAAGTCCTTCAACAACGCTATCGGCGTGGCGCTGACCCTACTGGAGATGCGCTCGCACCATGGCGCGGTGGTGCTAGAAATGGGCACCAATCACTTTGGCGAAATTGCCGCGCTGTGCCGGATGGCAAAGCCGGAGTATGGCCTGATTCTCAACATTGCCGAGGCGCACCTGGAGTTCTTCGGAGACCTCCAAGGGGTGTTGAAGGCGAAGCTGGAGCTGTTCGAGGGGTTGGTGGGCGAAAGGGTGGGCTTTTTCAACGCCGACGATCCCCTGTTGGCTGCGGCACACTTGCCGGTGCGGCGGGCGGTCAGTTTCGGCACCGATAAAAGCGCTCATGTGCGAGGTCAGTTTCGCGGGCTCGACGAGCGGGGGTGCCCCATGTTCATGCTGAGGCGGCGTTTGATTCACCTGCGCCTCCCTGGCAAGCACCTGGTGACCAATGCCCTGGCGGCCGCCGCGGTGGGCATGGAGTTCGGTGTTCCCTTGGCGGAAATTCAGGCCGGGCTGCAAGAGGTGCAGCAAGTGCCAGAGCGGTTGGAAGTGGTGGAGCTGGCGGGGGTGCGGCTCATCGATGATGCCTACAACAGCAACTTGCGCTCGGCCGCAGCGGCACTGGATTTCTTGCGTTCCTTGCCGCTGCCTGCCGAGGGCCGACGCATCGCGGTGCTCGGTGACATGCTGGAATTGGGGCAGGCGAGCGTCCCTGCCCACAGGCGCCTGGGCGAGTTGGTGGCCGAAAGTGGGGTGACGATACTATTTGCCTTTGGGGAAGGGACGCGGGAGACGGTGATCGAGGCGCAGCGCTCAGGGGTGGTGGCGCAGCACTTTGCCGACAAGGGGGCGTTGTGCCAGGCCTTGCTTGGTGCGCTCCGTCCGGGGGATCTGGTGCTCGTTAAGGGGTCCCGGGGGATGAAGATGGAGGAAGTGGTGGAGGCGGTGCGGAAGAAGCTGCTCAACCAAGAATAGCATGGGAGCCATATGCTTTTTCACTTGCTTTTTCCACTGCGAGAGCACCTCTCAGGGTTGAACGTGTTTCGCTACCAGTCCTTCCGCGCCGGCGGAGCAGCGGTCACGGCGTTGCTCATTGCTTTCGTGTTTGGGCCCTACGTGATCCGCAAGGCGCGCGCACTGCACCTGGGCCAGGACATCCGTCCGGAGGGGCCGAAGAGCCACCTCAAAAAGCAGGGCACGCCCACCTTCGGCGGCGTCATCATTTTGGTGGCCACGGTGCTGCCTCTTCTGCTCTGGTGCCGCTTGGACAATGTGTACGTGATGCTGGTCCTGGTGGCCACCGTGTTCATGGGTGCGGTCGGGTTCCTGGATGACTATCTCAAGGTGGTTAAGAAGCTGCCGAAAGGACTGATCGGCCGCTACAAGATCGTGGGCCAGGTGCTCCTGGGAACCATCGTCGGCTCGGTGCTCTATTTCTTTCCGCCGGTTGCAGATGTGCGCTCTGCCACCACGCTTCCGTTTTTCAAGAACTACATGGTGGACTTTGGCGTGCTCTACATTCCGGTGGTGATCTTCATCATCACGGCGATGAGCAATTCGGCAAACCTCGCTGATGGGGCAGACGGGTTGTGCATCGGCCTGAGCGGCATCGCCGCAGCCGCCTTTGGCGTCATTGCTTATGTGACCGGTCGCGTGGACTTTTCCCGTTACCTCAACATCACTTACCTGCCGGGGGCAGGGGAGCTCATGGTCTATGCGGCAGCCTTGGTAGGGGCATGCCTGGGCTTTCTCTGGTTCAATGCCTACCCGGCAGAGATCTTTATGGGCGACACAGGAGCTCTCAGCCTGGGGGCCTCTTTGGGAACCATGGCCATCTTGATAAAGAAGGAGCTGCTCCTGCCGATCATTTGTGGGGTGTTCATGGCGGAAAGCATCTCGGTGATGGTGCAGGTTGCGGTCTTCAAGAGGACCGGGCGTAGGGTCTTTCGCATGGCGCCGATCCATCATCACTTCGAGATTGGGGAACGACCTTGGCCAGAGCCGAAGATGGTGGTGCGGTTTTGGATCGTTGGAATCCTGCTGGTGCTGCTGAGTTTGGCCTCTTTCAAGGTGCGATGAGCAGATGCGTCCTCCAACGCAAAAAAGGCTGGCCAAGAGAGGACCCCTCCGCAGGCCCAGGTGGGCGGGCGGCGACAACGGGTACCGCTTCGATTATGTCTTGTTGATTGCGGTCCTGGCTCTGGTGGCCATTGGCGTGATCGAGGTCTACTCTGCGAGTTCATACACGGCGGAGTGGCAGCGCAACGACCCGCATTTCTACGTCAAGAGCCACCTGTTTCGAGTGTTGCTTGGCCTGCTGGTCATGGTTGCGGTCTCTCAGCTCTCATGGCGAGAATGGGGCAAGGCGCTGCCGGTCCTGGTCATACTCTGCATCGGCCTGCTGGTTCTCGTGTTGCTTATTGGCATCCGCATACACGGGGCAAGGCGCTGCCGGTCCTGGTCATACTCTGCATCGGCCTGCTGGTTCTCGTGTTGCTTATTGGCATCCGCATACACGGGGCAAGACGCTGGTTGCGCGTGGGACCGTTGGGGTTCGAGCCGTCGGAGATCGCCAGGTTCGTGGTGGTCGCTTACGTGGCGAGAAAACTCGCAGCGTGGTCCTCCTCACGGGACCAAGGAGAGGGGTCTGGTCAGCTTCTACGAGCCTTCGCGGCCACGCTGGTATCAGCAGGCCTGATAGTGAGCCAACCGGACATCGATACCGCCGGCCTGATGATTGTGGTGTTCCTGCTCATGCTCACCATTAGCGGCGTAGACCGCAGCATTGTGCTTGCGTCGTGGTCAACCGCTCTCTCACTTGCCGCGGTGCTGCTGGTGGCATATGGGCACTTCCAGAGCCGGGTAGCAGACTGGGTGGTTTTCCGATTCGGCTGGGGCGAGGCGAGGTCGGATGCCCACACCCAGGTGAGCGCCTCTCTGGCAGGATTAGCAAGCGGAGGGCTGGCGCGGTTTCGCCCAGGACATGGCGACCTGAAGTACAGCTTTCTCCCCATGGCCTTCAGCGATTTCGTATTTGCTATTGTTGGGGAAGAGTTCGGATTTGCCGGCGCCCTCGGGGTGGTGATTCTGTTTGGAGTGGTGATATGGCGGGGTGTGGAGATCGCCATTCATGCCCCGTCGACAGAGGCGCGGCTGACGGCCGCCGGTTTGACCATAAGCATTGGTGTGTACGCGGTGTTGAATATGGTGGTGGTCACCGGCTTGACTCCGACCAGCGGACTGCCGCTGCCCTTTGTCAGCTACGGTGGTACAGCCATGGTCATGAACCTGGCTGCTGTGGGCGCGCTGCTGGGAATCTCGCGGGAGGCGGTGGCAGGCGCCGAGGGCTATTTGACCAGTGCTGGCTATCGCAATCGCCTGACGCTGCGAGGCTGGGGCAGCAATGAGCGAGCGCGTGTGAGGCGCCTCCGTGCCTTCTAAGCGCGGAAACGGTTCTGAGCGGCCGGCCGTGGCCACCGTGCCCGATAACACGGAGAGGCCGGTGTTTCTGTTCGCTGGGGGAGGCACGGGCGGACATCTCTATCCGGCCATTGCCCTGGCTGAGGAGTTGCGGCAGCAGGTGCCAGAGGCCGAGGTGGTTTTCGTGGGCACGCCTCGCGGTTTGGAGGCCACCGTATTGCCGCGGCTCGGGTGGCCGGTGCAGATGATCACGGTGCGGGGCATGCGCAGGAAGCTGGCCCCGGCAAACCTGGTGGTACCGTTTCGGGCAGTGCTCAGCGTTCTGCAGTCCATGGCGCTGGTGCGTCGTCTTCGGCCCCAGGTGGTGGTGGGTACTGGCGGCTATGTCAGTGGCCCAGTGGTGGTGGCCGCCTGGCTGCTCCGGGTGCCGTGCCTGATTCAGGAGCAGAATGTACGGCCAGGAGTTACCACCCTGCTTCTGGCGCGAATTGCACAGCAGGTCCACGTCAGCTATGAGGAATCGCTGGCCTTTTTCCGCAGGCGCGACAAGGTAGTGGTCTCGGGCAACCCGGTGCGGCGCAAACCGCCTGAGCTTTCCCCGGCGGAGGCCAGAAGGCGGTTGGGGCTTGTTGCGGAGCGGCAGACGTTGCTGGTATTTGGCGGCAGCCAGGGCGCGCGGCGCATCAATGAGGCCATGCTTGGGGCCCTGCCAGCGTTGATGATGCGGCCTGGGCTGCAGCTGATCTGGGGCACCGGGCAGGCCGACTATGAGCGGGTGGCAGCTGCGGCGTGCCACTTTGCCGAGCGTCTTTTGGTACGGGCCTATATCGACGACATGTACACCGCCTACCGGGCCAGCGATTTAGTCGTGTGCCGTGCGGGTGCGGTTACCCTGGCGGAGCTGGCTCTGTTTGGCTTGCCGGCTCTGCTGATCCCGTACCCGTTTGCCGCAGCTCATCACCAGGAATGGAACGCGCGGGCTCTGGCCCAGCGCGGCGCGGCCCGGGTGCTGCTGGATGAGGAGACAACTGCTGAACGATTGGTAGTGGAGCTGACGCCGCTGCTTGAGGACCAGGAGGGGTTGAAGCGGATGGGAATGCGGATGGCCGAGCTGGCGCGGCCCGAGGCAGCGGCGCGAATAGTCGCAGCGATTTTGGCGCTGGCGGCTCGTTCCGACGCGCGTGCGGAACCCCGTGGGTGAGAGTGCAGGGTGAGGAAGGGTGCGACTTCCTTCGGCAGGGGTTCGCAGACGGTGGTCAAGGGTGAGTCGTGTGCGAGCCGCCAAGGCCAAAATCGCGTTGAGGCATAGAGAGACAAACATATGAATGGCAGATATCAGCGGCACTTCTACCGCTACCCCCCAGTGAGACGCAGGCGCAACTGGCTCGCTATGGGCGGCCGCATAGGCTTGGCACTCTGGACCGTGGCGCTCGTGGTGGGCCTGCTGTCCATGCCTGGCGCAGGTACCTCCCCAAGGTCTGTGTCTCAGGTGCGGACCCCCGGCGCGGCAGTGGCCGCAAGCACGGGCTCCAGCCTTGGGCAGGCGAAGGAGGGCAGCCTGGTTAGCCTGAATGCGCTCGCCGAGATGCAAGGGGTGCGACTGCCGAAAGGCACCCCGCTTGCCTTCCTGAATTCTACACGATTTCCGGTGGATGGCCGCGGGCGAGTGCTTGCCCCCGAGGCGGCCGCGCGCCGACGGGATCTGCCGATGATCAGTTGCGCGGAGGTCGAAGTCGACCCAGAGCGGCACCAAGTGGTCACTGGCGAGGTGTTGGCGGCTCTCGAGTTTCTTGCGGCTGCTCAGCAAACTAGCCTGTCCCTGTTTCATCGCATCTCGCAGGTGGCCATCGAGCCAGAGTGGGGGCTTGTGCTTTACCTGGAGGCTGGAGGGGTGCCGGTCCTCGTCGGCACAGGGCACACAAAACGTAAGGTCGCCTACCTGGCGACCGTGCTGCGACACCTGGACACCGACCAGGGTCTGGCTAATGTCAAGTTCTTAGACCTCCGTCTCAACGGTCAGGTGGTGGCCAGGTTGGCGCGGACGAGCTGAGCACAGCCCGTTCCGAGCACTCCATGAGGAGCACAAGAATGGAATACGTAGCGAGCCTCGACATCGGCACCACCAAGGTGGCCGCCATCATCGCCGAGGTGGATGATGAGGCAGAGGTGAATATCATCGGCGTGGGGGTCAGTCCCTGTGAGGGCCTGCGCCAGGGCATGGTGGTGAACCTGGAAAAGACCGTGCTGGCCATCGCGGAGACGATGGAAAAGGCCGAGCAGATGGCCGGTGTGCAGGCCCCGCCGGTGTTTGTTGGCATTGCCGGCCCGCATATTCGGGGAGTCAATGGGCGGGGTGTGGTTGCAGTGAGCGGCCCAGATCGAGAGATCACCGCGGAGGATGTGGACCGCGTAATCACCGCGGCGCAGGCGCTGTCGTTGCCTTCTGACCGGGAGCTGCTTCACATCGTCCGGCAGGAATTTGTGGTCGACGAACAGCGGGGGATCAAGGACCCGGTGGGGTTATGCGGTGTTCGCCTTGAGGCGGAGGTGTACATCATCACCGCGGCGCTCACTGCCCTGCAGAACGTGTGGCGTTGCATCGAGAAAGCCGGCTATGATGTAGGTGGCGTGGTGCTGGAGAGCCTGGCCTCTGCCTGTGCGGTTATGACCGATCAGGAAACTGAGCAGGGTGGTATACTCCTTGACCTTGGTGGCGGCACCACCGATATTGCCGTCTTCTTTGACGGCTCGATTCGACACACCGCGTCCGTCACTCTTGGCGGCCGTAATGTGACCAGCGACTTGGCGTACGGTCTCCGCACCTCGCTGGCAGAGGCCGAGCGCCTGAAGGTGGCACATGGCAGCAGTTGCCACCGCGAAGGGGACAAAGAGAGCTTCGTGGACGTGACCGCCCTCAGTGGGCAGGCTGTGCGCAAAGTGTCGAAGGCAGTGTTGGTGGACATCATTCAGCCCCGCATGGAGGAGATCCTGAGTCTGGCGCACAATGAGGTGAGCAAGTGCAACTACAGCCGCCTGGCGCCCGCCGGGGTCATCTTGACCGGTGGCGCTGCCACTTTGGAGGGGACCTTAGAGTTGTGCGAGGAGATTTTTGGCGCCCCGGCTCGACTTGGCGTCCCGCAAGGGTTCTCCGGGCTCACCGCCGAGGTGGCAAACCCTGCCTTTGCCACTGCCGTGGGCCTGATTCTGTACCAGGTTCGTCATCCTGAAGATTTTGGTGGAGTGAGAAGGGAAAGAACTCAGCGTCGCGGCAGATTCCGTTCGTTCCTCGACTGGCTTCTTGGGCGCTGAACAAAGACGGCATGGCAGGCCGAGTAGGAGATGTCCATGGTCATCAGGAAGCTGTGCGCAAAGGCGCGAGAGGAGACGTCCATGAACCTGACTATTCAGTTTGACGAAAGGCCCGACCCGGCGGCGCGCTTGCGGGTCGTGGGCGTAGGCGGCGCCGGGTGTAATGCCGTGAGCCGCATGGTGGAGGTCGGCCTGACCGGGGTGGAATTCATCGGCCTCAACACGGACGTGCAGGCGTTGGCACAGTGCAAGGCGCCTATCCGGCTGCAGATCGGGCGCATGACCACCAAAGGCCTGGGCGCGGGGGCAGACCCTGAGGTGGGGCGGCGCGCCATCGAAGAGAGCCGAGAGGTGGTAGCCGAGGCACTCACCGACTCCGACTTGGTCTTTGTCACCGCCGGCATGGGGGGTGGCACAGGCACTGGCGCCGGCCCCATCGTGGCCGAAATCGCCAAGGACCTTGGCGCGCTCACGGTGGCCATCGTCACCAAGCCCTTCGATTTTGAGGGGCTCAAACGGATGCGCCGGGCTGAGGAAGGCATCGCTGAGTTCAAAGACCGCGTGGACACCCTGATCGTGGTCCCCAATCAGCGGCTTCTGGAGATTGTGCCCAAGGACACGCCGCTGACCGAGGCCTTTCGACTGGCAGATGAGGTGTTGCTCAATGCCACCAAGGGCATTTCCGACCTGATCGTGGTGCCTGGGCTCATCAACCTTGACTTTGCGGACGTGCGCACGGTGATGACCGAGGCAGGCGATGCGCTCATGGGCACCGGGGTGGCCTCTGGGGATGACCGTGCGGTGTCGGCAGCGCGCGCGGCCATCAGCAGCCCGCTGGTGGGTGAAACCTCCATTTTGGGCGCCGCCGGCGTGCTGGTGAACGTCACTGGACCGCCCAACCTCACCCTGCACGAGGCCTCGGCCGCGGTCACCATCATCCGCGACGCCGCCGGCCCGGATGCGAACATTATCTTCGGAGCGGTGCTCAACGCGAAAATGAAGAACGAAGTGCGCGTCACCGTTATCGCCACCGGGTTCGGGCGCAATGCACGCTCCAGACCCCGGGCGGCCGAGGAGAGTTGGCCCATCGATATCCCCTCGACCCTGGAGCCCAGCGAGATCCCTGCTTTCGCCCGGAAGAATCTGGTAGAGCAGCCCGTGGACGGAGGCAACGGTTTTGAGGTTCCAGAGCAGGTGCAGGAGACTGTGTTTGAAGGAGAGCAGGACGAACCTGCTTACCTCCGGAAACGGCGACGCCTTTTCTAAGCTGAGCAGAGATGAGCAGGGCCACGTCGCAATTTCGACGCTATGCCGCTGGGCTATTGGGCGCAGAGGCGAGCACGGTGCAACTCAGTCGCGACGCAGCAGTCCAGATCGCACTGGTCTATCCCAACACCTACCAGGTGGGGATGGCCAATTTGGGGTTTCAATCGCTCTACCGCCTCCTCAACGGTTGTGGCGAGACGCGTTGTGAGAGGGCCTTCCTCGGCGAAGGCCCTCTCGCGCGCGAAGTGCGTACGCTGGAGTCGGGCAGATCGCTACGGGAATTCGACATCGTGGCCTTTTCGTTGTCTTTTGAGCTGGACTATGTCAATGCCGTGTGGATGCTGCATCAGGCGGGCATCCCGCTGTTGTGGCAGGAGCGCGGCGAGCGTGAGCCGCTGGTGCTTGCCGGCGGTGCGGCCGTCACGCTTAATCCGGCGCCGATGATGCCCATCATGGATGCGCTCTTCATCGGCGAAGTCGAGGAAGTGCTGGGACAGATCGTTGCTGCCTTCCGTGCAGGACGTGATGCTGGCCGAGGCCGGGCGGGGGTGGTGGAAGCAGTGGGTGGTGTGGCAGGGGTTCTCGCTCCGGCCTCGGTCGGCACGCGCACAGGCCCGGCGGTCTGCCGCCAGTACGTGGCTGAACTGCGCGCCCACCCGGCCTTTTCGGCGGTAGTGACGCCGGCCAGTCACTACCGCAACATGTTCCTGGTGGAAGTGGGCCGCGGGTGCACCCGCGGCTGTTCTTTTTGTGCCGCCGCTCAGATCTATCGCCCCAGGCGAAGGTTGACCGTGGCCGACGTGGAGCAAGTCCTGCATCGTCAGCTGTTCGCCACGCGGCGCGTGGGGTTGGTGGGTGCCGCCCTTTCCGATTTCCCTGACCTGGATCTGTTGTGCGAGCGTCTGGCTGACGCGGGCTATAGCCTCGGCCTCTCCTCGTTCCGCATCGATCGCCTCTCAACTCGGCTGCTTCAGGCCTTGGCTCGCGCAGAAGTGCACTCCATTTCCCTGGCCCCAGAGACGGGCTCCGAGCGGTTGCGTTTCCTCATCAACAAATGCATCACTGATGCGCACATTGACCGCGCCCTTGCTCTGGTTGCCGAGTCACCTATCGATACCCTTCGCCTCTACTTCATGATCGGTCTGCCGACGGAGACAGAAGCAGACCTGGAGGGGATCGTCCACCTGGTGCGCGAAGCGGCCAGAGGCTTTCTGCGCAAAGGCAGAAAGCGCCAGCTCCTGGTAAGCATCAACACGCTCATCCCCAAGGCCTGGACCGTCTTTCAATGGGCCGCACTGCCAGCGCGCAGCGAGTTACGGGAGCGCCGGAGATATCTGGAGGGGAAGCTGCGGTGCTTACCCGGGGTCAGGGTGCGTCCCAGGAGCCTGCGCCAGGAGCTGTTGCAGGCCGTGCTTTCGCTGGGTGGGGAGGAGGTGGGGATGGCGCTGGTGCATATGGTGAAAGGGGGGCATCCGTGGTCGGCGGCCTTCAGCGAAGCGGGGATGAACTGGCAGGCACTAATTCATCGCCCGCGCACGCCAGAGCAACAGCTGCCCTGGGAAATCGTCGACGCCGGCCTGGATCGCGAGCGACTCTGGCGCCAATGGTGTAAGGTTTGCCGGACAGGCCCCACAAACCAGGAGACGAAGGCCCCGTAAGCAAAACGGCGACCTGTGTGCTGGCAGGTCGCCGGTCGCAGAGAGTAGCAATCCCACAGCGCTAGGCGGCCTTTTGCACTCGGCCGCTGCGCAGGCACCTGGTGCAGATGCGCATCCGTTTGGTACCGCCATCCATCTTCACCCTGACCGTCTGGAGATTGGGAAGCCAGCGTCGCAAGGTGACATTGTGCGCATGACTGATGTTATGGCCTACCGAGGGACCTTTGCCGCATATTTCACATCTTTGAGCCATCGATGATCTCCCACCTTGGTACTCTGTTCCTGCGAAACAATCGGCGTTAATTATACAAAAGTCCTTCCTCAAAAGCAACAAAAAAGATATTGCAACTTATGAGGCAAAATGATATATTGCGTTTCCATGGTCATCGCGGGTGTGGAACTTTCTGGCAGAGCGGTCCTGGCCCCAATGGCCGGACTGACGGATGCACCTTTTCGGCGGCTATGCCGCGCTTTTGGCGCGGCATTGGTTTTCACCGAGATGGTGAGCGTCCACGGGTTGGTGCGGAAGAACCCTAGGAGTTGGGACAATCTGCGCTTTGGTGAGGACGAGCGCCCCATCGGGGTGCAGCTTTTCGGCGCAGATCCTGGGGCTGTGGCGGAGGCCGTGGCGATGGTGGCCCAGTTCAGGCCGGATCTTATCGACCTGAACTTCGGCTGCCCGGTTCCCAAGGTGGTACGACAGGGGGCAGGGGCTGCCCTCCTGCAACATCCGGCGCGCATCGCTGCCATCTGTCGGGCTGCAGTCAGCTCCTCCCGCATCCCGGTGACCGCAAAGGTGCGCTCCGGCTGGCACGACGATGCCGAGGCTGTGGCGATTGCACGGCTGCTGGCGGATTGTGGTGTGGCGGCAATCACCGTGCATGCCCGCACCAGGTCAGCCATGTTCAGAGGCAGAGCCAATTGGGAGGTGATTGCCCGGGTCAAGGAGGCCGTCGGCGTACCGGTGATTGGCAATGGCGACGTGGTCGATGGCGGTTCGGCGCAGCAGATGCTGGCGCAGACCGGTTGTGACCTGGTGATGGTGGGGCGAGGGGCACTGGGGAACCCGTTTGTCTTTCGTCAGATTAACCAGATCCTCGCCGGCCGGCAAGAAGAGCGCGTCCCAACCACTGCTGAGCGCCTCCATGCCTGCCTCCTGCACCTGGACTTGGCGGTGGCACACCGGCCGGAGCAGGTAGCTGTGGTGCGCATGCGCCAGCATCTGGGGTGGTACCTCAAGCGGCTTCCGGAGACAAAGGCTTTGCGCCTGCGGGTCATGAGCATGAGATCGGCAGCGGAGGTACGTGAAGCCCTCGTTTCCTGGCTTGCGGGACGGGTCGCTGGCCCTACAGGCCAATTGCGGGGGTGAGTGTGCCGTCAGGTTGGACCAACATGGAGGGTTTATGGCGACGAGCAAGAAGGTGATCATCATGGGTGCTGCTGGTCGCGATTTCCACAACTTTAACGTCTGCTTTCGTGATTGCCCACAGACAGAAGTGGTTGCCTTTACCGCCACCCAAATCCCGGACATTGAGGGCCGCATCTATCCGCCCGAGTTGGCCGGTCCACGTTACCCTCGGGGCATTCCCATTTACGCGGAATCGGAGCTGCAAAAGCTCATCGCTACCCACCACGTGGACGAGGTGGTCTTTTCCTACAGTGACGTCTCCCATGAATACGTGATGCACAAAGCCGCCCTGGTCAACGCGGCCGGGGCCAGCTTTGTGCTTCTCGGAGCGCGCGCCACCATGCTGGAGAGCAAGGTGCCAGTGGTGGCTATCTGCGCGGTGCGTACTGGGTGCGGAAAGAGTCAAACCACCAGGCGGGTGGCCGAGATTCTGCGGCGCATGGGCAAGCGCCTGGTGGTGGTTCGTCACCCCATGCCCTACGGCGATCTGCGAAGGCAGCGTGTGCAACGCTTTGCCACCTATGAAGATTTGGACCGCCACGAGTGCACCATCGAGGAGCGCGAGGAGTACGAGCCGCACCTGGACCGCGGCACCGTGGTCTATGCCGGCGTTGACTACGCGGCCATTCTGGCTGCGGCGGAAAAAGAGGCCGAGGTGATTCTATGGGATGGGGGCAATAATGATATCCCGTTCTTCAAGCCGCAGGTGCACATCACGGTGGTGGACCCCTTGCGCCCCGGCCACGAGGTTACCTACTACCCCGGCGAGACCAATCTGCGCATGGCCCATGTGGTGGTGATCAACAAAGAGACTACCGCGGCCTTTGAAGACATCGAGACCGTTCGTGCCAACATCGCCAGCGTGAACGCTGGCGCCGTGGTGGTGGACGCCGCCTCTCCCATCATGGTGGACAAGCCGGAACTGATCCGGGGCAAGCGCGTGTTGGTGGTGGAAGATGGCCCCACGCTCACCCATGGCGAGATGAGCTATGGCGCCGGCGTGGTGGCGGCACAGAAATACGGTGCGTGCGAATTGGTCGACCCTCGACCATTCCTCAAAGGTAGCCTGGTGGACACTTTTGCCAAGTACCCGGACATTGGTGCCTTGCTACCGGCTATGGGCTACGGTGCCAAGCAGATCAAAGACCTTCAGGCCACTATCAACACTTGCGACTGTGACGCCGTGATCGTGGGTACACCCATCGACCTGCGGCGGGTGGTCAAGATCAAACATCCGGCGGTGCGCGTGCGTTACGAGCTGCAAGAGATCGGTTCCCCCACGCTAGAAGAGATCCTCAAAGAAGTGCCGGCGTTGCAAAAGGGGAACTGAGGCGATACTGGGTGGAGGCAAAAGGAGGGGGCCTGCATGAAGATGGACAACGGCAGAATTGCGGTAGTAGCTCTTGGCGGCAACGCCATCACCCGGGAGTTTGAAGAGGGCAACATCACCCAGCAGTTTGCTAACACCAGACGCAGCCTGGTGGGGGTGGCAGACCTGATTGAAAGGGGATACCGAGTTGTTGTCACCCACGGCAACGGACCACAGGTGGGGAATGCGCTGATCCGGGTGGAGGAGGCGCGACACCTGGTGCCGCCTGTGCCCCTTGGGGTCATCGTCGCTGACCTCGAAGGTGGCATGGGCTACATGATCGCGCAGTCGTTGCAAAATAAGCTCATCAAGCGTGGGATCAACCGGCAAGTAGTGACCATCGTCACCCAGGTGATTGTGGATCGCGAGGACCCTTCGATCCTGAACCCGACCAAGTTCGTGGGCCCTTTCTACCACGAGCACGAGGTGGAGGAGTTGATGCGGACGCGCGGGTGGATCATCAAGCGGGATCCAGGCAGGGGGTTCCGCCGCGTCGTACCCTCGCCTCTGCCAAAGGCCATTGTGGAGAAGGAGTGCATCCGACACCTTGTGGCGCACGGTTTTGTGGTCATTGCTGCCGGCGGAGGGGGGATCCCGGTCTACGTGGAAGAGGACAATACCCTGGAGGGCGTGGACGCTGTGATCGACAAAGATCGCGCCGCGGCGGTGTTGGGCCGTGATCTTGGTGCCTCGGAGCTGTATATCCTGACAGGGGTGGACAAGGTGGCGCTCAATTTCGGCACCCCTCAACAAAGGGACCTCGACGAGATCACCCTGGAGCAAGCCAGACAGTATCTGGCAGAGGGACATTTCCCCCCGGGGAGCATGGGGCCCAAGATTGAGGCAGCGATCGACTTCTTGCAATGGGGCGGAGAGCTTGTGGTCATCACCTCCATCCAGGGCATGCCGGATGCACTTGACGGGTTGACGGGCACGCGGATTGTCCCCTCATAGGAAGGAAGGGAATGGGAGCGCAGCCATGAACGACGAGGACAACGAGCAGGGAATTCAGATCCTTATCAACAAGAAGTTCTGTAAAGGGTGCGGGATATGCGTAGAATTCTGCCCGCAGAACGTTCTGGCTATGGAGCGTAACTACCCGGTGGTGGTTAACATTGAGGCGTGCACCGCTTGCCAGCTGTGCGATGCCCGCTGCCCAGACTTTGCCATCACCGTGGTGGGGCAGCGGCGCAAGAAGAAAGTCGCCTGAGGGAGGTCGAGAAGGACGGGAAAGGAATGCTCGATGCAGGGAGAGAAACGCCAGAGAGTGGAGGTGATGACGGGCAACGACGCCTGCGCCGAGGGCGCCTTGGCGGCCGGGCTGAGGTTCTTTGCCGGTTACCCCATCACCCCTTCATCGGAGATTGCTGAGATCCTCTCCTACCGGCTGCCGCAGGTGGGTGGGGCGTTCATCCAGATGGAGGACGAGATCGGTGCCATGGGGGCGGTTATTGGTGCCTCGCTCGCCGGGGCGAAGGCCATGACCGGCACCAGCGGGCCCGGTTTTTCCCTGAAGCAGGAGAACATCGGCTATGCGGCCATGGCCGAAGTGCCGTGCGTGATCGTGGATGTGCAACGGGGCGGCCCCAGTACGGGCTTGCCCACGCTCCCCTCGCAGATGGACGTCATGCAAGCCAGGTGGGGCACACACGGTGACCACGAGATCATCGCCCTGTGCCCTTACAGCGTGCGCGAGACCTTCGACCTCACCGTGCGCGCCTTTAACCTCGCGGAGCAGTTCCGCACGCCGGTGATTCTGCTGATGGACGAGATCGTGGCCCACGTCAACGAGAAGGTGGTTCTCCCGGAGCCTGAGGAGATCCGGGTCTACGAGCGGAAGATGCCAGATTGCCCGCCAGAAGAGTTCCTCCCCTACAAGTTCACCGAGGACGACATTCCGCCCATGGCCAGTTTCGGCACTGGCTATCGTTTCCACGTCACCGGGCTCTGTCACGACGAGACGGGCTTTCCCACCAATGACCCCGTGCAGATCGATCGGCTGATCAGACGGTTGAACCGCAAGATCTCGCGCCACCGTGACGTGATCGTGGAGGTGGCGAAGGAGCAGCTGGAGGATGCAGAGATCGGCGTGGTGGCGTATGGGGCGACAGCGAGGGCTGCGCGACGGGCAGTGGTCATGGCCCGCCAGGAGGGGATTCGCGCCGGCTTGCTCCGCCCCCTCGTGCTCTGGCCCTTCCCCGACAAGGAGGTGCGTGCCCTGGCGGAGAAGGTGAAGTGCATCATCGTGCCGGAGCTCAACCTCGGTCAGGTGGCCCATGAGGTCGAGTGGGCGGCCTGCGGCAAGGCCGAGGTGCACCGGCTGAACCGCGTGGACGGCGAACCGATTCCGCCCCAGGATATCCTTGAGGCGATCAGAGAGGTGGCCAGATGATTGACTACGCCAACTACCTGCGAATAAGCAAGTTCCCCCTGATCTGGTGTGCTGGCTGCGGGAACGGCATCGTGCTCAAGAGTATTTTGCGTGCCATAGACAAGATTGGCTGGTCCAAGGATGAGATCTGCATGGTCTCGGGCATTGGCTGCTCCAGTCGCACACCTGGCTACGTGGATTTCAACACGCTTCACACCACCCACGGTCGGGCCATCGCCTTCGCTACCGGAGTGAAGATGGCCAGACCGGACCTCCATGTGATCGTGGTCACGGGTGACGGCGATGCCACGGCCATTGGCGGCAACCACTACATCCATGCTGCCCGGCGCAACATCGACATGACGGTGGTCATTTTTAACAATAACATCTATGGCATGACCGGTGGACAGGTTTCGCCCACCACGCCCATGAGGATGAAGGCTAGCACCGCTCCCTACGGGAGCGTGGAGGCTCCGTTTAACATCAGCGGTCTGGCCGAGGCGGCTGGGGCGAGCTTTGTGGCTCGCGGCACGGTCTACCATGTGTTCCAGCTGGACAAGCTCATAGAAAGGGCACTCTTGAAGCGCGGGTTCTCGGTGGTGGAGGTGCTCACGCCCTGTCCCACCGCCTATGGCCGCCGCAACCGCCTGGGCACAGGGGTGGATATGATTCGCTGGCAAAAGGAGCACACCGTCAGCGTACAAGAGGCGACAAGGCTGAGCCCGGAGCAGTTAGAGGACAAGATCGTGACCGGGGTGTTCATAGATGTGGAGCGACCCGAATACGTGGAGACTTACCAGGCCCTGGTGCAGAGCTTGCGGAACAAGTCCCAGAAGCTGTGAGGTTTCGCGGACATCGGGCTGAAGCGCAGGAGGAGCGAAGATGGCGTTTCGCTATGAGATACGCTTGAGCGGAGAGGGAGGACAGGGGCTAGTCTTGGCCGGCAAGATATTGGCCGAGGCAGCAGCCATTTACGACGAGAAGAATGCGACCCAGAGTCAGTCCTACGGCCCCGAGGCCCGCGGCGGTGCCAGTCGCTCGGAGGTCATCATAGCCGACGAGGAGATCGACTATCCCAAGGCTACCCGGCTGAATCTGCTCTTGGCCCTCACGCAGGAGGCGTGCGACAAGTATGTCAAAGACCTGTTGCCTGAGGGGATCTTGCTCGTGGATGAGGAAGCGGTAGAGCGTGTGCCTCAGGGGAGCTTCAGGATCTACCGTGTGCCCATGGTGGCCATTGCCGAGCGCGAGACCGGCAGGGCGCTGGTGGCCAATATCGTGGCCTTGGGGATCATCACGGCGTTGACCGGGGTGGTGAGCAAGGCGGCCATGGAAGCAGCTATCCGTGCGCGCGTGCCCAAGGGGACAGAGGAGCTCAATTTGAAGGCATTCCACGCTGGCCTTGAGGTGGGCCAGAGGTTACGGGACAACTGAACAAGCCCCATGCAGTGACCTGGAGCAACGGAGTGAGCGCATGGAACGGACACTGGCGATACTGAAGCCTGACTGTGTGGAGAAGCAATTGATTGGCACCGCCATCGCCGCCATGGAACAGGCAGGCTTCCGTCTGGTGGCGTTGAAAATGACGCGCCTGTCGCGCCCGGTGGCAGAGGAGTTCTACGCCGTGCACCGGGGCAAGGGATTCTTCCAGGAGCTCGTCGAGTATATGACCTCGGGCCCCTGTGTGCCGCTGGTGTTGGAGGCCCCGGACGCAGTGGAGAAGTTTAGGGAACTCATCGGTCCTACTGATCCCCTGAAGGCCCCAAAGGGCACATTGCGCGGCGACTATGGCGAAAGCATCAGGCGCAATTTTGTCCATGGCTCTGACTCTCTGGAGAACGCAGCGAGAGAAGTCTCTTTTTTCTTCAGCACAGAAGAGCTGCTGCGTGCGGATGGCACGCCCCGGTAGCCTTGCTTTACTCACCCTCCTCTACGCTGGACCTGCCGCCTCGGAGCGTCCTGGCCTAGAGATCGACGAGGTAGAAGGGCAATTGTTCATGCGTGAACTGGGTAAAGGGAGTGGCGCGCTCCTGATGAGCCGCGACCCCATGGACCGGCGGTGGAGGGCGTCTGCCTGTTGCCGCGGACCGGCACTTTTTCAGGCTTTGGAGCTCTAAAGGAGCGGTGGGGCGCCGGTGGCAGCCGGGTTTGGCACTGGGGATGAGCTTTGGTGGGGTAACCCTGGGGCCCGGAGGCTGAACCGTATTCATTTTTTCGGCCCTTTTGCTGACGTGCCTACCGCATTGAGAGACAATGGCTTAGCGCCGCCTGTGACGGCAAGAGAGGGCGGCCGGGGAATTTTGTCCTTGACAATGAGGGCAATTATTGGTAAATTTTGAGTCAAATTTTTGGGGTAGCCCCATGAAGATTTACATCGGCGACCTGGACGAGGCCGTCAGGCTGGTGCACCTGGAGTCGACAAGCGAGGTGCTCGATCTGGAGCGGTACACGCCCTATCGCGGCCAGGTGCAGGTTCACGGTGGCATCAACAAGGTTGGCAGGGAGATCTATCTGCGGGTGCGAGTCAGCGGGCAGGCGCAGCCCACATGCGACCGCTGTCTGACCCCCTTCGCGCGCACATTTGCAGAAGACTGCCTATGGATTTACACGCCGGAGCCGGAGCTCATTGCCCAGGAGCAGGAGGATGTGTACCTGCTTGCGCCGGGGCAGATGGAGATCGACATTGCCCGTGAGGTGCGGGAGACGTTGATCGTCATGTTGCCGATCAAGATGCTGTGCTCCGAGGAGTGCAAGGGGTTATGCCCGCGCTGCGGAGTCAACTTGAACTATGAAACCTGCACCTGCCAGTTTGAGGAGATTGACCCGCGTTGGGCAAAGCTGGCTAAGTTCAGAGGGGTGCAGGACTAGCAGAAAGGAAGTCGGAAGAAGATGCCATTACCAAAGAGACGTCACTCGCGCGCGCGCAGAGATAAGCGTCGCACGCATTGGAAGGCTGTTGCGCCCACAGTGAGCAAGTGTGGCAACTGCGGTGAGCCCAAGGAGCCCCACCGCGCCTGCCCCAGCTGCGGTTACTACCACGGCCGCTCGGTCTTCCTGCCACGGGAGGCGTAGCGCGGACGTTTGCCCAGGGTGCACCATGGAGCAAGGTAGAAGGGTGCGGGTTGCGCTCGATGCCATGGGTGGGGACAATGCTCCTGCGGACATTGTCCACGGGGGCGTCGAGGCGGCGCGCGCCACGCGTGAGGAGTGCGAGATCGTGCTGGTGGGAGATGAGGCCCAGCTCCGCCGCGAATTGGCGCGTCACTTTTGCACCGCAGAGCTGCCCATCCGGGTGCACCACGCCTCGCAACGGATAGAGATGGCGGAAGCGCCGGCCGCAGCGTTGCGGGCCAAGCGTGATGCCTCCATCGCCGTGGCCATGCGCCTGCACCGTCAGGGGGAGGTGGACGCGGTGGTCACTGCGGGCAATACAGGCGCGGCCATGGCTGCGGCAGTGTGGCATCTGGGGCGTTTGCAAGGTGTGGCTCGGCCGGCGTTGGGTGCGGTGCTCCCCCACCTGGAAGGGGCTACCCTGTTGCTGGATGTGGGTGCCAATGTGGACTGCAAGCCCCACCACCTGCTGCAGTTTGCTCACATGGGCGCGATCTTTTACCGCCATGTTTTGGGGCAAAGCGAACCACGCGTGGCTTTGCTCAGCGTCGGCGAAGAGGAATCCAAAGGGAATGCTGCCTCGCTGGCGGCTCATCGCCTGTTGCGCAAGAGCAAGCTGAACTTCATCGGCAACATCGAAGGCGGGGACGTGCTAAAGGGTGGCGCAGAGGTGGTGGTCTGCGACGGCTTTGTCGGCAATATTCTGGTCAAATTCGCCGAGAGTGTCGACCGCCTGTATCGCTCCATTCTGCGGCGCAAGATAGGCAGGCACGTGGTGCGGCAGTTTGGTGCCTTCCTGCTCCAACCCACCTTCGATGGATTGCGCAAGATCTTCGACTATCAGGAATATGGTGGAGCCCCGCTGTTGGGAGTAGATGGGGTGTGCATTGTGGGTCACGGGCGCTCCACGCCGCGCGCGGTGAAGAATGCGGTGCGCGAAGCAGTGAAAATGGTGCGCGAAAGAGTAAACCACCATATCGCCGTCGAGGTGCAGCAACTGCTAGGAGAACACGTTGGCTAGGCAACCCCACTCGATGATCACCGGCACGGGCATGTGTGTGCCGGAAAAACTCCTCACCAATGCCGACCTGGAAAAGATTGTGGAGACCTCCGACGAATGGATCAAGGAGCGGACCGGCATGGAGGTACGCCATGTGGTCACCGACGGGGTGTACACTTCCGACTTGGCCACTGAGGCGGCGCGCCGCGCTCTGGCTGACGCCGGGCTGAGTCCGGACGAGGTCGATGTGCTCATCGTCGGCACCGTCACCGGCGACGTCGGCTTTCCTTCCACCGCCTGTTTTGTGCAGGAGAAGTTGGGGGCGGAGAATGCGGCGGCCTTTGACATTGCCGCCGCCTGCTCGGGCTTCCTGTACAGCCTGGCGCTGGGGGATGCCCTCATCACCAGCGGACAGGCAAAGTGCGTGTTGGTCATTGGGGCCGAGACCCTGTCGCTTATCACCGACTATGAGGACCGGGCCACCTGCGTGCTGTTCGGCGACGGTGCCGGTGCCGTGGTGTTAGAACCCGCGCAGGGCGACCGCGGGGTGTTGGGCACCTACCTCAAGAGCGACGGCCGACTGAATCACCTGCTTTACATGCCTGGCGGTGGTGTAAAGCACCGCCCATCCACGGAGACCATCAACGAGCGCATGTTCTTCATCAAGATGGAGGGGCGAGAAGTCTTCAAATACGCCGTGACCGCCATGGGCGATGCGGCCGAGACAATCCTGGAGCAGACTGGCCTGCATAGTGCAGACGTGGACCTGCTCATTCCCCATCAGGCCAACCGTCGTATTGTGGATGCCACGGCCAAACGAGTGGGAATTCCCCAGGAGCGAGTGTTCGTGAACGTGGACAGGTATGGCAACACCTCTGCTGCCAGTATCCCCATTGCCTTGGACGAGGCGCGCAGATCTGGACTGGTCAAGCCTGGGAGCGTCGTGGTGATGGTTGCCTTTGGGGCCGGCTTTACCTGGGCATCTGCCGCTGTGAGGTTATAGACGTTGCACGGACAGGAGAGTCGCCTGCGGGGGCCTGTGCCGCTCCCGCGGCGGGGAGGGTCTATGAGGAGACGCGGAGTCGCGGGCAGAGTAGTGCTCATTTTTGCCTTGGCGCTAAGCCTTCACTGCGCGGCATCGCGTGTCTCGGTGCCGGTCACCAAGCCGGCCCAAGTGGACATAGCTGGCGTCAAGAGCATTGCCATTGTGGATTTTGCCGGGCCGGAAAACTCCGGGGCCATTGCCAGCAGCATGCTGACCGCCCGCCTGTTTGAAAGCAAGTTCTTCCAGATCGTGGAGCGGGAGCGGGTGGTGCAGATCCTCGAGGAACACAAACTGGCTATGTCCGGCGTTGTCGACGCCACCACGGCAAGAGAAGTGGGAAAGTTGCTGGGGGTGGACGCCCTCATCTTTGGTGAGGTGACAGCCTACTCGTTGGAACCTGACCAGGTGGGGACCGAGAAGATAGAGAGGAAGGTGGGTACCGGTCAATATCGGACCGTGCGCCGCGGCAATAAAGAGGTGCGGGAAGAAATCATGAAGACGGTCCTGGTTGACCAGGAGTACCGCATCCGGCGTGGCGCAGTGGGGGTCACCTTCCGCATGGTGAAGGTGGAAACCGGGGAGCTGCTGGCAGTCAAGGCGAGCAGCAAGAGTTACGACAGCGGCAAGGTCGTTGCTGGACGTGGCACGCTCAAGCCACGGGAGCAGATTCTGAAGGAGCTGTTGGCCGGGGCAGTGGAGGACTTTGCCCGGCAGGTGGCGCCGTACGTGGTCGTGGAGCGGCGGCCAGTGGAAGGGGGCAAGGGCATGCTCAAGCTTGGCAAGAAGTACGCCCAAAAGGGTCTGTGGTCGGAGGCGAAGAGCGCCTTTGCCCAAGCGGTTGCTGATGAGCCGCTAAACCCCGCTGCCCATTACAACCTCGGTTTGGCCCTAGAGGTGCTCGGTAATCTGGACGGCGCAGAGGCCGAGTACCAGCGCGCGATCAAACTGCAGCCCAAGGACCTGTACATCGACGCCCTGGCCAGGGTGCGGTCGGCGCGAAGCGAACGGGAACGCCTGCGGAAGCAGATCGAGCACGAATGAACACCATTGCCTTTCAGTATCCCGGCCAGGCTTCGCAATACGTGGGCATGGCCCACGACCTTTACGAGGCCTTTTCCTTGGTGCGCGACTACTATGCGCAGGCGAAGGAGATTCTCGGGTTTGATCTGGCTGAAGTGTGCTTCAACGGGCCGGAGGAGCGCCTCAAGCAGACGGCGATTACCCAGCCGGCCATCTTCGTGCACTCGGTGGTGGTCACCGAACTCTTGCGCGAGCGCGGCATTGTCCCTCGTATGGCAGCAGGGCACAGCCTTGGTGAGTACTCGGCCCTGGTTGCCGCAGGTGCCCTGAGCTTTGTCGATGGCCTGCGGGTGGTGAAGCGTCGCGGCGAGCTGATGCAGCAGGCAGGCACCATTTCTCCAGGAACGATGGCTGCCATCATTGGCATGGATGCAGAAGCGGTGGAGGGGTTGTGCGCCGCCGCTGGGGATGCTGGAGTGGTGCAGGCTGCCAACTATAACTGTCCTGGGCAGACGGTGATTTCAGGCGCGGTGGCGGCGGTGCATCGGGCCATGGAGCTTGCCCGTGCCCGCGGTGCCAAGCGCGTGGTGGAGCTGGTCGTGAGTGGTGCCTTTCACTCGCCGCTCATGGAGCATGCGCGTCAGCACATGGGCGAGGTGCTGGAGGCTGCCCCTCTTCGTGATGCCGCCATCCCCGTCTACGCCAACGTTACCGCTAAACCGGTGCAGAAGGCGAGCGAAATTCGCAGCCTGTTGCTGGAACAGCTGCCCCGGCCGGTGCTATGGCAGAAGACCATCCAGAACATGATTGCCGACGGCGCCACGCTCTTCTACGAGGTGGGTCCAGGCAACGTGCTCACCGGGCTGCTGAAGCGCATCAATCGCGAGATAGTTGGCCTCACGGTGGGGACGGTGGAGGAGCTCGCGCAAGCCTGAGGAGCAAGGAGGGACCGTGGGAGCACTGCAGGATATGGTTGCGGTCGTTACCGGGGCAGGCCGGGGCATCGGCAGGAGCATTGCCCTGGCCCTGGCCAGGGAGGGCTGCCATGTGGCCGTGGCCGACATTGACGAAGCCGGTGCCGGAAGCACGGCGGCAGAGATCATGGCCCTGGGCAGGAAGGCCATTGCGGTGCGCACGGACGTGGCCTCGGCAGAGGATGCAGAGCGCCTGATCGCTGCCTGCGTGGAGCGCCTAGGGCGGCTTGACGTTCTGGTCAATAACGCCGGAATCGCCCGCGACGACCTGTTGTTGCGCATGAAGGAGAGCGACTGGGACCAGGTCATTGCCGTCAACCTCAAGGGCGCGTTCAATTGCCTCAAGGCGGCGGCCAAGGTGATGATCAAGCAGCGCAGCGGCAGGATCGTCAACATCAGTTCGGTCATTGGGCTCATCGGCAACGTGGGGCAGGCTAACTATGCGGCCTCTAAGGCAGGGCTCATCGGCCTGACCAAGTCGGCAGCGCGCGAGCTCGCCAGACGCGGCATCACCGTCAATGCCGTGGCGCCGGGGTTCATCGAGACCGAAATGACCAGGAATCAGCCGGAGAATGTGCGCCAGTCTTACCTGAATGTGATCCCCCTCCGCCGGGTAGGGCAGCCGGAGGAAGTGGCGGAGGTGGTCGTGTTCCTGGCCTCGCCAGCGGCGGCGTACATCACCGGGCAGGTCATTCAGGTAGACGGCGGAATGGTCATGTAGTAGCTTTTCTTCTGTGGACAACAAACGACGGCCATAAAGCAACGGTAATTCACCAGAGAGGAGGTGTGAACCATGGCTCTTGATCCGAAGGTAAAGGAGAGGGTGAAAGAGATTATCGTCGACCAGCTGGGTGTGGATGCCAACGAGGTCACTGACGAAGCGTCCTTTATCGATGATCTCGGCGCCGATTCCTTGGACACGGTGGAACTGATCATGGCCTTCGAGGAGGAGTTCGACATCGAAATCCCCGACGACGAAGCCGAGAAGTTGACGACTGTGGGCAAGGCATTGGAGTACCTCGAGAAAAAGCTGGCCGAGAAGTAGTCTCGTCAACCTGGTCCCGTCTTCGGACGGGACTTTTCCTGTCTACTTCGTCCACCGTCAATGGGCCCGGGACTGGCCAAGGGGGCCACACTGAGGGGAGGAGGGGGGAGTGACGGTGGCTTGCGCAAGACTCTGGTGGCGGGCGTCACAAAGTGGCGACCGCGTCGGTCGTTGAACCAACCGTGAGGTGTGCATGGAAAAGCGGCGTGTTGTGGTCACCGGGATGGGGGTGATTACCCCCTTGGGCTTGACCATTGACCAATACTGGCAAGGGCTTGTCTCCGGTACCAGCGGCGTCGACTATGTGACCTATTTCGACACCAGCGAGTTCGACACCAAGTTCGCCGCATGGGTGAAGGACTTTGACCCTGAGGCGTACATTGACCGCAAAGAGGCACGGCGGATGGACCGCTTCACGCAATTTGCCGTGGCCTGTGCTGACTTTGCCCTCAAGGACGCGGGACTGGACCTGGACAAGGAGGACCGCACGCGGATTGGTGTAGTATTAGCCTCCGGCGTTGGCGGGATGGACACCTTCGAGCGCGAATACAAGGTGCTCTTCGACAAAGGGCCGCAGCGCATTAGCCCGTTCTTTATCCCGATGATGATCGCCGACATTGCCCCGGGCTACGTGTCCATTCGCCACGGGCTGAAGGGGCCGAACTATTCGACGGTGTCGGCCTGTGCCTCCAGCTCGCACGCCATTGGCGATGCGTTCCGGCTGGTGGCCTATGGCGATGCTGAGGTGATGGTGACCGGCGGTTCTGAGGCCTCTTGCACCCGCATGGGTTTTGCCGGCTTTAACGCCATGAAGGCGCTGTCCACCCGTAACGATAACCCCAAGGCGGCCAGTCGTCCTTTTGACTTGCACCGCGATGGCTTTGTCATGGGCGAGGGCGCCGCGGTGGTGATTTTGGAGGAGCTCGCCCACGCCCTCAAGCGGGGGGCAAAGATCTATGCCGAGGTGGTGGGCGTCGGTTTCACTGCGGATGCCTACCATATCACGGCGCCGGATCCTGATGGCGATGGAGCGGCGCGGGCCATGCGCCTGGCCATGGCCGAGGGCGGGGTGCACCCGGAGGAGGTCGACTATATCAACGCCCACGGTACCTCCACCCCGCACAACGACCGCATCGAGACCATGGCTATCAAGAAGGCGCTGGGTGAGCACGCCTACAAGGTCTCCATAAGCTCCAGCAAGTCCATGATCGGCCATCTGCTCGGAGCCTCGGGTGCCGCCGAGTTTGTCGCCACTGTGCTGACAATCGTGCACAACACGATTCATCCCACCATCAACCTTGAGGTACCAGACCCGGAGTGTGACCTGGACTACACCCCGCAACGTGCCCGCAGCCGGGAGGTGAATGTGGCTCTGAGCAACTCTTTCGGCTTTGGCGGGCACAATGTCTGCCTGGCGGTGAGGAGGTACAGGTAGCGTTGTGTCTGTCCCTGGCCCACTTCTTTGGCAGAATCTTCCGGCGCACGCCCAGTCGGAAGGGCGACGACCTCCGGGCGTTGACTGAGAAGCTGGGCTACGACTTTCAGAACCCGGGCCACCTCATCCAGGCGCTGAAGCATCGTTCTTACCTTGTAGAGAGTGGCGAGCCACGGTACAAGGCCAACGAACGCCTCGAGCTCTTGGGCGATGCGGTGCTGGCGTTGCTGGTGGTGGAGCATCTGTACGAGCGCTATCCCCGCCGCCCGGAAGGTGAACTGACGGTGATGAAGTCGCTGGCAGTGAGCCGCGGGGTGTTGGCCAATGTGGCGCGCTCGCTGGAGGTGGGGCGCCACCTCTTGCTGAGCGAGCAGGAGCACAAGGCGGGTGGTGCCCATCGGCTTTCTATACTGGCCGACGCCATGGAGGCCATCATCGGTGCTGTCTACCTGGACGGTGGCCTCGAGCCGGCGCGGAAAGTGGTGCAGCGGCTGATTATCTCCCGGTTGGATTCCATCCTGGAGCGGGAGGAGAACCAGAACTACAAGAGTCTGCTTTTGGAGTTTTGTCAGCGGGAAAAGATGCCCATACCGGTCTATTCCGTGCAACGTGAAGACGGGCCAGAACACGATAAGGTCTTTACCGTGGCGGTGAGCATTGGCGGAAAGCAGTACGGCACCGGCCAGGGACGTACCAAGAAGACGGCGGAGCAGAAGGCGGCCCGGGGTGCGTTGGTGCGTTTGCGGGTCATTTGAGGAGTAGCGCGCAATGGACTATTTCCTGACCGAAGAACAGAAGATGCTGCGCGACATGGCACGGACTGTGGCGGAAGAGAAGATTCGGCCCGTCGCGGCCAAGTATGACCAGTCCGGTGAGTTTCCGTGGGAGATTGTCAAGACCCTTGCCGAGATGGACTTTTTCCGCGTCTGGATCGAGGAGAGGTACGGAGGCCTTGGCGGCGGCGTGCTCGACCTGGTGATTGTAACCGAGGAGCTGTCGCGGGCCTGCGGGGGCATTGCCCTGGCTCTGGCCGGAACCGCCTTGGGGGCATTTCCCATTCTCATCGCCGGCAACGATGAGCAGAAGGCCCGTTACCTCCCGCGCCTGGCCAACGGCGAGGCCCTGGCTGCCTTTGGCCTCACCGAGCCTGAGGCCGGATCTGACGCCGAGGCGATCAAGACCACCGCACGCAAGGACGGCGACTGCTATGTGCTCAACGGCACCAAGCACTTTATCACCAACGGGGGCGTGGCCAAGATTTATACGGTGATCGCCATGACCGACCCGACGCGCGGGGGACGCGGGGCCTCGGCTTTCATCGTGGAGGAGGGGATGCCTGGCTTCTCCTATGGCAAGAAGGAAGACAAGATGGGCATCCGGGCCTCGGCCACCTGCGAGCTCATTTTTGACGATTGCCGCGTGCCCAAGGAGAACCTCTTAGGCAAAGAAGGCCACGGCTTCATCATCGCCATGAAGACGCTGGACAAGTCGCGGCCTGGCGTAGCGGCGCAGGCGCTGGGCATCGCCCAGGGGGCCTTTGACCTGGCGGTCAGCTATGCCCGGCTGCGGCACCAGTTCGGGCAGCCAATCATCGCGTTCCAGGCGGTGCAACACATGCTGGCGGACATGGCCACGCAGATCGAAGCGGCGCGCGCCCTCATCTACAGCGTGGCGCGCTACATCGACTCCGGCGCCAGCGATATCAGTAAGGTCTCCGCGATGACCAAAGTGTTCGCCTCCGACGTGGCCATGAAGGTGACCACCGATGCCGTGCAGATCTTTGGTGGCTACGGCTACATGCGCGAGTACCCCATCGAGAAGTACATGCGGGATGCCAAGATCACCCAGATCTACGAGGGGACCAATCAGATTCAGCGCAATGTGATCGGGCGAAGTCTCATCAGGGAGAGTGCACGACAGGCCCGATGATGACCACCGCCCCGGAGGCTGTCACTGCTGCTGTTCACGAAGGGCGGACTCGAACCAACCGGGAGGCATGCATCATGGGGGATGGTGGGATGTGGCAAGGGCTTATTCTCCTAATTCTGTCCCAGTACGCCGCCCCCGCACTGTGTGATCCCTGGAGCGAATCATCTGCCTAGGGGTCTGTTTTTTCTCGCTTTTCCCCTCCGGAGGAGAAGGAAGCCGGGCTTAGGAAGAGATGGCATTTCTCCAGAATTTCTTGCTGGGAAGAACACGTCGATCGATCGACCGCCGCCGTCGCGTATTTGGCGTTGAACCGCCGGTCAGGATTCAGAGGATCGCGGACCAGGGGCATGCCCGGGGCCCAAGAGACCTGCTTTCGTTAGTGCTCTATCTCTGTTACTTCTCGCCCAGATTGGTGTTCCGTTTGCTTTGGCTCCACCTCACCGACCACGACACCCCCAGACGCCGGCGTAGAATCCAACAATTGGCTGCCGATTTACGCCCCTTGCTCTCGAGCGAAGCGAGGGTTATCGAAGGATACTTCGAGCGCAGGCTTTACAGCCGCGACTTGGCGCGTGTGCCGAAGTTACTCGAGAAGGTACTTCACCGGAGAACGCCCCTCCTGGTTGTACAGCTGAGTAGAGAAGAAGATGTGATCGCCTCTGTAGCCTTCTGCGCCGAGCGCAAGCTGCCCTTCTACCCTCGGGGTGTCGCCTCTTCGGCGTTTGGTGGGGCGATCCCTACGCTGAACGGCGTCGTGTTGGACTTTTCTCCCATGAGAGCTATCCTTGAGGTAGACCTCCAACGCCGTCAAGCGAGGGTCCAACCAGGGGTGCGCTGGGCCGACCTCGTCGATTGTCTCCGACCCTACGGGTTGGGACCAATGACGACGCCCACCAGTCTGTTCTCCACGGTCGCAGGATGGGCCTCGACTGGTGGGCTGGGGCTGCACAGCTTCGGCTACGGTCATTTCTCGCGGGCTATTGCCTCGGTCGATGTATTGCTTCCCAATGGCCAGAAGGTGGAACTCCGGGATGAGGATCCTTTGCTCACGCGACTCGTAGGAGGCGAGGGGCTGTTCGGTTTGATTACGGAACTGACTTTGCGCGTAAAACCGGTGAGCGGATGCTCGCGCCCATTTCTCTTCTACTTTGAGAGCGTCGAGGCCGCGTTTGCGTTTGTAGGCGGGCTCTGCGAGCAGGACCGCCGGCCTTCTCACGTGGCCTTCTATGACCGCGCGAGAATGCATGAGGAGAATGTCACTTTCCGTGACAAGACAGGCAGGCAGGAGGAGGTGGTACAGGAACGCGACGCGGTGCTGGTGCACTTTGACGATGAGGAGGGGGCCTGCCGGTTTGCAACCGAGATGGAAGCAATGGGGATAGTCTCAGATCAAGTTGGAGGCTCACTACTCTGGTCGGAGCGCCATTTTCCCCTCAAGGCGCAACGCCTCGGCCCGAGCATGTTAGCTTGCGAGGTGGTTCTTGCCCTCGATAGGGTCCCGTTTTTCATGGAGAAGGCTCGCAGGCTGGGGCGCCGTTTCGGAGTTGCGCTAGCGTTCGAAGTCTTTGTTGCGCGAGGTGAAATAGACGGGCGAGACTGTGTGGTCATTGCCTCCTTTTTGTGCAATAACGAAGGCTTCGACTACTATCTCCGTCTTGTCCTCGTTCAGCTGCTCACCAGGGCTGGCGTGAGACTCGGGGCAAGGCCTTACGGTTTCGGCATCTGGAACTCGCCGTTCCTCCGTCGGGTCTTCTCCGCCCAGGAGCGCCAAGCGATGCTGCGGGACAAGCGCGCCGCCGACCCACATGGGCTCCTTAATCCGCAGAAATTCTTTTCCGTGCGCAGCCGCATGCACAACATCCCCGGGTTGCTATTCCTGCCGCCCGTGTACGAAGGCCTCCTCGCACTCGGGACACTTCTTGCCCCGATATTGGGATTGGTCGCCAGAACCTTTGCTTCTTCCGTGAGACAGCCGTGGCAAACTCCTTCTGAGGATGAGGCTGATGGGTCGACACTGGTGAAGGAGACCGAGATGCGTTGTGCCTCCTGCGGCGCCTGTATCAGCGTGTGCCCTGCCTTTCTGGTAACGGGGCGCGAGCTGGTGGCAGGGCGGGCAAAACTGAAGATTGCCCGAGCGGTTCTCGAGCGCGCGACAATCACAGGCAGTGAAGTAGCCACCGCCTTCCAGTGCCTTCACTGTGGGCTGTGTGAGGAGGTGTGCCAAACGCGGCTACCGCTGCGGGCATGCTACAGGGTTCTGGAACGGTGGGCGATCAGGCGCTACGGCTTGCCCCGCCAGGTGATCCAGGAGTTTGTAAGCCGCATAGACGAGCAGCGCCTCCGTGTTCTCGGTGCTTATGGCCTCGCGCGTGCTGAGTGGACTCCTCCTGTGCCTCCTTTGCCCACAGCGGTCGACCGCCAGGGGGTAGGAGCATGAGTTCCCCCCTCCGGCACCTTCGTCCGCTCCCGGCTCCTGGGCGCGTGCCCCTGCTTCCGCCCAAATATGTGGTGCGCTCCGAGCGCTGTATCGCATGTGGTCAGTGTATCCGCTCTTGTCAATACGTCTGTCACCGCCGCCGCGTCGGAGATCCGCGCGTTATGGATGAGCCGGAATCGGCTTCGTGTCGCGGTTGCTTTGCTTGTGTGATGGATTGCCCGCGTGGTGCACTTGAGATGCGGCAGAATCCGGATTACGAGCACCTGTGCGACCCTGTCTATACGGCACAGGTGATCCGCAGCATCCAGGAACAGGCGGCCACAGGGAAGATCCCGGTAAGCGGAGCTGGATATGGTGGCCCGTTCGACGGCAGGGGGTTCGACGGGATTTGGACCGATATGTCGGAGATCGTGCGCCCGACCCGCGATGGCATTCACGGACGGGAGGCTATTTCCACGCTAGTCGATTTGGGACGGAAGATCCCTGACCTGTGTGGTTTTGAGTTTGATGGGCAGGGTAGCCTCTTATCTCCAATCCCGCCGACCCGCGAGATTGCCATCCCCATCTTGTTCGGCGCGTTGCCGTTTGCTCCCCCTGTGGATGTACTGACACCATTGGCGGTGGCTGCCCGAGCCTTGGCCACGTATCAGAAAGTCCTGTTGCGTGATCATCCGGAGCGCCTCCGCGAGTACTACAACCACTTGATCATTCGCATGGCGCCCAGCGAGGTTGGCGCTCATTGGGACCTGATTGAATGGGCGACGATCGTGGAGATGGAGTGGGACAGAGAAGCGGTGGGCGCCATCGCCGAGGCGCGGCGGGTGAACCCGCATCTCCTCACCATCATCCGTGTGCCCGTGGCACGCGAGGCCCCGCAGCGCGTGCTGCAACTTGCGGAAGCAGGGGCAGAGTGCATACACCTCTGCGCTGACTGGCATGGACATGGAGAGAAAGGGGTCACACTCGTAGAGAGCCTCCGTGGGTGCCACCTGGAACTGGTCGAAAAGGGCTTGCGCGACCAGGTGACGCTGCTTGCCTCAGGAGGCATTGCCATGGCAGAGCATTTGCCGAAGGCCATCATCCTTGGCGCAGACGCGGTGTTCATCGACGTGCCGCTTCTGGTGGCCCTGGAGTGCACCGTATGTGGCTCGTGCCTGGAGGGGCGACCATGTCCCCGGCGAGTTGGTGAGGCTGACATCCGCTGGTCTGCCACCCGCGTGGTGAATCTAATGTTGTCCTGGCGTGACCAGCTCCTGGAGGTGCTGGGAGCAATGGGCATGCGTGACGTGCGACGCTTGCGGGGAGAGGCAGGAAGGGCGATTTTCGCCGACAGCGCCCGCACTGATTTTGTTGGGCGACTCGCTCTTGGTTCCGCCTCAGGAGGCTATGCTGATGAACCGCAAGAGCCTACCTGCGAAATGAGGTGGCATGCTGTCCATTCGGGTGCACCAGATCGCTTTGCCAACGTTCCCAGTCTTTATCGAGTAGTGGTGGAGCGTCAACGGTGCACCGATTGCGGGCTCTGCGTGCACGCGTGTCCCTACGGTGTTTTTCGTCGGAGCGATGGCAAGGTCCATCTGGACGAGCCGGCCCACCATCGTTGCATTGGCCCAGAATGCCTGCAGAACTCCTGGTGCTGTGTGCACATATGTCCCTGGCAGGCGATCACTGTAGAGAAAAGCGCCTTGGAGACGGTGCTCGGTGACCTTCGTTGGCCAGCCGAGTTGATTCTGGAGACTTGGCGCCAGGCGCGCACTGGAACACCGCCGGGCGATCACGCCTCGTGCCAGCGAGGGCAATCAGGTGGGGGCTTCGATGCTCTGGTTTTGGGGCGGGGACCAAAGGGAGCACGACTGAGCCCTGAACAAGTCGATTTGTCCATCTCCCTTAACAAGCGCGGTGTAGGTCCAAGAATGGATATTCCCGTGCCTTTCTACGGTGGAGGCATGTCGTACGGTTCCGTGTCATTGCCGGTGATGGTGGGTCGAGCGATGGCCGCCAAGACCATTGGAACGTTTACCTCCACCGGCGAAGGGGGGTATCCAGACGAACTGATCCCCTATGCCGATCACGTGATTACTCAGATTGCCACTGGGCTGTTCGGGGTTCGCGAGGAGACTATTCGGCGCGCACGCCTTGTAGAGTTCAAGTATGCGCAGGGGGCAAAACCGGGCCTGGGCGGGCACCTGCTGGGGGAAAAGAATACTCCTGAGGTGGCGGCTATGCGCGAAGCAGTCCCGGGTACAAGTCTGTTTTCGCCTTTCCCCTTTCACAGCGTGTATTCGGTTGAAGATCACAAGAAGCACCTGGACTGGGTTCGCGCCATACGTCCGGATCTGTTGATCTCGGTGAAGGTTGCCACTCCGGCTGATGTGGACATGGTTGCAGTGGGCGCATATTATGCCGGAGCGAACATCCTCCATCTGGACGGGGGCTACGGTGGCACAGGTGCGGCACCGGATATTGCCAAGAAGAACATCGCTCAACCCATTGAATACGCGATCGCGCAGGTGCACGACTTTTTGGTGAAGGAAGGCATCCGCGATGAGGTGACGGCTATGGCCAGTGGCGGGATTCGCACGCCGGAGGATGTGCTCAAGTCGGTCGCTTTAGGAGCTGACGGAGTCGTTTTGGGGACGGCGGAGCTGGTGGCGATTGGATGCGTCCGCTGCAGCAACTGTGAGCGAGGCCGAGGGTGTCCGCTTGGGATTGCCACGACCGACCCAGAGGTTGCGGCGCGCTTGAGTGCCGAATGGGTACACGAGCGGTTGGTGGCCATGTACAGGAGCTGGAGCACGTACATGCGGAAAGTGCTTGCAGAATTAGCGCTCCCCTCCATCCACGCCCTCTGCGGCCGGCGGGATTTGCTCCGGCATCTCGACCCCCTGGTGAGTCTTTCTGCGGTCGAACACGGAGCACGGCAATGAAAACGTGAGACCCATGCCCCCGGGTTGTGGTTTGCGACCGGTTTCAGAGGTGAGAGCGACACTGAACGCGCGCCGGGTCTTGACGGCGGGCCTTCGCGTGGAGGGCGAACGGGAATCGGAGGGCGGTTGCGGTGTCATAGGTATTATTGGCACGGTGCCGCTGGAAGGGCGCCTCATCATCCGGCCGTGTGCGCAGATGCGTAACCGCGGCAATGGCAAAGGCGGAGGCGTGGCTGCCGTGGGTATCTTTCCAGAGTATCCCACGCATTACGCCCTTCACATTGGGTATCTCGACGAGGGAGTGCGCGGAGCAGTCGAAAGTGACCATGTCACTCCCCACTTTGAGGTGGCCCATGCTGAGCAGCAACCGAGCATGGATGACCACCGCGAGGTGGGCCTAGAAGTGAGGCCCCCGCGCGTATGGCGATATTTTGTTCGGGTCAAATACGGCGTTTTGGAGCATTTCATGCGACAGCACGGCTTCACGGACGCAGAAGCCGCTGAGGACGAATTCGTCTACCAGAACAGTTTCAAGATTAACCTTCGCCACTACGTCCACCCGAAAGCACCCCAGGCATTTGTCCTCTCACACGGACGGAATTTGATGACCCTCAAGGCGGTTGGTTACGCAGAGGACATCGCCCGATACTACTTGTTAGAGGACAAGACCGCTCACGTGTGGATTGGTCACCAGCGTTACCCGACGCGAGGGAGAGTCTGGCACCCCGGCGGGGCCCACCCCTTCGCCGGGCTGCATGAGGCCTTGGTCCACAACGGCGATTTCGCCAACTATCATTCGGTCACCGAGTACTTGCGTCAAAGGGGTATCGTTCCGCTGTTCGTGACCGACACTGAAGTGGCAGCACTGCTCTTTGACCACTACGCGCGTGTACTTGGCTATCCGCTGGAATACGTGATCGAGGCACTGGCACCTACGCCCCAGGGAGATTTTGAACGTTTGCCCAAACGCCTCCAGCGCATCTACCGGACAATTCAAATCGCCCATTTGCACGGCTCCCCGGATGGGCCATGGTTCTTCATTATGGCCCGGGCTGAGCCCGAAAGTGGTGCCCCGCAGCTCATCGGGATCACTGATGTGTCCATGTTGCGACCACAGGTCTTCGCTGTCCAGGTGGGCAAGGAGAGTTTTGGAGCCATCGCCTCGGAGAAGCAGGCCGTAGACGCATTTTTCCAGGAATTATCGGCCACCCGCCTGGATGTCCCTGCCTGCGCCGATCGGTACTGGAACGCCCGTGGAGGAAGCTGTACCGATGGAGGAGCATTTGTGTACACCGTGCACCAGGCAGCAGGGGAAGCCTATTTGGACGTGCGGGACAAGTTCGGACATCCCGTCGACCAACGACGGCAGACACCAACCTCTGCGCGGATGACATTGACGCGCCGCCTCTCTGAGCACCAGGAAGAAAACGTGGGAGCAGTCGCGCCAGAGAGCTGGGTCACCCAAGTTAACTCAGATGCGAAAGTGATGATGGCCGCTCTCTGTGATGGTGGCCCGTCAGAGTTCCAACATACGGTCGCGCGCCTTGGGGACCATTATGGCCCTGAAGGCTGGCGTCATGTGCTTGACCTGTTGACGCTACTCCGCGACCGAAAGTGGGACTACGGCGGAATGCGGCCGTCGGCGGTGATCGCTAGCCTGGACCGAGCCATTGAGCGCACGCTCGAGGCCATTCCCACTACCGCTTCTCTGCCTTCGGGAGACAGGCGTCTTGATTGGTCTTCGGCACGGGGAGGCGGGATTCCTTCGCCCACGCGCGAGACGGCAACCCTGGTCATCAATGCCGCAGGCTTCCCGCCGGACGGCGAAAGGGCCGTCTGCCGAGCCTTGGTGGAAGGGTACTCCCGGGGGTGGAAAGAGTTCATTGTCTACGGCGCCCATGGCGACCGCTTCTTGGGCTGTGGCCTGGGTCCGCGTTCCGACGGCGTGCGAATCGACGTCTACGGCTGTAGCGGCGATTACCTCGGTTCTGGTCTTGATGGGGCGGTCATGTACGTGCATGGGAACGCTCAGGATCAGGTCGGCCAAATCCTAAAGTCAGGCAGACTTGTGATATTCGGCGACGTAGGCCAGACCTTCCTCTATGGGGCCAAGGGCGGGGAGGCCTTTGTGATGGGCAACGCGGCTGGCAGGCCGCTGATCAATGCCGTTGGCAAAATTCGTGCAGTAATCAATGGAACTTGCCTTGACTATTGCGCCGAGAGCTTCATGGCCGGCGACCAGCTCGGTGGCGGGTTTGTGATCATCAATGGCCTGACCTTCGACGAAAAGGGGGCAGTGATTGGCATGGAGCTCAAATACCCCGGCAACAATCTCTTTTCCCTCGCGTCTGGTGGTGCTTGTTATCTCAATGATCCGTACAGCACGGTGTCCGAACACCAGCTCAACGGCGCGACGTTTGTGCCTTTTACCCAGGCGGACTGGGAGGTAATCTACCCCTACCTGAAGACGAATGAGGAACTCTTCGGAATTTCAATTCGGTACGGCCTCCTCGTCGTCGACGGAGTGCTGAAATGGCCCAAAGAAGTGTTCCGCAAAGTGGTCGCAAGCACGGAAACCGGCACGCTTGATTGGTCTTCCCTTACCATCTGAGCTCGGTCCTTTCTCTGCACAAATGAGTTGACTCTTTTGGTTTTGTTTTCTTACATTACCTGCAGATGAGGGGCGGGGTCAAAGCAGTCACCGGCCCGCTCATGGCAGTATGGGCAGCGGCGTGTGGGGCGCGACGGGGTGGGCTCCCAGGAGGGGGGCCATTTCGGGACTTTCCCGGAGGATAGGGATGGGCGAAGGGTACCGTTGCCGGCTTACCACAGGGGCCAAACCAAATGGGAAGAGGTGGCAAGCGTGGTCCCCTGAAGCGAGGTGTGCGGTCGGTCAGAGTCATGGCTTCCGGGCCAGCATAACGTGGAAAGGGTGCATCAGGGGCACCCGGTAGTCCGCGGCTTGATGCTACTGCAACCACGCACCACGGCGACACCATTTCGCCCCCCGCGGGAAAGTGCTCCATTGCGGAAAACGGTATGGCGCTACTGAAAGCCTGGCGGCAAAACTGAGGGCAGCAATTCGGGCTGGGGGTAATATTGACCTAACGTCCCTGAAACCGGTGTTTCGACACGGATTTTTGTGGGGCAGGCCGAAATTGACTCTTCTGTTGAGGGTAGTCCGTATGCACTCAGAGGATCCATTCTTCTCTTCCGATAACTGCTATCTGTCGGCTGCGGGATATGCTAAATATGAGCTCAAAGTGAGAGGTTCCCGCTTTATCGGCCGGACCTGGCCGGTGGACGGCCAAAGCATGGCGGTGGCCCTCCTGGAGGAGGTGCGGCGCGTCTTTCATGATGCGACGCATCATTGCTTTGCCTTTCGCGTCGGCCTGGGTAGGGACATGGTAGTGCGGGCAAACGACGGGGGCGAACCGAGCGGTACTGCGGGCAAGCCCATGCTTCTTGCTCTCGAAAGCAGAGGGCTCACCAATACCATGGTAGTGGTCACTCGCTACTTCGGCGGGGTCAAGCTGAGTACCGGGGGACTGCCACGTGCCTATGGCCAATGTGCTGCGGAGACACTGGAGCGCGCGGGTGTGTCTCGTCGCCTCGTCATGCGGCGACTTGTGCTGAGCGTGCCCTACCCGCTCCACAGTGCGGTGCTTCAGGCGTTGCGACTGGTCCAAGGGGAAGTGCTCACCAGCACGTTTGCCCAGGAAGCCACATTGGTGGTGAGCGTGCCGGCGCACTGGCAGGAAAAGTTCACCCGCCGGGTTGCCGTGCTCTGTGCAGGCAAAGCGACGGTGCGCGAGGCATAGAAACGGAAGGTGGCGGTGTCGATAGCTGGTGTGTTCATAGCTCTGGCGCTGAGCGCCTTCTTCTCCGGCAGCGAGGTGGCGTTTGTTGCTGCCGACCGCCTTCGGTGCGAAATCGCCCTGCGTACCGGCAAGCGAGGAGCCCACCTCGCCTGCGGCTTCGTCCACAACCCCGAACGCTTCATCTTCACCACCCTGGTTGGCAATAACATTGCCACGGTGGTCTTTTCTGCGTTGGCTGCCCTGCTTTTACAGCCACATTTATCGCCGGGAGCGATCATAGTTGCCTCTGCGGCTGTGTTGCTGCTGCTTGGCGAGATTGTGCCCAAGACAGTGCTTCGCGAGCGGGCACAGCGAGCAGTACGGGTGGTGGCCTATCCCTTGCGCTTCTTCGAGCTGCTCTTTTGGCCGGCCAACTATGTCCTGCAGCGGGTGGTGTTGGCTCTGGTGGGACCCAAGGCCGCCGACGCGCGGGCAACCTACGCGCTCTTCTCGCGCAAAGACCTGACGGTGCTGGTGCGCCAGAGTTTTGCTGCCGGCACCATTGCGGAACACGAGCGGGAGATGATTTCGCGCCTGCTGCGTTTGACCGCCCGGCCAGTGCGCGCCATTATGGTGCCGCGCGTGGATGTGGTGGCGCTGCCCATTGAAGCGGGGGTGGAGCAGGCACGACGGCTCTTCAAGCAATCCGGTTACAGCCGCCTGCCGGTCTACCAAGGCTCGCTGGACAACATCAAGGGGGTGGTGCACGTACGCGACCTGTTGAGCACACCCGCCTCGCTGGCCAGCATCATGCGGCAGGTCATCTTTGTGCCGGAGATGAGCTCCTGTTACCGGCTGTTGCTGGAGTTCCGTCGCGCAGGCATGGCCGTGGCTGTGGCGGTGGATGAGTACGGCGGCACTGCCGGAATGGTCACGCTGGAAGATGTGCTGGAGGAGCTGTTTGGCGAGATCGAGGACGAATACGATGAGGGTCAACCGTTATGGCGCCCGCTGTCCGGCGGTGACCTCTGGGTCGACGGCAGACTGGACGTGGAGGAGTTGAGTCACCTTTTGGGGTGGAAGTTCCCCCGCCGTCCGCACAGGACGGTCGCCGGTCTGGTCATTTCCCGCTCTGGGCGCATTCCGCGGCGGGGCGAGGTGGTAGAGGTGGGTCGGTACCAATTTGAGGTGGTGCGGGCAACGCGCAAGCGCATCCTGTCGCTGAGGGTGCACCGTGTGGAGAGAAGCGGGTCAGGAAGGCAGTAGCGGCCTGGACTGAAGGCGCAGCCCTTGGAGTAGGCAGGGGGCCACCGCCCGTTCCTGGCGGCGTCTCTTCTTATCCACTTTGCCCTTGACAGTGTCATTGGTTTTTGCTATATGTAATTACTCACTAGCCCGGCCATGTGCCGGCCCGGTTCCGATGTCGGGGACTGCGCGGCAGAGGTCGCGGGCAATGAAGTGGGTGGCATTACAGAGCTCCGGCAGGAGCGGTGAGGTGCAGAGCCCGTTTGGTGCCCCCCCCGAGGGAGTGCGGGGTGCCACCGGCGGATAGCGTGCGGGGAGCAGAGGCAGAGGCCTGAGTGTGCGGTGCCCTGGGGTGCTGTGCGCTCAGGTCTTTGTGTTTCTGGGCGCAGCCCTCCGGCCTGCCAGTTCACAGGTGGCGAAGGTCAATTGCGCGCGGTGTACTGGTGGTGCAGGAGGACAAGCGATGAAGAGCAGATTTGCGTACCGTGGCGCGGGCTGCCTGGCGGCGGCACTGCTGCGGTGGCTGGCCTGCGGAGACCGGATTGCGGGGGAGAAGAGAAGTACTGTGACCATAATACAAGGCGGGGAGGTGCCCGGCCAGTTGTCGCAGATACCGCTCTCCTCCCACCCCCTAGCAATGGCCGCCCAGGGGATCTGCCAGGCATTCGGCGAGGGAGGCTTTGGCGAGCAGCTTACGCGACGGATCTGTGCCGCAGAAGGTGAAAGGAAGGTCGTCGACCTCACGACCCTTTGTGTGGAGCTGCTCGGGTGGTGCCGGTCGAGTGCAAGCGCTGCCGTGGACACCGCGTTGCTGAGCGGAGCATTGGCTGCCGCTCGGGAGCCAATCGTGCTGTACCCCTACTGGAAGCAGCGAAAGCGGTGGAGCAAAGGGGTTGAGCCTCCCGCCCCGGTGGCAGTTGTGTGGTGTGACCCGAGCTCGCCGGAATCCGATACCGTCGAAGGGTACCTTGTCGGAACGGGCGAGAAGGTGGCGATCAGAGATGGCCAGGCAAGAGAACTGGCAGTCCTCGTGGCTGCCTATCCTGAATTCGGAGGACGGTATGAAAACCTGAGGGTGGCTTCGGGCGGCGAAACCCTGCCGGCCGTGGCGGTGCAGCACGAACGGCTGTGGCAGCTGAAATGGATTCACATCTATGATGACCACGAACCCGACTGGCTAGAACCTCCCGAATTCTATGTGCAGGCCAATTACGGAGGCGGGTGGGAGAAGACCAGCATTACCCCTCCCGTAAACAACACCTCACCGTGGACCTTGAATGGTGTATAGATCCTGGACCTTGGATACTCGAACGCGCAATATGCGAAGTTGGAGGTGTGGGAAGACGACTGGGGGTCTGGTGACGATCTCGTGGAGAAATACTGGGATGGTGGAGGGTACAGTGTCTGGATACCATTGTCAGAGTACGACACACGGTTTGACGGTTGCGGCAGTGGCGACGCGGACGTGAGGGTGCAGGTGGTTCCGAAGGACCCGTCCTAGACCTGCAAAGGTCTGTGGACAGAGGGAGAACGGGCCCGTGTCCTGGTTTGCTTGGGAACGCGGGCCCTTCCCGCTGTGTTAACGACGTCCGAAGAACCGGTCTGGTTTTCTTCGGGTGGCAGAAAGCAAAAACTAAGCGAGCGCCGGGTGCACACCATTAGGCAATCGTTGCTTCCCTCAGCACTCACTCACGGGGCGGCCGCGGCAGTGGCTGTCTTAAGCCTCATGCAGGGACCTTTGCCTGTCCTCGGGCAGGAGGTGGCCTTGAATGTATCCGCCATTGACAGTGCCACCGGTGCCCCCGTAGGCTTTGTGCTCGTCTACGTTGATGAGCGCTGCGTGGGACAGGCCGATTCGTCTGGGACGCTCACCCTGCGCTTGGTCCGCCCGCATCGCTGCGTAACCGTGAAAGCGACAGCTGTTGGCTATCATTCGGCGAGCGAGCGGATCTGTTTGCGAGACGACGAAACGGAACGAGCGTTATGGCTGAGATTGTCCCCCCAGCGGGTCCCGATTCCCGCAGTGAGGGTAGAGGCATCTCGTCCCCTTTTTCTCTCGGTGGAGCCGGCAAAGTTTGCCCTGCGGGGGTCGACTGCTCACCTAGCGCCGCTTTGGCCTGGGGACCCTGTCCGTCTGGCGCAGACGCTGCCGGCAGTGGGTTTTCGCTCCGACTTTTCCTCCTCGTTCTACGCCGCTGGCGCTGACTTCTATCAAGCTGGAACCGTTCCATAACGCTCTTTGTCGTGGGCAGTAGTAATCGGCTGAGCACCACTCCCGCGGCCCAGCCGCCCTCAACACTGAAGCAACTGGCTTCTCAAAACCGTATCGCTCGCCATGTCCCAGATCGGTCCTTGTAAACTGGGAGACTTGGGTTTCTTCGCGGGCAGTGGGGACCGCTCGGCCATTTCTAATCATCGGCCGCCGGCAGATAGGCTGTTGGAGTGAGCGTCCACTTCCAGCCCACGAGACCGGGGACGGTCTGCGTACCCTCTTCAGTCTCCGCGAAAACAGTTATGTTCCGCCGCACTGTACTACGGCAGCCCCCGGTCGGCGAACGGGGTGCCAAAAGCAGACTTGCGAGTCGCGGAGGACTTTCCGCAATGAAGAGCCTGCCTGGGCCCCCACGAACCCCTGGTTTTGTGGTGAGGAAATGGCCCAACAGCCCTGGCGAAACGTGGAGAATGTAACCTCGCTGGAGCTTCTGGTCTAGGCCAGGTGGTTGGAGAATAGCCGCAGGCGTCTGGCGCAGGGCTCTCCAGGACAGCAAGAGATCATCATGTCACCACCGGCCGGTAACACGACCGGGGCCTTTGGCGGGAGGGGTGACCTCCTTACTGCATGGAACACTCTTCGGTGTTCCACGGGTCGTGAAAAAAGGCCTTGATTTTAGCGAAAATTATTGTATATTAGTGAGCGAAATCGCGGGGTGGAGCAGTCTGGTAGCTCGTTGGGCTCATAACCCAAAGGTCGGTGGTTCAAATCCACCCCCCGCTACGAGCAAAGGCAGCTCAAGAGGCTGCCTTTGGCTTTTTTTACCGAAATGGACAGAAAGAAAGCAAAGAAAAAGCTTGCATTCTTTGTGCTTTCTTGTTACATTTAAGCCGCAATTGTTGGTACACCGAAGTACTGATTGTCAGCCCTCTGTTGTGCGCGCAGTAGTGCCGCGGGGGAGGAGGCGAGGGCGCGAAGAACGGGTGGGCGAGATGCTCTCGCGGTCCGCCGAGCGTTCCGAACAGAGCTGCAAGACTCCGGTTGTACTGGTCAGTCTCACTGTTTTGAAAGGGTTCTGCAGCATGGAACAGGGAGTGGTAAAGTGGTTCAACGAGGCCAAGGGGTACGGGTTCATCACCCGGGATTCTGGTGGCGATGTATTTGTGCACTACCGCCAGATTGAAGGGGAAGGATTCCGCAAGCTGAGCGAAGGCCAGCGCGTGCAATTCGACATCATGGAGACCCCGAAAGGCCTGCAGGCCACGAACGTCTCGGTCATCTGACCGCGACAGGATCCCGCACACCCCGACGCCCCTCGCGTCGGGGTTTTTTTCTTTTTGGCCCGTTCCCTCCCCTTGGGCACAAGACTGACAAGGCACCGCGCCTGCGCGTTGGTTCTCACCCCACTGGCAGTCGTTCGGCTCGCGAGCGGAGCCGACAGGCCGCCTCCACGCCTTGTTGCGCACCTGAGATTGCCTCGGGGAGAAGGCCGCGCGGCTGCAATTACGGGCCCGAAAGGACCAGGAGACTCGTTAGCCTTCGTCACTCGGGCCTTGGACGAACAAAAAGTTGTGGCATTTTTGGCCAAAGAGTCTTACCTTTACACGTTCGCGAAAATGAAGCGGCTTGCGCTCTCACGAGGCACCTGAGGAGGGAGACACTATGGCATCACCACTACAAGGACTAAAGCCGGCGCTGCTCTGGCAGCACTTTGACGAGATCAGAAAGATCCCCCACTGCTCTGGGAATGAGAAGGCGCTGGGCGACTATGTGCTGGCGGTGGCTGCCAGGCACGGCCTGGCGGCGGAGAGGGATGAGGTGGGCAACATCGTGGTGCGGAAACCGGCCACACCTGGCCGCGAAGGAGCTGAAACCGTGGTCCTGCAGGGTCATCTGGACATGGTCTGCGAGAAGAATGCCACTGTTCCCCACGACTTTGCCAGAGATCCCATCCAACTGAAGGTCGAGGACGGCTGGGTGAAGGCCGAAGGAACTACGTTGGGTTCAGACAACGGCATTGGCGTGGCCGCGGCGCTCGCAGTCATGCAAGAGACCTCGCTGGTTCATGGGCCGTTGGAGTTCCTCTTTACCGTGGATGAGGAGACTGGGCTCACCGGTGCGCGACACATCAAGCCGGGCTTCCTTTCCGGGAGAAAGTACCTCAACCTGGACAGCGAGGAAGAGGGTGTTTACACCATCGGGTGCGCAGGTGGGGCCGACTCGGTGGTTAAGGTGCCGTTACAGTATGTGGCCACGCCCTCTGGCACCGCGCTCAGGGTGCAGGTAGATGGCCTGCGGGGTGGCCATTCTGGTCTTGACATCAACACTGGCAGGGCCAATGCCCTCAAGGTGCTCACACGGCTGTTGTGGCGGCCGGACGGGTCGTTTGAGTACGCGGTGAGCAAGTGCGGCGGCGGGAACAAGAGGAACGCCATCGCCCGCGAAGCCTGGGCAGAAGTGGTGGTGAGCGCGGACAAGGTGGCCTCCTTCACCGAACAGGTGAACAAGGTTGCTGAGGAGGTCAAGTTTGAGTTTCGCACGGTGGAGCCCGGGCTGCGCGTAACGGTGGAGAGGCTGCCCTCGTTGCCCGAGCGCGTGTTGGCGGCGGGCAGCTGGCAGCGTGTGCTCAACTCCTTGTTTGTGTTGCCGCACGGGGTACTGGCCATGAGCAGGGAGATCGAGGGGTTGGTGGAGACTTCGAATAACGTGGCCACCCTCGCCTGTGAGGAGACCAGGGCGGTCATCCAGATGAGCAGTCGCAGTTCAGTGATGTCGGCGCTGCAGGCGGTGCGCAATCGCCTTAAGGCTTTTGGCGAGCTGGTGGGCGCAGAGATCGAGCAGCCGCCCGGCTACCCCAGCTGGACGCCGAACGTACAGTCGCCACTGTTGGCGCTCATGCAGGAGGTGCACCGGCAGGTGTTCGGCAGGGAGGCGGAGGTGATGGCCGTGCACGCGGGCTTGGAGTGCGGGATCATTGGCGAAAAGTTCCCGGGCATGGACATGATCTCCCTTGGCCCCACGATTCAGCACCCGCATTCGCCCGGAGAACGGGTTGAGATCAAGTCGGTGGAGAGCTTCTGGAAGCTACTCACCGCCGCCCTGGCGAGGCTGGCAGCGGCATAGGGAGAGGCGGCTCCGGTGGCAAGCTACCTCCTCGTACAAGCCAAGGCCTTCCTGTGCTGGGAGTGCCTGCCGGGCCTGGCCGTGCAGCTGGTTGAGGTCCAGGGCCCGGTGTCATACTTCTTTGCCCCCCAGGCGGAGCGGCCAGCCATCGTCGTGTTTGTGCCTCGGCACTCCGACGGCCGGGAGGCACTCTACCTCCTCTTTCATGAGGCGGGTCACTATCTGCACTACCTGGAGCTTGTTGCTCAGGGGCACGCGGGGGACTATTGGCGCATGGTTGACTGCCCTTCTGGCGAGGAGAGGCAGGCGTTCGAACGAGAGGCGTGGCATCGGGGCAGGAGGCTTTTGGCCGAGTTCGTGCAAAAGTATCTGCCCGACCACCAAGAGCTCCTGGTCGGGTACGACGAGTGCGGGCGGCAAAAGGTGGCTTCCTACGCCCCGTTTCACGCGGAGGGGAGTGCGCCGGAAGGCCGCGGACAGTGCGTGAGCGCATGGGCGCGGGTCACCGCCGCGCCGTTTCCGGCCTTCAGGTGGAGCCAGGTCGAACGCCGCGTGACTTAGCGACGCTCAGTGAACCGGATGATGTGCCCATCTGGGTCGACGATCTCGAAGTACCGCCCAAGGCGCGACTCGCGCGGTGTGGTCAGCACATGGGCGTCCTTCTTGGTGCGCAGCTCCGTGTAAGCGTTGTCCAGATCGGCGACGCTAAAGCCGAAGGCGAATCCATGTTTGACCGGGCGCTCGTCAGCGAGCTCTGGTCGCTCAGTCTCAAGGCACAGCTCGATGCCGCCCAGGGCGAGGATGCACAGGTCAGGGTGGCGCATCTTGACTCGTGCCCCCAAAAGGCCCCGGTAAAAGCTCACCGCATCCTCGAGCGACCGTACCGCCAGAAGGATTCGGTCCAAAGAGTCAGGCATTACCGAGCCCTCCTCTGTTGGGTTGCAGTCATGCCGGCGCATGGCTCTTCGCTGCGGCGCCGGCCCTCGCGCCGCCAGGTGGTGCTGCTGGCGGCGGGCCAGGGTCACCGTGTCCTATTCTACGAACTTTGTGGCTCAATGTCAAGCAATTTCTTTGCTCAATGCACAGGCGGGGGTGGACGAGGGACTTCTGCTCGCGAGAAAACTGGATCGATGTGGGCGAGTGGTCACCCCCTGCGTTCCTCTGTGGCACTCCTTGCGCAGGCGGGCAGTGAGCCTCTCCGAATAGAGTGGTGAGGAGACGCAGACATGAGACGAACAACAGCGGTGAGCATTGCTGGCGTAGTGTGCCTGGTCACGGCGCTGGCTGGCCAACAGCGCCCCATGAGCTTTGCCGACCTCTTTCGCATCTCGCACGTGGCCAGTCCGCGCCTGTCCCCGGACGGTCATTGGGTGCTCTTTGTGCAGGCCCGGGCCGATTGGGACAAGAATGCCCGCATCTCTCACCTCTGGCGTGTGGGTACTTCCCAGGGACAGGCGGTGCAGATGACGCGCGGTGACAAGAGCTGCACGCAACCGCGCTGGAGTCCAGATGGCACCCTCATCTCCTTCCTCAGCGCCCGTGAGGACAAGGCCCAGGTGTACCTCATGCGCGGCGATGGCGGCGAGGCCTGGCAACTGACCTCGCACACCACAGCCGTGGACAGCTATGACTGGTCTCCAGACGGTGGGCACATCTACTTCACTGCGGCTGATCCCCTGCCTGAGGCGGTCGAGAAACGGCGCAAGGAAAAGGATGACGCCTATCTCTACAGGCAGACAGAGACGAACGTGCACCTGTGGGAATTCGACCTCCGGCGTAATGCGGAGCGGCGCCTCACCGCGGGCAGCTTGTCTGTGCGCACCTGGGCACTTGCGCCGGACGGGCGCACCATCGCCTTCATCGCTGCACCGACTCCCCTCGTGGACGACGACCCCCAGAGCGAGATCTACCTGCTGCGGCTGGACTCCCTCACGGTGCGCCGGTTGACCAGAAACCAGGCCATCGAGCGGCGGCTGGCGTGGCGGCCAGACGGCGCCGCCCTCACTTTCCAGTCCGATGCCAACGAAAACCTGGAGACGTACTACCAGGACTCGATCTTTTTGCTGGACATCCGCACGGGCGAAGTGAAGGATCTCTTGCCCGGCTTCCGTTGGCAGGTGCTCGAGCACTTCTGGGGCGGGAAAAAGATGGACACCATCTACTTTACCGCCAACATGGGGGTGACCACTCAGCTCTTCTCCCTCAACCCGGCCAGTGGCGTGTGGCGACAGTTGACGGACGCAGCCGGGGTGATCAGCGGATTGCACTATGTGCCTGCGCTGGGGCGACTGGTGTGCACGCGTTCGGACCCTTACCAGCCACACGACGTCTACCTTGCAGAGCTGCCGGGTCTGGGGTTCCAGCGGCTCACGCGCCAAAATCCTCTCGTGGACTCCCTGGCCCTGGCGCGCTATCAGGTCCTCAAGTTGCCCAGCTACGACGGCAGCACCGCAGAAGGAATTCTCATTACCCCGCCTGACTATGACCCGGGCAGGAGCTACCCCTTGATCCTGCAGATCCACGGCGGGCCCGAGACTTCGTATCAGCTGGTCTTCTCCACAAGCTGGGCTACCTACCCCCATGTGCTCGCCGGCAAAGGGTACGTGCTGCTCCAGCCAAACTACCGTGGCTCCACCGGCTACGGCGACGACTGGATGCGGGCGATCATCGGCCACTATTTTGAGCGGGATGTCGACGACCTGCTGAGCGGCGTGGACTATTTGGTGGAGCGCGGCATAGTCCACCCGGAGAGCCTGGCCGTGCATGGATGGAGTGCTGGAGGGCATCTGACCAACTGGCTCATCACCCACACCCAGCGCTTTCGCTGTGCCTCTTCCGGCGCCGGCTGTGCGAACTGGTTCAGTTTCTACGCCCAAACCGACATGCAGTACATCCGCGAGATCTGGCACGCATCTTCTCCCTACGAAGCGCTCGACTTCTGGCTCAGCAAGTCGCCTGTGCGCTATGCTGCTGCGGCGCGCACGCCCACCTTGCTCTTCTGGGGAGAGAATGACCGCAGGGTGCCATTCCCCCAGGGTCAGGAGATGTACCAGGCGTTGCGTTATTTCGGCTGTCCGGTGGAGATGGTGGTGTTCCCTCGGGCAGGGCACGGACCTGGGGAGCTGCGTCATCAGCTGTACAAGGTGAAGAAGGAATTCGCGTGGTTCGAGCATCACTTGAGGGGAAAGGAGATGCCGGCCTCATTGGAGAGAATCGAATAGCCTTTCGCTGGACCAGGAAGGAGGGACAAACAATGGAGCGAGTGAGTAGCAAGTGGTTTGGGCTCGGCAGCGTGCTGTTGGCGCTGGTGGTGCTGTTTGCTTCTTGCGGGAAACCACCAGAGGCCGACTTGCAGGCTAAGGCGGCGGAGGTGGACAGTGTGTGGGTCAAGGGGCTGAAGGTCTCGCGCAACTACGACAGCCTGCGCACGGTGCAGATGACGCTGGCTCGTCGGTACACCGAAGGAGTGCGACTGGCAAAGGTCGAGGGGGAAGATCTTCTGGCCCTCGGTTCACTCTATCAGGTGCTGGGGGAGTACGGCAAGGAGCAACAGGCTCTGGAAAAGTACCTGGCCGTCGGTGGACCCCAGGACAGCCTGGCGGCAATCCGGCTGCTGCAAAGCTACCTGTACGCGGACAGCCTGGGGAAGGCCGAGGAGTTTGCTCAGGAGCAAATGCTTGCGCTTGGGCTACGGCCGGACTTTGGCCAATGCCTGGGCCTTGCTTCCGGTTTCTTCGACGCGGGCCATTTGGAGAAGGCAGAACAGTGGGTCGACGCGGCCCTTGAGCGGGCCCCCGCTGAACAGAGGTATGCGGCCGTAAGCTTCAAGGCGGAGGTGGCCGCTGCGCGAGGAGAGATGCCCCGTGCCTTGAGCCTCCTCAAGGAGGAGATTGCCGCGGCAAAGGGTGATGAGCGCGCTGCCGGCTACTTGCGAGCCACCCAGACCAGGCTGGAGCTCGTGGGCAAGAAGGCGCCGGCTTTTTTCGCCAGCCAGTGGCTGGGTGGGCAACCACAGACCATGAGCAGCTTGCGCGGCAAGGTGGTTCTGCTGGACTTCTGGGCGCCCTGGTGCGGTCCCTGTCGTGCAACCTTCCCTCATCTGAAGAAGTGGTACGCCGACTACCACGAGCAAGGACTGGAAATCATTGGCTTGACAAAGTACTACGGTCGCTTCAATCAGCTGGGGCAGAACCTCACCGGGTTGTCCCCGGCAGAGGAGCTGGAATGGATCAAGAAATTCAAGGCTCACCACGAGATCCCCTTCCCCTATGCCATCGCGGACGCCGAGCAGGCCAAGGTCAACTTTGACGCCTATGGCGTAAAGGCCATTCCCACGGTCGCAGTCATCGACAAACAGGGAGTGGTACGCTTGGTCCTGGTGGGCTCGGGCGAGAACCAGGCCAAGAAGATCGAGGACAAGATCAAGGAGTTGTTGCAGGAGTAGCCCCAGAGAATTCGCGGGGTGTGCGGCAGCGAACCGTGGCCGCACACCCCTTTTTGCCGATGGCCGCTTCTTTCCCTGGAAAAGAAGTCAAAGGGCTGCAGCCATCACTCTCTCTTTTCCTTCAGGTCTATCTGCCCATTGCCTCTTTCCACGGTTCCAGCACAAAATTGTCCTTGAACGACCCCAAGGCGCGGATCTGGTAGGAGCTATAGGCTGCGTCGCTCTGCGCCAGGGCAAAGCAGCTGGAACTGTAGCCAGAACAGTACCGGTTGTATGCTCCCACAATCTTGTTCATAATGCCCGGGCCATTGTCGGGGTTTTCGCGGGCCTCAAGGTAGCAGAAGTAGAAGTGCATGAAGCCGTAGTACAGCGTGCTGGAGATGGAGCAGTACCCCTTGCTGTCGAAAAAGTTCTTGTTCAGAAGCACTGTTTCATCGAAAGAGGAGCGAGCCAACTGGGTGATTCCCCAGTCGTCCAATTTGTTGTAAGAACCACCGCTGACGATGACGAAGAACCAGTCTTTGTAGCGCAGAGAGTGCTGCCACTTGCTCTCCTGCCAGGCCAATGCTTTCAAGGCGCGGAGGAACAGAGTTCGCTCTGTGCCCTGGAGCACGTCGCCAAAGTCCGCGAGGAGTGTTTCGCCTATGGTGGTGATGAGAGTGTCGACGGCCCGGTAGTAGGCGCGGCGTTGCGCGGGATCCTGCCATTGTTCCGGCGTTAAGGCAAAATCCAGCTCGATCATCCCCTTGCACTCGGTGGTAATGTCTGCCCAGGCAGGGCCCCGCTCGGCTCTGATTTCCGGCCGCAGGAGCCAGCGGTCAAAGAGTCCGTGCACCCTGGTCTTACTCCCTATCCCTTCGGCGGCCAGGTCGCCTGCGGGGAGCGCCAGAGCGTCATCCCGCCAAGAGCCCGAAAAATCGCGCAGCCAGCCGCTGGCTGGTTCATTGAGCCATGGTGTTGGTTCGGCGCGGGCCGCAGCAACCACCTCCTCGTGGGGCCTCGCGCGCACACCTTCACCACGGCGCGATGCTGCGCAGGCCAAAAAAAGCAAGAGCCCCAAGGTGCTCGCCAGTACTCGCCGCCAACAAGCAATCCTCACCTCCACCGTTTTTTGCCTCCTTGCTTTGTTGCCTTGCAGTGGCTGCGCCCGCGCTTTCGCCGAGCATTGGAGTTGGGGCGACACAAGGCCCACGAACCGACTCGGAATGGGCTGGTCGCCACCATGGTGTTCAGGGCTCGCTCAATGGCTTATGCCGAAGCTGAACAAGTGCACGCTGCTGAACAAGCCAAATTCTTGAAAGGCATAATCGATGCGCATAGTGGAGGTGCCCACCGTCTGGCGCAGCCCTATGCCGGCGGTGAGCCCGCGCTCGTCATAGTTGCCCAGGTACCCAAGGCGCACGATGAGCGTCTCGCGCAGCGTGTACTCTGCCCCAATCTTGAGCTTCTCTTTGAAATCGCGCGGGTGGCGCGACTCGAAGCCAAGGGTGAGGTCATGCACGCGAGGGTCGGAAAGCACGAACGAGAGCGGATTCACGCTGAGGGCAAAGCTCACGGCGAAAGGCAAGGGAAATTTTTCGCTTTCGTAGCGGATCTCGCGCGAGACGTTTTGGATGGCCGCGCCGAAGCGGATGCCGTGGTAGGCAAAGTCATACACTGCCCCCACGTCCACTGCCGGTTCGCCGTGCGCGTAGGACTTTTGCCCGATAAGCAAGTTCGGGTCATTGACGTCAGCGCCGGCGGTGGCCACACAGGCGTCGCCAAGGTCCTGGAAGGCGTATTTGAGGTGGACGCCGTAGGAGAAACGGTCGCTCACCCGCTGGGCAAAGGCGATCCCCACTGACCACGCCGTGGGCGAGAATACACCGGTGTCGATGAAGCCATGCTCATTGTCGGCGCGGCGCGTGCCGTAGAACTCGCCATAGTCCATCACGATGGCATCGAGGCACAGTGTACCCAGACGTGGCAGGCTCAGAGCGGCCGCCGCCGAGGTGTGGTTGATGTCGGCGATCCCTTTGGTGTAATTGAGCGCGACATCCACCCGGTTGTCGATCCACGCCAGGCCGGCGGGATTCCAGAAGGCGGCGTTTGCCGTGCGCGCCACGGCCACGCCCAAAGCCCCACGCCCCACCGCCTCGGCGGAGATGGGATTCTCCAGGAAGCGAAACCCCACTTGTCCTTTCTTGATGATCTGGCTGTGCGCTGGCACCACTGCCACAAATGCCACCATGGTCAGTAGCGCCACTCCACGGTATTTCATGGCCTTCTCCTTGCGTTAGGAGCCCCAAAGGGTTAACGTACGAGCACGAATTTGACGAACTGATCTGGGAGACGCTGGCCGTCCACGTCCTCTGCCTCGGTGACGGCCAGCACATAGATGCCGCTTGTCACATACTGGTTGGCGTCAGTGCGCTGGTCCCACACCTCTTGGTCGGTGCCAAAGTGATCGATGCTGGTGATCTGGTCCCCGGTCTCAGTGAAGACGCGCAGCTTGCATTTGTAAGGCAGTTGCGTGAACAGGATGCGGTCGGGTGCACCAGGGAAGCCCAGGCCTCCGGCTCTGATGGTGGCCGGATTCGGTACCACCCGCACCCGCTGCGTGGTTGCCAGGCCCGCCTTGAACGGGATCGCCGGCATCGCCGAGCGGTTGGCAAAACGGGAACTCTCCAACTTATGCCCTGGGAAGAGTCCATCACGGTTCTGGGTGCCATCGTCCACGGCGGTGACGGCATAGTAGTAACTCACCCCGCGCGTCACCGCGGTGTCGATAAAGGTGGTCTGGTTGCGATTAGTGGTTTCGTACACAAGTTGCCAGCGCTCACCACTGTAAGCGTCCTGTGGATCACCCACGAAGGAGGCCCCCTTCTTGCAGTACACCCGCCAGGCGTACCAGTCATCAACACCAGTGTCCGGGTCCTTGAAGTACGAGGGATCCGGGTAGGACCATTTCACCACCACTCTGTCGGCGTCGCTTATGACCTCCAGGTCAGGAGGCGGAGGGGGATCGGGTATGTCCAGCCCGCGGCTCCAGGCCCAGTAGGCCCGGTCCAGAACCTTGAACAGCGAGTCGCGGCCGCTGAGCACCCACTGGTTCTTCTCCTGGTCAGACATTGTCCCTCTGAACCAGGCCCTGCCAATGCTGTCGGCCATCTCCCAGGAGAGCGAGCCGACGCCAATGGCGTAGACCACGGTGATCGAGTCATAGCGCCCGAGGGCTGCGTTCTTGCTGAGCTGATAGGGCCCCACGGTGATGAAGCGCATGGGCCCTTTCTCTGGGCTAGTTGCCCACCCCTCGGTGATGATGTCCTTGGGGAACTTGCCGCGGCTGTCGTGGCCGATGTAGGTGTCGCGCAGGCCAAAGTCCCGGCGCCCCCAGAGGTCCTTGACAATCCCCGCATGCGGCATGGCATAAGGCTGAGTGGGATCGTCCGCAGGGTTGGCGGGCGAGCTGCAGGCATAGAGGAGCGTGTAACCTGGCACCTGTGGCGACATCAGGTGGCCAGTGGTGCGATCTGGGTCGCCGGTGTGGTCTCTGCTTCCATTGGGGTAAGCGGCAGTACCGCCGAGGGTCGAGTCCCAGTAGTAGGCCACTTTCAGCGTGTCGCGCGGCCGACCAGTAACCAGCTGGCTCTTGCGCGCAAACCAGCTATCCAGGTCGTCCTCCCCCTCGTAGGCAAAGTGGCCGAACACCTCATACTCCCCGGCCTTTGAGGGCCCGAAGCTGAAGGCTACCGGCCACCATAGGCGGATAGCCTGGTCGGGGAAAAAGTCCTCAGGCCCGGGGTTCTCGAGGGGACGCCTGGTCTCGCCGGTGAACTTGTAGGTCCCCTTCCAGATGATGTAGTCCTGGTGATTGGGGTTGCTGAAGGCGTACACCTCCACGTGCGTGCGGATGCCCCAGAAGGGGAGGATATCCTCCCAAATGGCGGCGATGTCCGGCTTCAGCTTCGGGTCCACCTGCCAGCGGTACTCGCGGTACAGAGGAACGCCGTCCACAGTCACGTAGGGCGGACGGTAGCGCCGTATCTCCTGCGACCAGTCGTTGATCCCGTTGCTTACGAACGGCGTGGGGATAATCTTGCGGTTCCCCTTCTGGTCAACACAGCCGTTGTCGTCCAGGCAGATGGGGTTGAAGATCTGATACAGAAGCTGGGAGTGCCACTGGTCTTGGGGATAGAAAAATATCTCGGTCTTTTCCGGGCCGGTGCCGGTGAGCATCCAGCTGTACTGGGTGGTGAACTGTCCCTCACCGTTGAGCTTCTTCATGTCCAGTTTGATAGCGTTTACGTCGATGAAGAGCGGCGGGCCGTTGTAATCCTTTTGCGGCCATGAGGAAGTAGCCCCGACGCTCAACACCAGCGCCGCCAGCCCTACATGCAACAGTTGTCGCCTCATCTGCGCTTCTCCCACTTGGTTAAACCATGGGCAGGAAACCGCCCTTGTTCATAGACCTGGTGATCGCACAATCAGCACTTTGCCTGAAACCCCGCCCGTTCCCGCCAGCGCCCGAAGGACGTAGAGACCACTGGAAAGCCCGGCAACGTCAAAGGTCGCCCACCCCTCCTCCTGTGCACTTGACCAGGCAGCCTCGCGCACTGTTCTGCCGCAGGCGTCGTAGAGCCGCAGGGTCACTGCCTGCGCTCCCGCCATGCGGCAGGAGACCTTCAGCCAGGTCGTGCAAGGGTGGGGAAAACAGTACAACTCTGCCTTCGTTGGCGAGGGTGGGCCGGTTTGCACCGCCGTGGAGGCGAGCAGCGCGCGGCCAACAACTCTCATGAGCACCTGCTGCCCTTCTACCACGTCTTGCCCCAGTGCCCATACGATCGCGCCCCCCAACTGCTGCGAGCGCACGTAGGCGTACTTGAGCCCCACCGAGGCGGTGTCGTCAAAACTCAAGAGTCGCGTACCGCTGGGACTGGTGAGGTATGGCACTTTGGCGACCTCGTCCCAGTGGAACGCCCAGGTGGAGAGGTAACTGGTGACCACCTGACTGTACCACACCTCTGTCCCGCCGGTGCTTGATCCGTAAAGGCGCGTCGCGTTGAAAAGCCTCCCGTACAGGGGGATGCCGACCAGCAGTTTCTGCCGCGGCACACCTTGGGACAGGAGGTAGAGCACTGCGTCATGCACCGAGCCGCATGGGTCAGCGGCGGAACTGTACAGGGGGGCATTGTGACCTGCGTGCGCGGTCCAGCTGCCGTGAAAGTCGTAAGTCATACAGCCGATCCAGTCCAAGGAGGAGAGGCCGACAAAGTCGTACCTACTGCCTGACCACGCGCCGGCGGGCACCGCCATGGAGAGCGAGGTGGGCCATCCCAGGGTATGCAGCGCTTGCCGCAGCTCCGTGACCCAGGCAGTGAGGTTGCCGCGATCTGCAGCGCTGGGGTATTCCCCGTCGATGTCCACCCCATCGTAACCGGCACTCAGGCACAGGTCTTTGACCGCAGTGGTGAATCGGGCTCTTCTTGCTGGGTCTGCGGCCATGGGGGCAAAATTGTCCGACTGGCCCCAACCGCCGAGCGCGAGGATAGCCCTCTTGCCGGCGGCGTGTACGGCAGCGACAAACCCTGAGGCATCAAAATCGCTGCACGTGGCTATGCTCCCATCGCCAGTGGGCCAGGCAAAGGCGTGCGCCACGTGGGTCAGGCAGCCAAAGTCGACGGCCTCAGGTGGAAAGGATGGCCGCACCCAGGCTGGATAGTAGCCCACTACCCGCAGCGGCCAGGCCTGAGCAGTGCCGCACAGGAACACAAGACAAAGACACATTTGCCCGACATGGGCTCGTGGCAACGGCATTGGTCAGATCACAGATTGATGCGCAAGCCCAGGAGCACACGGCGGGGATTAAGGAACAGCGGCGCCGTAAACCAGCCGATGTCGATATAGTCCTCGTCCCACTCGCCCAACTTGTCGTTGCCGTGCTGATCGCCGCTCTCAAAGGGCAAATGCAGCGAGTTCTTGTAGCGGTCAAACTGCGCTGTGCTCATGTTCTGGAACGACAGTCGCTTCTGGTTGAAGAGGTTCTGCACAGTGGCCACCAGCTCAATGTTCACGCCACCCAGACGGATCATCTTGGCGGCCCTGAGCGCAGCATTGGAATAGTCAACCACCTCGATGCGCTGCTGCTTCTCCTCCGGCTCCTGGGGATTGATGATCTGCCGCCCGCCGTCCTGCCACTCGAAGAAGAAGTTAACATAGATGCCGCTCAGCGGCCAGAGGCCCCACAGACGTGGACCCCAGTTCATGGGCGTGTGCAGGTTCACATTGGCGTGCGCCAACGGCCGCGGATCGGTGGTGACGATGTTCGGCCAGCGCTGCTCCTCAGCAGCCCGGAGGCGATTTTCGTACACGTAAGCGAGGCCTGTCCGGCCCGTGGTCTGCAGCCGGTACTCATAGTTGCCCCAGAAGGTGAGGAAACGCCCAACCCGCTTCTCCAGGCGCAGTTCCGCTCCCCGGATGTCCTTGTAGAAATCCGGAAAGTACTTCTGCACCGTCTGTTCTTCCCAATAGTCCACATAGGAGCGCGACAGGGGTTCGTCCTTTACGTCCTTGTAATAAAAGGTGACGTTAAACAAAAAGTCCTTCCAGAAGTTCTGCTCATAGCCAAACTCGTAGGCAACCGTGCGCGCCATCGTCAGGTCGGGACAGGGCACATTGGTGGCACCAGGCATGACCGCCTGGTTGTAGAGGAACGTCGGGTTGGGCCGCTGGTAGAAGTGACCGTAGTTGAAATAGAGCTTGCTGTTGACGGTGATGGGGAAAGAGACCCCGATCCGAGGCGAAAACTTGAGCTGCGTTTTGACCTCGGTTGTTGGCCAGCCGGGTGGCTGGTCAAGCATCTCGCGGAACTTGACCCATTTTTCCCAGGAGCCGAACTTGCCTGGCAGGTACTGGTAGACGAGGTTGAAAAAGTTGGCATAGTCCGGATCCAGCGGGTGGGTCACCAGGTAGGCTTTCTTGTTCGGGTTGAAGTAATCGGCGCGCACGCCAATGGTCGCAATCATCCCCTGGAACTCTAGCTTGTCCTGCACATAGGCGCCGATCTCCAGCGGTTTGGTCGTGTAGTATTGCCAGGTATCAGGTGTCCAGCTCTGCTCCGACTGCAGCCAGGTACCGGAGTTGACGAAGATGTGATTGTAATCCACACTCACGCCGGTCTCAATCTGGTGGTGTCGCCCGAGCTGGGCGGTGAGGTCTACCTTGAGATTGGCCGCCCAGGAGTAGGAGGAATCGGCGGCCTGCAGCCCCCCGTAGAGCCAGAAGATGTTGGTGATGTCGGTCAGCCAGTTGGTGGAGCCGTTAGGTGTGCCCTTGGAGGGCACATCAAGCACCCGGTAGGTGCTGTCCAGCATGAACCAGGCGTCGGCGCGGGAGGTGTCCAAGGCGAAGGGTGTGAGTTTGCTGTCGGTGTAGCCCACCTGCAGGTCAACGGTGTAGAAGGCCTTGGCAGAGAGGGCGTGGGTGAGTTTGGCCCCACCAACGAGCAGGCGTTTGTCGTAGAACTGCAGCCGGCTCTTGTTGAACATCTGCACAAAACCGTTGCTGCCACCAAGGAGCGCCGCCTGTTGAGCCACCGAGGCTTCGGTGCTGCTGAGGAAGTTGAAGCGGCTGGAGTTGTCGATGAGTGCGCCTCCGAAGGTGCTTGGCCTGCCGGCGGTAAGGGTGTTCACCTCGGCGTACATGCTGTTCAGCGACAACTTCATGCTGGGGCTCAGGGTCGTGGTCAGCTTGAGCTGACCGTTCCAGTCCACATAGTTGTTGCGCGGTCCCAGGGGGAAGGCAAACTGCGTGTCCTCGTACTTGAAGCCGGCCAAGAAGGTGGTGCGGCCGAGGAAGGCTCCCAGCACAGGCAATCCCCCGCCAGGCACGGGGCCAGTGAGGGTGCCTTCCACAAACACATCAGGCTTGTCTGCGAACTGGTACTGGGGGTGCTGGCGTTTCCACAAGGCCAGCTTCTGCTCTGGGGTCAGACGGGCAGTCCGTGGGATGCCAATGGCCTCGTAGTTGCTCTTACCTTCGTTTTTGTGCTGCCAGCCGCGGAAATAGCGGAGTTCTTCCGGGACGGTGGTGTCGCCCATGGTCCCCTTCCAGGCGTAGCCACGCTCGCTGGTATCGGCAAAAACGCGGTAAATCCAGGACTCGTCGCTCCAGGGGTTGACCCCGAAGAACTTCTTTTGGCCGCCGGGGGTGGCGTCCAGGCGGAGGGAGAGGGAGTAGCGGTCTCGCCGCCCCTCTTTGGTGACCACATTTACCAGTCCTGAGCGGAAGCCGCCGTACTTGGCCTGGAAGCCACCCGTGAGCACCTGCAGCTCTTCCACCGAGGTGGAGTTGAGCGCGAGGTAAGAGTTCTCCGAGCGCGGGTCGCGCAGCGAAATGCCGTCGATGCGCACGTCGGTCTCACGGATGCTGCCGCCACGGATACTCAACCCGTGCCCGTCATTGTCCGCCACGAGCTGCACGCCCTTGATCTTGTTGACGAACTCGTCCACGCGCATGACCGGCGTCTCCGCCAGTCGCTCGGTGAGGATGATCTCTTGGGTACCAGCCACGTCGGCGCGGATGGGTTCCCGCTCGGCCACAACCTCAATGGCCCCCATTTCCAAGACCTGGGTGGCGAGGGCAAAATCCACGGTGGTGGTACGATCCAGGTTGACGCGCACCTGCTGTTTAACCACCGGGCCGTAGCCCATCATCGAGGCTCTAATGTTATAGGTGCCAGGGGGGACGTTGAGGATCACAAAGTAGCCTTCGCGGTCGGCCGCAGCTCCGAGCTTGACTTCCAAGGGCACCACCTTGTCCGCCTGCCAGATACTCTCCACGACCACATTAGCCCCAGGGAGTGCCTCCCCGGTCTGCACGTCATACACCTTGCCGGCGATCTTGCCATTGGCCGCCCATATGGTTGCAGGTATGGCGGCAAATGAGCAGAGGACAAGCAGTGTGCACGGTAGGATTCGGCACTGGTAGAGTGTGCAGCGCGCCATGCTCTCTCCCTCCACGCTATGGGGCAGGTTGTGATGCCTGCCGGTCTGCTCCCTGCGAGGGTACGGTCGGTGCATGGTTGGCAGCGCCGCACACCGGGCGATGGGGCGGTGCGCACGACCCGCATGCGGCCTCCCTTGGCAAGCAGACGCGGGCTACACCTCACGACCTGCCACCCCAGGATGACTTGCTCCTCAAAAGGTACACGTTGACGTATTAATATACGCACCATAGAGGCACAAGTCAAGTGTTTTCTTCGCGCCGTGCGCTGATTTTGTTTCTGACTTCGTAGGCCGGACCAAGGGCCGGGCGTTCTTTTTTCTTGCAAAGGAAGCGGGCTTTTCATATATTCCACGGCGTATTTTACCCGTTGCCAGAGATGGAAGAGGTCGACGGACATGGGTACTCAGACCGTGCTGGCGCTTGACCTTGGGGGTACCAAGCTTGCTGCAGCCATTTTCAGCGAAGAGGGGCAGCCTGTGCACAAGGAGGTCGCCCTCCTGGAGAACAGGGTGGGCAGCCAAGTGGGGGAACTCGTGTGCGGGCAGATCATGCGCCTCTTTGGGGTGGCGGAGGCCCAGGGCTATTCGGTGCGGGCGCTGGGGGTGTCGGTGCCGGGCATCGCCCACAGCGAGAGTGGGAGGGTCTGGGCGCCGAATATTCCCGGGTGGGAAGACTATCCCCTCAGGGATGAGATCCAGGCGAAGGTGGCAGCGCGGGGGGTGACAGTGACCATCGACAGCGACCGGGCCGCCTACATTCTGGGGGAGACATGGCAAGGGGCAGCCAAAGGGTGTCGGCATGCCATCTTCCTGGCGGTGGGCACAGGCATCGGCGCCGGCATCCTGGTCGATGGCCAAGTGCTGCGAGGCTCACGCGACATCGCCGGGGCAATCGGCTGGATGGCGCTGTCCAGGCCATATCGCCCGGCGTACAAGGCCTGCGGCTGCTTCGAGTACTATGCCTCCGGTGCGGGCATCGCCAGACTGACCAGGGAGCTGCTGGCCGGCGAGGAGGGCTACCAGGGCCGTCTGCGGGCCAAGGCTGCCGAACAGCTGACCGCACCGGAGGTGTTTGCCGCGTATGAGGCAGGGGATCTGCTGGCCGCGCGGGTCTTTGACGAATGCGTGGCCTTTTGGGGCATGGCAGTGGCCAACCTGGTGAGCCTGTTCAACCCGGAGTGCATTGTGTTCGGCGGCGGCGTGTTTGGGCCTGCGCTGCAGTTTCTGGATCGGATTGCGGCCGAAGCCCGCCTGTGGGCGCAACCCATCAGTATCACCCAAGTGCGCCTGGTCCCTTCCGCGCTGGGCGGCGAAGCTGGCCTGTACGGAGCCGCCCGTTTGGCTTGGAATGCTGCTTTGGAGAAAACCACTGCGAGGACCACATGAGCTATCGTCGTTCGCAGGTCTTTGCCGCCTCGTGCATGGGCATGCTCATGTTCGGCATCGTGCTCACGACTTTGGGCGCGATACTTCCGGAGGTCATCCCCAGGTTCGGGATGGACAAGAGCGCAGCCGGTTCCCTCATGACGCTACTGTCCTTCGGTATTCTCAGCGGTTCGCTGGTGTTTGGCCCCATCGCTGACCGCTACGGGTACAAAGTGCTGTTGGCCCTGTGCACTGGCTTACTGCTGGTGGGGTTTGAGGGGATCGCCCTGGCCCCAAGCGTGCCGGTCTTGCGCGTGTTTGTGTTCCTCATGGGCCTTGGGGGTGGGGTGATCAACGGCGGGACCAATGCGCTCGTGGCCGACATCGCGGAAGAGGGGCGGGGTGCCGGCCTCAACCTGCTCGGAGTGTTTTTCGGCCTGGGGGCCATGGGCGTGCCCTTGCTCCTGGGAGGACTCGGCGCGCGGAGCTCCTATCAGTGGATCATTGGCATCGTCGGTGCGGCAGTGTTGCTTCCCTTGGCCTTCATTCTTGCTATCCCCTTTCCAAAGCCGAAGCAGGAGCAGGGCTTCCCAATACGGCTGGGGCTGCGCCTGCTCGGCCAGCCCACCCTGCTCCTCTTGGGTAGCATGTTGTTTTTTCAGAGTGGGATGGAGATCACCACCGGGAGTTGGAGCGCGGTCTTTTTGCAGGAGACGCTCGGCGTGGCTCAGAGCAGGGCCGTGCTGTATTTGAGCTTCTACTGGCTGGGTTTGGTGACGACCCGGCTGGTGCTGGGGTTCTTGCTAAAGCCTGCGCAGCGCCTCCTGGTCATGCGCCTAGCGCTGGTTACTGCCATGGCCGGGGCGCTGCTGACGCTGCGTTCTTCGAGCACCGGGCTGGCGGTAGTGGGCCTGCTCTTGGTGGGCGCAGGTTTTGCCGGCATCTTCCCCATCGTGCTCAGCTTTGTGGGAGATACTTATCCGGTGCTCTCAGGCACGGCCTTCAGCATCGCCTTTGTCATGGCGCTCACCGGCGGCATGACTCTGCCTGCGCTGGCAGGAGTCATCGGCGATGCGTACGGCCTGCGGACCTCCTTCGTGCTCATTCCCGTGGGCCTGGTCTGTGTGGCCATTCTGCTCACTGTGGCGAGGGCTCGTCTTTCTCCGCGCACTGGGCGATGAAATGTGAGGACTCGACTATGTTGGCGGACATCTGGCTTGCGCATGCACGGAAACTAATCGACGACATTGCCGCCACTCAACGGGACAACGTGGCCAAGGCGGCAGAGATCATGGCGCAATCGATCGCCGCGGGCCGATGGGTGCACACCTTCGGCTGCGGTCACGCCACCCTGCCGGTGGAGGAGATGTATCCGCGCATCGGCGGCTTCGTGGGCTTTCACCCGATGATCGAGCTGCCCCTCTCCTTTTTCACCCACATCGTGGGAGAGATGGGCGTCCACCAGTTCGTCTTCCTGGAGCGGGTGGAGGGCTACGGCAAGGAGATCATGAAGAGCTACTCCTTTGACCCGCGCGACACCATGTGGATCTTTTCCCATTCGGGCATCAACAACGTCAATATAGACATCGCCCTGGAGGCGAAGCGGTTGGGGATGAAGGTGGTGGCCACCGGCTCGGCCCAGGCCTTCAAAGATGCACCCACGCGCCACTCCTCCGGCAAGAAGATCTTTGAGATCGCCGACGTGGTAGTCGATACGTGCGTGCCGGCCCGCGACGCCGTGGTCCCGCTGAAAAATCACGTGGACAACATCGGGCCGATCTCTACCATCGCCTTCACTACTGCGGTGTGGATGGTCATCACCACGGTGGCGGAGATTCTGGTAGAGAAGGGGGAGCGGCTCTACATTCATCCATCGCACAATGTCCCAGGGGACACCACCGCGCGCGAGCGACTGAGCGCCGCCTTGGCCGAGTACAAACGGCGAATTGCCGGCGTTTAGGCCCGGCCGGGCAGGCTGATGGGTGACGTGGCGTGGGCTCCAGGATCTCTCCGTCCGGACCAGGAGGGACTCTGTCGCTATTGATCCGGCCTCAAGCGGGTAAGGGTCATGCGGCCAGATGTTCCTCCTCTGCCCAGAAGCAGATCTCTCCCCTGACGATGGTCGCCCATACGTCCCCATTCGGGTCAAGGAGCACCAGGTCGGCGTCCTTTCCTACCGCGACTTCGCCCTTCTGCTCAAGCCCCAGGAGGCGGGCAGGGTTGGCCGAGGCCGCATCAATTGCCTGTTTCAGCGAGCAGCCGGTGAATTGCTGGAGCCGCTGCACAAGCCGGACCAGGCCCATGGCGGTACCAATGAGTGTCCCGTCCAGGTAGCGGGCAACCCCCCGTCGTGATTCGTATTCCTTGCCGTTGTAAAGATACCTCCCGTCCGGCAGGCCGATTGCCTGGATGCCGTCGGTAATGGCGAGAATGCGTGCCGGACCGAGCAGGCGCCACGCGAGCCGTACTGCCGCCGGGTGCACGTGCACCCCGTCAGAGATGAGCTGTACGCTCACATGTTCCTGTTCAGCAATGGCTGCTAAGGGCCCGGGTTCGCGGTGGTGGAAAGGGGCCATGGCGTTGAACAAGTGGGTGACGTGGCGAATACCGGCTTCAATTCCCGCGCGCGTCTGCTCATAGTTGGCGGCCGAATGACCAAAGGACGGCACCACCGCAGAGGCAGCTAACTCCTCGATCAGGCGCAGATTACCTTCCAGCTCTGGTGCGATGGTCATCATTCGCAGCCCCGGGCCGGTGAGCTCCTGGATAGCGCGGAGGGTATCGAGCGATGGGGCACCGATGCAACTCAGATGCATGCCACCTCTCTTCTCCGGATTGATGAAAGGCCCCTCAAGGTGGATTCCCAGCAGCTGCGCACCTCCCAGGTCTTTGCCGGTTCGTTCGGCTGCTATGGCCAAGTGGGTGTTGGGCCTGTCAAAGTGCATCGCGGTGGTGGCCAGAAAGCCGGTGGTGCCGAATCGGGGCAGGGTGGTCGCGATTGTCCGCAGTGCCTCCTCGCTTCCGTCCAATACATCGGCACCGCCCGCCCCTTGGATGTGCACGTCAATGAGCCCTGGGGCAAGGAGCCTACCGTCGGCCTCGAGCACTCTGCAGCGCCCCGGCGCAGGGACGTCTGCCCCGAGGCGGGCGATGCGGCCGTCCTCAATGAGCACATCCACGGCCTCGTCCGCGACCAGGGCATCATAAAGGCGGCAGCGACGAAGGAGAAGACTGTTTTTCATAGCGGGCTCCCTTGGCTTTGGCGAAAATATACCGCTTTGTGTTCTGTTTTGCAAGCCATAAGTAGCCCGCCGGGTTCCCGGCACCTGGGGTCAGCCGTACCGCGACTCGCACTTGCATTTGCGGGCTTTTGTTGATATATTTGGGCAAATTTTCACCTGAATCAGCACGGAGGAGACGTGGAAAAGGTCGTGCGCTTTGTGATCGAGCTGCAAAACTTTCTTTATGCTGATCGCCTGGCGCTGCCTCGTTGGCGCCTGTTGGCCGGAGGGCTGGAGCCAGAGCGGATCTCCTTAGTTCGCGCGGAGCAGCTTCCGGAAGTGGAGCTGCCCGCCCCCTGGGGAGGGTACGACCAGACGGCGTGGTTTTTCGCCCAGGTCGAGATACCCGAGGCCTGGCAGGGTGATGCTGTGCAACTTGTCTTCGACGTCGGCGAATCGTTGCTGTTTGTCAACGGCAAGCCGGCACAAGGAATCGATGCCAACCATCGCGAATACCTGTTGACCCCGCGGGCACGCGGTGGAGAGCGGTACTCCCTCGCCCTGGAGGCCTACGCGGGCTTGGTCGCAGACAAGCGCATCTTCGCGCGCGCGGAACTTCGCCGAGTGCGGCGGGAACCCTGGCAGCTGTACTTTGATCTCCGGGTAGCACTGGACGTGCTTGCCGGACTACAGCGTGGATCTCGTGACCACCGTCGGGTCACCGCCTTGCTGCAAGAGACGTTGGAGCTGCTCGATCCCAGGGAGCCGGGTTCGCGCGACTACTTTGCGGCCGTAGCGAGAGCCGGTCGCCACTTTCGACGCCAGTGGATGAAGATGCTGAGCGAAGAACCTGGGCGCGTGTGGGTAGTTGGCCATTCCCACATCGATCTGGCCTGGCTCTGGCGCATGCAGGAGGTCAAACGGAAGGCGGCGCGCACCTTTGCCACTGCCCTCGCGTTAATGGATGAATACCCCTGGTACCATTTTGTGCAAAGTCAACCCCAGCTCTATGCCTTTGTCAAGTCTTGCTACCCAGAGCTGTACCAACGCATCCGGAGCAAGATTCAGGCGGGCCAATGGGAGCCCACCGGCGGCATGTGGGTTGAGGCTGATTGTAACCTCTCTTCTGGCGAGTCGCTGGTACGGCAACTTTTGTACGGCCAGACCTTTTTTGAGAGGGAGTTTGGAGTGCCCAGTAAGGTCCTTTGGCAGCCGGACGTGTTCGGGTACTCATGGGTGCTCCCGCAGCTTCTCAAAAAGGCGGGCATCGAGTATTTCTTTACGGCAAAGATGGGGTGGCTCTACACCAATCCTTTTCCTCACAGCACCTTTTGGTGGCAGGGCGTGGACGGTTCGCGTGTGCTTGCCCACCTCTGTTTCCACAAGCAGGCCTATAGCGCCGGCCTTGACGCCGCCGGGGTCCGGCACGCGTGGGAGACTTTTCGCCAGAAGGAAGAGTGCGACGACGTGATGCTGTCCTTTGGGCATGGCGACGGTGGCGGCGGGCCCACCAGGGAGCAGCTCGAGCACCAGAGGCGCCTGGCTCACGCCCCTGGGCACCCGCAAGTGCGGCAGGGCAGATTGGAGGAGTTCTTTGCTGCGGCTCACAAAAGTGGCGACGCTTTGCCCGTGTGGGCAGACGAGCTCTACCTGGAAGGCCATCGCGGGACGTACACGACGCGCGGAGCCGTCAAACGGGCAAACCGCAAGTGCGAGCTCCTGTTGCGCGATGCGGAGCTGCTGAGCGCCATCGCCTGGAGGCTCGGGGAATCATATCCGGCGCAGATCTTCCGCGAATGCTGGGAGAAGGTACTGCGCAATCAATTCCATGACATTCTCGCAGGCAGTTGCATTCCCGAGGTCTACGAGGATGCCATGGCCGATTATGCGGCGGTGCAGGAAGGCGCAGGACGCGAAAGGGATAGGGCTTTGCGCGCCATCTGCCAGGGCATCGATACCAGCGGCAGCGCTGAGAATCTGGTGGTTTTCAATACCCTCGGCTGGGAGCGGACTGACTTAGTGGCCGTGCCGGCTGATCAGCTGCCGCCCGCGTTTCGGCTCGAAGACCTGGAAGGCCGGCCCGTGCCTTATCAGAAGGTGCGGCGGGTGGACGGAAGCACAGAGGTACTCTTTGTGGCCCGCGAGGTGCCGGCGTGCGGATACACCACGTTCCGCGTGCTCCCAGGCCCGCAGCGGCGCGAGGAGCTCCACTGCCAAGTGGAGGGAGCGCTTGTCCGCACACCCCATTTTGAAGTGCAACTGAACGCCAGAGGCGAACTCTCGCGGCTCATCGACAATGCCCTGGGTGGGGAAGTGCTCGCGGAGGGTTCGCTGGGGAATGTGCTGCAGTGCTTCCTGGACTACCCGAGCTTCTGGGAGTCGTGGGAGATCGATGAGGACTATGAAACAAGGCCGCTCAACCTGCTACGGGCAGCGGCTGGCCCCAGGGTCAAGGCCGGGCCGGTCTGTGCTGTGGCGAGGGTGCGGATGAGCGGTGGGCGTTCCTGGTGGCTCCAGGACATTTACCTGTACCGAGACCTGCGGCGCATCGATTTCGACACGCTCCTGAACTGGCACGAACCTCGCACCTTGCTAAAGGTGGCCTTTCCCGTAGCGGTCACCGCGGACCGGGCCACCTACGAGATTCAGTTTGCCGCCATCACCCGGTCCACCAGGCGGAACACTTCCTGGGACGGCGCTCGCTTTGAGGTGCCAGCCCAGCGTTGGGCCGATCTTTCCGACGGTGGGCGCGGCGTGAGCCTGCTCAACGATTGCAAATATGGCCACGATGTCCACGAAAACGTGCTCCGATTGACTCTGTTGAGGAATTGCTACGCTCCTGACCCCGTGGAGTGTCAGTACGGCGTGCAATATGGCGGACAGACCGACAGTGGCCTGCACAGGGTGGTGTACTCGCTCTGGCCTCACCAGGGAGATTGGCGCAGCGGCAGGACGGTGCAGGCCGCCTATGAGCTCAACGCCCCACTCCTCGCGGTGCGGGAGAAGGGCCATTCCGGTTCATTGCCGCCACGGCAGAGCTTCGTGGCACTGCGCGGATGCCCGTCGGTGGTGGTTGATACCCTGAAGCAGAGCGAGGACGGCAAGGGCCTCGTTCTGCGCCTGTACGAGTTTTGCGGTCAGCAGGCCAAAGCCAAACTGAGCACGGACCTGGCCACTGGCTGCCGCATCGTCAACCTCTTGGAAAGAGAGTGTGGGCCTGCTCCGGTGAGGAAAGGCGAGGCCGTGGTGGAACTCTCGCCGTTCGAGGTGCTGAGCCTGAAGCTTGTTTAACCGCGTGCCTTGCCCGTCGGGGCTGAGGATTGTGGCTCAGGGAACACCGGAGGAGAAAACGGTGGCGGAGCTTGCAAATCCGGGTCAGGGGGCAACGGATCGGAGAGGCCCCAAGCTGGAGTTGATCGAGGGGCGGATCAGTGTCGAGGCGGCGCTGGCAGCTCGACAGCGGCGGGTACACGTGGTGATTTTGCGGGAGGGGATTCATCCGCGGCGGGTTGCAGGCTTGGTGGCATTGGCGGAGCAGCAGGGGGTGCCGGTCAAATTCGTCCCGGCGGCTGAGATTGATACTGCGGCTCACGGCAAGACCCATGGTGGGGTCATAGCCTTGGCAGCCCCGAGACGGCCGCTGGCGGTAGAGGCATTGCTGGAAAAACTGGCCCTTCAGACCAAGCCTCCGGCTCTGCTGCTGTTGGATGGCATCGACGACAGTCAGAATCTCGGCTTTACCCTGCGCTCGGCGGAGGCCCTGGGCATAGACGCAGTGCTGCTGAAGAAGCACGTTTGGGACTTTGACGGCACGGCGGTCTGCAGGGCTTCCTCTGGGGCCTTCGAGCGCATGCTCCTGGCACTGATCGAGCACGCGGAACGAGAACTCGCGCTTTTCAAGAAGCTTGGACTCCGCCTCCTGGGGTGCGTGGCCAATGCGCGACGCACCATCTATGAGGCCGACCTGGCCGGTGGGGTGATTGTGGCCATCGGCGGGGAGAAACGCGGCCTTTCGGCAGCCCTCAGACGCCAGTGCGATGGAGTGGTTCGCATTCCCATGCTGAGGGAGGTCGGTTCCCTGGCGCTCAGCCATGCGGCCGCCATTGTCATGGCCGAGGTGCTGCGCCAGCGCCTCGTGGCGGCTGGAGCTTCTGATTCTACCTCCGCCTGAACACCCGGTTCTTCGAGCAGCCGGTAACCGGGCTCGCCAAGAGCCCTAGGGGAGCGCTTCGGCAGTGCTCAGGAGGTAGATGTTCTTCCGCGCGGTGGGCATGGTGCTTCAGTGATTCTGCTGCCAGCTCAGACCCAGCACCACGTTGCGCCCGGGGGCATCCCACCAGGTGACCGTGGACAGGTGCTCGCGGTAGGAGCGATTGAACAGGTTCGTGATGCGCAGGGTCACGTCACCGCGCACGCCCAGGGCACGCAGGCGCACGCCTGTCCCCATATCGCACAGCGCATAGCCGGGGGTTGGCACCTCGTTTGGAGCCACGCGCCGCTGGTCTCCCACAAGACGCGCAGCAACTTCCACCCACCAGCGTTCGCCTGCCTGCCCCCGGAGGCTGAGCCGCAGGCTGAGCGGGGGAATCTGGGGCAGGGGCTGGTCAGCGCGGAGGTCGCTCCCGTGCACATAAGCCGCCTGCAGATGCCCCCAGACAGAGTTCAGCACACGTCCCTGCACCTCCAATTCTCCCCCGCGCAGGAGCGCACGCCCCACGTTCCCGTAGCGAAAGGTGTCTGCAGCCGCGGACATCGGTGACAGCAGGATCAGGCTGGAGACCCTGTTCCAGAAGAGGGAAAGCTCCCCGCGCCAGCGAATCGTGCGCCACTTGAGCCCGCCGTCGAGGTTCAGGCTGGTCTCAGGTTTCAGATTGGGGTCGCCCACCACAAAACCGCGTTGCCCCAGGCCTTTGAAAAAGCGCTCCTGCAGGGCAGGTGCCTTAAAGGCGCGGCCGACATTGGCAAAGAGGCGCACCGCTGGGGTGAGCGCCATGCTCACTCCCACATTGCCGCTGAGGTTTTGGTCTTCACACGACAGGTCATTTGCGACCAGAGTTCCTGGCGTGGCGGTTGCGGTACTCACCAGGCGGTCGGCACGCACGCCGCCCGAAAGGGAGAGACGGTCGGTGGGCGAAAACTCGTCACAGAGGAAAATGCCTATCCCCGCGCGCCATGCGGGCGGCGTGGGCGGCACGCGGTCGGTAGTTTCTCTGACCAATGCACCTTTGGCGTCGAACAGGCGGTTTACCGCAGTGCGCCGGCTGTCATCAACCTCGCCGAACCCGTCCAGACCGGCAGTGAGCAGGTGGCGGCCCGTCACCAGCGCGCTGACTTGCGAGTTGGCGCCAAAGGAGCTCACCGAGCGGTGAGCCTCAAGGGATTGGTCCACCCGCTGCCCGCCCCGTGGCACGTGCAGGAGGGCCTCAAATTCGCGCACGCCCCACTGGTAGTGGGCGTTGAGCTTGATCACCAGCGGCAAACGAGCGCGGGACTCGCGCTCAAAGCCCAGGCTCACCACACTTCGCTCATACCGGCGAAAGCGCGCTCTTTCCGCGTATGGCGAAGTAGGTACCCCCACATCCGATGAGCGCAGGGTGGACATGCCCACGCGGAGCAACTGGCCAGGCAGGAGTTGGTAGGCAAGATCGACGTCGGCATTGAGGCCCTGGTACTGGGTATTGGGCAGAGTTCCCCTGGGTGTGCGCACTTCTTGGGCGCGACGTGCCCCGCCGTGCAGGAAGACATCGAAGCGCGGTGTGCGCAGAGACAACCGCAAGCCCGTGGCCTGCTGGGCGTCGGCAGAGCTCCAACGCAGAGTTCCTGCTGTCCTCAGTTGCAGGGTAGCGGCGGGCGCAAAGGGGGGTGCAGTGAGATAGTTGACCACGCCACCCACTGCGTCGGAGCCGTAAAGAACCGAATGCGGTCCGCGTACGACCTCGACGCGTTCCACCTGGGCCAGGTCCAGCAGGGGTCCGTGCTGGCCATAGGCCCGCAGGACTTCCAACCGCTGGCCGTTCACCAGGGTGAGGACCTGGGCGCCTTTCAGGCCACGGATCACGGGCTGCTGGCTCCAGGGCCCGGTTGTCGCCAGCGCGACTCCGGGGGTCATGGTCACCGCTTCGCTTGCGGTAGCCACCAGCTGTTGCATCAGTTCCGGCCGTTGGACCAGGGCAACGGGTACAGCCGTGAGCACCGGGTCCTGCTCATGGCGACTAGCGGTCACCACTACTGGCGCTGCGCGATAGGTCACGGTGTCAACGGTTGCACGCTGGGCCAATACCGCTGTCTTCGCCCAGGTCAAGAAGAGTACTGCTGCCAAGTGTCGGTGGCAGGCCCGGGGGGTCCACCGACCCATCTTGTGCGTGGAACGGCAAGAAACTCTCGTCGACATACAGGCCTCGCTTAGTTTGCCTAAGCCTGCGTGCTCTTTTCCGCCCACACCTGCACGAGCGCGACCAACACCACCACCGCCTTTTCCATGTCCTGCACGGAAATCCACTCCTGCCGGGAATGAAAGTTGTGCCCGCCAGTAAAGATGTTGGGCGTCAATAGGCCTTGGTAGCAGAGGCGTGCCCCATCTGTTCCGCCGCGGATGAGGCTGAGCTTCGGTTCCAGGCCAACCCGTCGCACCGCCTCCAGCGCGTACTCGACCACCTTCGGGTCTTCATCCAACTTGTATTTCATGTTGCGGTATGACTCCTGCACCTCGAAGTTCAAGCGGGCGCGAGAATGGCGGGCCATGACCCTGTCGGCCAACACCCGCAGCAATTCCTCATGCCGTTTTAGCCCCTCGAGGGTAAAGTCGCGCACGAGGAACTTGATGGTGGTTAGCTCCACGCCTCCGGAGATGCTATTCGGGTGCACATAACCTTCCCGCCCTTCGGTGGTCTCTGGGGACAGGGTGTTCTTCGGCAGCTGGTCGATGATCTCCGCCGCAATCTTGATGGCATTGACGAGCTTCCCTTTGGCGTAACCAGGATGGACGTTGACCCCGTGTAAGGTCATCACGACCGTATCGGCACAAAAGGTTTCGTTCTCGATTTCGCCTACCGTCTCCCCGTCCACCGTGTACGCATAGTCCGCGCCGAAGGCCTGGAGGTCAAAGAACTTGACGCCCTGACCTACCTCTTCGTCCGGGGTGATGGCCACCTTGATGGGCCCGTGGATGATGTCCGGATGGGTCACCAGGTATTCCAGGGCGGTGAGAATCTCGGCGATGCCTGCCTTGTCGTCCGCACCCAAAAGGGTGGTGCCGTCTGAGGTCACAATGTCGTTGCCGATCTGCGCGGCCAGGGCCGGGTTCTCGGCGGCGCGGATTACCACCGTGGGGTCGCCGGGCAGGACAATGTCACCACCTTGGTAGTTTCTATGGATCAGGGGTTTCACATTCTGGCCCGAGACGTCAGGCGAAGTGTCCAGGTGAGCGATGAAGCCGATCCGAGGTATGGGGTGGGTGCTGTTGGCAGAGAGCTCGCCGTACACGTAGCCGTACTGGTCCATCCGCGCCGTGAGCCCCATCGCCTTAAGCTCTTCCGCCAAAGCCGCCGCCAGCACCTTTTGCTTCTCCGTGCTGGGGAAGGTTGCAGCGTCCTCTGCCGACTGGGTATCATACGCCACGTAGCGAAGAAAACGTTCCAAGACCATTGTTCCTCCCATGTGCATCAGCCAGAAGCCTTTTCAGTACCATTCGTCACCCTGCTCCTTTCCGGCACCCCGAGCCAGCCTGGACGGTGACTTCCTCGGACCACGTGCGGCCAGAGGCAGAGAGTTGGGAAGTGCCTCCCCTGGGCGACGATGCCCAGCTCAACACGTGAATGCCTCCTTGAAGCCCCCAGGGATGGCCACGGGCTTGCCCTGGGGGTTGACAAAGGCCATCACCGTCTCTGCCTCTGCGCAGACGGTATCCCTGGTTTCGTTGTAAATGAGGTAGGAGAGGGTGAAGCGCGCGCGGCCCCAGGAGGTCACGCCCCCTTCGATGCGAAGCTGATCATCGGCAAAGGCCGGGGTGCGGAAGTGGATCCATGCGCTCACCTCCAAAGGTCGCGCCCGCCACTGCTGAAAGGTTGCAAACCCCATCCCTCTCAGCGCCATGAATTCGCCCCGGGCAAACTCCAGGTAGTGGAGAAAGTTCGCGTTGTTCACATGACCGAAGGAATCCAGCTCATAGCTTCTGACCTTGAGCCGCGCAACCAGAGGACGATTCATTTTCGCTCCTCGCTCCTTGCTCTCCCGTCAACACCTGACAGTAGGGCTTTACCCACCGAGGCCACTCGTACGGCCTGGCCAAGGCAGCAAAATCCTGTGCCCGCAGGTTCTCCACCTGAACGACAGCCGTGGCCAACCGGTCTGCAAGGGTGCCCTCAGGATAGAGACATGAAGGTGGATAGAGTTCCGGATAGACGAGGCGGTTGGGGACGAGGGGGGGCGCAGCCTGCCCGCACCGCTTCCAGCACTGCCAGCCCGAAGGACTCCTGCAGGGCGGTGGAGACCACGATATCCCCTGCGCCCAAAAGTCGCAGGTACTCCGCGCGCGACTCCGCATAGCCCCAGTGAGCCACGTGGGGATCCAGGTGCGCACGGGCTCGGTGAAACAGCGGGGCGCAGTCCTCGAATTCGCGCCCCAGCACGCATACGGTAAAAGAAATGGCCCGACGCTGGAGCTCGTAGAGCGCCTCGAAAAAGGTGACCGGGTCTTTGTCGTGCTCCCAGCGGTGGTTCCAGATGATGCAGGCGGGTCCTTGCCGTGGTTGTGACAGGGGAAACTCTGTTGGGTCCAACGGCACGGGCAGCACACGGCTCTTTTCCGCGATGCGCGCCTCCAGTCCGGAGGGACGAAAGTCCGGGAACTTTTTCAGCAGCGTGGGGATGCCCGCAAGCAGCGAGTCGCGGTTGAACCGGCTGTTGAATATGACCGCATCGGCTGCCAGGGCGGTCGTCAGATTGGTGAAGGCGAAGTGAAAATCCCACTCGCGGTAGAGCCTCGTCGGGTAGACGAATTGATTCTCGTGGAAGTAGACCACTTTGCGCGCGTCCCGAAGCCACCTGGGCCCCAGGCTAAGCAGGTCCGTGAGGCTCAGCAGGGAGGAGCAAAAGACCACCTCAGCAGGTTGGAGCTGGCCGAGGGCTTGCGCGAGGTAGAGTGCTGCCCCGCGCATACGCCACTTCCACTTCCGCGCCGGCATGGTGATGGTGCGAAAGTCGAAGGGGAGCCAGCGCTGCATACCGCTCACGAGCAGCAGGTGCGAGTCCCCCGCGTAGGGTTCCAAGATCAGCACCCTGGTCATGACCACACCACGCCAAGCTTCACCGGTAGCCCAAAGCGGTGTACCCGACCCAGTGACGGAGGTGATGGGGCGCAGTGGTGCCAAGGCCGATGTCCTGGAGCGGTAGGGTGCCCAGACGGTAGCTCGTGTCGTACCGCAGCAGGTAGCCGGTTAAAGGGGAGAGCCCCAACGCGGCCACCGTCTTGCCCACAGTCTCCAGGCCAAAGGGGATGGCAAACCTTCCGCACCAGCGGATCTTGTACTGGCTGATGTCCTCCTCTGCCCAGACCTGGCGACAAAACGATTCCAACTTTGGCGCCGCAAGCGGGCCCGCCAGCGTCGACAGAGCCAGCAGGCTATCCACGGCAGTCTGAATGCGGTGCCCACAGAGGTCGGCCCCGAACGGAGCCATGTTGCGACCACCCCAGTCCTGGTCGCCGTAGTGATCGCCGTCGTTGGAACAGACAAAGGCAATGTCTCTGCCTAAAACCCAGCGGTGGCGCCGTATTGCCGCAGCCAGTGCCTTGGCCAGATGGGCCGAAAGTTCGTCGATACGCTTCCAGTTCATCGGGGTAACGAGAATGGTGACGATTTCCACCTCGCGCACGGCGTGTTGCAGGAAGGGGAGGATGCCCTCGACAGAGTGCTCTAGGGCCTGGAACTCGTCATTGACCACGTAGGCATGGGCCGGCAGTTGCGCAAGAAGCTCCTGGCGCAGTGCTGCCACCGGCACAGGGCCGTAGGGCCCGCGCCAGGCGGCGTAGGAGTCGAAGACGAGGACGTCGCGCAGGCGGTAGTCGTTGGCCTTGTGGGCCACGCCGAAGAAGACCACGCGTGTGGCGCGCAAGTACCTGAACACGTGCACATAGACTCGTCCGGCCAGTAGGTGATCGTCGTGGGGGCAGACTGCCGCAATCCAGCGGCTGTCGTTGTCCAGGGAGAAGCGGGCCGCATTGGCAACCAGCCGGTCCAGTTCCAGTGCTTCGGCGGCGCACACCACCTGTTCGATCTGCGCTGCCGTGTGGGCAAATCCCACCGTATCTGTCAGGCCGCGCACTCTCTGCTGCACGGACCCGGAAGGCCCCTGGCCGCGCGCGCCGCTCACGAGGACCAGGGTCCAGCCCGCCGTCAGGGCTCCGTAAGTGAACAAACGCCAAAGTCGCAACTTCCCTCCGCTCTTGTCAACTTAGGGCCGGCAGTGTCTCCAGGCCAGTTGTGCGAGCCTCGTGCACCATCAGGCGCTCGAGCTCTTTGACCACCTCCTCCGGCAGAGTGGAGCGCGGCTCTCCTGCCAGGAGGTGCTTGACGAGGCGATGTGCGCGCTCGCCAGCGCTCAGCTCGCCCTTTGCCTGCCGGGACTGATAGTTGTCGCGGTCAATGGCCTCGCTGGGGGCAAAGACCTCCTCACGGAACCACTGCAACGTGATAGGGGAGGTCAGAAAGTGGTCGCCTTCGTAGATTGCTCCGTAGAGGTCCTCGGCCAGGCGTGGCGTGCGCACCCGTAGTCCCTGCACAAGGCGCAGCGCCGCCCCGCAGATGTCGTTGTCGATGACCAGCTTCTCCAGGCTCTGGCAGCTTTCGAAATCCAGCATGCCGGGCCCGGAGACTACATTGATGCCGGCCAGAGCGGCCAGCACCGCCCCCATGGCCGTCTCCAGGCCCGCCTGTGTATCCACGACTTTAGCGTCGCTCAGGGCCATGTAGGCGTGGGTCGGCAGCGAGAAGCGTTTGCCCACCGCCGCAGAGGCTCCATCCAGCATCATGGTTTCGATGGCACCCATGGGGGTGGTGCCGGTGCGCATGTCCATCGCCGAGGGCGAGCCGCCGTAGATGACCGGTGCCCCAGGTTGCGCCACCTGGCTGATGACCACCCCGCTCAACGTCTCCGCGGTATGCTGCACCAGCGCGCCCAGGAGCGTGGCTGGAGCGGTGGCGCCGGTCAGTGGCATGGAGACCAACTCCGCCGGGATGCCGGCCCGGGCACAATCGATCAGACACTGGCAGGTGAGCCGGCTCCATTTCAGCGGGGGTGAGGGACAGCAGTCGAAGATGGCCAGGGGCTTGCGCCGGAGCTGTTCGCGACTCCCGCGCACCGCCACCAGCATGTCCCACATGGGCGCAAACGCCTCCACCGCAAAGGTGCCAGTGACGATGGGCTTCCGCCCGTAGAGCAGGGCCAGGTAGAGTCGGTAGCGGTCGGCGATGGCGCCCGGCACGTCCCCTGGGATGAGCCCGGTACTCTGCGCGGCCAGATGCGGCAGGCGATCGGTGAGGCGCGCCAAAGCCACCAAATCGGCGGTGACCGGTGTGCGTTCTCTCTGTGTCTCCCAGTCCAGAATCGTCAGAGCCGCTGACCCTGGGTCGAAGTGGACCCGCTCGCCTTCTAGCTGCATGGCGGGCTCCCCATCACGGTCAAAGATGGTGATGCCTTTGGGCGCTGTCTTGAGGCTCGCTTCCACCAGGTTCCGTGGAATCCTCACTTGGAGCGAGTCCCCCTGGCTTCGTGCCCCCGCCTCCAGAAGCATGCGGCGCGCCTCCTCGTGCTCCACCATCACACCTACATGTTCCAACACCTCGACGGCTTCATCAATCACGCGGGTGACCAGCTGGTCGCTGATGATCGAGATGGAAGGTCGTAGTTCCATGTCCTCGGCTCCTCATCGGGATTGACAGTGCTGCTGCCTTTGGCTTGTGTATGTCTGCTTAGCGCGAGCGGAGAAAAAACACCACCCACAGGACGAAACTCACCTGGAACCCTCCATAGGCCACAGCCGCGTAGCGGTCAAAGCGGCGGGCTTGGTCGTAGTAGTGGTTCATCTTCTCCGGTGAGCCTGCGCGCAAGTAGCGCTCATAATGCCCATCGGCCTCACTCTTGCAGTACATGGAGGCGCCCCCGCAGAGAACCGCTGCGCCCAGGCACGCCCATGAGATCTTTGCTTCCCGCTTCTTGCGGGGCGCAACGCGTGGCCTGACGGCAATCATGCGTCGGACACTGTCCCCGTGCGCCAAAGGGAGGAGGCGCTCGCCCGTGGCCACTGGCCATGCCACAAGGCCGGGGTCCGAAGTGGGCCGCGCTGGGACCGGCGGCAGCGGGCTGTCAGGACTGAAAAGCGCTGGTCGCCAGAAGGAGGGCCACGTCTCCGCCTTCCCCTGGCTTTGGCCTGGGGACGCTGCCCCCCTTAGCTCGCCACTCCCCAAAAGAATGAGCGCCACCGCGCAAGCCGCCACAGTCTCCGCCACCCGGGGGCAAATGCCGAAGGCGCCCATGGTTAGCTCTGCTCGCGAAAGGCTAGAATCCGGCCCCCCTCGGCGGCGACGATCAGGGTCGTGCCAACGACCAGGGGAGCGGTGCGCACTGGTGCACGGGTGTCGTACTTCCACAGCTCAGCGCCCGTTTGTATGTCCAGGGCGTAGATGTGCTGGTCCAGGGAGCCCACGAACACCACCGCACCCGCGACTACCGGTGGGGTGCTAATGATGCTCCTCGCCTGGAAACGCCAACGCTCCTGGCCGGTGCGGATGTTCAGGCAGTAGAAGACGTGGTCGCTGCTGCCGAACAGCACGGTGGAGTCGGTGAGGGCGGCACCTGACCGGACAGCGCCCCCTGTGGGGAAGACCCAGCGTACCAGGCCGGAGTCCAGGGACAGCGCGTAGAAGCTGCGGTCTGTGGAGCCGATGAACACCATCCCTTGACCCACTGTGGGTGGCGCCAGGATGGCGGCGCGGGTGTGGTATTGCCAGAGCACCTGGCCAGTACGGGCATCTGCGGCGCGCACCCTGCCGTCGTCGCCGCCGAACACCACTTTTCCGTCCCCATAGGCAGGGGTCGAACGCAGACGGTCTTCGGTGCGCAGGTCCCAGCGCACGGCCCCGGTGCGCAGGTCGTAGGCCAGCACACGTTTCTCTTCTGCCGCCACCACGAGCTGACCATTGATCACCAGGGGCTCGGTCTCGATGCTGCCCGGCGTTGCCGACCAGAGGATGGAGCCATCCTTGAGGTCATGCACGCTCAGGCTCGGGGCACCGTGGCGCCTGCCGACGATCAGCAAACCATCGCCCAGGGCGCAGGTAATTTCGTACCCTGGGCGAAACTTCTTCTGCGCCCGCTTCTTTCCCGAGGCGGCGTCGAAAATGAGCACGTGGCCGTCGCGGGTTGGGCAGCACACGAGCCCACCGGCAGCCAGAAGTGTCCTGCCGGCGCTGGCGGTCGCCTTGCGCTGCCAGGCAAGCTGCAGAGGGGGCCTTGGTCCTGTGGGCGCCAGGTTGGCGCGCTGAGGGGTGCCGCTGAACTGTGGCCACGCACGGTCGAGCCCGGACGCTATCTCGGGCACGGTCAGGCGCGCGCAGCCGCCGCCTGCTACCAGCGCGGCAAGCAACAGCACTCGGGAGGCGGCCGCGCTGACGCGTCTAAAAGTCCCAGCCGAAGAAAAACTGCGTAAACCAGTGGTCGTCGACATCGATGTCCCTGAGTCCACGAATGTGCCCCACATCGCGCACGGTGAACTTGCGCCCGCCATCCAGGCGTAAAACCAACACGCCGCCAATGCGCCAACGCACGCCGAAACCCATACTCCCCAAGAGGCCGTCAAACTCTTGATCCCAGCCGTTGCCCAGGTCGATAAACAGGGCCCCGCGAATAGCGGTCAGCGCCAGCCCGCCGATGGGAAACTTGACGAAAAGGCGGTCAATGAACGGGAACCTGAGCTCGTTGCTCACCAGGGCCAGTTTGGTCCCCCAGACACGCCACAGCGGGTACCCGCGCAAGTCCCAACTGCCGCCCATGAAAAAGGGCGTGGCCTCCTTGCCGGTGTTCATCATGGTCATCAGGCGCAGCGCGTGGGTCACACTGCGGCTGACCCGGAAGTAGTGGCGGTAGTCGACAATCAGGGTGAGAAAGTTCACCCGCGCATGGTGGACGTCCAGAGTGTTGCCGAGGGTGATATTGTAGCGTTGGCCATCTACCGGGCCCGTCGGCCCCCAGAGCGAATTGTCTTTGACAAACGAAACGATGTTGGAAACCAGCACTGCCTTGCGCCGCCGATTGAACACGTACCAGTCCTTGTCCGAGTAGCGGATGTTCAGACTGGCCTCGAAGCGCTGAAAGATGGAGAAGGGGTAACTAACCGCCACAAAGCCACCGGCCCGTCGCTCCCAGAAGAAAAAGTCGTACAGCGAGTAGTAGCGGCCGGCAAAGTGGTACAGCCCCACCGCATAGTTGGTGCGACGGCTGAGGTCTAGGCGGGTGACTGCCACATTGAAGCTCTCCAAGAACTCATCGCGGGTGCGGGCGTTGTTGTAAATGAGGAAATAATATTGAGCGTTCCCCAACATGTCGGTGATGGCCAGCTGGGCCCCTCCGGAAGTGCCGTAAAGGGGATCCTGGGTGACCGCACTTTGGGCCACGTCCAGGTCGAACTTGGGCCTGTACTTGATCGCCTTGCTGGTGATGTCACCCGCCGCGTGCCGGGCAATCCAGGGTGTGGTATGGCAGGGCAGGGTGTCGGCCGCGACGATGGTGGAACCATCGAACTTTTTGCGCACATCCTCCAACAGGCGCAAGCGGAAGCTAAAGTTCTCAAAGGCCGCGAACACGATCTTGCCGCTGTCGGTCCACGTGGGGTCGAACGCCCCAGTGGTGAAGAAGGTCACCTGCCGCAGCTCGTCGAATTGGTCGTTGCCTGCCTGGGTCTCTGCCCGAGTGGTCGAACTATCTTCGTCTTCGGGTTCTGCGGCTTCCACTCTCCCCCAGGCGCGCATGATCCAGATGTTGTGGGCGCCGTCACGGTCCGAGGTAAAGCTAAGGTAGCGGCCATCCGGCGACCAGGCCGGCGCAAGGTCATTGTGGGACGCACATGTGGCCGGCTCCACCACGCCGGTGCGCACGTCAATCAGGTAAAGGTTGTAGAAACCCTTCTCCCCGAAAAGAGAACGGTCGCTGCTAAAGGCGACCACTGCACCGTCTGGCGACCAGGCCGGATCACGGTCGTCGAAAAGGTCATCGGTCAACTGCTCGGCAATCTCCCGCTCCACATCCACAAGGTACAGATCGCTCTGGCCACCAAAGTTGAGCCCAGTGAGCACAACCTGCTTGCCGTCTGGTGCCCACGAAGGGGAGTAGAGCGACACCAGCGAGTCAAAGCGGACCTGCTTCACCATCCGGCGGTGTTCGATGTCGTAGATGTTCAGGACGTCGCTTGCCCCACTGCGACTGACAAACGCTAGCAGGCCATTTGACGTGACGTCGATCTTGCTCTGCAAGACGTGAAAGCTCTCGAACTCCGAGGTGCGTTCGCCTTTGATCAACACCTCGGCTTTGGCTGGCTCCTCGCCTCCGGTAAGCCTCTGCATGTAGATGTTGGAATAACCCATGCGATTGGAGACAAAGACCACATAGCCACCGTCGGCCCGCCTGTAGAAGACGGGCTTGGTATCGATCCCCTCGCGGGTGACCGTTGTCGTAGCCATCTCCGGCGAATCCCGGGCCTCGAGCAGAGGGTAGGTGCTCTTCTTCAGCGCATACAGCCACTGCCTGTCGAACTGCTGGATGTCCACGCCCAGGGTGACCTTCATGACGTCAAAGAAGCGGTCTTCTTTCCAGGAGTTCTCGATCAGACGGAGAATCTTCTCTTCGCCGAAGGTCTCGTCGATGAACTTGATGATGGACTGCCCCTCCTTGTACATGAGAAAGGAGCCATAGATCTGGTAGATCTGGCTGAGGGGTACCAGGTATCCGTTCAGCACCCCATCGCGGATGAACATCTCCGCCTGCGAGTCCCAACCCCGGGACCAGTATTCCGCCAAGCCTTCCACGAACCAGAGGGGCAGGTCCGGAGGGGAAATCTTACCCCGCTCCTTAAACACGCTGGCCAATTTGCTGTAGGTGAACACATGCACCAGCTCGTGACGGATCACATGTTTGAACTCGGCGATGGAGCCGTTTGCTGGCACCACGACCCGCCCCTTGAGGAATTCGAAGAAGCCACCCACCCCTTCGGGCACAAGGTAAGGGGTTGTGTTGGTCTGCTGGAAATGTGCGTGGCTGGCGTAAAAGATGAGTGGAATGCGGCGGGTGATGTGGTGGTCGAACTTCTCTTCCAGTACCCGGTACGACTCCTCGGCGTAGGCAGCACCTATCTCGGCGAGCTTTCGCATCTCTGGGTAGAAGTAAATGTCAAAGTGTTCCGTCTGCAGTACGTGCCAGCGAAAGCTGTCGTATTGGACCTTGTTACGGCCAAAGTAGTATTGGCCCCTGAGCTCACCGGCATGCACCAGGAGCAAGAGGCCGACGAGGGCGACAAGAACGAATGTGGGCAACGACCGCCACATGGGACTCTTCTCGTTGCGTTTGGCCTTCGGCGTCCAACGGCGCCTATTCAATGTACAAAAAATGCCGCTTTCAGTCAAATAGAAAGATGTAGTCAACCAGACTCCTTGCCGGCGAAAGTGTTTGGGCGCGAAGGAGGCAGGGGCTCACTGGCGACCAAGAGGGAAGTAGATGCTGAAGGTGCTCCCTTTGTCCGGTGTGCTCTCGACCTCGATCCAGCCGCCATGTCCCTGGACCAGTTTCTGGGTGACTGCCAACCCCAGGCCGCTGCCGGCGGGTTTGGTGGTGTAGAACGGCTCGAACACACGGCGCACGTCCCCGCTGATGCCTGTCCCAGTATCGCGTACGGCAATGCGCACGGCAGCGCCCCTTCGCAAACTGGTGGTGCCGGCTATGAGCTCAACTCTGCCGCCAGATGGGGTCGCTTGCAAAGCGTTCAGAAGGATGTTCAGCAGTATCTGGTGCAGCGCGTCCTGGTCAAAGGCAAAAGCGGGGAGGTTCTCGTCGATGTTGGTGCGCAGGTCTATGCCAGCAGCGTCGAACTCTGGCTGAAGTCTGCCAATGGTGGTGGTGATGACTTCGCGGGCGTTTCGCGTCTCTAGCGCCAGTTTGGGCCCCCGGGAGAGGAGCAGGAATTGGTCCACCAGCCGGTTCAGTCGCGCCACCTCCTGGGGAATGAAGTCAAAGAGCTCATCCCTTGCGGTTGTGGGTGCATAGCGCTGTTTGAGAACGTCGGCTGTGCTCTTGATGATACCAAGCGGGTTGCGAATCTCGTGGGCTACTGAGGCGGCCATCTGTCCGATGGTGGCCAGGCGCTCGGCCTGGCGAAGGGCAGCCTCGGTGCGCAAAAACAGCGTCAATGCCCAGAGTAGGAACGCGCTCAGCACCACCAGCAGCGCGGCGCTCGCCACCAGGCCGAGAACACGCGCCCGATCGTACCCCGCCAGGACCTCAAAGAACCCAGCGCTGGCCTCCACGACCAACAGGGCGACAGTCTCGCCAGAGCTGTTGTGCAATGGGGCATAAGCCAGCTTGAAGCGGTGTCCCTCCAGTTGGCGGAGCGATCTGGCAGTGACAAGTCCTGACCAGGCGCGCTGGAGGCAGGTGCTGTCGGCGAGGATATAGGGCAGGGTTTCGCCGGTGCCTAAATACGGCTGAGAGCTAGCCATGAGGCGGCAGTCGGCATCGATGATGTGCACAGCCTGGAGCTGGGCGTCACGGTACAGGCGCAGGAGCTCCAGGGCTAGGAGGGTGCGATCCTCCGCGCGCAGGTAGTCAAAGCCTTCCCGGTCAAGAGTGCGCGCGGCGATGCGGGCCACAGTCTCCAGCCGCCGGCCAAGTTCCGCGTCCAGGTAGCGGCTCATCTGGCTGAGGAAACGCCAGTTGATGGCATTCAGCGCCATGAGAACCAGCAAGGTAGCGCCGAGCACTGCGGCCACGAATAGCCGCCGCCGGCGAATCGAGGCCCGCAGCACCGTACTCTCAACGTTCATGGCGTACGCCCATGCCCCTGTCCTTCCCCGAAAAGGGCCAGCCACTCTGCCAGCTCGGCCTCACTCATCTCGCCGTGGTATTTGCTCTCCATCAGCTCGCCCATCGTTTTTGTCCTTTCGATCCGACAGAACAAACGAGCGGGCGAGAGGGCCGAGGCCCCCTGCCCCCGCGCTACTCGCACCAGTCTCTTGTCCTCGCTCACCAGGGTCAGGCGCCTCGGCTGGTTTTCAGACAAGAGGAGTTTTTCGATCACCGCATCCGCCGATTCAGGAGGGTGAGAGAAGAGCACGCGAAGGTGGGGCAATTCTTGCTCCCTGCGGTCGGGCAGATGCACCTCGGCGCCGTCGAACACCACCACCATTTCCACCTTGTGGCTGGTCACATAGGGCAGCAGACGCCGCAACAGGGCCAAACGGGCATCCTCCAGGCCCCGAGCCACCTGCGCAGACAGCTCTGGCAAGGCATGGATCACGTTGTAACCATCAATGATGAGCTTGGGGATGGTCATGGTCGGCCCCTCCATTTGTCTCCTGACCAGCTAGCTCCTGCCGCAGGCGATGCTCCTGAATGCGGTGACTGTCGAGGATGTGAAGCACGCGCCACTGCTGGCGCACCAGCTCATCGGCGATGAAACGGCGGTGGCAGCGGAAGAAGAGGGCCTCCGAGCACATCACCGCGGTGGGCACTTCCCTGGCCAGCGTCATCAACTCCTTTATCCCCTCCCGAAAAGCAGCCGTGCACGTGTAGCTCTCGTAGCCGCCGCTCCTGAATCCCCCCAACCTCTCACCAAGCCATCGATAGTCGATGCCTGCACTTTGAAGCATCGAGGCCAGCTCGTTCTGGGCAAAATGTGGGAAGGCTCGCGAAGTGGGGAAGCGCCGCACGTCCACCACGCGCCGGACGCCGTGCGCCCTCAGGCGGCCCAGGAACTCCTCGCTGGGCAAGGAGGAGTGGCCAATGCTGAAGATTGTGGGCCTGCGAGCGAATCCGTAGCAGAAAGCCTCGCCGGCCGCGACCAGCACATCCTCCACCTGGATCGCCTCCATACAACGCAGATCTGCACAAAAGTCGCGGTGGCAGCGGCTGCACGCCAGCTCCTTGTGCACAATCCGGTGCCCAGCTTCTGGCGTATAGGGGAACCAGATTTCCGGTTCACCCGGGCCGAAGATGCCTACCGTGGGTGTGCCCAGGGCAGGCCCAAGATGGAGGATGCCGCAATCGTTGGCCACAAGCACCCGGGCGCGCTTCACCACGGCCATCACCTGGCGCAAAGGGAGGACCTCCAACACCGTGGCCTCCGGGGCAGCCAAGGCCACCTGCCGGGCAATCTCTTCCTCACCGGGTCCTATGGTGACCACCACGCGCACGCCCAGCTCCAGAGGGAGGCGGGCGGCGAGATCTGCAAATCGGGCAGGAAGCCAGCGCTTTGCTCGCCACGAGGCACCTGGATGGATGACCACTATCTCCTGCTCTGCGGAAATGCCCTTGGCACCAAGGTAGTGTTCGGCCCATTGGTCCTCCCCTGGCGAGGTGAAAAGGGAGGTGTCAAGACCAGCGGCAGGAATGCCAAACGCCGCGAGCACCTGCAGGTGGAATTCGATGGCGCTGATCGGGTTCTGCACACGGCGCACCGCGGTGGTGTAAAGGAGACGGCGGCCGCGATAGTCGAATCCCACTCTTTCCTCTGCGCCCGTCAGCCGGAGCAGCAGAGCCGAGCGCGGATTGCCGAAAAGGTCGATGGTCAGGTCAAAGCGCCCACGGCGAAGAGCGCGCAGCAGGGCCATCTGCGCCCTAAGGGACCCATGCCTGTGGAGCGAAATGAGCCGGTCCACGTCCGGATGGTGGGCAAGGACGTCGATGTAGGGGCTTTCCGCCAGATAGGTAATCTGCGCCTGGGGCAGCGCCTGGCGTAGTGCCCGCAACAAGGGGGTGGTCAGCACAATGTCCCCAAGGAACCGCAATCGGCTGACCAGGATTTTGCGAAAGTCGTTGACGCTCAAGTCTCTTACTTGCTCTTCATCTCAAACACGCCGTCCCAATCCGGCAGAGGAGGACTTTCCTGGAACACCCTGCAGCGCTGGCAATACACCTGCGCAGGGCCGTCATCAGGCCTGATGGCCAGGACTGCCTCGAAATTGGCCAGGGCCTCTTCCCAACGGCGCTCGCGGTATGCCTGCAGGCCTTCGGCAAAGAGTTGCAGCGCTCTGAGCTGGTGCCCGGCCAGTTCCCTCGGGTGCTCGGCCACCAGTTCATACACGCGCACCGGTAGGGTCTTGCCTTTGACGCGAAGGAGATCTAACTCGCGCGTCACAAACTGGCCGTTAAGGAGCTCGTAGGTGAAGGCGCTGATGAGGATGCTGGTGCCATAGGCTTTGTTTGCTCCCTCCAGACGCGAGGCCAGGTTCACGCTGTCGCCGATGACCGTGTAGTCGAAGCGCTGTTCGCCGCCGATGTTTCCGGCAATCATTGGGCCGGAGTTGATGCCGATGCGCGCCTCAAGCTCAGGCTTCCCTTCAGCTTGCCACTTTGGCCGCAGCTTCGCAAGCTTGCGCTGCATCTCCAGGGCCGCCTTGCAGGCACAGACGGCATGATCCTCCCGGGGCACCGGCACGCCGAACACCGCCATGATGGCGTCGCCCTCGTACTTGTCCAAAAAGCCTTGATTGGCAAACACGATGGCTGTCATCGCCGACAGGTACTCGTTCAAGAGGGCCACCAGCTCCTCAGGGCTCAGCCCCTCCGAGACGGTGGTAAAGTCCTTGATGTCCGAGAAGAAGGCCGTGGCGGTCCGTCGTTCGCCCCCCAGCTTCAGCATCTGGGGATTCTTGATGAGCTCATCTACCACTGAGGCGGAAAGGTAGTACTGGAACATCCCTTTGATCTTGCGCTTGCTCTTCTCCTCCTCCACGTAGCGGAAGATGAACACCCCGAGATAGCTGAACACCAGGATCAGCATAGGTCTGACCAGCTCCAGCCAGATGGCCGTGCGGGCAAAGAGCTGGAAGCTCACGATGAGGTAGGTGGCGCTGAGCAGGAGCGCTGCCGGACCGCTCAACCACGGCTTCAGGTACATCGCCATTATCGCCACTGCCACCGCCAGGATGAGCGCCAGCACATAGACCAGAACTTTGCCCGGGCGGGCAATGAACTGCTGGTGAAGAATGTTGTGAATGATGGTCGCGTGAATTTCCACGCCGGGGAACGCCCCCTGGAACGGCACCGGACGGATGTCTGCCAGCCCGGCAGCCGAGGTGCCCACCAAGACTATCTTCCCTTCAAAGATCTCCGCGGGCACGCGTTCCATCAGCACGTCATAATAGGAGACATAGCGGAAAGTGCCCATGGTGCCCAGATAGTTGATGAGCATGCGTCCTCTGCTGTCGATAGGCACGATCACGCATTGGCCTGGCGATTGAGGCGGGGAGAGGACGATCCTCTTGCCGGGCTTGAGGGTGATGTCAGAGGCAGAGAGGTTGAGCAACCCGCGGATGATAGCCAACGACAGCGTCGGGTACTGCCTGCCGGCGAAGTTGATGAACATCGGCATGCGCCGGATCACGCTGTCGTCATCAGGGGAAAAGTTGACGAAGCCGATACCAGCCGCGGCATTGTAGAGACGCACAATCTTACCATCCATGCGCTCTGTTGAGGGCAGACGGGAAGTCGCTTGCTCTGGAAACTTGAAGGAGTAGCGCTCGCTGTGAAAGCCCGGCGGAGGGGCGTCCATGGCGTACAAGAAGATGTCAGGGTCGGCGGCCGAGAAGGCCATCGCGTGGTAGACAACGTCCGAGCGGGAAGTGGCAAGCGTCAGGGAGTCGTCTACCGCGGGGTCGCGGCTTGGCTCCATGAACAGGACGTCAAAGCCGATGGCCAGGGCGTGCCCGGAGGTGAGATAGTCGATGAGCTTGGCATGGTAGGTGCGCGGCCACTGACTGAAGGGGCCCAACTTTTCCAGGCTGCGGTCGTCAATGTCGACGATGACAATGTCCTCTATCGGCACTCCGGCCCGCTGCTGGGTCAGACGCTCCAGACGCTGGCCATAGCGCCAGTCCAGGGTCTTGGCTTCAAAGCTCTCGAAAATGTGCCCCAAAGGGAGCTCGGTGACCAAGCCGATGGCTATGGCAGCCACCAGCCCCAATACCCCCGCCACGATGGTTGTGCTAAAGGCACTTTTCATGTCCTTGTTCCTGGGGTGGCAGAAGCCCGCAGTGCGACCCCCGAATGCACGGGGAAAAGATCGCCTCTCACGCAGCGCCGAAAAGGTGCGGCAGAAGGCCCGTCCCCCGCAGACTGCGGCTCACTGTGGCGCACGGACAAAGCCCTCGTAAACCATGCCCACTTCGCCGGCAAGGGTCACCGTGTGCAACGTCTGGTCAAAACCCACCTCCAGTTCCCCTCCGGGGACGTGCACTGTGACCGGGGAAATGCACCCGCGGCGTTTGTGCGTAATGATGGCGGCTGCCACTGCTCCGGTGCCGCACGCCAGGGTCTCGTCTTCGACGCCACGCTCATAGGTGCGCATCCGCAGGCGGTGGGGGTCCAAGACCTGGACAACGTCCACGTTTGTCCCTTTTGGTGCGAAGGCCGGGTGGTGCCGATACTTGCGCCCCAGTGCCAGCAGGTCCAGCCCTTGGACGTCCTCCGCGAAAAGGACGTAGTGCGGCACCCCGGTATCGATGAAGCCGCCTTCGCTGAGGAAGGGCTCGTCGGCCAGGCCCAAGTCCAGGCGCGGAGGCCCTGGTGGGACAAACGTCATGATGACCCTGGTGCCTTGTACCCGGGCGCTGTAGATTTGTCCACAAATCTCGAACCGCAGGGGCGAATGTGCAATCCCCTCGGCCTGGGCGAAAAACGCCACCGCGCGGGAACCATTGCCACACATTTCGGCGAGGCTGCCATCGGGGTTGATGTGCACATAGGAAAAGTCGGCCACGCTGCTTCTCTGCACCAAGATGACACCGTCCGCACCCACGCCCAGGCGCCGGTGGCACAGCCAGCTACACCACTCCCGATGGCGGTGGTGATCAACCTGCCCGGCCCGATTGTCAAAGACGACAAAATCGTTGCCTGTGGCCGAGAGTTTCACAAAGCGCAAGCGAGGGGTAGAAGGTGACCCCGCCGGCTGCAGCTGTGCGTCTTGGTCCATTCTGTCCTTCATCTGGCCGAATTGTCTGGCCGCACACAGACCAGGCCTCGGGGGCCCCATGTACTCCTGACTCTGTGAGCGGCGGTCGCTCCGCTCTTGTGCTGGCTACCACTGGCGCTCGCGGATCAGTCCATGCGTCGACCCTGCCACCAGCACTTCGGCAGGCTTCATGCGCTGATTGTAGGTGCTCGCCAGTACGTAGCCATAAGCCCCGGCAGTCATGAGGGCCAGGAAGTCGCCCCGCTGGACGCGAGGTACCTGCCGCTCTCTGGCGAAAAAGTCGCCGGATTCGCACACTGGCCCCACCACGTCCGCGACCACCCTGTCGTCTCCCCGCCGCAGCACCGCAAGCACCTCGTGGTGCGCGCCATAGAGCGCCGGTCTGATCAGGTCGTTCATGGCCGCGTCCACGACCACGAAATGTTTGCCGCGGCTCTCCTTGGTGTAGAGTACGCGTGTCAGCAGCACACCATTGGGACCGACAATGGCCCGCCCCGGTTCAATGAACAACTCGCACCCGGTAGGAGCCACAATGGGCACCACCGCGGCGGCTACCTCCTCCGGGTCCAAGCAAAGAGGCCCTCCCTGACCCGCCAGCACCCGCGTATAGTCCACGCCAATGCCTCCGCCTATGTCGATGTGGGCCACCTGCAGCCCTTGGGTGTGGAGTTGGGCGACAAAGTCAGCCAGCACTTCGGCATTCTTACGGAACGGCAAGCTCTCTTTGATCATCGAGCCCACGTGCGCGTGCACACCGACCAGGTGCAAGCTGGGTTGGCGCGCCGCCCACAGGCAACAGTCATAGGCCTCCTCTACGGGAATGCCGAATTTGTTGACCGTCTTGCCGGTGGTCAGATAGGGGTGGCCCTCAATGTCCACATCCGGATTGATGCGAATGGCAATGGGTGCCTTCGTGCCTAACTTCTGGGCCAGCGCTGCAGTCACTTCCAGCTCCTGCCGCGATTCGACGTTGAGCGCGACGATCCCCGCCGCGATGGCCGCGGTGATCTCCTGATCGCTCTTGCCTACACCCGCGAACACCATTCTTGCAGAGGGGAACCCAGCCTCCTGGGCTAGGCGCAGCTCTCCACCTGAGACCACGTCTGCCCCGCAGCCAGCGTCCGCCAGCATGCGCAACACATGGGGATTGGCATTGGCCTTCAGAGCATAGCACACCGTGTGCGGGATGGCGGCAAAGGCCGCTTCAATCGCCGCATAGGCGCTCAAGATCCCACTGCGGCTATACACGTACAGGGGGGTGTCGTAGGCTGTGGCCAGCAGTTCTAGACTGACATCCTCGCAACACAGCACGTCATCACGATAGCCGAAGGGGATCTGCGGTTGCATGTTACCTCTCTGGTGGAAAAACGGTCGAATGTTGCCAGCGGGGCAGCACAATGTCATTGCCTACGTTCGGCCAGCGCGAGCGCACTTGGATTGAGTCCGGCAGGACCACCAAACGTTCTGCCGGCACAAAGGGCACTGCCGTGCCCAGGGAATAGCGGCCGTTGTGGTCTTGGTCCCGGTAGCATTCCAACACATACACCCCAGGCAGGAGTTCGCCGAGCTCGTAGGGGCCAGGGCCAGGAATGAGCACCTCGCGCCGTCCTCCTGCCGGCCGCACTTTCACCGCCGCGACCACTATTGGCCCGCTCGCTTCAGATGCCTCATCGTACACCGTCCCGGCAACGGCAGAGAGCGTGTCACAGTTCATCGTCCAGACAGTGATGCGCACGCTGTCCTGTTTCAGAGGGAGGCCGCTCAGGTCCCGGACTCGGGTGCCCGCGATCATCGCCTGGTACCGGCAACGGCCGAACAGGACCGACAGCGGCGTGAACAGGCACTGGGCGGGTGTAGGCCAGCACACCGCGCCAGGCACTGGGGCGCCGGCGCTATCCCAGAAGGAGATGGCCGCGGCAGTGGCGATGGTGTCCATGGCTTCGCTGAAGATGATGCTCAGAACCAGGGAACACGGCACGCCGCGCGCACTGTCCGGGGGGACACTCTTCACCAGAAACGGCCGCAGTGTGTCGGCACGGGCATTGCCAGTGAACTCTGCGCTCAGCTCGCGCGCCACGAGCTCGTGTTGATCCCGCGCCTCGTGCACCCTGATCCTATACACGAGGTCCTGCAGAGGGGAGGTCACAAGGTGTGCGTAGTTGGGACGCTCAGGGTCCCCGTAGGCAGTGATTACCTGAATCGTGTCCCCGTCCTGAAGGGCCGTAATGCAGTAGTTGTCTGGCGCATTGAGAGGGACGCTCATCATAGGTTCGCTGAAGCGCAGGTGAACGTGGCGGTTGTCCGAGCTCGTCGCCGACTCCAGACGTGGCCGGGTGGTGTCGCGCACGGCGATGCGCAGGTTGCACTTCGTGAACACAGGAAACGAAGCGCTGAGGTGCACGTCCCCTGGGGCAATGCCGAGGGCGTCGTACTCTGGGTCGTAGCGACCGTTGTCGTCGCGGTCGCGAAGCGCAAAAATGCGGTAGGTGCTCGGCGCCATCGCCTGCAGAGAGAATGCTCCGGAAGCGTCGCACTGTGTCACATAGTCTGGAGGGTTCAGGCTGGGGTCCGGGTGTGCTATCACCCCAAGGTCATAAGCGCAAAGGGCTGTGCCGGCGAGGCTCCCCTCGCCGTAGACCTGTCCTTGCACTGCGCAGCTGTCCAGCGTTGCGCCGGTGGAGAAGGCGAGCGAGAACGCCCGGCTGAGGCGGTTATTGCGCAGATCGCGCGCATTGGCGCCCACCGTCACCACATAGGTGCGTTGGGCCCGGAGAGGCTCGCTGAACGAGATGACCAGGCTCCGACCGCGCCAGCGCAGCGAAGGCATGCCAGTGGGGCGAGGAGTGATGAACAGCGCCTGTTCCACCGACTCGCGGTGCACCTTTTCGCTGAAGGTAAGCACCACGGTCGTCGTAGGTGCCACATGCACAGCCCGCGGCAACGGCGAGGTGGCGATGACCTCGGGCGGCGTGTTGTCCTCTGGCCCCCCTGGCGGGAAGCCCTGGCGCGCACACGCTGCCACCAGGATGATCACCAAAGCCAAGAAGCCACCTGGCAAGAGAGTGAAAGGTCGACTCAGCATCGCTCCATAAAATAGGCAAACGCGAGCACAAATACAACCTTTTTTCTCAGCACCCGCGCCCGCAGAGGTAGGCCTGCGGCCTGCAGCCGCTGGCAGAAAAGCCGTTGTTTTTCGCGCTGAATTTGCTATCTTTGCAAGACAAAAGGAGCAGGCATGAGGCGAAGCAGGCTGTGGCTCATCGGCGCGTGGTCTGTCGTGCTGGCTGTCGAAGGGTTGGCCGGAACCCTGCCGGCGCCGGAGTTGGTGGCCCGTATCACGCCCGAAGTGACCCACAAGCAGTATCGGCTGACAAACCCGCGCGCGGTGGTCAATGTGCTTGAGGTGTGCTTGCGCGGGGCAGTGGAACTGGCGGCAGTGAAAGCAGGGGAGCGCATAAGCTCCTGCGCGCCCCTGAGTGAGTTGCTGCGCACTGCTGGGCCAGGAGTAGTCGCCGGAATCAATGGCGACTTTTTCTCGGAAACCGGCTCGCCCATTGGCCCGCACCTGCATGACGGCCAAGTAGTGAAGAACGGACCACGAAGACCGGTGATTGGCGAGACCGTTTCCGGGGAAATATTCGTCACGGTGGGGCAGCTGCAGGCGCACGTGCGGTGCGCCGATGGCCAGGCACTGCAAGTGAGCGGCTTTAACCGGGGACGCGGCACGGACGAGTTGATCGTCTTCAATCGCTGGTTTGGCGGCTCTACGCGAACGAACAGGTGGGGGACAGAGGTTACACTTGCGGGGATGGGTTCCGGGCTCGCTGCTAATCCGCTTCTCACCCTGGTGACCAGGGTGGACACAATGGGGAATTCTGCCATTCCTGCACAGGACATGGTGCTCTCTGGATATGGGCGAGCAGCGGAGGCTTTGCGCACCTGTTGCAGTGTGGGCGACACCGTCCGTCTGGGGCTGCAAGTCCCGCCGGTCAAGGGCGCGGTGAAATGGCTGGTGGGCGGGGGGCCACTGCTGGTGCATGAGGGCCAGGTGGCAGGCGAGCACCTCGCCTCTTGGGGCAATGGCGGTTTTGCCTGGAGCCGACATCCGCGCACCGCCGTGGGTGTCTCGGCTGACGGCACCACCGCCTTTCTGGTCGCGGTGGATGGTCGTCAGCCAGGGTACAGCGAAGGGATGACCCTCTCTGAACTGGCCACGTTCCTGACTCAGCTCGGTGCCCACCAGGCCATCAATCTCGACGGCGGGGGCAGCACGACCATGGTGATTGCTGGCAAGGCGGTGAACCGGCCGGCAGAGGACGGGCAAGAGAGACCGGTGAGCAATGCCGTTGTTGTTCGACGCAAGGCGATGGAGGGGCCATGAGGCGCAAAGGAGTGACACGTCGGGAGTTCATAGGCGAGATGGCGGCCTTGAGTGCGGTCGGGGTGGCAGGCGCGAAGCACCTGGGCCTGAGCGAGCGCGGGCAGAAGCCCCTTGTGCGACCGCCGCGCCTGCGCCCTGGGGATACGGTGGGCCTGGTGTGCCCGGCCAGTGCCCCGTTCGAACCCTCGGCAATCCGTGAGGCAAAGTTGGCCATGGAAAAGCTGGGGTTCAAGGTCAAGGTGGGCCGGAATGTGGGCAAGAAGTACGGCTACCTGGGCGGCACCGACGAGGAACGGGCCACCGACCTGCAGGAAATGTTCGACGACCCCAGGGTGAAGGCCATCATCGCAGTGCGCGGCGGATACGGCTGCATGCGCATCCTCAACCTTCTCGACTATGAGCACATCCGCACACATCCGAAGATCCTCCTGGGCTATAGCGACATCACCATCCTGCTGCTGGCGGTACACCAGATGACTGGCTTGCTGACCTTCCATGGTCCGGTGGCGCTGTCCACCTTTTCGCCTTACACTGTTGACCTGCTCCAGCGCGTGCTGATGAAAGACGAGCCAGTGGGCGAAATCGCCGAGCCCCCTGGGGCGCTGCCCCTCGGCGTGAGCGGTCTATCCGGTCGGGCCACGGGGCGGCTGGTGGGAGGCAATTTGACCCTCCTTGCCGCCTCGCTGGGCACTCCCTTTGAGGTGGAGACTGAAGGCCGTCTCTTGTTTCTGGAAGAGGTGGGCGAGGAGCCGTACGACCTTGACCGGCAGTTGACGCACCTGCTGCTGGCGGGCAAGCTGCAGCGCTGCGCCGGCATTGCCATCGACCGCCTGCAACGGTGCGGCCCGCACGACTACCAGCCCGCCTTTCTTACGACCCTGAGTGCTGAAGAGGTGATCGGCGACCGCCTGGGGCAGTTGCGCATACCGGTGGTCTTCGGCCTCTCGCTCGGGCATGCGGCTGACAAGCCGACGCTGCCCCTTGGGGTCATGGCCAGCCTGGACGCGAGCAAAGGCAGGTTGTCCATCGATGAGCCGGCGGTAAGTTAGCCAGGGCGCTGGGAGCTTGTCGAAGCTGGCCTGCCTAGCGGCTGGTGAGCCCACTATTCTTTTAGGAAAGTGCCCCCAGAGCGCATCGCCGGAAGAACGTCCTGGGGGGCAAGTTTACCGTGATCTTTGAGATGGACGTTGCTATTTTGACCTGGGCCTAGACGTTGTTGCTTGAGAAGAAGCCAGGCCACCGAGTACGAGGGGGGATGTGATGACTCTTAAGACGCATGGACAAGAAGCCAGCTGCCGACGGAAGGCCGTCTGGCATCTTGCGCTTTGCGGCGGCGGATTATCTGGAGCCACGCTCCAGCAGTCCAAAGCAAAGCCATTATTTGGACTGCTGAAGCCCTGCTTCAGAATCTGTTCGGTGCAGCCAGGTTCAGCTGGCGTCAACTGGGGAGCCACCAGTTTTGCCCGAGCCCAGGAGTCCATCGCTCTCGGGGCTTGTCCGACAAATGGGCCACAGGAGTTGCATCCCCTGGGGCGACGCGGACTGTCTCCGATAGCTCACCAGCATCGTCCCTCGCGGTTTTAGGCCTATTATCCCCTAGCCCCGAGTATGCCTGTTCGCCGGTCAGGGGTAGGTGCTATTTGTGGTCACGGGGCACTGGCGGCAACAATACCTATTGATATTTCCATTCGTTTTTCATATATTCGCGCCATTCAAACTTGGAGATATTGCGGTATGGAAAGGACACAGCTACTGCAGCGGATCGAAGAGGACGAGGTCAAGTTCATCAGTCTGCAGTTTACTGACCTCCTTGGGGTGGTCAAAGAAGTCATCATCCCCGCACGGCAGCTCAAGGACGCGACCGAGTATGGCGTTTGGTTCGACGGCTCCTCAGTGGAGGGCTTTGCCAGGATCCAGGAGAGCGATCTGTTCCTCAAACCGGATCTCTCTACGTACTCGTTGGTGCCATGGCTTTTGGAAAACGGCAGGACCGCACGCCTGATTTGCGACATCTTCGGCCGTGACGGCAACCCCTATGAAGGAGACCCCCGCTATGTACTGAAGAAGGTCCTGGCCGAAGCCAAGGAGATGGGGTTCCAGTTCAATGTCGGCCCGGAGCTGGAGTTCTACCTTTTTCGTAGGAGCGCAGGCGAAGGCCAGCGCCCCCTGGACGAAGGGAGCTACTTCGACTTTTCCTCCCACGAAGGCTACTTTGTCATGCGGGAGATACTGAGCGCGCTGCACAGCTTCGGTATCCCGGTGGAGGCATCCCACCATGAAGTGGGCGGCGGACAGTACGAGATCGATTTCCTCTATGGCAACGCCTTGGAGACGGCCGACCGCATCCTGACGTTGAAGTACACGGTGAAGAAGATCGCCCAGCGCCACAACCTGGATGCCACCTTCATGCCAAAACCCCTCTTTGGGGCCCCGGGCAACGGCATGCACACGCACCAGAGCCTGTTCGAGCTCAAGACGCGGCAGAACGCCTTCTACGATGCCGACGACCCGTACAACCTATCCGAGCTTGCCTATCACTACATGGCCGGCATCATCAAACACATCCGGGGCATGTGCGCCGTGCTTTGCCCCACGGTGAACTCTTACAAGCGGCTGGTGTCCGGCTACGAGGCCCCGGTCTATGTCACCTGGGCGCGGATCAATCGTTCGGCGCTGATTCGAGTGCCGAAATGGTTCCAGGATCGCAAACAATCGGCGCGAATCGAGCTGCGCTGCCCAGACCCGACCTGTAATCCCTATCTGGCCTTGGCCTTCATGCTGGAGGCCGGCCTTGATGGCATACGCAACAAGCTGCAGCCGCCAGAGCCTGTGGAGGAGAACGTCTACCTCTTTGACGAGCACAGCCTTAAGGCCAAGAATATCGCCCTCCTGCCCAGCTCCCTGTACGAGGCTTTGCAGGAGCTGCAGCGGGACGAGTTGTCCCTTAGGGTCCTTGGTCAACACCTGTTCGAGCGTTACCTGGACATCAAGTCCCGAGAATGGGAGGAGTTCAGGGTACAGGTGACGCCCTGGGAAGTGGAGAAGTACCTCCAGCTCTATTGAGGCGCCAGTGGCCATGGCTTGAGGCGCACCAAACGCTGCGCTCATATTCGCTTGTTGTGCGCGGCAGGCAGAATTGCCTCCGTCCCGGGCGCCGCCAGAAGGCGGCGACTTACTACCGCGGCGGGACCAGAGTCGCCCAGCTGCCCTCCTGCCGCTTAACTCCTGTAGAAAGCACTTGCTTTTGTCCTATGAGTTGCGTAACATTCGCCAGTAGCAAGTCCGGCAACAGCTGGCGACCGGGAGATTTACCGTGCGCCGGGCTTGCCCTTTGGCTGACAAAAGGCTAGGAGTCCGACCATGCGCAGTGCCAAGAGGTGTTTTGTCGCTTTCTTGCTTGTTTCTGCAGTGGGGGCAGTGCCGCGGACCTGGGGAGAAGAGGGTAAGACTCTGGCCGTGCTCTATTTCCAGAACAACAGCCTGGCGCAAAAGGACGACGTGGCTCCCCTGGGCAAGGGGCTGGCCGACATGTTCATCACCGAGCTTTCCAAGGTGCAGGCCCTGCGCGTCATCGAGCGGGCGCAGTTACAGCAGCTCCTCGAAGAGATGAAATTGGCGCAGGCTGGGCTCATCGACGAGAAGAGCGCGGTGGAGGTGGGCCGACTTCTGGGGGCCAAGCACCTGCTGCTGGGCAGCTTTGTGCATATGTTCGGGGGCAAGATGCGCATAGATGCGCGGATCGTCGAAGTGGAGACGGGGCTGACCATCAAGGCCGAGGAAGAGACGGGAAAGGTGGACAAGCTCTTCGACATGGTCAAACGGCTCACCCAGAAGATCGTGCGCGACCTGGATGTGGCCCTGACCAGAGAGGATCGCGCCAGGTTGGAAGCGGGCGAAGAGGCCTCGCTGGAAGTAGCGCTTCTGTATGCCAAGGGGCTGGAGATGGAAGACAGAGGGGAGCTGCTCGAGGCGTACAAGTTGTATCGTAAGGCCCTAGCGCTGAGTCCCTCCTTTGCTCCAGCCAAGCAGCGTTTGCTGGCGGTCCAAGTTCACCTCAAGTGAAAGAGTTCCTGCCTTCGCTGGCAGGGGAGGGATTTGCAGGTGCGCACAAAGATCCTCTTAGCCTTCGTCGTGGGCTTAAGTTGTGGGATGATGGGGTGTGCCGCATCGCATTATGGTCAGGCGAAGAGTGCCCTGCGCCGCCACGACTATGATGGCGCCCTTCGCCACCTGGCTGTGGCGCTGGCGGAGCACCCTAGCGACCCGGAGCTGCTGCGGGACACAGGTATCGCCCTGTTCGGGGCGCAGGACTATGCTGCTGCCATCCGTGCCCTATCACGCGCCTTTGCGCTGGACTCCACTGATGCCCGTACCATCTTCTACCTCGGTTCGGCTTACGAGGTGACAGGAAACCTGGACGGAGCCATCGAGATGTACCGGCGCTACCCCCGCGCGGGCCGCCTGAGCCAGATGCGGCGGGCGCTGGAAGGGCGGTTGCAGGTGCTGCTGCGCCGTCGGCTGGCAGAAGAGGCACGACAAGCCCTGGCCAACGAGGCTGCCCTGGATACCGTGCGCATACCCTCCAATGCAGTGGCAGTGCTGAACTTTGTCCGCCTGGGTGGACCTGAGGATCTGAGCCCCTTGGAAAAGGGCATTGCCGAAATGCTCATCACCGACCTTTCCAAGGCAAAGGCATTGCGCGTGGTGGAAAGGGCCAGGATGCGGGCCTTGCTGGAGGAGATTGGCCTGGGCATGACCGGCCTGGTGGACGAGGCCACGGCGCCGCGCGTGGGGCGACTGTTGGGGGTGGCCAAGGTGGTGCAGGGTGCCTTCGTGGGGCTGGAAAGTGAGCAAATCCGCATCGAGGCCGCCCTGGTGGACGCCCGAAGCCGCAGCTTGAGTGGCGCCTGGCGGGTGAGCGGCGCCCTGCAGGATTTCTTCCGCATGGAGAAGGCCCTGGTCTTCCGCATCCTGGACCAGATGGGCGTGACCCTGACCCAGGAGGAGCGCGACGCCATCCTGGTCATCCCTACAGAGAACATGCTTGCCTTCCTTGCCTATTGCCAGGGACTCGACTACCAGGATCGCGGCCTGCTCGACCAGGCAGGCGCCGCCTATGCCCGCGCGGCAGAGCTGGATCCACACTTCGGCGCCGCCAGGGCAGGGCTGAACCAGGTGGAGGTCATGCGGGCGGGGAGCCAGGATCTGCAGGAGCTGCGCAAGGCGCTGGAGCCGCCGCCGGCCACGACCGATGCCGTGAGGCCTTCCACGCTGGACCGACTGGTGCAGACGCAGCAACAGCTCAGCGTCGGCTTTGTGCCCGGGGTTGATGCGCGTCAACCGTTGCAAGAGCAGAGCCAGCCCACTTTTGGCTCCGCGGCGAATATCGAAGTGGAAATCAGGATCCCCAGGTGAACCCATGTGGCGAGGTCTCCCCATGATGCGACGGCGCGCAGCTCTTCTTCTGGTGGCTTCTCTCCTTGCGACAGGTGCGAGCCAAGGGCAGCCCTTGATGACCAGGCTCCAAGGGCAGAGCAACTTTGGCGCTGGGGCAAGTGGTCAGTGGTGGAGCGCGGGGAAGAACAAGGTCAGGCAGGTGGCGATGCCGGTGAGCTTTGTCTACCCGGTGGGGGCGCGGGCGCGACTATCGGTGGTCACGGCACCGGCGTTCTCCAAACTGGCGGCAGTGGGCGAGCAGCAACTCAACGGCCTTTCGGATGTGCGCATCAGCGGCCACTACTGGACGCCCAACGACCGTTTTCTCCTCACCTTCGGCGCTAACCTCCCCACTGGCAAGCACTCCCTGACTGCCGAGGAGTTCAATGTGGCCAATGCCCTGGCTCTGCACGCGCTTGCGTTCCGCGTGCCCACCTATGGACAAGGCCTGGACTTTCACCTCGGTCTGGCCACAGCCCTGGAGGCGGGAGAGTTCGTCTTTGGCGGAGGGATCAGCTATTTGGCAAAGGGAACCTTTCGCCCGTTCCGAGGCCTTGAGTACGAGTACAAGCCGGGCGCGGAGACGACCTTGTCCGTGGGCGCGGACCGGGCGCTGGTGCTCTTTGGCAGAGATGCGCGCATCACCGCCGACGTGGTCTATTCCATTTACGGCGAGGACAAGGGCGCTGGGAAAGCAGTGTTCAAAAGCGGCAACCGGCTCCTTGTCCAGGGGGTACTGCTGGCCCGGCCGAGCTCCTTTGACCTGCTGCTAATCGTGCGGGAACGCGTCAAAGGGCGGAACAAGACTGGGATCGGCGACCTCTTCGCCGAGGAACGTAAAAACAGCAACGGCAACGAGTTTGAGGTGGACGCGCAGGCGCTCTTTGGCTCGCCGCAAAAGACCAGGCTCAAGGCGCTCGTGGGCGCGAAGGTGTACGGGCAGAATCAGTACGGGACAGGCGCGGCCACGCTCGTCGGATTCGGAGGCGGCGCACTGCTCCGGCTTTCCCCCAAGTTAGAAGCGGACGCAAATCTGCGCTACTACGTGGGCTCCATCAAGAGCGGGCCCAAAGCGGTGGCGCTCTCGGGCTTGGTGGTGGAGGCTCTGGGGCGTTTCTATCTGTAGCAAATCAGCATGAGGTCTTGGCAGATGAGAATGACACGTGCAGCCTGGCCGGTACTGATTCTTGGCCTTTGCTCGGGGTTCCTGACCGATTGCGCCAAGGAGCCGACCTCCGCCGAGAAGGAGGCCACCATCGGCTTGCGTTTTCGGTACAGCTCGCAGGGTGCCCCACGCCTGGGGAGGCTGCCTGCGTGCCCTCGGCAGCAGGCGACGCCCCTTGCCAAACCGGCGCAAAGTGCTGAAGTGGAAATGGTGAGGGTGATGGTACTGGACTTTTCCGCCTACGATAGCTCCATGCAGTACTTCGAGTCCGAGGATTATCGCCATTACACTCATGCGCGCGATACCTGGGCTGGAGACCTGAAGTACTGGGGCGAGTGGCGGAAGCTGTTGGGGGACTTTTTCCGGATCGTTGCTGACCAGGCGTTGAACATCTCCGGCGACGTGGCGAAGGGCACGGTGACAGGTGTCATGGGGTTGAACTACTTGTGCGTGGCCGGCATCGAGGCCGATACTATCCGCTTCTGGGGCGAAGGCGAGGTGATGGTGCGCGAGGGAGAACATGCCCACGCCCATATCCAAGTCTGGGACATGGGGCCGGTCCTCTACTTCCTGGAGATGCATCCGCACTACGTGGCGCTAAAGAACGGCCTCACGCAGCGCTTCCGCTGCACGGCCTACTACAGCAACGGTCAAATTGTAGATGTGACCAGGTTGGCCCAGTGGACGCTCAGGCCCGGCCTTGCAGGCACACTCGACCAGACTGGCCTTTTCACGGCCAGCCTCCAGGTCACCGGCGAGGAGACCGCCTTGGCCTTCTTCGCGGGAGACAGTGCGGAGGCCCAGCTCACTGTCTCGCCGGCCGCTCTGGTGCTTGCTGAAGATTTCGAGACCTATGTTGTGGGCGCCTACCCGTCTGGCGCGGGGTGGGAAATGGTGCGCGCGGGAGTTGGTGGGGCCGTGAGCAGGCTCTTTGCCTTCAGTGGCGCGCAGAGCTTTCGCCAGGAGTCCTCCCCAGGTTACCCCAGGCGGGACCTCCTACCGGTTGCGGGGGGCGATAGTCTGACATTGCAGATGAGCGTGTTGCTGCAGGAGATCGGCGGTGGGGCCATCGTGGGGCTATTCGACCGTAAGGCTCCGGGCGGCGGGGCTTTCGTGACCTGGATCGAATTCGCGCCCGATGGCAAGATCTACGCAGCAAGAGAAGGGGATCGACTGGAGCTGCAAGCCTATCAGCCGTCCACCTGGTACACCGTGCGCGTGGAGCTGGTCTATCCATATGCCAACGTGTATGTTGATGGGGAACAGAAGGCCTTCATGGCGTACCCCTCTACTCTGGTCTGGGACGCGCTGGTGCTGGCGGCCCAGGACTTTGCCTCGGGTAAGGCAATCCATTATTTCGACGATGTGCGCGTGACCAGGCCGTAGGCGGCCGCAGTCCGACGCCTGTTTCTCAGAACTCGACGCTGGGCTGAATGAGCCACACCCGCTGTGCCGCGCCGGTGGCCATGAAGGAACATGCCTCACGGTCATAGCGGCGCACCCATTCCCACACCACGCCTCCGCCCAGGCGCAGGAAAACCGTCCTTCCCGCCACATGGAGGGGAATCTTCTTGCCGTAGGACAGCAATTGTCGCACGGTGAATGGCATCTGCTGCTCCTGATCGCCGCACGGGAAGTGCGCCTCGTACTGCATGCGGCTATTGGCCAGCAGGAAAGGCCTCTTCTTCTGCCAACTTGTGTGGTCGCGGAAGAGGCTCAGGACCACGACATCTGGGGCCAGGGCAGTGCTATGGGTTTTGACCCCGACGCGGAAGTTCCAGTGGAGTCTGTGCTCGCCCGTCCTGCGGCTGGTTCCGGTGAGGATCAGCTCCACCTGCCACCACTGGTCTCGCACCAGGATGTTGTCGTGGATGTGGCGCTGGCCGGCGGAGACCAGCAACCCGGCCAAGGATGACCCCGCGGGCCGTATCCGCGTGGTGCTGCTGTCCTTACGCTCGGGGTAGCCCAGGAATACTATGTTCCCCAGCAGCAGGGACAGAGCATAGGGTTCCTCTGTCCCCGAACCGAGGGAACGAAGCACGTTAAAGTCTGCTACCTCGACGCGGTCGAACTGTTGACGGTGATAGGTCTCCATGAAGCTGCTCAGCGTGGCCAGGGGGTACCAGGTGCCCTGGAGCAGCAGGTAGCGTGGACTGAGCACACGCCTGCCAAGGTACGCATAGAGCGCTGCCTCCTGGCCAGGGAGAAAGACGGGCGTGCTCCGATTTCGCGCAGTGTGGACGAAGACGCTGGCATAGGACCTGTAGGCACCGAGAGAAAGTGTGGTTCCGGACTCGAATCCGGCCAAGGTGCCCGTGGTACTCCATCCTTGTGGACTTGCGCCGAGGGGAAAGAGGATGCATGCGGTCTCAGCTATCAATACGAGCAATCGCGCTTTCATGGTCGTTCTCCATCAGTCAGCTTATGCCTGAATGTGGCACGGTCGTTCTTCCCTGCCCCTGCGCATTCCATCAGGTCACACGTCAGCAGATCGTGTCTGTTTGCCTTCGTCCCTGGTCCGGGGCGCAGCAGGGGTGGACCTGAGGCAAGCGCTGCACATAGCGGGCGGCTTTGTACCTTTGGCGGAGGCGGGAGCCGTCGCAGCAGATGCCGGGAGAAGAGCTCACGTGGCAAGCCCATGGCGAATTTTCCTATTGACGGAAAGGGTGGAATTTTGGATATATGCCGGGCCAAAAACTATGCAAATTTCGCTGGAACTCCAAGGGCTTTGTTGTCGTTCAAATTCGCGAATTCTGTCAACGTGGGCAGAGTGGAGGTCAAAACAGAGGGATCGCTATGATCGAACTACAACACCTCACGAAACGCTACGGTATGACCACTGCCCTCGAGGACGTGACCTGTACGATCAAGAAGGGGGAGATCGTCGGCTTTGTGGGGCCGAACGGCGCCGGCAAGAGCACGGCGATGAGGATTATCACCACGTACACGGCCCCCACCTCGGGGACGGCCCGCGTAGGCGGCTACGACGTGCTGGAGAATCCTTATGATGTGCGTCGCATCATCGGGTACCTACCGGAGACGGTGCCGCTTTACGCGGACATGTTGGTGTCTGAGTACTTGCGCTTCATCGGTGAGGCGCGGCATCTGAACGGCAGGCTGCAGGAGCGGGTGGAGTGGGTCATCGAGGCTTGCGGCTTACAGCCGGTGCTCAAGCGCAAGATCGGCGTGCTGTCCAAAGGGTTTCGGCAGCGCACCTGTCTGGCCCAGGCATTGATCCACGACCCTGAGGTCCTTATCCTGGATGAGCCGACCTCTGGTCTGGACCCACTGCAGATTATTGGCATCCGCAATCTTGTCAGGCAGCTGGCCCATGAGAAGACGATCATCCTCAGCACGCACATCTTGCCGGAGGTGGCCACGGTGGCCGACCGGGTGCTGGTCATCAACCAGGGCAGACTGGTGGCAGATGGCAGCTTCGAGGAGCTGCGCAGGAAGGTGACCACCCGCGCCTCCTTTGTCCTGGTGGTAAAGGCAGCGCGCAAAGAGGTGGAGCAGCAGCTCAAGAGGCTTGATGGCCTGCTTGAGGTTGCATTCCGCGACAGCAGAGACCGGGGCGTGACCAGCTGCACCCTGTACCATGACCCGGCTCACGACTTGATTTCCGACCTCAACAGGATCCTCCGCGAGGCGCAATGGGATGTCCTCGAGTTCTACCCTGAGAAGCTGTCCCTGGAGGATTCGTTCATTCGCCTGACGCAGGGCTCTGCCGAGGAGGGCGGCGAGCAGCCACCCCTCGAAGCTCAGGCATAAGCAGGGAGGCGAAGCATGAAAGACGTCTGGATCATCTTCAAACGCGAGTTCGCCGCCTACTTCTATTCACCCATTGCTTACGTGTTTAGCATCATCTTCATCATCCTCAACTGCGGCTTGTACATGTTTCATTTCTTCTTCTTCGGCAATGCCGACATGCGCGCCTTCTTTTCCGCTTTGCCGGTGACCCTGGCGCTGATTTTCATCCCTGCCATCTCCATGCGCCTGTGGTCGGAGGAGAAGAAGCTGGGCACCATCGAGCTCTTGCTCACCTTGCCCATGAAGGCCGAGCACGTGGTTCTGGGCAAGTATCTGGCCGGTTTGGCCTTCTATCTGGTGGCACTGGCCGGCACGCTGGCCATCCCCATCATGCTCGTGTTCCTGGGCAAGCCGGACTTTGGGCCGATCATCGGCGGCTACTTCGGCTCGGTGGTGCTCGGGGCCTTTTACCTTGCGGTCGGCATCTTCATTTCTGGCTTTTTCGCCGACCAGATCGTTTCTTTGATCATCACCAGCCTGGTGTGCGGCTTTTTCGCCCTCATCGGCTGGCAGTACGTGCCGATGGTTATCGACGGCTGGGTTCCGGGTCTTGGCGACTTTCTGTACAGCTACGTGGGTGTGACGCGGCACTTTAACGACATCGCCCGCGGGGTCATTGACCTCAGGAGCATCGTCTATTTCCTGTCGCTCAGCGCGCTGTTCATCACCCTGAACATCAAGTACCTTGATGGGAGAAAGTACTAGCCATGAAGAACCTGCGCAAACAGTTCATCAGGACCTTTCTCATCGGATCGGCACTGCTGGTGGGCATTGCCCTGTTGGTCATCATGATCTTTGACAATCTGAACCTGGGCCGATTCGATTTGACGGCGGAGCAGGTCTACAAGCTCTCACCGTCGGTGGAAAAGATCCTCTCGCGCCTGGAGGCGCCCATCGAAATCACCTACTATGTGTCCTCCTCCGAGAAGATGCCCACCAAGTGGAAGAACCTGGAGCGGGACGTGATCGACAAACTCGAGGAGCTCAAGCTGGCTTCCAAGGGGCGAGTGACCTACAAGGTGTTCGACCCGTCGGCCGAGGAAGAGCGTGAGGCCTTCGAAGAGCGGCGCGCCAAAGAGAAGGAGCAAAAGGGCGAAGCGTCCAAGCCGCCGCAGCGGAAACGCATTGCCGAACGCCTGGCCGAAAAAGGGGTGGTGCCGTTTGGCGTGCAGAGCGCCGAGCGCGACGAGTTTGCCGTCAAGCGCATCTACTCCTCTTTGGTGCTCTCCTACCTGGATCGTAAGGAGGACGTGATCGAAGAGGTGAGGCCGGAGATGTTCGGCAGCTTAGAGTACGAGATTGTGTCGCGCATCTTCAAGCTCATTGCCACCAAGCGGCCGAAGGTGGGATTCTTCCCCAGTATGCCGGAAGTTCCGGAGCAGTATCGCCAGTTCCAGCAGCAACCCCCCGACGCCTATGCCATGGCGGTGGAGTTGCTCAGGAACGCCGGCTACGACGTGGTGCGTACCAACATTACCAAGGATGACACCATTCCGGGTGGCATTCAGACCATGGTGCTGATGCTCGATGAGCCGGTGACCGAGCGTCAGCTCTACGAGATTGACCGGTTGGTGCACAATGGGGTGCGACTGGTGCTGGCCGGGCAGATGTACAATTACCAGATCTACCCCTCGCGAGGTGGCGCACCTGGCTCGTTCGACGTGCAGGCCATGCCCACACGCCTGAACATCAACAGCCTGGTGAAGAACTATGGCTTTGAGATTGACACCAAAATCTTCATGGATCGGAGCGCCGCCTTTGTCCAGGTGCCTACCTATCGCACGCGGCGCATGGGCATCTTCCAGATTCAGGAGCAGCGGTACGAGCCGGTGAGCAAGCCGGTGATCATCAAGGTCAACCAGGAGAACATCAACGGCCGGGTGTCGGTGGCGAACAAGATCACCGAGCTCTTCTACATGTACGGAAGCAAACTTAACCTCTACAACGAGGTCTTTGAGAAGGACCACCTCAAACCCACAGTGCTCTTTACCTCCAGCAACCACAGCTGGACCACGGAGAGCCTCGGCTACCGGCCGGTAGACACCTCCGAGCCGGCTTCTGGGGACTTTTTGCGGCGGCAGCCGCTGGGTGTGCTCATCGAGGGGACATTCTCCTCGCGCTACGCTGAGCAGCAGCCTCCGAAGTGGCCCAGCGATGGGTCCGGCGTGGATAGCAGTGCGGCGCCGCACATCACTGGGCCGGCCGTGCCCAACAAGATCATCGCTTACGGCTGCAGCAACATGTTCAAGGACGATGTATTGAGGGCGGTCGACAGTCACAAGGCCCTGCTCCTCAATAGCGTTGATGCGCTCACCTTAGGCGATGAGCTCATCCACATTCGGGCAAAGAACATCGAGGCGCGGCGGATCAAAGAGACCAGTGCCTTTGGCAAGTCTCTGGCGAAATTCTTCGTCGTCTGGTTCCCCGCGCTGTGCTTTGTCGCCCTCGGGGTGGTGCTGAGCATGAGACGCAAGATGAAGTGAGCTGGCAAGCAGTGAGGGAACGGATATGATCAAACAGAGGCAACTGTACGTGCTCGGCGGAGTCTTCTGCGTGCTCCTGCTGCTGTTTTTCATAACCAAGCCACGCATGAAGACGGTCAACGTTGATGAGCTGCAGCAAAACGTGGTCATCGGCGTCAGCCGGGACGACGTGGCCGCCATTGATGTGTACAAAGAGACTCCCGGCGGCGAGATTCGCATGCAGTTTGTGAAAAAGGACAAGCAGTGGTACATCCCCACGCGCTTCAACGCCAAGGCGCGGGAGTACAGCGTCAATCGCATCATCGACGACATGATCGAGATGACGGGCAGAGTGCGAGCCTCAGACCCCAAGCACTTTGCCGCTTTCCAGGTCGGCGATGACCAGGGCGTGCACGTGATCCTCAAGGACGCTGCCCAGAAGCCCCTGGCCAACCTCATCGTGGGTAAGCGGGGGGAAGACTACAACAGCGGCTTTGCGCGCTTTGCCGACCGTGACAAGATCTACGCGGTGGACAAGAACCTCCTCTCCTCGCTCGCAGTGTACGGCGAACTCGACACGCTGTCGCGCTTCAACGACAACTCGTTTGTGGACTTGACTGCGGTCAAGTTCGACAAGAAAGAGCTGGAGGTCGTAGGGCTGGTCAGCGGGGGCAAGGATGTGCTGATCCGCCGCGTGGAAAAAGCCGCTGCCTCCAGCACGAGTTCCGATTCCGCCGCGGCCAAGAAAGAGTACGAGTGGGTATTGTTGCGTGGCCCAAGGCAGATCCGGTTGGACCAGAAAGAAGTGGACCGCTTCCTCGGGGATGTGACCTATGTCTATGCACAGGAGGTGGTCGACAACATCGGCAACACCCTCGCCGACTTAGGCAAACAGAGCCGGTACCAGGTGGACCGACCACGCATGTTGATGGTGTTCGTGAAGCAGAATGACCCAACGCGCTACAATGTGCTCTTTGGCCGCGAATTCGAGAAGGATAAAGGTTACTTCATGTACGTGCAGTACGACAACCTGGTCTACAAGGTGAGCAAGGCCAAGTACGATGCCCTGCTGAAGTGGATCGACGAGCTGCCCAAGAAGACGAGCAAGGCCTAAGCAACGCGGCCGTGATGGCCCTCCTGCACTCCATGCCAGGAGGGCCTTTTTTGTTTCCAGAGGGGCTGCCCCAGGAGTGTTGAAGGAGCGCGGTGAGAGGATTGCATGTGGAACCCCCATTTCCTGCACCGCTGCGGGGAGGGCGTGCCGAAAGTTGGCAAAAATTGTTTGCTTTTCCAGGGTGGATTGCGTATCTTACGCAACACGACGTGGCCCAGACCGGGTGTCATCGTGGAAGGAGGAAAAGTGCTCGCGAGGCGTATCTCTCCCGGTGTGTCGGCGCTGCTGGCTCTGTGCCTGTTGAGCTGTGGGGGACAGGAGCGGCGCTATTTCCTTGAGCGGGTCGGCAATACCCAGGTGGTGCAGATGTATGCCGACGGCTTCGAGCATCTCCCTTTGCGGCAGAAGATCCTCGCCTACCACCTCTGTCAGGCAGCCATTGCCGGCCGGGACATCATGTATGACCAGAACCACCGTCATGCTCTGGAGATCCGCCGCCTGGTGGAGGAGATCGTCACCCACGCCGAGGGGATCGAGACCAGCGTGCTAGACAAGATCGTGCGCTACGCCAAGCTTGTCTGGATCAACAATGGCCACTACTATGCGAGGTCCTTTGCCAAGTTTGTCCCTGATTTTACCCCGGAGGAATTGCACGGGGCGGCGCTGATAGCCGTGCGCAACGGGGCTACGCTGCCGTGCGCAGAGGGGGAATCGGTGGATGCACTGCTGGCCCGCCTGCACGCGTCCATATTCGATCCGCAATATGAGCCGTTCAAGACGAACAAGACGCCTCGGCCAGGACAGGACATCCTCACGGCGAGCGCGAACAATCTTTACGAAGGGGTCACCCTATCCGAGGTGGCGGGCTTCAGCGAGCGCTACCCGCTCAACTCCCGCCTGGTGAAGCGCGACGGGCAGCTTGTGGAGGAAGTCTACCGCACCGGTACCGATAGCATTCCGCCAGGGCGCTACGCGGCGCAACTTGCGGCAGTGGTGGAGCACCTGGAGCGCGCAGCCGCCGTTGCCGATGGCGCCCAACAGCGGGCGTCGCGGCATTTGATCTCCTACTACCGCACCGGTGATGTACGCGAGTTCCACAACTTTTACCTCATCTGGGTGCGCGACAATCCCCTTGTGGACACCATCAATGGGTTTGTGGAGACTTATCTGGATGCGCGCTCGGTGAAGAGAGCGTGGGAAGGCCTCGTCTTTTTTGTTGACCAGCAGACCACCGCGAAGATGCGCGCGCTGGCGAACTGTGCCCAGTACTTTGAGGACCGCGCCCCATGGGAAGAGGCGTACAAGAAGCAGGGCGTGCAGGCTCCTGTTGCCAACGCCATTAAGGTGCTGACCCAGACAGGCGATCAGGGACCCATCGGCTGGGCCGGCATCAATTTACCTAACGAGCAGTGGATACGGGAGCAGCACGGGAGCAAAAGCATCACGTTGCAGAACATGATCGCGGCCCGGCGCAAGGCGCAGTCGGACGCCCTCCTGCGCGAGTTCTGTGCCACCCGGGCAGAGCTGGCGCGGGCCAAACGGTTCGGCGACGAGGCATCAGATGCCATGCTGGCCCTGCACGAAATCGTCGGCCATGGCAGTGGCAAGGTCGACCCGAAGCTCACCGGTGACCCATCAGACTATTTGCGGGAGTACTACTCCACCGTGGAAGAGGCACGCGCCGACCTCATGGCCCTGTGGCACATCTTTGACCCGAAGCTGAGGGAGATCGGCATGGTTACGAACAACCAGGAGGTGGGCGAAGCGGCCTATGACGACTATGTGCGCGATGACCTTGTTCTGCTCCGCCTCTACCCCCATGCGACCACCATCGAGGAAGACCACGACCGGGCCACTCACCTCATCGTCAGCTACCTGAAAGCCACCACCCGGGCAGTGACCTTGACCACGAGAGGGGGCAAGAGCTATCAGCAGGTGGTTGACTATGAGGGCATGCGTGCGGGCGTGGGGCGCCTATTGGCGGAAATCATGCGTATCAAGGCGCAGGGCGACTTTGCCGCGGCCAAAGAGCTTGTCACAACCTATGGGAGCTCCTTCGACCCTGTTTTGCGCGATGAAGTGGTGGAGCGCTGTGCCAGGCTGGATCTGCCCACGTACACGGCGTACGTCAACCCTGAACTGACCCTGGTCACCGATGCGCAGGGCAATCCTACAGATGTCGTGGTGACCTATCCTTGTGACCTGCAGCGCCAGATGTTGGGTTATGCCGGATACTCGACCCGGTAGTGAGCCCCTGAAGGCGCGCACCCTTAACCTGAAGGCGACGGCTATGGAACAAGAAAAGCGACTCACGTTTCAGGACCTGGTTGTCTGGCAAAAGAGCCATCAACTCAGTCTGGAGATATTTGGGGCCACCAAAAAGTTCCCCAAAGAGGAGCGCGACGGCCTTGGTGCCGTGCTGCGGCAGGCGGTCGCCGAGGTGCCCGCGAACATCGCGGCCGGCTTCCGCTCTCGCATTCAACCCGAGAAGCTGCGCCTGTACAGTGAGAGTCTGGCAGCACTGGAGCGCACTCGTTACTACCTGATTTTGAGCCGTGACCTTGGGTTCCTCAAGGACTATGAGGCACTCTGGAACCTGGCGGAAGAGGTGGGGAGGATGCTGGGCCGATTGGTGCGTTCGGCCCGCCCGTCGCAGAACCGCGGGCAGTGACACGCCGAAGACCTGCCGGGACTTTCTTGCTTCTGTGGGGCGGTCGCGTCGAGTGAGGAGCCTGCCCATGGCCTCTTGCGCCAGCCTCCCCTGTGCGGGCCTTGGGCGTGACGGAGGACTGCTGTGCGACGCCTAGCGTTGTGCCTGGCAATGGCGCTGGTGCTCGTTGGGGCCCAGCGCGGTTTCGCGCAAGGGGTGCGGATTTGGGGCGCCGTGCGAGATGCGCACACCGGCCAGCCCCTCCCGCTGGCAAACATCTGGGTCGAAGGTACCTACCGCGGCACCACCAGCAATGCTCAGGGTGAGTATGTGCTGGAAATACCCTCGGTGCCTGCCACGCTCCGGGTGCGCTATATCGGCTATCAGTCGCAAGCGGTCACCATTAGGGCGCAGGCTCAGGAGGGGATGGACTTTCTGCTGCAACCTGCGCTCATAGAGTTGCCGCCAGTTGTGGTCAGCGGGGAGGATCCTGCGGTGGCGATCATGCGCGGGGTCATCCGCTACAAGGAGGCGCGGCGGGACAGGCTGCGCACGTTTGCCGCCGAAGCCTATTCCCGCCTGTCGGTGGCCAACGACACGGCGGTGGTCATGGTCATGGAGAGCACCTCGCGGCTCTTCTGGGATCGCACACGGGGCACGCGCGAAGTGATAACTTCCCGCCGGCAGACGGCCAATGTGCCAGCGGCAGCGGCAATCTTTGCCCTCGGTTTTCCCAATTTCTACGACGACGATGTGGAGGTAGCGGGCACCAGGTTCATTGGTGTGACGCATCCTGACGCCCCGGCGCACTATCAGTTCCGCCTTCTGGGCGTGCGAGCGGTTGACGATGTGGCCGTCTACGATATCGCCGTCAGTCCGAGAGGGCGGCTGCAACCCTGTTTCGAGGGGAACCTCTCGGTGGTAGATTCTGCGCTGGTGGTAGTGGACCTGCGGCCGGGCCAGGCGCTCCAGCTCCCGATGCCTGTTCAAGAGCTGCAGGTGCGCTATGTGCAGCACTTTAGCACCTTCGGACTGGAGTTTTGGCTGCCGGTGAATGCTTACGAACAGGGCGAGCTCCGTGTGGGAGTGCCTGGGCTGTATTTCCCGGGAATCTGCTATGAGCGCCTGGTGGCCCTCGCCGACTACCAGGTCAATGTCTCTCTCCCCGATACGGTGTACGGGCGGCGACGGGTTGTGTCCATCGATTCGGTGGCGGTCCGCCAGGACACGCTGCTGTCCCGCAGCGTGCGGGCGGTGCCGCTTGCCGGCCCGGAGCTGGTGGCCTACGAGCAGGTGGACAGCACCTGGACTCTCTCTCGCCTCTACCGGCCTAGGGGTCCGCTGGCCAGACTGCTCAAGACCAGGGTGCAAGTGGGGGAGGAGGGGGAAGGTCCTGCGGAGGCGCGCAAGGCTAAACGCGGCAGAAAGTCAGGACACCTTGTCCCGGACGTGCGGTTCAATCGGGTAGAGGGTTTGCACCTCGGTGGGGCTTATCGGGTTCAGCTCGCCAAGAACTGGGAAGTGGGCGCTGCAGGCGGGTACAAGACAGGACCTCACAAGTGGTCGTACCAGGCCAAGCTGGTAGTTCCCCTGGCCAAGAACCAGCGACTGAGCTTGTTGCACAGGCACGACTTGGCGACACTGCCCGGCTCGAGTCTCTATCCGCAAACGCTCCATTCTGTCTTCAGTGTCGTGGGCTGGACCGATCACTTTGACTACTTCTGGCAGACCAGGTCGGCGCTGATGCTGGAAGGCACGCTGCCAACGTGGCACCTGCTCCTGGAAGCGGGGGTTGCGGCAGCGCGCGACCGATCGGCAGAGGCTCGGACAGACTTTTCCCTGTTCGGTGGACGGGACAGGATGCGCCCCAATCCCACAGTGGACGAGGGCAGAGTGGGCCTGGTGCGCCTCAGGGTGCGACTGGGTAAGCCCAGCTTCGCCTGGAGCGTGGTTTCGCAGCGAGGCGCAGAGCTGGTAGTAGAGTATGCCCAGAGAGGCCTCCTGGCCAGCGACTTTTCCTTCGTCAGCTATCGGTTGCTGGCAGGATTTGGCACCGCTACGCTGTTGCGCCGGCGCTTGCTCCCAAACCGGCTCGATGTGCAGGTCATCGCTGGCGCTGTGCAAGGCGAGCCGCCGGTACAGAAGCTGGGTACGGTCGAGGGGAGGATGGCGTTCCTTACCCCATTCGGGGCGCTGCGCACGTTGGAAGGCTGGTACCACGGGCAGAAATATCTTGGCCTTTTCTGGGAGCATGAGTTTCGCTCGCTGCCCTTCGAGCTGCTCGGTCTCAGGTGGCTTGTGCAGAAGAACGTGGGTGTTGTGCTTCACGGGGCAGCCGCGAGGACCTGGTATTCCCGTTGGTCACAGCATGCTTGTGCACAGTCGCGAGTACCTGATAGATTTCACCAGGAAATTGGTCTGTCACTCACTGGCATTCTGGGCGTCGTGCGGTGTGATGTGACCAGGAGGCTCGATGCGACAGGGTGGAGCATCGGCGCCGGTGTGACCCGACTGTTTTGAGCCGAGGATGGCTGACCAGGATTCGCGGAGGACTTGTATGCGGTCTCATTGCACAAGGTGGGTGGTATGGGGGGTCGTAAGTCTGATGATGGCTGGCATTGCGCTCGCCGACTGGAAGGAGAGTGTACCGGTGGGCCCTGGGGTGGTGCACCATCACGAGTTCAGGGCTGCCGGACCGTGGCACTTTCATGTGCTGGAGATCGATCTCACCAACCCTTGGGTGCGCATCGAGAGCATCAAGTCCAATGACCTCTTGCCCGGGGGCCGTGAGTTGACCTCCGCCATGGCTGCCCGCAACGACAGGGAAGAGCACAGAGTCGTCGGGGCGATCAACGCTGACTTTTGGGAGGCGGACGGCACGCCCATAGGCGCGCAGGTGGTCAAGGGGGTGCTGGTCAAACGGCCTGTCAGCCGCTCTGTGTTCGCCTACACCGATGACCGTCGGCCGTTGATCGACGTAGTCTCCTTTGCTGGCACGCTCATTACGAAGACTGGACAACGGGCAATCAGCGGAGTGAACAAGAGCAGGGATACTGACGAGCTCATTGTGTACAACTCTTTCTACGGCAGCTCGACGCGGACGAACTTCTGGGGTACAGAGGTTGCGACCCGCTACCTTGGGGCAAGCGTAGTCGTGAACGACACCGTCCGGCTGGTGGCCGTGGCCAAGGACAGTTTGACGGCCCCCGGTCACGGCGATGCGGCCATCCCGAGGGACGGCGTAGTGCTGTCGGGGCATGGCCAGGCGGCCACGTTTCTCAACAGCCACGTGTTCGTAGGGGACACTGTGGCGGTGCTGCTGCGGTTGCCACCAACCCGGAAGAGGATTATCGAGCTGGTCGGAGGAGTACCTCGCATCATTCGCGATGGGGTGGTGTCGGTGGAATGGAGCGAAGAGGGCTTGACGAACAAGAACTTTGCCACTGATCGGCACCCGCGCACGGCGGTGGGCTTTTCTGCGGATTCCAGCAGGCTGTTCTTTGTCACCGTAGACGGGCGCCAAGCTGGGTATAGTGTGGGCATGTCGTTATACGAGCTTGCGGCGTACATGCTGGAGTGGGGGGCATACCAGGCTGTCAACTTAGACGGCGGCGGCTCCACTACGATGGTGGTGCGCGGGCGTGTAGTCAACAGCCCCTCGGACGGCAGCGAGCGGCCGGTCGCCAATGCCCTCTTGGTGGTGAGCACTGCCCCCACCGGGTCCCTGCATGTGTTGCGGGTCGCACCACGCGAGGTTTTCCTCCTCTCGGAAGCGACGCTGCGCTTCTCGGTGGCAGGTTTCGACGAGTACTACAACCCCCTCAGCCTGCCCGCGGGCACGGTGAGCTGGAGTTGTGACCCCTGGCTCGGAGTCATCGATGCGCAGGGAGTCTTCGTGGCGGGGCCCTACGACACTTCCGGCTACGTGTACGCGGTGGCAGGCATGGCGCGTGACTCGGCCTTGGTGCACATTACCAGGATCGCGAACATCACTCTGAACCCTGATCCGGTCGTGTTGCGAGTGGGCCAGACGCAGACCATGACAGCGCACGCCTGTGATACCTATGGCAACCCAGTCAATCTCAGGGCTACCGATTACCAGTGGTCGGTGGTGGGAGAGGTGGGGACGATCACGCCGGCAGGGGTATTCACCGCGGTGAAGCAGGGGGAGGGCCAGGTGCGGGCCGCCTATGGTGGTGTGGAAGGGACTGCCCATGTGCACGTAGGTTTGCCCACGGACGTGGTTGTGGACGACTTTAGCTCGTTGGCACGGTGGAGCCTTACCGGCGTGCGTGTGAACCTGCCCGCGTGTGCGCTCACCCTGGATAGCACGGTTTCTTTTTCGCCCCCAACCTCTGCGCGTCTGGCCTATTCGCTGAGCACCGGTGGGACCAGCGCTCTTTACATGGAGTGTTCCATCCCGCTCTCTGGTACGCCCATTGCAGTTGGCATCCACCTCTATGGCGATGGGAAGGGCCACTGGCTGAGGGGGGAATTGGCCGATGCCGACGGGGAGAAGTTCCTTGTCAACTTCACCGAGGCCACGCCGGGCATCAATTGGTCAGGCACATGGCGCTATTTACGCGTGTCCATGGACAGCGTGCTCGTCCATTGGGCCAATCCTGGGGCCGTGCTCACCTTCCCTATCACCTGGAAGCGCATCTACCTTGCTGAAACCAACGACAGCAGGAAGGATGCGGGCGTCCTGTACTTCGATGACTTTACCGCTCACTATCTGCAGACGGCAGTACAGCCACCTCCGGGCGACGTGCCGCCCGAAATCTTTCAACTCCACCAGAACTATCCAAATCCGTTCAACCCGGCCACGGAAATCTGTTTCCAAATGCCACACGAGGGCCGAGTGAGACTCGAAGTATTCAACCCGTTGGGGGAGCGAGTGAGCACATTAGTTGACCGGCAATTGGTGGCTGGGCAGCACCGGGTGCGGTTCGACGGGAGCACTTTGGCAGGAGGCGTGTATCTTTATCGGCTGTGCTGGGAACAGCGCGCGCTGAGCCGAAAGATGGTGCTGTTGCGTTAGGGGTTCGAGACCGAAGTGGCGTCCTGGAGGAGCAGTGCACAAGTACGGGAGGGCAGAGCATGGTTTGGTATCTGTATGTGATCTTGGGCTATCTCTTGGTGCTGACGGCGCTCAACTTTTATCGGGCTGGGCGAGTGAAGACCCAGGAGGACATGATGGTAGCAGGCCGCAGCCTGAATACCACCAAGATGGTTTTCACTCTCGTTTGCACCTGGATTGGCTCCGGCACCTTCATCGCCGGAGCGGAGTATGCGTTCAAGGCGGGCTGGAGCTCACTTTGGCTGCCTGCAGGGGCGTGGGTGGGGATTGCCATCATTTATTTCTTGGCCGGCAAGATCCGCACCTTTGGTCAGTACACCGTGGGGGACATTCTCGAGGAGCGGTACGGCAAGTTCGCCCGTCTCTTCGGCGCTGTGGCCTTGATCATCGCCTTCACCACAATTGTCTCCTACCAGTTTAGGGCTGGCGGTTACATCCTCAATGTGGTAACCGATGGCAGGGTCAGCGTGGAGGTAGGCCAGGCGCTGGCTGCCGGCTTTGTCATTCTGTTTGTCGCCCTTGGCGGGATGGTGGCGGTGGCCCATACGGATCTCCCCAACGGCATCATCATCGTGGTGGCCTGCTGCGTGGCCACGCCCTTTACCGTGGCGGCAGCAGGCGGCTGGTCCAGTGCCGCACAGACGTTGCCCCCCGGCCACATGGCGGTATTCTCCCCTGACTTTGGCCAGTACCCCGCACTCAAGGCCATAAGCTACTGTCTGGCTACCATGCTCTTGCTCCTTGGCGTCCAGAGCATGTATCAAAAGTTCTACAGCGCGGGCAGCGCCAGAGAGGCGCGCAAAGCGGTGATGTTCTGGATCCTTGGCACCATCGTGGTGGAGACGGTGGTGGTAGTGATTGCCATCTATGGGGCTGCCCACTTCTGGGATAAGAACATCGATCCGGCCTCGGTGGTGCTCCAGGCGGCGCGACACATGGTGCCGGCCCCGGTGGGACTGCTCCTGCTGGCTGCTGCCTGCGCCGTGGTCATCTCCACCGGTATGAACTACCTGCTCTCACCCACGACGAGCATCATGCGCGACATTTATCAGCGTTTTGTCAACCCGCACGCAGACCAGGCGCGCATGGTCGCGCTGCAAAAGATGTTTATCGTCATCTTGGGCCTGTGCGCCTTTTTGATGATTTTCGTACCCACCGTGTTGCACCGGCCTATTTCGGTGCTCAAGTATTCCTACTTTGCCTACACCATGTACGGGGTGGCCATCACCCCGGCGTTAGTGGCTGCGCTATCGTGGCGCCGGGCCACCAAGGTCGGCGGCATCGTCTCCATTGTCGCCGGCGCGGTGGTGGCCTTGGCTCTGGAGGTGGTAATGCCCTCTGCGTTTCCACGCGTGCTTCGGGGAGGGGACCCCTGGGGAATCCCCAGCATTTACCCGGCTTTCCTTGCCTCGTTCCTGGGTTTGGTCGTGGGAAGCCTTCTCACCCCGCCTCCCAGCGACGAGAGCTTGGCCAAGCTCTTCCCGAAGCGGCAGTAAATCGGGTGTGGCTTGAACAGGTAGGGCAGAGGAGGGTGCCGGAGGAACAAACCATGGTAAGCAAGAAGCGCCTGTTGCTGTGTACGGTCTTGGGCCTGGTGTTCGGCGTGGTCTGTTGGGGGATGCTGAGCAGCAGGTATCCATTGCTGACTACCGGTATGAGCCTGGCTGTGATCCTGAGCAGGACGGCGATGGGCTGGGCGCTGGGCACAAGTGGGCTGCGGGCGCCGTGGTGGGCACACGCGCTGCTCATGGGAGTGGTGTTCAGCCTACCGGTGGCCGCTTTCTTTCTCGAGCTGCCAATGATGGGGGTGGGGACTGCCTTTGCGCTGGTGGTGATGGGCATCGTCTACGCCTTGCTTATCGAGGCGATTGCGACCTTTATTTTCAGAGTGGGGCTGCAGAGAAGGGTCTGAGCGAGGCGCACCTGCGCTCCTTGGTTCGGCAGCAAAAAGTTCTTCTTGTTTGATCTGGACGGCGGAGGTCGGTGCTGAATAGGGTTGCCTGAAACCGAGAGGCAGGAGGTCGCGGCAAGGAGGAGGACGTGAAGCCTGCGATTATCGTACATGGAGGTGCGTGGGACATCCCTGAGGCAGAGCTGGCGGCGCATCGCGAGGGGTGTCGCAAGGCCGTTGCGGCCGGGTGGGCGGTACTGGACGAAGGGGGGACCGCCCTTGATGCCGTGCAGGCAGCAGTGACCGTCATGGAGGAGGACCCCACGTTCGACGCCGGATACGGGGCGGCACTTAATTGGGCGGGCGAGGCAGAACTAGATGCCATGATCATGGACGGCGCAACGTTGCGAGCGGGTGCTGTGGCGGCAGTGCGCTTTGTCCGTAACCCCATTGCCCTGGCGCGCCTGGTAATGGAGCGCAGTCCGCACCTGCTGATCGTCGGGGAGGGTGCCTGGCAGTTTGCTGCCAGCCAGGGCATGGTGCTCTGTTCGCCTGAGGAGCTGGTGGTGGAGCGGGAGTCGCGGCGCTATCAGGAGTTGCGCAGCCGCGGGCCCCAGACCACCAGAGGTTTTTTCGAACGCCACCCCGGGGGCACAGTGGGTGCGGTTGCCATGGACTGGCACGGACACCTGGCCGCCGCTACCTCCACTGGGGGAACCCCGCTCAAGCTTCCGGGAAGAGTCGGCGATTCGGCCCTCATCGGCTGCGGTACCTATGCCGACGACGCTACGGGGGCCGTCTCCGCCAGTGGCTGGGGCGAGACTATCATGCGCGTGGTCCTGGCCAAGACCATCTGCGACCTCATGGGCGCAGGTTTCGACAGCCGTGAAGCAGTACGCGAGGGAATTGCCATCCTGGGAAGAAAAGCGCAGGGCCTTGGCGGCGCCATTGCCATTAACGCCAGAGGCCAGATCGGTTGGGGGTTCAACACTCCCCGCATGGCCTATGCCTACAAGACCCACGGCGGCAACATCGTGACCGGCATCTGAAAGCCAGCCTTGCTGCTCAGCAGTCAGAATGCTCATCCACGCTCCATCAGGAGGGACCCATGCGCTTCGTGACGGCCATTCTCGTTACCCTCATCATTGTTCACCCGGTGGTTGCTGGGGACAAGCCCGTCGACTTTCGTCCCCTCGTGAACGACATCTCCGTGTACAAGAACGTTTTCGACTCCGGTGCCTCCGGCGGCCAGACGCTCCAGATTGTCTCCATCAACCAGATCAAGCTCAAATGGTGGTTTCAACTGGAGCTCACTGCCGATGTGAACCGTCATCTTAATCCTGGTCACCCTACGGATTACTACTTGGAGGTTGGGGTGCTAAAGTATGTGGCGGGCAAGTGGGCCGTCAACTACCAGCGCGTACACGGCACGTTTGTGGGCAAGCCCATCAACCAGATAGGGGTGCGCTATAGCTTCTGAAGAGCCGTGGCTTTCAGGAGGGCATTAGTCAAGGCGGGTCAGCCGCGGCCTCGCAGCGCTGCAGAATGGCTTTGGCCTGAGCCAGCTTCTTCCGCGATCGGGCGCGGATCTGGTCCTCCAGCGGGAGAGCGAGGATGGTCTCAGCATGGAGCCGCGCCATGGCCTGATCGCCCAGCTTCGCATAGGCGTGGGCGAGCTTGAGGCGACAGATGACCTCATTATAGTGGTTGTTCTCGGGTGCGCTGAGGAGGGAAGCGAGCAGGCGTTCGTACCAGACCACGCAGTTTCGGTAGTCGCCCTGGCGAAAGTAGATCTCCGCCACCGGCCAAAGGAAGAAGCGGCTTTCTTCGCAGAGTGCAAGCCCTTGGTGGGCACACTCGAGGGCGGCGTCCAGGTGGCCGGCGTCAATGAGCACCCAGGCGAGGTCGCTGAGCCCCGTGAGGCGGGAGTAGCGCCCTCTGTCGATGGCCAGGCGAATCAGCCGAATCCCTTCCTCGCGCTCCTCAGGGACAAAGGGCAGCCAGCTGAGGTAGCGCAGAAGCTTGCCGCGCCAGTACTTGTAGCTGCCGATGCCCAGGTAGGCGTCGGCGAGAGAGGAGTCCAGGCGAACTGCCATCTCCAGATCCCGCAGACTTGATTGCCCGTCCTGCCATGCGGTCAGGTACCTCCCCTCTCGTGCGGCGTGAAAGGCATGGTAGCCGAGGGCAGCGCCGCGGAAGAAGTAGGCCCGGGCATCCCCCGGCTCTTCGGCAAGGCGATGCTGAGCCAGTTGAGTGGCCCGGCGAATCAATGTGGCGAATTCCTCGCGTCCTTGGCCCGTCTCATATTCCAGCATGCGTGCGTGGATGAGCGCTGCCTGAAAAAACGGACCGGCTGGGTCGCCTGGCGCCTCCGCGGCCAGGGAATCGAAGCACGCTTGTGCCTCCTGGTAGCGGTGGGCGACCGTTAGGGCAATGCCCCTCCGCACCAGGTCGTCAGCTCTGGCAGACCCCAACACCGACCGGTCAGAGCCCGCAGACGCTGTGCTCACCCCCATCACCACGCAGAGGAGCGCGAGCCGGCGGCAGCTCCTCCTTTCGCTCACCATCGCCACCAGTCTTCCTCTGACCAGCAGGGTGTCCCCTCCGTCTTTCTCGCCCTCTTCAAATCTTCTAGGGCAGGGAGCCACCTGTGTCGTCAAAAAGGCCCACTGTGCGGTGGGCCTTGAAAGTCAAAAACCGCCACTGGGAGTGTTGCTATTCGAGGATAAAGTCCCTGGGGTTCACCGGCTTCCCGTCCACGAGGACTTCATAGTGGACATGGGGGCCAGTGGCTTGGCCTGTATCTCCGACAAGACCGATCACATCCCAACGCGAGACCCGCTGTCCTTCCACTACCAGGACCTTCGACAGGTGTGCATAACGCGTCATCTTGCCGTAGCCGTGGTCGATTACAACCTCCTTGCCATATCCGCTGTTGGGTCGATAGACATTGACAGCCGAGACCACCACACCGTCGGCGGTGGCATAGACCGGCTCGCCGCGATGAGAGGCAAAGTCGATACCTTCGTGCATTCCCCAGCGCCCGGTGAACGGGTGTCTTCGCATACCGAAGACATCAGTCACACGGTAGTTTTCCAGCGGAGCGATAGAGGGGGTGTGGTTGTAAAGATCTTGTTTGCTCTGCCACTTGGCCTCGATCTGCTCGCGGCTGGTCTTCAGCAGCTGTAAGCGGCGCTCAAGCTCCTCCAGCAGCCCTATGGAGGCCTCGGCAGTGGCAAGGGGCGAACCCTTGGGAGGAGAAGGGTATTCAAGCCCGGTGGTAAATCCGCCGACACCGACGGCTCTTACCCCCCGACCGAGGGTATCCAGATCAACGAACATGCGCATGTCGTTGTCGGTCTTCTCCAGCTCCCTGATCTTTGACTGGATGCGATCGATCTGTACCCCCATCTCGGCCAACTTGAGGTTGAGCGCCATGTTGGCGCTGGCCAGGGTCTTCAGGCGCGCTTCCTGAAAAAAGTCCGTGAACACCGCCAGCACACCCGCCACCATCAGCGCCGTCAGAGCAACCACAGAAACCCCCAGGAGCACTGCGTGTCTCCATCCGAGGTTAATCTCCTTCAACTCCGACCCCCCGAGGGAGAAGAAGATTAACTTGATCGATTTTCCGCGCATCTGTGCTTCCTTCGGTCTCCTGTCCTCTCTTTTTGCCCGGTGGAGGCCCCTGGGGAACCTCTGCCAGGCGTCTGTTGTGGGTGAGCGCAAGTCTCCGAACAAGGGTGCGAGGCAATTTAATAAAGAAATCCTGATTTGTCAAGAAAAAATTTTCTGTTTTGTAAAATTGTTTTGCGGCGTCTCATCTTGAGCCACTTTGGTCGAGCGGTCGGCATCGGCGTGCGTTCATCCGAGGTAGGAACGCAGACCTCTGCCTGTGGCAAAGCGACGCAGGCACCGAAGGGCATTCTCCTTGATCTGGCGGACACGCTCCCTCGTCAGCCCAAGTCGCGCCCCGATTTCCTCCAGGGTCAAGGGCCTCTCCTGGTCAAAACCGTAGTAGAGGCGAATAACTTCGGCCTCGCGCGGGGCCAGGCAGTTGAAGGCCGCCTCAATTTCCGCGCGCAGCGATTCGTCCATCAGCGGGGAATCGGGAGCGGCGGCGTCCGGGTTAGCGAGGGTGTCCATCAGGGAAGCCTCGTCATCAGGGCGGAATGGAACGCTGAGGGAGATCTCTCGAGCGGCCAACTGCAGCGCATCTGCGACGTCCAGAGCACTGAGCTCCAGCGCAGCGGCCAGCTCTTGCGCCGTTGGCTCGCGTTCAAACTGCTGTTCCAGGAGGGAGAAGGTCTTGCGGAGGCGCGTCAGGGCCCCCACGCGGTTCAAAGGCAAGCGCACAATGCGGGAGTGCTCAGCAAGAGCCTGGAGTATGGCCTGCTTTATCCACCAGACGGCGTACGAAATGAACTTGAACCCTCTGGTCTCGTCAAAGCGGGTGGCGGCCTTGATCAGGCCGAGGTTGCCCTCATTGATCAGATCCGCGAGCGCGAGGCCCTGATTTTGGAATTGCTTGGCCACGGACACGACGAAACGGAGATTGGCCTTGGTGAGTCGTTCCAAGGCCGCCGAGTCGCCTTGCCGTGCGCGACGGGCAAGCTCCACCTCTTCGCTGGCAGAAAGGAGCGGCTCTCGGGCGATCTCGCGCAGATAACGTTCCAGCGAACGAGCCTCTCCGCCCATGCGCAATTTTCTCGGGGGCAACATGCTCGCCCTTCGTCAGCCTCTGATTGCAGCCACGAGTAAATATAGACAATCGCGCCCAGCCTGTCAATCGATTTCGCTCCCGCATGCCTGCGACGACGGCAAAAAAACGAAAAAAACACTTGCATTTTTCGCGAAAATGATTATCTTTGGGTTAGTATAGCAAAGGAGCGTGTTAGCACTATGCGTGTGCGAGTACTCATTGCGCTGAACCTGTTGGCCCTGGGGAGTATGCTCCTTGCCGGCGCGGTCATCTCCCGCTTTGAGGCAGAACCAGGCCTGAACAAGGTGACGCTGCGCTGGACCACCTCCGTGGAGTCCAACCTCAAAGGATTTGAGGTGGAACGCGGCTTTGACGGCAAGAGCTTTCAGTTCGTCGCTTTCGTGGAAGCCGCGGGCAATTCCACTACCCCGCGGGACTATGTCTATGAGGACCGCACGGTGTTCAAATCCACAGGCCATGTTTTTTACTATCGCTTGAAGCTCGTCGATTTCGACGGGAGCTTCGTCTACTATGACAAAGTAGTCTCGGTGACACCGGAGATTTCCAACGTGCGCCACACCTGGGGGAGCATCAAGGCGATGTTTAGATAGCAGCACACCGCTTGCCAGAAAGCGCAAGCCCGCTCACGAGAGCGGGCTTTTTTGCTGGTGCAGGAGTTTCCGCCAGCGGCCCTTCTGCCCGGCCGCCGTTCTCTATTGCCCCTCCTGGAGCGGCAGTGCCGGTTGGTCCACAGCTCGGCCCGGCTGCAGCTGGCGCATCGCCTCCATCTTTCCGGTCAGTTGCACAAAATCGCTGTTGGCTCGTTCCGGTGCGCTCCTGGCGTTGTTCAGATGGCTGTTCAGGAGGCGCAGGCTTTCGCCCAGTCTGCTGGCGTCCTGGCGCAGGCCATCGATGGCCTGCAAGATGCGGCGTGCAGTCTCCTCGATCCGCTGCCCTTCTAAGCCCATGAGCACCACCCGCAAGAAGATGTAGAAACTGTTGGGCGAGACCACCACTACGTGCCGCTGTTGGGCATGCGCCACCAGCCCGTGTTCGCCGGCGATGATCTCATAGTAGATGGCCTCGGAAGGCACGTACATTAGGGCAAAATCTACCGTCCCTTCGGCTGGGAGGATGTACTTTTCGCTGATCATGTCGATGTGGCGCTTGATGGTGCGGACAAAGGCGCGCAGGGAGGCAGCCCTCTCCTCTTCGCTGCGGGCGGCGCGCATTTGGCGATAGTCCTCCAGCGGGAACTTGGCGTCGATGGGGATGAGCCCTTTGTCGCTCACGACGACTGCGTCAACCACCTGGCCGTTGGCGAAGCGGTGCTGCAGGCGGAAGCAGGTGCGCGGCAACACTTGCTCCAGGAGCTCCCGCAGGACCTGCTCGCCGATGTTGCCGCGCAGCTTTGGGGAACGGAAAAAGTCCTGGAACTCGCGCATCTGGCGGCCGATCTCCTGCATCTGCCCCAGCTCGCGATGGACCATGGTGAGGGCCTGCGCCGCCACGTCCAGGCGCTCGGTGATGCTGCGCTGAGTCGCCTGCATCTGCTCCTGCATCAGGCTGGTGCTCCGCTCCAGGCTGCTGCGCATGTCGTGCAGCCACTGCGTGACAATAGACAGGGCCGAGGCGTCCGGCTGGCGTCTGAGGAACTCCTGCCACCGCCGCTCCTGTCGGGCGTACATTGCCCAAAGCGCCACAAGCCCCACCACCACAGCGGAGGCAAAGATGAACAGCGACGCTGTGCCCATGACCTCACTCCTCGGTGGGGTAGCTACTCGAAGTGGCGGGACAGATCTGATTGTAGGGGCAATAGGGGCAGGTGCTGAATTCGTCGGGCCTCGGCGGGTAGAGGCGCTGACGAATCCCTCGCGTGGCTTCTTTGATCTCCTCCTGGGCCCTGCTGAGCATCTTGTCGCTCACCGGCGCGCGTCCTGTGATGCCGTTTTCCACATACCTGAGTTCCACATAGTCAGGCGCCCGGCCGTAGGTCTGCAGGTAGGCCAGCGCGTAGATGGAGAGCTGGCGGCTTTCTTTGGCCTCCTTGTGCGCCCTGTCCTGATCTGACGCTGCCGATGATTTAAAATCGACGACGTAGACTGCCCCGTCCCTAGTATCCACCCGGTCCCAGCGCCCGGTGACGCGGTCGTTATCCAGCAAAAAGCTAAAGTTCTCCTCCGCCAGGGTCGGCACTACGCCGCTCTGCTCCTCTTGTTCAAAGAAGAGCTGCAAGGCTTTGAGGCCGGCAGCGAAGCGCTGTTCTTCGTGTTCGCGGGAGAGAAAGCCCTGGCTGGACCAGGCACGGCGAAAGGCCGCGTGCAGGTCCTCTAAGGTCACTGGCTGCTTCGCCAGTTTGCGCCGGTGGTACTCCTCCACCGCCTTGTGGATGGCGCTGCCATAGACGATGGCGTGGTGCGGTAACAGAGGCACGCGCAGCACGTGGATGTATTTGTACTTGAGGGGGCAGGTCAGATAGTCGTCGACCTGGCGGTGGCTGACGGTAAGTATCTCGTGCTCGGGAATGGGCAGAAAAGGCTCGGGTGTTCCCTCGGCCGGGGGGGCATGACGGCGGATCACTTCCAGGGCGGCGGCGCGTTCGTAGCTGTCGTCGGCGCGCGCGACGTCCAGGGCCTCGCACACGAAGCGGCTGATCTTCCGCAGCCGCTTGCCACCGTAGTCACGCGCGCTCGTCAGGTAAAGCTCCTCCTTGGCCCGAGTCATTCCCACGTAGAACAAACGCCGCTCCTCCTGCAGGTGCGTGTCACCAGGGGGGATGGTATCTTTGACCAAATCTGTGGGCAACGAAGGCTCTTCCTCACGCTCGCGCGAGGGGAAACCCGGCTCCACCAGACTCACAAGGAATACCACCCGGAATTCCAACCCCTTCGCTTTGTGCACGGTCAGTATGTTGACGGCATCAAGATCTGTGTCCGCCTGCGCCATGGGCGGATCGTCCCCAGCCTGGATGAGCGCATCCAAGTGGAGCACAAACTCGTCCACGCGGTCATTAGTGGCCATGGCGCAGTAGGCGCGGACGATGTCGAAAAAGCGCGCGATGTTGAGGAGCTTCACTTCCGCTTCCACGGTCTGGGCGCTCGTGAGGCGCTTCAAGAGACCCGTCTCTGTGAGGAAGCGATAGAGCACCACGCCGGCGTTCTGCGTGCGCGCTATCTCCAAGAACTTGTGCGTGTTTTCTACGATCCTGGCGGCCGTAGCCCGCGCTTCGGCCGAAACGGTGAGCTCGGGGGCATCCGGCAAAAGCTCAAAAACCCGAAAGAGGGAGATGTTGCGGGAGTGCGCGAAAGCATTGCACCGCTGCAGGTCAAGAAGGGGGAACTGGTAGACCTCCGACCCTGCCAGACGGTGGAGGCTGATAGAGTCATCCGGGTTACGCAGGGTGCGGAGGAAGCAGATAAGCAACCGTATCTCCTCGCCGCTGTAGAGCCCGCGGCTGCCGCTGAACTGGAAGGGGATACCCTTCATGTTGAGCGAACGAATGAACTCGTCGGCATGCTTGTTGGCGCGCACGAGTATGGCAAAGTCGCGGTAGCAGTAGCCCCCGCCCTGCATCTTCTGTTCGATGATGGAGGCAACGGCATCGGCCTCGCTGGACAGGGTGTCGAAATGGAGATGCCTGACGGGCGCGCCGTCGCTGCGCTGGGCGCGGAGCCGCTTGCTGATGTTGCTCCTCACCTCCAGGCGTTCGGGGTCATTGTACCGGATGAGCCGATAGGCGGCATCCAAGATCTGCTGCGTGGAACGGTAGTTTTCGGTGAGCACCACCTTGTGTGCCTGCGGGTACACTTTCAGGAAGTTGAGAACGTTGCTGATCGCTGCGCCACGGAACTTGTAGATGGACTGGTCGTCGTCGGCAACCACGGTGATGTTGCCGTTGTCTCCTGCCAGAAGTTGTACCAGGACGAACTGTGCGTAGTTCGTATCCTGGAACTCATCCACCAGAATGTAGCGGTGGCGCTGCCGCAGTTCTTGCAGCACCGTGGGGTGTTCACGGAGCAGCTTGAGCGCCAAACTCACCTGGTCCCCAAAGTCGACCTTGCCCTCCTCCAGCAGCAGGCGCTGATGGGCCGCGTAGGTCCGCGCTATCTCCATCTGCTTGGCGGCACTCTCCTGCAATTCCGCGTCCTCTGGGTGAGCCTCTGCCTCTTTGTTCAAGCGTTCAGCAAATCTCAGGTATTCCTCAGGGCTCACATCTTCGTCCTTGGCGCGGCTGAAAAGGGTGAGCAGGGAAGAGATGAAGCGTGTGGGATTCCTCAAGGGACGGTAAAGGTGGAGAGGATGGGAAAACAGGTGCTGGCGGAAGAAGATGTTCTCCTCTGCTTCGGTCAACACTTGGAAATCAGGGGTCAAACCGAGCTCGAACGCATACTGGCGCAACAGGTGGTCGCCGAAGGAGTGAAAGGTGCCAATCCAGACGTTGGCAAAACCGTAGGGCACGAGCACGTCGACTCGTTCTTCCATCTCCGCGGCGGCCTTGTCGGTGAAGGTCAGGGCGAGGATCTCCTCTGGTCGCGCCTTCTTGCTGGCGATGAGGTAGGCGATGCGATGGGTGATAACGCGCGTCTTGCCGGTGCCGGCTCCGGCTACGACCATGAGCGGCCCTTCGCCAAAGGTCACTGCCTCCAGTTGTTCCGGATTTAACCGATTCAAGATGGCGTCTTCATTCAGGCTGCACATGAGTCACTCCTTGGTTCCCGGGTCCCCTAATCGGGAGCCTGCCCTGTTCCCTTACCCACCCAGACGTTGGCGCTTGAGCAGGTACTCCAGGAGGGCGCGATCGTACGGCGCGGTGGTGTCGATCAGCACATAGTCGATGCGGTGCTCCCGGCAGCCACGCCGGTAGGTGTCGATGAACCGCTCCACCAACTGGCGGTACTCCCCCCGGATGTGCCACGGCTGGGTGCTAATGGTCTCCTGGGTCTCCATGTCTTTGAACTGCGCATCCTGCCGGAAGCTGAAGGTGCGCTCCAAAGGGTCGAGGATGTGAAAGACGATGACCTCGTGTTTGCGGTGGCGGAAGTGTTGCAGTCCCGCCAGCACGCGTTCCGGGTCGTCGAACAGGTCAGAGAAGATGATGATCAAGCCCCGCCGTTTGATGCGCTCGGCCAGTTCATGAAAAGTGGCGGCGACGTTGGTCTTGCTGCGACTGCGGGCGCGGTCCAGCTCGCGCAGGATCACGTGGAGATAGCTGGAGACCGAGCGCGGCGGCAGAAAGGTGCGGACCTTTTGGTCGAACATCACCAGTCCGACCGCGTCCCGCTGCTGCAGCATCAAATAGGTGAGGGCAGCCGCAAGGTAGGAGGCGTACTCCAGCTTGCTTAGCCCGCCGGAAGTGTAGCCCATGGAACCAGAGGCGTCAAGCAGCAGGTAGCACTTGAGGTTGGTCTCCTCCTCGAACTCTTTGACATAGAAGCGGTCAGTGCGCCCGTACACCTTCCAGTCGATGTGTTTGACCTCATCGCCAGGCATGTACTGGCGATACTCGGCGAATTCGACGCTAAAGCCGTGGTAGGGGCTACGGTGGAGGCCGGCGATGAAGCCTTCCACCACCAGGCGGGCACGCAAATCCATGGTGGCCAGCTTGGAGACAACTTCCGGTTGCAGGAACCGGCGATAGTCTTGAGAGGCTTTCGGCATGACTGCTTAGGCCTGGGTGCTGTCCAGGAGCCGGCGCACGATCTCCTCGGTGCCCACGCCGTCTGCTTCGGCGTTGAAATTGGTGACCAGGCGGTGGCGCAAAACGGGCAGGGTTACTGCGCGCACGTCGGCGATGTCGGGCGTGGGACGGCCATCCAGGATGGCGCGCGTCTTGGCGCCAAGGATGAGGTACTGCGAGGCACGGGGCCCAGCGCCCCAGCTGATCCAGTCCCGGATGAACTGTGGCGCCCCATCGTGATTGGGGCGTGTTTTGCGCACCAGGTCCACGGCATAGCGAATCACCCCATCGGCCACCGGTACGCGCCGCACAAGGTCCTGAAGAGCCACGATCTCGGCGGCGTCCAATACCTTGTGCAAGTCCGCGCTGTACGCGCTGGTGGTCGAGCGCACAATCTGCACTTCTTCTTCCGCCGCGGGATAGTCTACCCACAAGCTGAACATGAAACGATCCAGTTGCGCCTCAGGCAGAGGGTAGGTCCCTTCTTGTTCTATGGGGTTCTGGGTGGCGAGCACAAAGAACGGCTCGTCGAGCTTGTAGGTCTGCCCGGCCACCGATACTTCATGCTCTTGCATTGCCTGCAACAGAGCAGCCTGCGTCTTCGGTGGGGTTCGGTTCACTTCATCGGCCAACACGATGTTGGCGAACACCGGCCCGCGCACGAAACGGAAGGTCCTCTTGCCAGTGCTCACGTCTTCCTCGATCACCTCAGTGCCGGTGATGTCGGAGGGCATGAGGTCAGGGGTGAACTGGATGCGGGCAAAAGAGAGGTTGAGCACCCGCGCCAGCGTGCTGATGAGCAACGTCTTGGCCAGTCCAGGCACGCCGATAAGCAGGCAGTGTCCCCGTGACAGGAGGGAGATGAGCAGCTCGTCAATTACCTGCCGCTGGCCCACAATCACCTTGCCGATTTCACCAGTGATGCGGTCGTGCGCTTCCTTCAGCTGTTTGACAATCTCCAGATCGCTCTTTCGGGGCTGAGCAAGAGCCATATGTACTCCTTCCGCTGTGGTTGTGACCGTAGAGTTAAGTTATCATTTTTTGCCTCAATTGTCAATGTTTTTCCTTGCGCAATGGCGGGCATTTGCGTAAATTTCCCCTGCGACGATGAAGCGAGGTGAGGTACGGTTGATGACTTCGGAGCCGGCCAAGAGGCAGCTGGTGGGGATGACCCTGGAAGAGCTGGAGCAGTTCGTCACAGGCCTCGGGGAAAGGCCCTTTCGCGGACGGCAGCTCTTCGCCTGGCTCTACAACAAGAAGGCACGAGACTTTGCGGAGATGACTGACATTTCCAAGCCTCTGCGCGCGCGCTTCAGTGAACTGGCCTGCATCGGCCTGCTGCAGCCGGTGTCCGAAGTGACCTCCGCCGACGGCAAGACGCGAAAGTTCCTGTTCGAGCTTGGTGACGGCGAACGTATCGAGAGCGTCTCGATCCGTGAGGGCCGGCGTCACACCCTGTGCCTATCCACCCAGGTGGGGTGTGCCCTTGGCTGCCGCTTCTGTGCCACCGCAGAGATGGGGTTCAGCCGGAACCTCTCCGCAGGCGAGATTATCGATCAGGTGCTCCTGGTGGAGCGACAGCTTGGCGAGAAGGTCAGCAACGTTGTGCTCATGGGCATGGGGGAGCCCCTTCTCAACTACCAGCAGGTGATTGCCGCCTGCGAGCTCATGCGTCACGAGCGCGGCCTGGCTATCGGCCACCGGCGGATTGTGATCTCCACCGCGGGCTGGGTGCCTGGGATCATGCGCCTGGCCGATGAGGGGCACCGCTTCAAGCTGGCCATCTCCTTGAATGCCACCACTGATGAGCAGCGCCGGCTTCTGATGCCGGTAGCAGAGCGCTACCCCCTGCAGGAGCTGCTTAACGCCGCCACTTACTACTACCGACGCTCCGGACGAAGGCCCACCTTCGAGTACGTGCTGTTGGCCGGGGTGAACGACTCCCCAGACGATGCCCGGCGGTTGCGAGAGCTGGTCAGACAGGTGCCCTGCAAAGTCAATCTCATTCCCTACAACGCCACGCAAGGTTCGTATCGACGTCCGTCGACTGCGCAGATCGAGACCTTCCGTGAGGCCCTAGCCCCGCTGAAGGCGCCGGTGATCGTCCGTTGGAGCAAAGGGGACGACATTCGGGCAGCCTGTGGCCAGCTTGCTACTAGGGCCCGCCAGGAGGGGCGATGAACCGCGCGCGCCTGGAGCCCTTTTGGGCGCCGCTCGGCTGGACGTTCCTTTTCCTAGCCCTGTATCAGGCACTCTACGCTCAAAGTGCAGGGGCAGACAACGCCAGCCCGCCGGATAGTGCACGCCAGTCCTCTGCGAGCGAAGTGCTCACCTTGTCGGCTGGGGAGCTTGCCCGCCCGCGTCCGGCCCAGGTTGTGGCCAACTTGCCGCTTCTGTTCCTGCACGATCGCGGCGCGCCAGGACAACCCCTTGCATTCTCCGCTCTGGGAAGCAGTTGGCGGGAGGTGGGGGTGATGGTGGACGGGCTTGACCTGCGGGATCCTGTGAGTGGCACCGCCGACCTCACTCTGGTGCCGACGTTCTGGCTCGCGCACCTTCGTCTTGAGCCAGTGCGAGCGCACTGGCGTCCACCTGGTAGTTCTGTTGGAGCCACCCTGCAGGCGGGCGCTCGTCGTCACGAGGCGCCACGAGCCCTTTCACATGTAGGCTATGAGAACGGCGACTGGGGCGTGCGCGCCGTAGATGTGGCGCTGGGGATGCGGCTGAGCCCAAGACTCGACCTCCTTGCAGGGGCCCTCCTGGCGGGCTTTGATGGTTTCAGCCCTCGCCAGCAATACGACGCGCAACGCATTAGGGCGACGGCCGCGGTGCGCCTGGGCAGCGACTGGCAGGCACGGTACTCCGGCCTTCTCACCAAAGCAGAGGCGGAGCAGACTCCCACGCCTCAGGACCTCGCCCTGCGCAAGGCGATCCTTCCTGTGGGCAAGGATCAGCGCCTGGACCACGCACTGGCGATCGCCCGCGGCAACGGCACCCTGGAGCTTCAGGCCCTGGTGGCACATACTGAGCTCAGGCGGGAGTTCCACGATTACCCACTGCGCCTGCGGTGGGTGGACGAGGCCAGATCGCTAACGCTGGCTGCCTCGGCCAGCCGGGCAGGAAGATCACTGGCCGGAATCGCGGGAGCTTCCCTGCAGGCCTGCGGCCTGGCCAGCGAACAGATGGGCGACCATCTGGATGTTGAGGGGCGCGTGCGGCTTGGGCTACGTACGCAATCGCATCGCTCCTGGCACCTCTCGTTCGTCTGGGATGGTGTGGCGCGCCAGGGGGCACCTTTTTACCTTGCCCCAGCCGTGCAGGCGACGGCGGAGCTGGGCAGCCTCTGGCGCCTCACCTTGGATGTCAGCCGGGAGGTCTTCTTCCCCAGCTTCCAGGAACGGTATGGCGTGTTTCCCGCGCGTGGCGACGTGCACCTTCGGCCCTGGGCCGTGCACAGGGTGGTGACGGCGGTGACTGGCCGGCGTCCACAGGCCACGTGGTACGCGGCCGCATTTGTGCGTCAGTCCGCTGGGGAGGTGCTTCCCTCCTTGACCGAGTCTGGCGACGCCCTCGCCTTTGCGCAATCGGCCGTGAGTCACCGGCTCGCCGGGCTCGCTGCCGCTTTTTCGGCGCAGCCCCTACGCAGGCTCCAATTTCGTGCATGGTTGTCTGCGCAACGTCCCCTATGCGGCGACAAGAGGTTGCCGGAGGTGCCTGACTGGTTTGCTGCACTGAGGGGTGCCTACGATGTTGCCCTGTTCGCCTCCGACCTGGACCTGAAGCTCAGCCTGTCCTGCAAGTTCCTCGGCCTCCGCTACGATGCACAGTACCTCCAGCGGCTTGGTGCGGTGGCCATTCCGAGTGTTGAGCTGGAGGCGCGCATCATGCACAACGCGAACGTGTGGCTGTGCTTGGACAACTTGCTTGGCCTTGACTACCAGACCGTGTGGGGCTACCCGATGCCTAAGCAGTTCTTCGCCTGGGGGATCAACTGGAGTTTTGTCGACTGAGGAGGAATGCGTCGTGGTCAGAAGGGTCGTCTTTGTCGTGCTTGGGGCGACGCTCGTGCTCGTGGTGATGATAGGGGTCTTTTTCCTGGTCTCGGGAGGACGACCGCTGTACCAGCCGGGGATGGTCAGGGCGGAAAAAGGGCTGCGGGCCCCCTTGACACCGCCGCCGCAGACTGCCGGTCCACAACTGTGGCTGGTCGAGCCAGAGGTAAAACTCTTCCACTTTGAAGAAGGGAGTGGGCAGGAGCTGCTGATTGTCCACGGAGGGCCTGGCTACCCGTACCTTGGTCCTCTTCCCGGTTTCCACCACCTTGCCGACCGCTATCGCGTGATCTACTATCGCCAGCGCGGCTGTGGCAACTCCACGCGGCCGGTGGAGCGTTTTGCCTCGAAGAATTTCTACCGCAACATGCTCGCACTGGACAAGGCGCTGGGTCTCGGTGCCCAGGTTGCTGACATCGAAAGGATACGTCGCATCCTTGGGCTGGAGAAGCTAACCATCGTCGGGCATTCATTCGGCGCCCTCCTCGCCACGCTCTATGCTGCAGAGTTCCCAGAGCACGTGCGGGCCCTGGTGCTGATTGCCCCGGCGCAGCTTGTCGTATTCCCCGGCCCAGGCAATCTGCTCGAAGTGGTGAGGACGCTGGTGCCGCAGGAGCAGAAGCAGGAGTACGAGGCCTACCTACGGGACTATCTCGATTTCAAGGGGCTGTTTGGGCGCAGCGAGGGGGAGCTGATTGGCCTGAACGCGCGCTTCACCCGTTTCTACCTGGCGGCCGCCAAGGCGAAAGGGATGCCGGTGCCTACCACCTTGCGTTTTCACGGCAAGGGCGGCTGAATGGTGCAAGCGCTGTACATGAGCATGGGCAAGAAGCATGACTACCGGCCTGCGCTCAAGCGTGTGACTGCTCCGGTGCTCGTTTTGCATGGTGGGCGCGACTTGCAGCCGGAGTCGGCCAGTGCCGTCTATGCGCAGGCACTGCCCAGCGCGCAAATGCGTACCCTCCCTGACGCTGGACACTTCCTCTTTGCCGACGCTCCGGAGCAGTTCGCGGCCATGGTCGGCGAATTCCTTGCCCAACTCCCCTCAGGAGCAAGCCAGGGGCCATAGTACACCGGAGACCCCTGGCGGAAGAAGGGCAGAATTGCACAGGACATCAGCTCTCCGGGCTGAGGGAACTGTCCGCTTTGGGCCTGAAGAAGACGCGAGGCAAAACAAGCTCGTGATTACAGAGGCAGGCGGCGCCGAGGCTGAAGCCCTTTCACGAACCTTCCGGCGGCGCCGTGTCCACGATGCGGATGCCTGTGATGCCATGTGGTGGCTCTGCGGCAAAGTCGAGCGTGAGCAGCCACCATTCGCCAGTGGCCTCGGACCTGAGTGTCAGCTCCAAGGTGTTACTTCCGGTTTTGTGCACTTGAACCAGGCTGAGTGGAGCCTGGTTCATGCCTATGCGGCGGACGAACGAACACAGGCGGGCCAGCCTTTCTGGCTGCTGGTAGCTGGGCGCAAAGTGAGCTTCTGTCACCGCGGCCATCGCCGTGGTGTCGCCCTGATTGAGCAGGCGCAGCAGGGCCAGCGCGTGTGCGCCTTCGGGTGAAGCATCCAGTGAGGGCAAAGGGATCGCCTCTGTCTTGTCCGAGGGGAGCTCGTATCGCTCGCCGAATACGATGCGCGCCACGGTCTCACTCACTTGCCAGGCCGGCGAACCGGCCACATTGCCCAAACAGATCACCACGACATTCTCATCAAGAAAGCGCAAAAAGTCAGCGGAAAGAATGCCGTTGCCTCCGTTGTGAGCCACAAGTCTTGTCCCCCGGGGGGTCGTGAAGAGCGCCCAACCGTAGCCGTAGAAGGAATCCGCTTCTGGACCCTCCCGCACGTAGGGCCGATACAGTAATTGACGCAATGTGTCAGGCAAGATGCGGCCGCCTTCCAGTGCCACGTGCCATTTGTAGAGGTCGGTTACAGTGGAGAGGATGCCTCCATTGGCGCGTAGATGCCAGTACGGGCCATCGCTGGCCCAGGGGCGGTCACGCAGGGTTCCCCAGTCGCGGCGCCCGCGATAGCCATGCGCAAGTCGCTCTTTCTCCCACCGCGGAAGCACGTATCCTGTATCTGTCATGCCGGCCGGGAGGAAGAGCCACTCCCGGAGGAACTGTTCATAGGACTGCCCACTAAGCTGCTCTATGAGAGCGCCAAGCAGGCTGTACCCCACATTGGAGTAGTGGTACCTCTGGCCGGGCGGAAAGAGCAACGGAGTTCTGAGCGCGAGGGCCACGAACTCTTCTCTGTCAAGGGGTTCAAAGTCGTCGCCAATGGCATCGGGGAAGCCGGCCGTGTGCGTCAGGAGGTGGTGCAAAGTGATTGCGGCCTTGTCAGGTGGCACATTGGGGAAATAGCGCGCGAGAGGGTCATGCACATTGAGCTTGCCCTGCTCCTGGAGCTTGAGCACAGCAGTTGCGGTGAACTGCTTGGTGATGGAGCCGACGGTGAAGACGGTACGCTGGGTGACTGGCAAGTTACGCTCGCGGTCACTGAGCCCATAACCTTTGGCCAGGACCACCTTGTTTCCCTTGGCCACCAGCAGGGCGCCCGAGAATCCTCGTGCCGCAATCCGCTGCATGTAGTGATCAATCTGCTCTGACAGGGGGCGGGCTCCCGGGTGAGTGCACGAGAGCACCACATAACCCGTTAGCACTGCCCCAAGCGCGGCCACAGTACGAATCCTCATGCCAACCTCCCTTTGGGCACCAGACGATGACGCTCATAAGACGTCGCCAGTGCGGGGAAAGTTCCTACACAAAGACGCTCTTCCGAATAACGTGCTTCTTTGAGGCTGGTCCGGCGGAAACGGGGCACTGTTCCAGTTTTAGCCAAGCCTCTCTCCTGCAAAAAACCACAGTCCTACCGATTTTTTCCTTGCAATTCTGTTCCTCGTGCGTTATATTTTATGTGTCGCTCTTTGACGGTTTTGGCGTAGATTCCGGTGCTCCCCGGAGGGGAGAAAAAGGGAAGACGGTGCAAGTCCGTCGCAGCCCCGCTACTGTAATCCCGGACGCATGAGAGCATGCGTCTGTGCTCTGGTCTCGGATGCCACTGTCCGCAGCTTGGATGGGAAGGCGACCAGGGTCGGGAAAGCCAGGAAACCTGCCGGAGTCGGTATCACCGTGTGAGCCTCCGCGGGTGAGGTGTCGGTGCCACAGCGTGTGCGCGACGTGCGAGCCCTGGTTTCTGTTGGAGGCCAGGGTTTTTTGTTTGCGCCCGTGCGCGAGGGCAGTGCACTGAACAGGTAACAAAGGAGTCCGGTTGTGCGACGAGAGACCATTTCCCTTGCCACCATGGCGACCTTTGCTGGTTTGATGGTGGCCTTGGGCTATCTGCTGAGCAGCGTGCCTAATGTGGAGCTGGTCACGGCGACCGCCTTTGTCGCTGGTGTCGTCTTGGGCCCGGGCCGCGGACTCCTCACTGCCGGCGTCGGTGAGCTGCTCTACGCGGCCATAAATCCGTATGGGATCTCCTCCCTCACCCTCCTGGCAGCTCAGGTGCTCGGCATGGCCATCGCAGGGCTCAGCGGAGGACTGGTGGGACGGGCGCTGGTCAGGCAGATGCCCATGCCGGTACAGGCGGCAGCCTTGGCCGCCTGTGGTTTGGTGCTCACGGCACTGTTTGACCTGCTCACCACCCTGGGTTTCCTAATCATGAGCAGGCTCACCCTCCCGGCGTTGCTCGGAGCCTACGCCTACGGCGCAGTGTTCTACCTCACCCACGCCGCCGTCAACACCGCGATCTTTGCTCTGGTGGTGCCGGCGGCTCTTAAGGTGCTGGCACGGAGGGAAGTGTCGGTGAGTCAAAAGGGACAGGAGGTCAAAATGAAGAGGCAGAGGGTGGTACTCGCGATCCTGATGAGCCTGGGGCTTGTAGGCGGCGCACAGGCGCAGGTGGCAGGTTTGGTGGTGGACAGCACCACTGGCAGGCCGCTTGTGGGGGCCAATGTGACGGTGTCTCCTGGCAACCAGGGGGCGGCGACAAATGCGGCAGGACGGTTTGTTCTCCCCGAACTCCAGCCTGGTTCCTACCAACTGCGGGTCTCGCATATTGGCTACACGCCCCAGGTGGTCAGCGTGCGCGTGGGGGGCACCAAAGTACCGGAGCTTTACCTGGCCCTAGTGCCGACGGTCGTCGAGCTGGAGGAGGTGATGGTCACCGGCAAGCGCGGCAAATCGTTGAGCTGGGAACTTCCGGTTTCGGCCGAGGTCGTGTCGGCGGCAGACATCGCCATGACTAACGCCAACTCGGTGGCCGATGCCCTGCGACCGGTGGCCGGGGCTTTTGTCAAAAGCTATGGGTCGGAGGCGTCCATAAAGACAGTCTCCGTACGGGGTTCCTCAGCTGAACAGGTGCTCGTTCTCTGGGACGGAGTTCGGCTCAATTCGCCGCTGGCCGGTGGGTACGATTTGAGTCTGATCCCGCTCACTGCGGTGGAGAGAGTAGAGTTTGTGCGCAGCGGCCTTTCTTCCCTTTATGGCGCCGACGCTGCCGGTGGCGTGGTGAACATCATCACGCGGGCACCGAGGGGTGGAAGCCGACCGCAGGCGCGCTTGGAAACCGGCATCGGGGCCTTGGGGGGCCGGCAGGTGCAATTGACCACCAGCTATGAGGTGGGACTCACAGGCGTGGTGCTCACCGCCAACCGGTCCTCCAGCGACGGCGACTTCCACTACCGGACCACTGATCCTGTGACTGGACGCACACGCATGGCGACACGTATCAACAATGCTGTCGACATGCGAGAACTCTTTGGCAAGGCCACAGTCCAACCTTCTGCTGGGACCCGCTTCACGTTGAGTGGAGAATGGTCCAAGGCCGAACGCGGGGCTCCAGGCTCGCTTACCTTTCCCAGCCCACGTGCCAGGCAGACGGACGAAAGCCGCCGCTTGCACCTGGGAATGGAGACCATGGTGGGAGGGCTGCTTCACCTCCAGGCAACCGGCTTCCGCACCCAGCTTGCTACCCGCTACGTGGACCCCAATCCATTGTGGCCCTCAGATGCGGACAACACAGGAATCGGCTCTGGCGGCACGGTGCAGGGGGACTTGCCCCTGGGCCGAAACCACTTGCTCTCGGTGGGTGCCAGCTACCTGCACGAGCAGGCGCGTGGGACCTCCCTCGGAACGCATCATCGCGACTCCTTTGCCCTCTTCGTCCAGTCAGATGCGAGCTGGAAGCGCCTCTTCGGGAGGCCAGACCTGCAGCTGAACATGCTCCCGGCACTGCGGGTCGATCACTATGACGGGTTCGGCACGGTGAGCAGTCCCAAAATGGGCTTGATCCTCACTCATCTGCACCATGGACATCTCGCCCTCCGCGCCAATGTGGGGAGCTCTTTCCGCGCGCCCACGTTCAATGACCTCTACTGGCCAGAGGATGCTTTCACTGTGGGAAACCTCCACCTACGTCCTGAGCGGACAAATGAGGCTGAGGTGGGGTGCACTTTCAGCAAGCCTCTCCTTGGTCGCCTCTACGGGGAGGCCAACTGGTACCGCCGCTGGGCACGTGACCTCATTGTATGGGGCATGGAACCGTCCACTTTCAAATGGTCCCCTGCCAACGTGAGCAGGGCGCGCATCACCGGCCAAGAGCTGAAGTTAGGCTGGGAGGGGGCGAATAGACGCGCGCTTGTGGAGCTCACTTACAGCCACTTGGTAGCGCTGAACACCGGCGGCGCACCCGAGCTACAAGGGAGACGCCTAATCTACCGGCCTGAGCACTCGGCATCGGTGCGCGTGGGGTTCAACGGCCGGTGGTGGTACGCCCATACCGTGGCCCTCTATGTGGGGTCCCGGTACGTCGACGAGGCAAACACCAAATCTCTGCCTGGGCACACGGTGGTGGACGCAAACGTGGGCCTCCGGTGGGCGGCCCTTGGCTTCCACTGGACTCTCCGCCTCAGCCTGGATAATCTCTTTGACACCCACTACCAACTCGCCGACGGGTACCCCATGCCTGGACGGCTGTGGCGAGTTGGTGCGGGAGTAGAGTGGGAGGGCCCAGGAGGCATTGCTCGAGTTAGAAGACGGCAATAGCTCACAAGGCGGCAGGGCACCGGACCATTCAGGTGCCCTGCTTGCTTTACGCACATGAACCTACGCCAGTCGAGCCCAGGGACGCGCAAGAGGTGGCAAAAGGGTCAAGCATCACCCAATGGCTTGCTTGATTCTGGTGGCAGTGCTCCGATGGAGCGGGTGTCCGGGGTTGTGGCGGCCTCGTAGTGGAAACTTCGGAGCTGTCGGGATGCCGGGGACTGTGGGCTTCGTGCGACCTGCCTGTCCAGTAGGTTCGGACTTCCGAGCCAAGAAGTGGAGCCGGAGTCTCGGTCTTCGCGGGGGTTACCGGCCTTCCTGCCCCGGCCCACGGCGTTTTCCGGGTGGAAGCAATGCGGCAGAGATTGCGACAACAGCGTTCTGTCCGCAACTTTCATAGTGCACCGAAAAGCGCTCTTGCCCGAAGGTTTTTCTGGGACAGGAACCGCCGCTTGCCCAGGCGTGTTTCCTCCCAGGCGTAGGAGCACTGCCTCAAGGCCGCGCAAATCAGGTGTCCATCTTGTGGCGACCATGGCCGATGCCGGCACAGAGAGGTGTTACCGCATGTTGAAACCAGGTCGTGCCCAAAGATGGCACAAGAGCGTGCCGCCGCCTTCTCCCGTGTGCCTCTTCCCAGGGTAGTCCAGCGCTCGCTCAGCGCACGAGCACTACCTTGACGCGTGATTCGAACTGGGCACCTGCGGTAGCTCCGGGGACGCGCGCCTGCGCCCGGCAGAGGTAGACTCCGGTGGGGAGATCGCTCCCGTGCTGGTCGCGGCCGTCCCAACGCAGGTGGTGTCTTCCCGCGGGCAACAAGCCAGCCTGTATCACTCTCACCGCGCGACCGGAGGCGTCATAGAACGAAAGCGTCACCACACACGCTTGCGGTAGCTCCAGCGGGAAGGTGATCTGGCCGTTGCACGGGTTCGGAAAGCCGGCCACCAGGACGAAGCGCGACGGTACCGCCTGGTGCAGGTCCTCGTCCACGTCGGTGCCACGCGAACGACAGAATGAGAGGTAGCAGAAGCCGCCCGCCTGCACCATCAGGAAAGAGCGGTACACACCAGTCACGCCGAGTCGTTCCCATCTCCCTTGTCCGGTGTGAAAACGATAGACTGGAATCTTCGCGGGATCATCCACACCCACGGCCCCAAGATCATCCTGGCTGAAGGGGATGGCGATGGTGACTGGATCTATGAACTCCACGCCATCGGGTGCCAGGTAGAAGACCTTGCCCACAGCAAGGAGCGAGTCTGGCAGGGCCGGTGCGCCCGGCGATTGGCCAATGAGGACGGTGATGGAGTCGCGCAGGGCGCCCGGAGGAATGGATATCTGCAAGTTGCTCGCACGGTCCAGGACATATCCGCCTTCTGGTCCCACCTTCTGGGAAGTGGTCACGAGCACCGGCCAGGGTGCCAGCGTGAACGTGAAGGTACTGTCCAAAGAATTTGCTTGAGGCGCCAGATCACGGGCCCGCACTCGCACCTGCACTTGTCCTGAGGAGGAAAACGGTTGCGCAGGCTCATAGCGAAACTTGGCGATGCCGTTCCGCAGGGTCAACGTTGCCTGGTGACCTGGGACGGGCAGACCGCCGTTCGCCACAAGAGCACCGTTCACCCACACAGCTAGGGACGCCGGGTCCAGGCCGCGGCCGCCTGCATAATCCGCCATGCCCAGCTCGACGCTTGTGTTGGTGGGCACCCATACCGCTCCCGGCGGTGGGAAGGCATAGACGACCGTGGGCGGAGAGGTGTCTCTGGCTACGAAGTGGGCCACCACACTCTTGGGTTCATTCACGAGCAGCGTCGCCGGGTTGCTGCTCCCTGTCAGGTCTCCCGTCCATCTCTCGAATTCATAACCGCTGGCGGAGTCAGGCCAGGCTCGTGCCACTACCAGCTGGCCTTCCTGGTACCACCCGGACTCGGGGATGAATTGCACGCTCCCGCCCCACGGTGGGTCGGCAGCAGCGGTGACTGCGAACTCCTTGCGGAAGAATGCAGTAAAGAAAGTGGCCCCCGATGAGACGACCGTGTGGGATTGCGCACCCCCGTCGCTCCATTCCGCAAAGATGAAGCGCACGCCAGGAGCAGGGAACTGCGGCGACTCTACGGCAATGGTGTGACTTGAGCCAGGCTCCCAAGCAAAGTCCCCTGGGGCCTGGTAGCGGGTGCCATCTACGATGATGAACAGCGAATCAGGCACCGTACTTACTCGCGTGCGGCCCACTTGCACAAAGTTGGCGATCACCGACAATGGTCCGCCGACCTGCACGGTGTCGGGGTTCCTGGTCCCATGGAGGTCGCCGCTCCAGCCTGCGAACAAGTAACCCGAAGAGATGTCCGGTAGGGCGGTGAGTACCATTTCTTCCCCTTGGGCCACCCAGGCGCCCGGTGGAGAAGGCAGCACCGTTCCGCCTTCTTGGGGCGAGCAGCCTGTTGCCACAAAGTACTCCGTCTGGTAATGAGCCACAAACGCACCTGCGTTGCCGGCGATGATCGTGTGCTCCTGCGCGCCGCCGTCGTTCCAGTACTGGAATGTGTAGCGGACATTCCCTTGCTGCTGGGGAGAAGGCGCCCGGAGGATATGGACTGAGCCGGGTCCCCAGGCAAAGTCCTGGGGGGTCATGTACGAGAGACCGTCCACTAAGACCTCGAGGCCTTCAGGTTCGGAGCTGATGCGCACCACACCAAGAGGTACAAAGAGCGCTGTCACCTCTTTGGGGCTGTCCATGCGGAGCGAATCCGGGTTCCTGTGACCGATAAGGTCGCCATCCCACCCGCCGAAGGCAAAACCAGCAGAGGCTGTGGCATGGACGGTCACCAGGCTATTCGCGTCGTACCAGCTTCCTGGTGGGGCAGGACTCATGACTCCTGCCTCAGGAGGCTCCACCCTGCTACTGAGGAAGAATTGGGTCCCCCACGTGGCCACCACCGCTTGCGGCCTGTTCATGAGGAGCGTGCCATAGGGTTCGCTCCCCTGGTAATCGCCGCCCCATTGCCTGAACACGTAGCGGGTCAACTCTTGGGTCTCTGGTGTGGTGACGGAGAAGTGCGCGACCGTGCCAGCAGGATACCAACCTGCCCCTTGTGGCGAGCCGTGGGCCGAAGCAATGCTGAGCAGGTAGTGCGTGGCCCAGGCGGCTGTCTCAGTGATCGGCCCTCGCATCAGGACGCGATAGGCGCTATCCGGGCCAGAGTAGCACCCTTCCCCTGTGCCAGTCCATCCAGCAAACACCCTCCGCGTCCCCACACTGTCAGATACCACAGTGGCGCTTATCTGGAACAGTGCCTCGCTGCCTTCATCGTACCACCCGGACCCGAATGCGGTTGCGTAAGGGGTGATAAGGGCAAGCAAGTGCTGCGTTCTCCATGTGGCCGTCACCGTCTTGGGACCAGTCATGACCAGCGCCCCTGAAAGCTGTGAGCCCGAGTAGTCGCCCGTCCACTGGACGAAGAGGTGCCGTGTGGCCCCTTGCGAATCCGGAGAGGTGACGCTGAAGGTTGCCTGGGTTCCTTGGTCGTACCACCCCTGTCCTTGTGGGTCTCCATGCGCGGAACTGACTGCCAGGAAAAACTGGGTGCGGAAATACGCCACCAGGGTGTCGTTCCCTATAGGTGTACTGAAGCTGTGGGTTTGTGCCTTGCCGTTGCTCCAACCGGTAAAGAGATAGCGCACGCCTTGCGTGGGTGACTGTGGCGATTGGACACCCACACTGTGCACGGAGCCCGGGAGCCAGCCGAAGGTGTGCGGGGAAAGATAGTTGACCCCGTCGGCTGAGAAGGTCAGCCCCGGGGGCACTGTGCGGATAGTCACAAGGCTGAGCCGGACAAAGTTTGCGACGATGGCCATCGGCCTGCTCAGGGTAAAGGAGAGAGGATTGACGTGGGTATTGACGTCGCCGGACCAATTGCTCCATCCGTATCCGGGGGCCGGAGTCCCACTTAGAGTAACAGTGCTGCTGCTGTCGTACCAGGCTCCAGGTGGAGCGGGGGTGACGCTGCCCCCGTCAGGAGGATTTGCGGCCGTGGCTAAGAAGAACTCCGTGTGCCAGGCAGCGGTCTCGGTGATGGGACCCACCATGGTCACGGTGGCGGCCGAATCTGTGCCCGTGTAGGAGCCAGTGCCAGTGCCAGACCAACCCGTGAGGCTCATGCGCCGGCCAGCACCAGCAGGGACCAGTCTGTTCACGGAGAAAGTCGCTGGACTGCCTGCGTTGTACCATCCGCCCCCAGCAGGCGCACCATAATGGGAGATCAGAGTAAGCAGGTACTGTGGCTGAAACAAGGCCACCAGCGTGTCGTTCCTGGCGGGCACCTGGTAGGTATGGGTTTGACCGCCGCCGTCGCTCCACGACACGAACACCAATCGGCTGCCCGCGTTTTCGTTCTGGGGAGAGGTGACGCTGACTGTGTGGATGCTGCCCACGGGCCAGGAAAAAGTCTGTGGGGTGGAATAGGTGGCATTGTCTACCGTGAAGGATAAGTTGGGCGGCTCGGTACGGACCACAACCTGCTGCACGGGCTGCGATGACGCAGAGAGAGTGACAAGACGCGGCGAATCGGTGAGATGGGCTGTCCCCTTGTAGGCGGCGACAGTGATCACGTTGTTTCCGGTGCCCTCATAGGGGCCCAGCCGCGGTTGGATGGCGACGATGCCGTTGGTGTCGGTCTCCAGGTCGCGCCAGCTCTGGCCTGCCAGGCTTCCGCCGCCTGCGATGATTTGAAAGTGCGCGGTGTGGCGAGGAAGCAAATTGCCCGCCGCGTCCACGACTTTGAACACGATGGGGAGCGGGACTACCTGCTCTGGGAATCCGGTTTGCCCATCGCCCGATACGTAGACCAGGCGGGCAGCGCTGTTTACCTGCGTCTCAAACCAGACCAGGACCGAGTTTCTGCTGAGAGTGGGAGTGCCGTAGAGCTCGCCCCTGGCGGCGCTCCTCCCCTTCAAGTAGGCGTCGAAGAGATTGCGCAGGTGCTCATTGGTTCTCGCCAATTGCTGGGCCCTGGTGATCGTGGCCGGGGTGTCCACCGAGTCGTAGCCGCTGTAGTCGGAGAACTGCATGTGGTTGGCGCCTTTAACGACGACCAGCGCCTTGTCCGGATTTCCGCGGTCGTACAGGGGCCGGCCGATAGCCTCCACGGAGTTGATGGCGTCCAGCTCCCCTCCCACTATGTGGATCGGCGTGTGCACATTCGGTATTTTGGAAAAGGAATAGTTGCCTGGATTATTGGGAGCAATGGCACAGGTGACCTTTACCCGCCCGTCGTCCGCCGCGACGCCAACGACTGTACCGCCCCCAAAGGAGTGGCCGAAAAGCCCCACACGGTCTGGGTCGACCGCTCGATAAAACATGGACCCCGGCTTGGAGGCGGCGGTCAAGGCCACGGTGATACATTGGCGGAGGTCTTCGTTCCAGACATAGGCGCTGGGGCTGTCAACGTCAGGAAACTGTGGGGCCATCACCACGTAGCCGGTGGCGGCAAGCTCTTGGTAGTAGCTCAGGTAGTATTCCACTTGCATGCGCTTGCCCATGGCGAACACCAGGAGTGGATAGGGAGCGCTCGAGGTGTTCAGCGGCGCTCCCGGACCTGCAGTCGTGGCGGGATAGTAGACGGCAGTGCGGAGCATGCGCCCATTGCGGTAGAAAGTGCTGTCGCGGTACCCCACCGCGTACTGGGCAAAGCTCTCTGCCCGGAGGATCTGCGGAGCTATAGCGCACAACACCAGCAGCGCGCACCACCACGGGCGCCGCCGAAGGATGCTGCCCTTTCGCGTATTGGTCAGGTGCTGAGAGAGGTGTTTGGGGATTTGCGGCATAGAGCGGATGTTGCCCTGACTTTGTCTCCAGTGCCGGCCACGTGCGAATTTGCGTGTTATTTACGCCAAATGCCCCCGCTTTGCGGAACCGGCGGACTTTTCCCCGCGAGCGCGAATTCCGAGGCAGGCCCCTCGGTTTTTTTTATCCAAATGCTGTGTGGGCTGGCCGCACTTGAAGCGAAAGGGTCAGCACCTCACCAACGCCTATCTCAGCCGAGCTCCAGAACCCTGCAGTTCGGCAAAATGAAGCGACAGCACACAACCCGTCAGCGACGCCTTATGAGCGTGCGGGGAGGTGTGGACTCGTCAATCTCTTGCCTTGATAATATCGCAGAGGCGGAGCACCCGAGGCTTGATGGCGCCCGCGTTCGCGGAGATCCGATTAGCCCCCATGCGCTCGCTCCGTGAGGAGGCCAAATGCAAGAAAGGACCCCGGTGCGGAGTCCTTCCTCTCTCGTGGCGGGAATGTGTGGGAATCGAACCCACCTTCCGCACTGTACGGTGCGGAACAACGGGTTTGAAGCCCGCGAGGCCCACCAGGGACCCATCCATTCCCATTTCTGCCAAGCTAAAATCTAAACAAAAAGCGCGAAAGCCTCAAGGGAAAAGTGCTGCCTCACCTGCCGAAAGAGACGTGGATCTTGCCAAAGTCGCGCACGTAGCGGGGACGGCGAATGGCATAGGTGCCGTCCCGACCCCAGGGGACCATGAGCTTGCCGATCAGCTCCCGGTGTTCCAGAGCGTCTTTGTCGCAGACCACCAGGGTGATATCCCGTGGTGCTCCTGGCGGCAACACAAAGGCCTGATTCCAGACCGGGTCCTTTTCGTCCTGTCGCACGTCCGTGACGCCCACCAGAATCGTGTCCACGTACACCTCCACAAAGGGGTCGGAGACACCGAAGTACTTGTCCATGGGGTAAATGTCAAAACCGCGCTCCACGCGGATGACGACCCGCTCCGGCCCATGTCGTTCTGTGAATCGTTGCACAAATTCTGGCATAAGGGTGGTGACAAATTCTGCCAGGCTCTTTGCCTCGCCGCGGGATGTATAGGTCAGGTGCTCCACTGCCTCCACCGCGGTGAGGGTTAGCGTGTAGGTCTCGCCAGACTTGTGCAGTTTGGCGTCGATGACTTCGTCGGCCATCGGTTCCACCACCCCGGCCGCCGGCGTATTGGCGTTGGCGCGCACCTGAGGCGCTGGCGGGGATGGGAGCAGCAGCTCCACAAAACCCGTCTGTGTCAACTGATGGCGCAGCTCCTCAGCCACGGAATCGGCCTGCTGCGGGGTGGCGTGCCCATGGACAAAGGGCCCGCGAAGCAGCACGCGCGTCTTCTGGCAGGAGGCAGGAGAGGAGCCGGCCAGCATCACCGCGGCCAGGAGCCAGCTCAGATGTCTGGTTGTTGCCATCAGCCCTTTTCTACCCTCTTCTGTCTGAGCACGCGAGCCTCTCCCCGCCGCTCGGTGAGACCCTCTTCGTCAAAGTGCAAGAGAAGCGGCAAGGCATAGCGGCGACTGGTGCCGAGCATCTCGCGAAATGCGCTGACTGTCAGTTCTTCGTGATCGAGGAAATAGTCGATGACCAGGCGGCGCGCCTGCTCCACTGCCTCCCGCAGCAGATAGATACCTTCCTCCAGACGAAGCGCTTCGCCCATGGCATGGAGCGCCGCCAGGACCCGCTCCACGTCTATCTGTTCGCAGCCCAGCCTTCTGGCCAGCTCGGCCGTATCCGGGGGCGCAAAGCCTGCTGCAGCCAGCTCTCTGCTCAGGCGCTCCCGGAGTGCCTCATCTTCCCGCGACAGCACAATGCGGTGGGTGGGGAGAGCCAGCGCGCCCCCCGTCTCTTTGACCAGCTCGGCCTGGCGCAGCTCCTCTACCGCTGCAGCAAAGAGCGTCTGCTCCAGATCCCGTCCGATGGCGTCTTTGAGCTCTGCCCGAGGCATGCCTGATTTCAGCGGGAAGAGCTGGTGGTACCGGCGCAACTGCTCCACGATGCTCTTCTTTGCCTGCTCAAGGCCTGCAGGCAGGGCATACACAGGGCGTCGTTCGGGGCCGAGCCTCAGGAGGACGCCCGATTGCATCATGCGCGCCAAAAGTTCCTCCAGTGCCGGAAGCGCCACTCCGGTGCCTTTGGCCAATTCCGGAGCAGGTAAGGCCCGCAGAGGCTGCGCCCGCAGCAAGGCGATAACCGTCTCTTCTGGCGTATCCTTCTCCAGGGCGGCAAGTTGGGTCAGCACCTCCGGCCGGAAACGGCGATGCGCGCGAGGGTTGGCGTCCAGAATGACTCCGCCGCCTATGGTGACAGGGGGCGAGTACTGGCGGATCACGAAACGGTCCAGGCGACGCGCGGTGATGGACTGCTCCAGCCGCAACTGGGCCAAAGCCGACTCCCCAGGGGCCAGGTCGTTGCGGTCCAGTAAGGACACTCGCGTCATGAGTTCGCGGGTGCCCACGTGCAGGCGCAGCCTGCTGTTGTGGCGCACCGGACGTGCCGCATGCGGAAGCAGGCGCAGGCGCACGTCCAGCAGACGGGTGGGGGAGAAGTAGCCGGGCGTGGCCAACACGTCGCCCCGCTGCACGTCCTCTTTGTGGATGCCACCCAGGTTCAGGGCTGCGCGATCGCCGACGCGCACCACCTCCACCTCTCGGCCATGGCTCTGGATTCCGCGCACGCGCACCGAACGGCGCTGAGGGTGAAGCTCCAACTCATTACCCACCCTGGCCGAACCGGAGAGCACCGAGCCCGTCACCACGGTGCCGAAGCCTTTTACACTGAATGAGCGGTCCACAGGGAGCCAAAAGAGGCCTTGGTCGTAGCGCGGTGGCGTGGTCTCGACGAGTGCGTCTATGGCGGCACGCAGGGCCTCCAAGCCCTGGCCGGTCACACTGGAGACGGGGATTATCGGCGCATTTTCCAAAAAGGTGCCCTTGACGAGCGCGCGTACGTCGGCGATAACCAGCTCCTGCCACTCCTCATCCACCAGGTCCACCTTGGTCAGGGCGATGATGCCTCGCTTCAGCTCTAGGAGGGTGAGGATGTCTAGGTGTTCGCGCGTTTGTGGCATGATGCCATCGTCCGCCGCCACCACAAACAATACCGCATCCACGGTGCTTACCCCGGCTACCATGTTTTTGACAAAGCGCTCGTGCCCAGGCACGTCGATGAAGGCAGCCTTTTCCCCCAGGAACGCAAAACCCAGGTCAATGGTCAAACCGCGTTCCTTCTCCTCTTTGAGCCGGTCTGGATCGGTGCCGGTCAAAGCCTTCACCAAGGCGGACTTGCCATGGTCAATGTGGCCAGCCGTGCCAATGATGACGTGTGCCATGCCCTCCTCGTGTTGTCCCAAGTGCTCGAGGTAAGATACAGCTTTCGCCGAGAAATGCAAGAGAAAAGTTGCGGCACTGCTCCTGCGTCTCCGGTGCTTCCTTATTCTGCAATCTGTCCGCACTCCTGCACCATGGGCGTATGTTAAGAGCGTCTCGACAACAGGGAGTGGCTGCGGGCAAGCTCCCGCCAACATGAGGGAGGTGTAAGGAGCAATGAGTGCGATAAGACCGGCGCAGGTGACAATTGACGACGTCAAGAAGTACTGGAACGAGAATGTGATCGGCATCGAGGTCACCGACAAGGAGCCAGGAACGCCTGAATTCTTCGATGAGCTGGAACGCTACTATGACATGAAGTACGCGGAGGAGGCGCCCTACGCGCGCCATGCGGATTTCGCCGGAAAGAAGCTCCTGGAGGTGGGGTGTGGATGGGGCCGGGATCTCATCAAATATGCCCGGAATGGCGCTCTTGTGACGGCCGTGGATCTGACTGAGAGCGGCGTGGCCCTCGCGCGCAAGTATCTCGAATGCCGCGGCTTGCAAGGGGACGTGCGTGTGGCCAGTGCCGAGGACCTTCCTTTCCCTAATGAGTCGTTCGATGTGGTCATCTGCATCGGCGTGTTGATGTGTACGCCGCACATCGAGAAGGCAATTGAGGAGATCTATCGCGTGTTGCGGCCAGGTGGAGAGGCCGTGATCATGCTCTACCACAAGTGGTCGTGGTACAATCTGCTGGTGCGCATTTCCGGGATTGGCTATGAAACCCAAGGGGTGGATGCGCCACTCATCGCCACTCATTCGCGTCGCGACGTGCGCCGGCTCTTTGGCAAGTTCTCGTCGATCAAGATGCATATGACCGGTTTCCCAATGAAGACCGTGAAGCGGCGCGGACTCCTGGTGGGGCTCTACAACTCACTGTTCGTACCCTTGTTCAACGCCTTGCCCAGGTGGTTGACCAGACCCATCGGCTGGCACATCTACATAGACCTGGTGAAGTGAGCGCAAGGTGAGGAGGTAGTCCGGTGGCGTTTTCAAAGGAAAGTCAACAATACTGGGAAACGTACGTCAACGACATCGAGGTCGCCCGGCATGAGGTCGGTACGCCCGAGTTTTTCGAGGACCTCCGCCTTTTTCGCTATGACCCCGATCGCATGGGCTACATGTTGGAGGAGATCAGGCGCTTGGGCAGGGAGCACCCCCAGGGGCGGGTGTTGGAGGTAGGGTGCGGACCTGGTACCGACCTGCGGCAGCTCGCCGCAGTCGGTCTGCGTGCGGTAGCCATCGACATGACGCTGAACGGAGCCAAGTTGGCGAAACAACATCTGCGCACTTTCGGCTTGTCCGGGCACGTGGTCATTTGCGACGCCGAAAAACTCTGCTTCCGTGCCGATTCCTTTGACGCGGTATGGTCAGCCGGCGTGCTCCACCATGTGGATGATACCGAGGGGGCCATCGGCGAAATCCATCGGGTGCTGCGGCCGGGGGGCGCCTCTGTGGCCGTCCTCTACCACAAGTACTCCTGGCTCTATTTCCTGTCGAAGCTTTTCCGCGTGAACATTGAACACACCGATGCCGAAGCGCCAATCATCAAGGCCTATTCCAAGAAGGAGGGTGCTGCGCTGCTCAGCCAGTTCCGCGATGTACACGTCCACCTGGAGCGTCCGCCGCGACCAGCCAAGAGCACAAGGAGGGGCGTCAAGGCTTTCCTGTTCAATCGCGTTGTGTGCCCTGTTTTTAAGGTGCTGCCGCACAGTTGGGGAAAGGCAATCGGCTGGCACCTAGTGCTTCGCGGCGTCAAGTGACCCTGCTTTCTTCTCCACCACCTTCCTGCGCTGGCCGAGGTTGACAGAATAAACCTCAACTGCCTGCACCGCCGTCGTGCGCCTGCCTAAATATTGTTCATTTTTGGCTTGACAATATGGAAAAAAATGCTATCTTGGGGTGTGAATTCTCGCTCTCCTGCTGCGCAGGCGAATCAAGCACAAGGAGGATGCATATGCAAGGGCAGATGCGCGTCGGCACAGGGTTCAACACCTCCTTCAAGGTGTTGCACGCCTGGTTTGGGCCCTTTCTCGTGATGGGGCTCTTGTACTTCGCCATTCTGGGCGTGGTCGAGGGCTTTTGGGCACTCTTCCCGTTCTCTCTCCCAGTGGTGCTGGGTGGCCTTCTTGTGCTCAAGCCCGCATTCGATTGTGGGCTAACGTCTGCGGCTTTCCGCTCTTATGACGGCCTCGGCCCGGTGGAGGTGGAGGATCTGTTCCGGGGATTCGACTACTTGGCGAGTGCGGTTCCCGCGGCCATCGTCGTGTGGCTTTTCGAAATAGCAGGGGCACTACCCGGCGCCGCCATTTTGACGGGCGGCATCATCGTTCTGGCGGCTGAGGGCCCGGTGGCTGTGGGCGTGATTCTCATTGTCTTGGGTTCTGTTCTCCTCCTGGTCGGGCTGGTTGTGGTGGCCACATTCTACGTGTTCGTGTACCAGGCCATTGTGGACACCAAGGCCGGCTTTTGGGAAGCCATGGAGCGGAGCCGGAGATTGGCCTTTGCCAACTTTTGGGGAGCGCTGGGCACGCTCCTGGTCTACACTCTGATGCGGCTGGTGGGTTTTCTGCTCTGTTGCGTGGGCTTGCTCTACACGTTTCCCCTGGGTTACACCTTTCTCACCAGTGTCTACAGGACCGCGGTGCCCGCAAAGCCTGCAGGGCGCGAACGTGGGCGGGGAGCCCAGGCCTAGCTCAAGCCAGTGCCCAGAGGCAACCGAATGCGAGAATAGTGAGCTCGTTCACACTGCGACAGGGGGCGATTTTCTACTGTTGGGCGTCGGGGGTGATAGCAAACCGTGCGCGGGGGTTGCCCAGGAAGTTAGTGGTGGATTTCTTGCCGCCAGTGGCTCAAATTGAGACAGCGGAGAGGGGACTGAGGGGCAGCCGGCTGGGGATGTAACTGTCAAAGAAACAATGTGGTTGGCGGGCGTTCTTACCGCATGTGTGAGTGGCATTCACTTTGCCGGCTCTCCCGAGGGGGAGCTCAGATGAGGAGGAGACGATGCGAGGTAGAGTGGCTGCGTTCGTGGGCGCGGTCCTGGTGACAGCGCTCTCCTGGCACTTGGCCAACGCGCAGAGTGTTTCTCTCACCGCCGGACTGGTGGCGGACATCCGCACCGTCTATCTGGCCGATTTGGACCTGACCAGGGCCAGCGGAGGAATGCCTATCTTCTGGATGGAGCTGCGCAACGCCACCCCCAGCGCCCGGCAGGTGTACCTGCGCGCGCGCCTGGAGAGCAGGGACTATGGATTTATGGCCGGCGGCAAAACGGCGCCCTTTCTGCTGGAGGCTGGTGAGGTTGTCCGGTTGGATAACACAAACCTTGTGCGCGAAGGGGGGCGGTTCTCCTTCGTCGAGTATGACTGGAACCGGGACCTGGCCACGGAACTGCAGAACTATGTGCTGGCGCACGGGAAGTTGCGCCCGGACCTTTATACTCTGACCATCGAGGTTTACGACGAAGCCTCTTCTGCGCTGCTCGACGACACGTTCCTCAGTTTGGACGTCACAAACCCTTCGACGTTGGACCTTCTGTCTCCGGGCGCGCGCGTGGAGGGCGAGGAACTCCCCTTGGTCTACACCACCTGGCCGGTGTTTCTGTGGGCATCGGACTTGGACCTGTTTCATCTGGTGGTGGCCGAGAAGCCTGCGGAAGTGCATGTCCCCATCGATGCCAGCCCGGAGCAGATTCTGCAAGATCAGGTGCGTCTAAGCAGGTACATCCGGGTGCATCGCGGCCCAGGAATCCCGCCAATTGCGGCGAGCCCTGACACCGTGGTGATGGCTTCTACCTTCTTCCAGTATCCTGAGAGCGGGGTGCTTCCCCTGGTGGAGGGGAGAACGTATTTTTGGCGCCTCAGCGGCATCGTGCCCACGTCTGGAACTTCCGTGCAAATGGACAGCGAGATCTGGGGCTTTACGGTGGCCAATCTCAGCTCCGGCGGCACTTCCCCCGAACACCTGCAACTGGTGGCGCAGCTGCGCCTCCTCCTGGGCGACGAAGCCGTCGACCCCCTGTTCGGCCCGGGGGGAGCTTTGCGGGGATGCACGTTCACTGGACTGGTGCAAGACGATGAGGGGAGGGCCATTGGTTTGGGCGAGCTCGCCAGGACGGTAGCGCAACTGCTCCAGGCTGGCACGCAGGCCACGTTTGAGGTCGTGGATAGGTAGGCGCTGGGGCCAAGAAGGGTGCGAGGTGGACAATGTGGAATAAGGCCATAGCTGGCTCCGTGGGTGCAGGAATGGTGATGCTGGCGGCGCTGGCGGTGGGCGACGGAGCGCGCGACATCGCCATCATCTTGAAAACCACCGGCAAAGTTGAGGTAGGTATGGCCGGAGAGAAGCGGTGGCGCCCGGGAGACAGAGGCACGCGCCTGGGCTCTGGCGACAGGGTGCGCACTAAAGAAAACTCCCTGGCCACGCTCATTTTCACCGATGACAAGAGCCTGCTCAAGCTCCGCTCCGACTCGGAGCTTACTCTCGCCGGAGAGCGGGAGAAGGGTACGGTGAGCAAGCGTCTCAGGATGGAGGCCGGGGAGTTGTGGGCCAAGATTACCAAAGGAGGTGGTGGTTACCGCCTGGAGACGCCGTCGGGGGTGGCCGCAGTCAAAGGGACGGAGTTCTATCTCCTGGTGGCGGAGGATGGTACCACTACGGCTATCGTTTTGGAAGGAGTGCTTGAGCTGCTCAATAGCCTCGGCTCCATTCAGGTTGGAGCAGGCTACACTGGCTTTATGCGCTCTGATGCAGCACCCGATACCTCCGCCTCCGGCACGATACCCGACTGGGGTGGCGAGGATGTCACCCTCACTGGCGAGGAAGGGGAGCTGCGCATCGAATTCCGCGACGAGACGGGCGCCAAACGCTATCTCCTCATCCGCTACAGTCCCCGCTAAGAGCAAGGGAGGCGTACCGCCAATGAAAACGACCGCTGGAGCACTTGGGGGACTGTTGCTGGTGGGCCTTGCGTTTGTGGGGGCGTGGCCTGTGCACGCCCAAGTGGATACGCAAGCGCGCATCATTCATCTGCCGGTAACGAGGGCCTTCGCCGGTGCGCCCATCGAGATTTCGGTCAAGCATGAGGGCACGAGCCAGCGTGCTATGGAGGGCCGCGTCTACTTTCGCAAGCCGGAAGAGCAAGGGTATCGCTTCGTCGAGATGCGGGAGGAGATCGACCAGTGGGTGGCGCAGATCCCGGCAGCGGAAGTGGTGGCGCCGCGCCTGCAGTACTTTGTGACCATGGTGGTGGGAGCCGATGCTATTCTCACCTATCCCGACTACAATCCGTACTACGAGCCGCTGGAGGTGGTGGTCACCGAGCGGCCAGTCCAGCCGGAGCCCAAACCGCAGGAGCGCCACTCTCCCCTGGAGCTGATGGTGCTGAGCCCCGAACCCGAGTCAAGGGTCTCCGAACAGGAAGTTGTGGTGGCATTTTCATTACGTGGGGACCCGGCCGAAGTGGATTCCAGCACCTATCGTCTGCTGTTGGATGACCAGGACGTAACCAAGATGGCAGAGATCAGCGCCGCAGTGGTGACCCTGGTGCCCAAGAGGCTCTCGCCCGGTCGCCACACTGCGGACTTGACAGGCAAGGACCGAGCGGGCAAGCCATTGCGTCCCGCTAAGGTGAGTTTCATGGTTGTAACCGGGGGCAGAACTGCCAAGTCCAGCCAGTTCAGTGGCCGGGTGTTTGCGGATATGCGCTATGAAGACGTCAGCTCCATCACCGAGGAGACATCCCAGCTCGGTGGATCGCTGAGCGGCCGCTACGGCGCATTGAGCTATGGCGCAGACCTGTTCGCGACCTCGCGAGAGCAGAGTGAAGCTCAGCCCCGCAACCGCTACACCGTGCGGCTCGAACTCCCATGGGTGGGGGTGCACCTAGGCGACACAAACCCAAGGTTCAACGATCTGGTGTTATGGGGGAAGAGGGTGCGGGGGCTGTATGGGCTCATGCGGGTTGGGGTGCTCAACCTGGAGCTGGTCTATGGGGAGACGTATCGCGCAGTGGAAGGGGTTGGGGATTCCTTGGGCCTCCGGCGCAGCGGGACTTATCGCCAGATGCTGTACGGGGTGCGTCCGGCCATCGGCAAACCAAACCGTTTCTTGCTTGGATTCAACTTCCTGAAGGTGAAAGACGATACCGCCTCGATCCGCTGGGGCAGGTCGCCGCGCGACAACGTCGTGTTGGGCCCGGACCTTTTCGTGACTCTGGACCGGCGTCGCATTGAGCTGCAGGCGGCGGCGGCCTTGAGCATGACTACCATGAACACAAGCCCCGGTGCCTTCTCCAAGGCCAAGATCGACTCGGTGTTTGGCGAGGATCTCCCCATCGACCCCAAGCAATTAGAAAGGCTGCTCATCATCAACGACAGTACCACGCCCCTGGATCCTCGCCATCTCACTTCCCTGGCCTACACCGTGACCCTGCGGCTCAACTACTTCGGCCACCTGGTTCGCGTCGGCTACAAGTCCATGGGATCGGAATTCTACTCTTTGGGCAACACGTTTCTAAGGCGCGACATCCGCGGCTGGTATGCCTCGGACCGGGTGCGGCTCTTCCGCAATCAGCTGTTCTGCACCGTGGGGGTGGAGCGTTACCAGGACAACTTTTCCCAGGACGATGGTCAGCCGGCTCTGGACTTGACGACGTTCAATGCGGGCGTGTCCTATTTCCCCGGGAGGGGGCTGCCACGTCTGACCGTGGACTGGCGCCGGCGACTGCGCGACAACGGGGTTGACTCGCTCTACACTTCTCAGGCCGACACCTTGGCTGTGGGCGAGAAAAACCTGACGAGCGACTACATGGTGCAACTGGCCCAGGACTTTGCTCTGTTTGACCTTCAGCACACCCTGAGCTTGAACCTGATCTCCTCAGACCGCAGTGACCGCCTGTCCAGCAGAAGAGAGGAGGCCAGTGGGGAGGTGAACACGGCCTTGCGCATGCTTTCGCTGCGCACCAAGTTCGCCGTGCCTTTGGTCACCACCGTGAACCTTGCCTGGAACGAGAATCAAGCGCTTGGTGGTTCAAGCCAGTTCAATTTCAAGATGCTTGACCTGGGCGCGGAGTATAGGCTTCTGGGCGAGGCGCTCACACTGCGCGCCGGACTGCGCCGGATCGGCGCTGAGGGACGCATGGGGACGAACGGCAGCATAAAGTACAACAAGAACAGCTACCTCTTGGGCGCGGTGTTTCGGCCTCTCCCCTCATGGTTCATGAACGCGGACCTCTCATATATCAATTTCATCGACCGGGGGTTCAATACGGATGGCACCCCGCGTCCCTCCTACGATGACCTGCTGGTGCGTGTGCGGGTGGAGAAGCGGTTCTGACGACCCCGCAGGGTACATTTCGTAGCCCAAGGGGCAGGTGTCCGGAACAGGGGGGGCGGCACACATGAAGGGCTACTGGTGTACGTCAGGTGGAAGAATAAGACGGCAGCAAGGGACAAGCCCCGCTGCCGTTTCCATATGGAGGAAGGAAGGCCGTGTCGGACTCTGACCGCCTCGTGAAGATCAAGCGAAGTGGGTGGACAAGCACACTCGCCTCTTTTTGTCTGCATTGTGCCGTGTGCAAGAGGGCGCGACAACGCCAAGGGGGCCTCGCCTTCCGGATAGTGCTTCTGGTTGAAGAAAGGTTGTGCCCGTTTTGCCGCGCCTACGCCTCGTTCTATGGGCGCAAGGCTCATGAACCTTTGCCTGAACTGGATCCTCAGGTGGGTGCCAACGGCGCGTTCGTGCCATGAAGGGCTTGCTCAGAAACCAGTGGTCGATTTCGGCGCTCCTGGCGGTGGTTGCGACCATGGTGGTGTTGGTGTTCGGGCGTATCCCGGTGCTTGTTCAGCTGGAATTGCGCACCGTAGATGCCCGGTTTGCCCTGCGCGGACCGCTCCCTTTTCCGGACACGCTGATCACCATTGTGGCCATCGACGACGAGGCATTCGCTACCATCCCGGGCAAGTGGCCGTATCCGCGTTCCTATTTTGCGCGGGCGGTGCGCAATCTCAAAGAGGCAGGGGCGCGTCTGATCGTGTTTGACATCGAATTTGCCGAACCTTCTGCCGACCGTCCGGAGGAAGATGCCGCTCTTGCCCAGGCGGTGCGTCAGGCAGGCAACGTCGTGGTGCCGGCGAAAGTGGTCTTCGACCGAGGTCCGCGCGGTGCCTTGTCCACCTACGTGATGAAGCCCTTTCCTGCCCTTCAGGCCGCGGCAGCCCGGGTGGGCATAGTGAACTATGACCACGACCCGGACGGTTTCTTGCGCCGCTACGTGCTCTTCTTGTCAGCGCAGCAGAAGATCTGGTATTCTCTGGGCGTGGAGGTGGTGAGTCTGATGGAGGGTGTCAGGCCACAGGAAGCCGAGATTGCCGGCGCGCGGGAACTCCGCATTGGCACGCTGCGGATCAAGAAGCAGGGGTTTGAGACCATGCTCATCAACTTCCGGGGGCCGGCAGGGACTTTCCCCACCTATTCCCTGGCTGACGTATTGGACGACGCCGAGTTTCAACTGCGGGGTGATACCGACGTCGATTACATGGAGCTGTTCAAAAGGCGGGGCCGAGGGGACACCGTGGGGCTGGATTTTGGCGAGAGCCCGTTTGAAGGCAAGATCGTGCTTATCGGGGCAGCAGCCGAAGAGCTGGGAGACAACAAACCAACGCCATTCTTCGAGTTCCTGGGCAGGCGGCAGAAGATGCCCGGAGTAGAGATGCATGCCAATGCCCTCGACACCATGCTGCGGGGAGACTTCCTCCGCACCCTGTCGCCCCACGGCGAGCTGATTCTCCTCTTGGGCCTCTCCCTGCTGGCAGCGATGGTGGCACGGCTTCTGAAGCCCATGCTGGGACTGGCGGCAGTAGCGCTGCTGGTGGGCACGATCTCCGGGCTCGGCCTCTATCTGTTCGTCAGCGAGCGCCTCATCGTGCCCCTGGTGATGCCGATTCTCGCCGTGGGCCTCAGCTACACTGGCAACCTTGTGCACCTGGCTACCTCCGAGCGGCGGGCCAAGCGCTTCTACCGGCAGACGTTTCAGCACTATGTGGCGCGCAACATCGTGGACAAGATGCTGGAAAGTGGCGAACTGCCAAAATTCGGCGGCGAGCGCAAAGTGCTCACCGTACTTTTTTGCGACATCCGCGGCTTCACCCGCTATGTGGAGCATCACCAACCGGAGGAGATCGTCCGCCACCTCTCAGAATACTTTACCCGCATGGTCAACGTGATCTTCCGCTTTGATGGTACCCTGGACAAGTTCGTGGGCGATCAGATCATGGCCCTTTTCGGGGCACCATACTACTTTGCCGACCACGCCGAGCGCGCCTGTCGCGCGGCGGTAGAGATGGTGAAAGAACTCCGTGCGCTGCAGAAGCAATGGTCCGACGCCCGCTGCGAGTACTTTCAAATGGGGGTGGGGATCAATACCGGGCAGATGATTGTGGGGAATCTCGGTTCGGAGCAGCTCTTCGACTACACCGTGATCGGCGACGAGGTGAATCTTGCCTCCCGCCTGGAAGGGGCGAACAAGTTCTACCAGACCACCATCATCATTGGCGAGAGCACCTACCGCCAGGTGGGGGCCTCGGCCATTGTGCGTGAACTGGATGTCGTGCGGGTGGTGGGCAAGCGGAAGCCGGTGCGCATCTACGAACTGCGTGGCATGGACAGCGTGCCATGGATCGAACAGGACTTGATCATCGACACCTACACCCGTGGGCTCGAGGCTTACCGCCAACGCCAGTGGTACCAGGCGCTGAAAGAGTTCCGCCGCGTGCTGCGCTATTTCCCCTCTGACGGGCCGTCCCGTGTCTACACCAAACGCTGCCTGGACTGCATTCAGAACCCACCAGGCGAGGATTGGGACTATGTCTATGACTTCAGCCAGAAGTGACCCGCCCACTTCTTGCCTGCAGTTGTCGCCCTCCCGTGCACGCCCCTGTTTTCTTCTCTGTGTGTGAGGTGAGCTTAGTTGAGCAAGTTGTTACTGGGCGACAGCTGGTCTGAACTCAGAGACCAGCGGCGAGCAACGCCGCTCCGTCACGTCTGTGGCCCAAGGAGCGGAAGGGCTTTGTGTGGACCAACTGCCGGTGTGGTGGCGAGCGCCAGGATGTGGGGGGTGACAGAACCGACAGCAACAGAGGCAAGATGGCGTGCGAGCTCAGGAGCTGCCAGCCCAAGGGCGCAGAGGGTGACAGGCTCTTGTCGGTGCTAGCCGGCTGCAATGCGGGCCAGGGTGCTGTGGTGAACATGCGCGAGCTGGTCGTTCTGGCGTGGGGCAATGTTGGGCAGGGCGCTCTGCGCACCGCACTCACCTGTGGCGGGGTGATGGTCGGCAGCGGAGCTTTAGTGTCGATGGTCTCCTTTGGCACCGGCAGGCAGACGAACATGCCCAAGGCGCTGACGAGGATGGAGGGCTTTACCACTATCCGCGTCCTTCCCCGCCACGGGGCAGAGAGTGGGATGTGGGGGAGCTTCCCCATGGGCGAGGGTCCGGCGCTAACCGACAGCGTGTTCCAGCTCATGGCCGCGCTGCCCGGAGTGGAGATGACCTATGCGGAGGTGCTCATGCCCGTTAAGCTGCGCGTGCGTCAGTGCCCGCGATCGACTATGACCCAAGTCGTGCCCGTCGTAGCGGGACGTTGTGCCCCGTTCCAGACCATGGCCCGGGGGCGCTTTTCGCCTCGGCGCCGGAGGTCATCTGCGCCGAGCAGATGCTCCGTTGCATGGGCTTCGAGCGCCCGGATCCTCTGCTGGGCAGCCCGGTGGAACTGACCACAGCAGGTGCGGGCCTGTCGGTGCTAACGGGGACGGCCCTGCGCGCGCTCCTGCCCCAGGCGGAGCAGTTGCTGGAGCGACCGCCCACAGAGGCGCGGCTGGTGGCGGCGTGGCGACACCAGGGGTTCAGTCCCGTAGGCGCGGCCTTTGTGGCAATCCCTGTTGGGGTCAAAGAGCGTTTGGGCCCTGTCGCCTCGCTCTTTGAGGTTGTGGCCGGCTCGGCGCGGGGAGGAGGGTAGGCGGCCGCGTACGTGCCGGGCGCCCGGGTGGAGATGGTTACGCCGCTGATTGAGACCCTTGAGGCCATGGATTCCGGAACATTCAGCGTACTGCAGCAGCTCGAGGAACTGCGTACACGGTTCCTGATGTTGGACGGGCTGCTGGGCGCCGTGGGCACGGTTGCCCTGTTTGTGGCCGAACTCGGCATTGCCAACTCGATGGTGATGGCGGTGTTGGAGCCGTATCAAGAAATCGGCCCCATGAGCACGGTGGGCGCTACCACTGGCATATCAAACTCGTCTTCGTCGTGGAATCGGCCATTATCCGTCTCATCGGCGGAACTGCCGGCGTGGTAGCGGGCTTGCCGCCATGCGACCGGCCAACGCGGTGGTGGGTCGCTGCCTGCTCGCACGGGGAGCCCCGGAACTGTGTTTCTTCTGCCCCGCGTGGTGGCTTGTGCTCGGTGCCATAACCCTGGCCGTGGGAGTGAGTGTGGTGGCTGGTTTCTTCCCGGTTCGGCGAGCAGCCCGCGTTGACCCAGTGGAAGCCCTGCGGCCCGAGTGACCTCTGGCGCCACCGGCAAAAAAGTATTGATTTGCTCCTCAATAATCGTTAAGTTTGTACACAAACGAGGAGATGGCCTCACGGAGAGGGCATGTGGCTGCGGTGAGCGAGACAAAGGGCAAGATTCTCTGGGTGGACGATGAGATTGAACTGCTCCGCCCGCACATTCTGTTCTTGGAGAGCAAGGGTTTTGTGGTCACGGCGGTGGCCAATGCCGAGGATGGCATCGAGCTGATCAAGCGCCAGGACTTTGACCTGGTGCTCTTGGACGAGATGCTGAACGGCATGGATGGGCTCTCGGCCCTGTCGCGAATGAAAGAGATCAGGCCTGCCTTGCCCGTGGTGATGGTCACCAAGAGCGAGGAGGAGTCGCTGATGGAGGAGGCGATTGGGGCTAAGATCAGCGACTACCTCACGAAACCGGTCAATCCCAGCCAGATCCTCCTTATCTGCAAAAAGTTCCTTGAGGCGCGGAAGATCGAAAGCGCCCGCCTTTCTCGCGACTATGCGGCAGAGTTCGCGCAGATTGCGGCAACCGTTGCTGCTTCTCCAACCTGGGAGGAGTGGATAGGGTTGCACGTCCGTCTTTGCCAGTGGGAAGTTGAACTGGATCAGCACCCAGACGTGGGGTTACGCCAGGCACTGGCCGATCAGCGGCGCGCCTGCAACATCGAGTTTGGCCGTTTTATCGAGACGCACTACCCAAGTTGGCTCCAGCAGGGGGTGCGTCCGCCGCTGTCGGTCGACCTGGTGCGCACCTTTCTTGCCCCTCTGTTGAAAGTAGGGCGCAATACGGTCTTCATGGTCATTGACAACCTTCGGCTTGACCAGTGGCTGACCATCGAGCCCATGCTCTATCCCTACTTCAACATTAGCACGGACTACTACTACTCGATTCTGCCCACGGCGACTCCTTATGCGCGCAACGCCATCTTCAGTGGCCTATTCCCCTCGGAGCTGGGAGGGATCTTTCCGGATTTCTGGCAAAAGGGGCAAGATGACGAGCAGAGCCAGAATCGGAACGAGCGGCAACTGCTCGACCTGCAGCTGCAGCGGCTTGGGGTGCGCTTGCGCACGGAGCCCAAGTACATCAAGGTCCTGGATATGGAAGAAGCGCGCAACGTGGAGCGAAACGCGCGCAGCATTGGAGTGCTCCCGCTGGTCTCCGTGGTCGTGAACTTTGTGGACATTCTGGCCCACAGCCGCAGCGACTCCGAGGTGCTCAAGGAGATCACGGTGGACGAGTCCGCATATCGTTCGTTGACCAAGTCGTGGTTCGAGCATTCGCACCTTTTTCGTGCGCTGCAAGAGCTGGCGGCAGCCGGTGCCACGGTGGTGGTGACCTCAGACCATGGGAGCATCCGGGTGACGCGAGGGGCTAAGGTCATCGGCGACCGCGAAACCTCCACCAACTTGCGGTACAAGTTCGGCAAGAGCCTCAAAGTCGACCCAAAGAACGCCATAATCGTGCGCAGCCCGGCCACCTTCAAGCTGCCGCGGCGAGGCCTCAGCACGGACTACCTGATCGCCAAGGAGGATTTCTACTTCGTCTACCCGACGAACTACCATCACTATCTCAGCTACTACCGCGACAGCCTGCAGCACGGCGGTGCCTCCATGGAGGAGATGATTCTGCCGGTGGTCAGACTGGAGCCAAAGTAGCAAGGGGGCACCATGGGAAGGCGGCGAGCATCGCAGCAAGGTCTGGATTTTCCGTTGGAGCGCATTAGCCGGAGCGAAGCGGAGACAATTGCTCTTGGGGCTGAGCTTGCGGCGCATTTGAGCCCAGGAAGCGTGGTGGCCCTGTTCGGCGAGCTGGGTGCCGGCAAGACCAAGTTCGTCCAAGGGGTGTGTCAGGGTCTGGGCGTCGCGCGATTCGTCTGTAGTCCGTCGTTCGTGCTTGCCAATGAGTACCATGGGCGACTGCCAGTCTATCATCTGGACTTTTACCGGATCCAGCGGGAGGAGGAGCTTGCCGAGCTGGGGCTTGAGGAGTACTTTTACGGGGAGGGGGTGTGCCTTGTGGAGTGGGCAGAGAGGGTCCTGCACCTGTTGCCGGAGGAGCGGTTCGAGGTGACCATAACCCCTTGCAGCGTGGACGAACCGAACAAGCGCCGCATAGTCATCAGCTGCTGTTGTGCAGTGGCAGCCACTGAATGAACAATAGGGGCAGATGCTGATCTTGGGAATCGAGACGGCCACCTCCGTATGCGGGGTGGCATTGGTCAATAATGGCATACTGGTGGCCGAGTCACGCCTGGTGGGGCCGAACCTACACAATGAGCGTCTGCACATGATGATGCGGACACTCTTTGCGCAGACCCGCCTGAAGCCGCCGCAAGTGGATGGGGTGGCAGTGTCGATCGGACCAGGCTCGTTTACCGGTTTGAGGATCGGTCTGGCTGCCGCAAAGGGGCTGGTGTTGGCGACCGGGGCAAAGCTGGTGGGGATTTCAACCCTCCAGTCCTTGGCGGAGCAGGCTCCTCACACCGCGGAGCTAGTCTGTGTACTGATCACCGCCAAGGCAGATCTCTTTTACTTGGGGCAGTTCCGACTCATTGGGGGCACCCTCCAGGCGGAGGGCACGCCCCAGGTGGTGGCCTCAGGGTTCCTTCCGCAAGCCGTTCCCCCTGGGGCGATCCTTATGGGCCCTGGGTGCCAAAAACTGTCGCCTGCTGTGCTGAGCCAGCTCCAGGGGCGGGTGAGCGTGGACCTGTCGCTGGCAAGTGTGCCCAGCGCGGCCACGGTGGCACTGCTCGGCTATCGAAGGCTCCTGCACGGAGGCAGTGACGACCCGCTGAGCTTGGAACCGGTCTACGTGCAGGAGTTCGTGGCGGCAGGGCCCAAGCCGGCAGTCACTCGGGAGCAGAGGACATAGTGGCGCCACCCAGCGAAAAAGGACAGTCGGTGCTGGATGCCGGCATGCTGCCGGTCGAGGCGAGGACGCGCGATGGCAGGATTGTGGTGTTGCGGTGCATGGAGCTGGCGGACGTGCCGGAGGTGGCACGCATCGAGGAGGTCTGTTTTTCCTCGCCGTGGTCGGCGCGGAGTTTTGCCTCTTGCCTGGCAGACAGGGAGGTGGTGCTGAGTCTTGTGGCGACAGTCGATGGCGCCGTTGCCGGATACACCGTCAACTGGGTCGTGCCGCCGGAGGTTTATATCGGCAACCTGGCGGTGGCACCAGAGTTCCGTCGCCAGGGGATAGGCCGCCTCCTGCTCACCACGATTTTGGCCAACGGGCGCGGGCACGGCTGCACAGTGGCGCACCTGGAGGTGCGGGTCTCCAACCAGGCGGCCATCACCCTCTATGAGAGCATGGGGTTCTGGCGCGTGGGGATCAGACGCGGCTTCTACGAAGACAACGGCGAAGATGCCCTGTTGATGAGCTTGAGTATCAGAACCTGACGGAGCAGAGATGGATTGGTTCAAGCGACCCAAGAAAGGGCTGATCTCCCAGGCCAAGAAGGACCTGCCCAATGGTCTGTGGGTAAAGTGCGAACAGTGCGGGGAGATCCTCTACCGCAAGGAGTTGGCCAACAATGCCCATGTGTGCATGAAGTGCGGCTACCACTTTCGCATCGGCAGTCGCGACTATGTGCGGATTCTGCTGGACGAAGGTTCTGCCGAGGAGTTCAACGCCTCATTGCTGTCGGTGGATCCGCTGGGATTCAAGGACAGCAAGCGCTATCGGGACAGGATCAAGGAGGCAATGAAGAGCTCCGGCCTGCCGGAAGCGATCCGCACCTTTACCGGCACCATCTCCGGCATCAAGGTGGTGCTGTGCGCCATGGACTTTTCTTTTATCGGTGGCAGCATGGGATCGGTGGTGGGCGAGAAGGTGGCGCGCGCTGCCGATCGCGGGCTCAAAGAGCGCTTGCCCCTGATTATCATCTCCTCCTCGGGCGGGGCAAGAATGCAGGAGGCGGCCCTCTCCCTGATGCAGATGGCCAAGACCGCCGGGCGCCTGGCGCTGTTGGATGAGGCGCGGGTGCCCTACATCTCCATTCTCACCAACCCCACCACCGGCGGGGTGACGGCCAGCTATGCCATGCTGGGCGACCTGAACATCGCCGAGCCTGGGGCGTTGATCGGTTTCGCCGGCCCGCGGGTCATAAAGCAGACCATAGGACAGGACCTGCCGCCTGGATTCCAGCGTTCGGAGTTCTTACAGCAGCACGGCTTTGTGGATGCCATATTCGACCGCCGGGAGATGAAGGCGAAGCTGACGATCCTCCTGGAGTTCTTCGGATACACACCGGTACGGGCTGAGGTGCGGGGATGAAGAGAGCAGGCGAGGAGAGTCTATCGGCACAAGCTCGGAAAGTGCGCATTCTGCTCACGAACGATGACGGCATCGCCTCTCCCGGGCTCCTAGCATTGTACAGGGAGCTCCGGAGGATTGGGGAGGTGATCGTGGTGGCTCCAGACGGGGAGCGAAGTGCGGTGGGACATGCCATCACCATCTCCGAGCCGCTGCGCGTGTGGCCGTACGAGAGAAACGGCAAGCCTTTTGGCTATGCGGTTGCAGGCACCCCTGCCGACTGTGTCAAGATTGCCTTTTGGGCCTTGCTCAAGGACCAGCCAAAGCCTTCGCTTGTGATCTCTGGCATTAACTTGGGCTCGAATACTGGCATCAACGCCATCTACTCTGGGACGGTGTCTGCGGCCACCGAAGGAGCGATTCTTGGAGTGCCCTCTTTTGCCATCTCCTTGACCACCTATGAGAATCCCGACTATGGGCCGGCCGCGCGCTTTGCCCGTTACCTGGCGCGCCTGGTGCTCAGGCGTGGGCTCCCCAGAGGCGTCTACCTCAATGTGAACGTGCCTGCAGTGCCGGCAGATCAGATCAAGGGTGTGGCCATTACCAGTCAAGGGCAGGCGGTGTACCGAGAGCAGTACCAGGTGCGCCGCGACCCGCGGGGGCGCGCCTACTACTGGCTCACCGGCACCAAGATCGACCTGGAGCACGACGAGTCCATAGACGATGGCGCCATCCTGCACAACAAGATCTCGGTGACGCCCATTCACTATGATCTGACCAACTATGCCTTCATTGAGGAATTGAAGCGTTGGAAGCTCAGCTGGGGCAGGGGGGGTCATGGCGAATAACGAGTTCGTCTTGGTGCTGGATTTTGGCTCTCAGTACACGCAGCTCATTGCGCGCCGGATCAGGGAAGCGGGCGTGTACTCCCGCATAGTGCGCTACGACGTGACGGCGGCGGAAGTGCAGAAGTTGGGCCCCCGTGGGTTGATTTTCTCCGGCGGGCCGGCTTCGGTGTTTGAGCCCGGGGCGCCACATCCGGACCAGAACCTTTTCTCGCTAGGCATCCCGATATTGGGCATTTGCTACGGCCTGCAAGTGGCGGCACAAATGCTTGGCGGGCAAGTAGCGCGCGCGAGCACGCGCGAATACGGCCCTGCGGAGCTCCTCGTGGACGTAGAAGACGAGCTTTTCGCGGGGCTCGAGCGCCGTCAACGGGTGTGGATGAGCCACGGCGACCGGGTGGTGAGGCTGCCGCAGGACTTTGAGATCCTCGCCCACACAGAGGACGCGCCGGTGGCTGCGGCGCGGCATGGCAAGGCCAAGATCTATGGCTTGCAGTTCCACCCAGAGGTGGTGCACACGCCAAAGGGGAAGAAGATACTGGCCAACTTCCTCTACCGCGTGTGCAGGTGCGCAGGGAGGTGGTCAGCGGGCAGTTTCATTGCGCAGGCGGTGAAGGGGATTCGTGAGCAAATAGGCGACCGGCGCGCCATTTGTGCGCTCAGCGGCGGGGTGGATTCCGCAGTGGCCGCGGTGCTCACCTCCAGGGCCATCGGCAAACAGTTGACCTGCGTGTTTGTGGATACCGGCCTTCTCCGTCAGGGCGAAGCGGAAGAAGTCTGCGCCACGTTCGGCACCGGCTTTCCGTTTGAGTTCCGCTTTGTGGATGCTGCCCAGCGTTTTCTGGGTAAATTGCGCGGCGTCACTGACCCGGAGCAGAAGCGACGGATCATTGGCGCCGAGTTCATAAGCGTGTTCGAGGAAGAAGCCCGAAGGGTGGAGGGGGTTGAGTTTCTGGTTCAAGGCACCCTGTACCCGGATGTCATCGAGAGCACCAGTACGCGCGGCCCCTCGGCGACCATCAAGACGCACCACAACGTTGGGGGATTGCCGGAGCGGATGGGACTGAAGCTGGTGGAACCTTTGCGCGAGTTGTTCAAAGACGAGGTGCGAGAGGTGGGGCGCGAGCTCGGTCTTCCCGCCTCTCTCCTCCGGCGCCACCCTTTCCCAGGGCCAGGCCTGGCGGTGCGCATTCCCGGTGAGGTGACAGCGGAGCGCATTTGCGTCCTGCAGCAGGCTGACCGGATCTTCACCGATGCCCTGCGGGAGAGTGGGTGGTACGACAAGGTCTGGCAGGCATTCGCCGTGCTGTTGCCGGTGCGGAGCGTGGGCGTCATGGGCGACGAACGGACCTACGAGTCGGTGGTGGCTTTGCGGGCGGTCACGAGCCAGGACGGCATGACCGCCGACTGGGCCCGCTTGCCTCATGAGCTCCTCGCTTCCGTCGCCAACCGCATCATCAACTCGGTCCGGGGCGTGAACCGCGTGGTCTACGATGTCAGTTCCAAACCGCCCAGCACCATTGAATGGGAATGAAGCAGTAGCCAGGCAAGGGAAAGGAAGAGGCTAGGGGCTCACATGTGCGGGATAGTTGGCTACGTGGGCCGGCGCCAGGCCGCGCCGATCCTGCTGGATGGGCTCAAGCGTCTTGAGTACCGGGGGTACGATTCCGCGGGTCTGGCAGTGCTAACCGAGGGGAGCCTCTGGTTTGCCAAGCATGCAGGCAAGGTCACGGAATTGGAGCGGCGCATTGGGCGGAGTCACCCTCCCGGGTGCGTGGGTATCGGCCATACGAGGTGGGCCACGCACGGGGTGCCCAATGAACTCAATGCCCACCCCCACACTGACTGTCATCGCCGGCTCGCGGTGGTCCACAATGGGATCATAGAGAACTTTGGCGCGCTCAAGGCCGAGTTGCAGAAGAGCGGCCACGTGTTTCGCAGCGACACTGACACCGAAGTTATTGCCCATCTTATCGAAGCCTTTTATGGAGACGGTTGCACCCTGGAGCAGGCGGTGCGCGCAGCCTTGAAGGTGGTCAAAGGTACCTACGGGCTGGCGGTCATCTCGGCCTCCGAGCCTCACACGGTCGTTGCTGCGCGACAAGGCAGCCCTCTCATCGTCGGTGTGGGAGAGGGAGAGTTCTATGTAGCCTCGGACCTGATGCCTATCGTGCCCTACACCCGCAACGTCACTTACCTGAACGATGGCGACGTAGTGGAGCTGGGTCCTCAGGGGATGGTGGCCCGCACCCTGGCGGACGCGGTAGTCGACTGCAAAGTGGAGGAAGTTAGTATTGACCTTGAGCGCATCGAGAAGGGCGGCTACCCCCATTTCATGCTCAAGGAGATCATGGAGCAGCCGCAGACCCTCATGGATTCCATGCGCGGGCGACTGTTAGAGGAAGAGGGGACGGCGCGCCTGGGGGGGATCGAACACGACATCGAGTCCTTGCTCTACGCCCGACGCATCCTCATTACCGCCTGCGGCACCTCCTGGCATGCGGCGCTCATCGGCGAGTACATGTTCGAAGACCTGGTGCGCACGCCGGTGGAGGTGGAATACGCCTCGGAATTCCGCTACCGCGACCCCATCATCGACCGGGACACGGTAGTGCTGGTGATCAGCCAGTCAGGCGAGACCGCCGACACCCTGGCGGCAGTGCGTGAGGCCAAGCGCAAGCGGGCCAAGGTCTACGGCATCTGTAACGTGGTGGGCTCCAGCATCGCCCGCGAAACTGACGCCGGGGTGTACCTCCATGCTGGCCCGGAGATCGGTGTGGCTTCCACCAAGGCGTTCACCTCGCAGGTCACTGTGCTGGCACTCATGACCCTGCTCCTGGGGAGGATGAAAAGTCTTTCCACCACTAGGGGCCGGGAAATCGTGGCCCAGCTCAAGGCGCTCCCACACAAGGTGGCCAAGGTCTTGGAGAACAGTGAAATGATCCTGGACATTGCGCGTCAGTACCGAGATTGCCGCAATTTCCTCTATCTGGGACGAGGGTACAATTTCCCGGTGGCACTCGAGGGCGCCCTGAAGTTGAAAGAGATCTCTTACATCCACGCCGAAGGCTATCCGGCGGCAGAGATGAAACACGGACCCATCGCCTTGATCGATGAGGACATGCCGGTGGTCTTTCTGGCCATAAAGGATTCCACCTACGACAAGATCGTGAGCAACATCCAGGAGGTAAAGGCCCGGCGCGGGAGGGTGATTGCCATCGCCAGCGAGGGCGACACCGAGATCGCCTCACTTGTGGACCACGTCATTTATGTGCCGGACACCTTGGAGTTCCTCTCGCCCGTGGTGACAATCATCCCGCTGCAGCTGCTGGCTTATCACATGGCGGTGTCGCGGGGCTGTGATGTGGACCAGCCCCGCAACCTCGCCAAGAGTGTGACGGTTGAATAAGGCGAGGAGTCGCATGTCGTCAATGATGACGAGAAGAGCAATTGAGCGCAGGAAGTGGGCTGCAGGAGTCTTCCTGGTGGTCTGGCTCTGGAGTGGCGCTCCCACCGCCGCAGTGCTCCAAGGGAACGCTGGCTGGCAAGAGGTGCGATACTCGGAGGAGGCGGAGAAGGCCTTCAGCGAGGGGCTCATCCTTTACCGGAATGGGCAGTACGAACAGGCCTCCCTCCGCTTCGCCGCGCTCGTGGGCAGCGTCCCCCCGAACCAGAGGGCGACCTCTGCCTACTTGATGTACGCGAAGAGCCTGCAGCGGCTGGGTGCCTATCGGGAGGCAAACCAGTACGCGCAAGAGCTCATCGACCGCTTCCCCTGGAGTGCCTATGTGGACGACGCGCACGTGAACATGGCCTGGAACTGGTTTGCCCTGGGTAATGCCTTCGAGGCGGCGCGCGAGTACATGGTGGTAGTCGACGGCAGCCGTGATGAGGTCCTGCGGGGACATGCTGCCCGCCAGCTTGAGGCCTTGGCGACTGCGCACCTGTCGATTGACGAACTCAGGCGCCTGGAGCAGGACTATGCCCGCGAGCGCTCCCGTGCCCTGCTGACCATTGTCTTGGCGCAGCGGGAGTTAGACAGCGGCCAACGGGAGGAAGCGCAGCGCCGGTTGACGCGCTTTGTGCAACTTTACCCGAAGAGCCAGCAGTCGGCGCGGGTACGCGCACTCATCGAGGCGGCCAAGTCTGAGGGAACAGGCCGGATCAAAGTGGGCGTCATTCTGCCGCTGAGCGGCCTCTACGCAGAGCAAGGCAGGGGGGTGCTGCGAGGGATGCAATACGGGCTGCGCACCGCCTCCAGCCACGGGACGGCGGTGGAGTTGGTGGTCAGGGACTCCGAGAGCGATATCGTCAAGGCGGTGCTGGCCGCGCAGCAACTTGCCCTTGACCCGACGGTCCTCTGCGTGGTGGGCGAGTTGGAGGGGAGCACCAGCGTGGCCGTGGGCACGGCGCTGGCGGCGCGAAGGGTGCCGCTGCTCATCCCGGTCAGCACCGAAAACGGGCTGACGCTGGTTGGGGAAGGAATCTTCCAGCTCAACCCTGACCTGGACCGCCAGGGGGCCTCGCTGGCCCGCTACGCCGTGCAACAGCTTGGTCTGCGCACCTTTGCCACGCTGGCGCCCAGGGATCGGTATGGGATGATGATTACCGACAGCTTTGTGCAGACCGTAGACGCGCTCGGCGGAGTCATCGTCGCGCAAAAGTGGTACTATGAGGGGGCTACCGACCTGGGTCGACAGCTGGCCAGCATCAGAGAACAAGGGCTCAGCTTCGCCGTGCAGCGGGAGCTGACCAAAGCCGGGCATGTACCCTCGGCGGCGGAGTTTGAGGCGGCCTGGCAGCGCGAAGTCAGTGCCTCGCGCGCCCAGTCTTCTGAGGGCAAATCGCTGCTGGAGTCGAACGAAGTCTCCGCCACAGGTATCGATGCGGTCTTCTTCCCGGTCTACAACGACCAGATCCAGATGGTGGTACCCCAGTTTGCCTTGCGCAACATTAAGGCGCAAGTGCTTGGCGGCAGCTATTGGGACGACCTGGAGCAGTTGCGCGCCAACCGCGAACACGTGGAGGGCGCCATCTTTGTTAGCGGCCATCACATCGATGAGCGTAGCCCCGAGTACACCGCCTTCCGCGATGCTTTCCGCGTGGCGATGGCCACCAGCCCCACGGAAATGGATGTGTTCGGCTACGACACTATGCGGCTGATTCTAAAGGTGATAGCCGATGGTGGCAGCTCCCGAGAAAGCTTTGTGCGCGGGCTCCAGGGCGTAAGGGATTTTCAGGGGCTGAAAGGGCGCATCTCCTTCACCGACGGCTCGCGGGTGTGCAACGATGCCGTGCTGCTGAAGTTCAAAAACCGAGTGATCACAGCCCTTGAATGATGTGATGCGCCGGTGTGTGGGGACCCAGGCATAAGGAAGGAGGGCAGGCATATGGATGCAACACTCAGGAAGCTGGTACTGGCAGGTATTGGCGCAGCCAGCCTGACCAAGGAAAAGATCGAAGATCTCGTTGACGAGTTGGTTAAACGAGGGGAGGTGTCGGAAGAGGAAAAGGCCAAGTTCGTGAAGGAAACGGTCGCAAAGGTGGAAGAGCACTCCAGGCAGCTGCGCACCTGGGTGGACGAGGCGGTAGGCAAGGCGACAGAAAGACTGAAACCAAAGTTCCAAAAAGACATCGAAGAGTTGAGCGCCCAGGTGCACGCATTGCGCGACGAAATTGCGGAGCTTCGCAAGGAGCTGGCGGCAATCAAGAAGGAGTAGCGGAACCCAGGACAGCCTCAACCCTGCCTGGCCTGCGTCGAAGAAAGTGCTTGCAAATGGGCAAATTTTAGGGTAGATTGGCGGTCAAAAAGCGCTTCTCACGTTACGGAACCAAGAAGGAGGAATGCCATGAGGGACAGAGTGCGCTTGGCAGTGGGATTGGCTCTGCTGGTTGCGGCACTGCCGGTGCTGGCACAAAGCAATTCCGAAGGGGTGCGGTTGTTCCAGTCCTATTTCTTCGATTCACCCATTGCCAAGGCCCCTTACGGCCAGGCAGGTCTCGCCTACCTGGACTACGAGGGCGGAAGCACGTTGATGATTGGCCCGCAGGGTGGCTTCCCGACCACTGACAAGATCGAGCTGCAGGCAGCGCTATCCTACGTGAGTTCTTCCCCGGAGGTTGGCGAGGGCGAATCGGGAATCTCGGATCTCGAGGTTTACGGCCGCTACAACCTGGCGAGGAAGTCAAATCTGAGTGCCGCGGCCGGGGCAATGGTCACCCTGCCCATCGGTTCGGACAAGATCGGCGCGGGCAATCTCAATTTCGGCGGGTTTGGCGCCTTGCGCTATGCCCTGCAGAATGGGATGGTCATCACCGGCACCGCTGGCCTGATCTTCTACGAGACGACCAAAATCGAAATCGATTGGATGAGTGGCAGGGTCGAGGAAAAGACCTCCCGGGAGAGCTACCTGAAACTGGGAGGAGGCGTTATTTACCCGATCAGTGACCTGCTGCACGCGGTCGGAGAATTGGTCATGCACACCGAGGGCGACTACATGCTGTTGAGCGCAGGTGTAGATTACACGCTGGGCAACGGTCGCCTGCGCGGCGGTCTGGGTATCGGCTTGGACGACGGTGCCCCTGACCTGCGGTTGATGGCAGGCTACGCGATCTCCTTCTGATCGGCGCATCACCACGCAGGACCAAAGGGCCGTCAGGAATTCTGGCGGCCCTTTTCTTTATTTTCCTGTGTGGCCCCCAGGGAGGGGCATTTTCTGCTTGCGAAATTGGATTATTTGTGTAAATTTCGCAACGCTGCATTGACAAAGCAGGAGAAAAGCCATCTGGCGACAATTCGACTTGTGACTGACATAGGTTGCGAGGCCATGGAAGAAACGCACGTTGCCAACAATAAGGTCTGCCCGGTATGTTTCCAACGCACCGCCAGGCGCATTTCCCGCAAGTGGTGGATGCGGTTGCGGCGTCATAGTCGCTACTACTCTTGTTCCGCCTGCTCCTCACGCTTTATAACCATCGCCGAAGATCGGGTCATTGTGCTCAGGAACGGACTCGTGCGCAGGTCCCAGAGAAGAGCCGCTGGGGTGAAAAGGGAAGACGTGCAGGTAGAACAGGGGGCCGAGCTCGAGGCGCCGGTTCAGGCTACCTCTGTGGTTCATGAAGAAGGGGCGACAGAAGGGGCGGGCGTCGTCTCGGAGTTTCAGAGTGGGATTGTTCCGTGGAGGTGGAAGCGGTTTTGGGTGCTCACTGTTGTTGGGATTCTGGCGCTGTTGGGACTGGTCTATGGAACGGTACGCCTCACGCTCACGCAAGAGTTCAAGCGGGCAGGCGCCAGGGCGGCGCAGGCCGAGCGGCAGCCGGAGACTATGAGCCGCGAGGTGGCGTTCTACAAGGAGCTGATAGGCGAGTTGGAGGCCGAGGTGCGTAGGGCAGAGACATCGCTCCGAGAGATGGAGGCACGCATAGCTGCCGTCAGCAGCGGCCTTCCCATCGGGCCGGCAACAGCAGGCGCGGCCCGCATGAACGTCGACGAGCTCCCCGGAACCGAGAGCGGGAACAGGGCGGCCTCTCTCCTGGAGCTGGAAGCGCGGCGGCAGTTGATGCAGGAGAATGCTGCCTACAAGGTCCTGGTGTTCACCAGTAGGGGCGGCGGCGACTTGCTTGCGCAGAAGGTGGTGGAGCGCTTGCAGGCGGACAGTTTCCGCGTGGCAAGCCTCATCGTCCCGGCCGGGGAACGCCCGTCGGCCAGCATCGACATGGAGTGCACACCCGAGGCAGCGGAGAAGGCGAAACAGCTGCGGGATTTCGTGGCGCGGCTCGCCACGGCGCTGGGACAGGGCGCGCGCGAGGTGCAACTGCGCTCTGGCATTAGGAAGGGTGTGACCGCCGCACCGCCGGAGAAGAGGGAGATCCGAATCTTTTTCTGACCGCCGAAAATCGCCCACCTCCTGGATGACAAGGACTTGCCGGTAGCGTTGAAGGGCACACCCAGGCAGAGGGGCCTTCAGAACGCAGGAGGCCAAAGGCCTCTTGTCCCATCCTCCGTCTTCTCAGCACGTGGACATGGCGCCTCTTCGGCATGGCAACAAATTGGGACCGCAATGGCGAAGGTTGACTATTCGCAGGAGCTGTGCAGGGAACTGGACCGGACGGCACAAGACCCGGTGCTTTTGATGCGGCACCGGCCGCTCCGGTACGAGGCGGACGATGTGCTGGAGCTGGACTTAACCACGGTCTGGCCCGAGCAGGTCTGCCGCGGGCGTTTTCGCATCCTCCGCTTCGTGGGGGGTGGGTTCGCCGGACAAGTGTACCGCGCGGTACTGGAGGGCATTGCCCCCGCTGAAGTCGTGGTTCCGGAGCTGGTGCCTGGCAATGTCTATGCGCTGAAGATACTGGTCCCCCCCACTCGCTTTGCGCGTTTCTTCCGCAATCTCGTTTATTGGCTCGGGTTTCAGGCTCCGTTTAGCGCCCAGGTCAACCAGGCCGCCTGTCGCGCAGGGCTGTTGTGGCAGAAACTGGTCCGCCATGCCGCTGCGCGGGAGCTCGGCGAAGAGACGCGAGTGGTGGATGCCTACGCTTCGTTCTTCGACCCTGGGCTTCAGGCCCATGGTGAGGTCTTGGAATGGGTGGAAGGGAGGGTCTGGCGTCTGGAGCCTGACACACGCCTGCGCTTGCGGCGACAGTGGAAGCGTGTTCGCCCGCAGGAAACCGGGAGCCCAGAATACGTGGCCAAGCGCCAGTTCATGGCGCGAGTGGTCGACCTCTTCCACCGTATGGGCGGGTACGAGCTCGCCCGGCAGTACGAATGGTGGACCATGAAGAGCCAGCCCAATGTTCTCAAACGTCTCTCGGACAATAGCGACCCAGTGGCCGGTCTATGCGCAGTGGACTTTCGCGCTGGGCTGGCGGTGCTTCCTTTTCTGCCCATGAACCCCCGCGACGTCACCCTCATCTTGCAGGGTCTGGCGCGCGGCTCTCTGGTCCAGTTCGACCGTTGTGATTACCTTCGGCTCCGGGCCTACATTTCTTCCCTGGACGGCCAGCTCCTGCCTCTGGTGGAGGCATTTGAGGCCTACGACCGGCAGTATCGTCGCTCCATGCCAGACCTCACGCACCACGGCCTGCGGCCCCTGGCGGACCGCTCGCTGCGCGCCAGCATCCGAGCCGGACTGGTGCAGGGCTATGCGGTGAACGGACTGGTAGATGAGCCATTTGCGCAGCGGCTGCGCGCTTCTTCCTGGAGATTTGCCTGCTTCTACCTGCTCGGTGCACTCCCTGTAGTGGGGCGGTGTAGCCGTCGACTGTGGGGAAACCGTGCCTATCGACGCCACCTTACGGCTCTGATGCGCGACCGGGAGTACTTGCGGCGCGCGCTCCGCGCGGGGGTGGCCGCACGACTGCTGGAATGGCACCGGAATGGGCGCACCAGCGAACGGCGCACACGCACCCTCCTGTGTCATCCCTCCCTTTTCTGGCTACAACGGGTAACCTTAGGGTTGCTTCCGGCTGGAGTGCACCGCGTCCTGGCCGAGCCGGGCTATGCCCTCGAGCGCATCGGCCGCACCCTCTCCTTCCTGCGTGCTTTCTTCAAGGATGACGCTTTCCGCGAAAGGTGGTTCACCGAGCTCGTTGAAGAGGGGTACCGCGATGGCATGTTGGATGAGGACGAGCGACGCACCATCCTGGAACATGTGCGCGATCCCTTCATTGTCAAATACCTAAAGTCCTTGGGCGTCCACATGGCCACGCTGCCGGTGACGCAAGTGGTTTCGGTGACCGTCGGAGCGGTTGTGGCGGTCTCCGCCCTTCTTTCTGGTGCCTCATGGGCCAGTGCCGTGGCTCAATTCACCCTGGTGGTCGGCTTTTTTCAGGTGGTCCCCATCTCGCCCGGTTCCCTCTGCCGTGGTGCCTACGTCGTGTATTTGATGGTCAAGGAGCGTGACTTTCGCAACTACATGGTGGCGGCGCCGGTGTCGTTTGTCAAATACATTGGCTATCTGGCCTTTCCGTTTCAGATGGTGACCACTTACCCAGCGCTGGCTCGGTTCATGGCCAGCCGTTGGGCCACCAATACGGTGCGCATCGTCCCGGTTTTTGGCGAGAGAGGGGCCCTGCTGGAGCACATGGTCTTTGACCTGTTCTTCAACGTGCCGAGGGTGGTGGCGCAGTGGGCGAAAAAGCGCGCTGGCACCTTGCTCTCGGCCTGGTTGCTCCTAGGGGTAGCTCTATTGGTAGGGGCGTTCTGGTGGTTGAGAGTGCCGCCGACCAGTCAGGCGGGTATCAATCTCATCCTTGGCGTCACCGTGGTTTGCTTCTTGCCGCGGTTACTTTTCTACCCGATGATGCGCCGCCAGCGCCAGGCGTGAACAGGACTGGAGCATCGTACGGGTGTTCGCCGCTTTGGACACGTTGAGGAGAGGAGCGTGGGCGAGGGTGTTGTGTCAGCAAGAGTGAGAGTGCCGGTTGTCGGTCTGACGTGTGACTACAGCCCTGTGGATGACGAACGGTCGTTCTCCCGCGGTCATGATCTTTTTTATCTGAACGGCAATTACGTGCGGGCGCTCGTGGCCCATGGGGTCATGCCAGTGGTGCTGCCCTCTGTAGTCGAGGCAGACCTAGTGGCGACTGGTGTGACGGCCATCGACGGACTGCTGCTCACTGGCGGCGATGATGTCGACCCGCAGGCGTATGGTGAGACGCAGATCAACCCCCAATGGAAGTCTGACCGGGTGCGCACCGTTTTTGAGCGGGCGTTGATTGCAGAAGCGCGACGAGTGGGGATGCCCATTTTCGGCATCTGCCGCGGGTGTGAATCTCTCAACGTGGCTTTGGGTGGCAGCTTGTACCAGGACATTCCCAGCATGCTCCCGGGTGCTTTGGTGCATCAGGCTGCGGGGGGCGCCTTCCACCCTGTGCAGGTAGCGGCGGATTCGCGGCTTGCCCAAGTGCTGGACAGCCTGCAGCTTGAGGTGAACTCTTTTCATCACCAGGCGATCAGGAGAGTTGCCGAGGGGGTGCGCGTGGTGGCGACCTCGCCAGACGGGGTGGTCGAGGCCATTGAGGTGCCCGGCGATACCTTCACCCTGGCGGTGCAATGGCATCCGGAGCGAATGGCCGGTGACCAACGGCAAGAGGCGCTTTTCGAGGCCTTTGTGGATGCCGTGCGGGCATGGAAGAAAGGGAGACAAGCTGTGGCTTGACCCGAGGCGGACCTGAAACAGAGGAGCAAGGACTCTGGCAAGGACTGAGCGTTTTTCTTCGCGATGGGGTCTGGTGGCTGCTGCCCTGGGAATGGCGATCGGCACCGGGAACATCTGGCGCTTCCCGCGAATCGCCGCCAAGAATGGGGGTGGCGCCTTTCTGATCCCCTGGATGGTGGCACTCCTGTTGTGGTCCATACCGCTGCTGATGGCCGAGTCGGCAATTGGGCGGACAACCCGCCGGGGGACCGTCGGCTCCTTTGGCACCATCATGGGTCGGCGTTTCGCCTGGATGGGCGGCTTTGTGGCCTTGTGCACGGTGGCAATCATGAGCTACTATTCGGTAGTCACCGGGTGGTGCATCAGGTACCTGGTGGCAGCCGTCACCGGCACAGTTGGTCGCATGGACCCGCATGTTTTCTGGGAGCAATTCACCAGCGGCCAGGCGCAGCCTGTGCTCTACCACCTGGTGGCAATGGCTCTTGCCGCCGCCGTCCTTTTTGGGGGTGTTGCCCGGGGCATCGAACGGGTGAGTAAGGTGCTCATTCCCTCGCTCTTTGTCATGTTGGCCGTGGCGGCGGTGCGCTCCCTCACGCTCCCTGGGGCCACTGCCGGCCTGGAGTATTTTTTCCGGCCGCAGTGGAGCACCCTTGCTCACTACCGCGTTTGGCTCGAAGGCTTGACGCAATCCGCCTGGAGTACTGGGGCGGGCTGGGGCCTGTTTCTGACATATGCAGTTTACTCGCGGAGCCGTGAAGACGTGCCACTCAACTCGCTCGTGGTGGGATTTGGCAACAACAGCGCTTCGCTGCTAGTGGGACTGGGGCTCTTCCCAGCGGTCTTTGCTCTGGCCCCTGTTTTGGGTCACGACCCCGCCGCGGTGCTGGGGGAGTCGGGGCCGGCAAGCACTGGCATGGCTTTCCTGTGGATTCCACGCATATTTGCCGTGTGCCCGGGGGGCAAAGTACTGTTGGTGGTGTTCTTTCTCGCGCTGAGTGTGGCGGCGCTCACCTCTCTGATCAGCATGCTGGAGCTGGCAACCTGCAACCTGGTGGACGGCGGCATGAAGAGGAACAGGGCGGTAACGCTCTCTGCCGCGTTCGGCTTCTCTGCCGGGATTCCCTCGGCTCTGCGTCTCTCCTTCCTGGAGAACCAGGACTGGGTGTGGGGGCTAGGGTTGTTAGTGTGCGGCCTCTTCTTCACCCTCGGCGTGCACCGCTATGGGGTGCGTCGCTTTAGGGAAGAGCTCATCAACGCTGGCGGGGTCGGCATGCGGGTCGGTCGCTGGTGGGAAGTGCCCCTTCGCTTCGTCATCCCCGCCGAGTTTCTTCTGCTCATGGGGTGGTGGTTCTACCAGGCGATCGTGGTGTTCGAGCCACACTCATGGTGGAATCCATTGCGTGCTTTCAGCATCGGGACCTGCGTGGCGCAATGGGGCCTGGGTGTGGCAGTGGTGCTGGCGGCAAACAGGATTCTGGCCCGGTGCGTCGGCCAGGGAGGGAGGTCCGCGTGAGTCCTCTGGGCATCTTGATGATGGTCATCATACTGGGTGGCGTGTGGGGCACGTTCGTCTTCCTCCTGGTGCGGATCGCTCGCGGGCAGCGCGGAGTGGGGAAGCGGGCCCAGAGAGAAGTTGGTCACTAGGGAGTCCGGGCGCAGTGGATTACGGTGACGCACGGGCGGCAATAGAGCAAGGACGGGTGGCAGCGAGTTACCTCCTGCTCGGGGCAGAGGACTTTCTTGCGGACGACCTGGTGCGCCGGCTCATTGCCAAAGTGCTCCAGCCTGGTGAGGAGCAGTTCAACCTCGACGTCTTTTACGGCAGTGATGCGGACGCCGCTGCCATCGTGAACGCTGCCTCCTCGTACCCAATGGGCGCTGCCCACCGCGTGGTTCTGGTCAAAGAAGTGGAGCAGTTGACCTCCGCGGCTCTGGAGATGGTGGCTGCATACGTGCAGCGCCCCAGTCCGACGACCTGTCTTATCCTTGTGGCGGAATCGTTGGACCTTCGCCTCAGGGGGGCGCGTGCCCTTTGCCAGGGGGTGACTGTGGTGGATCTGAAGCCGCTGCGCGAGAGGCAGGTCCAGGAATGGGTCAGGTCCTACCTCGGGGAGCAAGGCGTGACCATCAGCGAAGATGCGCTACGCCTGTTACACGAGTGCACGGGGAACTCCCTGCGCGCCCTCGCCAGCGAGCTGACCAAGGTGTTGCTCAACATCTACCCGCGTACCTCCATCGCGGAGGAGGATGTAGCCGCAACGATCGGTGTGACCCGTGGGTTCACCGTCTGGGAACTCTGTGACAGCGTTGGCCGCAGGGACCTGCGCTCTGGGCACCTCATCCTCCGCCACCTGCTTGATGGTGGCACATCGGCCACGGCGCTCGTCGCCAGCTTGGCCAGTCACTTCCGGCGCCTTACGGTTGCCCGTGGTCTCAGCGGGCGACTGGCTAAAGGCGAGTTGGCGGAGAAGCTCGAGGTGCGCGAGTACTTTGTGGACAAATATGTTGAGCAGAGCCGACGGTTCACACAAGAAGAGCTGAGCCAAGCTTTTGAAAAGCTATTGGCCGCAGACGCTGCGCTCAAGAGCCGAAGCCACAGGGATCACGGCCGATTGGTGTTAGAACTGTTGCTCGTGCGTTTGATCGGGCCACGCTAGGGTGGCCCGACGCGGCCAGAAAAGGGGCTCTAGTTGCGGCCAATATTTTCTGTGGAACTTTGCCGGGAGCCCCTGGGTTAAATCAGCGTGAACGTGACGATGGCAAAAGGAACTAAAACGCAAGTTCACCCCACGGATGAAGAGCTGATCGCCAAGTTCCAGAGCGGCGACCTCTATGCGTTCGACGTGTTGGTGCGTCGCTACAAGAATCAGCTGATGAACTTCGTCTATCGCTTTGTGGGGAACCGGGAGGAGGCCGAGGACATTGTTCAGGACACCTTTGTCCGTCTGTACCGCAACAGGCACTCGTACCGACGTGTGGCGCGGTTCTCCACGTGGATCTACACCATTGCCGGCAATTTGGCCAAGACGGAATTGCGCAAACGCAAAGGACGGCGATTACTGGCCATCTCGCAGATGGGGTGCGAAGACAAGGAGTATGAAATCGAGGACAGCGCCCTCGACCCGGAACGGGAAGTGGACAGCACCATGAAGGGGGCGATCATCCAGCGCGAAATTGACAATCTCCCCCCGAAGTTCCGGGAGGTGATTATCTTGCGGGACGTTCAGGAGTTGTCTTACGAGGAGATTAGCGAGATTATCAAGGCCCCCCTGGGCACGGTGAAGTCACGCGTCAACCGTGCACGGTTGCGTTTGCAGAAGCGGCTGGAAGAGATAGCCGCCAATTGAGGCGCAGAGTGAGCAATGGCAGGGTGCATGAAGCGGGAGGAACTCTGGTAGACGGGTATGGGCACTTGCGACGACTTTGTTGATCTTATCATGGATTTTGTGGATGGCGAGCTGGTGGGACCACGGCGCCAGTGTCTGTTGCAGCACTTGCAGGAGTGTGAGCAGTGCGCGGCGCAGGTGCGCAACCTGCGGCTACTGCGAGTGCAGCTGAGGAGTCTCCCCAAGGTGTCTACTTCCCCCAGCTTCGATGCCGTCCTGCGGGCCAGGCTCCGTGTCCAGGACAAGGCCCGCTGGCGACGACTGTGGGGGGCCGTACCCTTCGCTTCCTGGCGAGTGTCAGCCTACGCCCTGGCGGTCGTGGTGGTCTGTTTGGCCGCGCTGGGCACCGTCCTCTTGCTCAGACACAGCCAACAGCTTCCTGGCCGTGGCCAAGAGACCCTTCCTGCGGGGGAACTGGCCCAGAATGGGCCGGAGGACAGCGCGGTAGTCGTGAACTATGTGCTGGATTCCGAGCCCTTTGATATGACGCTACTGGGCAGGGGCGTACCAGTGGGCAGTGTTGGGCAAGACGGCGGGGTGCTGGCGTCCGATAGCGTTGCCAGAAGAGAACTCCTCGTGCCACCTGCCATCAGACCCCGCATGGTTTCCTTCTGATTGAGCGCGAAATGTCCGTGTTCCGCTTTCCTGTGCGATGAAGTGGTTCACTCCTACATGCATTGTCGTGTTGAGTGGTGCCCTGACTCCGGTGCTGGGGCAGACCCCCGCGCCGGTCCTTTCCGAGCTGGAGAGGGACCTGGCCGCGCTGGTGGCCGAAGCCAAACCTTCGGTGGTCTCCGTGTCGGCGAAGATCGTCGCCCGCTACGAACGGAGCCGGGAGGGCCGGCTGTTTGGTTTGTTGGGGCAGAGGAGAGAGCGCCGGACGGTGACCCTGCACAACGTGGGCTCCGGTCTGGTACTGGATGAGGCCGGCCACGTGGTGACGCGCACCAGTGTGGTGGGCGAGGCCGAAGAGATTGTGGTCCGTCTGTCTGACGGCCGCGCCGTAGTGGCCGAGTTCGTGGGGTCGGATGACGGCAGCGGACTGGCGGTGGTGCGGATTCCAGCGGGCTTCGCCAAGGCAGCACGGCTGGGCTCAGCACAAAACCTCCGGGCTGGCTCGTGGGTGACCGTCATCGGCAATCCTTTCGCGATGGCACCGAGTATCTCCTTCGGCCTGGTGGATGGGGTGCGCCATGATGGGGTGATGCGCCTGTCTGCCTCAGTGGCGGCAGGGAGTGCCGGGAGCCCCGTGTTCAACACCAAAGGGGAGGTGGTCGGGGTCGTCGCGGCGGCGGTCGACGTGCGCGCCACGGGCAAGGCACTGCTGCCGGCGGGAGAAGTGCCCGCCTCAGTGCTGGCCTATCCCATCGACGAGGTGCGCAGTGCGGTGCAACGCATTATCGAGCTGGATGGCGCAGGGAACGGCTGGCTGGGCATCACCGTCATGGCCAAAGACTCGGCAGACAGACCGACGATCACGGCAGTGGTCCCAGGCAGCCCTGCCCACCAGGCTGGACTGCTAGTGGGCGACGTGCTGTGGCGCTTTGACGGGCGGGATGTCCTCACGAGCGAGTCCGCCGCCAAGGCCGTACGGGCTACACCGCCCGGCACCTCGGTAACCGTGGAAGTGGCGCGCAACGGACAACTCCTGCCGCTGCACATTACCGTGGGGCATAGACCCCCAGTGCCCCGGCTGCCAATGCAGCCAGGGACCGATGCGAGTGTCGGCCCCCTGGGATCTTTTCCGCCCGATCCTTTCTCCGCTCGTGCGGGAGAGCGCCGTTTGGAACAGACGATTCGACTGCTCCAGCACCGTCTCCAGGAGCTGGAGCGGGAAGTCAAGGCGTTGCGACGTTCCACAGCCCAGCGTTAGGCGCCCAATTCCGACTTGCCCCGCATTGTAGGCCGGCTTCTTTTCTGTTGTTTCTTTGCCCTGACTTTTGTATATTCCGCACCGCTTGTGAAATGGCAGGGTACTCTGCCCAGCACTGTGCCGCGCCACAGGGCGAACGCCGATGAAGACGCCTGATCTGAGATTGAGGAGGTCATAGATGGCTAAGGACAGAAGTTTTGCCACCAAGGTCGCCAAGGCGAAGATGGAGTTTGGCAAACGTTGCGCCAAGTGCGGCGAGCTTTTGGTGCCTCATATGCTGGTGGTCAGCGAGCAGCGAGGTCGGAGTGGCGCATGGCGCTTTTCCGAGCGTATCGTGGGCTTGTGCAAATGTACCCAGAAGGAGATTCTTGGCTGATTCGCCGTTGAGGACTCGGAGTAACGGCCATGGGCGCGCGGGCTAAAACCCTGGTGCTGGCAACTCGCAACAGAGACAAGGTGCGGGAAATGCGCCAGGTGTTGGCCGGGGCCGGCTGGGAGGTCCTGTCGCTGGAGGAGTTCCCCGGTGTGCCGGAAGTGATCGAGGACGGCACTTCGATAGAAGCCAACGCCATCAAGAAGGCAGTGACTGTGGCACAGCACACGGGTTTTTTGGCCATGGCCGACGACACCGGGCTGGAAGTCGATGCGCTAGGTGGCGCACCAGGTGTGTGCTCTAGCCGCTACGCGGGCCCTGGTGCGACCTACGCAGATAACGTGCGCAAACTCCTGCGCCAGTTGGAAGGGGTGCCGGAGGAGCAGCGCCAGGCTCGATTCCGCTGCGTTATCGCCCTTGCCCAAGGGGAGCGAGTGCGAACCGTTGAAGGCGTTTGCGAGGGGGTGATTACCACAGTCCCCAAGGGAGATGGCGGATTCGGCTACGATCCAGTCTTCTTGGTTCCGTCCTTAGGCAAGACGTTCGCGGAAATGCCGCTGGCGCAGAAGAACGCCATCAGTCACCGTGGGCAGGCGCTCCAGAAGGCAAAAGTTTTGCTGGCCACCTGGGGTGCAAGCCAGCAACAGGACTGAGCAGCGCTGGCCGGCACACGGCGGAGCCTGACTCTTATGAGAGACGTTGTGATGTCGCGATTCACCATCAGACCACGGGGCGTGGCGCAGTTCGGCTAGCGCGCCTGCTTTGGGAGCAGGAGGTCCCGAGTTCAAATCTCGGCGCCCCGACAGAGCTCGTGACAACCCACAGCGAGCTATCCGAGAGGAAAAGAGGCCCGATTCGCATGAACGGGCCTCTTTGCTTGACTCTGAACAGGGCGCTGGACGCCGCTGGAAGCTCAAATGGTTAGAACTCCACCGTGACGCCCACCTGCACGGTCAGGAGGTCCGTGTCCGACTTCTTCACATCGTACACCAGCGTATCGTTTACCCTGCGAATGGAGCCCTTTTTCAAGTAGCGGGCCTCGCCTCCGACAACGTAGCGCACCCGGGAATCGACAAGCAGATTCCAGATGCCTGTCTTGCCCTGCTCATTCTCCTTCTTGCCCTGGTACACCTTCACCATGAGCCCGCCTCCGCCCCCGTAGCTCAGGGCTGTGTCGCTCATGTTGTTGGTGCTTATCTCTCTCTCCTCATCGTCGCTGTGCCAGCCATTGGCGTCCCTTATGCTGGTGTCGGTGGTGAGGTGGTTGAGGCCAAAGAGCGCTTCCAAGTACGGGCAGACCGGACCACCCTTGTGCTGGACTCGCGCCAGCAGGTGTGCTTGAATGATGGCGTTGGTCGTGTTCACCTCCACGTCAAAGTCGGCCGTGCTGGTCTTGACCACCTCCCGCCTGGTGTCTGAACCGTAGATGATGAAACCCAGGGCCGCGCCCACGCCAAATGGGCTGGTGGCCGGAGAGTAGGCGAAGTCAAAACCGGCTGCCCCGCCTATACTGGCGGCGTTCTCTTTGAACTTGCCCTGAGGAAAGCCCAACAATATGCTGCCCGATCCCTGGAAATTCGTCTGGGCGACGCTATTCATCACCGCGGCCAGAACAATCAGGGCACTGACCCACCCCCAGCAAGTGCGAGAGCGTTGCATGATTCCCTCCTTTCAATGGTTGAGCGCGCACTGGTCAGGGCAATACCCAGCCGCCCTGGAAAGTACGGGCCAGAATGACCGTCAGCGCCGCCAGACGACCAGCCGCATCATCCAGGGGCCTGCGTGTCCCTCACCAGTCCATTGCTTCAGCGCACGAACATTTCTTCCACCTTGACGATGCGCACATTCTCGGGCCGCACAGCCAGGCGGTAAGTGGCTATCTCTTTGTCCTCCTCCAGGATCGCCTTCGGCTTTGGTGTGGCATATTTCATGGGACTCGGTGCATTGGTCACCAACGCCCTCTTCAGGGCTTCGGCGTCTTTGGTGACCATTACGACTTTCATGTTGCCATACTGCAAATGTCGCCGCGCCGCCTCGTTTACCTGGTTCAGCGTCAGCGCATCAATGCGGCACGGGAAATGCGCCAAAAAGCTCTGTTCCAGTCCATAGAACACATCATCAAGGGCGTAACCCAGCCGTTCCATTGTCGTGGGCGCGAAATGCAAGTAGTACTTCTTCAAGAACTGCGAGGTCAGCTGGAACTGTGCTTCGGTCAGGCCGTTGTCCACCAGCTTCTGCAGCTCACGTACGGCGGCGCGGAGGGCAAAGTGGCGGGCCTCGTTGCGCACCGGCCGGATCCAGACCTGAAAGATCTGTTGACGGCGAGCAACGTTGCTCGGGGGGAACTGCCTGCGGCTCCCCTGGGGGAAGGCCTCGATGTAGGAGTAGTCGCCATAGTTCATGCCGCGCGCCTCCCGGATCACTTGGTACAGGTGGCTGCTGGAATTGCGGTGCTCACCGAGCCAGGAATTCACCAGCCACAAGGCGTGAAAGTCCGGGGACCCGCGCAGAATGCGTAAAGGAAAGCCAAAGCTTATGGCCGTGGACTCGGTATCCTTTTCCACCAGGAGCACCTGCAGTCCATCAATGGGTTCTGGCTCCGGCACTGGCGGTTGCTCGGGCACACCCGCCGGAAGGCGCCCCAGCGCTGTACGCAGGCGGTTGAGGCACCTCTTGTCAAACGAACCACCCACGCCCACGACCACGTTGTCGCGCGTGTAGAAGCTGCGATAGAAGGTGCGCACATCGTCCAAGGTGATGCTCTTGACCGACTCGATGAGTCCGGCAACAGGGTGGGCATACCTGGTGCCAGCAAAAATGAACTGGCTCAGCGCTTCCTTGCCCAATTCCTCGTCGTCTTGGTAGCGCAGCGTTCGCTCCAGGTAGTTGAGCTGCTGACTCTTGAGGCGGGCAAAGTCATCCTCGCGGAAGGCAGGTTCCAGGATGGCTTGGACGAAGAAATCGGTGTAGGCGGCGAGGTTATCTTTGTGGACCCGCCCCATGATGACTGTCATCTCTTTGTCTACCTGTGCCTCGTACCCTGCTGCCATGGGATAGAGCTTTTCCAGGATCTGCTCGTAGCTGTTCTTCTTCGTCGAGGCATCGGCGAGCATCTGGGCAGTGAGTGCCGCCAGACCCTCTTTGCCCGGGGGATCGTTCTGGGAACCGACCTTGAACCACAGCCGAATCGACACAGTGGGATCACTGGGTACGGGCAGTGTCACCACTTCGATCTTTTTGTGCGCTCCGCAAGACATGACTACCATGCCCACGACCAGGACTGGAAAGATAGTGCTCTTCATCCTATTCTCCTCCTGTGACGATGACGACGGTGCGCTTGTCGCTGACCAGGTACTTTTGCGCCGCGCGCTGCACATCCTCTGGGGTCACGCGTGCGAGGGTAGCGAAAAACGGATCCACACAGTCGATGCCACCGGTCATGGCGGCAAAACGGGCCAGGGTGCCGGCCACTTTGTCGGGGGTGTCCAGGTTCATCAAGAAGCTGTAGGTGGTATGATTGCGCTGCGCCTCAAGTTTCTCCTGGCTCACCGGCTTCTGCTGGAAGGCAGCGATTGCCTGAAAGATCTCTTCGCGCACGTTTTGCACGTCATGGGGATCCTTGACCATGGTGTAGACGGTGAGCAGCTTCGGATCGCGATTGGCCGAAAAGTCGGCGCCGATGAACTCCACCCGCTGTTGCTGGATCACCAGCTTCTTGTAAATGTCGCTGGTGGGACCAAAGGCCAGGTCGCCCAGAAGGTAGCAGGCTGCCACCTCGATATCGGTCGGGGAGAAAGCCATCCCTTTGTAGGCGACGGTGAGGATCGGTAGAGTTCTGCCCTTGTAGGTGACTTGGGCTTGACGCTCGCCCTGCTGTTCCGGCTCCGGAGTGATCTGCGGTGGCACGTACCCCTTCTGCCATCGGCCGTAGTACTTTTTGGCCAGAGCGATAGTGGCTTCTGGCGCCACGTCACCGGCAATCAGCAATACCACGTTCTCCGGTCGATAGTAGCGGCTGAAGAAGCTCTTGCTGTAAGCATACATCGTGGGCATGGCCTCAATGTCCTCACGGAAGCCGATGGTGGTGTGGCGGTAGGTGTGGGTGGTGAAGGCCGTGGCCAGAAGCGTCTCTTCCAGAACCATCCAGGGGCTAGCCAGGCTCTTCAGGTACTCGCCATGCACCGCGCCTGCCTCGGTCTTGAAAGCTACCTCGTCATACCAGAGATTCTGGAAACGGTCGCTTTCTAATTCCATGACCTTCTCCAGGTCATCCTTGGCCAAGCCGATGTGGTAGCAGGTGTAATCGTCAGTGGTGTAGGCGTTGGCGTCGGCGCCCATTTCGGTCATCAGGCGGTCGTAGACGTTGCCCGGGTACTTCTTCGTGCCACGGAACATCATGTGCTCGAAAAAGTGAGCGAACCCCGTATGCCCCGGTTCCCACTCGTCGCGGCTCCCGGTGCGCACGACGCTGTAGTAGGAAACCTGCCCTGGGCTTTCCATGGGGATGACCACCACCGTGAGCCCATTCTCGCGCACTTCGGTGCGATAGGTGTAGGGGAACACCCCAGCGGAGGCTACGCTCTCCACCATTGCACCCAGCAACGAACAGATGGCAACGCACATGATCGGTCCTTTCATCGCTCCTTTCCACCTCCATGCTTAGTGCATAGTCCGACAGCGACAGAGCAATTTAGAAAACCAGAGGAGAAAAGCAAGCAGTTTATCGATTCTCGCGCCACTTGGTCAAGCGAAAGTCTGCGGCCAGTCCCAGCATATGCCGCGGGTACTGGAGGAGACCTGGCATGTTTACCAGGCTCTTGCGTCCGCAAATTGTGGACCTGGGGTGTAAAATAAGCCAAAAGACGCAGAGAGGTGTGGGCCGTGGGCGGTGAACTCAGGCGCCTGTTCAGCGGGGTCAACAACACTTGACGAAGCGCATCGCCACGATCTGTCTGTTGGTGGTCTTCACGATCCTGGTCGCGCGTGACCTCTTCGGCGCGGATCCGGTGACGATGATCCGCTATCCCCTCCTCGGACGGCCGGCCTTCGCTGTGCCAGGGGGCCGTGTCACCATCGAATGCGCGGCTCCGCCCAGCACAAGCGGTTGGCAGGCTTGGCTCTCCATGCCCTATGCCGAAGTGCCGTTGGAACTGGCCGTAGGCGATTACGCCGACGGGGCACGAACACTCATCGCCACCGTCCCTCCCCGAGCCCCCTTTGAGCTCTATGATTTGCGTGTCTTCTCCGACGGCGCAAGCGATGTGATGAGGCGGTGCGTGCGCATTGTCCCCGCCTTCCAGGATACATTCACTCTTGTGCATCTGCCGGATTGTCACATTCCTTCAGTGTCCTGGATTGGATTCTACGACGATCCCAATACCGTCCCAGAGCTGGCTCAAATAATGAATGAGATCGGGTTCCTCAACCCCGACTTTGTGCTCCAAACCGGCGATCTGGTGGACAATGGGCAGATAGAAGAGCAGTATGCGTTGGCGCAAGAGGTGCTCGAAAGGTGTCAGGTGCCGGTCTTTGTCACTGGCGGCAACCACGACCTCTGGTACGATGGCCACGAGCACTGGCGTCGGTACTTCGGCTCGGTCATGGACTACAGTTTCCTTTATGGTTCGGTGCGTTTCGTGGGCATGGAGATGTACGACATTCCAACGCCCACGTACACTGCAGCACAGATGGCCTGGCTGCGCGAGACGCTCGAGCAGTCGGTGAACGCCAGGGAGCGCGCACGGATCGTTTTTACCCACTATGACCAGTCTGCTCAGCTCGGCGCGGACTTTGTGGACCAGTACCTGGTGGACGCGGTCATCTACGGCCACACTCACGTGAACAACGTCCGCACCATCGGCATGCGCCAGACGCTGATGCTGAACACTTCCTTCACCATGAACGAAAACGGTGAATATCGGCTCATAAAGGTGCGAGACGGCAAGATCGTGGATTACCCGGTGGTCAAGTTCCGGCGGCTATGGGTGAACACCTTCCCCGCACAGGATGGGAGTTCGTGGAAAGCCGGGGCCTACATCCGCAACGACCACGACGTGGACCTCGAGGAGGTGCTGGTAAGGCTCCATGTGCGGCGGAGTGCCGGGCCATTCGCCGTGCGCGGCGGTACTGTGCTTCAGGCTCTTGACTACGGTGAGAACAAGCGGGTGTACTACGTGCGCCTCCACGTCCCGGCGCGTAGCCAGGCTGCGGTGTCCGTAGAGGGCCAGAGTGCAGGAAATGAGCCTCCGATCATTGCCATGTACTGGCCGCGGTTCGACACGACGGCCGCCGCTGGCGCGCAGATCCCCCTGCGGGTGCAGGTGGAAGATGAGTCGCCGGGCACGCTCCGATTCACCTGGCGGGTAAACGGCACGGCCGTGCCCGGAGCCACAGGGCCGGCGTACAGTCTGCTCTTGCCGCAAGATTGCCGAGGCGAGGTCGTAGCAGAGGTGGAGGTCTCTGACGGAACCTTGCACGACACACACGCCTGGCGCATCTATGTGACGCCAGCAGTGGATCGTCCGACCCTTACTTCTTCCACCCGCAACTTTTTCCCCTACGATCGCCAGTTGGAGATCAGCTGGCGTGAGCCATTCCCGGGCTCGGCGGTGTTCGAATTTGGGCGGTCGCCCGGGCTCTACACTGGGGCGATCCCGGAGGAAGGGACGAGCAATCGCGTGCGCTTCGTGCCTCGTGAGGTCGGGATGGGACTTGGTCTCTACTTCTGCCGCATTAGGCTGGGGGCCGTGGCCAGCGACGAATTCACGCTGGTAGTGGAGGCGCCACGCGCGCCTACTCTGGTGGCTCCCCTTGGGCCGGTCAAGACCCTCTCGCCCACTTTTCAATGGCAGCCGGTGGAGGGCGTGCCCTACTATTTGGTGATTATGACCGACCAGCGGATCAGCATCGTGCAGGATCCGGTGACCGGAGACTACTCTATCGAAGGCGCAAATCCTCTGTGGGCTGTGCTCACGCCCGAATGCAGCGTGCCTTACGGCGCACCAGACCCCAGTGGGACGTTTACCTCGGTGGCGCCTCCCCTGGCGCCTGGCGGAGAGTATTGGTGGGTGGTCCTCAACTGCTATGGCCCCACGCCGGAGCTGAGCTCCACGGTGCAGTCGGGCGTTGGCTCTTTCCGCATTGATATGCCTCAGGCTGCGGTGCGTGCCCCGGCCCTGCTTTCGCCGGCAGACAAGGCCGTTCTGGCCGGCCCAAGCATTCTCTTCCGCTGGGAGGCGGTGCCCAATGCGGTGGTTTACCATTTCTATCCGTTCAAGCTCGAGGTGGAGGCAGGGGTACAGGTGCTGCGCCCCATTTGGGAGAACGTGATTGCCACGACGAACACGGCCCTGGACTTCCCAGCTGGCCGTGCTTTGGTGAAGGGCGACTACTTGTGGAAGGTAGCGGCAGTGGCAGCAAATGGGGTGGAAGCGGCAAGCCCGACGCGTGCCTTCAGCTACCACGCACCCGCGGCCGTCGCGAACCTGCGCACATGGGACGACCGCGGGACTTCCCAGCGCGATGACGATCTGCCCTTGCCGCGCACGACGGTGAGCTATGATGCCCTGGCCGGCATCGACCTTGGCCTGCCGCTGGCCACCGACACCGAAGGGAAGCGCACGGGCATCACCTTTGCGCCGGGTGTCTACATCCTCGAGGCTCGCCGCGACGGGTATGCCCCTAGACGTGATACTCTCTCTGTGAGCAGTGGCCGGACTTATGAGGTGAGCCTTTTCCTGCGACCAGAACCTGCCTCGGTGCGCGGCACGGTGAGGGATCAAGATGGGCAGCCGGTGGCAGCCGCCACGGTATGCGCCACGCATTCCTTGCGCACGGACCTCAGGCGCGAATCCACCACAAACCAGTTGGGTGACTTTGCCCTGGCATTGCCGCCCGGGACTTGGCGTGTGCAGGCGACCAAGCCGGGCTTTCGTGCCAGTGATGAAGTTGCCGTGGAAGCGAGAGCCGGCGAAGCCACACAACTCCCGGCCGGGCTGCGGATCACGCGCCACAAGAACACCCTGTCGGGAATGGTGGTGAACGACGCCGGATGTGGCGTCTGTGGGGCCGTGGTAGTGGCGACTCTTGGGGGCGAGCGGGTGCAGGCGAGCACCGAGGCAAGTGGACGGTTTGCTCTCTCCCTGTATGACGGTTCTTGGGTGGTGCAGGCGTCTAAGGCAGGCTTCACCTCGTCGCCTGTACGGACGGTGACGGTAGCAGGTGGCACTGCCTCTGAGCTCACGCCGCCCCTTGTCCTCACACCCATGGCGGCAGTAGTGGCCGGAATTGTCAGCAGTGGGCAGGCGGCAGTTGCCCAGGCGGAGGTTCGCGCCGTCCCTTTGGCGGGCAGTGTACACACAGGTGGAGCCGACGGTTACGGTCGCTTTACGCTAAGTCTGAGCCCGGGGACTTATGCCCTCGAAGCCAGAAAGGAGGGGTTTAGCCCGGCCTGCACCCAGGTGCTGGCGTTAGGTCCTGGCGAGACGGTGACCGGCGTTGAGCTCCTCCTCGCCCCGGAAGACGGCGTCATCACCGGTACGCTGACTACGGATGGCACACTGCCCCTTGCCGGTGCCACGGTGGTGGCCAACGGCCGCAGCACCACCTCCGATGCTGGAGGCCGCTACTTTCTGTCGATTGCCCCCGGTGCTTACTCAGTATTCGCAAAGAAAGAAGGGCACCTTGATCCCCAACCTGTACCAGTGACAGTGGGCCCAGGACAGAGTGTGCAAGGCGTGAACTTTGTGTTGCCCCCTAATGCCAGCGTCGTCAAAGGCAGGGTGCTGTACACCTCGGGTGTGGCTGGGGCTATGGTCATGGCCTCCGGACCCAGCCAAAAGAGCACAATGACGGACGACAATGGGAACTATGTCTTGGGAGTGGAACCGGGCCTGTGGACGCTGACGGCGCGCAAAGCGGGTTTTTCCTCAGAAACACTGACCGTGCCCGTTGGGCAGGTTCAGGTCCTGGAGGGCAAGAATATCCGTCTGACGCGCTCTGTTGCTGTCTTGCAAGGCATGGTTGTGGAGGCTTCGACCAGGGAGGCCGTGCCTTCTGCTTCGGTGATGGTGCAGCCTGGTGGTATGGCGACCACCACCCGGATGGATGGAAGCTTCCGATTTGAGCTTGAGCCGCTGCCAGGCGGTGCCATGGTGGAGGTTACCAAGCCGGGCTTTGTCCCGGCGTCGCAGAGCTGCAGTGCGCTCACGCCTGGGACCACTACCACTTTAGAGCTGGCGTTGAGCCGAGTGAGCACACGCCTGGTGGGTTCGGTGGTGGACGAGGGCGGGGAAAGGGTGGGCGAGGCGCGTGTGCTGGCACTGGCTGGCCAGGACACCTTCGCTACACGGGCAACCCAGGGCGGAGAATTTCTCTTGCCCCTGCCGCGTGGGGGCACCTATCTGGTTTCCGCCGCCAAACCGGGGTATGCCTGGCCACACCCAGCATTAACGGTGACCGTAGCCGAGGGGGAGGAAAGGGTGGTCAACTTGCAGTTGGTGCGCAGCTTTGCTGGTTTGCGAGGGCGCACACTGAACGCGCGCGACGGCACACCCTTGGCAAACGTCTCTGTCAACCTGAGGCGCGCTGGCGAAAACATAGCTTCGTGCAACTCCGATCAGACAGGGACCTACCAGTTCACCGACGACAAAGGGCGCCCTTTCCTCGTGGAAGGGACCTATCAGCTGTGGGCGACAAAACAGGGGTTTGCTGACACGCTGCTCGTCGCCCTTGTGCTGCGCGGAGGTGTCACCGTGGTCCAGGATGTCCACTTGCGTCGCCACGAGGCATGGCTGGAGGGCATGGTTTCCGATGGGGTGCTGCCCCTGCCGGGTGCCATGGTGATCGCGGAAAAGACCGATGGCGGCCAGCAGTACACTGCGGTCACCAGGAGCAACGGTTCGTTTCGACTGGCACCCCTGTCTGCGGGTGATTACCGGCTGCGCGCCCAACTTGCTGGCTACACCTGGCGAGCGGATACCCTGGTGAGCGCTCCTCAGGGCAACGTGCTCCTGCGCCTGGTGAAGAACGTGGGCCGCATCTGGGGCATGGTCGTGGACGGCGAGACCGGCCAAGGGATTGGCGGCGTGACTCTCTTGGCGAGCGACGGGCAGGGCAATGAGGCGCGAGCCTCCTCGCTCGCCGCTGGGCAATACGAACTGGCCGGTCTGCCGGTGTTCCAACCCTATCAGCTCACCGCGACCAAGTGGGGATATCGCTCTGCCACACGGATCGTCTCTGCCACCAAAGGCGACACGACGAACTTAAAGTTGGTTCGCATTTACTCCAGCATTGGCGGGAAAGCGAGCTTGACCTCCGGGGAACCGATCCCCGGCGCGGTGGTGGAAGCGTTGACCGGAGCCACTGCGTATCGCGACACCACCGACGCAGACGGGCGTTACCTTATGGTCCGTCTCTATCCCAATGCCTACCAGGTCTCTGTCACCAAACCGGGTCACCTCGCCAGGCCGGGGAGCCGGCTACTAAGTCTTTCCGGTGGCGGCGACAGCTTGAGCGTCGACTTTATTCTCGAGCAAGTCCAGGTTGCCGGACTGGTGATTTCTGGCCCTGTGGTGATCAATGGCGGCGAGGCAGCGCAGTTTTCCTTCAGCGCGCTCGCTGCAGATGGGCGGCAGGTTCCCATTGACCCTCAATGGTCTGTGGACCACCCGGCGGCAGTGGAGGTCCTCAGCAGGAGCGGCAGGAATCTGCCCCGGGCAGATTATATCGGGCCCCTGTGTTTGGTGCTCCAGGATGCCTACTCCGGAGTTGCCGATTCCTCCTGGCTCCACGTGGTAGCTTCTGTGGGACCAAGAGATGGGGAGCGGGTACTCCGCGACTACCGTGGCGCCGTCTTCTCACTCCCCTCGGCTTCTGTCCAGAGCCCCATATCGCTGGGACTCACTTACCCTCAGCTTCCTGGGGTAAAAAAAGGCTTGCCTGGGCATGTGGTGGCTGGCCGCCCGTATGACCTCCAGCCCAGCGGAGTGCGCCTTAGCAAGCCCATGGGCATGACCCTGCCTCTGCCAGACTCCAGCGCCGCGGGTTGCGCCCTGTTTTACTGGAACCCGGAACGGCTCGCTTGGGAAGAGGTACCCAGTACTCCGGTCCCTGGCGGCGTACAGACGCAGGTGAGGAGCCTGGGGCTTTGGGCGCTCATGGAGCCCTCTTTGCCCTTGGCCATCCGTGAATTCCGCGCGGCGCCAACGCCGTTTTCACCTCTGATCTGCTCGTTGGAGATCTCCTTCAGGCCCACTTCCCGCGTGTCAGCTACGGTGTTCGTGAGCGTGAAGATCTACAATGTGGTTGGGGACCTGGTGCGGGCGCTGGCCGAGCTCAGCGTTCCTCAGGGCCAGCTCTACCGCGTGACCTGGGACGGGAATACCGATAGGGGGAGCGTGGGTTTGAATGGGCGCTACCTGGTGCATGTGGAGGTCAAAGACGGCGAGGGGAGCAGGCGCCTGCTGGCGCCGGTGGTGCTAGTCAAGTGAGCGAAGGTATGCAGGCCGATCAGGCGAGGAAGAGGCTCGGGGGAGTTTGGCGAAGGCGCAGTGGCACGTGTCTCGCGGTGGTTATGCTGTTTCTCGGCAGCCGAACGCTGGCCGAAATCCCCGCGGCTTTCGTGGATGTGGGGTACGGTGCACGCCCCATGGGCATGGGTGGAGCCTATGTGGCGCTGGCCAGCGATCCCTACGCCGTGTTCTGGAACCCCGCATGCCTGGTAAGTGTGCGGGGGTGGCAGGTGAGCAGCATGTACGCCAAACAGTTCGGGCTCATTCCCTATGCCCTCGCGGCCGTGGCCGGCGGCCTCACCACGCGTTCGGGCATGGGCCTTGGTTGCCTCACCTCCGGCGATGACATGCTGCGCGAGTCGGCGTGCTATGTCAGCTATGCGCGGCGATTGGACGTGATTGGCAGGACCGGCGAGCGGATTGCCGTAGGACTCACCCTCAAGGTGCGCTGGGCAAGCTTTGGCAACAATGCCGATGGTGGCGAACAAAGGGTGCAGGGGACGGCCGTCGGCTATGGATTGGATTTGGGGTTGCGGTGGAAGCCCGCCGCGCGTTGGGCCCTGGGCCTGCTCCTGCGCGATCCGCTGAATCGCCTGCGATACAAGAACGATACCCGGCGCGTCGCCTATGGGGAATCGATCCCTGCAGGTCTGGTGGTGGGCGCGGCCTATCTTGTGCGCACAAATGTGGTCCTGGCGCTGGATCTGGACAAAGCCCTCTACACCGACCTGAAGGATCGGGTCAGTTGCGGGGGCGAGTGGCTCCTATTCAAAGTGCTTTGTTTGCGGGCAGGGTGGTCGCAAAATCTGGACCCAGTTGCCAACGGTAAGGCCCACTGTGGCATTGGCCTGCAGCACTTTCGCGAGGCCTTCGGGGTGCGCTTCGACTTTGCCTATCAGTTGCACTTTTTGGCGCACACACCTCGCGTCTCAGTCTCTCTGTGGTTTTGAGCATGGGAAAAAGAACTCCAGTTGTGCTCCTGGCGCTTGTCCTGGCCAGTGGGCTGAGGGCCCAGAGCGACCGTCCGATCACGGAGCTTGTGGCCAGGCACGTGCAGGTGGAGCTCTCGCTGTCCGGTGCCTTCGTGGATCTCGGCGGTAGTCTGGGGCCTCTAGGGGGCTTAGCCGCTCACAAACCTGATGCCAGCTGCCTGAGCTGGAACCCCGGGGCGCTCCCTGCGCTCGAGCGCCTGAGCCTGGTGTTGGACTGGGTTCCAGGCCTTACTCAGGATCTGCAGTCTCTGTTCGACCTCTCAGCCGCGCTCAATGAACAGATGGATGCGATTATGGATGAACACGGCGCCGCCAATGCTATGCTCAACTATCCACAGCTTGGCGTCCGGGCGGGACTGCATCCCCTGGTCAGCGGGGGTGCCATGAGCCTGCCACTCACGGTTGCAGGCAGGAGATGGGGGATTGGTCTCGGCTACCGGGAGCCGTTCGCCTTGCGTGGGGTGCTGGTAGGTACGGGCGTGGAGGCGGCCCTGGACCGGGAACTGGAAGTGGAGGGCGACCTGCGGCGCATCCGCATGCGCACGTGGTTGGATGGGAGCGCGGAAGCGATGTTGAGGGCTCAGGAGCTGTACCTCGGCTTCGGGGCAGAAGTGGGACCCGCTACCAGCGTGGGCGTGGCGTTGATCAGACTGGCACTGCGCGGCAGATGCACAGCTTATGCCGCGGTGGAAGGGATTGTCGAAATGTCCGGCGGAGAGTACGTGTTCAACGATCCGTACGACCCTCGCATCGACTTTGCCAGAGGCGAACAGAATGACTTGCGCCAATCGTTTTTCGCAGACTACTCGGGCAGCGCCTGGAGCGCGCGCCTGGGCCTGCTCCATAGGCTCAGCGACCGCCTGACTCTGGGTTTCACCGCCACACTCCCTTGTAACCTCCGCTTGAGTGGGAAGGACTCTAGCATCAATAACCGCATTCCCTTCATCAATGTGGCAGCAGGGGCCGGTGAGGGGGTTGAAGAGATGATCGACGCCAGCAAGATCAATCTGGCCAAGCTCACCCTTACGGAACGCCTCGCCCAGCATAATGCCTTTGTCCCGCAGGTTCGACTGCCGGCCTCGTTTCATCTTGGCGCCTTCTGGGGCACACCCAAGCGCGCGTTGTCGGCAAGGATGAGCCTCTATGCGGGACGCTTTACCGGCGCACTCAAGCATGGGGAGGAGAGGGGGGTGCGCCTACGCTACGGCGGCGGGCTTGGGCTGGATCTCTGCTACTTCTTCATGGCTCTCAGTGCTGAGGTGGGCGACGAGGTGCAGCCCAAGAACGAGGAGCGTGCGCCGCTGCGGGCGGTGCCGTTGCCCCGCTTCACCGTGGGCGGTAGAGCCCCGATCGTCTCTGGACTGTGGCTCACCGCGCTGCTGGGCCTGGAGCCCCTGCCGTTGGTGCGGCTGAGCGCGCATTATGAGTTCTAGAACGCCATGACCCCCTTGCAGGCAAAAGGTTGCGGCTTTGGCATCGCTCTTTTGCTGTTGGGCACCGCCGGTGCTCTGGCCCAGCAGGTACGAGCGGTGCACGGCGCGTACCTGCTCGCTTCGCCGCCGCCACTCCAGGGGCTGACAGGTGATACCCTCCACATTTACAGGCCAACAGAAAAGGGAGCCCTCGCCGTGGGGACCGCGGTAGTGGACGAACTGCGCGCCGGCGAGGCTATTTGCAAGATCGTCCGTGAACTGGCGCCCCATAGGGTGCAGGTCGGCGATTGGCTGGTAGCAGCCGATGGGCGGCCACCACGTGGCCCTGCAGTGGCTGTTCCGCGGATGGCAGGGTCGCTGGTGGTGGCCGTGCGCGGAGGATTCGCCCTGGTGGCCGGCCTGAGCGACTCCGTGGCGCCTGGAACTCTGCTAGAGGTGGAGCAGGCCGGCAAAGGCGGCTCACTGCCCATCGGTACTCTTCGCGTCTTCTCTCTGCATCTTCCCTACAGTGTTGCCAGCATCGTACAAGAGGATTCTTTGGCGAGGATTTGCCCCGGAGATATGGTGAGGCCAATGACGGTGACAGGGCAGGCGAGGCCATCGAACAACCGTCCGCGGGTGGCAAAGGTCAAGGACGGCTACCTGTTCATCGAGGGCCTGCCCGAGGACTGGCCGGCACCAGCGACACTGCAGGTGGTGCGGGAATCGCCGGAGAAGCGGCGGGTGCTGACCACGGTGCGGCTCCTGCTGCGCAAGGGTGATAGGGGTGTGGCTACTCCCATGGGGAAGAAGCCGATCGGACATGTACGTGCGGGCGATGTGCTGGTCTTGCTCCAGGACCTTCCTGAGAGCAAAGAGGCAGACCTCGATACCTATTTCTCTAGCAGCTATCGACCGCGGCGATAGGTGTTGGCCTCAGGGGGAATTTCGCCGTGAACGGCTTCTTGTGCAGTGTGTGGTGGGCAAGAGCGGGCCCGCTGAGAAGGAAGATTCGGTTTTGCAGCGCCGCGAGGGCCCTGAGTGTGCGGTCTTTCTGGTGTTGAGGGCGCTGGAGGTTCCTGTGCAAGAGGATTTTCACTACTACGCGGTCATGGTTCTGGCGCACGTGGCTGGTTTTCCACCTGAGCAGGCCAAGATTATTGCCTACAGTTCCCAGTTTGTGGATGATTCCACGGACAGCGGCCAGGTGAACGTGGGAGAATACTTGTACGACACGGTGCGGACCGCGCATTTGGGGCTGCAAGTGTTCACTTGGAACGTGCACAAGAAGATCTACTTCCCTTTTCACTTCGTCCCCTCCCTCCAATGGACGGGGGAGCATTCGCCCTATGCGACAGTAGCCGACTGTGCGCTGGCCCGCCTCGCCGTGGAAAGAGCGGTGGCAACTCGCGGAGAAGAGCGGTTGCACCAGTTGGGTGTGGCGCTGCACGCGTACGCGGACACCTGGTCGCACGAGGGCTTTTCCGGCCGCCGCCACGTGGAGAACGATGTGCGGGCTCTGCGGCGCTACGTGGACGGGCAGTGGCGGCGCTGTCGCCGCGCCCTGGATGTCCTGCTGGACCTGTTCCGCGCGCGGGTGGGGCATCTGCAAGCCTATGCGTACCCCGACATCCCCCACGAACGTTGGCGCTACGTGAACTACCTGGGCAGAACGCGTGAGAGGGACAATCGGCTGAGTTTCCTGCAGGCAGCAAGGCAGGTGTTCGGCTGGCTCTGTCGGGCACGTGGCCTCAGAAGTGAGGAGCCTCTCTGGCGGGGCATCAGCAAGCGCGTGGCTGAGTTGCTGGCTGCGGTGCCAGACCAGAGGCACGAGGGATTAGAGGCTCGGTGCGCTCTGTGGCGCGAGGCTTTCCCGGATGCATTTGCCCTCCCGAACGCCACTTACGGTCGTCACGAATGGCGCGAACAGGCACTGAGCCTTGCTCGCCAGGCTGACTTGGAAGGATTCCTGCACACTGATTGGGTCCGGTTCCAGCGGGCCGCCCTGCGACAGAGGTTCCTTATTTTGGATAGGATGATGTGAACGCCCGAGGAACACGCGGGTGTTGGCCGGTGCGACCATCGGCCACCCGTGCCGCATCCGCCTAGATCCTCCTCAGGCTGGTCCCATTGCCCCTCTCTCTGGAGCGGTTACTTACCGACCACGGGCCGAACTCCCGGCACTTGGCTCGAGCCCCCTGCCGTATGGGTCACGACGCAAGCATCAAAAAAATGCAAATTGTTCTTGGCTTTGAGCGCCCTCGTTCGTATATTTGCCGTAGCAAAACGACCCGCCAGCTGTCCGCAGCCCCTTCGGCAGGGTGCCGAATGCAGGGGCGTGTGACGCCGCCGGAAAAGCGGCAGGTCCCTCAGCAATACCCCTCCACAATCTTCGGAGCGCCCGCTCGTGCGCAGCTGTCAATCGGAGCCATGGATACAGGCCTTGCCCGCCGCTTGAGGCCTCTCCCTGGCGAAAGTGAGCTACGCCTTGTTCGCCGTCAAAGTCGACGATGCGAGAAGGGTGCCACCGGGAAGCTCCGAACCTCTTCCGTGCCCCCGGCGACCTGAATGAGCGCCTGAGGCGCAACCACTGTCAGCGGTGGCGTGGCTTGACCGGAACCCAACTTGCCAGCAAGCTGGGAAAGCCTCGGCCTCAATGCCTCGGTCATTACCGGTGCCGTCTTCGTCTCCCACACGATGGCCTCGCGGCTCACAGGGAGACGGTGCCGCCTAGCGGAGGAAGCCATGAAAGCGATGATCTCGCTCTTCGCGGGGCTTGTGGCTCTCGTCGCCCTCGGGGGCGTGCGGGCCCAGGAAAAGGCAGACCTCATTCTCTTCAACGGCAAAGTGATTACGGTTGACGCTCAGGGAAGCGTTTTTCAGGCGGTGGCTATCAAGGGGGACAAGATTCTCGCCGTCGGGAGCGACGCCGACGTGCTGGCCTTGGTGCAACCAGGGTGCAGGAAGATCGACCTCAGGGGAAAGACCGTGACACCCGGCCTCGTGGACTCGCACTATCATCTGATGTACTACGGTGCACAATTCTGGCCCGGCTACCTAAACATCCGTCATCCGGTGGTCACCTCAAAGGCGGATCTGTTGCGAGTGGTAGGGGACTACGCACGGCAGCTGCGTGTAGGAGATTGGATTTCGGCCAACCAGGGGTTCACCCTGCAGCCATTTGAGACCGTCGACCGTTGGGACATCGACTCTGTGGCGCCGCTCAACCCTGCGTACCTCCGACACTGCAGCGGCCAATATGCGGTGGTCAACTCTCCGGCCCTGCAGATCGCGGGTATTGACAGCAGCACTCCCAATCCACCGGGCAGTCGCATCATGAAAAATGAGCAGGGCCAACCGACAGGGATTCTTTCTCATTACCCCGCAGAGAATCTGGTGGCCGAACACGCCCCTGGATACGGCGATCGCAGCGAGGCGCAGAAGTTTGAAGACCTGGAACTGGCCCAGCAGCTCTGTTTTCAAGCAGGCTATACCTCGGTTCAGGACGTGATCGTGGGCAGTGTCAAAGACCTCATGGCTTACAAACACTTTGCCGAAAGCGGTCGGCTCAAGGCTTGCGTCTATGCGCTGTTGTACATTGACTATGAGCAGGAGGCAGATACCCTTGCCAAGGTGTTAGTACCCTTACGTGCTGGCCGTTTCCGGTTCGCGGGCTGGAAGCTCGCCATGGATGGAGGGATTGCCGCACGCACCACACTGTTTTATGACAAAGCCCTCTACGCTGCCACGAATTCCTACCCCTATCACTCGCAGGAGGAGCTGAATCGCATCGTCAAGACCCTGCACGATACTGGTCTGCAGATAGCGGTGCACGTCCTTGGCGACGAGGGTATTGACATGACCCTGACGGCATTCGAACAAGCCATGCAGGCCAACCCGCGACCGGAACCTCGCCATCGCATTGAACACGGCCTTTTCCCTACCGCTACTGCCCTCGAGCGCATGCGAGAGGGCGGGGTCATTCTCTCCACGCAACCGCAATGGATTACCTGGTATGGCGAAGGATGGGCCCAGGCCACCGACCCGGCGACCATGAACCGCATGCTTCCGCTCAAATCTATGCTGAGCATGGGCGTGCACCTCGCCTTTGGCTGCGATGTGCCGGCATCCCCTTATCAGGAGCCAAAGTGGGCATTCAAAGGCGCAGTCCTGCGGCGTACTGGTTCCGGCATTCCCTTGACGCAAAGCGAGCGGTTGACATCGGCAGAGGCGCTGTGGATACACACCATGGGCTCAGCCTACGCTGGCTTCGCCGAAGACTCCACTGGCTCTCTGGAACCTGGCAAGTATGCAGACCTGGTGATTTGGTCTCACGACTTGTACTCCATGACCGGCGAGCAGACCAACTTCCTGGAAGCAGAAATGACCGTGGCGGGCGGCGAGATAGTCTACGACGCCGGCAAGAACCCAGTGGTGTTAGTGGATCAGGAGGCGGAGGAGTTTCAAGGTCCGGCCATCTTCTCTCTGTCTCAGAACTACCCCAATCCCTTCAATCCCGGCACCCAGATCCGCTACGAGCTTGCTTGCCCTGGGAGGGTGAGTATTTCGGTGTACAACGTGCAAGGAGAGCGCGTCAAGGCGCTGGTGGACGCGGAACAGTTGGCAGGTCTGCATTTCGTCGCTTGGGACGGCAGATCGGACAGTGGGGTGCTTGTGGGAAGCGGGGTCTACGTGGTCAGGATGGAGGCCGGCGGTCTCGTTGCGAGCAGAAAGATAGCCCTGATCAAATAGGCTGGGCCGCGTGAGCCCGGAAGTGAACTATTGCAGGGCAGAGAGAACAAGATCCCCCACGGTGGAGAGCCGTGGCGAGCACGCCTGCGTCCCCCAGGCCACAGGGCTTGGTGCCGGCACGCTTGGCCACTCTCCCAGGGCTGTAGCATAGGGGCTTGAGGGCCACGCCTGCTCCCAGAGTGCATACACTCTTCTCGGAGGGTGAACCGGGGATCCGGTGTCAGTGGCTCCGTACCCCGCCTCCGGGAGGGGCCGGGGCCCCTCCGAGGGGCAAGGATGGGGCGCAACTGGGGGAGCGGACGCCAAGCAAGATTGGCCGCAGCGGGTTTCTTCGGTCTCGATTTTCGGCGCGCGCCAGAGGGACTTTTCTGCTGGCGGAGCCTCATCAGTTTCAGCAAAGCACTTGCGTCCTGCGGCTCTGTTCCGCGGCTGTTGGAGTCCGCCATCTCGAGGACTCGTCCCTCTGGCGCGGACGCACAAGAAGGCTTTCTTTGCTTCAGTTGAAGACCTTGTGGCTTCGCAGCGGGAGGGCCACACACGCTCGAAAGGAGCTGAGGCTAAGGCGAGACACGTCGGAATGGACAAGCGGTTAAGCTCAGGCGGGCCTGATCAGGTGATATGGTCAGGCCCGAAGATCATCTGGGACCGCCCTGCTGGGCTCCCGACGGGTTTCCCCTTTCCAGGGTTCCGCTGGTTTCTCTCTCTGCCACCATCTTTCCCCTTGACTTTTTCCTTCAATTTGGCTATAGTGCAAGAGGTTGCCGGGGAGCTCGTGTGAGGAGGATGCGGTCTTTGCCTTGACTGCAGCGCTCGTGGCCATAGGTCTTGCGGCACGGTGGGCACATCTGCCCACACCCCCAGGTGGCGGGGACTCTTCGGGCCGAGAGCCATCGGATGGGAGGCGGTTTGCCGCGGCGGCCATCTGGCAGTGAGCGCGATTGAGCAAGGACCGCTTACAGGCGGGGTTCCGCGAGGGGGGTGGCCCAGCAGGGCGGCGGACGTCTGGCTTCGACGGCGCGAGATGAACCCTGGCGATGTTTGACGCTGGCACCAAGATGTCAGGACGGACTCGCGCATGAAACTTCTGAGCTCCGACGTCGTATTGGGGAACGCCACATGCTCGTGGCATTGGTCAGCCTGTGAGACAGTTGAACCAAAACGGAGGTGAGCGATGCGATCGTACCGCAGCATGTCGCAGTGGTTGAGTGCGCTGACAGTGGCCGGGCTTGCTTTTCTGGCGAGCTTCGCGGTCGCGGACGAGGGGATGTGGACATTCGACAATCCGCCCACAAGGCTCCTGCAGGAGCGCTATGGCTTCACGCCGACGCCGGGGTGGCTGGAGCACGTGCGCCTGGCAAGCGTGCGTTTCATGGACGGCGGCTCAGGCTCGTTCGTCAGCCCCCATGGACTGGTGATGACCAATCACCACGTGGCAGTGGGGCAGCTGCAAAAAGTGTCCACCCCAGAGCGCGACTATGTTGCCACCGGGTTTTACGCCGCCACGCCTGAGCAGGAGCTCAAGTGCCCTGACCTGGAGGTGAACGTCCTGGTGTCCATGGAAGACGTGACGCCGTGCGTGCGGGCGGCAGTGACCAAAGGGATGAGTCCGGAGCAGGCCCTGGAGGCACGGCGGGCTGCCATCGCGGCCATCGAAAAGGAGAGCCTGGAAAAGACCGGCTTGCGCTCTGACGTCATCAGCCTCTATCACGGCGGCGAGTACTGGCTGTACCGCTACAAGAAGTACACCGACGTGCGCCTGGTCTTTGCCCCAGAGCGCCAGGTGGCTTACTTCGGGGGCGATTTCGACAACTTTACTTACCCGCGCTACGACCTGGATGTGGCCTTTTTCCGGGTGTACGAGGATGGCAAGCCGGTGCACTCTGAGCACTACTTCAAGTGGAACGCCAAGGGCGCAAGCGACGGCGAGCTGGTCTTCGTCTCCGGTAACCCCGGCTCCACGGACCGCCTCTACACCTACGACCAACTGCTCTTCCAACGAGACTATCAGTATCCCATGCTCCTGGACTACATCAACAAGCGTATTGCCATTCTGCGGGAGTACGCCAAGCGTGGGCCGGAGCAGGAGCGCCGGGCGCTGGTGCAAATCTTCGGCCTGGAAAATAGCAAGAAGGCCCTCACCGGCGAGTACCAGGGGCTCTTGGACACCAAAATGATGGCCAGGCGGAAGAAGGCGGAAGACGAGTTTCGCGCCCTTGTTGCTTCCAAGCCTGAGTGGAAAAAGGCTTATGGCGATGCCTGGGACACGGTGAGCAAGGTCATCAAGAAGCAGGCACCCAAGGCCAAAGAGCGCTTTTACGGACGCATCATGGGCTCGCGTCTGGCCGGCTTCGCCTCCACGCTGGTCTTTTACAGCATCGAGATAAAGAAGCCGGATGGTCAACGCCTGCCCGGGTATCACGACTCGGAGCTGGAGGAGCTCAAGTTCCGTTTGCTCTCGCCTGCGCCCATTTACCACGACTTGGAGGAGGCCAACCTTGGCGGGGCTTTGGCCCTTTCGCTGGAGCAACTGGGCCCTGACCACCCCTTCATCAAGACGGTACTGAACGGCCGCAAGCCGCAAGAGGTAGCAGCAGAGCTCATCCAGGGGACCAAACTTGCCGACGTGGCTTTCCGCAAGTCGCTCCTCGAAGGCGGTGAGAGCGCCGTGCAGGCCTGCAGCGATCCCCTCATTGTGCTCACGCGCAAATTAGAGCCGATGATGCGCGCCGACATCGAGTGGAGCAAGAAACATGTGGAGAGCGTGCTGACCCCAGCTACCGAGAAGATTGCCCAGGCGCGTTTTGCCGTGTACGGCAAGTCCGCCTATCCGGATGCCACCTTTACCCTGCGCCTCTCCTATGGCGCCGTGAAAAGTTACCCCATGAACGGCACTAAGGCGCCGTACAAGACCACGCTCTATGGCCTGTACGACCGGGCGCTGAGCTTCGACCGGGAGAAAGACTTTGACCTGCCAGAGCGCTTCTGGGAGCGCAAGGATCGCCTGGACCTGTCAACTCCGGTGAACTTTGTCAGCACCTGCGACATTATCGGAGGGAACTCTGGCTCACCGGTGATTAACGCCAAGGCAGAGGTGGTCGGGCTGATCTTTGACGGAAACATCGAGAGCTTGGTCGGCCGCTTCGTTTACGACGACGAGGCTAACCGGGCGGTCGCCGTACACACGGGCTACATCAGTGAAGCCCTGCGCAAGCTGTACGACGCCGGGACTCTGGCCGATGAGATCGAGGGCGCGAAGTAAGGCACAAGGGGTGAGCCTCTGGCTCACCCCTGCGTTTTGCGCGGAGGAAAAGGACATGCGCACATGGTTGCTATGCGGCCTGGCGGTAGCTCTGGTCTTGCTCAGTATGACCAGGGGCGCTGCCATCGACCCGTCGGACACGAGGATGCTGAGCCAGCCGGCCATCAGCTCTCAACACATTGTGTTCGCTTACGCCGGAGACTTGTACCTGGCAGACCATGACGGCGGCAACGTTCGTCGCCTTACCTCCGGCGAAGGGAATGAGTTCAACCCGGTCTTTTCTCCGGACGGCAAATGGATCGCGCTCAGCGGCGAATACGACGGCAACACCGATGTCTTTGTGATACCGGCCACTGGAGGTGTTCCCGTACGCCTCACTTACCATCCGGCCCCGGACATCGTCTGCGCCTTTACGCCCGACAGCAAGTCGGTGCTGTTCTATTCGCCCAGGTTCTCGTTTACCACTCGCTACGCTCAGCTCTTCACTGTGCCCCTTGAGGGGGGGTGGCCCCAGAGGCTGGAATTGCCGGTGGGTTTCAAGGCATGCTACTCGCCTGACGGCACACGCCTGGCTTATCTGCCCGTGCGTGAGGTCTTTCACCAGTGGAAACACTATCGGGGTGGGACCGTGGCCACCATCTGGCTCTACGCGTTTGCGGACCGCACCGTGGAAAAGATTCCTCAGCCCGCAGGTCGGTGCAACGACACGGACCCGATGTGGGTGGGCGACAAGGTCTATTTCCGTTCAGACCGGAACGGTGAATTCAACCTCTTCTGCTATGACACCATCACCAGGGAGGTCAAGCAGCTCACTTTCTTCGCAGATTTTCCGGTGCTGGGGGCCTCCGCCGGCGCGGGCAAGATCATCTTCGAGCAGGCGGGGTATCTGCACACCTACGAGCTGGCCACAGGGGCGCTGCGTCGTCTGCAGGTGGGAGTGACGGCCGATCTGCTCGAACTGCGCCCGCGCTATGTGAAAGGCGCCGAGTGGATTCGCAGTCGCGACATTTCCCCTTCCGGTGCCCGCGCGGTGTTCGAGTTCCGCGGCGAGATCGTCACCGTGCCGGCGGAGAAAGGTGATCCCCGCAACCTCACCCGCACCCCTGGCGCCCACGAGCGCTTCCCGGCCTGGTCTCCGGATGGGAGGTACATCGCCTACTTCTCCGATGCCCCAGGCGAGTACGCCTTGATCATCGGGCCTCAGGACGGCAAGGGGAGCTCACGCGTTTTCAAGCTGCAGGGAGCAGGCTTCTACAACGCCATCACCTGGGCGCCGGACAGCAAGAAACTCTGTTTCGCCGACAATGCCCGGACGCTGTTCTGGCTGGACATCGAGAGCGGCCGCATAACCAGGATCGCGCAGGAGGCGCTCTACATGCCCGGGGCATTCGGTACTATCCGCGGCGCCTGGTCGCCCGACTCGCGCTGGATCGCCTACACCCTCACGAACACCGCCTACTTCCAGCAGATCTTCGTCTACAACGTCGAGCAGGACAAGTCCTGGCCCCTGACCGACGGCATGGCCGAGGCCAGCGATCCGGTGTTCGACCCTGACGGCAAGTTCCTCTACTTTTTCGCCTCCACAGACGCCGGGCCGGTCAAACACTGGTTCGCCATGTCCAATGCCGACGTCCGCATGAAGAATGCCATCTACCTGGCCTCCCTGAAGAAGGAGACACCATCGCCACTGGCGAAGCAGAGCGACGAGGAGAAGGGCAAGGGCGAAGAAGAGAAGGGGGACAAAGGCAAAGAGAAGGCGCCCGAGCAAAAGTCCCCACCCAAGGTGGTGATCGACTTTGCCGGCATCAACGAACGCATTGTGGCCCTCCCGCTCGCTGAAGGTGATTACCGGAACCTGCAGGTGGGCAAGGAGCACCAGCTCTACTTTCTCGAGAGCGTGCCCGGGGGGGCGTCCAAGCTGCACCATTATGACCTAGACAAGAAGGAGGACAAGGTCATACTGGAAAAGGTGGATGACTACCTTTTGACTCCGGACGGGAAGAGGGTCCTGTACCGCTCCGGCGATTCGTGGGCCATTACTGAAGTCGCGGACAAGATCGACGCCGGGAAGGGAAGGCTCAACATCGACGCCATCGAGGTGCGGATCGAGCCACCGGCAGAGTGGCGGCAGATATTTGACGAAGCGTGGCGCATCAATCGTGACTACTTCTACGACCCCAACTTTCACGGCGCGGACTGGCAGGCCATGAAAAAGAAGTACGAGGTTTTCCTGCCGCACCTGGCATGCCGCCACGACCTCAACCGCCTGATCCAGTGGATGTGCAGCGAGCTGGCCGTGGGTCATCATCGGGTGGCAGGTGGTGACCAGCCGGCCAAGCCCAAGCGCGTGCCAGGCGGCTTGCTGGGGGCCGACTATGTCATCGAGAACGGCCGCTACCGCTTTGCCAAAGTGTACGGTGGCCTCAACTGGAATCCGGATCTGGAGTCGCCCCTCAAGCAGCCTGGCATTGATGTGCAGGCGGGCGAGTACCTGCTGGCGGTGAACGGCAAGGAGCTGCGTCCGCCGGAGAACCTTTTCAGCCGCTTCGAGAACACGGCCGGCAAGATCGTCGAGATCACGGTCGGCCCCAACCCGGATGGCTCAGGTGCACGGACGCTCCAGGTGGTGCCGATCAAAGACGAAAGCGACCTGCGCAATCGTGACTGGGTGGAGGGCAATATCCGCAAGGTGGAGGCCGCCACCGGCGGTCGGGTGGCCTATGTCTACGTGCCCAACACCACGCGTCTGGGCCATACCTATTTCAAGCGCTACTTCTTCCCGCAGACCAATAAGCATGCCATCATCATCGACGAGCGCTTCAATGGCGGTGGACAGGTGGCCGACTATTACATTGATCACCTCAGGCGACCCTACATCTGCAACTGGGCCTTGCGCTACGGGCAGGATCTGGTGACTCCCAGCGGCGCCATCTTCGGCCCCAAGGTAATGCTCATCGACGAGAACGCCGGTTCTGGCGGCGATTTGTTGCCGTGGATGTTTCGCAAGCTGAATCTTGGCCCCTTGGTGGGCAAGCGCACCTGGGGAGGGCTGGTGGGTATCCTCGGCTTCCCCGTGCTGATGGATGGCGGCTATGTGACTGCGCCGAACCTGGCCATTTGGACGGAAGATGGCTTTGTCGTGGAAAATGAGGGGGTGCCGCCGGATTATGAAGTAGAGCAGGAGCCGGCCAAAGTGATTGCCGGACATGACCCCCAGTTGGAAAAAGCGATCGAGATTATCATGGCCGAGTTGCAAAAGAACCCGCCCCCGAAACGGCAGCGGCCGCCCTACCCGGTGCGAGTGAAGAGGTAAAATGCTCTTGAAGCAATGACGACCTCTTCGGGGTGAGCAGGACATGCGGGTGGGAGGGTGCCTGAGCGCCTCCCACCCGCAGGTCGAGTGGAAAGGTCGTAGCGTGGTCTACCAGGCTACTGCGGCGGCGTAGCCAACATTGCTTATGCCGTATTTGATCCACATGTAAGCTTTTTCGGCGCCATAGCCGCACGTGTCGCCCCATCCTGGGCCCCAGGAGTTTTTCAGAAGCCATGCCCCCCTGGCGTCATCCCAGCCGATGATGAAGATGGCGTGGTTCACCCGTGCTGGCGAAGGGCAGCAACTCAGGAGTCCTCCTTTTGGCGCCTCGTCCTTGTCGAACACGCCTCCGGTGTAGGCCTGAAAGAATGGGCCGACATAGACGGCAGCACACACCGGGCCGTACTGGTAGATCGCCTGCTTGAGCGCCGCTAGGTCAGGAATGGCGTCGTCTCCTGCCACGTAGGCCCAGCCGGCCAGCCGGTAGGGGTAGTTGTAAGGCCCGCCGCATGGCGCGTCCCTGGCCACATAAGGAAAGTCCACCTCCAACACAGCTCCAGGGGTGACCAACATGTCGTGCGCCCACCAGCCGCCGTTGCAGCCCCAGCCGTTGCTGTTCCAGGAAACCAGGTGCTGCTCGGAGAGATCGGTCAAAAGCCCCTGCTTCATCAACAGCACTGACTCCAAAGAGGCGACGGTGGCAAAGGCCCAGCAACTGCCACACCCGCCCTGGTCGCGCACAGGGCTGACACCGCTATGTTGGCGCCAGTCCCACGCTGCGGGCAGAGCCGCCGGCTCTTCGGGCGCACGGAGAGCCGCAGGCCGCTGGGTCGCAAGTGACTGCTGCCGCGCTGTCTTTCGCCAATCAGGCGGTTCACGAAGACCGCAGAGCTGCTTCAGAGAGTAATTGACCGCTGGATTGAACCCCACCGTGAACGAGTAGCGACCAGTGGCCAGCTCGGCCTGCAGGCGCTGCAGCCGTGCTTCCACTTGTGCCTGGTTAAGCTGCTGGGCCGAGAGGGTCCCGCTGACACACAGAAGCGCGATGAGAACCCACACGATACGTCGCATGGCTCCACCTCCATTTCTTGGGGCCAGAAGCAATGTTGTGCGGCCCAATTGCCCTGGACAGCGGCTCTCGGGCCCAGCCAGATGTGCCGCAGCCTGTTCCTCACTTCACCACGACGCGCACGCCGAAAGTGTCGGCTGGTGCTTCCTTCTCCCAGGGGCGTCGGTACACCAGGCGTAACGTCGCCGCCCCTTTCTGTACCGCCTTGAAGCGGAAGATGAAGGTACCGGGTGCTCCCATCAAGTTGGAACGAGGGATGTACTCCGGCTCACCCTGTGCCGCTAGGATCGCAGAGTCGCTCGCTGCCACCTCCCAGGTGAATCCGGTGGTCGGATTGCCCTGCAAAGTGACGCTCACTTCCTCGCCAGGACGCAGGCGGACCAGGCGACCATCGTCGGCTTTTGTGAGGTGGGCACGGTCACCTTGGCTGTTGCACCTGCTCACTGCAAGGACGGCAATTGCGAAAAGGATGAATCGCATGCTCCCTCCACATAAACTGCCCCAGAGGCCACGCCGAGGGCGCCGCATCTGCCCGCTTGCCCAGACTTCTGAACGCAGAGTCTGTTCTTCCAGAGGCAGCTCTCAGGGGCGCGCGGGTCGAAGTGCCATCTACGACCTCCCGCTGCCGGGCAATGCAGCCCATCCTCACGAGATCTATGGTACGGAATTTCGCAGTCAATGTCAAGCGAAAGATGTTGTGTTTATGGGGAATCCTCACACCTGAGCGCAATCGACGCCCTACCGCGGCGGCGAGCTCGGTGAGCTCGACCCCATCCTTCGCCGCCATTCGCCCCAGCTTTGGAGAAGGTGAATGCGGGCCTCGGGGGACGAGCGCCAGGAAGTGGCGGGACCGGCCTTACTCCTCAGGATCGGGTTGGAGGTTAAACGGCTGCCTGGCGCGAGCCAAGCTGCCTCGGCAAATCACCAGGCTTAGTGTGACTGCGCGAGCCAGGCGACGGCACCTGCGCCCAGGCCAGTGAGATCGGACCAAGAGGTCTCTCGCACGTGAGGGTGAGGCAGCTGCAACGATCGAAGTGCATTCCCTTCAGACTCGCGCCTTTCGCACTCCAGCTATCCCATCTCCACGTCGACGGCGTTCACCGAGCCCGGCTCCTGCACGGGGATGGTACCTTGGACCAGTTCTCCGTTCAGCCGGATGGTCTTTACCCCCTTCGTCACCCTCGCTGGATTTGTCACTTTGATCTGATATTCCGCACCGCGCCATCTCCTCACGACGGTGAAGCTAGGCCAATCCGAAGGGATGCAAGGGTCGACAACTAGACCCTGGTGCGTGGGCCGAATTCCCAGGATGTACTTGGTCACGGCGGTGTAGAACCAGGAAGCGGTGCCGGTCAGCCATGGGTGTCGCGCCCGACCATGGGCCGTGTGATCTCTCCCCATGATGAACTGGCAGTAGGAATACGGTTCTGCCTGCCGGATTTCGATGATGTCGTTTTGGTGGTAGGGCAAAATGGCGTCGTAGAATTTCATCGCCCGATCGCCACGTCCCAGGATGCATTCAGCTATCACCGCCCAGGGGTTGGTGTGGCTGAAGATGGCCCCGTTCTCCTTTATCCCCTTGTACACGCGGGTGATGAAACCGATGTCGTCGTTGGGCCTGGAGTAAGCCGGCCACAGCAGGTGCAGGCCATAAGGGGAATACAGGTATTGGTCAACGGCGTCCATGCACTGCCGTGCGCGCTCAGCCGAGGCTACACCGGAATAGACCGCCCAGGTCTGGGCGTTGAGAAAGAGCTTCCCTTCCTCGCTTTCTCTGGAACCGATCTTTGTGCCCTTCTTGGTAAAGCCTCGGATGTACCATTGGCCGTCCCAGAGCACTTCCTCACAAGCCTGTTTGACCCTTTCCGCTATTGCCGCGTACTTGCGCGCGTCTTCATGGCGGTGAAGATAGTCGGCCAAGCCCACGAAGATGTTGAGCGCCCAGTGGTGCATGAAGGAGACCATGGCGCTTTCACCGCCGCCGAGATTGAGGCAATCGTTCCAATCAGCACGGAGCCCCTGGCAAATCCCATGTTCGCCCACGTATTCGGCGGAGAAATCGAGTATCCGGGTCAGGTGCTCGTAGACAGTCCCCTCTCCGCCGTCTGCATAGGGGATCACGGTGTCCAAGAACTCGTATTCTCCAGTCTCCGCGAGCCACTCGCACGTTGACGCCACCAGCCAGAGGGCATCGTCCGAGCAAACGTCTTCTAACCCGTGAACGATGTCCTTCGGCTTCGGGCGGGGCACCACTGTGGGCAACTTCACAGGTGGCAATCTGTTTTCGTCGGGTTCAAACACTGCCGGATCGAACAAATGCAACCCGTAGCCCATGCTTGTGTGCCCTCTGAACAGCTGGATAAGGCGCTGCTTGGTTCTTGTGGGATTACTGTGCACGACTCCCATGATATCTTGAGAGGTATCGCGAAAGCCCAGTCCTGTTCGTCCACCCACTTCAATGAATGAGGCAAACCGCGACCAGACCACACACGTTTCCGCCTGGTACAGGGTCCAGACGTTGGTCATCGTATCCAGACCCTGATGAGGAGTTCCACACTGGAACATAGCAGTCTTGCCTGCCCAATACTTTTTCAGCGCGGCAAATGCCTCATCGACGTTGTCGAGGTTCGAGTACTTCTCCCTCATCGCGTAGCCGGCATCTTGTCTGGACCCCACCCCCAGCATGAATACAAGCCTTGTCTCTTCCCCGGGGTCAAGGCGGATCTTCTTGTGCAGCGAGGCGCAATGATTGCCGCCCAGTTCGCTGCTATTGGCTAGGTGCCCCCGTTCGACGCCGAGAGGATTGCTCTCTGTCCGGTAGTTACCGATGAAAGTGTCCCTCACGCAGTCATAGCTGTCCGGGTGAAAGTTCGCCGCGAAAAAGTGGTACATCCACGGCTCGTAGTAAAAGTCATACTCAATGATGCCGTCCTTGTAGTTCGAGCCGCTGGCGTAGAGACTCATCTGAAAGTTCTGGTTGTCGATCTCCACATGGTGAAAAGAGAATTCGAGATAGGTGAACACGCTTAGCAACCTGGCTCTGGAGGATCTGTTCGTCAGTCTCACATCCCACAACAGCACGTTGTCTTCAAGAGGGATAAACATCAGTTGCTCGGCCATAAGGTCCTGGTAGTCGCAGAGGAATTTCGAGCAAGACAGACCGTGACGGCAGGTGTATCTGGCTTTGTTTAGGTCCTTGCCCACAGGTTGCCAGGAGATGGTCCAATACTCCCCGGTTTCGTCGTCGCGGATGTACACGTAGTAGCCGGGGCGATCCAAGGGGATGCCATTGGGCCTGAAGCGGGTGATGCGATGGTGTTCGGTCGATTTGTAGAAAGAGTAGCCTCCAGCATTGTGGGAGATCACGGTGCAGAGGTCCTTCACGCCCAAGTAGTTCGTCCAGGAGACAGGAATGTCCGGGCGTTCAATGACGTATTCCCTATTCGCGTTATCAAAGGAGCCGTAGCGCATTCGCCATCCTCCTTGTGCAGTTCCAGAGGCCGACCATGTTCGTCGCCCACTGCATCGTGATCGCTGCAACCGCCGGCGCGCCCCGAGGCTCTTGGTCCTGTCCTCGACGCGGTAGAAGATTGTTTCGATCCCTTCGCCCCGGCGGTGGAAGCCGAACCGTCCCTCGTTTCTAGCCGGCCAGGCCAGACGGTCGTGCCCGTTGTGCCGCCACAGATCGCCCGCAGAGCGCCAGCGGGGCCTCCCGTCGCGAAATACGCCTCGCGGAGCCGGCGGCCTGTTGCCCGGCCAGAAATCATTGCGCAACCGCCCCTCCCTGGCCTACTGGGCCTTATTGTGGGAAAGCACCAGACTCCAGTAGGTGAAAGGGCCAAGGTGCGATGCCTCCTCTCCCTCGCTCCCCTCCTTCTGCAGCCTACCTCATGATGGTCATCTTTCCCGTTCCGGCAAGAGAAGCCCCCGAAACCCTGTAGAGATAAACACCGGATGGGAGGTCCTTGAGGTCGAGTTGCAGCCGATGCCACCCCGCTGGCTTCTGAGTCGTCACCCTCGCCACCTGTCTTCCCCGAAGATCAAAGAAAGCCAACGTCACTTGCTCCTGTGCTATGGAATACAAACGCATGGTCGTCACGCCGTTGACAGGGTTCGGATAATTGTTCAAGATGAGGCCGGAAGAAGATTCGTCAGTTTTGGGCATCGTGGGTGCTGAAGTGAGCCCCGTTGCTCGCCCCACAGCCTGAAGCAGGGGTTGTTGATTGCCAACGACATCTTGGCCCAGCGCCCAGATCATGACCCCAGCCAGCTCATGCTCCCGGGCGTATGCGCACTTCAGTCGTACAGAGAGGCTATCATCAAACGTGATGAACCTGGAGCGTGCGGTATTGAGCAGATAGGGGACCTTACACGTGTCATCCCAGAAGTAGGCCGAATCGGGGCCAATCCTTGCCTGAATTTCAGAGTAGTAGTACTCGGCGTTGCCACCCGTATTGGGGTGAAACAGACCGGTGGCGTTGCACCCTTTGCCATAGAAAGGGATACCCAGCAGGATTTGGTTCCTCGGGACGCCGCGAGCGGCAGTCAGGTAACTCACCCCCTCGTGCACAGAACCGGTGGTGTGAACAGGGTGGGGGTAAAGAGGAGAGTTGTGCGTAGCAATGCTGACCCAGCTGCCCATGAAATCGTAGGTCATGCAGCCGAACCAATCGACATAATGCCTCAGCGAGTCGAAGTCGAACCATTGCCCTGCCCATGCGCCAGACGGGACGGCCATGGTGAGCAACCAGTTCTTTGCATGGGCTACGAAGGCGCGACGCAGCTCTCGCACAAGGACGTTCAGGTTTCTCCGCTCGGCGGCATTAGCCGGATACTCCCAGTCCAGATCGACACCGTCGTAGCCGTTTTCCTCGCAGAAGGAGATCAAATTGCGGACGAACAGGGCCCGGGTCGCTGAATCCGCGGTCATGGGGGCAAAGCCGGAGGACTGGCCCCACCCGCCTAAGGCGATTAAAATGGTTCGGCCGGCGGAGTGAGTGGCAGCGACCAGCTCGGGGTACTTGAGGTCGCCGTACGTCCCTATTCTCCCACTGCTCTCGGGCCAGGCAAATGCGTGAATGATGTGCGTCAGGTTTTCAAATTGGATTCTGGAAGCAGGGAGTGTCATCCTGAGCCAGCTGGGATAGTACCCAACCACCAGCTGTCGGGGGAATGCTGGCGTGCACGAGAACAGGGAGACAAGAAGGGCGCAGGAGACGAGTAATCCTCCGCGCAAAAAACAGTGGACGAACTTGACCGTTTTTCCGCCCATTGCAGACCTCGCTGATTTCTGCGCTTTCCTGTTGACCGTTCAGGGGTAGAGATCCCATTTCGCAAGAAGCCTTGCGCTCCTAGATATCCTTTCGTCAAAGTACACCGCAGGCGCCAAGACGACCTTTCGGCTCCCATTTCTGGCCCGAACGCCATGCACCGTGTACGGTCGCGCCTTTGTATTCGCACAGGGGCACCCGAGGTTCCATCCGCGCCACCAGGAGGCAGTTCGCGGGGCCGCCTGCTATCGCAGTGCCCGCCGGAAGATGCGCCAGTGGTCGTCGGTCATAGCTCGAGCATGGAACAGACAGACCCCGGCGGCTCCTGCTGCCAGGGCGGCTTGCATTGCACGCCCCAACTCCTCTGGTTCCAATCGCAAGACAAAAAGGCCACTGTACAGACGAGAACGGCCGGAGAGGAGCGCGACGCCCCTCTTGGTTTGCTCTCTGATCCACTCAATGTCGCCGAAGTAGAAGTTATGGTAGAGCATGGGCATAAAGCCGTCCAAGTCCCATGCCATCCACTGCTGGCGCACAGCCTCCCAGTTGGGGAAGACGGCTGCGGTGATCTTCTTGCCGTGCTTCCTGGCAGTGGGCACCAGCTTGTTGTTCACCAGAGCGGTGACCTGGTCGTAGCGGAACTGTCGCCAGGCGTCGTTGGCGCTGGGGTCGTCCAATTCCCGCGGATCGACCCCCTGTTGGGCCTTGAACAGACGTCTGCAGACCTCGCAATAGCAGTAGTCATACTGCGGGTATTCCCGGTCCTGCACGATTCCGTACCTGGCCTGCAGTGCCTGCGCAAGCACCACATCAGGGTAACGAATGTAGTCCAAATGGATGCCGTCCAGGTCCGCATAGCTTGCCAGTTCTTCCACCCGCCGCTGCAGGAACTCGTGGACCGGTTCCTGCGACGGGCAGAGGAACCTATAGTAGTCCACATAGGCGGGCTTCTCGAGGCAAGAACTCCCCTCACGGTTGACCACGAACCATTCCCGGTGTTGTTTCTGGATCTCCGGAATGTTGCATGGCATGCACCACATCCAGGCGTGCACTTCCAAGCCTTCCCTCTTGGCCAGCGGCAGGATCTGCTCAAGCCATTGCCCCCCAACGGGGAGGTGCTCACTGGCGAAATAGGCCCGCCGGCTATCGAATACTTCTGGCAGGATGGCATCGATCCCTGCCTTCTTTAGCCGCGCGAACTCTCTTTGCCAGTGAGCTGAGGATGTCTGGGTATCAGTAACAATCCATGCCCAGTTCTTCGTTCTTCTCCCACTGGGGATCGGGGCAAGAGGCAGGACTGACGGGGCGCACAGGCCCAGGAACATCGTGCCCAGTTGTCGCATGAATTCCCTTCGCGTGAGAATAGTGTGCTCCTTCGCCAATTCCATTGACCACCTTGGGGTAAAAGTGCTCAAATCCACGGCGCTGGCTCCGCGCTTCCGCTTTCTGAACGCGGTCCAAGCGGCACGAGCTCTCGCGCCGGCAACTGCGCCTTGGTTGCTGGTGGCCTTCCGGCTGCGGCGTAGAGGGAAAAGAGCGCAGCGTGCACTCCCCTGCTTGGGCACAGGCAGTGGCAGGAGAGTCGTTCTTCCTGGCTTTTGCCCAGCTCTCGAGCCCACGGGCTGCCCTGGAAAAGGCGGCCCGGCTGGGCTCCTTGTCTCACTGCCTGCCTACCAGAATGGGTCCTCCGCAGGAGCAGCCAGGAACGGCGTACGCTCCGTGCACGGCAAGTGCCTCTCTCCGCTTCGGACCCTACGGTTCTCTTCGCGCCCAAGTGGAAGCAGAGAGTCGTGGTTCTATCTGCGCCTGTCGGCACCTGACAACAGTGTTGTCCGCTCCCCTCCGAGGTTGCTCCCGCGCGTCAACTCTCGAGAGCCCCGGCGGGGAAGGAGGTGGCAAAGCGAACCGAGGCCCGGGGCCGTGCGCCGGGAACTGCGGGTCACCAAGACGGCGCAGCCAAGCCCGCCTCAGCCCCTGAGCATTTTCTCTCTTCGCCATCCTCCTTCAGCCCGCCAAAGGCCCGGTGCCTTGCGTCGGTGCAGGCACAAAGGAGAGGAGGTGCACTCTTGCCAACAGCCTCAGGAGCACCCACTCAAGAGGCCGTACCCCTCGAGCGTGCCCGTTTGAGGACATGCTGAGCCGGGGGAGGCCTGGCTCCGGCAAAATGATACGCCCGATGCCCCTTCGCCCGTCAGCGTGAATGGCCAAATTGCCCACCCCTCTGCGCGAAAGCCACCTCTGCGTTCATGGAATCCGGCCGTCGCCGGATCCTTTCGTTCCGCGGCCCATGAACTAGCGGCACTGCTTGCACACGCCAGCCTGGGTAGTCCCTGACCAGCAGGACTGTCTGGGTCGGGTACAGAGGTGGCCGAGCGACGTGCTCCGGTGAACCGCCCGTCTGCCGCCTGAGAGAATGGCAAGGAAACAGTGTCTCTGAATTCCTGCTCCCCGGCGTGCCCCAGGCCAACGGAACCCAACCCCTCCGGCGACATGCTTTGGCTTGCTTCCGTGCACACGCGGAGAGCGCCTGGTGCAAGGGTTCGGGTAATGTGGGCGAATGCCGCCCCGCTTTACTCAATTGCTCGTCGACGCGTCACCCCCCTCCGCGGATCCACACACCACCAGGCAGTCAGAGCGAGCCCATAAAAGAGCCAGGGCTGCCAGAGTCTGGCAGCCCTGGAGAGCGCAATTACTTGATCAACAGCATCTTTTGCACGGCGCGGTCGTTGCCAACGCGCAGAACGCAGAAGTATACTCCTGTCGCCTGGTGGGGCATGGTCACGTTCACCCGGTAGGTGTTGGGCTGTTGGAACACATTGTCCACAACTGTCATCACCAGGTGTCCGAGCGCGTCATATACCCTGAGGCTAACGACTCCAGGTTGATTCAAGCTGTACTGGATCGTGGTGCCAGGGTTGAATGGATTGGGGTAGATGCGCTCCAGCGCGAACTTTGTCGGGACCGACTGGGTCGGCTCCTTCTCCACTGCCACAGGGATGCTGCTGCTTTCTGGCAGCGGCCAGGTGGGGACCCAGTTGGGGTCGCCGGTGACCTGGGTGTGGCCGTAGCCCCACACATCGGTGGCTGCCGTACCGGTACGAATCTGCTCAAAGTACTTCAGCAGGCCGATGTCGTTGCCGGTGGTCCCATAGAGCACCTGGGGGTCGATGGCGGCCATGTAGCCAGGGTCCCTGTGCACGTTGTTCGATTCCTCCAGGAAGGGATAGGTGGCGTTATCTGCGAACATGGCCACCGTACGCTCGTTCATCCACCTCGGCGTGCGAATCCAGTTGCTCTGGGTGCGGTTCCAGGTGCCCCAGAAGTCGGTCAGCGCGCTGGGCCAGAAGTAGATGTTGTTCTTCACTTCCACCCTCCGCAACCCTTCGGCAAGAGCGGGATTGGCAGGGTTGAACATCCGCTTGTTGTCCTCGCTCAGAGGCTGCAGGGCGATGATGCCGTAGGTGGTGTCGGGTTCCCACAGGTTGTCCCACCAGGGATGCTCGGCCTGATCCACGCCACCCGCATAGGCGCCATAGAAGACATTGTCGTTGATCTTGGCGTCGGTCACGTTGAAGATGAAGAAGGGGTTCTTGAAGGTGTACAACACCTTGTTGCCCACGAACTCGAAGTACTTGGTGTACCACTTGGTGACCGGGCAGGCGGCGTAGCCGTTGACGCAGAGCATGGTGTTGCCCACCATTTTCATGGTATCGGTGTAGGCCTCACCAGGCCATTCGTTGCGAATGACCTCGCCGATGTACCACTGGTTGGGGTGCACCATGTTGCGGAAGTGGCAGTTGGTGATGAAGAACTTGTCCCACTGGCCGTTGTAGCCGATGGCAAAGGACTGCCAGCCGTCAAACACACAGTTGTCTACCACCAGGCGCACGTTGTCGCCAGAGACCTGGATGGCAATGCCGCCGGCATCAGCAGTGTTGTTGGTGGCCTTGGCCAGCAGGTAGAGGTTCTTGAACGTGCCTGTGATGCCGTTGCCGTTCAGGGTGAACGGCGTCGGAGGGATGCTGCCATCGGGGAGGACCGCCGGCTGGATGCAGGGGGGTCTGCCTGTGACCGGGTCGACGACCCCGATGACGGTGAGGTCTCCCGTAGCGGTGATGGGCCCGGTGAATTTGTAGGTCATGTCCAGAGAAACCAGCCGATAGATATCGTGCGCCTGCCGCCCATCCGGTAGCCTGTCAGCCTCGATAATCTCATTGAGGTTGCCCTCCGTGGCGAAGATATCCAAGGTGGTCTGGCCAAGCACCATGCCTGGGGCGGAAGCAAGCGCCAACGCAGCAAACACACAGAGAAATCGTCTCATGGCTCCTCCTCGTAATCCTGGGAGTAATCGGATGCGTTCTTCGCCCACTAGACCCGTTCGGGCGAAAAATGGCCGAAGTTCATGACATGGTCTCGGACGCGACATCACCTCCTTTCGGGAGCGGTTCAACGCTGCACATTCTCTCGGGGCCGATTATCCGATCACCTCCTTTCACCGGTAATGACTCACCGATTGCCTCCCTTTCTCGCCACAACGAGCCCCATTGGCTGCCGCAACGCCATTCACTTCTTGGGCTGTTGGGGAATCACGAACCCAATGAGCCTCTGCTTGCCCGTTCGAGCCACAGTTTGAAGCCCCTCCACCCTTTACTTGCAGTGCTCAATCAGATCTGCGCGGGCGCATCGTCCTGGGGCCAAGGGTTTGCCAGGCTACCCAGCCGAGCCAGTCGTCAGAGCTGCCAACGCAGCCCAATGTCGGCGGTCAAGCCGTAGGTCTCAGCCGAACGCGGAATGTCCGGATACATTTGCAACACCCTGAGATCGCGTTCTCGATTCAGGTTGTTCACATCGCCGTAGAGCTGCAGCCCAAACCACGGCAGTTTCTGCTTCACCGAGATGTCCCAGCGCCTGTAGGCCGCGGTAGTGGAACGAAGCTGTGGCCATTGACTAACGCCGCTGAAGACATCATCGTGATAGAGCATGGACACGCGGATTGAGAATCCCTTGTAGTCGTACCCTAATGCCAAGTTCAAGATGTGGTCTGGCTGGTAGAGAAGCCTGTCGGTGAAGGAGGTGTCGATGTCCGTAGCGCTTGTAGCACCCGCATAGACATAGGGGTACTCGGCTTTGGAGCGTATGTGGGTATAGTTGACGTTGAGCACCAAACCTTTCAACGGATTGGGGAGATACCAGAAATGGGTCTGCCAATCGAATTCCACTCCCCAGTCGTTGATGACGAAGGGGTTGTTGATGTAGGTGCTGATCTTGTACGTCAGCCCTGCGGCAGGGATCTTGGTAGTCAGGTAGTAAGGTTTCGCCTCGAGCCCAGCCTTACTGAAGGTCCATGGATAGATGAGGTTGTCGATGCGCTTCAAGAACGTGCCCACCGTTAACAGCCCGATTCTGTTTTCCGAAAAGGTGAAGTAGGCGTCATAGTTCTTGGAGCGGGACGGCTTCAACTTGTAGTTGTTCCACGCAAGGGCAGCACCGGTGGTGACGTCAATGCGCGGGATGATGGTGTTGAAGTCAGGATAGAAAATCGTGTTCGAGTAAGAGAGGCGCACGTCGAACCACCGCAAGGGCTTGTAGCGGATGTTCACATTGGGCAACCAATAGGGGTGACTCACGGTCACCGTTGTGTCGGTGTGGTCGTATTTCTTGTAAGAGAGGGGAGATTGCTGGCCACGAACACCGGAATAGGTCGTCTTAAGGTTCTGGTAGCGGACGCCTGGGATGAGGACCAGCCTCGGGCCAATGTTGATCGTCGCCATCACGTAGGCTGCAGTGAGCGCTTCCTCGCCGGAGTAATCATTGGTGTTGCAGAGATAGTTGTTGATGGCAAAGGCCTCGGCCCCTCCTGCCTTGGCGAAGGCGTCGACGTTGTCCCGGCAATAGCGGGCTAGGTCTCTCACCAGGTCGTATTTCATCGCGCTGTGCATCTCATAGTCGCCGTCGAGGAATTTACCATAACCGAAGTGTTCATCAACGAAGAACGACAGCGGGATCGCAGTTGGGTCCGTCGTGGGAATGCCGAAATGCTGAACGATCATCTGCGAGGCGCCACGCGCGCTGGGCGAGATGAAGGTGGCATTGGTACCGTAGACCTCGGCATCGTAAGAGCGCTTCTGCAGGCGATACTTTCCGCCGAACTTCACTACCGAGGTTACCTTTTGCGACAGGTTCAGGGGGAAATCCAAGTCTAAGGATGTCATCCAGGCGCGCTCATGCGTGCGGTTGTCGCTAGTAGACACCGTGTGCAGTTTGGTCTTTTGCGGATCGATCAACGCGGCCTCGATCACTGTCTTGGGGTTGAGGTTGATGACATTGGCGAACTGACTGATCCCAGCCGGTGACCTTCTAAACGTGACCGTCCAGTCATCGGGGTTCTTGGTCTCAGAGGAGTTGTGCGCAACGGTAAGCCGGGTGTGCACCAACGGAAGTTGACCGTCGAAAGTGAGGATGTTGTTCAATGCGGTCAAAGTGCTCTTGGAATGAGATAGCCCGTAAATGTGCTGGTTGCCATTGATGTCGAACGTCTCGTAACGGTTCTGTACTTCCGTGGTGCCCGAGCTGCCGAAGTTTATCAGGCTTATTTTGCCCAGTGGCAGCCTGTAGTCCAGCACCAGCGCAACGTTGTTACGTTGCCGATCGCGGTACACGTAGCGGAGATCGACCGATTGGGTTATGTAGTTGATGAGGTCGGCGGACTTGTTGCTGTAGCTTGCGGCAAACTCATTGGCAGAGAGGTTACGGCGTTCCAGGTTGGCCTGCGCGAAAAGACCGAAACGTCCGCCGAAGAACCTCCCCTCCAGGCCAGGGATGAGCTTGTAATTGTCGTACTTGTGTTGCGCGTTTGCCAGTCCTGTGTAGCCGCCCTGCGAGAGCAGTTGAAACCCTAACCCTTCTTTCCCCGTTTCCGCCTCCCTGAGTCTGAAGTTTACCGTTCCGCCCAGTACGTCGGCATCCTGGTCGGCGGTGATGGTTTTGACCACCTCGATGCCCTCCAGCATCGAGGAAGAGATCATGCTCAAGTCCACGCTGCGCTCGTTGGGGTTGGAGGCAGCCATGCGCACCCCGTCGATAAGAATGGCATTGTATTTTGGCGCAAGACCCCGGATGACCACCTCAGTCCCTTCCCCCCCGACCCGGGTGACGGAGACGCCAGGAAGTCTGCCAAGAGATTCTGCCGCGTTTGCATCCGGGAGCTCCTGGATGCGCGCCGAGGACACAACGTTCATGATCACGGGCGAGGAAAGCTGCTGGTTGATGGCTTTCATCTGACCCTCTGCCTGAGCCGTCACCAGCACTCGTCTGCCTTCAATCACGGCGCCGTACTCCAGGGCAAAATCCTGCTCTATCCTTGCACCGCTCTCCACCGTGACCGAGACTTCCTTGGTCTTGTATCCGATGAAGGAACAGCGCAGGGTGTACCGTCCCGGCGGTACGCGCAAGATGGCATATTTGCCGGATGCATCGGAAGCGGCGCCCAAGCTGGTGCCGAGAAGGATGACATTGGCTGCTGGCAAAGGTTCTCCGGTCTGCGCATCTCGCACAAATCCCTGGATTCTTCCCGTCTCCGCCCCCAGGACAAGGGTCGCGACGGTCAGCAGAAGGGCGGGGACACATGCGACGAACGGACTTTTCTCCATCATGGCACCCCTCCTTTCATTGCGCGGGTGGTGCTCTCCAAGAAGGGCCGAACAACAGCCGTGGACTGGTTTTGGCGTGGGAAGAAAGTTGTATCTGCCCTGAGGCCGGCCGTGGGCACAACGCGGGACGCGTGGGTCCGCAGATGATGAGCGCATGCGATATTTCATGGAGATCACTCTCGCATTTGTCAACGTGGGTTAACAAATGCATTATAAGGATTTTTTGCTTTTTTGTCAAGTGTTTTTTTCACGATTTTCGCTTTCCGTGTTGTTTTTTTCTCGGGCGCGCCCTGGGGAGAGGAGGTAAATTGGGCAGTATCATGGTCAGTTGGCAAAATAATAGATTGATATTCAAAGTGATTTTGACTATATTTACAAAAAAGCTCAGAAAAGGCAGCATAGCTGCTTTTCTGATTAATGAGTTACAGCGCTGTTCATAACCCGCTGGGCGGGCGGCTGGCGTGAAGGAGCAGTACACCGCGAATCGGCGGTGTAAGGTGGCGGGAACAGGGGCACATGGGTGTTAGCGGGCAAGCCTGTCATTTGGGCGGGCGTCTTGTATCCTGGTGGGCCGCTGGGAGACCGTGGACGTAGCCCGTTTGTCGCAGGAGGATAAGAGGTTGCTTGCCTATCAGTTATCACGAGTTAACTAATGGCGCTAGTTGGTGGAGGGGATCTTGCACAGAACGGGAGAGCATTGGGGGAGGTGTGTTGTTTGGCTCTGGTGCCCGCGGACCAGCGAGGAGAGGGCAAGGCTGGTCTTCTACATGGCGCCCAGAGGAAGTCTGGGCGTTGACTGGGGTGGTTGGAGGCAGTGGTAGGGCGTCGCCAGGGAGCGATTTTTTGCGCCCGAGGGCGATGGGTAGGTAGTGCGTGATGGTGAAGAGAGGAGAGGCGGCGTGCTGAACTTGAAGGAGATGCTTGGCCAGACGGAGTTGAACGTATTCAGGGTGGTCTATGACACTGGGCCTATCTCCCAGGTCAGGGTGGCGCAAGAGCTAGGCCTGACGCGAGCACGGATCTCGGTCATCACGAGGAAGCTCAAGGAACTCGATCTGGTTTTCGAGGCGGGCAAGGGGCTTTCCAGCGAGGGGAGGGGCCGCAAGGAGGTATTGTTAGCGGCAAATCCCAATGCCGGCTTCGTGCTCTCCATGCACATGGCGTTCGACCACTATACCGTGGGGCTTCTGAACTTGAGTGGCGAGGTCATCCAGAAGGTGACCCAGTCGTTTCAGCCTGACTTGCCGCTCACCGACGTACTCAACGCCATGGCCGAGGTCACCCTCAAAATCTTGGAGGGCAACCGTATCCAGAAGCAGAAGATATTTGGCTTGGTCATTGCGACTCCTGGGGTGATCGACTATCAGAGAGGAGTGATCCGGGAGATAACCCGCAAAGCATGGCAGGGATTTAAGCTGAAGGCATTCTTCCAAGAGATGTTTGACGTCAAGGTGCTACTGGAAAACGACGTCAAGACTTACACCATAGGCGAATTCTATTTCGGCATTGGCAAACACGTCAATAGCCTGATCTGTCTCTGGTTGGGGGACGGAATCGGAGCGGGAATCGTAAGTAATGGGCAGTTGATCCGGGGCATTGCTTCCAGCGCCGGCGAGATCGGTTTCAACGAATTCATCTTGGAGCAGCCCACCAACAAATCTATTCTCACGGCGGGCGAGGTCCACTGCTGGGGCGACATTTTGTCGCTGACCAACATCAAGGCGACCATTGTCCGCGGCATCGAGGAGGGGTGGAAGACGAGTTTGAGACCGGGGGCGCAGATTGCCGATTTTGCCGCGGCAGTGGGGCGCGACGATCCCCTCGCGCTGTACATCTATCGGCTCCTGTGCAATGTCTTGGGTGCCATCGGGCTCAATCTCATCTACACCTTCAACCCAGAGATCCTGTTGTTGAGTGGGCCCCTGATCCATCATTTCCCGCAGCTGGCAGGTGACGTGCGGGCACTGTTGAACAAGGGCGTGTTGCGCTCACCCATTGAGACGGTCGAAGTGAAGACGAGCATCCTCGGGGAGAACGGGTTACTCGTTGGGGGCGTGGCGCTGGTGCTCGATTACCTGTTCGGCAATGCCGCCGACCATTTTCTCGAGTCATAAGGGCCAAATGTGAGAGCCGAGAGCGACAGCTTGGTATTCAGGCAGCCCCGGCCCGCGGCCCTCAGGCGCTCGGGCCATCTCTTGGGGGCCGGCCCTCGACCTTTCCTATGGCCCCTTTCTCGGAGCGCCTGGTTCTCTGCGGGAACCCTTCGGGCCCAGGTCAGACAGTGTGAGATGTGACGCACGGGAGGCGCACTCAGCTTGGCTTCTTTTGCTAGGTCCTCCGACGGTGGCCATCGGCCAATCTGCTGGCCTGCGGCATTCATTCGTAGCTTGCGGAACCTGGAATCAGCTTCTCTCCAGGCGAAAGGGAGAAAGGTCCTGGCACTGAGGGGCTGGCACCCCTGTTTCGCCTTCACCTGCGGTGGCAAACGCTTCTGACCACAGGCTGCAGCACCCGGCCGGACCGCGAGACCCCAAGAGAGGCAGAGTGCCATGCGTGCCCCCATTTGTCTGTCGCGTTTCACCGCAAGCATCTACCCGCCTGCGACTCTGCTCCTTTCCTCCAGGTTCTCGTCAGCTGGCGGCAGGACGGCCTCTTGCCCGGAGCGTGTCGAAGCCCCAACTCTCCTAAAGCTCGCCCTCCGGCATGCAGGCCCCACAGAGCCACAGTGAAGGCGCCGTTCTTGTCGGATACGACTGCTTGCGTCTCCCACAGATGACGGTATGGTATAGGTTTTAAATCAGGCGCCTGTGAGGCAAATCCACGGTCCTCCGGCGATTCTGCCAACCATCACGATTCCCCCGCCCCTGCGGAGCCTGCTCGCGTGAGCTCCATGGCGCCGTCAGGGCTATCCGGCCAAGGCGTTTGTGGCTCAGCGGGCTGCGCTCAGGCTGGGACGAAGATTGGGGAGCACGAGCAAAAGACCTCAGAAGCGGTTTCTGCATCACTCCCGCGCGCATGGATGTTTTTGGTTGCATTGCTGGGCGATGATTCGTATATTCGACAGAAAGTTTGGAGGGAACGGCCCAATGAAGACCAACTGCCTTCTGATCGCGGTTTTGCTCTTGTTGTTGGCCGGCGGCTGCGGTTCCAGCGCAGATCTGATCGTCACAAATGCCAAGGTGTGGACCGTGGACGAGCGGCGGCCGCTGGCCGAGGCGGTGGCCGTGCGCGGGGACAGGATCCTGGCCGTAGGCAGTGCCGAACAAGTGCTCGCCCACCGGGGGAAGAAAACCACGGTGATTGACGCGGCAGGAAAGCTGCTGTTGCCTGGCTTCAATGACGCGCACCTCCATTTTCGCAGTGGCGGCGTTGCGCTGTTGCAGGTAGTGCTGGATGGCTGTCGCACACCCGAGGAAGTCCAGCGCCGGGTGGCCGCTCGGGTTGCTGAGGTAGCGCCAGGGGAGTGGGTGACGGGCCGTGGCTGGGACCATACCCTGTTCAACAAAGGTCGTTGGCCGGACAAGCAGCTATTGGATGTGGTGAGCCCGAACAACCCGGTCTATCTGACCAGGGTCGACGGCCACGTGGGATGGGCAAACTCCATGGCGTTGGCCCGTGCTGGAATCACCAGGGAGACGCCCGACCCCAAAGGCGGTGAGATCGTCAGAGACTCGTCCACCGGAGAGCCGACAGGCGTTCTCAAGGAGACTGCCACTGCACTGGTGGCGCGGGTCGTCCCTCCGCTTACCGCCGAACAGGAGCGAGAGGCGGTGAGGAAGGCTCTTGCCGCGGCCAGGCGCCTGGGCGTTACTTCCATTCAAGACAACTCCGGGGTATCATCGGTGCGTCTTTACCGGGAGTTTTTGGACCGCGGTGAACTCACGGTGCGGGTTACCGAATGGGGGGATTTCGGCCTCGCCGCCGACCCCGCCAAGCTCATGGCCACAAAAAGGGAACATCAGCGGTTTTGCGACGGCCGCTACATCCGTCTGGGCCTGCTCAAAGGCTTTGTGGACGGCACGCTGGGGTCGCGCACGGCCTACTTCTTTGACGAATATGAGGACGAGCCCGGCAATGTGGGCATGCCCCAGATAGAACAGGAAAAGCTGACGGCGATGGTGTGCACTGCCGACAGCCTTGGCTTTCAGGTGGGACTCCATTGCATTGGCTCCCGCGCCAACTGGATGGCTCTCAACGCCTTCGAGGAGGCAAGGCGGCGGTTTGGCCTCCGGGACCGCCGCCATCGCCTGGAGCACGCGCAGGTGCTCAGGTTGGCCGACATCCCCCGTCTGCCCGAACTGGGCACTATTGCCTCCATGCAGCCCACCCATTGTACCTCAGACATGCGCTGGGCAGAACAGCGTATCGGTCGCGAGCGGTGCAAGGGTGCCTACGCCTGGCGACGCATCCTGGATGCCGGGGGCAGGATCTGCTTTGGCACTGACTGGCCAGTGGAGCCATTGGACCCAATGCGTGGCCTCTATTCCGCCGTGACCCGTAGAGACATCGAGACCGGCCAGCCAGAAGAGGGGTGGTTCCCAGACCAACGGCTGTCCATTGAGGAAGCTATCTACCTCTACACCCTGGGAGCTGCCTATGCCGAGTTTCAGGAGGACGTCAAGGGCTCCATCGTCCCGGGCAAGTATGCGGACATGGTTTTGGTGTCCAAGGATCTGCTGCGTGTGCCGCCAGAGGAGATCCTGACTGCCGAGGTAGTTCTTACGATCGTCGGTGGTAAGATCGTGTTCCAGAAAGAGTGACATGCTGAGGCAAAATGACATGAGGCGTGGAGGTGTATCCATGACAAGGAAGCCGAAAGCACACCTGCTGCATGCGGCAGTTCTGCTCGCGGTGCTGCTGATCGGGAGCAGTGGCGCCCAGGAATTGCCGAATGGGGAAACTGCCAAGTCCTACGTGACCTATCTGGCAAGCGACGCCCTTCAGGGTCGGGACACGGGGACGCCTGGATTTGAGAGAGCTGCGATGTGGGTGGCGGAACATTTCCGCGAGTGGGGGCTGGAGCCTGGAGGGGATGCGGGCACCTACTTTCAAGAGTTCCCCTTCAGCTTTTACCACTCCGAAAGCCAGGTGCCGAAGCTGAAGGTGGCTGGGCGCCAGTTCTATTTCCAGGAAGAGGACTTTCGCGTGATGGCCCACTCTGGTGGTGGCAAGGTGAACGCGGAGGTGGTGTTTGTGGGGTTCGGGATCAGCGCTCCGGACAAGGGACTCGATGAGTACGCAGGGGTAGACGTGCGCGGGAAGGTGGTGCTGGTCATGCATGGGTTTCCTGGCGACAAGGAGGAAAAGTGGAAAGAGGTGGCCAGCGATAGCAGCAAGGCCTTTGTTGCCCAGCAGCATGGAGCCGTGGGGATGCTGATGTGCGCCCACTTCCGCGAGGAGGACCGCAGCGCCGGCCGCTGGCGGTTGCAACCAGGCAACTACAAGGAGGGCTTTATCGCCTTTGCGGTGAGTGACCGCGTAGTTCACTGGCTTCTCGCGGGCAAGAACGAGAACAAGCGCGCCTTCGAGCGGCGGATGCGTAGCGAACAGGAGAAACTGGAAAGGGAGCTGAAACCCATTTCGCGCCTCACAAGCAAGAAGGCCGAGCTGGCAGTGAGGGTGGTATTCGACCCCCAGCGGAAAGGCAAAAACGTGATCGCCGTGCTGCGCGGCAGCGAGCCGGAGTTGCGCCAGGAAGCAGTGGTGTTGGGTGCGCACCTGGATCACATCGGCGTGCAGTATGGGGAGATCTACAACGGGGCTGATGACAACGCCTCAGGCGCGGCCACAGTGATGGAAGTGGCCCGTGTCATGGCGCGCAACCGCGTGCGGCCTCGCCGGAGCATAGTCTTTGCCTGCTGGGGAGGAGAGGAACGAGGCCTACTGGGCTCCCGCTACTATGCCGATCACCCCACCTTCCCCATCGAGAAAACGGTGGCAAATCTCAATATGGACATGGTGGGCTTGGGCAAGAAGCTGGGTTTACCGGGCATCTACTATGCGCCGGAACTGTGGGGCGTGATCAAAGAGAGCCTTTCGCAGGAGGAGCTGGAGTTCATTGAACCCAGTCGCGGCGGGCCGGGCGGGAGCGACCACACCCCGTTCATCACCAAGGGTGTGCCCGCCTTTGCCCTCATGACCTCGCCCTTTGACGCGCATCCTGACTACCATCAGCCAGGAGACGACGCGCACAAGATTGACCCCGAGCTCATGGGCAAGGTGGCGCGATTTGTCTACAAGACAACCCTCCTGATTGCCGACCACCAAGGCGAGCTCATCGTCGAAGGTCGGCTTCCTCGCTATATCCACAAGTCGGCGGTGGTGGTCAATCTGCACCCGATTGCGTACACGCCTGGGATGGCTGTGCTCGACTCATTGCAGGAGGAGTGGATCGACCTGCAGTTGGTCACGGTGCCGTTCGATTCCCTCCTGGCCCCGTCGGAGCAACTGAACAATGTGGTGCGTTATCTGGAGCAAGGGGCAAAGGAAGTGGGGGATCCCTCGCGGCTGGACCGGGCGATGGCCATGATGTTCAGTTCCAGGCGCGAAAAGACGGCCGCGCTCTTTGGGCTCCACGGCGCGCGCAGCGTGCATGGCGACCTGCAGTTTCTTGCGGTTGCCGGCAAGCTGGGTGCGCGCTTTCTCATTCTCGATGGTTACGACGGCGGCTGGATCGAACCTAACGGGTTGACGGACCAGGGCAAAAAGGCAGTGGCCATTGCCAATGAGCAAAAGATGTTGCTCCTTCTGCAGAACCTGCGCGAGTCGATCGTGTGCCAGGTGCTGGCGGCGAGCAAGGGTCCGGTGGTGCTGGCAGGTACGCGCGCGGCCAGTGATTCGCTTGCCCAAAGGCTGAAAGAAAACGGCGGCTTGTTAGCACTGCCGTACGATCCAGAAGAAGGCCCTGCCTCCAGTGTGGCAGCGACTCGCCAGCTGGAGAAGCAGCTCGGTCTGAAACAGCTCGCCTTCTACCCTGACTACGGGCGCCCTCTGCGCCTGCGCGAGCTGGATCGACTCCTGGAACTCACCGTGGCTCTGAAGAACGACGGATTCGCCGATCGTGAAATCAGTGGTCTCTTGGGAGGGAATCTGCGTGAGGTGCTGGGGCGCATGTTCCGCAACCAACAACCCCGCGTGATGCGGCCGTTTTGACCCGCCGCAGCCCAGCATAGAGCCCATCCCGGGCCCACGAGTGCTGCCTTCAGCTGGCTTCGTGGGCCCGTGTTGTTCTCGGCCATCGGGGGGCCCTTTGGCCGGGGGCTCAGGTGCAGACTCCTGTCGGTGTGCTCATGGGGGCCGAGCGGCACCCCGCCGAGTTGACCAGGCAGTCGCCGATCTGTTCCTCAGTGCCCCAGGTCAGCGGCCGGAATCGCACACTTGTCCGGAAGCATCCTCAGCGCACCAACAGCATCTTGCCGGTGACCTTTTGCTGAGACAGGCGGTCGGTGGCTGAGTGGACGAAGATGCGGTAGAAGTAGACGCCGCTGGGGAACGATCCAGTATCCCCTCGGGCAGGCCACTCCAGCTCTTCTTGCTGGGTGAGGAGCTTCTCGTGCGTCAGTCTCTGCACCAAGCGGCCGGAGGTATCATAAATCTCCGCCGTCACCACACACGGCATTAATGGGGTGAGCCGCAGGAGCATTCTATCGTTGGCCGGGTTGGGATATGCCCCCACCCGTATCAGGAGCTCTGCCTCGGCAGTGCGGCGGTCAGCGGAGGTAGCAGCCGTGCTGCCAAGGAGTTCCCCTACCGCGTGTCGCAGTACCGCCAAGTCAGGATCTGCTTCGTCAATTGTTACCCAAAGAAGGTGAAGGCGGTTATCTCTGTCGCTGGTCAGGACCTGTCTGGCCTTCCTGGAACTGTCCGAGAATAGCCTTGTGGGCTCGGACCAGCTCTCCTCCCGTCCACATCGGTAGAAGTAAATCATCTCCTTCACGGTCCTGTATTCCCACACTGCGTGCAAGAGGCCGGTGGTATCGGCGGCAGCAACCACAGGGAAAGGGAAGTCGTGAGGGCCCTCCGGCAGCAAGTGGGAAAACGGGCGCGCGGGTGCCCAATTCTTTCCGTCGCGTGAATGTGAGTAGTAGAGGCACTCGGGCAGAGCCTCGTAGTCGGGATCCAGATTGACATCCCAGAACAGGTGACGGCAGCCATCCTTGGTCAAGGCCAAAACTGGCCAGTCGTATCCCACTTGGGGATCAAAGTAGACCTCAGTGAGAAAGCTCCAGGGGCCTTCCCATGGCTTGCAGGCATAATAGAGGGCGGGGTACCAATACCCTTGACGCGGCTCCCCGAAAAAGGCCAGATGGAGCGTGTCCCCTGGTCCTGCCGCCGCAGTAGGGCTATTTTGGTAGGTCTGCCCCGGCCAAAAGTCTCTCAGCGCGTACACTGGCTGCTGCCACTGTCCCTCGCTCCGGTGGGCAAAGTAGATCCTCCATCGGCCCGCGGGATCCTTTTCCGACCAGGCCACGAAGAGTCGTTGTCCAGGCAGGGACACCAGGCACGGACGTTGACAGAGGGAGCGACGGAGGGTGAGGGGGCGGAGCCCACCTGCCGCCATGGTAGCAGCTCCAGAACACCTCGTTGGAATAGCCCAAGCTTTTCGAAGTCTTGGTGACCCCCCAAAGAAGGTGCACGACGTCCTGGTCGTCGACGGCTGCCGCAAGGTCCTCGACGCAGAGCACGGAATCGTGCACGAACGGGGTGCTCGCGTGCCACACCCCGTCCTCCTTGACCCAGTGGCGGATGCCTTCTGGCCACCAATCGCCATCAAAGTCGTCGTTACAAAGGGCATGAACTCTGCCCTTGCTATCTACCACCATCCGCAGGTCCAAGGGCATGCGCAGTCCGCCAGCCACCGTATCAGGGGCCGACCATCGTACCGTCCACTGGCCGCAAAGGGGGAGGGGGGTTGCCAGCAAGAGCCCGCAAATTGACCCCAAAATGAGGGCTTCTTTCATTGCTTGCTTCCTCCGCCTACAACTTGCGCATCTCCTGAGCCGAGCTCCAGGCCAGGGCGCCTCAGGCGGTGATTGTCCGCGCAGCCCGGATTATGCTCACGGGCCGATGCCGTACGCCAGGACTGCCTCCACAGGTCCGCGCTCTGTCTCATGTGTAGATTGCCATTTCTCGCGCGCATGAAACCAATGGTGTACAGCCTTTGAGCTTCCTGCCCAGGCGAAGGGGAAGGAGACGTCCCAGAGCACACTGGCCAGAGTGGCGTTATGGTTTTCCCCACATCGGGACCCATATTCCAGCTCGCGCGGTTCATTTATGGGCCGGTAGTACACGGTGAGTGTAGTGCTCACGGTCCTAATGCGTTCATGGTACCCGGTCTCGGCGATGAACCTGAGGGTGGGATCAAAAGCCGGCAATGGCTGAATTGTGTGGTAGACCCAACCCTGCGAAGGAATTCCCTCTACGGCCTCCCCCGCCAGGTCCTGACTGCTTCCCAGGCTGTGCAACTTGGCTGGCTGTGGCTTGGCTCAAGGTCGAGATGGGTTGGGTTGCCTGGGGAGGGGTGCCCACAGGCTCAGGGGCGGAGGGGAACCGTCTCTCGCCACTGCACCCCGCCAACAGGCAGGCTGAAATCAGCGTCAGGTGAGCCAACTGTCTCAGGATATTCACCTCCTCTCGGAGCTTGCGGTTTTCACCAAGAGAGGTGCACCCTGGCCTTGTTATTATTATACAAAAAAAAGAAGCTGTCAAGAAGAAAAATCTCTGTGAGGGAGCAGCTCGAGCCGGTGAGGCGTTGGACCTGCCCCGCGGAACGGCTTGGCGGTCATTCGGCCTTCCGCAACGGGAGTGAGACTTTCCGGGAAGAGGGTACATGGGAGAGTGGGGGCCGCCTAGCCCCAGCGAGAAGGTGCAATTGAGAAATGGGGGGCCGCTGCCACCATCACTGGGAGTTCCTGTGGAGTCGTCGCTTTGGCTCCGGCGCCCGCACGGGCCAAGGTTACCGCGGGTGCAGCAAGACGAGTCATACGCTGCTCCCACGGTGGCCGAGCAGGCGCGGGGGGCACCTGAGGCCGTGAACGAGCGAATGCTGTCACTGGGTCGGGCGTGGCCTTTGGCATGGTAGGCAGGTGGTTGGGGACGCTGCTTCTCGTGCCGCTGCGAGCCAGAGGTGATGAGGGCAAGGTCTCCAAGCGCATGCGCTGCCCGTAAGAGAAGGGGCAGGGCCCCTCGTCGGGGGCGGCAAAGGCTGAAGCTTGTGATTGCGCCGATGACGATGTTTGAATGCCGGGCATGAGACACCGCGCCCTGTGGCCGACTGCCACCGAGACTGGCGGTCGGCATCGGCTTAGGATGGCACCTTCTGTTTCAGGCCCAGCCACTGCCTTGGACAAAGACGTTCCTGCCACGGGGAGCAGTTATGCCTGCGCCACGCTGCGAGTCGAAAAACCCCAGCTGCGGATTCCTTCCTCGCCTCCGCGCACATGCTCAGGGCGCGGGGAGAAGTCTCAGCCAGTGGGCGCTCTCGAAAAAGGTAGGGAGGTTGGCTCACCCAGGCAAGAGCTCACACAAAGAAGATGGCACAAGCAACGGCCGGTTTGTGCTGGGCCTGTTCTGCGAGTGCTCCTGCCTCCGCCCTCGCGGTGACGGTTTGCCTTCGCTCAGCTTCCCGCCGCGGACTCTTGTGCCTGCTCCGCCGCTGCCGCACGCTGGGCCTTGGCTCGCTTCTTTCGGGCTTTCCGTTTCTGTTGCAGCTTCATCCGCCGACGCTTCTGCTTGCTCTTGCTTCTTGCCATGGCAATCCGTACCTCGCGGTTAGTTCCATTCGCCAGACCAAAAGAGTGATAAAAATATAGTGCATACAGGCCTGTCGTGTCAAGGCTTTTGTCCATGCCTTCTCACCCTGAAAAGGCTGCGAAGGCGTGCAAGAACTGCCTCACTGAAGGAGCAGTTAAAGGGAGCGAGACGACAGAGCGTTCGGCGTCCTCCGTTGCATCGCGATTTTTGGAGGAGCCTGACCGTGGGTGGCGGTATCCGCCACCTCTGTGTTGGAGAGGATGAACGATGCCTTTTGGGGAGAGCCTGCATTTCCCTGCCGGGACTGGCCGTGGGCATTCCAAGGTGGCAGTCTGCGGCAAACTGGCTCCCTCATCTGGAAGGGCCTCGGCTTACCTGGGCACGGGTGGGCCAACCCCGCAGTGTCATGCGGTGGCTCGAGAGGCAGACTTCTGCCACGAAGTGCACGCACGCCCGGAAGGCATCGTGTATCCACCATTTGTCTACTTGTTGGAAGTGCCAATTTCCGCTTGATTCTTACCTGGGGATTTGGTACAATAGGAGTGCCCTCGTACGTCAGGGTGTAGTAAAGTTTTTTTGCGGGTGTGGCTACGATGTATGCGGCTGCGGGCCAGAGCGAGCAGTTGCACAGGCAAGCCAGAGGCCTTTGCTCTCTGGCAAGGAGCTTGCTGATAATCACTCTTGCCAGAGGCCCTGACGGTGGTAGCCACAGCGAATTGAGGAGCCTGACCATGAAGCCTATCCGCCTTGTGTTTGCGATGTGCGTGGTTGCGCTGGCAACCACGGTGGCTTCAGCGCAATACTTCGGCAAGAACAAAGTGCAGTACACCAACTTCAAATGGCAGTACTTGCAGTCTGAGCACTTCAACATCTACTTCACCGAAGGGGGGCAAGGCATTGCCGAGTTTGCCGCGGAAGTGGCCGAACAGAGCTACGCCTCCTTGAAGAAGGACTTTCGCTACGAACTCACCGACCGCATCACCATCATCGTGCACAATTCCCACAATGACTTTGGCCAGACCAACGTCGATCTGTCCCCACCGGATGAAGCGGTGGGTGGATTTACCGAGTTCTTCAAGAATCGGGTGGTGGTTCCTTACGATGGTGAGTGGGAGAGGTTGCGACACGTGATCCACCACGAGCTGACGCATGCGGTGATGCTGCAGATGGTCTACGGCAGTGGCGTGCAATCCATCATCACTGGCCTGACGCGTTTGCAGTTGCCGCTGTGGCTGGTCGAGGGTCTGGCCGAGTTCGAGAGTCGTGGGTGGGATTTCGAGTCGGACATGTACATGCGCGACGCGGCGATCAACGGCTACCTGCCGGAGATCGAGATGTTGGGGGGCTTCATGGCCTACAAGGGGGGGCAATCGGTACTGCTCTTCATTGGTGAGCGCTATGGCAGGCAGAAGATCGGTGAGCTCCTGGGCAAGATCAAGGTCAGCAAGAGCGTGGAGCGCGGGTTTAGGCAGGCGGTGGGTGTTAATGTCAAAGACCTGTCCAGGCGCTGGCAGAAGTGGGTCAAGGAGCTCTACTGGCCGGACATCGGCTCCCACCGCGAGCCGGAGGATTTCGCCAAACGTCTCACTGATCACAAGAAGGACCGCAACTTTGTCAACACCAGCCCGGCGCTAAGCCCAAAAGGGGACAAGATTGCCTTCCTTTCTGACCGTTCTGACTACTTTGATGTCTACTTGATGAGCGCGGTCGACGGGCAGATTCTGGCCAAATTGGTCAGCGGGCAGAAGACCGCCAACCTGGAGGAGCTCCACTGGCTCAAAGGGCCGAACATCAGCTGGTCGCCGGACGGCGAGCACATCGTGTTCGGGTCCAAGGCGGGAGAGGGTGACGTGCTGCACGTGGTTGACGTCAAACAGCGGAAGATCGTGCGGACTCTGCGTTTCCCTTTGGATGGAGCCTTTAACCCGAGCTGGGGTCCGGACGGCGCCCAGATTGCTTTCACCGGCACTTACCACGGACAGAGCGACATCTATGTGGTGGAGCTCCAAAGCGAGCAGCTGCGCAAGCTGACGAACGACCCGTTTAGTGACGTGGAGCCATCATGGTCCCCCGACGGCACGAAACTGGTCTTCGCCAGCGACCGGGGTCCATTCGTGGAGCCGACGGTGGCGGGAACGCTCAAGGTCCACGAGCTTGCCTACAAAAACTTTGACATTTACGAGCTCACGCTCGCGGACGGAGCCATCAACAGGCTGACCAGCACTGACTTCCTCGAGCGCACTCCGGTCTATTCGCCCGATGGCAAGCACATCGCTTTTACCAGCGACCGGACGGGCATCACCAATCTCTACCTGAAGGACCTCGCCAGCGGCGATGAGTGGGCCATCACGGATGTGCTGACCGGCGTGTTCCAGCCGAGCTGGAGTGGGGACGGGACGCGATTGGCGTTCACCGCCTTCTACAACGGCGGCTACGATCTCTATTTGCTGAGCAATCCTCTGGAGATCGCTCCTCATTCTATCGCTCCAGCTCCCACCGCCTTGTTCACCAGGGTGCTGCAACAGCAAGAGAAGGAGAGGGAGAAACGCGAGAGCGAGCGCGCACGCCTTGTCGACTTGCGCCCCGGCTTCGGCGAGCGGGGGCACAAGTACCGCAACTTTGTGTTCGATGATAGATTCGCCGACGGCATCATCGACTTCGAGCCGGAGGAGAAGAGGGTGGTCCTGGATTCGGCTGAGATCAGGACAGAGACAGGGTCCTACCGGGTGCATGACTACGAGGTCAAGTTCTCGCCCGATATCATTTACGGCACGGCCGAGTACAGTCAGTTCTTTGGCGTACAGGGCACCACACAGCTGGCCCTCTCGGACGTGCTGGGCAATCATCGCATCAACATCTACACGAACCTGTTCTATGACTTTCGCAACTCCGACTACATGGTCACTTACTTCTACCTGCCCCGCCGAGTTGACGTGGGCGTAGGAGGGTATCATAATGCCTATTTCTTCTTCTCCTACAACCTGGGCATTATCCGGGACCGCAACTATGGCCTGAGCACCTACCTGAGTCTGCCGCTGTCGCGCTACCGGCGCATCGACTTTAGTGCTGGCTTCATGGGCATTGACCGCGACTACTTGGACTTTACCGAGGAGGAGCAGGCCTTCCTAGAAAACGTCGGCTACCTCCCCACCACCAGGCGCCGCTTTGTGCTCCTGGGCCTGTCCTGGGTTGACGACACCTCTCTCTGGGGCATCACCGGCCCGGTGAACGGGCGGCGCAGCGCCCTGGGGTTGATGGGAAGCCCGGGGCTGTTCGGCAAGCATGGGGCAGAGTTCCTGACTGCGCGCCTTGACTGGCGGCGCTACTTTAAGGTGGGCAAGGAGTACAACTTTGTGGTTCGCGTGGCAGCAGGCGCGAGCTTTGGCCCCCAACCCCAGCAGTTCTTCGTCGGCGGCGTGGAGAACTGGATTAACCGCGAATTTTCAGGCGGACACGTCAGGGTGAACAATATCGAGGACATCTACTTTGCCTCCTTTGAGATGCCTTTCCGGGGAGGAAGCTACTACGAACTGGCAGGCAATCGCTTCTTGCTCACCAACATCGAGTTTCGGTTCCCCCTCATCCGCTATTTCCTCATGGGCTGGCCGTTGCCCATCGGGTTTGAGGACATTCGCGGGGCGCTCTTTGCCGACCTGGCGGGTGCGCAGTATCGCGATGAGCCATTCGTCCCTGTCACGCGCGCGCCCAACGGGTTCTACAAGCTCGAGGATTTGAAGATGGCCTTTGGCTTCGGCATGAGGGCCAACATTGGCTTCCTGGTGCTGCAATTTGATGTGGGGTGGCCCACGGACCTCTACGCCACTTCTTCCAGTCCGCGGTACTACTGGTCGCTCGGGGCGGAATTCTGAGCCACTCCCACTGCTCGGTGGAGGGGAAAGGTTGTGGGTGCAGCTTTCCTGGCGCGGCTTGAGCAGGGGGTGTTGGTGTGCGACGGGGCCATGGGTACCATGCTCTACGCCCGCGGCATCTATCTCAACCGCTGTTTTGACGAGTTGAACCTGAGCCAGCCGGAGCTGGTAAGCGAGATCCACCGCGACTATGTGGCTGCGGGCGCGCAGATCATCGAGACCAACACCTTTGGGGCCAATCGGTTCAAGCTTGCCCCGCACGGGTTTCACCACTTGGTGGCGGAGATCAACCGAGCGGGCGCGAAGCTGGCGCGCACCGCCGCCGGGAGCGAAGTCTTTGTGGCCGGGGCGATGGGCCCGCTCGGGGTGAAGCTGGAGCCATACGGCACCGTCACCCCTGCGGAGGCCGAAGCCGCTTTTCGTGAGCAAGCGCAGGGCCTGCTGGATGGGGGCGTGGACCTCTTCTTGCTGGAGACGTTCGCCGACCTCAATGAGATCGTCGTAGCCTTGCGCACCGTGCGCGCCTTGAGCGACAAGCCAGTGGTGGCGCAGATGACCTTCGGCGATGATGGTCGCACGCTGTTGGGAGCGCTGCCGGAGAAGGTTGCCACCAGGCTCATGGAAGAAGGGGCCGACGTGGTGGGGGCCAATTGCTCGGTGGGACCTCAGCCAATGCTGGAGGTGGTGCAGCGCATGCACCAGGCTGGTGCGGCGCGCATCTCCGCCCAACCCAACGCCGGGATGCCCCGCTTGGTCGAAGGCCGCTATATCTATCTCTCCTCGCCGGAGTACCATGCCGAGTTTGCGCGCAGGTTCATTGGTGCAGGGGCACGCATCGTGGGCGGGTGCTGCGGTACCACCCCGGCGCACATTCGCGCGGTGGTTAATACTGTGCGGGCGGCCATTCCACGACACGCGACCGTCACCATCTCGCCACGGCTCGAGGCGGCGCCCCCGGCGGCAGTCAAGAAGCCGGAGGAAAAGTCCGCACTCGGCCGCAAGTTGGGCAAGAAGTTCGTGGTCTCCGTGGAGGTGTTGGCACCGCGGGGGTGTGACCCAGCGGAGGTACTGAGCACTGTTTCCCGCCTGCGGGACCTGGGCATCGACACCGTCAATATCCCCGATGGCCCCCGTGCCTCGGCGCGCATGTGTCCCATGGCCCTGGCCAAAATCATTCAGGAGCAGGTGGGCATCGAGCCGCTCCTCCACTACACCTGCCGCGACCGGAACCTGCTGGGCATTCAGTCCGATCTGTTGGGCGCGCACGCCTTGGGGATTCGTAACATTCTGGCTATCACTGGCGACCCGCCCAAGCTGGGCGACTACCCCAGCGCCACCGCCGTCTTTGATGTTGACTCGATCGGTCTGACGCGGATCATCGCCGGCCTCAATCGTGGGTTCGACATCGCGGGCAATGCCATCGGCTCCTGCACGTCGTTTCTCATCGGCGTGGGCGTCAACCCCGCGGCACCAGACCTGGAGCGCGAGCTGGAGCGCTTTCGCCAGAAAATCGAGGCCGGCGCCGAATTCGCCCTCACGCAGCCGGTCTTTGACGACGAGCTCTTCGCACGCTTCCTGGAACGGGTGGCCCATTGCCGCGTACCGCTGCTGCTGGGGATCATGCCCTTGATGAGCTACCGTATGGTGGAGTTCCTCAACAATGAGGTGCCCGGTGTGCACGTGTGTCAGGCAGTTGCCGAACGCATGCGCAACGCCAGGAGCAACGAGCAGGCTCGCGAGGTGGGTATTAGCACCGCTCAGGAGACGCTGCGCCATTTCCGTGACCGCGTGCAGGGTCTTTACCTGATGCCACCCTTCGGCAAGGAGAGGGCGGAAGTGGCCGCGCAGGTGCTCTCGGCGCTGGCATCCTGAGCCACAGGCTCAGCTTGCCCCCACCTCTGGTGGATCACCTCAGGAGAACAGGAGACGAACGATGCTCGTGACCAGGTCGTGGATCAGACTCCTCATGTTGGCGGCAGCCGCGCTGGCGGTGGGGCCGTCGTCGGGCCAAGGCCAGCTGGAGATGCCGCCACCCGAGCGCTTCCGTCCCGGCGGTGAGCCGATGTTCGGCGGAGCACTCTTTGCCTATGATGTTTTCAACTTCGCCGGGAGCGACTCTTCCAAGAGCCGGCTCGATGTGTACATTTCCTTTGCCAATGACGTGCTGCAGTTTGTCAAACTTGCGCCGGACTCCTTCGTGGCCTCTTATGAGGTGCACGCGCTGGTGTATGACCGGCGGCGGAACCTTGTCGCCTCCAGGGCGAAAACCGGCAAGGTGACAGCGCGATCGTTCAGCGAGACCAATTCGTGGACAATTATCACCACCGAATGCCTGCAGTTTGACTTGGAGCCGCAACGGTACCAGGTGGCCATTGGGCTCACCGATCTGGACACGCGTAAGACTTTGGAGCGGAGGCGGGACGTCGAGCCGCGCGACTTTGCGCGTACCAGGATCCATCTGAGCGACATCCTTTTCGCCGATACGCTGACAGCTGCTGATGGCCGTCCCACCCAGTTGACGCCGAATCTTCTTCGCACCTTCAGCTCCCCGAAGTCACAGTTCAAAGCGTACTGTGAGGTGTACCCTCCGGCCGGTTCCGATACTGTGGAGGTGCGCTACGAAGTGTTCGACAGCCGGCAACAGAGCGTGTTCCGAGAGCGGATGAAACTGGACGCGACCAAGGAGGTACTGCCCTTAGTAATCGGTCTGCGCGGCATGGTGCAGCAGCCGGGCAGATACGAGTTGGTTGTGGAAGGGCGGGGCAGAGGTGGGCGCGCAACCGCCAAGGCGCGCTTCGTGGTCCAGTGGGGGACCTTGAGCGTGCGCGAGACGAATATCGACTTGGCAATTGAGCAACTAAGCTACGTGGCGCGCAAAAAGGACATCGATGCCATGCGGGCCGCGACCCCCAGCGAGCGCGAAATGCTCTTCGACGACTACTGGCGGCGGCGCGACCCCACACCGGGCACCGAACGCAACGAACTGCGCGAGGAGTTCTTCCGCCGGGTGGATTTTGCTAATCGTCAGTTTACCGTGCTCATGAGCGAGCGAGATGGGTGGCAAACCGACCGAGGCCGCATCTACATCATTTATGGCCCGCCCACAGAAGTGGAAAGGGAGCCTACCCAGTTAGACAACCCTGCCTACGAGATCTGGTACTATCGACACCTCAACCGGCGCTTCGTCTTTGCTGACCGCACCGGGACAGGAGACTATCAACTCATTCGCTCCGAATAGACGAAGGCTTCTATTACTTGTGCATTTGCCTGCTATGGGCGCGGTGAACAAAATGTGGATAACTCGCCGGACATAGGGGCGTGCGCCGCGGCAAGTGGGGCGGGCGTAATTCTCCTGCCATGAGGCACAGATTAGGGGGCGAGAAGGACTGCGATGGGCAGTCCTTTGTTTTATGTTTTACAGAGCATTAAGCGGCGAACAAGTCGGCTTGCTTTGTGGCCAGATCCAGCCGGTGGGGCGAGGGCGTCTGTCAAAAAAGTGGTCATCCGCCCGTGCCCCTTGGTTTTGGACAAGTTAGCGGGTGTGGATAAGTTGTGGGGAGATGGCGCTGACGGATTGTCTCCTCACCTTGGGGTGCCCAAATAGAGGTTGATTTTGAGAAAATATTTCAGTAGAATTGGAGCACGATCAAGTGAACGATCAAGAAGGAACGCGGAGAGCCATTGTCCGACTGGGTACTTTTGCCGATTTTCTTCATTGCCCTGGCAGCATTGATCGGGCTGGCCGAGGTGGTGCGGCACCTGATTGGCGGCTCGCCTGAAATCACGCGCAAGGCCGTGCATGTGCTCACGGGTGTATTAGTAGCCGGAACTCCGTTCATCTTTCATCATGCCGGGCCCATGGCTTTGTTGGGTGGCGTGTTCGTGGTGGGGAATCTGGTGGCTGTGCGCAAGGGGCTTTTCAAGGGCATGCACGGCACGCAGCGCTCCACTCATGGCACGGTGTTCTATCCCCTCGCCTTTCTCATACTCCTGGCATTGCTCTGGCAGAGCCACAAGACGGTCTTTGTGGCGGCGATGCTGATCATGGCTTGTGCCGACGCGGCTGCGGCTGTGGTGGGCGAGAGTCTGCCGCGCCCGCACGAGTACCGTCTTGGGGCGGAAAAAAAGTCCGTGGAAGGATCCGCCACGATGTTCGTGGTCACCTGCGCGGTGGTGATGGGCACGGTGCTCGTGCTGGGCCCTTGGGAGGGTATTGTGCTGGGGTTGCCGTTGGTGCTGTGGATTGCGGGCGTCGTGGCGGTGGTCGCGACCATGTGCGAGGCGGTTTCGGCCTTCGGTTCCGATAACCTGAGTGTCCCCTTGGGCGCGGCCTTTGTGATGCACTACATGCTCACGCATGCGGCGGCTGATCGCCTGGCCTTCACCTTAGGCATCGCATTGGCCCTGATAGTGGCGCTGGCTTCGGTACGGGCCGGTTTTTTGAACGCCAGCGGGGCAGCGCTTACCTTCGTCTTGGCCACACTTGTCTTTGGCATCGGGAGATGGCAGTTTGCTGTTCCGATCCTCACTTTCTTCATTCTTTCCAGTCTCCTTTCCCGTCTTGGGGAGGCGCGCAAGCAGCTGCTTGTGGCCAATGCTTTTGCCAAGGTGGGTCCGCGTGACTTTGGACAGGTCTTTGCCAATGGGGGAGTTGCAGGTATCCTCTTGTTGGTGTGGCACTATTTTCCCCAGCCTCTGTGGTATGTACTTTACGTGGCCTCGCTGGTGGCCGTGACCGCCGACACTTGGGGCACAGAGTTGGGAGTATTGGGCCGGCAGGAGCCGCGCTCCATCCTCACCTGGCGGCGGCTGCCGGTTGGTAGCTCCGGGGGCATCACGCTCTGGGGAACCTTAGGGGGTGCGTGCGGGGCGATCGTTGTGGCGGGTTCGGCGGCGCTCGTGGGCGCACCACATCGCATGATGACTTGGACGGCCCGTGCCCTCCTGATCCTGATGCTCGTAGGCGTCGGCGCCAGTCTGGTGGATAGTGTGCTGGGCGCCGCGTTGCAGGCGCAATACCGCTGTTCCGTCTGCGGCAAGATCACCGAAAAGCTCCGTCACTGTGGCGAGGCCACCGAGTTCGTGCGTGGCGTGCGCTGGGTGAACAACGACGTGGTTAATGTTGCCTGTGCAGCCAGTGGGGTGCTGCTGGCTTGGCTGTTGCGGCGGTTCTTTTGGTAGGAACAATCCCATGCTGGAGGTCTGAACCCGTGGAGGACGAGATGACAACGATCGTGGACGTGTTCGCGCGGGAAATTCTGGATTCTCGTGGCAATCCGACGGTTGAAGTCGATGTGACCCTTGAATGTGGCGCCGTGGGAAGGGCGGCAATACCCTCTGGTGCGTCCACTGGAGAGCATGAGGCCGTAGAGCTGCGCGATGGTGATCCGGCGCGGTTCAAGGGCAAAGGTGTGACCAAAGCCGTGGCCAACGTGAATGACGTCATTGCTGAACATGTGATCGGCGAGGACGCCACCCAGCAGGCAGTTATTGACCGCATGCTGATCGATCTAGACGGGACCAAGAACAAGGCAAAGCTCGGTGCGAATGCTATCCTCGGCGTGTCGCTGGCAGTGTGCAAGGCCGCGGCGGCGGCATGCGAGCTCCCTCTTTACCAGTACATTGGCGGCGTGAACGCGCGGACGCTGCCTGTGCCCATGATGAACGTCATCAACGGCGGGCTGCACGCCGACAACAATGTAGACCTGCAGGAATTCATGATTGTGCCCGCCGGCGGCACTAGCTTTGCCGAGGCCTACCGCATGGGCGCCGAGATCTATCACGCCCTCAAGGCAGTCCTCAAGAGGAAGAAGTTGAGCACCTCGGTGGGTGATGAAGGCGGGTTTGCGCCCCATCTGCGCTCCAACGAGGAAGCGCTTGAGGTGATCATGATGGCCTTTGCCGAGGCCGGCTACAAGGCCGGTGAACAAGTGTTCATCGCCTTAGACCCGGCGGCCACAAGCTTTTACGACAAGGAAAAGAAGCTTTACGTCTTGGCCTCTGAGAACAGGAGTCTGACAGCCGAGCAGATGGTGGACTACTACGAGGGGTTGGTCAAAAGCTATCCTATTTATAGCATTGAGGATGGAATGGCCGAAGATGACTGGGAAGGCTGGAAGCTGATGACCGATCGGCTGGGGAGCAAGATCCAGTTGGTGGGTGACGATCTCTTTGTGACCAATGTGGAGCGTCTGCGCATGGGCATCGAGCGCGGCGTATGCAACTCCATCCTCATCAAACTCAATCAGATTGGTACCTTGACCGAGACCCTGGAGACGGTGGAGGTGGCAAAGCGTGCAGGGTACGGCGCAGTGGTTTCCCATCGTTCTGGGGAGACCGAGGACACCACCATCGCGGATGTGGTTGTCGCCACCAATGTCGGTCAGATCAAGACCGGGAGTCCCTGCCGCACAGACCGCGTGTGCAAGTATAACCAGTTGCTGCGCATCGAGGAGAGCCTGGGCGAGGCGGCGCAGTTTGCTGGTTTGAGCGTGGTGCGGAGACGATAGGAGGGGGGCCGGGCTCCGGCCCCCATCTGCTACTGGCATGACGGGGAGGAGGCGCATAGTGCGCAAGCCGCGGCGCTTTGGCCTGTACCGACGGCGCGCAGGGCCGCGTCGATTTCTCTACGCGCTGGTGCCCATTTTGCTGGCGATCCTGTACCTCAGCGGCAGCGCTGGGTTCGTGAATCAGTACCGCTTGCTGCTGAAAAAGCACCAATTGGAGGAAAAGGTGCGCACTCTGGAGGCGCGCAAGGCGGCCCTGGAGCAGGAGATCGACCGCCTGAGGCGAGACCCTGCTTACCAGGAGAGGGTGGCGCGCGAACTGTTCGGCCTTTGTCGCCCAGACGAAGTGGTCTTCATGATGAAGCTTGAGGAAGAAGGTTTTGAGCGGGATAAGAAGTGAGTGAGGGGATGCCAGCACCTGGTCGACAGAGCGAGAGGGCGACGAGCCAATCGTGGCGCAAGGCACTGCGCACGAACTTTCTCACCGGCTTGGTAGTCATTGTCCCCCTGGTGCTGAGCCTCTTCGTCCTCTACAGACTGTTCCTTGCCATCGACGGGCTCTTTAAAGGGGTGGTAGGGGTCTTTCTTGCCCAGCGCATCGGGCTCACGTTCCAGGGGCAGCCTCTGCCAGGATTGGGATTTGTCGCCCTCGTGCTGTTGATTCTCCTCACCGGTCTGGTGGCACGCAACATCGTGGGACGCAGGCTCATCGCTGCCGGTGAGGAGTTTGTGGCGCGCGTGCCGCTGCTCAATCGTGTCTACAGGACGTTCCGGCAAATCGTGCAGGCCCTCGTGTCGAACAAGAGGGAGGTTTTTAGCAAAGTTGTCCTGGTGGAATTCCCCCGTAAAGGTTTGTACTCCTTGGGATTTGTGACTCAGGACACCAGGGGGCCCGTGCAGGAGAGCATAGCACCGGACGTCTACAGTGTCTTCTTGCCCACCGCGCCTAATCCCACCTCTGGTTTTCTCATCTTTGTGCCCAAAGAAGAGGTGAGAGAGGTCCAGCTGTCGGTAGAGGATGCCCTCAAGTTGGTGATTTCAGGCGGCGCCGTTGCGCTCTCTGACGCTGGGGACAAAGAGTCTACCACCGCGCCAGAAGCTCGGGTGTGGGGGCGTCACCCCTTGCTGCGCGATTCTGCGGGCCCGCTTGGCGAAAGCTAGCTCGTGCTGATGCCCTTTCAGCAGCCTGCGTCCGAATGTTCCGAACCGTTTACATGCTTGTCCTGGGTGTGGCGGGGGTGTTGCCCACAGTGGTATGGCGCGCGCAGGCGCAGGTGCCTGAAGTCCTGCCCCAGGCTGGCCGCGTAGCGACGCCGAGCACGGTTTCGTTCCGGCAAGACCTGAACGCCTATGCCTGGCTCTATGATCTGGGCGGGCAGGTGCAGGCCGGGCGACTCCAGGTGGGTGTGCGCGAGCGCTTTCAGTCCTCGATGCTGCGATTGGGGTTAGGGGGCGACAAATGGAAGGACGATCAGCACCTGGAAGCCTTTGCGCGCTGGCAGTTCTCCCCGCGCGTGGCCATGACGCTCCGAGCCTTGTCCTCCGTGCTCTCGGATCGGCAATCAGGGTTCCGCAACGACGTCCGCACCGAGCAGGTGCGGGGTTCTGCGCGCGTCAGGCTCAGCCAGCATTCGTGGGCGCAAGTGTCGCTGGGAGGTAAGCACGATCGGCTCTTCGGTCACCAAGACTGGGGCCTCAGCTACGATTCCGGCCTCGGGATTGACGGTGCCGTTGTGGGCGGCTATGTCAACACGCTGCAGGTGGAGTACGGGGGCGACCGCTTTCCGGTGCGCAGAAACCAAGACTTGGCCCTAGCCTACGGGGTTTTTCGCCAGTTTGTGCCTGGAACGTCCGACTCGCTGCGCGTGTTCTTCACCAGCAGACGGCGGGACAACTACTTTTCTGCCGCTGGCGAGGTGGAGAGCTATCAGGAGCGACCGGCAGGCCTCGAGAACCGGCTGGCCTACCGTCTACTGCCGGAGCTAGACTTGGCTCTGGGGAATGCCGTCCGCTATCGCGAGGTGGAGGTGGCGCTCCGGGACCGTGGGGAGGTCAAAGATCGCCGGCGCCGACAGGATCAGGAGTTCGACCATTGGCTCCGGTTGGCCCTTACCAGAGGAGGGCTGGGTTGGCACCTGCATCTGGGGTACTGGGCCCAGGACCAGCGCTACGACATGCCGCGGATCCAGGCCCCATCGCCCTTTTCGCCGCGGGCGGCCTTTGTCACCCCTGCCAATCGCTCTTCGCGCCTGACGGTCATAAGCGAGGCGGGAGTGCGCATGAGCACGGCGGACTCGCTGGCCAAACGCTTCTCCATCAGCATGCTCCGCTATGATACGCCGGACACGAACAACTTTGATGATCGGGACGAGCTGCGCATCGGCGCCTCCCTGCTGTTTGAGCACCTGTTCGCCTCAGGGCTGAAACTTCAGGCCATGCTCAGCGTAAATCTGTACCACATGGTCTACCTGTTCGCGGAGCGCAGCGCCGACAACAATTGGAACCGGGTGTTCCGCCTCACCGCTCGAGGTTTTTATGCGCCTTCCCCCCGGCTCCTCTTCTATCAGTCGTTCGAAGTACTGGCCAACTATGTGGACTATGACTATGAACAGGTATTCGAAGAAACGCGCAGCTTCGTCTTCCGCAAGTTCGTGGCCGATGACTCCTTGTCCTGGCAGGTGAGCCGTCATTCGCGCCTCTACGGAGAGTGTCGCCTGCTTCTGGAGGAGAACGGGCGTCTGTATTGGGATGAGTGGGCGGAGCGGCCGCTGATCTCACGCAGGAGTCTCTGGCTCCGCCTGGGGTGGAAGCACCGCCTGACGAGTCACATGGAAATTGAGCCAGGTTTCTTCTCCTATCGCCGCCAGGGTTGGCGCCACTCGCTTGACACGCAGGGCACCTGGTTGCTGGAGGAATATGAGCGCCACTGGAGTCGGGGGCCGGTGTTCAGCTTGGGATATGGCGGCCCCTCCGGTTTGCGCCTGCAGTTGCGGGCGTCGCGTCGGAGGGTCCTTGCCACTGGCCAGGCTCCCCAGACGCTCAACAGCGTCGACCTTGCGCTTACCTGGCTGTTTTGAACCACCACAGAGAAGCCTGTGAGCGAGCGCCCGTACAAGACCTACACCCTTGCCATCCCCAGCTATCCCCGTCGCATCGCGCAGGTTGAGCGACTCGCCGAAAAGGTGGCTTGCGAATTGGGCTTTGGCGAGGACGATGCCGATAGCCTCTCCATTGCTGTCACCGAGGCAGTAAACAACGCCATGCACCACGGCAACAAGCTGGACAGAAAGAAGAAGGTGCGCGTGCACTTTGAGCTCTTCGCCAACATGGCTACGGTGCACGTGATTGACGAAGGGCAGGGGTTTGACCCGGCCACGCTGCAGGATCCCCTGCGGCCAGAGAATGTGCTCAAGGACAGCGGGCGCGGCATCTTCATTCTTCGGGCTCTTATGGACGATGTGCAGTTCTGCTTTTCGCCCAAAGGGACAGAGGTCATCCTGGTCAAGCGGAAGTCAGGTCAGTGAACCAGCCTCCGACTTGAGCAGAGGTATTGGCTACGGCGCGGAAAAGTGGGGAGGTGGCAGGAGGTTCCACACAATTTGGAGGGCCAAGACTGTGGACACCATGTGCGTCGGAGAAAAGGTTGGCAGTTTACCCAGAGCGCTGGTCGCCGGCACGTTGCTCGCCCTGGCCTGGTTGGTGTGGTCAGTTGAGGGCCGCGGCCAATTCGAGGTGGCCACTCTGCACACCCCGGAGTTCTTTGCGGAAGGGAAGGCAGTTTCCGGGACTCCTGCCATCCGCTACAACCGGGTCGAAGGGCTGTTCCTGGGCGCCCGCGTGGTGTTGCGGCCAGGGCCGCTTGCGGGCCTGCGCTTTCCGGTCATGGCCGGCTATGGGTTCACCAACAAGACCTGGCGCTACAGCCTGGGTGTACACCAAGGGCTCTTCCGGGGAGAGCAGTTGACCATTGGTGGCGCCTACTTCGACGAGACCGCCACCAACGACGGCTGGCGGTTGCGTCCGGTGGAGAATACGCTGGCGGCCCTGCTGTTGAAAGAGGATTTCATGGACTACTACGGCCGCAGAGGGTGGCACGTATTCGTAGATGAACGGTTGGCAGGACGCCATACCGCCAGAGTCGTGTACGGCGTCCATAGGTTCCAAGACATGGGGGCAGACGATGGCTTGGCAGGGGCCTTGTTCGGCGGCAAGAAGCGGTTCAGAGCCAATCCTCATATCCAGGAAGGCGAGGAGCGAAATCTGAAGGTGGTCGTCGAATTGGACTGGCGGGACAGTCCCCTGCTCCCCTTTGAGGGCACACTTGTGCAAGCTATCTACGAGAAGACCTGGCACGATTTTACCACCGATGGGCTTTTCCTCACCGTCACCCACTTTTGTCCCACATTCGCCGAGCAGCGCCTGGTAGTACGCGGGATGGTGGGCGCGCGGGCAGGAAGCGTCGGCCCTCAGCATGTCATGTCCCTGGGCGGAGTCGGGTCGTTGCGTGGCTTCCGGCCAAAGTCGCAGACAGGGCAAAACCTGATGCTGGTCAATGCTGCCTACTACTTCGGCGGGGACCTCTTGCGCCTTGTTGCTCCGCACCGGGCACGAGGCCGTAATCGGCTCTCGCTCGGCCTATTTTGTGATGCCGGCTCGGCCTGGGGCGAGAAAAAGAAGAACCTGTTCAGCGACTGGGACGGCTATCGCGTGCTGGCCGATGCCGGGGTTTGCCTGCTCATCGGGGATGGCGTGGCACGCGTCGATTTTGCTAAGCAGGTCCGTGGCGGGGATGGTTCCTGGTACGTTACCATGCGCCTGCTGAGCGCGCTGTGAGCCAATGGGTGGGGTGAGCCACACATGGGCCGGGCTGGCCTTAGCCTGGACCTTGACGATGGGAAGTTGCTTCGCTCAGAGCCCTGGCCGCGACAGCCTGCGCGTGGTGCAAATCGTAGTGAGTGGCAATGAGCACACCCGGGATTTCGTCATCCTCCGCGAGATGAAGACAAGACCAGGGGACCTGCTCGATCTCCAGAGGCTGGAGCTTGACCGCCTGCGCGTCGAAAGCCTTGGCCTGTTCACGCGAGTGGAAACGTTGCCGGTGCACACCGAGCAAGGTGTGGTGGTGGTCATCTTGGTGAGCGAACGGTGGTACCTCTTCCCCTTTCCCATTCTGGACCGCCACGACAAAGACTGGCGCAAGTTCTCCTACGGCTTTGGCCTGCGCCACATGAACCTGCGGGGGCGCAATGAGCAAGGGGGGATTTCGACCTGGTGGGGGTACAATCCGGGCTACCAGCTGGCGTTCACCAGCCCGTGGCTCCTGGGCAAAGGAGGGATGTTCGTGACTGTCGTCGCATCGCGGCAACGCGTGCGCAACTTGAGCCCACAATTCCCGCGCTTCGAACAGGAGGTGGCGGGTGCGGTGTGCACGCTTGGTCAGCGATTCGGCTACCACACCTACCTAGGGGTGACCGTAGGCCACCGCTCGGTGCGGGTGGCACCGCCGCTGCCTGGAGCCACCATCACCGAGGGCGGCAATGACCGTGCCCCGTACGGGGGAGTCACGGCGAGCTACGACACACGCGACCTGAGGGAGTACCCGAGGCGGGGATGGTGGCTGACCTTGAGCGCACAGAAGGTGGGAATGCCTGGGCTGATAGCAGACTACTCCCTCTGGCACCTGGACGCTCGCCGCTACCAACCTCTTTCGAAGCAGTTGTCCCTGGCATTGCGGGCAAGCGGCTCGTTCTCGCAAGGAGAGGTGCCGGTGTACGACCGCTTCTACTTTGGTTACGGGCAGCGTGTTCGGGGGCACTTTCACCAGGTGGCGGAGGGCGACAGCAGGGTTATGCTCGGCGCAGAGCTGCGTTTCACCCTCCTGCCAGTGATCTACCTGGATCTTGAGCCGGCAACGCCCTTGTTGCGCGGCTATGGCCGCAGCCTCAAGTTCGGCATCAACGGCGGGCTTTTTTGCGATGCCGGGAGTGTGTGGTTCCGGGAACAACCCGCCGCGCGGACGCGTTGGTCCGGTTTTGGCGCAGGGCTGCATTTCCACCTGCCGTATGGCTACGTCCTCCGCGTCGAGTATGCGCTGGATGGCACGCTGCACGGCGAGGCGATTGTCGACCTGGATATTGCGTTCTGAACGCTGCCGAGGGGAGAAATGGGGCCGATTTCTCATGGCGAGTACTTTTACGTCAGGCCTTCGGACGTGCAAGGTGAGCGCCTGTGGCTTGTGGGACAGGAATGGCACCATCTGCAGGTGGTACAGCGTGCGCGTACGGGCCATCTCTTCTTCGCGGTTGATGGGCAGGGCCACTGCTATCAGTGCGAGCTGGTGCGGGCGGAACGCGAGCGAGGGGAAGCCAGGATTATTGCGCAGAGCACGGAGTTCGGGGAACCGCAGCTCTGGGTCACCGTCGCCGCTGCACCGCTGCGCGGCGAGCGGTTTGACCTGCTGGTGGAAAAGTGCACGGAGCTGGGAGTGAAGCGGTTGGTGCCGGTGCGCACCGCCCGCACGGTATCCGTGGCCAGTGCCAGGGTGGAGCGCTGGCGGCGTGTGGCCCTTGCAGCCATGAAACAGTGCGGGCGCTCCGTGTGGCCAGAGGTTACTGAGCCTCTTACTTTCGATGAGTTTGTGGGGCAAGCTTCGCAGTCGGCCCTGCGTGTCATCCCCCATGAGGGTACGCGTGCACTCACCCTGGTAGACCTGCTCGAAAAGTGGCAGACAAGCCCTGGACACGAAGCGACCGTGCTGGTGGGACCGGAAGGTGGGTTCACGGACGGGGAAGTGGAGGCCGCAGCGAGCAAGGGCTTTGTGCCGGTCAGCCTGGGCGTTCGTCGCTTGCGGGCCGAAACAGCGGCAATAGTTGCCGCGACCTTGGTGCTGGCTTTGCTGGATCGTATCCGAGAACAGACATAAGAGCGGGCATGCAGCGGCAGAGCGGATGCGGCCAGCTCTGCCTCGCCCTGAGCACCCCTCAATTGGAGAGCAACGGAGGAAACGTGAAGACGTCGGCTGTTGTGTCATGGATTGTGGAGGGGCTCGGCTTGGTGGCCTTTTTTGTGGCTTTCGGGCTGTTGGTCGATGGACTGCAGGAAGGAAACCGCTTGGAAACCGCCCTGAGTGCCCTGGTGATGGCGGTACTCTTGGGCATTGGCCTTTTCACCTGGTGGCGAGAGCGAAAGCGCCGAGCGGCAGGAACGGCGAGCTGAACAGGTAAACGCTTTGCTAACCGGGCCTTCACCTGTGGCCCAGAGGAGGGCGGCGATGAAACGCAGCCTCATTGAGCACTGTGGCCTGATGACCATGGTGTGCATCATGCTGGCCGCGGTGGGATGCGAACCGATTCCCACCAAACCAACAGTGGTCTCAGAGGAGGAGCTTTCCAAGATCCCCTTTGAGCGTTTATCGGGCAAGATCCTCTTTCGTCGCGCGCTCCACGATCACCCCGGTGAGTACTACCTGATGCTGCTGGACGTGGCGAATCGGCAGCTCAAGTCCGTGGCCTACTTCGGCTCCTTTGTCCCGGCAAACTTTGCCCTGTCGCACGACGCAAGCCGGGTGGTATTCAGCTATTTCATCTATGCCAGCACGATTTGGGGCTACAACTGGCAGTTGTACCTCATGGACGTAGCCACTACCTCATGGCGTCGGCTGTCCCCGTCGCCGTACGACGACAGTTTTCCCACCTGGTCACCGGACGATGCACACATTGCCTTCTGGACGAACCGGGACTTCCGTTCTTCTATCTGGCTGGTGGACCTTGCAACGGATTCTGCCAGACACGTGGTGAACGTGAGCGACTCCATCCACACGCGAGTGGCTTGGTTCAGCAGCGGCTCCTCATTTGTCTATGTCAGCGTCGACACCGCCCATTGCGCCGGGCTGTATCGCTTTGACCTGGCCACGAGCACGAGCACACCGTTGTACACGTTGGAGGTACCGGTAACCCAGGCGATTATCAAGCATCCGGCGCTTTCGCCGGACGACGGCCGGGTGGCGTTCGTCCGCGCCCAGGTGACCGGCATCGACGAGATTTGGGTGCTGGAGCTGACGACCGGCGTTGCCACCAGGCTCACCACTGGCGTCAGCGACTGGCACCCGGCCTGGTCCGGGGACGGCATGCAGATTCTGTTCGGGCGGGGAGACCATCTGGTGATCATGCGCAGCGATGGCACAGAGCTGGCGCAGTTGACCTTCGGCAAGCACTCCAACGAATATCCTTCCTGGGTGCCCTGAGGGGCGATAGGTCTGCCGACTGAGCGCTGGTGGCAACCACCGTGCAGCCCTCGTGGCCTGGAAAGTTAAATCGTCCCACCCCCATTTTCCGCTTGTGCAGCCTCTGCGATTTTGCTATCTTTGCAACGACGGACGAACGCGGCGATGCCGACGAGGGCTATGCTCTGCTCGTCGCCTCTTGGCATGGAGGGCAAGAATGGGCGCGCGTCTAGTACTCGTGTGGGCGGTGGTGATTTTGGTTGGGATAGGCGTCGGGGCAGCAGCGGATTTGTCCGACTCGCAGCGCGCCAAGCTCGACCCCTGTTTGCGTATGGCGGTGCAGAATCCAGAGCTGGTCGCAGCAGGGCCGGTGCCAGGCACTGCCTTGGCAAGAACAACTCCCGGACAGTACTTCCGCGTGCTCATCCATGGGCGCGGCCAGTGGTCAGCGGTTGTCGCCGCCGGCGTGGAACTCCAGGCCACCGTGGGCAATATCGCGACGGCAGTGGTGACCGAGGACCAGCTCCTCAGCCTCTTGGCCTTGGAAGAGGTTGAATACGTCGAGGCGCCGAAAGCACGGGGGCTATGCCTTGACCGCAGCGCTCCGGACATCGGAGCGCTGCAGGTGCGAAACGCCACGGGGTTGTCCGGCAAGAACACGATTATCGGCGTAATCGATACGGGAATTGACTGGCGGCACGCGGACTTTCGCCGCAGCGACGGCAAGACGCGTCTCCGCTACATCTTGGATTTCAGCTACCCTGGTGACCTGAACGGCGACAACAGACTTGACGGCCCAGACGACTATGGTGGCACGCTCTACACCGAGACGCAGATCATGAGCGCCCTGCAGGGAGGGGCGCCACTGCAGCACCGTGATGTGGTGGGCCACGGCACGCACGTGGCCAGCTGCGCTGGAGGTAATGGGCGTGCCACTGGCCGGAAGCAACCCGCGGGCCAGTACGTGGGTGTGGCGCCCGAGGCTTCCTTCATCATCGTCAAAGGAACCCGTCAGGACGCACAGGACAAGATTGGCGACGACGATCAGATTAACGCTCTGCAGTTTGTGCACACGCGAGCAACGGAGCTGGGGCTGCCATACGTGGTGAACCTGAGCCTAGGCTCCAATTGGGGCGCACACGACGGAACCGACGCTGCCGAGCGAGCAATTGACCAGCTCGTGGGGCCTGGACGTCCAGGTCGTGCGGTGGTGGTGGCAGCAGGCAATGATGGCGATCGAAACATTCACACCAGCGGCACGCTCAGCTCTGCCAAGAGCAGCATCACCATCAAGGTGGCGGTGGATCCCTATACCAAGAATAGCGCCACGCAGGATGACTACCTTGTCCTGGACTTTTGGTACTCCGGCTCGAGCAGCCAGTCGATCAAAGTAAAGAGCCCTGGCGGGCGCACCTACGGCCCATTTGCCAGCGGGCGGGTGTTCTATGAGGATACCAAGGAGGGCTTCATCTACCTCGACAATGCGCATGGTGGGGTGGACCCGCGCAATGGCGACAAGGAACTATTGATTCAGATCTATGACCGCACCGCTGGGTCCGAGCCCGCCTCCGGCACCTGGGAGCTGACCATCAGCGGTACCTCCGGGCGGTTCGACGGCTGGGTTGCGGCCTCCTCGATGGAGGCGGAGTTCGTCGAGCCTGTGGACCAGACGATGAAGGTGAGCATCCCGGGTACGGCCGTATACGCCATCACTGTCGGCTCTTACATCACCAAGCGTACTTGGGTGGACCTGGACGGAAACCACCTGACTTCGCCGGGGCTGAGCAGCAAGCAGGACGGTGAGCTGTCGGACTTTTCCAACCCCGGGCCCACACGCGATGGGCGCATCAAGCCAGAATTGGCGGCCCCAGGGGAAAAGATTGGCGCGGCTCTGTCTGCAGACGCTGACCCTTCGGAGCCGACGAGCATGTTTTACACCGGCAGCGCCCAATACCCGAACGGGTTCGTACTCCCGGATGGCGTCCATGGCATTGCCCAGGGGACCAGCATGGCCGCCCCGCATGTGGCAGGGTTGGTCGCGCTGGCCCTGGAGCGTGACCCCACGCTCAGCAGCGTCCAGATCCGCCAGATGCTGCAAGACTCCGCGCGCCGGGATGTCCACACCGGTACCCTTCCCAACGATCGCTGGGGCCACGGCAAGGTGTGGGCGGGCGCAGTACGGGGGTTTGTACCCGAGGGAGAGGAACTCCCGAGGGCATTCCGGGTGTTCAGCGGCTACCCGAATCCGTTCCGTCACACAGCGGTCATCAGGTATGAGTTTCCCGAGAACAAAGTGCCTGCCCAGGTCACGGTAACCTTTTTCGACGCGCGCGGGCGCCAGGTGCGCAGCGTGCCAGGAGGGCAATCCCACGTAGTCTGGGATGGCAGCGACGAACATGGGAGGGCAGTGGGGGGGGGGGTGTATTTTTTCCGCCTGCGCGGAGGAAACTACGAGGCCACTGGCAAGCTACTCCTTCTGCGATAGTGGCCAGTGCCTGACCGTTAGAGATCTGTCTGCACTAAGAGTAAGAGCCGAGGAGGTGAGCACATGGGCTCCCTGTGGGACGATATTCGCAAGAGCCTGAAAGAAGGCCTGGAGACGGTGGCTGACTACACCGAAGAGTACACAAAGATCGGCCGCCTGAAGGTTGATGTGGCCGCGATCAAACATAGCATCAACCGCCTGTTTGCGGAACTGGGCGGAAGAGTCTATGAGCTCATCTCCCAGGGCGCAAAGGACGGTATTGCCTCCGACGAGAAGGTGAGTGCTTTGGCAGGGCGCATCAGGGCGCTGGAGGAGAAGTTGCGCGCGAAAGAGGCGGAAATCGAGCGGGTCAGGCAGGAAAAGGAGGAGCAGCGCCGGAAGAAAGGGAGCGCAGCAGAGGCCCCTCTCCCGCCTGAGGCCGAACACGAGGTTAAACCCACTCGAAGCAGGCGGAAGCCCCGGGCCTCTAGCTCTTCCACCTCACCCGATGAGGAATTCGAGGGGGCATAGGGTCTTCTGGCTTTGGCTCTTCCTTAGGCATTTCGCGCACAACATGTGAGGCTCCGGCAGGGGGAGATAATGCTCATCCCCATGGCAAGTACATGGGGTACTTTTTTGGAGGGACATGAACGGAAGTCGATGGCGGTTGTGGGGCGGCGTGCTCATTGCCTGGTTGATGGCTTCATGTGCTTGGATCTGTTGCACCAACAAGCAGAGGCCCGTTGCCGATAATCAGGCGCTGGCGAGACCCCTGTCCTTGCCGGCGGACAGCTCTGTACCTGCGGCGAAGTCGGTATCCGAACGCCCCCAAGGCATAATCTCCATCGCTGCCGTGGGTGACGTGATGTTGGATGGCCCCTCGGGGCAAATCCTCGAGGTGCGAGGATTTGACTACCCTTTTGACTCGACGAGGGCCTTGTTGCAGCGTGCGGACATCGCCATTGCCAACCTGGAGGCGCCGTTCACTAGCCGGGGTGTGGCGTTCGAGAAGACCTATACTTTCCGTGTGCCCCCGGCACGGGTGGCAGGACTGCGCAATGCCGGCTTTGATGTGCTGAACCTGGCGAACAATCACATTCTGGATTATGGGGAGGAAGGCCTCTTTGATACCATCGCCACGTTGGACTCTCTTGGCCTCTTGCACTGCGGCGCTGGGGCAGATGAGGCGCTGGCTGCCACGCCCGCGCTGATGAGAGTCCGGGACAAGACCGTGGCCTTTCTCGGGTTCTCTACCACGTTTCCTCGAGAGTTTTGGGCTACGACGACGCGTCCCGGAACCTGCTTCCCTTTTGCGCACCTGATGGAGCCAGCCATACGTGAGAGTCGGGTGCGCGCCGATCATGTGGTCGTGTCGTTTCATTGGGGTGAAGAGCTGGCAAGCCAGCCAAAAGACTATCAGCGCCTCCTGGCGCGCAAGGCGATCGACTGCGGGGCCGATGTCGTCCTCGGCCATCACGCCCATGTGCTCCAAGGACTGGAGCTCTACCGGGGCAGATTGATCGCCTACGGTCTGGGGAACTTTGTTTTCTGCTCGTTCAGCGAGTCGGCGAAAGAGAGCGCGATTCTGAAAGTCTACCTTGCGCCGGAAGGGCCCATCCTTGCGCGGGTGGTGCCAATCTGCGTCTACAACCGAGAGGTGGCATTTCAGCCGCGTCTGCTCCGGGGGCAGGCAAGAGAGGCGGCGCTGAGGAGGATCGCAGAGCTCTCAGCGCCGTTGAATGGCGGGAGGCAGATTATCGACCAGGAGGGGTTTATCACCTTCTCGACCCGGGGGTGGCCTGAGGGCGTGAGCCAGAGCACGATAGATTGACAGCACCTGGAGGGCGCGACATCATGCCCCTCCACCCACGAGACCTGCTGCGCAAGGCATGAGGGTAGGTGACCACGGTTCGGGGTGGGTAGTGGTGGAGTTTCGGAGTGGAACAGAGCACGGCTATTTTGACAACACGGACGCGAGAGCACGGCAGCAAACTTTCGCCAGAAGAGACACGCCAAGGACTGAGGATCTCGGTGATTGAGGGCTCGTGGGCAACGGTACACATCGTGTTGACCACCAATGCCTTTCTCACCGGCTTTGCACTCTTTCTCGGCTGCAATGACTTTGAGCTCAGCCTGGTCACCTCGGTGCCTTTGCTCATGCAGCTGTTTCAGATTCTCGGGGCGCAGCTGGTGGAGCGCACCGGACGGCGGAAGGCAATCTGCGCCTGGCTCTCTTTTCTGGGGCGGTTGGTGTGGTTGCCCATGGCCCTGCTGCCATTCGTGTGGCGCGGGGATGTGATCGTACTCTTTCTTCTGCTGTATGGCCTTGGTACCTTGCTGCAGAACCTTGCCGCGCCTGCATGGCTCACGTGGATGGGCGATTTGGTGCCGAGGCAAATTCGCGGGCGCTACTTTGGTTGGCGCAACCGCGTGGTAGGCATGGTCTCCATGGCCGCCAGCATCATGGCCGGCCTCATCTTGGACTTGGCGCGCGACCATGGCAAGGAGGGCATAGGATTCCTGAGCATTCAAGTGATGGCCGTGGGAGCGGCAGCGGTCGCTTTTGCTTACATTCGCAAGCAGCGCGAGCCTCCTTATCGCGCCGAACCCATGCCGCCACTGGTTGAGTATGTGGCGCGGCCGCTCCGCGACGCGAGCTACCGACGCATCTTGGTGTTCTACCTGTACTGGCTGTTTGCCGTGGGCATCTCGACGCCGTTCTTCGCCGCACACCTGCTCAAGAATTTAGGGTGGAACTTTAAAGGCATCGCCTACCTCAACATCGTGACCGCCGCCATGACCATTCTTTCGCAGCCCTTTTGGGGGAGACTCATCGACAGGTACGGGCATAAGCCGGTGCTCACGGTCTGTGAGGTGGCCATCTTGCACCTGCCGCTCTACTATGTATTCTGTCCGATTGGCGTGACCTGGCCGATCTGGCTCAACGCAGTCCTGGCCGGAATCTTTTGGTCTGGGTTCAATCTGGCCATCTTCAGCCTGGTCTTGGGGGCACTTCCCGCCAAAGGCAGGCCCGGTTACATGGCAGCTTACTCTGCGTGGAGCGGGGTGATGAACTTCGTGGCCATTACCTTAGGTGGATGGCTGGCTTTGCGCCTGATCGGCGTGCATATTCAGCTGGGCAGCCTCCCGGTGGGCAACTACCAGCTTCTTTTCATACTGACCTCTATCTTGCGCTTTCCGGGACTGTTCCTCCTCAGGCGGCTTCGGGAAAAGGATGCGGTGCCTACGGCAATCCTTGTGCAACAGACGTTCAGTGAACTCAATCGGCGCATTGGACTGGGGAGGCATTTCTTCCTGCTCCCCCATGTTAACGGGGCCGGCAAGAAGCGGCCTGGCTTCCGGAGCGGACGGAGGGAGTGAGAGGCAATGGCCCGCCGGAACACGCCCCGCAACGTTCCGGCGCCCCAGCGTAAATGCGGCCAGTGGGGCGCATGGCTGTTTGCAGAACAGAAGGGGGTGACAAAATGAAGATCGAGGAACCCGCACCAGAGCGCTTTCTCTACCAGCTATGGGACGACCAGGAGCTGGTGGGGCGCAGGCTGCAGACCGTGGATGGCAGGAGTCTGGAGGTAGTGGCGCGAGGCACCCGCAACCCGGATGCCGGTCCTGATTTCAAAGACGCCATCGTCCTGGTTGACGGCAAGATGTGCTGTGGCGACATCGAGATTCACCCCGTGGCCGTGGACTGGTACCGGCATGGTCATCACCACGACCCGCGCTACAACAGCGTCATCCTGCACGTTGTCACCATGGACGTCGACCCGGAGGAGCGGACCTTGCGGCAAGATGGGGTGGAGATTCCTGTGTTAAACCTGGATCAGTTTCTGGCTAAGCCGGCGGAGCAATTGGCCGCGGAGGGGATTGCCCCTCCAGGTCCTGCCCCGGTGCGGTGCGCGCTTAAGCAAAGCGGGGAGGCGCGTATTCTCCACATCGTCGAGTTGGCGGGCGATGAGCGCCTGGGCATCAAATGCATGCGCTTCCAGGAAGAGCGCCTTGTGGACGATTGGGATCAGATTCTCTATCGCGGCCTGGCTGAGGCGCTGGGTTATGCCAAGAACCAAGTCCCGTTTCGGAAGCTTGCCGACCGACTCCCTTACGCCGAGATCTGCCGCGCCATTTGGGGGGTAGAGCCTGAGAAAGCGCTCCTGCGCGCCCAGGCCTATCTTTTCGGGGCTGCGGGCCTGTTGCCCTCGGAGCAGCCCGAGGTGGCTGCGGACCCCGCCATTGGCGCTCGGCTGCACGAGCTGGTCTCAGAGTGGGAGGCCTTCCCCTACCGACGGAAGATCGACCCTTTGCAGAAGGAGGAATGGCTTTTCTTCCGCCTGCGCCCGCAGAACTTTCCCACGCGGCGCATCGCTGCGCTTGCAGCCCTGTTGGTGCGCTTCTGTGAGCATGGCTTTCTCGGGGGATTGATCCGCGTCGTGCAGGCAGGGCGCCGCAGAATCGCCCATCTAGGCAAGGAGCTAGCAGGCTACCTGATCGTCGAGGCCGACGACTTCTGGCGGACCCACTACTGGTTCGACGCCCCGAGCAGCGGCGCGATCAGCGGCGGTGGGAAGCTGGTAGGCCCGTTAAGGGCCGCGGAGATGGTGGTGAATGTGGTTCTGCCCTGTCTCATGGCCTATGCCAAAGAGACCGATGACGGCCAGTTGCAAACCCTCGTCGCCCAGGTGTATGCGCAGGCGCCCCTGCTGGCGGAGAACGCCATTGTCAACGAGATGGGCGCACGCCTGTTCGGCTCACCCGGCAAAGGGCTGGTAGACACTGCCCGACGGCAGCAGGGGCTCATTCAACTCTTCAAGACTTTGTGCCAAAGAGGCCAGTGCGCCCGCTGCCTTCACCACTTTGGTGTGCTGCCGGTCCACTGACGCCCCTCCGTAGTCACGCCCCGGGTTCCTGTCAAGGCGATGGGACCGAGAAAGACCTTGCACAGGAGCCCTTTTTTTTGTATCATTGCACGGGCCAAATGTCAGGAGCTGCAGGCGGTGGGGGTTCAACCTCCTGAAGCAGGGGGCAGCAAGTAGCCCTGACACAAGGCCATTTTCTCATGGAACCGTGGGTGTGCGATGGAGAGATGAGAGGGTGGTTCAGGCACAGCAAGAGAGTGGGGTGCCTCTCGCGCCGTGTGGGATGGTTGAAGCGCAGCAAGGAAAGCGAGAATGTCGTGAGCGCTGAAGAAGTGGATCTGACCGAATTGCGCGCGGGCGAGAGTGGCACAGTGGTCAGGATCGCAGGCGGCCCTGGATTGGTGAGGCGATTGGAAGCTCTGGGGATTAAGCCAGGGGTCGAGGTGACGAAGGTGGCAGGACAGATGCTCCATGGGCCCGTCGCGTTCCGTGTAGGCTCCAGTCAGTATGCCATCGGCTACGGCATGGCGCGGAAGGTGATTGTCCGGCGATGAAGCAGGAGGGTGCGCAGAGGCCCCGTCGAATCCTGTTGATGGGCAACCCAAATGTGGGCAAAAGCGTGATCTTCTCGCGCCTCACCGGTGCGCACGTGATTGCCTCCAACTATCCGGGTACGACCGTCGAATACACCAAAGGGCACATGAGGCTTGGTGGCGAGGAAGTCGAGGTCGTCGATGTGCCCGGCACGTATTCCCTATCTCCGACCTCCCGGGCCGAAGAGGTAGCCGTGCTGATGCTGCGCGAGGCCGAGGCTACCGGAGAGCGGCCAGACATGGTCATTAACGTGGTAGACGCGACCAATCTGGAGCGCAACCTCAACCTGACCTTGCAACTCCTCAAAGCCGGGGTGCCCATGGTGGTGGCGCTCAACATGTGGGACGAGGCCAAGCACATTGGCGTGACGGTGGACGTGGAGCGATTGACGGAGCTCTTGGGAGTGCCGGTGGTGCCCACGGTGGCCATCACAGGGGAAGGAATCCGTAAACTGGTGGAGAGCCTGTCCCAGGCTCGCGTCGGCCAATGGCAGTTCACTGAAGATGAGCGGTGGGCCGAGGTGGGCCGCGTGGTGCGCGCAGTGCAGGAAGTCAGACACCGCCACCACACCGTGCTGGAGAAGCTGAGCGACGCCTCGCTGCAACCGTTCACCGGCACCCTCATCGGTGTGGCCGTGTTGTACCTGTCGTTCCGGATCATCCGCCTCATCGGGGAAGGACTGGCCACAGGCGTGATGGAGCCGGCCTTCGAACGCTACTGGGCACCGCTGATGATGCGCCTTTGCCACCTGCTCGGCTCTGGCGGTCTTCTGCACGATGTCCTGGTGGGGCGTTTGATCGGAGGAAAGATCGACTTTCTCCAATCGCTGGGCCTCCTCACCACCGGGCTGTTCGTGGACTTTGCCGTGGTGCTCCCCTACGTGGTGGCATTCTACTTGGTGTTGAGCATAGGTGAGGATTCGGGTTACCTGCCACGGCTGGGCGTGTTGCTGGACACCATCATGCACCGCCTGGGGCTGCACGGTCTGGCGATTGTGCCCCTCCTCTTGGGGTGCGGGTGCAACGTGCCCGGAGTGATGGCCACGCGGGTGTTGGAGACGCGCCGCGAGCGCTTCATCGCTGCCACGCTCATGGCTATCGCTGTTCCCTGCACCGCGCAGACAGCGGTGATTATCGGTCTTGTGGGGAGCCATGGCACTTCCGCCTTGCTCATGGTGTTCGGTACACTCTTCGCTGTGGGCATTGTGCTCGGTGTTGCGATGAACCTGATACTTGGGGGGGAGAGCCCGGAGATCTTTGTGGAAATCCCCCCGTACCGGTTGCCCTACGTGCCAGGTCTGGCACGCAAGCTGTTCATCCGCCTGCGCTGGTTCATGCAAGAGGCGGTACCGTTCGTGCTGCTCGGCGTCCTGGTAGTGAACCTGTTGTACCGATTCGGAGTTGTCGAGTTCATGGGAAGGCTCGCCGCGCCGGTAGTCACTGGGCTCTTGGGCCTGCCCAGAGAGGCTGTGGCGGCGATGATTGTCGGCTTTTTGCGCAAAGACGTGGCTGTGGGCATGCTCGCCCCCCTTGGGCTGACGGTGAAGCAGCTGGTAGTGGCCAGTGTGGTGTTGACCATGTACTTCCCGTGCATGGCCACCTTTGTCGTGATGCTCAAAGAGCTTGGGTGGAAGGACATGTTGCGGGCAAGTGTCATCATGCTCGTGACCAGTTTTATTGTGGGGAGTTTGCTGAACCTGGCGCTGGCGCAATGAGGCAGGCAAAGGGGTTTGAGCTTGATATTTACGGGGATTTTTGCTATACTTATCCGCTTGGAAAACGGCCCCAGCCCTTCGGCAACGTGCGGGGTCAGGGCTTTGGACTGGGTATCTGACTGAGGAGCAGGCTCATGTATGACTTCCTGAAAACCCTCGGCATCGAAAAGGAGAACTCGGGCGGCTGCACGGGTACCGAGTGGCTGAAAGGGAATGGCGGGCTTTTGCAGTCCATTTCGCCCATCGACGGCGAGGTCATCGCCTCGGTGCGCCAAGTCGATGAGCAGGAGTACGAGGCGATTGTGGCCAAGGCACAGGAAGCGTTCAAATGGTGGCGCATGGTGCCGGCACCCAAGAGAGGCGAGGTGGTCCGCCAGATCGGGTTGAAGTTGCGCGAGTACAAGGAGCCCCTGGGCAAGCTCGTCACCCTCGAAATGGGCAAGATTCTGCCCGAGGGTGAGGGGGAAGTGCAAGAGATGATCGACATGGCGGACTTTGCCGTGGGTCTTTCCCGGCAACTCTACGGACTGACTATGCAGTCGGAACGGCCCATGCACCGCATGTACGAGCAGTGGCACCCGCTGGGCATCATGGGTATCATTACCGCCTTCAACTTCCCGGTGGCGGTTTGGTCGTGGAATGCCATGATCGCACTGGTGTGCGGCGATACCATGATTTGGAAGCCCTCCTCGCTGACACCCCTATGCGCAATCGCTGTGCATAAGATCATTGCCGACGTGCTGAAGGCCAATGGCCTGCCGGAAGGGATCGTCAACCTTGCCGTGGGCAGCGGGCGGGTCGTAGGGGAGAAGATGATCAATGATCCTCGCATCCCCCTGATCAGCGCCACCGGGAGCTGCGAAATGGGCCGGCGCATCGGCGCGGTGGTGGGTCAACGCCTCGGGCGCACCATCCTCGAGCTCGGGGGCAACAACGGCATCATCGTCATGGAGGATGCCAACATGGACCTGGTGGTGCGCGCGGTGCTCTTCGGTGCCGTCGGGACCGCCGGCCAGCGATGTACCACCACCAGGCGCCTCATTGTCCAGAAGACGGTGTTTGATTCCCTGTTGGCACGCCTGGTCAACGCTTACAAGCAAGTGCGCATCGGCAATCCGTTGGAGAAGGGTGTGCTGATGGGCCCCATGGTGGCCCGTTCCGAGGTGGAGGTGTTTCTCCGGGCCATAGAGATTATCAAAGAGCAAGGTGGCGAAATCGTCTACGGCGGACGCCAGCTGACCGGGCCCCAGTTCAAGTCCGGATGTTACGTCGAGCCCACCATAGTCAAGGCGCGTCCTGATATGCCCATTGTCGGTGAAGAAACCTTTGCGCCAATCCTCTATGTGATGCCCTTCTCCACGCTGGAGGAGGCCATTGACATTCACAACGGCGTGGAACAAGGCCTGAGCTCGGCGATGTTTACGACCAACTTGCTTGCTGCCGAGACCTTCCTGTCGGCCAGGGGCAGTGACTGCGGTATCGCCAACATCAACATTGGGACCAGCGGGGCAGAGATTGGTGGGGCTTTCGGTGGGGAAAAGTCCACCGGCGGCGGCCGCGAGGCAGGGTCCGATGCCTGGAAGGCCTACATGCGTCGGCAGACTAACACCATCAACTGGTCCACGGAGTTACCCTTGGCCCAGGGGATCAAGTTCGGCGACTGAGCAGGCAGGTCAGAGGCAGATGTGAACACGCTCTTTGGCATTAGGCGCGAGGACAAGAACCGCTGGGAGCGGCGGGTGCCGCTGACCCCCCATCACGTCAAGGACCTGTGTGCTGAGCACGGGCTGCGCTGTGTGGTGCAAAGCTCGCCCATCCGTGTGTTCAGTGACGAGCAGTACCGTGAACTTGGCATTGCCGTGGCAGAGGACCTCAGCGACTGCCCGGTGGTATTTGCTGTGAAGGAGATCCCGGCGGGTTTTTTCCGGCCTGGGCGCACCTACGTCTTTTTCGCCCACGTGATTAAGGGGCAGAGGTACAATATGCCCATGCTCCGTCGCCTTCTGGAGCTGGGGTGCACGCTCATCGACTATGAGCGTATTGTGGACGAGTACGGCAAGAGGCTCATATTCTTTGGCCGCCACGCCGGATTGGCCGGGATGATCGACACCTTGTGGGCCTTGGGGCAGCGCCTCAGTTACGAAGGGATAGCCACCCCATTCGCTGAACTCCAGCCCGCGCACCGCTATGCAACGCTCCAGGAGGCTAAGGAGACCATGGCCCATGTGGGCCAGGTGATTGCAGCAGAAGGGCTTCCGGAACGGCTGATCCCTTTTGTCTGCGGCTTCGCCGGGTATGGACATGTATCGCAGGGAGCACAAGAGATCTTCGACTTGCTCCCTCATCGCAAGATCTCGCCGAGCCAGCTGCTGCAGCTTGAGCGCGAGGGCGAATGCGCCGCCACAGCGCTCTACAAGGTTGTGTTCCGCGAAGAAGACATGGTGCGGCCGTTGCGGCCTGAGGGTCATTTTGACCTGCAGGAGTATTACCAGCACCCGGAATTCTATGAGGGACGCTTTGCAGACTATGTGCCGCATCTCACCGTGTTGGTGAACGGCATCTATTGGGATGCGCGCTATCCGCGGCTGGTCACCAAGAAGGACCTACGCGCGCTGTTCTCCGCGCAGCACGCGCCTCGTTTGCGCGTCATCGGCGACATATCCTGCGATGTAGAGGGGTCCGTCGAGTGCACCGTGCGAGCGACTTCGCCTGACGACCCGATTCTTGTGTACGATCCGCTCACCGGAACCGCTACTTCTGGGCACAAAGGTCGCGGAGTGGTGGTTTTGGCCGTGGATAACTTGCCGTGCGAGCTTCCGCGCGCGGCTTCTGTGTATTTCAGCAGCGTGCTCAAGGAGTATGTGCCGGCCATCGTCACCGCCAACTACGAGGTGAGCTTTGACGAGCTGGCGCTTCCCCCTGAGATCAAACGCGCGGTGATCGTTCATCGCGGCAAATTGACTCCTGACTACCGCTACCTGGAACAGTACGTGACAGGCGCATAGAGAAACGGCTGGAGGAGAACACTATGCAGAATGCGCTCATTCTTGGCGCCGGCCTGGTGGCTCGGCCGCTGGTGCGGTACTTGCTGGATCAGCCGGGATTGCAAGTGACGGTGGCCAGCCGTACGGTGGCCAAGGCCGAGGACCTCATTGAGGGCCATCCCAGAGGGGTGGCAAAGGCGCTGCTAGTGGACGACGAGGCCCATCTGGACGAGCTCGTCGCCGGGTGCGACCTTGCCATAAGCATGGTCCCCTACACCTACCATGTCGCGGTTGCCAGGCAGTGCATCAAGCATAAGAAGCACATGGTGACCACTTCCTATGTGAGCGAGGCCATGGCCGCCCTGGACGGCGAGGCAAAAGCGGCGGGCATCACCATCCTCAACGAACTCGGGCTGGACCCCGGTATCGATCACATGTCGGCCATGCGCATCATCGACAGTGTGCATCGACGGGGTGGGCAGATCGTGAGCTTTGAGTCATGCTGCGGCGGCCTGCCGGCACCCGAGGCCAACGACAATCCTTTGGGCTACAAGTTTTCCTGGAGCCCGCGCGGGGTGGTCATGGCCGGGCGCAATGCTGCCAAGTACCTAAAGGATGGCAAGGTGGTGGAAATTCCGGGTGAGGCGCTCTTTGACCACTACTGGACAAAGAAGGTCGACACCCTCGGCGAGTTGGAGGTCTACCCGAACCGCGACTCCTTGCCCTACATCAACACCTACGGTATTCAGGAGACCAAGACGATGTTCCGGGGTACCTTCCGCAACCTGGGGTGGTGCAGGACGATGAAGAAGATCGTCGAACTGGGCCTGCTCGACGACAAGGTTCGTCAGGTGAAAGGGATGACCTTCGCCGAGCTGACTCGTCAGCTGGTGGGAGCTGCACCGGGGGCGGATCTGCGCGCGGCGGTAGCAGCCTTTCTGAAGCTGCCTGCGGACTCGGATGTCATGGGCAGACTCGAATGGTTGGGGCTGTTCAGCAATGATCCCTTGCCCATGGAGGAAGGTTCTAACCTTGATATTCTGGCCGCACGCATGTTGCTGAAGATGTCCTACCGGCCCCATGAGCGCGACATGGTTGTGCTGGTGCACGAGTTTGTCGCCGACTTTCCCAAGGAGAAGCGCCGCGAGAAGATCACCTCCAGCCTCATTGATTTTGGCATACCTGGCGGCGATTCTTCGATGTCGCGCACGGTGGGTTTGCCGGCTGCTATAGGAGCCCGCTACATTTTGGAAGGCAAGATCACCAAGAAAGGGGTCATTATTCCGGTGGCGCCGGAAATTTATGAGCCGATACTTAGCGAGCTGGAGCAGCTTGGCATCAGGTGCAAGGAGAGCAGCGAGGCGATGTGACGCCGGAGATTGAGGGGCATGGGAGGCGAACGTGACCGTGGAGGAGGAGAAGAAGAGAAGGATCGAGGCGATCTTCCGACGTTTCCTCAAGAGGCGCTTGGAGGGCATCCGGAGGCTCCACCTCCAGGATCTTGATATCAATCCGTTCCTTCTGCGCATTCTGTCTGAAGAGCTCCACCTTCACGACCCGGGCTCGATCGTGCGGTGGTTGGTCAATCAGAGGCTTGAAAAGGGCCTGGTCACTGCTTTTGGCATCGCCCTGCAAGATGCCGCCAAAGTGTTTTCGGAGGGAACCGGAGTTGAGGGAGCGGATATCCTCAAGACGAAGCGAGGCAGGCACTACTACATCCAGGTGAAAAGCGGACCGAATACTATCCCCAAGGACCTTGGCGTGCGCATCGCGCAGCTTCTCAGATCCGCGCAGCGGCGGAATCAAGGGTCTACAGCTCTGTATGGCATGTGCTATGGCAACAAGGAGCAAGTTTCCAGCATCGTGCGCAAATATGTGACCCAAGAGGGTGGGATAGAGTGGCTTTCCGGGAGAGAATTTAGGTCATTCCTTTCCGACGAACCGGACTGTATCGACGTGGTGTACGACATTGCTGGCGCGGTGGCCGCCTCTTTCAGGGACGAATCTGGTCAGTCTTTGTCGGAAGTTCTGCAGTCAAAACTTGAGGAGTTGACAAAGGAGTTCGAGCGAGCGTACGGAACTGGTGGCGACCGCATGTGGGGGGAGTTGTTGCGGCGCAATGCGTGAGGGCGAGTGGTGAGGTTCATCGAGAAGGCATTTCCTGTCACGCGCCTGAACTCTCTGGCGCTGGCGGAAGGGAACGCCAAGCAGCCTGTCTATAGAATGCACAAGTGGTGGGCGCGCAGGCTCGGCAGCGTCTTCCGCATGATCACGCTGGCTACCTTCAGCGACGCGGGCGAGAAGGAAAACGACCTCTGGCGCAAGTTTGCGACAGGGACCGATCTCGGCGGTGTGGTGGTCCTGGATCCTTTCATGGGTGGGGGTACCACAGTCGTGGAGGCGTTGCGGCTGGGGTGTAAGGTCATTGGCATTGAGGTGAATCCGGTTGCCTGGTTCGTGACGAAGAAAGAGATCGAACCGGTTGATGTGGAGGCGCTAGACCGCGCCTACGTGCACCTGGAAGAAACCGCAGGCAGGTGGATCCGAGCTTTCTACTCAACCACGTGTCCGCGTGGGCACCCGGCGGAGGTGATGTATTACTTCTGGGTCAAGGTGGCGCCCTGTGGGTCTGGCGGGACGAGCGTTCGGCTTTTTCCTAACTACGAACTCTCTCGGCGCAGCGACTCGATTGTGGTCGTGTGCCCGAACTGCCTTTCATTATTGCGGGTCGGCACCTCGAGCACTGCTGTCGTGTGCGACTAGTGCAAGACCTCCTTTGTCCCGCGGGTAGGGGTTGCCGGGAAGGGGAGCTTCCGGTGCCCCAAATGTGCAACAGAGCAGTCTTTGCTGGATGTGGTCGCTGCGATCGGTGGTCCCCTGCCATCTGAATTGCATGCCTTGGAGGGCCACTGCCAGCAGTGTGGGAGGTTTTTCAAAAAGGTCGATGAGCTGGATCTTGCCATTTGGAAAAGGGCGCAGGAGGAGTATGCTGCCCGACAGAGACAGCTGATGATACCCGCTCAGCGGATCCCGGTGGACGGGCGGAGTGATCCTCGTCCAGTCAACCACGGTTACAGGTACTTCCGGGACATGTTCAACGAGAGGCAGCTTCTGTGCCTTTCTGGCCTGCTCGAGGCGATCCTCGGCATCGCCAACACAAACGTCGGGGAAGCGATGTTGCTCGCGTTCTCCGACTGCTTGGACGCGAACAACATGTTCTGCAAATACGAAGTGGAATGGCACAAGATCTCGCTTTTCTTCGGCCTGCACGCGTACCATCCGATTGAGAGACCCACAGAGAACAGTGTGTGGGGGACTCGGTTGGGTCGCGGTACGTTCACGCGATGTTTCCTGAAGGTTCGCCGGGCCAAGGCATTCTGCGATCGGCCAACTGTGCCGGGCGCCTCTGGACCGGGTGCGAATGTGGCGACTGAGCGAATTCACGGCAGGCTTGTCCAAGATTTCGCTGGGGTACTGGAGTCCGAGAACGCAGCGCTGCTGCGGTGCACCAGTTCCGAGGATCTCTCTTTTCTACCGGACAAATCAGTGGATGCGGTGATTACCGACCCGCCGTATTTCGACAACGTCCAATACTCCGAGCTGGCGGACTTTTTCTACGTGTGGCTCAGACTCGGGTTGAAGGAGTCTTACCCATGGTTCGAACCAGAGTATTCCAGTCGCGGTGCTGAGATTGTACAGAACGAGAAGAGCGGAGAGAGCATAGACACTTTCTGTGCGGGCATGACCCGCGTTTTCAGGGAGTGTCATCGGGTGCTCAATGAGGACGGTTTACTGGTATTTACCTTCCATCACAACAAGGTGTGGGCGTGGGAAAGCATGGGAAGGATACTGCTGGACTCAGGGTTTTATGTGGCGGCAAGCCCAATAGTCAGGTCCGAAGGTAAGAGCGGCTTTCATTCCAGCAGGGGAAACATCCGTTACGATTGTATGTTGGTGTGCCGGAAGAGACCGAGCGGTTGGTAAGAAGGGTCTTGGGCCGTCCTACGAGAGCCTGTGTTGCGGGACGCGACCCATTGGACAAGGTTGACTATCGAGTCGGGAATGACTATGGGGGAGGCCGACTTGTTCGCTGTTTTGATGGCCAAGACGGTCGAATACTACACCAAGGCATTTCCCAGAGTGACGCATCACGGGGACCCCTTGACGCTTGGGGAGGCTCTGTCTCAGGTGCGGGAGGTCGGACTCCAGGCCTTCAAGAGCGGGATATCAGAGTTTGGGGCTGTGCCTAAGGCATTCGCGCGCAAGGCAGAACAACTCAGCCTCTTCGTTAGAGACGCCGGAGCCAAATACGGCAAGGCGAGGAACTGAGTCGGAGAGACAACGCTCCGCGAGGAACGTGTTTCGGCGTCTGGATTGGTCATTGCTGGGGAAGAATTGAGCAGACGGTTGTGCAGGAGGGCTCATCGCCGGCGAAAAGTTTGTGGTGGAACCTGGGGTGCTATACGTGGTGAGCACCCCTATTGGCAACTTGCGTGATATCACGTTGCGCGCTCTGGACGTGCTGGGGCAAGTTGACTTGGTCGCGGCGGAGGATACACGCCGCACGGGGGTGCTGTTGCGCACCTACGGCATTCACACGCCCACGACCAGCTATCACGAGTACAATCGGGTGCGCAAGACCCCGGAGCTCGTGCGTCGCCTGCAGGCTGGGCGATCGGTCGCGCTGGTCTCAGACGCCGGCACCCCTGGCATTTCAGACCCGGGCGCTCACCTGGTACGAGAGGCGTTGGCGCAAGGGATTCCTATCCAGGCGGTCCCCGGCCCCACGGCGCTGTTGACGGCGCTTGTGATTTCTGGACTGGCCACCGACCGCTTCGTGTTCGAAGGGTTTCTGCCGGCCAAGAAGGGGCGCCGCACCCGACTGGAGTCGCTTCGAGAGGAGCCGCGCACGTTGGTGTTCTACGAGTCACCACACCGTCTGCTCCGTACCCTCCGGGAGCTGCTCGCGGTGCTGGGTGACCGACGTGCGGTGGTAGCGCGGGAGCTCACGAAAAAGTTCGAAGAGGTGGTGCGCGGGTCGCTCAGCGAACTGGTGACAGCCGTTGAGGTGAGAGGGGTTAAGGGGGAGGTGGTAGTCATCGTCGAAGGCAAGCCTCGGCGAGAAAAGGTCGAAGAGGCCAAGGACTGAGAATTGGGAAAGGCTTATGCGCCTATGAAGTTTTCCATTCTGCCGCCGAAACTGAAAGAAGGGTTTCTCAATAGCCTGAACCCTTTGGTGCGGTGGTTGGTGAAGCTCAACTTGAGCCCCAACTGGTTCACCACCTTGAGCTTGGTTGTGGGAGCCGGTTCTGGGGTGTACTACGGCACCGGACGCCTTCGCTGCGGGGGAGCACTGGTGCTCATTTGCGGTCTCTTGGACACCTTGGACGGCAAGGTCGCGCGCGCCACGAATCGGGTGACGCGCTTTGGGGCGCTCTACGATTCCACCCTGGATCGATATGCGGAGGTCATTGCCTTTTTCGGCATGGCGTTCTACTTCGTGGCACACCAGCAGCTGCTGGTGTCGGTGGGCATCTGTGTGGCCCTGGCTGGTTCGCTCATGGTCAGCTACGTCCGCGCGCGCGCCGAGGGCTTGGGCTTCGAATGCAAGGTGGGGCTGATGCAGCGACCGGAGCGGCTGGTGTTGGTGGGCCTTGGCAGCTTGATCCACGAGTACGCGCTGATCGCGGCCATCTTCGTGATTGCCGTCCTGTCCAATTTCACCGCTGGGCAGCGGTTGTATCACGTGTGGGTGGCCGACAGGATCGCGCGCTCGCGTGAAAGCGACAGCCCAGAGGGCAAATTGCCTGCGGCGTAGGGGCGCAGCAGGATGTGGAGGACAAGAGACTAAAGGAGGAGAAGAGACGGTAGATGTTTCGCGAGATGTGCAAATCAAAGATTCACCGCGCTCGTGTTACGGATGCGAACTTGAACTACGAAGGGAGCCTGACGCTTGATCGTCTGCTCATGCAGGCGGCCGATCTGCTCCCCAACGAAAAGGTGCACGTGCTGAACCTCAACAATGGTAGCCGCGCCGAAACGTATGTGATTGAAGGAGCGCCCGGTTCCGGGGTTGTCTGCGCCAATGGGGCACTGGCCAGACACACACACCCCGGGGACCTGGTCATCCTCCTGTCTTTCGCCTGGGTGGCTGAAGAGGAGGCGCGCACCTTTCGCACCAAGATCGTCCATGTGGATGACCGCAACCGGGTCATCAAAGCAAAGAAAGCTTCCGCCAAGGAGTCACGTAGCAAGGAGGATTGATTTTGAGCACCATGCCAGTGGAAATCAAACAGCCGCAGGGGAAATTGGGGGTGCTGTTACCCGGACTTGGGGCCGTGGCGACCACCTTTATTGCCGGCGTACAGTTGGTGCGCAAGGGTCACAGTCGGCCATTCGGCTCCCTGACGCAGATGGGGACCATCCGCTTGGGCAAGCGCACGGAAAAGCGCGTCCCCAAGATCAAGGACTTTGTGCCGCTTGCGGAACTGGACGACCTGGTCTTCGGTGGCTGGGATGTGTTCCCCGACAATTGTTACGAGTCAGCCCTGAAAGCGGGGGTGTTGGAGCTCAGTGACCTGGAGAAGGTCAAGGACGAACTGGCCGCCATCCAGCCGTGGCCAGCAGTATTCAGTCGCGACTATGTTCGCCGGCTCGACGGCCCGAACGTGAAGAAGGCCAGCACCAAATACGAGCTGGCCAAGATGCTCATGGCGGACATTGACCGCTTCCGCACGGAGCAGAACCTTGAGCGCCTGGTGATGGTCTGGTGTGCCAGCACCGAGGTGTTCATGCGCCCCAGCGCCGTGCACCAGGACATCCGTAGCTTCGAAAAGGGGCTGAAGGACAACGACCCGGGGATCGCGCCAAGCATGATCTACGCCTATGCGGCGATCATGAGCGGGGTGCCGTTCGCAAATGGCGCCCCAAATCTCACCGTGGATATCCCGGCGTTGGTGCAACTGGCGCGGGAGAAGCGCGTCCCCATTGCCGGCAAGGACTTTAAGACCGGCCAGACGCTGATGAAGACCATCATTGCCCCCGGCCTCAAGGCGCGCCTCCTGGGTCTGGACGGGTGGTTCTCCACCAACATCCTCGGCAACCGTGACGGTGAGGTATTGGATGACCCGGACTCCTTCAAGACCAAGGAGGAGAGCAAGCTCTCGGTGTTGGAGTACATTCTCCAGCCTGAGCTGTACCCGGAGCTCTATGGCAACTTCTACCACAAGGTGCGCATCAACTACTATCCGCCGCGTCGGGATAACAAGGAGGGGTGGGATAACCTGGACATTTTCGGCTGGCTTGGCTACAGGATGCAGATCAAGGTGGATTTCCTGTGCCGGGATAGCATCCTGGCGGCCCCCATCGTGTTGGACCTGGTTCTGTTCATGGACCTGGCGCAGCGGGCGGGCATGCACGGCATCCAGGAGTGGCTGTCGTTCTATTTCAAGAGCCCGATGTGCGCGCCGGAGTTGTATCCTGAGCATGACCTCTTCATTCAGCTCATGAAGCTGAAGAACACCTTGCGCTATCTGCGGGGCGAAGAGCTCATCACCCACTTGGGCCTGGAGTACTACGACTGAGGCCGGTTCCCTGTGCAGCGCGCTGGGCACCTGAAGACTATCCTCAAGACCGCAATGCCCGCGGTGGTGGATCTGTCTTCGCAGACCATCATGTGGACCATCGAGGCCATTCTGGTGGGGAGGCTCTCGGCCGCGGCTTTTGCCGGGGTGGCGATGGCTATCCAGATCGTGGTGGTCTTCTTCGCAGTGCTCCTGACCTTTGTGGTGGGCAGCTCGGTCATTATCGCCCGAGCCCTGGGGCGCGGTGATAGGTGGGAAGCTAATCATGTCCTTGGCCAGACCATGATTATCGGGGTGGTGGCGGCGTTTCTTTTTGCGCTGATCTGGTATTCGGGGGCCATCCACCTGTTCAAGCTCATCGGCAAGACGGGTGCAGAGGAGGCAGGCTTGGCCGCTGAGCGCGCCGGGGTCACTTATCTGCGCACGGTGGCCCTGTTCGCGCCTCTGATCATCACCAACTTTATCGGCGTGGGGATAATCCGTGGCAGCGGCGACACAGGCCACTCCATGCTCATCAACATGGTGGTCAACGGGCTGAACCTGATGTTGGCGCCGTCGCTGATCTTCGGTTGGTTTGGCCTGCCACGCCTGGAGGTGCAGGGTGCGGCCTTGGCAGTGGGTATTGCCCACTCCGTAGGTTTTTTTCTCACCTTCGGTTTGTTGCGCAGCGGACGCGCGCCACTCCGTTTGTCCCTGCACGAACTGGTGCGACCCAGTAGGGGAACTTTCCGCCGCCTGCTTAACACCGGTTTGCCGGCCACGGTGGAGCAGCTGGCTACCTCCGTAGGCGTGCTCTTTGTGATGAGCTACGCGGCGCAGTTAGGCCTGGCCACGCTCTCAGCGCATGCGGTCTTTGTGCGGGTCCAGGCGGTGCTGTCCATGGCCTACATGGGATTCGGGCTGGGCGCAATGACTCTGGTGGGAATGGAACTTGGCGCTGGGCGCCCGGATCGGGCCTTGCGTACGGCGCGTCTGTCTATGCTGGTGACCCTTGCCTTTGTCGGGAGCGTGGCGGTGCTGCTGATCGCGTGCAGCCGACAGATTATGTCCCTCTTCCTCACAGGGCGGGAGACGGCAGTGATGGCCAAAGGCGCAATGGCGGTCTGGGCTTTCGCGCTGACGCAGATTCCCAAGGCGCTGCTGGGTTCGGTAGCCGGCAGCTTGCGCGGTGCTGGCGACCTTCGCTTCTTGATGTGGCTAACCATCGTTTCCGTGCTGATTTGCGAGATCGGAATCAACTACGTCGGGGCCTTCGTGCTCGGCTGGGGACTCGTGGGGTTGTGGGCGGTGCACGGCTCCGGAGAAGTGGCCCGCCTGGCCATCACCTATAAGCGTTTACATGGCAACGGTGGCGGAGTAGGACACAGGGTGTGACAACAGGTCGACTCATAACCATCGAAGGGATCGACGGGGCGGGCAAGAGCGTGCAGGCTGCGGAACTGTGTCGATGGCTGGAGAGTGTGAAAGGACGTCCTGCGGTCATCCTGCGCGATCCCGGCACAGCGCCGGTGGCGGAACAGATCCGGGGCATCCTGCTTGACCCTGCTAATGGCGCCATCTCGCCGTGGACTGAGCTGTTGCTCTACGAGGCGGCACGGGCCCAGCTGGTGGAGGAGTGCATCAAGCCGGCGCTCGCACGCGGTGTGGTAGTGATTTGTGACCGGTTTTACGACTCTACCACCGCCTATCAAGGGTACGGACGGCAACTGGACCTCGCCGCAGTGACCATGGCCAATCGCCTCGGCTCCTGCGGGCTCGTCCCGGATCTAACCATCCTCCTTGACCTGGATGTGCCGGTTGCGTTGGCTCGCAAGGCGCGCGTGCCGCCGGACCGCTTGGAACAGGAAGAGCGGGCTTTCCATGAGCGGGTGCGAAGGGGGTATCTGGAAATCGCCCGGACGGAACCAGGCCGGGTGAAAGTGGTTCAAGGCGATAGAGCTGTGGAGGCCATTGCCGCGGACATACGGCAATTGGTCGCCCCCGTGGTGGGGGAGTAGTTTCTGCTGGTAGCGTCATGTGGAGGTGCACAATGAGCACCAAGAAGCAGATTGGCCTGGTGGCCGCTCTCATCGTGATCACCGTCGGCCTGAGCGGTTGGCTCTCTACCGTGGTGGGCAACCGCGGCCCGGATTACAACGAGGACTTGCGGCGCAGCATCATCCTCTTCAGCAATGTGTACGAGTCGGTGGTGCAGCGTTACATTGAGGAGGTGGACCCGGAAAAGTGCGTGCAGGCGGCCATTGACGGCATGTTGGAACGCCTGGACCCGTACACCGTGTTCCTGAAGGCAGAAGAGGACGACGAGCTTGAGATCCTTACCTCAGGCAAATACGGCGGCGTGGGCATGCGGATCGGCATGCGCAATGGTTGGGCCACGGTGGTAGAACAGCCTTTCGATGGTAAGCCCGCCTTCCGCGCTGGCATCCGCGAGGGCGACCAGATCCTCGAGGTGGACGGCAAGAGCACCAAGGATCTGACCATCTCTGAGACCGCGCAACTGCTGCGCGGCGAGCCGGGCACCGAGGTGGTGGTCAAAATCAGGCGCGAAGGCGTCGACGAGGTGCTCACCTTTCGCCTCATCCGCGACGTCATCACCGTGGAGGACATCAACTGCGCGACCATCATCAACGGCGATGTCGGCTTTGTGCGACTCACCCGCTTTGGGCGCAATGCCGGCGCCGAGGTGGAGCGGGCCGTGGCCAAGCTGAAGCAGCAGGGCGCTAAGAAACTCATCCTCGACCTCCGCTCAAATCCTGGTGGCCTCCTGGAGGCGGCGGTGGAAGTGGCCAGTGTCTTTGTGCCCAAAGGCGAGCTGATCGTCTCCACCAAGGGCAGGGTCAAGAGCGATGACCGCGAGTATCGTTCCGTGAAGGATCCGATCTGGCGGGATCTCCCCCTGGCCGTGCTGGTGGACTCTTACAGTGCGTCAGCTTCGGAGATTGTGGCCGGGGCGATCCAAGACCTGGATCGGGGTGTGGTGATCGGCAACACGACCTTTGGCAAGGGGCTGGTCCAGCGCGTGGTGGGAGTGGGTCCCCGTTCGACCCTGCGAATCACCACGTCCGAGTACTTTGTCCCCAGCGGACGGCTGATTCAGAATCCGGAGGTGTTCGACAAGAGCCGCACCAGCGTGCTCTATGCCGAAGGGATCAAGCGTCTGGAAGAGGCCGCCGATCCCAAGAAGGAGTATCGTACGACCTCTGGCAGAACGGTTCGCGGCGGCGGTGGCATCGTGCCGGATATCCAGGTGGCCCCGGACACACTCAATCGCTTGGAGTTCGCCCTGCTTAGCCAGTCGATGTTCTTCAACTTTGCCGTGAACTATGTCCAGCGCCATCCCGACTTGCCGCGGGACTTTGTTGCCGACGATAAGGTGGTCAACGAGTTCAGGCAGTTTCTGGCGGAGAAAAAGTTCGACTACAAGACCGATGGCGAAGCCGAGCTGGACGCATTCGAGAAGGTGGCGCGCAAGAGTGGTTACTTGCCGAGCGTGTCGGCACAACTCCAGGCCATTCGGGCCGCGGTGGCCGAGCAGAAAAAGCGTGAGTTCGAGCAGAGTCTGAAGTACATTCGCCAGTCCTTGGAGCGAGAAATTGTCACGAAGGTCTGGGGCACCTCGGCGGGCATCAGTGCGACCCTCGATGACGACCGGGTGGTGCAGAAAGCGGTGGAGGTCTTGAACAGTCCTGGCACCTACAGCGCCATCTTGGGCAAGAAGGTGACCATAGGGGGCTAAATGACCTGCGGGTCGCTCCGCCCACTTCGCCATGAGAGCGATGAAGTAACCCCTCCAGGGCCAAGTATCGCTTACAGGTAGAGTCAGCTTCATTAGGCAAGGGCACGGTATCAATTGAGGAGGAGTGTTTGAATGGCTGAGAGGAAGTACGTGTACTTTTTTGCCCAGGGCCAGGCAGAAGGCGACGCAAACATGAAGGAGCTGCTGGGTGGCAAGGGGGCGAATCTGGCAGAGATGTGCCGCTTGAACCTTCCTGTGCCCCCAGGTTTCACCATCACTACGGAGGTTTGCACCTACTACTACGCCAATGGCAAGAAGTATCCCCAGGGTCTCAAGAGCCAGGTCGAGGAGGCCTTGCGGAGAACCGAGCAGCTCATGGGAAGCCGCTTCGGTGACCCCGACAACCCGCTCCTTGTGTCCGTGCGCTCGGGAGCGCGCAGCTCCATGCCCGGCATGATGGAGACAGTGCTCAACATCGGGCTCACCTCGCGCACCATCCGCGGGCTCATTGCCAAGACGCAGAACGAGCGCTTTGCCTACGACGCCTACCGCCGTCTCATCATGATGTACGCGGACGTGGTGATGGAAAAAGCCGCAGGCATCGAGCCCAAGGAGGGCGAGGGAGTTCGGGAACAGCTCGAGCACGAAATGGACAAGCTCAAGAAGAAACGGGGGGTGAAGCTGGACACCGAACTGACTGCCGATGACTTGAAGCGGCTGGTGGACATCTTCAAGAAGAAGGTGGAGCAGGTGTTGGGCAAGCCGTTCCCGGATGATCCCATGGAGCAGCTTTGGGGCGGAATTGGAGCGGTGTTCCAGTCCTGGACCGGGAAGCGGGCGGTCTCCTATCGCCGCATCGAAGGGATACCCGACGATTGGGGGACGGCGGTGAATGTGCAGAGTATGGTTTTCGGCAACATGGGCGACCGCTCCGCCACAGGTGTGGCCTTCACCAGAAACCCGGCCACGGGCGAGAATGTTTTTTACGGCGAATGGCTGGTGAATGCGCAGGGCGAAGACGTGGTAGCTGGCATCCGCACGCCGTATCCGCTGAACAAGGCCGCCAAGAACGAGGACAACAGGCATCTGCCCAGCCTTGAGGAGATGATGCCCGAGCTGTACGCACAGTTGGTGGATATCCGCAACACGCTGGAGAAGCACTACCGCGACATGCAGGACATCGAGTTCACCATCCAGGAGGGGCGGCTGTGGATGTTGCAGACGCGCGTGGGCAAACGCAATGGGCAGGCCGCGGTGCGCATGGCGGTGGACATGTGCATCGAAGGGCTGATTGACAAGAAGGAAGCCATCATGCGCGTGAAGCCTTCGCAGCTTGACGAGCTTCTGCACCCGATGGTGGACCCCATCAAGGAGCGGCACGCTGAGGTTCTGGCTGTAGGCTTGCCTGCGGGGCCGGGCGGCGCCACTGGCCAGATCGTGTTCACCGCCGACGAGGCCGAGCGCTTGGGCAAACAGAAGCAGCGAGTCATCCTCGTACGCACCGAGACGTCGCCTGAGGACGTGCATGGGATGCACGCCGCCGAGGCCATCTTGACCTCCAAGGGCGGCATGACCAGTCATGCGGCGCTGGTGGCACGTGGCTGGGGCAAGTGCTGCATCGTCGGTTGCGGTGCCCTGGAAATTGACGCGATCAACAAGAAGATGACAGTCAATGGTAAGGTCTTCAAAGAGGGCGACTGGTTGACCCTGAATGGCACCACCGGGCGTGTCTACGCCGGGCAGCTGCCGCTGGTGAAGCCTGACCTGGAGCGCAACGAAGCCTACCTGCAGCTCATGCAGTGGGCGGATGAGATCCGTACCTTGGGCGTGCGCACCAATGCCGACCGTCCTGCGGATGCTGCCCAGGCCCGCGCATTCGGCGCCGAGGGGATCGGACTGTGCCGCACAGAGCACATGTTCTTCGACCCCAAGCGTATCCTGGCCATGCGGCAGATGATCCTTGCGGACAATGAAAGCGAGCGGCGCAAGGCCCTGGCCAAGCTTCTGCCCTACCAGAAGAAGGACTTCTTGGGCATCCTCAAAACCATGGAGGGCTTGCCGGTGACCATCCGCTTGCTGGACCCGCCGCTCCATGAGTTCATCAACCTGGACAAGAAGCAGATCAAGGAGCTGGCCGACCAGCTCAATGTGCCGGCCACGAAGATCGAGGCGCGCATCGCCTCGCTGCATGAGGCCAACCCCATGCTTGGGCACCGTGGCTGCCGCCTGGGCATCGCCTACCCGGAAATCACCGAGATGCAGGCACGCGCCATCTTCGAGGCGGCTGCAGAATTGACCAAGCAAGGCGTGAAGGTGTATCCGGAGGTCATGGTACCGCTCGTTGGCACGCTCAAGGAGTTCCTGCATCAAGAAAAGATCATCCGCCAGGTGGCCGACGAGGTCATGGCCAAGTACCAGGTGACCTTCCGCTACCTTGTGGGCACCATGATCGAGATCCCGCGCGCCTGCCTGACCGCTGATGAAATCGCGCGCAGCGCCGAGTTCTTCTCCTTTGGCACCAACGACCTGACCCAGACCACCTTTGGCTTCTCACGGGACGATGTGGGCGCCATCCTGGCCTCCTACCTGTCCCAGGGAATCTTGCCCGACGACCCGTTCCAGACGCTGGATCAGACTGGTGTCGGGCAGCTGGTGGAAATGGGCGTGCAGAAGGGACGCTCGGTGCGGCCGGATCTGAAGATCGGCATCTGTGGCGAACATGGCGGAGATCCTGCCTCGATCGAGTTTTGCCATCGTGTGGGTCTTGACTATGTCTCGTGCTCGCCATTCCGGGTGCCCATCGCCCGACTGGCCGCAGCGCGAGCGGCAATCCGCTACGGGGCAGGAAGGCGCGCCAAGTAGCACATGCGGAGGTGAACAGGTGAGGCGCCTGCCCCAGGCGGGCGCCTCTTTTTGCATGTATGAAGCTACGCATCTTCACAGACTTTGATGGGACCGTCGCCGCAAGAGACGTGGGCGACGGACTCTTCGCTCGCTTTGCCCATCCGGATTGGCACAAGGCGGTGCTCGCCTGGAAGCAAGGACTGCTCACCTCGCGCGAATGCCTGGAGCGCGAGTGCCAGCTGGCCCGGGCCGACAAGGAGGCCATTGCTGCCTATGCCGACGAGCAGCAGCTCGATCCGCACTTTCACTCCTTTGCGGACTTTTGTGCCGCCCATGCCATCCCACTCATGGTCCTCAGCGATGGACTCGACTTTTACATCGAGCGGATCCTCCGCCGACACGGATTGGCCCACATCCCCTTTCGCAGCAACCATCTGATCTTCGGCAGTGAGCAGAGGATCAGGCCAGAGTTCCCATACTACGAACTGGGCTGCAAGGTGTGCGGCAATTGCAAGGGCTACCACGTGCGCGCCAATCGCACCGACGGAGAGCTGGTTGTCTACATCGGCGACGGCCTTTCCGATCGCTGCGGCGCCAAGGAGGCCGACATCGTGCTCGCCAAGGGGGATTTGCTCCACTACTGTCGAACCCACGGTTTGCCCCATGCCCCATTCCAGACATTTGCTGATTGCTTGGCCCATGTGCAGGCAATCCTGAAGGGAGCTGCGCTGCGCTGAAATCCGTGGCGGGCGGGTGCTCCCCTGCGCAGGGGCAGGTCTCGCCCGGGCCGAATGCCATCCCCCTCTTTCATCTTTCCGGTCTCGTGCCCGGGTGAGCGCAGCCGTCTCCACCTACACGCGAGCCTTGGGGTGGGAAGCCAGCACGGGTGGCGAAGGCCTTTGCCGGCCATAGCTGCCAGAGTGTGGCTTGTCCCGGACAGCAGAGAAGAGCTGTGTGGAGCACCTGCCACAGTGTTAACCTCTTGAAATAGCGAGAGCTGACTCTACTCACCCCCTAACTGTTTCCCCCGCGCCACAGCGCCGACTTCCGACACCAGGTCCGCAGGGTCTTAAGATCCATTATCCCGCCGGATAACTGTCTAATATTTTGGCATTTGAGCGGGCGAACAGTGGATGCTCCACTTGTGGCACGCATGTTGTAAGCCTAATGGCCGGAAGACTGTGGTCACTTTAGGCAGGACAGGTGCCCGACTGTCGAGAAAGCGGACAGAACAGGGAGATGGACGCGACCAACTTGTGACAGAATGTGGAATAGCTCCCCATCTGGGGGCTGACAAGACCCTGTGAGGAGACCAACCATCCCGTCTGTTATATCCCGCTCTTGATTTCCCCGGCAGCCTGAGTTGGACAGCCATGAGGGCAAGGTGTCGGGTGGTGGCGCGCTGGTGCGCGGAAGGTGAGGTCGAGTGTCATGGGCATGGTGGCAAGAGGTGTGGTGGATATGGCACGTCGATGGCTACGGCTGCTCTCTGACTCGCAACAAGGTCAAACCCTCTTCGAGTACGCAATCGCGGTTTTCTTCGTCGTCATTGCCTGTATCGCCTTGCTCTCTGCGGTTGGAGTGCGCCTGGGTGGGCCTTTTGCCACCGCCGGCGGGGCTTTGCAGTGAGTGCTCAGACCGGATTGCCTTACAAAAACGGACGTGTAGTCTCTTATGTCATAGGCCAAGAACCCTAAACCGTGGACGAAGGGAGGTGAGGTGCGTGATGGCTCTCAAGCAGCTTTGGTCACTGGTCAGGCGGGATGAAGGTCAGACCCTTCCGGAATATGGGCTGATCATCTTCCTGGTGGCGATCGTGTGCATCGCGGCCCTGACGCTGCTAGGCGGCAACATCAACAACCTGCTGAACGACATCGCCAATGCGTTGTGAGGCTTAGCAGCACGCACTGAGCGTGGAGGAGAGGGGGCGGCACCCCCGGAACGGAATCGGCAGTTGAGGCAGGGGCCTCAAGCACCAACCCCTCCGGTGCCTTTCCACGAGCCCTTCCCGGGCGTGGGATGCCCCCTCTCCTCATGCCGGTGAGACGCGGACAGGCATGACGGAACAGACGATTCTCAAGGTTGTGGTGTGCGGTGCAGTTTGCCTTGTGGGATTGGCGGCTGGCTACAACGATTGGCGTTGGCGCCGCATACCTAACTGGTTGACATATCCGGCGGCGATGTTGGCTGTGGTCATGCGGTGGTGGCTCGGAGGAGCAAGCGCAGCCTTCGACGGCATAATAGGGATGGCCTTTGCCTTTGTCCTGATGGGTCTCCTCTTTGCCGGCGGCATGATGGGTGGTGGAGATGTGAAGCTGGCTGCGGCCATGGGTGCGTGGGTTGGACTGGCAACGCTGCCGCGCTCGCTCTTCTTCATGGCGGTCTTTGGAGCAGCACTTTCTCTGGTAATGGCCGCGCGGCGGCTGGTGACCGACTGGCGCTCAGGTGGGAGAAAGGACAAGGGCGAGGAAGAGGCGAGTATGAGGCTGACCATCCCCTATGGTCTCGCCATAGGGGCAGGTGCGCTGGTTGCTCTGGTGTGGTAAGAAGGGAGGCGAGGGAAAAGAGTGCGGCGAGGGTTCGGAAAGAGGAGGCTGTTTGGCGACCGGGGGCAGTCGCTGGCCGAGTTCGCCTTGGTGCTGCCCCTGATGTTGGTCATCCTGGCGGCGATTATCGAATTTGGCCGGGCGATGATGACCTTGAATGTCGCCAGCGGGGCCGCGCGTGAGGGGGCGCGTGTGGCAGCCACCGGGGCGGGTTCAGGTAGTGCCCGCCAGGCCGCCATCAACGTCATTACCGCCGCCGGTTACAGCAACTACTCGGTGTCGGTGTCCGGCCCAGATGGCAACAACAACGTGCGCTGCACCGTGACCATTCCCCACACATTCCTGACGGGCAACCTGGTGCCAGGCCTTGGTGGGCAACTCAACATCTCCCACACAGCGGTGATGCGCTGGGAGGGTTGAGGGCCCGAGCGGGGCCTGCGGTTTGGATGGTGGACAGACAGAAAGAGGTGACAGTACAACCATGCTGAAGGCTAAGATCATCGTGCCGCTCGCGCTGGTGAGTTCGCTTGGGGCGGCATACGTCGCCAAAGGGCGCATTGCCCAGCTGTCGGCGCGAGCGGAGAGCGAGCCCCCCAGGCAACCGACTACGGTCAGCGTGGTGGTGGCCGCTGCCGATCTCAAGATCGGCGCCGAACTGAGCAAGGAGGTGCTGGCCATCAAGAGTTGGCCCCTTGAGATTGCCCCCGCAGACGGCTTCCGCAGCGTGGATGAGCTGGTGGGCAGAGTGGTGCGGTACGAGATCCTCGCAGGGGATCCCATCACCGAGCGGAAGCTGGCCCCCGTGGGCTCGCGCAAAGGGTTGTCCAGTGTCATCCCCCCGGGAAAGGTGGCAATGACAGTAGGGGTCAACGTGGTCAGCGGCGTCAGTGGGTTTATCCTGCCCGGCTGCCGCGTGGACGTCATCGTCACCACTTCGACCGGCTACTCCAAGGACACGGCAAAGACCAAGATCATCCTGCAAAACGTTGAGGTGGTGGCAGTGGACCAGGAGACCAAGCGCGAGACCGACTCTCCCATGTCGGTGCAGGCCGTCACGCTCCTGGTCACGCCTGAGGAGGCAGAGAAGTTGGCGCTCGCCAGCACCGAGGGCAAGCTGCAGCTCATCTTGCGCAACGCCGCCGATTCCTTGCGGCACGAAACCAAGGGAGCCTCTCTGTCTGAGCTCATCGAAGCGCCGAAACCGCCATCGCCTCAGGCGAGCTCTCGGCCACGGCCTGCTCCTGCACCCACACCAAAGCAGGAACAGCACGTGGTGGAGGTCTTCCGCCAAGGAAAGAAATCAGAAGTCAGCTTCAAGGAGGGTGCTGAGCGCGAACAGCGTTGAGCACCACTGCCCGTGGCCAGCAATCGAGGATGGGAAGAGGAAGGGATGAGGAAGATGAGGCAGCGAGAGTGTGGTAGAGAGCAGGGGGGGTGGCGCGGACTGTTGTGCGTCTGGATTCCCTTATTGGTGTGGACCCTCAACGCGCAGCTCTTGGCCGCCCCCGACCAAAAGGGAGAGGAGCGATTAGTGTCCCTGGAACCCTCGCGCTGCGCGGTGTTGGAGTTCCCGGCGGCTGTGTCGAAGGTGTTTGTGGCCGACCCGGAAGTTGCCGACGTCACGGTCACCACGCCACGGCATGTGTTGGTGGTGGGCAAGAAGGAGGGCACCACCAACGTCGTGGTCTGGACCAGTGAGAGTTCCTACCAGGAACACACCGTGCAGGTCGCGCGCAGGCGTATGACCGAGCAGGTGATGTTGCAGGTGCGCTTTGCGGAGATGACCCGCGGCGCCCTGCGTGAACTCGGGGCCCACTTCATCATTGAGCAGCTCAAAGTAGGGTCTGAGCAGCTCACCGCAGGGAGCTTTGCCGGAAGGGTAAATACCCCGCAAATCCCACCGGCTCTGGATGACAACGTCAGCTTCTTCTTCTCTATCCCTAGCCAGAAGCTCTCCTCCATCATCCGTGCCCTGGAGGAGCGGCGCGCGCTGACCACGCTGGCCGAGCCGAACCTGGTGGCTGCCAACGGCGACACCGCCAGCTTCTTGGCCGGTGGTGAGTTCCCTGTACCTATCGTGAATCTCCAGGGGGTGACCATCGTCTTCAAGGAGTTTGGCGTGCGGCTCAAGTTCGTGCCCACCATTCTCGACACCGAGACCATCGAGCTCAGGGTGGCGCCAGAAGTGAGCAGCCTGGACTTTGAAAATGGTGTAGTGCTCAGTGGGTTCCGCATTCCTGCTCTGCTCACCAGACGGGCTGCCACTACGGTCCACCTGAAGGACGGCGAGGGGTTGGTCATCGGCGGTCTGATGACCAGAGAAATGATCGACACCATGTCCCGCATTCCGCTGCTGGGACATATCCCCATCTTGGGCAATCTCTTCAAGAGCAAACGCGCGGGCAAAGAGGAGAGCGAGTTGATCATCCTCATCGTCCCGCGCATTGTCCAGCCGATGCGGCCTAGCGAGTTGGAGGAGATAAAATTGGAATGAGGGGACTGAGTGGATGGCAGTCCCGTGGCCAGTTGACGAAGAGAACTTGTGGGTGTGGCAATGCTCGGAAAGTCGCGCAAACAGCAAAAGCCGCAGGAAGTGAGCGAGGCGCGCAAACTTGCGGCGGTGATTATCGAGCCTGAGGAGGCGTCGCAGCAGCTCATCGACGAGGTGCTCAAGGAGGCGGGTGTATTTGACCCGGTGATAAAGAGCAGCTCTCTGAGCGAGGGGATGCACCAGGTGCGCACCCATCGCCCAGATCTGCTCATCCTCAGCGGCGTGCCCAACCCCAGCGAATCCCTCTCTTTTCTCATGAGGGCGGCCCTCTCCTTGCCCAGCATGACGACGTTCTTTACCGCATCAAGTGGATCACCGGAGCTCCTTCTGGAGTCGATGCGGGCCGGGGCGCGAGAATATCTGGTGCGGCCACTGGACCGTCATGAGCTGGTGGCCGCAGTGCGTCGCTTCCTCAACACGAAGGTCACGCAGGGGCTGATCCCGCAGAGAACGGGCAAGGTGATCTCGGTTTACGGGGTCAAAGGAGGGCTCGGGGTGACCACCATCGCTACCAATCTTGCCGTGCACCTCAACTCCGGGCTGCAGAAGGCAGTCGTGGTGATGGACGCCAACTTCCAGAGCGGCTCGGTGGCGATCTTCTTGGACATCCAGCCAAAACTGTCCCTTTCCGACTTGCTGCGAGATGTCGACCAGATTGATCCCCAGTCGTTGAAGCGGGTGTTGCCCAAGCACCCCTCGGGTGTCTATTTTCTGCCTCCGCCCAAGGCGAACAACGGTGTGTACAAGGTGTCGCCCGCAGAGTTGACTAAGATGTTTGCTCTGCTCAGGCAGGAATACGACTACGTCGTGGTGGATCTGGACAGGTTTATTGACGAGACTGCGGCGCTGTTTCTGGACGAGACCGACCTGTTGCTCTTGGTGGTCAACCTGGATGTGCCGTCGCTGGTCAATACCAATCGCACTCTGGATCTGCTGCAAAAGCTGGGCTTCGACCTCAACAAGACCATGATCGTTTCGAATCGGCACAACGGGCAAAACGAGTACATCCTCGAGGAATTTGAGCAGTTGGTCAAGCGCTCCATTGACTGGAAGATTCCGAACCATAAGTATGCTGACTGTGTTGCGGCGGTGAACAAGGGGGAACCGTTCATCATGCACCACGAAAAGTCCAAGGCCAACAAGAGTCTCATGGAGCTGGCCGAGGTGGTGGATAAGCGTCTGAGTCAGATGGCCCAGAATTGAAGCTAAGGCCGTAGGAGCGGAGCAGGAATGGATACTGCAGTAAGTGCGCGACTGGCCAAATTCGGTTTGGCCTCCGAGGGAGCGGTTGAGACACCCGCACCCAAGAAGGCCAGCAGCACGGAGCGGGAGAAGGCTTATCAGGAGCTGAAGACGCGCATTCACCGCAAGCTCATTGACAAGCTCGACCTGTCGCAGATCGGGGCCATCCCTGAGCAACAACTGCGGGCCGAGGTGCGCAAGATCGTCGAGGAGCTCCTTGATTCGGAGAGCGAAGACCTCCCCGTGGCCGGCGTCAATCGAGAGCGCCTGTTGGCGGAAATCCAGCACGAGACCTTCGGTTTGGGCCCGCTGGAGCCTTTGCTGGCTGATCCTACGATCTCGGACATCCTAGTCAACGGTCACAAGCAGGTTTACGTGGAGCGCTTTGGCAAGCTGGAGCGCACCGACATGGTATTCAAAGATGACGACCACCTGCTGCACATCATCGATCGCATTGTCTCGCAGGTAGGGCGGCGGGTGGATGAGTCCAGCCCCATGGTGGATGCCCGCTTGCCGGACGGCTCGCGCGTGAACGCTATCATTCCGCCGCTTGCTATCGATGGGCCGGCGCTGTCGATCCGCAAGTTCGGTGTGCGCAAATTCACCATGGAGGACCTCATCGACATCGGGACCCTCACGCGCGACATGGCCCTCCTCATGCAAGGGGCGGTACGAGCGCGGTTGAACATCCTGATCTCAGGTGGCACCGGCTCGGGAAAGACCACTTTCCTCAATGTGCTGTCCAGTTTTGTGCCGGGAGAGGAGCGCATCGTGACGATCGAGGATGCGGCCGAGTTGCAGCTGCGTCAGGAGCATGTGGTGCGGTTGGAGACACGACCTCCGAACGTGGAAGGCAAGGGGGCAGTCACCCAGCGCGAACTCCTCATCAACGCCTTGCGGATGCGGCCGGACCGGATCATCGTGGGTGAGTGCCGGGGCGCCGAGGCGTTCGACATGCTCCAGGCCATGAACACCGGCCACGACGGGTCGATGACCACCTTGCACGCCAATTCGCCCCGCGACGCCCTGCGCCGTCTGGAGTCGATGGTGCTGATGGCCACCTCCAATCTGCCCGAGAAGGCCATCCGTGAATACATGGCCTCCGCCATCGACCTGGTGGTGCAGATCTCTCGCCTCAGCGATGGCACGCGCAAGGTGCTCAGCATCTCCGAGGTGACCGGCATGGAAGGTGACACCATCACCATGGAAGACATCTTTGTCTATGAAAAGACGGGCATTGCCCCAGACGGGACGGTGATAGGGAGTTTCAAGGCGACTGGGGTGCGGCCCAAGTGCACGGAAAAACTCAAGGCGTGCGGCATCGAGCTGCCGCCCAGCATGACGTTTGAGCCTTCGATCCTGCTGGAAATCCATCGGGAGCACCAACAGCAGGATCTCGAGATGCACGCGCGCAAGCTGATGCGCTGAGGGGCGCCACAATCCCATCGCCGGTGGGTGGCGCAGCCATTGACAGGAGAAGCAAGTAGATGAGTCAGATGGGCAAAAGGACGACGCTGCCGAAGACGCTGACCGGCATCGTGGGGCTGGACGACCTCACCAATGGCGGTCTGCCCTACGGCCGAACTACCGTGGTTGTGGGCGCGCCAGGTGCAGGAAAGACCATCTTGTGCATGGAGTTCCTCTACCGTGGGGCCACGCAGTACGGAGAGCCAGGGGTCTACGTGAACTTCAGTGACCCGCATGAGAAGGTGCTCGCGGACCTGAAGACGATGAATTGGGATCTTGAACCCCTGCTCCGTGACGACCGGCTGGTGCTTGCGGACCTCCATGGGCGAAGAGGGGAGACGGCGAAGGAGCCCTTCCTCAAACCGGAGGCCCTGGTGGAGGCCGTCGCCTATGCCGTCAAACACACGGGTGCCAAGCGCATCGCCTTGGACGAAACGAATTTGACCTTGCCCTCGAAAGAAGGGGACTACTATAGCGCTTCGGACCTGAAACTCATCATGCGCGGCATTGAAGAACTGGGGGTCACGCTTATCATGACTGCCACGGCCGAAGCGCGCAACGGCAAGCGATGCGGAGCGGAGGAGTACCTGGCTGACTGCGTGATCAGCCTCGAGCAACGTTTGGTCAACAACGTGGCCAGCAGGCGCCTGCGCGTGCTGAAGTACCGGGGTACCTCGCATGGTGCGCATGAGTGCCCCTACCAGATTACGCCCGACGGCATCTCGATCCTGCCCCTCTCAAGTTTTGGCCTTTCTAGCGCGGTGAGCGAGGAGAAGATCTCCACAGGCGTGTTGGCGCTGGATCATTTGTTGGGAGGCGGTTACTATCGCGAGAGCGCAGTGCTGATTGTCGGGAGCACTGGGACTGGCAAGTCCTGCCTGACCATGTCGTGTCTGGATGCCGCGTGCGCGCGCGGGGAAAGGACCCTCTTTGTCTCCTACGAGGAATCACCGGCGCAGCTCCGACGTAACTTCCGCAGTGTGGGCATGAACGTGGAGCAATGGGAGAACAAAGGGGTGATGCGTCTGCTGGGCGTGCTGCCCGAGGCCCATGGGAGCGAAGAACACCTCACCCTGTTGCTGAAGGAGATCGATCGCTTTCGTCCCGCAGTGGTAGCCTGTGATTCCCTATCCTCCCTGCAGCGTATTCAGGGGCAGACAGCGGACCTGCAACTGCCGCTCTACATCATCAGTGAGGCAAAGAATCGCGGCATCACGCTCCTGGTGACGGCCAATGGGGCGGAGAACGGCAATTCGTGTGCCGCTTGGGTGTCGGGCCTGCACTGCCTTGCCGACACCATCATCAACCTGCGTCAGGTCACGACGAGGGAGCGGTTGACGCGAGGAGTACTGGTGGTCAAATCGCGCGGGATGCGCCACGACTCTGAGCTGCGGGAGCTGCTCATCACCGACGACGGGCTGAGGGTGGGTAACGTTTTCTGGGATGAAGAGGAATTCGTTTTGGGTGTGGCCCGCCAGATTGAGGAGTTACAGGAGCGTCTGGGACCAGGAAATGGCGGCGCTGGGGGCAACGGCACCTCCCGGCACGAATCAGGCGCGGAAAAGGCTGCCGAGCCCACGGTCCAACCTGCTGGAGCGACGTGAGCGGGCCACCGCGTGTGCTGGCTAAGGCGATTGGGCAGGCTCCTGGCCAGGTATGCTTGAGAAGAGGTTGAGGTCTTGGGGCGCTCTGGCTTGCAGAGTGCGATGCGGAGGAGAGACAGGCGATAATGGCCACAAAGACCAGAATACTGGTGGTGGAAGACGTTGCCATCACCGCGATGGACATCAAGCGGAGGTTGGAGAGACTCGGCTACGAAGTCGTGGGTCTCGCCGCCTCTGGGGAAGATGCCATCGCCAAGGCCGAGAGCCTGCGTCCTGACCTGGTGCTCATGGACATCAAGTTGAAGGGCGAGATGGACGGGGTGCAGGCCGCCGCGACAATCCGCCGTCAGTATGACATCCCTGTCGTCTATCTCACCGCCTACTCCGATGAGACCACGCTCCAGCGAGCCAAGATCACGCAACCGTTCGGCTATGTGCTCAAGCCATTCGAAGAACGGGAGCTGCACACGGCCGTAGAGATGGCGCTGTACCGGCACACCCTCGAGCGACGTCTGCGCGAGAGCGAACAGTGGCTGTCCACGACCCTGCGCAGTATCGGCGATGCGGTGGTGGCCACCGATGCCTCGGGTTGCATCACCTTCATGAACCCGGCCGCGGAGGCGCTCGTGGGTTGCGCGCAGCAGGAGGCCCTGGGCAAGGAGTGGAGCCAGGTGCTGACCATTCTCGATGAGGAGACGCGCGACCCAGTGGCCGACCCGGTGAAGGAGGTGCTGGAGCAAGGCAAACCCCTGGTGCTCTCCCACACCGTGCTGGTGAACCGTCGGGACGGGCGTCACATCCCCATCGACGATACCGCGGCACCCATTCGCGATGAGCACGGTCGGATTCTCGGGGTGGTGTTGGTCTTTCAGGACGTGAGCGCACGACGCGAGGCGGAGGAGCGCATCAAACAACAGCGCACCTACCTGCAGGCTCTCATTGAGCATACCCCGCTGGCGGTGGTCGCCGTCGACTTGGAGGGGAAGGTCACTACGATCAATCCTGCCTTTGAACGGCTGTTCCAGTACGAGCGGGCCCTGGTCATCGGCCAGCGGCTGGACGCGCTGGTAGCGGCCCAGGACCGAACCGCTGAGGCCCTTGCCCTCACGCAACAGGTGATGGCGGGCGACCGGGTGCACGTGGTCACGGTGCGCCACCGCCGTGATGGCACACCGGTGGACGTGGAGATCTTCGGCGTGCCGGTAATGATCCGTGGGGAGCGGATCGGCGCCTTTGCCATCTATCAGGACATTACCGAGCGCAAGCGGGCGCAACGTGCGCTGGCCGAATCCGAGGAGAAGTATCGCACCCTGCAGGCGAACGTGCCGGTGGGCATCTTCCGCACGGCCGCGGACAGGCGTGGGACGGTGCGCAGTGCCAACCCGGCGCTGGCCCGCCTGCTTGGCTTTGAAAGCCCGGAGGAGATGCTGCAAGCCAGTTTTGCCTCCTTTGCCGCGGACAAGAAGGAGAGCTCCGCGCTCCGCTCCCGGCTGCTCAAGGCAGGGCGTGTCGACGGTGTCGAGTTGCGGCTGGCACGCAGGGACGGCAGCCGGTTCTGGGCGCGCATATCGGCAACCCTGGTGCGCGGACCGATGGGCGAACCGTTGTACATCGATGGCATGGTGGAGGACGTCAGCGAACAGAAGCGCTTGCAGGAGGAGCGCGAGGAGCGCCTGCGCCGCGCCGACATCATCAATCGCCTGAGTCTCCAGCTTATCCGTACCTGCGACGTGGATCGCATCTACCAGCACATCTGTGAGGGCGCTCGTGCGCTGGTTGGGGGCCGGCGAGCGGCGGTGGGCCAGTTCTCCCCGGACCGCCGCGGTCTGACGCACGTTTGCGTTAGCGCCGACCCTGATGATGATGCCCGGGCCTGGGCGCTGGAGGTGCTGCGCTACGACCGGGAGGCCTTTGCCCCCGTACGACAGGGGCTCACCCGAGTGGTGCACACTGAGGTCGGAGGCGACCGCGTTCTGGCCACCGCGCTGCTTGGACCGGGCGGCAGCGTCTACGGCCTGTTGGTGGTGGACGAACCCCCTGACCAAGGCTTCTTCCGGCAGGAAGACCAAGCGGATCTTTGCCTCCTGGCCGACTATGCTACTGTAGCCCTTTCGCGAGCAATGAACCTCATTGCCCTGCGCAAGGCCCGCAAGGAGCTCTCCCTCCGCGCCCAGGCCTTGGCGCGTTCCAACGCCGACCTAGAGCAGTTTGCCTACGTGGCCTCACACGATCTGCAAGAACCGCTGCGCATGGTCTCCAGCTACTGCCAGCTGTTGGCCCAGCGCTACAAGGACAAGCTTGACCAGGATGCCTTGGAGTTCATTCGCTTCGCCGTGGACGGAGCGCAGCGTATGCAGGTGCTCATCAACGACCTCCTGCAGTACTCTCGCGTTTCCACCCGGGGGAAGCCGTTCGAACCGGTGGACCTGAACGTGGTGCTGGAGGACGCCATGGCGAACTTGCGCTTTGCCATCGAGGAGAGCGGGGCCAAGATCACCAACGATCCTCTGCCAATTGTAGCGGTGGACAAGACCCAAATCACCCAGGTCCTCCAGAACTTGCTCAGCAATGCTATCAAGTTCCGCAATCAGAAGCCACCGCAAATTCACGTCGGAGTGCGCCGGGAAAAGAAATGGTGGGAGATCTCCGTGCGCGACAACGGCATCGGCTTTGAGCAGAAGTTTGCTGACCGAATCTTTGGCGTGTTTCAGCGCCTGCACACACGGGACCAGTACCCGGGCACCGGTATCGGCCTGGCAGTGGTCAAGAAGATTGTGGAGCGGCACGGCGGGTACATCCGCGCCGAGTCGGAGCCCGGCAAAGGGAGCTGCTTCACCTTCACGCTCCCCGCCGGCAATGGACGAGAGGGTGAAGAATGACGGATGAGAGAAACAACGGTCGCCCAATCGAGATTCTGTTGGTGGAGGACAACCCTGGGGATGTCCGCCTCACCCAGGAGGCCTTTCGCCAGAACAAGATACGCAACAAGCTGAATGTGGTTAACGACGGAGAACAGGCTCTGGCCTATCTGCGGCGGGAGGAACCCTACACCGATGCAGCTCGACCCGGGCTCATTCTGCTGGACCTGAACCTCCCCCGTCTTGACGGCCGGGAGGTACTGGCGCAGATAAAGTCAGACCCCGAATTGCGCCACATTCCGGTGGTCATTCTGACCACCTCGCAGGCAGAGGAGGACATCGTTAGGTCCTACGCGCTCCACGCCAACTGCTACATCAGCAAACCGGTTGACCTGGAGCGTTTCATGCAGGTGGTCAAGGAAGTAGAGCATTTTTGGCTCTCAGTGGTGAATCTTCCCAAGGAGTAGGGTGAGATGGTGGAAGAACCGTACAAGGTCCTGTTGGTGGAGGACAACCCCGGCGATGCGCGGTTGGTGGAGATCGCGCTCTCAGAACCTGGGCCCATCCACTTCCGCCTGGAGCGTGTGGGGTTGCTTTCGGCCGCGCTGCGCCGGCTGGAGAAGGAGGAGTTTGACGTCGTCCTCCTGGACCTCTCCTTGCCTGACAGTCAGGGGCTGGAGACAGTGGCCGCCGTGCGCAAGCAGAGTCCATTGGTACCGGTGGTGGTCCTCACTGGCCTGGACGACGAACAGAGCTCGGTGGAGGCGCTGCGCATTGGGGCCCAAGACTATCTGGTCAAGGGTACCGCCACCGGCGAAACGTTGCGCCGCACCATCCGTTACGCAGTAGAGCGACGCAAGATCATGGCCGACCTGGAGACCTTGCGCCAGAACGGCCAGGACATCCTCAGCAATTTGAAGTGCGCTTTGGCTGCTTACCGACAGCTGGTGGACGACACTACTTCCCCCTTTGCCGACGAGATCGACCAGCCGCTCAGACAGAGGAAGCCCCGTTTCGTCCAGGATATCGCCGAGCTTTACAGTGAACTCTTGGACGACTATGTGCGCAATGGTGGCGCAAACAATGTGGAGCCCCGCATGGTGCACTTGGTCCAGCGCTTGCGGGAAGAGTTTGCAGGCGCACGGGACGTGGTCGAGATCCACATGGAGGCGCTCAAGCACCGACTTGAGGAAGGGGCAGTGGAAGCGCCAAAGTCCCTGGCCATCAAGGCGCAGGTGTTTGCGGTGGAAGTTCTCGGGCGTCTGTTGACCCAGTACAAGCGGCAGTGACTGGAACAGCCGGCCTGAGCTGGATGAGAATTGCCGAAGCACCACCTAGTCGCGAGAGGAGCGCGTGCACATTGGTATCGTTGACATAGTGATCGCCGGCCTTCTGGCCTTTGGTCTGCTTTACTTTGGCGTGACGGTGCCGCTGGAGAAGCGCCGCCGGCGCGTGCGGGAACGGCTGGAGCGCTTCACCTTGCAGAAGCCGCATGTGGACAAGGAGCAGACACCGGAGATTGTCATTACGCGCGATCAGCTGAGCACCATCCCGCTGTTCAACCGCTTTTTGCACCGGATGGACTTTGCCGCAGCATTGCGCCGTCTCCTTGAGCAGGCGGGCATGAAGATAACCGTGGGCAGCATGGTTCTCCTCATGCTCGTCGTGGCCAGTGTGGCTTTCCTGTTCACCATTCGCTTGCAGAATCCCGCCCTCACCGTCTTGGTCACCATCGCCGCCGCGTTCTTGCCGCTGCTGTGGGTAAAACAGAAGCGCAAGCGTCGGCTCAAGCAGTTTGAACGCCACTTTCCCGACGCCTTAGACCTAATGACCAGCGCGCTACGGGCCGGCCTCTCGTTCGTGGGGGCGCTCGGCATGGTGGGCAAGGAGGCTCGACCTCCCATTGGCGAGGAGTTTAGCAAGACTTACGAGGAACAGGCTCTCGGCGTCCCCATCGAGGAATCCCTGGAGCGGTTGACGCAACGCATCGACAGCCTGGATCTGCGCTTCTTCGTGACGGCGCTCCTCATCCAGCGCGATATCGGTGGCAACCTCACCGAGCTCCTGGAAAAGATCAGCCTCACCATTCGCGAGCGCTTTAAGCTCATGGGACAGGTGCGGGCACAGACTGCCCAGGGGCGTTTCACCGGCTGGATGCTTACCGGCATGCCGTTTATTATGGCACTCATCATCTCTGTGCTCAACCGGCAATACATCATGCTCTTGGTCACGGAGAAATTGGGCCAATATATGATTGCTACGGCCCTGTTTCTGCAGTTTCTCGGCTTCCTGGTTATCAGGAAGGTAGTGAACATCAAACCGTAGCGGAGGGGATGGCGCCCGATGGATCTGGTCATCGCAACGGCTTTCGCCACCTTCGGCATTACGCTCCTTGTGGGCTATGGCCTCCACGTCTTGTCTGCCAGGCGTAATCCGGTCCTTCAGCGCCTTCACCGCTACGTGGAGGAGGATTACAGCAAGCGGGAAAAAGAGGGGAGCACTCCTGCGGGCACGAAGCTGCGGCCGGCGATGGTACGGGTACTGGAGCGGATCAGCCAGTCACGCCCCTTAAGTGAAGAAAGGATGCGGGGGCTGAAATTGCAGTTGCTGCAGGCTGGGGTGGCCCGCAACGATGCGGTGAACGTCTTCCTTGGCGCCCAGATCGCCTTGAGCATCTTTCTTGGTCTGGCGGGAATGAGCCTGGCTACAGCCGCGAGCAAACCGGCAGGGATGAGCATCCTGATCATCGGCATGTTTGCCCTGACCGGCTACATGATGCCGCAGGTGTGGTTGCGCAGCCGCATCAGCGGGCGCAAGAAGGCCATTGTCCGGGGCTTGCCTGATGCTCTCGACTTGATGGTCGTCTGTGTTGAGGTCGGGTTGGGGCTCAATGCCGCCTTCCTGCGCGTCGGCGAGGAGCTGCGGCGCCACTGCCCGGTGGTCAGCGAGGAGTTCTTGATGGTGACCAGGGAGATGCGTGCCGGCATTTCGCGGCAAGATGCCCTGCGTCACCTCGCCGAGCGGAACCCGGTGGAGGACATCCAGTCATTCGTGGCTATTCTCATTCAGACCGACCGCTTGGGCTCCAGCATGGCCAAGACCCTTCGCGCCCAGTCGGATAGTCTGCGCACCAGGCGCCGGCAGCGGGCGGAGGAGGCCGCGGCCAAGACGAGCATCAAGCTGCTGTTCCCGTTGGTGTTCTTCATTCTGCCGGCCTTGTTCGTGGTGTTGCTGGGGCCCGGATTACTGCAAGTGATTAAGGTCTTTTCCTCATACAGCATGCGTTAGAATGCCTAACATGGAGGTCATGACCATGAAAAAGCGCACAATGGTGGTGGCGATTCTCATGTGCTCGGTGATGGCAGCCTGCGGGGGCGGCGTGCACAAGTATGCGCCCCCGTCTACGCCGCCCAAGGCGGTGTTCGTGGGGAGCCAGATCAAGAGCTTGCGCACCGACGGTCGTTTGCGTACCGACACCGCTCCCTTGATGCAGGCAGTGACCGAAGATGGGCGTCGTTACGAGGGCCGCCTGGTGCAGATCAATGATCGACACATCATTCTGGCCGAAGGGTACAAGACGCGCATAGAGGGGAAGCGGGTGGTGCGCGAAGAGAGGGTCATCGATTTGCAGAAGCACGCGGTGGTCATGTTAAAGATCTGGTGACCGAGCTCTACTCGTTCCGGAGGGAAGGAATGCCCGCCATTGATACGACCAGACAACGCCTGCTGGCCACGAGGGTGGTCGAAGCAAATTCTCTGCTATCCAGGCTCATTGGCCTCCTCGGCTTGCGGCAGTTTCGTCGGGGTCTGGCCCTGTGGCTACGGCCGTGCCGGGCGATCCATACGGTGGGCATGCGCTACCCCATAGACGCGTTGTTCCTTGATGCTCGCCATCGCGTGGTGCGCGTGGTGTCGGAGCTGCAGCCTGGCCAGGTTGTCCAGACGGTGCCTAATGCATCCAGTGTGTTAGAGTTGCCGGCGGGCGTGTGTCGCAGCCACCAGGTGCGGGTAGGAGATGTCCTTCACCTGGCTCCGGATGGTACCCATCTGCGGGGTCTGACCAACGCAATGCACTATGTGACCAACGTTGCGCTGGCCCTGCTCTATCTCAGGTTTGCCTACCACGCCCTTCAGAGCTGGCAACGCGCCGGTGACGTGCTCCCCTTCGGGCTCTTCTTCGTCAACTCCCTGTTGGTTTACCTGTTTCTGACCCGTCGCCAAAGCACGGCCGTGTCGGTCCGCGCGTTCGACTGGTTTGCTGCACTCGGCACGGTGCTTCTGTCGCTTTGTTTGTCCCCAGTGGGGGCGCCGGTTGGTGCTCTTCGCTTCGTTTCTGCGGGCTTGCAGCTCATGGGCATTGTTGCCATCCTCGGTTCTCTGCTCAGTCTGGGACGCAGCTTTGGGGTGGTGGCCGCGGTGCGCCCGATCAAGTCCGGTGGCATGTACCGTTTTGTCCGCCACCCGCTATACAGCAGCGAGTTGTTCTACTACCTCGGGTTTCTCGTGGGGAATATCACTGCCCTCAATGTCCTCTTGGTGGCGGGCATCTTTGTGGGGCAATACCTGCGCGCCGCCGCCGAGGAAGAGCTGCTTTCCTCGCAGGCCAGCTATCGGGCCTACAAACGACGCGTCCGCTATCGGTTCATACCAGGACTCTTGTGACGGTGCTCTTGCGCCCTTGGGGGCGAGGCACATGCGAGACTGAAACCACACCCTCACTCTTCCACCATCCTACGTGCGGACCCCCCGTCGACATGAGCTCGGCGGGGGGTCTTGCACAGGCGGCCCTCGCCAGCCGTGTCGTCAGCGTCTTTCCGCCTTGGCAAAACAAGCGCAGGCGAAATCCGCTTGCTTTTGATTTCCGGATTGTATAAGATTACAGCAGAGTAGAGGAAGCCCGAACCATGAGCAGAGAACGCTTGACCCTTTGTGCTGGCTGCTTGGGTGTGCTGCTGGTGATCAGTGGCCTGGCAGCAGGGCCAAATGAGCAACGTCGCGCAAAGGCCAGAGAGGCGGCGTTTATGGCGATCCTTGCGCCGGAATTAGCACGGCTTTACCAGGCACTGCCCGATTTGCTCGCCCGTGTCCGCTGGGAAGAGCGTTATTGGCGCATGGTGGACCCATTGCCTTCCTCCCCGGAGAATCCGTATCGTGAGGAGTTTGAGCAACGCTTCTCGTACGCCTGGGAGAACTTTTCCTGTCTGGCAGGCCCCTCCTATTTGGACGACCGGGCCCGTTATTATCTTCGCTACGGGCCTCCGGATGACTTTGTCGAGACCGCCGGAACTGGGCGAAAGTACGTGGATAATCTCACCTGGGCCTACTTCGGCCTCAATCTCTTTGTCGATTTTGTGCGACGGACAGGGTTCGGCTACCAGGAAGTCAACGATTTGTCTCAGGCAGTGACTGGACTCCCGCTGAACGAGAAGGTGCGCATCGCCAGTGAACTGTACAGCGAGCGTGAAGCCCTGCACCAGCGCTATGCCGCCTTCCGCAGCACAGGGAGCAACACCGACGCCTTTTTCGCCGTGGCAAGCAATCTCATTGCTGAGAAGAATCAGAGCCTGAGTGTGGCGCCGCCATGCCGCTTCACCTTTCGCTATGCCCACGAGCCTCTTGATGCACAGATCGCCTCAGCCTGCTTCCGGGATGAATCGGGCGCAACGCGCATAGAGTTCTATTACGCCGTTCCGCTCAGCCAGGTCAGATATGTCGCGGGTGAGCAATCTTTTTTGGTCGCTCGCCTGCTCAAGCGTCTCACCCTTTACAATGAGGAATACGAGCCCGTGCTTCACCGGCGGGAGGCCCTCGAACTTCGAGCGGAGTCGGAGCGGGACATAGCCGGGCGGACCTACGTGAATCAGCACGAGGAAGTGCTGCCCCCAGGGCTCTACAACATGGCGTTTGAACTGGAATGCCCGGAGGCCCAGCGGCTTGCCGTGCTTAAGAGCCAGGTGCGCGTGCGTTCCTTTGCTGGTGACAGCTTGATGGTGAGCGACCTACAGCTCTCGCCGCGGGTGGTGGAAGGAGCTGCGGCCAGACACCTCAAGCCGAACGGGGTGCTGGTGGTGCCAACCGTGCGGCCCTTTTTCCAGCGGACGAGGCCGTTCTTTGTTTACTTTGAGGTCTACAATCTGACGCTCGATGGGGACGGGCAGAGCGACTACCAGGTGGAGTATGTCCTGCGCAGCGTCGGAGCGGGAGGGCTCCTCAACCAGCTTGCAAGGATGGCCAGCTTTCGTCCAAGGGGGCAGGAGGCGCAGACGGTCGGCATGTCCTTTCGCACGCAGGGCAGGGCAAGGTGGGAGCAGCTTTATGTGCAGGTTGACGTGAGCAGCTGTCCACCAGGACGTACCGAGCTTATTGTGAGCCTCATTGACTGCCGTAGTGGGCAGCGCGCCGGTGCGAGCACAGTCTTTGACCTGGAATAAGCCGGTGAAGCGAGGGTTGGGTCATAAACAGCAACGCCCCGCCGGTGAGCGGGGCGTTGGTCATTCTGGAGTGCAACTCGGTCAATACATGATCACGAACGAGAAACGATGGGCATAGTCCAAAAGTCCCATATCCGTGTAGGCATAGTCCAGAGCGAAGGTGGCTCGTGTTCCCGGCACGGTGAAGCGCAGCCCACCTCCGGCCGCTATCTTGACCTTGTAGAAGAGCCTGAGTTCCTGCTCCTTGCTCATCTTGTCTTCGTCAAACCCGTCCGGGCTGTACACCAGGCCCCCGCGCAGGAAGACCATGTTCTGCCAGCCAATCTCTGTGCCGGCTGCGGCGTAAGGGTTAACGTCCCGGGGGTCAACGAAATCGGTATTGATCGTGACCGTAGCAAAGTCGCTTTTCAGCAAATCGAGGGACAGGCCCATGCGGAAGGTGAGCGGTAACGGCCAGGCCTCGGTTTCCAGCCGCGATTCTTTGAGCGGGTTGCCCCCGATGACGTCATCGATGTCGGCCGTGACCATCTGGTCGGTGCCGCGCATGGTCATCTTGCCGCCAAAGTTGGTGATGGACATGCCCAAACGCATGCCGCGGAAACCGGTGACAAACTGGGTGCCGGCATCAACGGCGATGGCGCTGGCACTGCTGAAGCTAATGGATTCGCGGACGAATTTGAACTGAACACCCACGGCGAAGCGGTCGGTCAGTTCGCGGGCGTAGGCTACTCCCAATGCCAGGTCCGAGGCGCTGAAATAGGTGCCCGTGCCATTTGGTTCCCCCGGCGTCACCCGTTCCATTTCGCCAAAATCGAGCAGATTGAGGCTGGCGCCGATAGTACCCCAGGGCCCGAGGGCATAGGTGGCCCCCATGAAGTTGTGGCTAATGTCCAGCACCCAATTGGTATGGGCTATCCCCACCTGCACACCGCCGATGCGGGCGATTCCCGCCGGGTTCCAGTAGAGGGCAGAATAGTCGGCGGCCGAGGCCACGTAGGCCCCGCCCATGGCAGCAGCGCGCGCGCCGACCCCTATCTTCAGGAAGTTGGCGCAGGAGGTGCCTGTGTTGTCGTTGCCGGCAAGAGCCGGTCCCGCTGCCAGCACTGCCGCCAACATCACCACTAAGAGAACACGCGCATTCATTATCCGGCCTCCTCAGTTGAGTCGTGAGTGCCGCACGTGGATACGACTACTTGATGATCGCAAACTTGCCCAACTTTTCGCCGCTCCCTGGCGCTTCCACATGGTAGAGGTAGACGCCAAAAGCAACCTCTTGGTCGTTGTACGTCCACAAGTTCCATGCCTGCACGCTGGGGCCGCGATAGCCTGGGTCACCGGGCTGGTGGTGGAGAATCTGCACCAACTCGCCCGAGGCGGTGAAGATTCTGATCGTGCACCTCTCCGGCAGGCCATGGAACTGCAGTTCTCGCACCCACGGCGTCAGCGAATTCTCGTAGACCGAGGTGACGGCGTACGGGTTTGGGATCACCCGGATACCATCCAGATCCTTGGTCGTGGCGCCGGCAATGGTGGCCGCTTTGGTGGTGATGACATAGCGGTCCGCCGAGGTCAGTGGCCGCAGGGTGAAGATCTTGGTGATGTCGCCGGTGCGCGGCCTGATGCCGATGTGCACGTACGTGGTGTCGTACACGGTCGTGGGGACGCCGTCGATCACCGTATCGCGCTGGGTGATGACCTGCTTTGGCGGTGGTGCCGCTAAAGTCACGGTCCAGGTGAACTTGGTCTTACCCTCGATAATCTCCTTAAACAGCACCTTGTACTGGTTGGTGTCCGAGGCGGCACTCTGCACGATGCCATCGATCTGTTGCTTGTAGGAGACGTTCCACAGCTCGAACGGGACAATCCTGCCAGTAAGCGTGTCTCCGCGTTCCGTGAAGCGCACCTCATAGTCGGAAGCGCGCGGGGTGGTGGTGGGCACGGCCAGGATCGACCAGTTGGTGCGCGCGGTGTCTCCTGCCGTGGTTGCCCAATAGCTTCGCCCCACGTCGAAAGCGATCTTCTCCTCGTCCACAATGGTGAGGCGGAAGCCGTCCACCACTGGCACGTACTCTTCGCCATGAAGGAGGGACGAACCTGCGATGACGGTCATGCGCCGCAAGCTGTCGTAAAGGGAGAAGGTCTTTGCCGCCGGATTGGTGTCATCTATGGTCAAGATGTAGTAGTTGTCCACGATGGCGGAGGGATCCAGTATCTCCGCATGCGGCTCCACGGTCGAAATGCCGGCCTGGTGGCTGATCTCCAGCGCAGGTTGGCGGAAGCCCGCCGGCTGACTTTGCGGGACTACCCGCACGGTGTTGTCACCAGGTTTGTCCGGCTCCGTGCTGCGGGCATTCTCCATGGGTGGAATCCTCAGCTCGCCGTACTGATCCTCGCGATCGTACGCGCAGACGGCATACCAGTACTCCACGCCGTTCTGCAGATTGCGGTCAACGAACTTGTGTTGGAGGCCCGTGTCGTCGCCCAACTTGAGGTGAGGATTCAGCGGGCTGGTGCCCGTAACGCCGTTCTCTAGATCGAACTGGGCAATGGGCACATAGCCAACTACTGCTCCGACTGCATCCCGAATCGCCTCGCCCCAAGTGAGGCCGCGGTCAGTGGAGCGGTAAATGCGATAGCCCTCGAAAGCATTGTTGCCCGTGAGCGGGTCCACCGAGCTCTCCGATGGATCCGCGTCCCAGTAGAGCGTGACAGTCTGATCCCCGGCGTAGGCGCGCACAAGCGGCTGCTGGGGTGCGCTCGGAGCGTTATAGCCGGCGTTGTAGAGAAGCTGGCACAAGGTGGCGTTGGCCATCAACTCTGCCTTGTTGGCCCCGAAGATGTTGGCAAAGGTGAAAGTCACCGTCTCCCCTGGCGCCAGGTCAAAGGGACCGGAGGCGTGGAGCGAGGTCACGTCCGGCCCGTAGGTTCCGGGTGTGCGCGTCCAATCATTGGGATGTGGCTGCACATTGTCGATCTTGTCTATCCCCGAGGCGAGCATGTCATACACGTCTGCCTGGGTCGGGACGAAAAAGTCGTCGTAGGTGGCAACAAACAAGGTGGTCTGTCCCAGCTCCGTGCCATCTTTGCGCTTGGGCGTTTCGAGCATCTTCAGGCCCTGCCAGGCCACGTTTCTGGACACGTAGCCCACCGATTTGTCGTCGCCGTCCCAGATGTAGAGAAAGCTGCCCAGGAGAGGATCGGCCCCAGCCGGGATGAACTTGGCATAATCGTCCATCCATTCATTGTCTCCTTCCTCAGGGCAGTCCATATCCGTGTGCACGCCCACGTAGCAGTCCTTGATCGTGTCGGTGCCGGTGTTGGTAATGAAGTACTTGAAGACGATAAAATCGTCGGCCAAGGGGCTTGACCACTGCATTGCCCGCCCGTAGGTGCGAATGTGGAGGGGGGTGGGTTGCTGGCAGGTGGGGTCGTCATCCACCGCCATCCAGATGGCTTCGGCATCTGCGGCGACCTCGCCGTCGGGCTTTACTCCCGGGAAACCTAACGACCCGACACGGCCGACGTCCTCAGGCCACTGCGACGGCCAAGAGTTGGGTTTGTTGCTCATCGCCAGGCCGTTCTCGCCAATGCCAGAATCGTACCCGGGCAATGGCTCGTAATGGTTCTCGTTGATGTCTTCATAGCAGCCGCGGGCGCCGCAGGAAATGCGCTTCTCCCCTTTGAGCTTGCCCCCGACAATGAGCGCTTCGCACCACTGGTAGGTTATGCCGGAGCCAATAGGGTATTCGAAGGTGATCATCTCGCGACTGTATCCCAATCGGTTGGCATTGTTAATCTCCAGCCTAATCTTCCCCACGTCCAGGCGCCCGTATTTCCTATCCTTGAAGGCGCTGGGTTTTGCCAAGGGACCGGTCAAATTCCTCTGCTGCGCCAGCTGCTGGTAATACTCCCACTTGCTCATCCCTCTCTCTGGCCGATCGCCGGCTGTGGAGACGAGCACCACGCTCAGCAGCAAGGGTATGGCAATCGCCACGGCCACGAGTCTGATCTTCATAGCACATCCTCCATATGGGCAACTCGTTGAAGGCTTGTCAGAATCCAACGCTCAGGCCCAGCTCCAACGTCCGCGGCGGTCCCAAGTACTGGGGACGCGAGACAAAGTCCTGCGTCTCGTCCCAGTCGGAGCTGGCATCGGGCTTGCCGGTGTCGCCATAGACATAGAGCACATTACGCTTGTTGAAGAGGTTGTTGACGTCGGCGTACAAGGTCAGCTCCATGCCCATCAGGCGGAAAATCTTCTGCCCGCGCAGGTTGACGGTCATGGTCCAGGGTCGCCTGGCGCTATTGGGCTCATCCAGCCTCAACCCTCGCGAGCTCACGGGCGTGTACGGCAAGCCGCTGCCATAATTGCCGACCACATTGAGCGCCCAGTTGCCAGGTTTGCCAAAATCCAGAACGAAGTTCATCGTGTGCGTCTGGTCCCAGTCCATAGTCACGGTCTTCTTTGGCGGGTAGGTCTTGAATACGGAGAAGGAGTACCAGTCATTGTAGTGCGAGGAGACGTTGGCCGCGTTCCCTTCAGCGCGCGAATAGGTGTAGTTCAACGTGCCGCCGAAAAAGTTGGAGAAGCGCTTTTCCAATGACACCTCCACGCCCTTGGCATTGGCATAGTCCATGTTCACGTACCGCCAATAGGAGGTGGGAGTGGCCATAAAGCGCTGCAGCGCCGTGTAATCGAAGATGTCCTTGTAGTAGACCGTGACGTCCAAGGCAACATCTCGGCTCAAGCGGGTTTGCACGCCGAGCTCATAAGCAATGGTCTTCTCCGGCTTGAGGTTGGCATTGCCCACCCAGCTGTAAATGCCGTAGATCGACAGGTCTGGATACGGATAGTTGGGATCGTCCTGATTCTCAAAGTAGTAGAGGTACTGATAGTCCGGCACCTGGTAAAAGTGCCCGTAGGCAAAGTGCAGAACCGCCCTGTCGGTCACCGGGTGGGCAAAGCCCAGACGGGGGCTGATATGGATCTTCTTCTCTGCATCCCGAAGCTCGGCGGTGGTGGGTTTGGTCGGATCGCCGAAGTACTTGGCCTTGGTGTCCATGTAGTCCACCCGAAGGCCGGCGTTCACTACCAGACCCCAGTCCTCAAACTCCATCTTGTCCTGCAGATACGCAGCCCCTTCGAGTGGCTTATGGGCGTAGTGGTAATACTCAGGCTTGGGGCTGTAAGGGGCACCGACGTAGAAATAGCGCAGATCCAGCTGTTTGACCTCAACCCCAGCCTTGAACTGATGGGTCTTGGTGGCCTGGCTGGTGATATCGAACTTGAGGGTGCTTATGGTGTTCTTGCGCTCCTCAAAGTCGTTGTTGCCGCCGATGGTCCAGGTGCTGTCGATCTTTGCCCCGGACTCGTCGTACTGATAAGTCCACCACCCCTTGTTGAACTCGTACTCCTCGTCTGGCCGTGTCCTGTTCGCTTTGCCGGCATACTCAAGCGAGTCGCTCAGCTGATAGTACTTGGCATATTCCCTGCCCACGTAGGTCTTGCCCGTGTTTTTGCTCTTGTAGACGAAGAACTCCTCCTCTTCCAGGCCCTTGTACCAGTAGTTGGTCACGAACTGAGAACCGCGCAAAGTGTAAAACGTCCGTGGGCTCAAGGTGTGGGTGATGGTGAAGTTGACCATGTAGTTATCTTCATAGTTGGTCTCCAGGGCGTCGGGGATGTACTTGTAGCCGTGGCTGTAGTTTTTGAACTGGCTTCGGCCCACGACGCCGCCGATGGTGAGCTTGATGCTCTCCAGGGGTTTGAAGACCAGTTTGGCGTTGCCGCGGCTCTCGAAGCGATAGGGCATGCCGGTCCAGCCGAGGTAGGTTTCGGTATCCAGATAGTCGCCGGAGACGAAGAAGGTGTTGGCCTTGCCCAGGAAGGGGATTGGCCCGCCGACATAGGCGTCCACGCGGTAGGTGTCATAGTCGTAGATCTTCTTGGTCACGGTCTCCCAGTAGCGGGGGTCCATTTTGTTTCCGCCGGGGCTGGCCGGCGCTGTGCCCGCAGCGCTAATCGGCTGGCCATCTGAGGTAATCCAGTCGGTGCGCTGGCCGTCGACGATGCGCTGGTATTTGCGCAAGTAGGTTATTTCGCGCGGATTGACCCCCTTGTCCGTGCGGAAGCGCACTCGTCCGGAGTAGTTGGGCCCACCCTCTTTGGTGACGATGTTCAGCACCCCGGACATCGCCTCACCGTACTCGGCGTTGAAGGTGCCGGTCATCACCGCCAGCTCGGCAATGCCGACGTTGGCCACGCCGCTGCCCATGCCACCGACCTGCGGGTCCTCCACGTAAAAGCCGTCGATGAGGTAGGCCAATTCACCAGAGCGGCCCCCGCGGACGTTGAACTCCCGGTTAAGCCCTGTACCCGATTCCACAAACCCTGGGTGCGTGGCCAGCACCTGCTGATAGGTGTTCACTGGCATTTTGTCGATCTGCTCGCCAGTGGTCACGCTGGCAGTCGCGGTCATGTCCCGCTCTATGAGCGGGCGCTCCGCCGTGACGACCACTACCTGGCCTTCCAGCACCGCTGGTTCCAAGTCGAAATCCACTCGGGTCGTGTAGTCCACCGTCACCTGGACCTCGCGCTTGACCACGGCGCTGTAGCCAATCATCGTCGCCCGCACATTGTACTTGCCTGGCGGTATGTTGATGATGAAGTAGTAGCCCTCGTTGTCCGTGGCGGCCCCCATGGTGGTCCCTTCCAGAATGACGTTGACCCCGGGAAGAGGATTTCCCGTGCTCTTGTCCTTCACCGTGCCGGCCACCTTGCCCGTAGTGCCCGCCCACGACAAGGCCTGAAGCCCGGCAAGTACCAGCACCAGCAGAGCGATTGCGACATGCATAGTGTGCTTCATGGACATCCCTCCCATAAGCGTTGTGCACTTGAGTGCTGCGGTAAAACAGCGGCGACTGCGGCGGTTCTTCCTACGGCAGCAAAGCCTCTGGTCTCACTCTCCCGCTCGGCAAGGCCAATAGCGGAAACTCACTATCTCTCTCGCCGGCGCATTCTTCAAGGTATGGCATCCGTGGCATGTTTGCCACACTGGAATGTAACTAGGCCAGACGAAAATGTCAAGCAAAAAATGAATAAGACTCACGAGAGAGGCGCTCGTCCCGCGTGGGATCGGATGGAGCGCTGAGATGAATTCTTCTGGCTCAGCGACTCGGCCTGACCGCAGACAGGTGCGCCTGTTCTAACATCGGCCGTTGAGGTAGTACTTGAGGGAATTTGGTTTCACTTCGCATTCCTGCGCGATGCAGACAGGAGCAATCTTGCCCTTGTCCCGCATCTCGAACAGGCGTGGCACGATCATGTCGCGCAGGTCTTTCAGCCTGATTGGGTTGACGTAGATCTTGGTGCCACCCTCAAAACCTGCAGGGATGTTGACGCGCCACTTGATGAGCACGTGCCAGGGCATGGGGATGATGGCGTCGCGCGGCATATAGTACCACTCCTCGTTGCAGGAGAGCTGGTTCCCCATGGCCGCATGAATGGCATGCACGACGTCACTGAACCCACGCAACTCTTCATCAGTGTGCTCGCTGGGCTTGCAGTGTTGGCTCTTGGAATAGATAGCGATTGTCGGGTAGCGGTGACCGAGGTCCACGAAGGCCATCGCATGATCGTTTTCCGCGACCACCAGATTGTGGTAGGAAGCAAAGTTGGCGGCGTACTCGTTGTACATGTTTGGGCTGGCGTGGGCGAGTTGCAGTTCGCGCTCCACCGACACGCCCCATTCATCCAGCCCGACCAGCTGTTTGTGCAGGTGGTCGAAGGAAGCGCCTGCCGGGCGCAGCCAGTTCTGGTACACGCTCACGTAGCGCACGTAGCGGTTCTGGTCGTAGATGTCCTCCATGGCCGCGATGGTGAACTTGAAGTACCAGAAATGTTCCAGAGGGGTGAGCAGGCCAGAAGAGCAAGAGTCGGAGTCGTACTCCGCGTCGGGGGTATAGTGCCGGCGATAGATGATCAGGTCGTGGGAACCCCCGAAAAAGGCGTCGGCGTGTTCCAGTTTCTCGTCCACCGACATGCTGCGCAAATGGCTCTCCGAACGGCCGCACATGCTCAGCTTCATATCAATCATGTGCAGCACATGGCTCAGCCCCTCTTTCGCGAAGAGGTAGCTCTGTTTCCAGGCGAGGTTGCGCTCGCTCAGGCGATAGTCGTGATTCTTCTTCCAATAGTCCACACTGACGATCTCGAAAAGATTGGGAATGCGTCTAAACTCGGCGGTAGTGGCAGAAAGCTCTTGAGGCTGGATCCGTTCCAGCATGTAGTAGCCATTCTCCCCCAAAACTAGGCGGCTCTTCTCTGGTGGGGTGTTCAAGTAGTTGGCTTCGCAGAAGTTGCAGTAGTCTTCAGGTGAGTGAATCTCTAACTTCTTCGCGGTCTTGGGGCGCTCGTTGGTGATGGGCTTGTGTCGTCGGCCGGGTATGGCCCACACCTCCGTGCCGGTGAACGGGTGTATCTGCTTTTCGGTGCCGTCCGGCATGACGTGGTACATTGCCTCATGTACTCGTTCTAACAAGCTGCCTCCCTCCGCAATGGTTCATGCCAACAAGAACTTTGGCCAAGCGGCCTGCAATATACGAAAATGTTAAACATTTTGCAACAAAAAAAAATACTCCCTTGCCAGCGGCTCCCAGCGCGCTCAGTCCAATCGTTCCACCCGCCAGTCATAGTCCCACAGGTCAAAGTAAAGGTTGCCCCCACGCCATTCAACCTCGCCCCGTTGAAAGTCCACGGTCTCGCTGCGGGGATAGACCTTTGCCGGATACAGTGGTTGGGAAAAGTCGTCGTTCACTATCCAGCGATAGGCGTCAGTATTACCGAGACAGAACCAGCGCACGCGCTCGTCCTTGGCCTCCTTCAAGCCGTAGGATTGATCCACCAGCACCCAACCGTACGGTTCCAGGTACATCTCGCACCAGTCGTGCATGGACTCCTGGCCAGGCAGCATCTCATAGCCCGACTGCCAGTGGACTGGGATTCCGTTGATTCGTGCCAGCGTCATAAAGAGCAAGGTCTGCATGCCGCAGTCACCATGGCGCTCGCGGTAGGCGTACATGGGGATATTGCGAATGGTAGAGTATTCTCGCGCTCCTGCCCACGGCACCCATTGGTCTACCCAGGCGAAAATCTTCTTTGCCTTCACGTAGGGGTTGGTTTCGCTGCCCACAATCTGTTTTGACACGGCCCGGAGGTCATCCGTGAACACGATATGCGGTGGTACTTCGCGCGTGTGCTCTTTGAAGAGCGCCGACGAAGTGTCATAGGGCTGCACCCTGGCAGGGACAATGGCGTTATACTCGGCGTACGAGGTGAAGGAAAAGGTATAGGAAAAGACTGTCGGCTGTCCGGCTTTCGCCTTTTGCTCCATGTAGATCGTGCGTTGGAGATAGCGCTCGTTGTCGGCAATGAGGTAGAAAGCCGGGCTTGCTGCCTCTAGCCTTATGTCCTGTTGGCGGCGATTTCCTTCCCGAGGGTAGGGCAGCCACGCGCGAATGACCTCCCCCGCGGGCACTGCGTCGGCATGGACTGACAAGGTGTAGGTGATGCGGAAGCGCTTCGGTTTGACCAGACGCGTGCCAAGGGTCTCGGATGCCCGAATGATGGCCGCGGCGTCCTGTTCGTAGCTGTAGACGGGCTTTCGCACCAGGCCGTGTTTCTGCTCGTAGGCAAGCTTGATGAGCCTTGCCTCTTTGTCGATGCGAAAAAGATTGCTCGCTGCGCGGGCAAAGTACCATTTCCGCCCATCGATGACCATGCTTTCCAGGGCACGCGACTCTTCCCAGCGGGCCAAATCGGCGTCGGTGACATTAGGGATGTAGAGCCGGATGTAATCGAGCACGTCGTCCCTTGTTTTGGTGAAATCTTTACGGATGCGCTCGAGGCGTTCGATCTCGAATTCGAGTGTGAGGCGTTCCAGGGGCGGCATGCCGGGATTTTCGGCCAAGGCAAGGCGCATGGCCCGCTGCGCCTTGCTGAATTCGCCGGCGGCGATCATCGGCTCAAAGGGCGCCAACACCTCTTGCGCCAGAACCAGACACGGCAGCATGACTGCCACAATGGCTTTAGCGTACCTCATTTCGTTCTCCTGGTGCTCTGTGCGACATACTTCTGTCCTAGTGACGCCACTCCTTGGGAAGGCACTCAAGTCTTCAAAGCGCCCTGCCTCTGCAGTAGTCTGCTTCGCTGGTGACCTAACCGCTCACTTAGAGGTGCCCGAAGGCGGAGGGCCCGACGGCGGCGGCTGACTCTTGCCCTGCTTCGCTCCTCGCCCTGAGAATTGATGCCACTGGGCCAGACGATTCTCCCATTGTGCAAAGCCTGATGTCTACCCTTTCTCATGCCCCACTGCGGTGGGACTGGCACCTCACCTCAGCGTCCCTCGTGCAAGTAAACGCGCACCGAGTTATCTTGGGCTCCGCGCCGCGCAGGGAACTCTGTCACCAAGCGGGCCGACGTGGCCAACCATCGATATATGTGTGGCTGTTCCGGCGGCATGACCTTGCCGATGGTGATGGCCCAGGCCCGCGGCAGGGAGCGCAGATCCTCCTCTGCAGAGGGGACGAAGATCCGCGTGCTGTCCAGCTCTATTCCGTGAACTCGCGCCACTCCCCGAAGATAGAAGCGGGTCTCCACAGGGTCCTTGAACAGGTAAATAGGCACCACAAGGTCTCCTTGGGCTGCCTTTTCGTCGATGAATCTGAGGGCCTCGTGCAGCCGGTCGCGGTTGCCCCAGCCCGGGCCGAAGTAGTCCGCGTTCGTCTGCAGTGAAGGGAGCAGCAGGAGGGCCACAAGGCCGACGAGAGCAACGTCGCGTCTGCTAGTCTTTTCCGTCACCTGCGCGATGAAGTAGCTGGCGGCGATCGCGAAAGCGGGGAGGGTAAACGATACATACTTTGCACTGACGTTGACACTAAAGGCAGCTGCCAGCGCCAAGAGGGCAGGGGCCAACAGTGCGTAGAACAGGAGAACAATTCCTTCCCGGCGGCGCGTGCGCAGCAGCTGGCCAATTCCCAACAGAGCCGCCACCGCCAGGGAGGGGGTGAGGTGATAGGCGACCTTGAGAGCAAAGACAGGTGGGGTCGTTCCCCAATAGCCCGAGGCGAGCTGTTTCTCGCGCCAGTGGGTGGCAAAGTCACAAAAGCTGGGGACGAAGACGAGGCTCACTCCAGCCAAGATGAGGGCGACTCTCCGCATCCTACGCCCTTGCGTCGTCCTCTTGAGCGGCGCGAGGAGTGAGGTGGCAAAGAGCACGAAAATGCCTATGACTAGCACAAAGGCAGCAGTGTGGTGCAAAAAAAACGAAAACCCAAACAGGAAAAGGAAGAGCATCAGGTCAATGGCGCTCTGGCTTTCGAGAAAGCGAAACAGGCAGAGAGCAGCCCACAGGGAGACAAAGATCACGAGGGCGTAGGCTCGGCCGAACTGAGAGAGATAAATGTACCAGGGAGAGACGGCGAGGCAAAGGGCGGCGATCAGGGCTGTGCGTCGGTCGAACATGACGCAAGCCAGAGTGTAGACACCAAGGATGCTGGCGCTCCCGAACAGGAAAGGGAGAAGGCGCAGAGCGGTGAGGTTCAGACCAAAAACATGGAGGGAGAGGCGCGTCAACCACACAAAGGGGTGACGTACGTCAGTACCCCAGGGACCGAGCGCCCGTTCCAGCGTATAGAGCTCGTCGACCCAACAGCCCCAGGTGCCCAGCTTGTAGAGACGGAGGGCCATGCCGATGGCGATTATTGCGCCCAGGCAGAGCGTGGAAGAGAGCCGATGTGACTCCGAGGTAGACGTGGATGTCTCCACCAGCAAGGTGATTGTGCGGGCCCACTCCTAGATTCTTCCCCTCTCTGGTCAGCTGTCTCCGACCGTCCACCACCCTGGCGGCGCCCGTAGCTGTTCATACAACATGCAACATGGCCCTGAGCATTTGCCAGGGCCCGACAGTGGCGCCTCCCGGAATCGAACCGGGGACACACGGATTTTCAGTCCGTTGCTCTACCGACTGAGCTAAAGCGCCATCAAACCATGGGCAAATATAGAAAATTTTCGCTCTTTGTCAAGTGAAAAGTTGCGAGAACCAGCCTTTGCTATGTGAACTCGCGCCGACCCTCAGAGGCACTTTGTGCGTTGTTCGTTGATAGTGGCTCCAGCGGGCCTGCACACATGCGAGCGCCGGTTCCGGCTCGATCGGGCCAACCATAATCCGGGCGCTGTGGCATGGGCTCCAAAATCTCCTTGATTGTTTGCCAATTTTCCAGTATTTTGGCAACGTTCTTGAGGAGCATGCTGTGGACCCACGCGGATTGCCCGACAGCGTTTTGATCAAACGCGCTCTGGGTGGCGACCAGAGGGCCTATCGCTGCATTATGGACCGCTACCGCGGGCCCATCTTCCGCATGGTTCAGCATATGGTCCGCAACCGCCAGCAGGCGGAGGACCTTGTGCAGGAGACCTTCATCAAGGCCTTCGCCGCTTTAGCCAATTTCAACGAAGAGTACGCGTTCTCCACCTGGCTCTACAAGATAGCCATCAACAACTGCATCGACTATTTCCGGAAGAAGAAGTTGGCCACCTTTTCCTTGGAGCAACCCATCCAGGCCAAGGATGGCGAAATCCCCCGCGAATTCCCGGACCATGGTTCAAGTCCCGAACGCACCCTGCTTGCTCAGGAACGGACTGCCCTCATCGAGCAGGCCATAGAGAGTTTGCCCGAAAGGTACCGTATCTGTATTGTGCTTCGGCATCAGGAGGACCGCTCATACGAGGAGATCAGCCAGATCCTCCAGGTACCATTGGGCACGGTCAAGGCGCGGATCTTTCGGGCGCGGGAGATGCTGAAAAAGCGCCTCAAGGAGCTCATGCGACCGTGACCGTGGGCCTACCGCGCCCTTAGGATCTTGTGCACGTGCTGCTGGCCGGAGGCGACGACGCGACAGAAGTAGAGACCGGCTGGCAGTACCCGCCCCTGGGCATCGGTGCCGTCCCAATGAAACAGGTGCTCGCCGGCCGCAAGGGTTCCGTCCGCCAACACCCGCACTGTCACCCCGCGCACGTCCACGACGGTCAGCTGTACAGGTGACTCCCGCGCCAGAGAGAAGCGAATGACGCTCGTGGCCTGGGAGGGATTCGGATAGCCTGGCCATATCTGAAAGACCGTTGGCTGCCACTGGGGAGGCGCAACCGCGATCACGCCCAACGTGGTGCATGTCCCGTCCCGGCTCACCTCTTCAAGTCGATACTGGCAGGCCGTGCTTCTCGGCGCTCCGCGGTCTCCGAGGCGGTACTCCTGCATCCGCCCGATTCCGCCCGTGGCCCGCATGAGCTCCTCATTGACTCTCGTCCATTGTTCTTGCTCGTCCTCTTTCCGCCAGAGGAAGAAGCCCAGGCAGTCCAGCTCATCGGTTGTCTGCCAGCGAATGACCACACCCTCCTCGTGCCAGGTCGCCTCGAAAAGCACCAGCCGCACGGGCAGCGGGAGAATGCCCGCATCCTGATAGGGCGCGGAGTTCAGCGGGACTTCGGTCGATGCATACTCCCCAGTGACGCTGTTCCGCACGTTTACCACAAGGAGATCCCCTGCCGACCAGGGGGAGGCAAAGTCGCTGCACTGCACCAGCCAAACAAGACGCGGGGGGGAGCCTTCCAGGAGCAAGCCCGTTTGCCCGGGGCTGGCCTCCGAGAGGACGTCCGCGGGACGCGATTGGACGTAGGCATGAAAGGCGATCTGCTCCATGGGCGGAACAGTGCCACTGCTGGAGCGCACCTCCCCGAAAACGAGGTGCGGAACCTGTGCCCGCAAGGTGGAGGGCACGGCGCCGAGCGTCAGAAGCAGGAAAGCCGGAACACTCAACACTGCCTGTCTCATCGGATCTTCCCCCTCAGGGCCAGGTCACATCCTGGCTCACGCGCACGAAGTAGGGCCAGCCGGGGGTCAGGGTGAAGTTGCTTTCCGGTTGCGAAGGCCTATAGAACTGGACCTCCTGAGCTTCAGCATTCCACCTCCCCACGTGCGTACAGCGGGAGATATTCCCCAGCAGGTCGGAGGCCCGTGTGAGGTGCCGTTTGCTAAAGGGGAGCACTATGGCATTCAGGCGCCCCTCCGGTGAGGCCCGCAGTTGATACCTGCTTTCGCTGACAGCCCCTGCCAGCGTCAGTACTCCTGGAGCAGTCGCATTGACCAGAACTACCTGGCCGGTGCCAACCGCATAGTTAGTGCCGGGAAGGACAGGCACAAACTGCTGAAGCCGCCCCTCAACCGGATCGAAGCTGGTGGCAGAATTGATTTGGGGAAAGCGGGCGAGCAGGTCAGCGGCAGTGGAAATGCCGGTCTGGGCAAAAGGAATGGCTATGGCGTTGAAATCGGTGCCGGCCGTGGTCACCAGCGGGAAGTCGATTTCCCCCGCATAGCCGTGCAGGGCCGATTCGAGGTCACCGTGGGTGGCGGTCACCGCGTAGAACGCATTCTGAGCAGGGTTGCCCAGAAGGCCCTGGGCATCGTCAGCCCAGTCGATGACCTGCGTTTCTGGCCTCTGGTCGGCGATGGCCGCCGCCACCCTTACCACCAGGGGGTTGCCGAGGGAAAACGACGGTTCCGGGCACCGATAGACGTTGAAACGCACATTCTCCAGCTTTGTCGCCGCCGACCACCAGAGGTGGACCTTGCCGTTCGCGATCTCGGCGTTGAGGTCCGAAATGGTGACCTTGAAGCGGAACTGATGGATGTGTTCAAACATCCAGCGGTCGCCAGGGTCTTGTTCAGTGCCGTAGCCGCCGATGTGGAAACGGAAGGGGTGGATGAGCAACCAGCCGCTGTGCCAGAACCAGAAATTGCCCATGTTGTACTGCTGTACCGGCTCGTTCTTCAGCATGTCCTGCTGCCAGTCCGGGTACACGCCGTCCAGACGCACGTCCGCAGGGCTGTGCCAGGATTCGTTGTTGATGATGGGGCGATCCGTGGGAGTGGGTATGTTCTTGGAGCCGTGGTAGTACCAGACATCGGCGGTGGGCACGCGCAAAGGCCCGCAGTCAGACCATGGGCTCACTCCACAGATGCGGTGAGGGTCCACAGCGTGGACGCTGTCGACGAGAACCTGCGCCTTCTGAATCGTCGTCTCCAAGATATACTTCGTGTTGTTCCACGGGAACACCTCGTCATAGTCGTAGCCTTGGTGCCCGAATTCGTTCGCCACGTCGATGAACACATGGCGGTAGGGTTTCAGCCACTCGGTGATATTCCTGATGGCGCGAAAGATGGCTGCCTCGTCGACAAAGTGGTCATGGTCAAGATAAGGGGTGGTAGCGGCCCGCCGGCATTGCCTCTGGTAGAAGTAGCAGACATTCACCGCCATGTCCAGATTGCGCGTGGCTTCAAGCAGCCGTCGCAGGCGGGCCAAGTACTGCGGCCGGAGGGAACCATCAGGGTTGAAAGTGCTGGAGTCGTAGTACTTGCCTGTATTGGGGTCGATATTCCTGTCGAACTCCGGCGAGCAACCCTGGAGGTTGACATAGATCGTATTGAAACCATTGGAGAGGTAGGTGGGCAGCTCTCTGATACAGGCCTCTACGGTGGCGTCGTCCCACAGGGCGTTGGGCACACGCACGCCCCACATGTCGAATGGCCTGCCATCCAGGCGGAACCTGGTGCCGTCCACGCTCAACAAGTCCCCGGCCAGGGCCACAGGCCCGACACACAATAAGGTGAGCCGAAGCACGACCGCAATGCTCGTTTTGGACAAGCGCATCGTTCTTTTCCCTCTTTTGATCGCTGCAGTGACCCCAGACTTGCTTGCAATTCCCGCGCCAGAACGTGCCGCTCTCTCGGTGCGTGTGGAGGGGCCTCCCATGTCTCGAGCTGTGGCACCATGTGAGGGGTTCGCCTCACTTCGAGACAAGCGAGCCCAGGGCGCGCGGCAACAGTTGTAGCACAGAAGCCCAAAACAAAGCAAGCGGTTTCGCGCAGCACAGGGACTTTTCTCTTTACACTTGCCCTGCTTTTTTGTATATTGCATGGTTGAGTGGCTCATGTGAAGAAAGCGAGTTTGCGCGTCAGCTATGGCAGAAAGGGAAGCGATTCTCATACGCGGGGCAAGGGAGCACAATCTCAAGAACATCGACCTTGAGATTCCCCGCAACAAGCTGGTGGTCATCACCGGGCTCTCTGGCTCGGGCAAGTCTTCCTTGGCTTTTGACACCATCTACGCTGAGGGGCAGCGTCGCTACGTGGAGTCGCTGTCGGCCTACGCGCGCCAGTTCCTTAGCCTGATGGAGAAGCCGGACGTGGATTACATCGAAGGGCTGTCGCCGGCCATCTCCATTGAACAGCGCACTGCCTCCAAGAATCCGCGCTCGACGGTTGCGACGGTCACGGAGATCTACGACTACCTGCGGCTCCTTTTTGCGCGCATTGGTGTGCCCTACTGCTACCGCTGTGGGCGGCGCATCGAGCGTCAGACGGTGCAGCAGATCGTGGAAGCAGTCCTGGCTCTGCCGGAGGGGAAGAAGATCCAGGTACTTGCACCCATCGTCAGGGGGCGCAAGGGTGAGTATCGGGAGGTTTTCGAAGAGGCGCGCCGGGATGGCTATGTGCGAGTCCGGGTGGATGGGCAGGTCTTGGACCTAGACAGCAAGATCAAGCTGGACAAGAACAAGAAGCACAACATCGAAGTGGTGGTGGATAGGTTGGTCATCGGGCCGCATGTGGCGGCGCGCCTGACCGACTCGGCGGAGACGGCATTGGGCCTCGGCTCGGGCATGGTCCTGGTGGAAGTGATGGGAGAGGAGGAGCTGCTGTTCAGTGAGCACTATGCCTGCGTGCAGTGCGGCATCTCCTACGAGGAGTTGGCTCCGAGGCAATTCTCCTTCAACAGCCCGTACGGTGCCTGTCCCACTTGCAATGGGCTGGGTGAACGGATGGTGGTTGACCCTGCCCTGGTGATACCTGACGACCGCTTGAGCCTGAATCAGGGGGCCATCGCCCCATGGGGGCAGCTGAAGGACGGCTGGTATCGGACTCTCCTCTTGGGAGCTGCGTCGCACCTTGGCTTCGACCTCGACACGCCGGTGCGGGAGTTACACCCTGAGCACGTCCAGGCGATTCTTTACGGCCTTGGGGAGCGGCAGATCCGTTTCAACTACCGCAGCGCAACTGGCAGGCACGAGGGCACCTTCACCGGCACGTTCGAAGGGGTAATCCCGCACCTGGAACGTCGTTATCGCGAGACCGAGTCGGAAGCCGTGCGGGAATGGATCGAGGGGTTCATGCGCCCGGTACAATGTCTGGACTGCGGGGGGGCGCGACTGAAGAAAGAGAGCCTGGCGGTGCGCATCGGCGAGCTCAATATCCACGCCGTGACCACCATGTCGATCAAGGAGGCCCTTCACTTTTTTGAGAATCTGCAGCTGAGCGCGCGGGAGATGGAGATTGCCCGCCAGATCCTGAAGGAGATCCGCGAGCGTCTGAGGTTCTTGATCAATGTGGGGCTTGACTACTTGACTCTGGACCGCCCTGCGGCCACGCTGTCAGGCGGGGAGGCGCAGCGCATCCGCCTGGCCACCCAGATCGGCTCGCAGCTGGTCGGTGTGCTGTACATCCTGGATGAGCCTTCGGTGGGGTTGCACCAGCGCGACAATCGCAGACTCATCGCTACCCTGGAGCAGTTGCGCGACCTGGGCAACACCGTGCTGGTGGTAGAACATGACCGCGAGACCATGGAGCGGGCCGATTACATTGTGGACTTGGGGCCGGGCGCGGGAGAACATGGCGGCTGGGTGGTGGCCGCGGGTCCGCTGGAAGTGATCCGCACCAGCAAGGGCTCCGTTACCGGCGACTATTTGGCCGGCCGGCGCAACATTCCGGTGCCGCAACACAGGCGCCCGGGCAATGGCAAGTTCCTGACGCTGCGCGGGGCAAGTGGCAACAACCTGAAGAACATCGACATCAGCATCCCCTTGGGGACGTTTGTCTGCGTGACGGGGGTGTCAGGTTCCGGCAAGAGCAGCCTGATCAACGAGACCCTCTACCGGGTATTGAGCAGAGAGCTGTACCGGAGCAAGGACCAGCCGCTCCCCTACGAGCGCGTCGAGGGGCTGGAACACATTGACAAGGTTATTGATATCGACCAGTCTCCCATCGGCCGCACGCCGCGCTCGAATCCAGCCACCTACACCGGCGTTTTCAGCCTGATTCGCGACCTCTTTGCCCAGATCCCGGAGGCAAAGATACGCGGCTATCGCCCGGGGCGCTTCAGTTTCAACGTCAAAGGCGGACGGTGCGAAGCCTGCCAGGGCGATGGCATCATCAAGATAGAGATGCACTTCTTGCCCGACGTGTACGTGACCTGCGAGGTCTGCAAGGGGCGGCGCTACAATCGTGAGACGCTTGAGATCCGCTACAAGGGGCGCTCCATTGCGGACGTGTTGGAGATGACCGTCACGCAGGCGTTGGAGTTCTTTGCCAACATTCCCAAGATCAGACGGAAGCTCCAGACCCTGCATGATGTGGGGTTGGGTTACATCCGCCTTGGGCAACAGGCCACCACCTTGTCTGGGGGTGAGGCGCAGCGGGTGAAGCTTGCGGCCGAGCTCTCCAAGGTCAGCACGGGCAAAACGCTCTATATCCTCGATGAGCCAACCACGGGCCTCCACTTTGAGGACATCAAGATGCTGCTCGAGGTGCTCAACCGCCTCGTAGACATGGGGAATACCGTGGTGGTCATCGAGCATCACCTGGACGTGATCAAGGGCGCAGACTATGTCATCGACCTGGGGCCAGAGGGAGGGGACGAAGGCGGGTACGTGGTCGCCGCCGGTACGCCTGAACAGGTGGCGCAGGTGGAGAACTCTTACACCGGCCAGTTCCTCAGGCAGGAGCTGGCCGCCTGAAGTGGGGCTGGCGTCCTGCGAGCTTTAGGGACAGAGAGGCGGGTTGGGAGACAAGGGGGTCCTTACTGGTGAGAGATTGGAGGTAGGCGGACAGATGGCTTCTCTCTCTTTCGAGTTGCACGCCTTGCTGCAGATGCTGCTGGCAGTGGTCCTTGGCGCGGCGGTAGGACTGGAGCGTGCACTTCACGGACGACCTGCGGGGATGCGCACCCACGCGCTGGTCTGCGCCGGCGCTACAATGATTATGCTCACCGCCAAGGGACTGGCCAGCATCAGCCCGGAGACAAGCCTCTTGGCGAGGGTCACCGTGGACCCCGGCAGGATCGCTGCGGGCATTATCACCGGCATTGGCTTCCTTGGCGCCGGCTCGATCATCAAGTCAGGCGACTTTGTGCGCGGACTGACCACGGCCGCGTGCCTGTGGTTTGTGGCCGCCTTGGGGATCATCATCGGCGAAGGTTTCTTCTTCTTAAGTCTGATCGCAACGGGCATCGCGCTTTTTCTGCTGGTGGTGATGGATCGGTTCGAGCACAGGTTTGCGCGCGTCGTGTATCGGACCCTGCGCGTGGTCGTGCCTGCACAAGAACGGTCTCAAGCCGAGCACTCCCTGCGAGCAATTCTGACCAAGGAGAGAATGCGCGTTCAAGATGTGCAGTACCGGCTGAGCCCACGCACAGGCACGGCACTGGTCGTATTTCGCCTTCGGGGGAGTACTCGCACGAGCGGTTCTGAGCTTATGGACCGACTTTCGGCTGTGCAGGGGGTGAAGACTCTGGAATGGCAGTGAGGTGAAGGCGGTGGCTTCTGTCGGCGTGCGCACCTGCACGGCCGAAGCGCCAACATGCTTTGTCCCGCACGCGGCCGCTCGTGTGCGCGGAGAGGTTCGCCCGAATCCCACTTCTTCCAGGGGTGGCTGAAAGCAAAGACGCGGAGCAGGCATGAGCGAGAGGCGACGGATCCGATTAGGTGTGGCCCTGGTTCCTGTGCTCTTTCTGATAGCAGCGCTCTCTTTCACCATTGTGGTGCTGAAGCAGTCCCCCCACATACCGCTAATCGGTGCTTCGGCACTGGCAGCGACCATCGCCGTGGCCCAGGGGCACAAGTGGCGCGACATCCAGCAAGGGATGGTCCTGGGCATCACGCTGGCAATGGATGCCATCCTCATCCTCATGGTGGTCGGCACTCTGATTGGCACCTGGCTCCTGGGGGGCATAGTGCCCACGATGATCTACTACGGGCTCCAGCTCTTGTCGCCTTCGATATTCCTTGCGGCCACCCTGGTCATCTGCTCCGTTGTTTCCCTGGGCACAGGCTCATCGTGGTCCACAGCAGGCACGGTGGGGGTGGCGCTCGTCGGGGTTGGTCAAGGTCTGGGAGTACCGTTGCCGATGGTGGCGGGAGCGATCATCTCCGGTTCCTATTTCGGCGACAAGATGTCCCCGTTGTCGGACACCACCAACCTGGCGCCGGCAGTGGCGGGCACAGACGTCTTTTCCCATGTGCGGCACATGGTCTACACCACGGCCCCCAGTTATGCACTTGCGCTCGTCCTTTACGGGCTCATCGGTCTGCGCTTTGCCGGCGGCACGCTGGATGCCGAGAATGTGCGGACCATCCTTGCCACGCTCAAGAGCGCTTTTCTCATTCATCCCTTGCTTCTGCTCCCGCCTTGCTTGGTCATTGTCATGGTTGTCAAACGCGTGCCACCACTGCCGGCGCTGTTGGCAGGCACGGCCATGGGTGGCATCTGTGCCTTAGTCGCTCAGTCGGCATCCCTCTCGGCGGTGGTCAGTGCCGCCCACCGGGGCTATACCTCGGCGACGGGTGTGGCGGCAGTGGATGAACTTCTGAGCAGGGGTGGGCTGGTGAGCATGATGGAGACCGTGGCCCTCATTATCTGCGCGCTGTCGTTTGGCGGGATCATGGAGAAGACCGGAATGCTGGCCACCATAGCCGAGGCATTGTTGCACCGTGTACGGAGGACCGGCTCGCTGGTGGTGACCACTTTACTGAGCTGCATCGGCATGAACGCCATCGCTTCGGATCAGTACCTGGCCATCGTCATTCCAGGCAGGATGTACAAGGAGGCATTTCAGCGGATGGGGCTGCACCCGAAGAACCTCTCGCGCTGCCTGGAAGACTCCGGGACCCTTTCTTCGCCCCTTGTGCCCTGGAATAGTTGCGGCGCGTTCATGCACGCGACGCTCGGGGTGAGTCCGCTGGCGTACTTGCCATTTGCCTTTCTCAACCTCTCCAACCCATTGGTGTCCGCGTTGTATGGGTTCACGGGCATTACCATGACGAAAGCCGAGCTTCCCTGCGGTGATGCGCCCGGGGGCAAATGAGAGCCTGGCGCATGTGGACAGAAGTGGCGGCTGCGGGGTGTGCCTTGGCAGGCCGCGCACAGTGGACAGCGGCAGAAGCAGGAGAGACGGCTTTCGCCGGTGCTTCGGGTGCAGGGAGGGCTGTGCTCCGTGTGTCCGCCAGGAGCGACTCTACAGAATTCTGTTTCGCGGGCACGCCGAACAACTGCTTCCCTGGCAGGCGCGGCATTGGGCATTTTGGCGCCCGCTCGGGGCCGCGGGGCTGCGAGTAGTCCTGCCGGCCCGGTGGGGATGGCTTGCTTGGCGATGTTTGAGTCAAGGGCGAAGTTGAGAGGCACACAGGGCGGCAGAAGGACAGACGCTTTGGAGTGGACAGATTTCGCACCGAGGTTTGCGGGCGTGGCAGATGGTTCGTCCCAACCGCAGAAGGTTCATGTGTAAGGAATAGGCCTTCCCCTTAGGCACCAAGGGCTGCATCGCCTGGTGTGTCTTCTCCGCGCTCGTGCCCTGGGGCACCAGGCCAAGGCGCATGCAGATGCGATGGATATGGGTGTCCACGGGGAAGATATCGCGTCCACAGGCAAACATGAGCACCACGCTGATAGTCTTGATGCCGACCCCCCTGCGCTGGAGGAAGAGCTCCAGCACCTGTTCCGCCGTTTGGTGGCAGATCCAGCGCAAGTCGAAGGTGCCGTAGGTGTCAGCCATCCAGGCCAGTAATTCCTTGATGCGCGCGCTTTTTTGATTGATGAGGCCGGCAGAGCGGATGGTCGCGGCAATTTCGGCGGTGGGCGCGGCCAGCACCTGCTCCCACTGCGGGTAGCGAGAGCGCAGAGCCTCGTAGGCGCGGTCGCGGTTGCGGTCGTTAGTGTTCTGCGAAAGGATGGTGCGCATGAGCACCTCCAGAGGGTCACATGGCCCCTCCCATTTCGGCTCGCCAAATCGTTCTTCGAGGAGGCGGGTGACCTCGGTGGTCAGATCCGCGCGCGTGATTCCAGAATTCGGCCGGTGTCTCATTCGCCGCCTCTCAATGTGCAGCACATTCTCAAGGAGTACTCCCAGTGACGACGAGACAGATTGCCACCGCCGGGCTCATCGGTGCATTGTATGCGGCGCTCACCGTCGCCTTGGCGCCCATCAGCTACGGGCCGGTGCAGGTGCGAGTGGCGGAGGCGTTGACCGTGCTCCCTTTTCTCACGCCGTGGGCTATCCCCGGCCTCTATTTTGGCTGCATGGTGGCAAATGTGTTTGGTGGCCTCGGCCCGGTGGATATCTTCGCCGGCAGCTTCATTACTTTGGTGGCGGCATTGCTCACCTATGGCCTTCGGTCCACTGGGAAGGCCTGGCTGGCACCTCTTCCCCCGGTGGTGTGCAATGCCTTGGGCGTGAGCCTTTACCTGCACCGCATCGCGGGAATGCCCTATTGGATCACGGCCCTCTACGTGGGCGCCGGCGAGGTTGTGGCGTGTTTTCTCCTTGGGTACCCGCTGCTTGTGGTGTTGCAGAGGCGCTTCTTTCAGCGCCCTCCGCAGCGCATTTGCCGATAATGCCGCGGGCAAAGTGCTCATCGCACACGGCCAGGACAGCCACAGGTCCCCGCCCAAGCTGGTATCCCAACTCCGTTTTGCTGGGTACGTGGGCCACTGGCAGTTTGTGCGCAGCGGCCAGGACCTCGAAGTGGACGCGGACCTTCTTAGAGGCATCCTGCGCCAGCACCACAAGTCTGGCCCGTCCTGCCTTGATGGCCACCTGGGTTACCTCGCGGCCGTTGGCCAGCTTGCCGGCCCGGCGCGCCAGACCGAGCAGGCGGAGATCAGTCAGGAGCATCTCTGTTCGTCACCAGTTGGGCCAAGTGCGCATACACGTACTCTGGCACCCGACACCGCAACGAGCGCTCCAGCGTACGCCGCTTCTTTGCCAGGGCGATGCACCCCAGGTCAGGGCAGATGTATGCCCCGCGTCCAGGGGCACTGCCCGACCCGTCCACGGTCACCACATCGTCAATGCCGCGCACGACGCGCAGCAGAGTGTGTTTCTCGTGCACCTGGCGGCAGCCAGCACAGGTGCGCAGGGGGAGGTGGCCAGCGCGGGACCGTTTGGAACGTTTCATGCTCTGCCCGATAGGTTGATCGACTGTGGCTCAAGTATACAAATCGACCCGGGGATTGTCAAGGACTATTTTTGGCGGTGCAGAATGGTTCCAGCTCACCGGTGCGGCGGGGCGCCATGACCGGGCAAGAGGCTCGTGGCCGCGGCCTCGCACGCGGCAGGCGGCCGTTGCGGAGGGGCTGTGGTGCGCTCTTGTTGAGGAGATGTGATCCATGAGGCAGCCGGCGCTCCTGGCGCGACTGGCATTGTTGGCCGCGCTCACGATGGCAGGCCAGGCGGTGGGTCTGCCGCAACCGTTCACCGGTCCCTTCGTGAACGCGATGCTGGTGCTGACGTTGCTGCTGGCAGGGTGGATACCGGCTGTGGTGCTGGGATGTGTGACCCCAGTTGTGGCCCTGGCGCGCGGCGTGCTCCCCCCAGCCCTGGGGCCTCTGTTGCCCATCATCGCTGCCGGGAACGCGCTCTTCGTCAGCGCCTGTGCCCTGGGGTGTCGCGTGTGGAAGTGTCCGTTGTGCCGCCTGGGTGCGATGCGCGGGCTGGGCGTAGTGCTCGCAGCTGCCCTGGTCAAGTTTACCTGGTTCGCTCTCTGGGTGTGGGTCCTTGTCCCGGTGGTCGCGGGCGCGGCTTTGTCTCCAGCGGCGGCAATGGCTTTGACCACCCCCCAGCTTTTCACTGCCCTTGCGGGCGGGGCCGCCGCCTTGCTTCTGGGTGCGGCCCTGGTGAAGACAGGCGTTCTGGCATCGACCTCTCCTGCGAACCAGGGTAATGCCAGTTGCTGAGGGCAAGTCCCGCTGCCGGGGAGGGCGCAGGCTGCGGGATGCTTTCCCACTGGCAGGCCCACACGTGCAACGCTCAGCGCCGCGCAAAGGGCTTGCTTCTTTAGTCTGCTTTTGTTACATTAGGGGCCTAAAAGGGATCGCCATCTCACGAACGACTCGATGTCAATTCCGATTTCCATCCGCGGCGCGCGCACACACAACTTGAAGAACATCTCTTTGGATCTGCCGCGGAACAAGCTCACCGTCATCACTGGGGTCTCCGGCTCAGGCAAGTCCAGCCTCGCCTTTGACACGTTGTACGCAGAGGGGCAGAGGCGCTACGTGGAGAGTCTTTCGGCCTATGCCCGCCAGTTTCTGGAGCGGATGGACCGCCCGGACGTAGACGAAATCCGGGGGATTCCGCCCGCGGTCGCTATTGAGCAGAAGAACCCCACGCGCACGTCCCGTTCCACCGTGGCCACGGCGACGGAGGTGCATGACTACCTGCGCCTGCTGTTCGCCCGCATCGGCCGCACCTTCTGCCCCCAGTGCGGTCAGGAGGTGCGCCGTGACCGCGTGGAAGAGGTGGTCGACCAGCTCATGGAACTCCCGCTTGGCACCACCCTGCACATAGCCTTCCGGTGCTCAGCGGAACTCGACTGCGCGCAGAACCTGGAGATCTTGGCGGACAAGGGGTTCCGCCGCCTCTTGGTCGAGGGGCAGGTCGTGCCGCTGACTCAGGCCCCTGAGAACGCCGGCGAGCTGAGCGTGCTGGTGGACCGCGTGGTCGTTAAACAGGGGGTGCGGGAACGACTGGCCGATAGCGTGGGTATGGCCTTTGCTGAAGGCGGCGGCAGGGCAGAGGTGCACTTGCCCAATGGTGAGGTGCGTCGCTACAGCCAGGCCTACGCCTGTGCCCGCTGTGGGCTGAACTTCCTGGAGCCACAACCCCGCCTCTTTTCTTTCAACAACCCGTACGGCGCGTGCAAGACCTGCAAAGGATTCGGCGACATCATCACCATTGACGAAGACCTGGTCATCCCGGATAAGCAGAAGAGCCTGGCCGAAGGGGCCATCGCTCCGTGGAACACCCCGACGCACCGAGAACTCCTCCTGGAGCTGTTGCGGGTGGCCCCGCGCCACGGGATCGATGTGTCAGCGCCCTACGCACAGCTGCCAGCCGCGCACCGCCGTCTGATCTGGGAGGGGGTAAACGGGTACCCCGGCATTAACGGTTTTTTCGACTGGCTGGAGGGCAAGCGCTACAAGATAGGGGTCCGCGTCTTCTTGAGCCGCTATCGTGGCTACGTGCCATGTCCTGATTGCGGGGGCAGCCGACTCCGGCCGGAAGCGCTCTACGTGCGGGTAGGCGGCCTGACCATCGCCGAGGTGGCGCGTATGACCTTGAGCCAGGCGCGGCGCTTCTTCGAAGAGCTGCGACTCTCGGCCTTTGAGCAACAGGTGGCCGGCCAAATCCTCAGGGAACTGCGCAATCGCCTCTCATACCTGGACGACGTGGGGCTTGGCTATTTGACGCTGGACAGGCGCACCGCCACCCTCTCCGGCGGCGAATACCAGCGCATCAATTTGGCCACGGCACTCGGTGCTAAACTGGTGGGCACCCTCTACGTCCTGGACGAGCCCACCATCGGCTTGCACCCGCGGGACACACAACGCCTCATTGCCATCCTCAAGGCGCTGCGCGACCTTGGCAACACGGTGGTGGTGGTGGAGCATGACCGTGAGATGATGGCGGTCAGCGATTTCATTTGCGATCTGGGGCCCCGCGCCGGGGAGCACGGCGGGCAGATCGTATACATGGGCACCTACCAGGGCATCCGTGATGACGGACATTCGTTGACCAGTGCCTACCTGCGTGGCAACAAGCAGATTACCCTCCCCGACCGACGCCGCCAACCCGCGCAGCGCTGGCTGGAGGTCCTCGGCGCCCACGAGCACAATCTCAAGTCCATCGATGTGCGCATACCGCTGGGGCTCTTTGTCGTGGTCAGCGGTGTCTCCGGCTCAGGCAAGAGTTCACTGGTCTATGATGTGCTCTATGCAGCGCTCATGAAGCATCTCGGCAAGTGGCAGCGACGCGTGGGTGCGCACACTGCACTGCGTGGCGTTCACCACGTGGATGACGTGGTGCTGGTGGATCAATCCCCTATCGGCCGCACCCCGCGGAGCAACCCCGCTACCTACGTCAGGGCGTGGGACCCCATTCGGCACGTTTTTGCAGAAACGCGACAGGCACGCCTCAAGGGATTGAAGCCCTGCGCCTTTTCCTTCAATGTGCCGGGCGGGCGCTGTGATGCCTGCGAAGGCGCCGGAGCGGTGAAAGTGGAGATGCAGTTCCTGGCCGACCTCTTTCTGCCGTGCGAAGTTTGTGGCGGCAGACGCTTCAAGAAAGAGATTCTGGAGATCCGCTACCGTGGGAGGAACATCGCTGAGGTATTGGACATGTCGGTGGAGGAGGCGCTGGCCTTCTTCGCGGCCGAGCACCAGGTGGTGCGGCGGCTCCAGCTGCTGCAGGATGTGGGCCTCGGGTACATGAAGCTTGGGCAACCGGCTACCACCCTATCCGGAGGCGAGGCGCAGCGGGTCAAATTGGCGGCCCACCTGGCTGAGCGCGCCGGCAGGCACGTGCTCTACATCTTCGATGAACCCACCACTGGCCTTCACTTCGACGATGTGGCTACCTTGCTATCGTGCTTTGAACGATTGGTGGAAGCTGGCAATACCGTGCTGGTGATCGAGCACAACATGGACGTGATCAAGTGCGCCGACTATGTCATCGACTTGGGGCCAGAGGGGGGCGAAGGCGGTGGCTACGTGGTGGCCATCGGCACGCCGGAGCAGATTGCCGATCACCCGGACTCGTATACGGGGCGGTTCTTGAGAGAGTACTTGAAGGCAGCATAGGCGCTGATGGGAACGAACTAATGGATGAGGGTTGTCTATGAGGTCTATGCCCGTCATACTTCTCACTGGGGAAGCAGGGGTGGGGAAGACGACGATCATCAAGAAGGTGCTGGAACGAACGCCTTTCAAGGCCGGGGGGTTCATCACCAATGAGATTCGGGAACAGGGCCGGCGCGTGGGCTTTGAAATCGTCTCCCTGCACGGCGAGCGGGGAATACTGGCGCACGTGAATTTCAAGAGTCGCTACTGGGTGGGCAAGTACTTTGTCAATTTGCGCGATCTCCACCGAGTAGGCATTGTTGCCCTGGAAAGGGCCATGGCCGAAGACGACCTGGTGATCGTCGACGAGATCGGGCGCATGGAGCTGTTCTCTAAGAAGTTTAAGGACATCATCAGCAAGGTGTTGGACGGACGCAAACCGGTACTCGGCGCCATCATGTCCCAGCGACACCCGTTTGCTGACCGGATCAAAGAGCTGCCCTTTGTGAAGGTGTACGAGATCACCAAGGTCAACCGCGACATGATGGTGGACGAAGTCCGGCGCCAGCTAATCGCCGGCGGAAGGTAGTGCCCGCCCCTCGCCTGCCATAGGAGCCGGGGCCTGCCGGTGCGGGCAAACGCACGCAGTGGCGGGTCAGAGCTGTTCACGGGGCAGGCCGCACGCGCCAGGGTCAGAATGCTGTAGAAGAGCCGGAACAGCGACTAAGGAGGTGCATGGCTAGAATTGAGAGTCACCCCATACTTGAAGTCCCTGCCGGACGGCGCCAAGTCTCCTTCATGTTTGACGGGGGAGCACTGGTTGGCTTTGGAGGAGAGATGGTCTCCTCTGCCCTCATTGCCAACGGGGTGTGGTCGTTTTCCCAGCACCGCCGGGGAGGTGAGCGGCGGGGTATCTTTTGTGCCAACGGGCAATGCTCCCACTGCACGATGCTCATTGACGGCTTGGCGCAGAAGGCGTGCGTGACGCCTCTTCGCGCCGGCATGGACGTGCGCACCCTCCGAGGCCTACCTCCACTCCCTGCGGATGACCGCCCTCTCTCCCACTGGGAGCGGAAAGAACTCTCCTGCGACGTCCTGGTCATCGGTGGGGGACCCTCCGGTCTGACTGCCGCGATGGAACTCGCCGGGATGGGTTTTTCGGTGATTCTGGTAGACGACAAGGCCGCACTGGGCGGAAAGCTGGTGCTCCAGACACGCAAGTTCTTCGGCTCGGTGGCGGACTGCTACGCGGGCACCCGAGGGGTGGACATCGCTCGCCTGCTGGCCAAAGAGGTGGCCGAGTCGCAGAATGTTGCGGTCATGACTAATGCCGCTGTTGTGGGAATCTACAAGGACCAGAAGGCGGGGGTCTTCGTCGAAGGACGGAGCTATGTGCTGGTGGCCTTCCGCGGGCTAGTAGTGGCGGCCGGAGCGCGCGAGAAAGGGCTGATCTTTCCTGGTAACCACCTGCCAGGGGTGTACGGCGCAGGAGCCTTCCAGACGCTGGTGAACCGCGACCTGGTGCGCCCTGCCGAGCGCATCTTTATCATCGGCAGTGGCAATGTGGGGCTCATTGCCGCCTACCACGCGCTGCAGGCCGGCATCAAGGTGGTGGGCATCGCGGATATCCTCCCCAAGGTCGCTGGCTACAAGGTGCATCAGGACAAGATCAAGCGAATGGGGGTGCCCATCTACCTTTCCCACACTATCATCTCCGCCGAGGGGAAAGACCACGTTGAGCGCGTGACTATCGCCCAGGTCAACGAGTGTTTTCAGCCCTTGCTTTGGACCGCCCGCTCTTTCGCGGTGGATACCCTGCTGCTGGCGGTGGGATTGGCGCCCGTGGATGAGTTCTACGAGCTCGCACGGCGCTTCGGCTTCAATGTGGTGAGGGCTGGGGATGCCGAGGAGATCGCCGAGGCCTCTTCGGCCATGTTCGGTGGGCGGATCGCGGGGTTGCGCCTGGCGCAAATGCTGGGCAAGGCTGTCTCCATCGATGATTCCTACGCCGAAAAAATGGAGGTGCTCAAGAGTCCCCCGGGGGAGGTTTACCCCAAGCAGCCGGTGGAGCTTGCCCAGACCTTTCGGCCGGTGCTGCATTGCGTGGAGGAGATCCCCTGTGATCCCTGCGCCGCAGTGTGCCCCACCGGGGCCATAACCCTGCAAGGGAAGAGGGGAAACCTTCTCGATCCGCCGGTCTTTTCTGGTCAATGTTCCGGCTGCGCCCTCTGTGTGGCAGCCTGCCCAGGACTGGCCATCACCCTGGCGCGCCGCATCGATGACCACTGGGCCGAGGTGGTCATCCCTCACGAATTCCAACCCACCTTTGGCCCCGGCGACTTGTTGCCGATTATGGACCAGGGGGGGAACTATCTGCAGCAGGCAGAGGTGCTCAGGGTCCGCTACGTGAAGAAGTACAAGACTTACCTGGTGACCTTGCGCGTTTCTCTTGCCAACGCAGCGTTAGTGGCGGGTGTGCGGGTGCAAAGCCCGGAGGTGACGGCGCCGCTGCCAACCCCTTCGCTGGTGCATGCGCCCGAGGATGGGATCGTGTGCCACTGCGAGATGGTCTCCCTGGGCGAAGTTGTGGAGTTCATCAAGAAGCACCAAATCACCGATGTTAATCAGCTGAAGGTGCTGAGGGTCGGCATGGGTGCTTGTGGGGGGGGAAAAAAACTGTTCGCAGGTGCTTGCCAGAGCCTTCGCCATGGCCGGCGTGGATTGGCGGCAGGTCACCAAGGGCACAGTGCGACCCCCAGCCGTGGAGATGCCCTTGTCGGCCATTCTCAACGAAGCCGAGTGAAGGAACGGATCTGACTCGGAGGTACCGGCGTCGGTGCACAAGTCAACTGATGTGGTCATTATCGGCGCAGGGAGCATCGGTCTGCCCTTGAGCTACTACCTGGCGCGCAAGGGAGTGGAGGTCACCGTGATCGAGCGAGAATCCTCGCCCGGCCGAGGGCAGCATAGGGCGGCCATTGGCGGTATGCGTGCCACTCACTCGGATCCCGCCAAGATCAAGATCTGCCTGCGCTCCCTCCAAATCGTCCGCCAGCTGAAAGAAGAACATGGCCTGGAAGTGGACTGGGTGCAGGGCGGCTACTTGTTCCCCGCCTACGATGAGCACAAGGAGAAGGCGCTCAAAGCCCTCCTGGCCCGGCAAAAGGAATTTGGCCTCAACATCGATTGGATCTCGGCTGAAGAGGTTGCAGCCCTGGTGCCGGGCATCAGCCGCGAGGGCCTGCGCGGAGGGACCTATTCGCCCGAGGACGGCTCTGCCTCGCCGCTGAAGATGGCCCACGCCTACTATTACCTCGCGCGGCAGGCAGGAGCCCGGTTCTGTTTCGGCGAAGAGGTGGTTGACTTCCACGTGCGCGGCCTGAAGGTGGAGGGGGTGGTCACAGATAAGGACGTCTACCCGTGCGGCCTGGTGGTGAACGCAGCTGGTGCCGAGGCGAAAGAGATTGCTGCCATGCTCGGCCTGCAGGTCCCTGTGCTTCCAGATTCTCATGAGGCAGGCATCACCGAGCCAATGCAGCCACTTTTCCGCCCCATGGTGGTTGACCTGCGCGCTGGAGAAGATTCGGCCAACTTTTATTTCTACCAGAACAAAGAGGGCCAGGTAGTCTTTTGCTTGACGCCACAACCTCCCGTGCCAGGCAAGGACTGCGACTGCACCTCGGTGTTCCTCCCTCAAGCGGCCAGGAGGATGGTGGCCTTGTATCCGCGGTTGCGCCATGTGCGCGTGCGACGCACCTGGCGCGGTCTGTATCCGATGACGCCAGATGGTTTCCCCATAGTCGGCTGCGCTGAAGAGGTCGAGAACCTCCTCCTGGCAGTGGGAATGTGCGGCCAGGGGTTCATGCTGGGGCCTGGCCTCGGCTGGATCCCGGCCGAGGTGATCGCCGAGCAGAACAGCGAGTTTGACGCTATTCTCCAGCAACTGAGCCCCTCGCGGCTCTTTGCCGGCGAAGAGGTGTTGAAGTAGGCTTGGGCGCAAGCTGTGCATCAACGCAGGGAGTTGACCAATGTACGAGTACGAGATCGCAAACCGCATCCCAATTCTCTTTGCCCTGAGCACGTGTCCGCGTTGCCAACGAATGAAGCGTTTTCTCCAAGAGAATAACGTGCAGGCGAAGATAGTGGACTATGACTTGCTGTCGCCTGAAGAGAAGCGTCCCATTCTGCGCTTCCTCCAGCCAATCAATCCCCGGCTGTCGTTCCCGACGCTGGTGGTGGGCGACATGGCCGTGATCGGAGAGGATTATGACGGCGTCAAGGAGGTGCTGGGACTATGACCGTTGAGCAATACTACGAGAGTTTGAAGAAGTTTGCCCCCACGCGTGGACTGATTCTCAATCCAGACTGGGAAATAGTCAGGCCTTTGCTGGAGGGCTTGCTGAAGAACGGCGAGCGTTACGGGCTGCGCACCTGCCCGTGCAGGCCGGCGACAGGCGACCCGCAGAAGGATCGCGACATTGTCTGTCCATGCGTGTACGCCAAGCCCGACATCGAGGAGTATGGCGCTTGCTATTGTTGGCTGTACGTGTCACAAGAGTGGATTGAAGGCAAAATGCCGCACGTGCAAATTCCCGAGCGCCGCCCGGTGGAACGCACCCTGGACATTTAGTCGCTCGCGGCGGAATGCTTGCTCTTCGAACCCGAGGAGGCAGGACAAAAGGGCGGGAAAGGGCACCCATCCACAAGAAGGGGGGTTCCCCTTCTCTGGCCAAGTAGCGTGGGCAGATCGCTCTGTGGAGAAGGAGATGACGACAGGAACGAGCGAAGTGGTCAAGAGTCTGCAGACTGCCCTGGCAATTGAAGACCAGGGTCTGGAGACTTTTCTGAGGTTCGCCAGGCAGACAAGGGACTTGACCGGCAAGAACATGTTCATTAGGCTGGCCATGGACGAACACGAGCACCACCGGCTGATTGAGCGTCAGTTGCGCCGTGTTCTGGAGGGGCAGCCGGTTGCGCTGGAAGAGATCCCCAAGTCGGAGGTGGAACGGATTGCCCCGACGATCAGGGAGAAGCAGCTCAAGACCAAAGGAGAGGCTGGCCTGGCTGAGGTGGATGCCTTGAATACCGCGCTTGACCTGGAGCGGAAGGCGGCTGCCTTTTTCCGCCAGCAGGCGGACACCACCAGCAACGCCGAAGCCCGGGCGATGTTTCTCCGCCTGGCAGAGTGGGAAGATACCCACTACGACCTCATTCAGGCAGAGCTGGATCACATCAATCGCACTGGCTTCTGGTTGGGGATCCCGGAATTTCAGATGGACGGCAAGTTCTGATGCCCGGGTAGTGGCATTGTGAAGGCTGCCTCATCACCCACCGAGCAGGAGAAGGTCAGGGCCCTGTGGCAAGAGGCAAGAGGTGCAGGTGTGCCCGAGGCGCTGGCGGCCTTTGATCGCCAGATCGCCGAACTTCTCCGGGCTGCATTGCCAGATGGCCGCTTCTACTGCTGTGAGGTGGGTCCTTCTTAGACCGGAGCGGCCGCTAGTGGAGTGCCGTGAAGGAAGCCCGGGCGCCGTACTGCACGAAGTTCGGCTCTCGCCAGAACTTGCCCATGGGGCAGCGTGCGCACTGAGTCATCGAGGAGGAATAGCCATGGAAAAGGTCTTGGAAGCAATCGAGATGGCGATGGCGGCGGAAAAGAAGGCGCAAGAGTTCTACGCAGAGGCGGCCGGGAAGGTCGCGAACGAGCGCGGCAGGAACCTGCTGCACCAGCTGGCTCGCTTCGAGCAAAGCCATTATGAGGCATTGGGGCAGCTGAAGGCGTCTCTCCTGGCATCCGGCACCTACGTGCGCTATGAGGGTACCTCCTTTGCGCCGTTTCGGGCCGCCGGCGAAGTCACTGGCAAGATCGAAGCCCACAGGGAGGACGCTTTGAGCATTCTCCAGATGGCGATCGAGGCGGAGACGGAAGCCTATGAGCGCTACCGCGTTTTGGCCTCGCAATCGACCGACCCACAGGGCAAGGAGATGTTTGAAAAGCTGGCCGCAGAGGAAGTTCTGCACCGCCGCATTCTCAACGACGAGTTCTACTACCTCAGCAACCGCGGCGGAATCTGGTTTTGGGGTGACTAGTTCGTCGCGCAGGGGAGCTTCCAAAACCTACCGGAGGTGACTTCGACGCTGGGCGTCCTTTGGGTGGGCAACGGCAATGCCCTCGCCTACCCCTCGAAAACTTACTGGAGGTCAGTTTCATGCCGAGCGCAGGTGAAGCGGCGCCGGACTTTGCTCTCCCGGACCAGAACGGGGTGGAGCACCGGCTTTCCGCATATCGGGGACAGTGGGTGTTGCTCTATTTCTATCCCAAAGACGACCCGCCGGGTTGCACGGCAGAAGCATGTGCCATCCGCGACAATCTCCCCGCCTTTGGCACACTTGGGGCCCAGGTGCTGGGGGGCAGTGTGGACTCGGTGGCGTCGCATGCCCGTTTCGCCGCCAAGTACGGGATCGGCTTCCGGCTTCTGGCCGACGAGGGGAAAGAGGTCGTGACCCTGTACGGCGTGTGGGGCAAGAAGAAGTTTATGGGCAGGGAGTTCATGGGTACCAAGCGTACCTCTTTCCTCATCGATCCCCAAGGTCGCATTGCCAAAGTCTACACTGACCTCAAACCAGACCGGCATGCGGAGGAGGTGCTGAAGGATTTGAAAACCTTTGGTGCCTAGAGGAACCTGGACATCTGCGTGTGGAGCGCCTGTGAACATCATCTGTTTTGGAGATTCCATTACCCGGGCTGGTGATTGCGCGGAAGGCGACCGCTGGCCCACGGTCCTGCAGATCGCGCTTGATGAGTGGCGCGCGGGTGTGTACCACGTGTACAATCGGGGGGAGAGTGGCGATACTACTGCCGACGGCCTGGCACGCTTTGCTGAGGACGTGCTACCGCTTCTGCCGGGCGTGCTGGTAGTGGAGTTTGGCATCAATGACTGCAACCACGCGCCATGGCGACGGGTGCCGGCAGTGGGGGTGGAGGAGTACAGCAAGAACTTGCGCGAGTTCCATCGCGTGTGTCTGGCGGCCAAGGGTATGTGTGTCTTTATCCTCAGTCACCCCCCTGTCTCGTGCCAAATTGCCGCAAGGCAACGGGCGTACGCTCCACGCCAACCTCCGGCCCTACAACGAGGCGCTGCGGTTGTTGGCCGCGGAACTCAAGGCGCCCCTGATCGATGTACCGGTCATGATGGTCGAGCGTGGTATCAAGCTGGGGGATCTGGTGCAAGAGGACGGCATTCACCTGACGCGCCAGGGGAACCACCTGTATGCGGCCATGGTTTTTGACCGCTTGCAGGAACTCTTCAAGCGAATTAGTTGAGCTTGTGTCTCCCGGTGGCCATTCGACCGCAGAGGCGAAGACTCGTGTCCACTGTCTCGGGAGGAAGGCGATGAGCAGACTTGGCGCTGTGTGCGCTCTGTGGCTGATGGGTGCCGGTGTGGCGTTAGGGCAGGGAGTGGCTGTGGGCGTGCGGGTGGACCTGAGCGACTCCTTGCGGCTGCAGCGGGCCAGCGGCCAGGTTGCGCAACTGTTTATACCCGACTACTTTCAGCCTCCGCCCGACGGAAAGCTGACCTTAGTGGTCCATCTGCACAGTGCCTCATGGGCGGCGGAAAACCAGGTTTACAAGGCCCGCGCCAACGCTGTGCTCGTGAACATTCACTTGGGCGCGCTGTCCAGCCCGTATCAGAACTTCTTCGCCAACCAGCAAAGGTTCGCCGGCCTCATGGAGATTGCACTCCGTGAGCTGGCCGCCCGCGGGGTCGTGGCACGGCCACAAGTGAGCACCCTCATTGTGACTTCCTTCAGCGCAGGTTATGCGGGCGTGCGGGAAATTCTCAAGAACGGAGCGTACTACGAGCTGCTCAGCGCCCTCACCCTTGCTGACGGCCTGCACTGCAGTTCTGACCCTGGCCTGATGGCCGCGCAAATGGCGGACTTTGTCCGATTGGCACGTGATGCTGCTGCTGGCCGCAAGGTAATGCTCCTCACGCACTCCAGCATTAGCACGGTCGGGTACCAGTCCACCACACAGACGGCCGACTATCTGTTGACCGCTCTCGGCGCTGCGCGGGTCCCGTGTGCGCTTGCCGACGAAATCGGCCTCCAGTACTGCCGCTGCGACACCGGTCATTTTCACCTCCGGGGCTACCTGGGCGAAACCGCCGATGACCACCTCAAGCACCTCCACGCCATGGATAGGATGTTGGCCCAGGCGCTGGAGATTCTCGCGTCCCACTCTTCTGCTGCCCCAAGAGGATGTCTGCCCAAGGACAATTCCCTCAGTGTCAGGGTTTATCCAAACCCCTCCAATCCGCAGGCGACCTTTCGTTGCCAGGTACCTGCAGTCGGCAGGGTGACGCTCACGGTCTTCAATGCCCTCGGGCAGGAGGTATTTAGCTGGAACCGTGGCGATGTGCCGCCAGGGTGTACCGATGTGCCCTGGTACAGCGGGGATCTGCCGGCCGGAGTGTACACCTATCGGCTGCAAGCGAATGGCAAGGCCGTTGCAGGTCGTTGTGTACTTGTGAAATAGGCACTGCACTGGAGTTTAGGCTATGCACGAGGGGCATTGGCTGGAGAGACCTGCACGGTGGCTTCTAATATCGCTGCTCAGCATGGCGCTGTCATGTGCCGACCGAATGCTCCGGCAGGTGGATGAGCTTTTCCGGCCCTACAGTGGCGAAGTGCCGGGCGCTGCGGTAATGGTCATCCGCCACGGGCGTCCCATAATGACCCGCTACTAGGGCTGGCAGACCTGGAACAGAAACGGCCTGTGCAGGAATGCACGAACTTCCGCCTGGCATCCGTGAGCAAGCAGTTCACCGCCATGTGCATCATGATGCTGGTGGAGCGCGGCCTTCTGCGCTACGACCAGACCCTTCGTCAGCTCTTTCCGCACTTTCCCGCGTACGGTGACAAGATCACCATCGACCACCTTCTGCACCACACCTCCGGTCTGGTTGACTACGAGTCACTTCTGCCGGACACGCTGAGCAGGCAGGTAAGCGATGCCGACGTACTGCAAATGATGATGAGCCAGGATTCCACCTACTTTCCGCCGGGGAGCAAGTTCCAGTACAGCAACTCTGGATACGCGGTACTCGCCATGGTGGTCGAGAACATGTCGGGACGACGATTCGCCGACTTTGTCCGGGACAGCATCTTTGTGCCCTTGGGCATGGTGGGCTCCATCGCCTACGAGCGAGGTGGGCCACCGGTGCCCTGTCGTGCCTATGGGTACCGCGTGCTTGGGGATAGCGGGTTCGTGTTCCGAGATCAGAGTCCCACCAGCGCGGTCTTGGGCGATGGGGGGATCTACTCCTCCGTGCGTGACCTCTTTCTTTGGGATCAGGCCTTGTACACGGAACGCCTGGTTTCCCGCTCCACGTTGGAAGGGACGTTGACGCCTGGTGTGCTCAGCGACGGGACGAGCACCTCCTACGGCCATGGTTGGCGCCTGGATACCTATCGTGGCCGCCGACGGATGCACCACACCGGCAGCACGTGCGGCTTTTCCACTGTCATCCAGCGCTACCCTGATGAGCGGTTCACGGTGATTGTACTCACCAATCGCAATGAGCCCAGCTTACTGCCGATTGCCGACCGGCTCACAGACCTGTTCCTGCGCTGATTCTCCGGAGCGATGGCGCCCACCAGGCGGGAGCGGTTCCAAGCTGTGGGCCTCGTACTGCGGGACCGCGCCGTCCTGCGGGGAATCCCAGCCACCGGCAAGGTCCTGTGGCGGGTTGCCCTCTGACGACCCAGGCAGCGATCGACTGGTGCATCGCACGACCGCAGGGCTTCGGTTCCAAACCCCCTGGGGAACGGTGCTCGCCTTCCTATGATCGCTGGGTGAGGGAACGAACCCGGCAAAGTGATTGTTGCTTGCACTTTGCCCCTCGATTTCGTATATTTAGCCTTGCCGAAAATGGGGCAGTGGATTTGCGATGAGGTCTCGATACATGCGCACAGCTGAAGACATGAAGTTGAAGGTTGGCCTCGCCGAGATGCTCAAGGGTGGGGTCATCATGGACGTGACCAATGCTGAGCAGGCAAAGATTGCCGAGGACGCGGGGGCAGTGGCGGTGATGGCCCTGGAGCGGGTGCCGGCGGACATCCGTGCTCAGGGCGGCGTTGCCCGCATGTCCGACCCGGCGGTGATCAAGGCCATTCAGAAGGCGGTCTCCATCCCGGTGATGGCCAAGTGTCGCATCGGCCACTTTGCCGAGGCGCAGGTGCTGGAGGCGCTCGGGGTCGATTTCATCGACGAGAGCGAGGTGCTGACGCCGGCCGATGAGGAGCACCACATCGACAAGTGGAAGTTCAAAGTGCCCTTTGTCTGCGGTTGCCGGGATCTCGGCGAGGCCTTGCGGCGCATCGCCGAGGGAGCAGCGATGATCAGGACCAAAGGCGAGGCCGGCAGTGGCAACATCGTCGAGGCGGTACGGCACATGCGCATGGTGCAGTCGGCAATCAGGCGCATCACCACCTTGGGAGATGAGGAGCTGGTAGCGGAGGCCAAGCGTCTGGGCGCGCCAGTTGAGCTGGTGCGCTACGTCAAGGAGCACGGGCGACTGCCGGTGCCAAACTTCGCCGCAGGCGGGGTGGCCACTCCTGCCGATGCCTCACTCATGATGCAGCTAGGCGCCGAATCGGTGTTTGTGGGCAGCGGCATCTTCAAGTCCTCTGACCCTGCCAAACGGGCGAAGGCTATCGTGTCGGCGACGACGCACTACCTCGATTTTGACCTCATTGCCCGCGTGAGCGAAGGCCTGGGCGAGCCCATGCGCGGTATCGATGTGGCCAGCCTGCCCGAGCAGGAGCGCATGGCCGTACGTGGCTGGTAGGAGGTGCGGGGTGAAACAGGCGCGGGTGGGTGTGCTGGCACTGCAGGGCGACTTTGAGAAGCATCAGCAGATGCTGGCGCGCCTCGACGTCATTCCGGTGCTGGTCAAGACTGCCGAACAACTGCGCAAGTGCCAGGGGCTGATCATCCCAGGCGGTGAATCCACAACCCTGAGCCTCATGCTGCGCAAACACGGGCTGTGGGAGGAGGTGCGAGCTTTTGCTGGCGACCATCCTGTGTTTGGCACCTGTGCCGGGCTCATTCTCCTTGCGGGCAAGGTGGAAGGGGCCCCTGTGGAAAGCCTTGGTCTGCTCGACATTCACGCCCGGCGCAACGCTTATGGACGGCAGGTGAACTCTTTTGTGGACACGGTAAAGGTGGACTTTGGCCAGGGGGCTTTCGACTACGAAGGGGTCTTCATCCGTGCCCCTAAGGTAGTTGCCCTCGGCGCCGGCGTGCAGCCGCGTGCCTGGCACGGCCAGGATGTGGTCATGGTCGAGCAGGGGACGGTGTTGGCGGCAACCTTTCACCCCGAATTGACCGATGATCCCCGGGTGCACGAGTACTTTGTGAGCAAGCTGAAGTGATAGTCTCAAGGGGTGTGGCCATCCCAGGGAGGGCACATGCGGGAGTGTGGCGAGATAGTGGCCGTGGAAGGCGAGCGGGCTCAGGTGAAGGTGGTGCGCGGCGACAAGTGCGGCGACTGCCGGGTATGCCAGGCCTTTGGTGAGGGCGGGGGAATCATGGAGGCGCGCAACCGCATCGGCGCGGCCGTGGGCGACCTGGTGGAGGTGGAAGTGAATCCCAAAGTGGTGGTGGGGCATTCGTTCTTGCTCTTCATCGTCCCCTTGGTCTTCCTCATAGCCGGTTACCTCGTGGGTCACGCCCTGGCATGGCCTGCGATCTTGGGACCTGAGGCGCGCGGCATCGTGGGCGCCTTTTTCTTTCTGACGGCGAGCTTTCTCCTACTGCGTGTGTATGACCGCCGCTACGCGCGGAGGCAGCAAGAGACAGCAGAGGTGGTGGCCTTCGCCATGCCACCCTCGCACGGTGATGCTCCGACCTTCTGACCGGGCCAATGCTAATGAAGACCGGTAGGTTCTTTCCTCTCGCTTTCTCCCTAGTGGCGCTCTGCCTGCTGGGCGGGTTCGTGGACGTACCCCTGCCGACGGCGCAACAGACCCCCGACCGCACACTGCTCGTGGTGCCGCACCCTGATGGCCTCACCATCACGTTCTCGCCTCAGGGATGGACAACGTCCACCGTGATTCGGGAGGAGCGGGAGTACACGATAATCAGCTTCAGCGAGGCGCAACTTGTGGGCTCGCCGGGGCAACCTCACCTTCCTGCCCGGGCCTTTGTGGTCGGCATCCCGCTGGAGGGGGAAGTGACGGCCAGGGTGGTGGATGCCTCCTTTCACGAGCTTGAGGTGAAGCAGCTGCTCCCGTGCCCTCGTCTGGGCCGCGACGAAGAGGGCTTGCCCAAGGAGGAGTTCTTTCCCGACAGCCTCATTTACGGGCGCAGCGAAGCATGGCCAGAATCACCCGTGACGTTGGGCAGGCCGGGAATGGTCCGGCAACAGAGGGTGGTCAAGGTCATTTTCACGCCTGTGCAATACCTGCCTGCCGTCCAACGCGTGCGGCGCTATGAGCGCATCTCTGTGCGCCTCACCTTTACGCCGGTGGGCCGGCTATCGGAAGGAGTTCCCTCTGCTCCACCGAGTGAAGAGGAATTCTACCGGGCGCTGTTGGTCAACTACGAACAGTGCCGTCCCTGGCGAGCCCGTCGAGTCACTCCGCCTGCGGCTCTACGGAAGCACTCCGAGACCGGCCCATGGTACAAGATCGTGGTGCAAGAGGATGGCCTTTATCGCCTTGATGGCGCACGGTTGGCTGCTGCGGGCGCGAACTTAGCCGCGATCGATCCGCGAACGTTGCGGCTGTTCAACAATGGTGGTCAGGAGTTGCCGCAAGCGCTCAACGCGCCTAGGCCAGATAGCCTCATCGAGAACCCGATTGTGGTCCACGATGGGGGGGATAACCGCTTCGACAGCAACGATTACATTCTGTTCTACGGCAAGGCGGTGCGGGGGTGGACCTTTGACCAGGGCTCGCTGACCTGGAAGCACTATGTCAATCGCTTCACCGAGGACAATGTGTACTGGCTCACTTGGGGCCAAGGGATCAACGGGAAGCGCGTGCCAACGATCCCCTCTGCCTCCCCATTGGAGGCTGCAGAGGTAGCCAGCTTCATCGACCATTTCTTCTATGAACAGGACCTCACCAATCCCTTTGGCAGTGGGCTGCTCTGGTTTGGCGCGCTCTTCACCCACGGGGACACGCGCACGTTCAGACTGGAGCTCCCCAACGTCCTGGCAGAGGATACGGCGCGTTACGTGTTCAATGTGGTTGCTGCTTCGACCGGGCAGCATACGTTCACCTTTTCAGTCAATGGCGCCACGTTGGGCAGCGCGAACCTCTCCAACTACAGCAAGGACGCGGTGCGCATAGGAAAGTGGGAGGCCAGCGCCGCAGGGAAGTTGGCCAGCGGGAGCAACGCCATCACGCTGCGCTTGACCGGCGCCACGTCGCTGGCGCAAGGATACTTGGACTGGTTTGAGATCCACTACCCGCGTCCGCTGGTGGCGGTCAAAGACCAGCTGCTCATCTATGCGCCGCCGGGCAGCGGGCTATTGCGCTTCACAGTCCGCGGCTTCAGCCAGAGCGACGTTCTGGTGTTGGACGTGTCGGACTCTTGGCGCATTCGCCGCATCGAGCCACTGAGTGTGAGCGCTGGGGTGGTCACATTCGCAGATTCGGCCCGCACCCCGGACGGAAGGCGCTACCTGCTGTGCGCGAGCTCGGCTATCAAGACCCCGGTTTCCATCCGGGCTGACGTCGCTTCGAATCTGCGCGACCCGCAGAATCGGGCGGAACTGGTCATCATCACCCATGAGGACTTTTACGAGCAGGCAATGCAGCTCAAGAGCCTGCGCGAGAACTGGAACTCAGCGGCGCGCATGGCCACGCTCGTGGTGCGCATTTCCGACGTCTATGACGAATTCTCCTGGGGGCTGACAGATCCGACGGCAGTACGTGACTTCTTGCGCTATGCGTACGACCGCTGGGCCCAGGCGCCCACTCACGCGCTCTTGTTGGGGGATGGCGACTATGACTATCGCAATGTGCTGAGCCAGGCGGACGCCAACTGGATCCCCCCTTACGAGAGCAGCCACACTGACAAGAACCTGTCAATTACCTCGGAGGATTGGTTCACGTACATCTCCGGGAGCGACGAGCAGCCGGACATGGCCATAGGTCGTCTGCCTGCGCGCTCATCGGCAGAGGCCAGGCAGATGGTGAATAAGATCGTGGCCTCCGAGACGATGCCCCATTATGGCGATTGGCGGAACAGCGTCACGATGGTGGGCGACGACGAGCTCACGCTCGGCGGTGTGGGCAGAGAGCTGATCCACACCCAGCAGGCCGAGACCTTGGCCGAGGAAGCAATTCCCAAGTCCTTCGATGTCACCAAGATCTACCTGGTTGAATACCCCGCGGTGCGCAGCCCGGCCATTTCTGGCGTGATCAAGCCGGCAGCTAATCAGGCACTCCTTGACCGGATCAACAAGGGGAGCCTCATCATCAACTTTGTTGGACACGGCAATCCCCAGCTGTGGACGCACGAGCGGGTATTGAACTCGCCAGTGGATCTTGTGAAAATCCAAAACGGAGACAAGCTTGGTGTGTGGATCGCGGCCACCTGTAGCTTCGGCCGCTTCGACGACCCCTATGAACAGTCGATGGCCGAGGACTTGGTGGCAGTCGAGGGTCGTGGAGCACTGGCGGTACTGGCCGCCGCCCGGGACGCCTACTCCCAGCAGAACGCGGACCTGAACAAACGCTTTCTGCTGCGGCTGTTTGCGGACTATGCCCCTACGGGACGCGTGCGCACCTTGGGCGAAGCGCTGTGGCTGTCCAAACTGGCCACCGCTGCTGCAGACAATGAGGATCGTTATCTCATCCTCGGAGACCCCAGCCTGCGCATAGGTGCTCCGCGCTACCAGGCAGTGATCGAGTCGGTGCAGCCCGACAGCATCGCGGCGCTGGCGGTGACCACGGTGAGCGGCAGGGTCTTCCGCAACGGGACGCCCTGGGCGGACTTTGATGGACAGGCGCTGGTGAAAGTCTTCGACACCAGGCGCCCGCGCACCTACACCATCGACTCAGGGGGCATCATCAACTATGTGCTTCCTGGCAACGTGCTCTTTCGTGGCCAGGCAAAGGTGGAGCAGGGCCGGTTTGCCCTCAAGTTCATCGTGCCGAAGGACATCTCTTACGGCGGAACCGATGCGCGCGTGAGCGTCTACTTCTGGGGACAGCAGGGCGATGGCGCCGGCTTCCGCAGTGGACTGCGCGTGGGTGGCACAGGAGCGCAGGTGGCAGATACCGAGGGGCCGCAGATCGCCATCGGCTTCAAGGACCGCTCCTTCGCCAGTGGCGAATATGTGGGAGCAAACCCCACTTTGCGCGTGCAGATAAGCGACTCATTGAGCGGCGTCAACATCGCCGGCGATGTGGGCCACAAAATCGCCATGGTGCTCGATGGCCGTCAGGAGGAGCGCAAAGACCTCACCGAGTTCTTCAACTATGACCAGGACAGCTACACCAGCGGCAGCCTGGAATATCAACTCTTTGGTCTTGACGAAGGGCCTCACACCGTGGAGATCAAGGCCTGGGACAACTCCAATAACTCCAGTGTCGCCACGGCCACGTTTACGGTCGTGGCGGAACGAGAGCTCAAGCTCAGTGAGGTGGTCAACTTCCCCAACCCGTTCCGAGAGCGCACCGATTTTACCTTTGTGGTCAGCCGCGATGCCGAAGTGACCATTAGCGTCTTCACCCTTGCCGGGCGCGTGGTGAAGAGGCTCCGTCTCAACGCTGTCAGCAACTTCAATTCCGTCCCCTGGGATGGACGCGATGAGGACGGAGACGAGCTTGCCAATGGGCTTTACATTTATCGCCTCGTGGCGCGGGCCGAGGGGAGCGAGGGTCCTGTCTCCGCCGAAGCAATCGGCAAATTGGTAATTGCCCGCTAGCCTCCAGGGTGGAGCCGCTACCCCATGCCAATCCGTGGCAGTCGAGGCCGCAGGCCTTCCGCGAGCATGGAGTTTTTGCTCTCAAGAAGGCGAAATGTACCGCTCCTCTCGCCCATTGTGCAAGCTGTCCACCCTGGGCCGTAGCCACAGTCGTGGTGTGGGCAAAAGGGCCCGGTTCCGGTGGACCACAGGGCGACTGGGAGCATCCGACCGCGGCACAGGCTATTGGGCCCAGCAGCGAGGACACCCCTCTGTCAGCACCCCCTGTTCCTGAATGCCGTTCAAATATCGTTTGACTTTTACCCGAGAATTTCGTACAATTCACGGCACGTCATTGAGCTGGTGAAACCAACGCAAGGAGGATCGCCATGAGGCAGCAGATTGTCGCTCTCGCCATTGTTCTGTTCGCCGTTGTTGGGGTCATGTTTGCCCAGGAAGAGGCCACGACCAGCGCGGTGGAGTGGCTGGCGAGGGGGGACAAGAGCTACGAGAACTTTGACAACAAAGGGGCGCTCGAGGCCTACAAACAGGCCACCCTGGCCGATAGCGCAAACTGCGAGGGGTGGTGGAAGCTGGCCCGTGCGTATGTGGACGTAGGGGAACAGGCGGAAAAGAACCAGAGGCGACAGTTCTATGCTCTCGGGGAAAAGGCCGCGCGCAAGGCGGTGGCGCTCTGCCCGGAGGATGCCGAAGCCCACTTTCAGTTGGCAGTGGCAGTTGGACGCGTGGCTCTGGACGTAGGGGGCAAGACGAAGGTTGAGTTGTCCAAGGAGGTGAAGGCAGAAGGGGAAAAGGCCCTGGCGCTGAATCCCGAGCACGATGGCACCCTCCACCTGCTGGGGCGTTGGCATCGGGAGGTGGCAAATCTGAGCGGAGTGCTCAAAGCTTTTGCCAAAATTCTTTACGGCGGCCTGCCACCTGCTTCCAATGAAGAAGCAATCGCCTACTTCAAAAAGGCGATCGCCATCAAGCCCGAGCACATCAACCATCACCTGGAGCTGGCAAGGACGTACCGGATGGTGGACAACTGGGCTGCGGCCAAGGAGCACTATGAAAAGGTGCTGGCTCTGCCGGTCAGCGACGCCGACGATCCTGTCTACAAACAAGAGGCCAAGCAAGAGCTCCAGGAAGTCGAGAAGAAACTGCATTAGCCTGAGGGTTCCGAAAGAGGGCGGGTGTCAGCAACCCGCCCTCTTCTGTTACCAAGGCGCCCTTTGCCAATAGGGGGCAAGTCTTCGTTGGCTGGAAGCGAGGGGTGCTCCAGGTGGTGGCCAGCAGAGGTTTCCTTGCTTCTTGAGTTCAAAGCAGGAACAGCATAGCCACCGTGGCCGCGGAGAAACCTATCTTGACCTTCTCCCTCCCTGGCACGGGGTTGTAGGGGATGTAGGTACAGCGCACATCGCCAGCCAGAAAGAGGCCCTTGCCCAGCGGGATCTCCAGCCCAAGGCCGACGTGCCAGCCAAACTTCTGCTCCTTGCGCCCCTCGCAGGAACTGGGTTACTTGGCCTGCTTCCATTCGGTCTTGTCGTTGTGCCAGCCTGCGCCGATCACATCGGAGACTATTAGCAGCGGGTAGATCGGGCCGGTGGCCATCACTGGCCGGCCAGTGAGGACTACCTGGCCATGACGGTACTTTTCCTGGCCGAAATCCACGGGCCCTTCGATGGTCGGTCGCGGCTCAAGCCGCAGGGGTGTGGCTCATCAAAGGGTTCGCCCCCGTCGGTATGCGGTGCCTTGTAGTGGCCGAGACGTGAACCTGAGAGAACAAAGGGTTCCCGGTTAAGGCAGCCAGGGGCAGTGCCGGTGCCGCAACTCTTCCCATGACGGCCTCCTCCGTTGCGCCGGCTGACAGGCTTTCCCGGGAGACTTGCACGCGGTGCTCCGCACGTGGGCGCCAATCTGCGCAGTTGGAGGAGGGGTGAGGGAGGTCGCTGATGGTCAGGGTTGCATTTCGCCTTTCTCGGCTCAGGTCTCGGCCTCAGCCAGCACTCGGGTGGCCAGGCCGGGCAGTATAGCTCAAAGGAGAAGGCGGCAGACTTCTTCGTGTAGCCAAAAGCCGTGAGGGGTGAGGCGAATGTGCTGCCCCTGCTTGACCAGCAGTGGCGGTCCGGGAAGTGTCGATAGTTTTGCCACCCCCTCCGCGAAGCGCTCGTCCTCGCCACCAGGCAGTTCACGGATGTCCAAGCCTGCGGCGGTGCGCAATGCCAGCATGACCTTCTCCAGTCGCTGCTGTTCCAGGGACAAGAGTTCGCTCTGAGCCTCGGGGAGCACGTTGCGGTCCAGGGCCCGGCAATAGAGCTCAAGGTTCCTTAGGTTCCACCACCTCCGGGCGGACGCGAAGGAGTGTGCCGACGGCCCTAGGCCCAGGTAGGGGAGGCGCTGCCAGTAGAGTTCATTGTGTCGACACCGCCGTCCAGGCAGGGCGTAATTGGAGATTTCATAGTGTTCATACCCATGCGCGGTGAGCACCTCGTGGGCCAGCACGTACATGCGCCTTTCTTCCTCCACGCCTGGCAGGTTGAGGACCCCTTTGGCCACCGCCATCGCCAGCGGGGTGTGTTCCTCGATGGTGAGCGCGTAGGTCGAGACGTGCTCCGGGCGCCAGGTGAGCACTTCTTCAAGGGTAGTTTGCCAAGTGCCCAAAGTCTGTTCCGGAATGCCAAAGATAAGGTCGACGCTCAGATTGTCAAACCCTGCCTGCCGCGCTGCAAAGAAGGTCGCAGCTGCCTGCTGGCCAGAGTGTGGTTTGCCCAAAGTGCGCAGTTCCTCATCGTGTAACGACTGCACCCCGAGGCTGAGGCGGTTGACTCCCGCCTCTCGCAAGGCGGCCAAGGCGGAAGGCGAAACGGTAGCAGGATTGGCCTCCAGCGAAATCTCCACATCGTCGGTCAACGAAAAGTACGACCTAACGTGCCCGATGAGCGAGGCCAGGTGGGAAGGACTCAGCAGAGAAGGCGTGCCACCGCCGAAGTATATGCTGCAGAAACGACACGCCCGGAACTCGGTCTTGCGCGCCCACAGCGCTATCTCTCGTCCGAGGGCGCGGAGAAAGTGGGCAACGAGCTCGTCTTCATAAGGGACCGAATAAAAGTCGCAATAGGCGCACTTCCGGAGGCAGAAGGGCACGTGAATGTAGAGGCCCGCGTGGGAAGCAGGCTCAGCGAATGATTCTGCCCAGTCGCCCCCAGCGGATTTTTCTGAGCAGGTTGTAGACTGGCGCACGTGAGTCCCACGAGAAGTAGATGATCATCGCCTCGCCCACCACGTTGTCGAAGGGGAGAGGCCCCCAGAAGCGGCTGTCGGCGCTGTTATCGCGATTGTCACCCATCATGAACAGGTGGCCGGGAGGTACCACGATCGGCCCGAAGTTGTCAAAGCTCCTGCCGCGCATCTCATGGTGGCGGATGTTGTACTTCTGTCCCTGCGGCGTCGTGATGCGGTACTCCACCACGTAATGCCCATCTTCTGGATCATAGCGTCTTCCCAGGATTTCCTTGGTACCCTCTGGTTTTCCGTTCACATAAAGGTCACCGTTGCGCACCTCAATGGTGTCTCCGGGCAGACCCACGCAGCGTTTGATGTAGTCAAGCCTCTGGTCGAGCGGGTACTTGAACACGATGACCTCGCCCCGTTTTGGCTTCTTGACTGCGGGGAGGCGAAAGTGAGGGATTTCCGCTTTCACCAGCGGCAAGGTACTGGGCGTGCGCACGCCGTAGATGAACTTGTTCACAAAGAGGAAATCGCCGATGAGCAACGTGTCCTTCATGGAGCCAGTGGGAATGCGAAAGGCCTGGATAACCAACAGCCGCAAGATAAGCGCCGCAATGACTGCGACGCCTATGGCTTCTGTGTACTCGCGGATAATGCTCTTCTTCCGTCGTCTAGATTCTTGGTGCATGCCCGTCCCTTTCTGACGCCAGTGATCTGCCACTCTGTCTAGTAGGTCCAGCCCATCGTTTCTATCCGGCGGGCCGCCAGGAACAGGGACCCTGCCGCGATGGCAACGCTGCTTGCTACAACTACAAAGGCCACGCCGAACAGGGCTATGTTTTGCTCGGCGCCGGCAATGGTCCCCACAACGAAATAGCTCGCACATCCCAACCCAGCCAGCAGGCCTAAGAGGAGCAGGGGTACCACTGCGGACATCAGCCCGCCGCCAACGGTGATCATGCGCTTGGGCGTTTCCCAATCAAAGTCTGCAAAGTACGCGCCCAAGACAATGCCTGCCCCGCTCATGGCCACTGCGGCAGTGGAAGCTGCCGCAAGCGCGGCCACCCCGGTGACCAGGGAATGGCCGAAGAGCAAAGTAACTACGGCTGCCCCGAAGAGAGCTACCGTCGTGCCCAACATCCAGCCGAGGAACAGCTTCGCGGACAAGAATCTCATGGCTGGCTGAGGGGCGAGCTTGGTCAAGTAGAAAGCCTTTCCCTCCAGCGGAATCAAGCGTGCGGCAATGCCTACTGTGCTCATGGCAGCGAAAAGGATCACGAAGGCGAAGGGCATGAGGGCTTCGAACCGGGAAAGCTCTTCGCCTTCGGTGTCACGTTTGAAAATGAAGGCCATCACGACCATCATCGCCGCCAGCATCACAATCTGCATCAATTGACTGGGCTCGCGTCGCAGCAGGCGGACGTCGCGCAGCAATGCTGCCTTTGTCGGCGAGCCGGCCAGGCCAATGGCAGCGGCACGCGCCTTCTGCTGCCCAGGGGCGGTACCCAGTGCCGCTGCTTCTTCTTTGCCCACGCCCCGCACGTAAATGGTGTCCACCAGCCACACGCTGATCAATACCATGCTGGCAGTGCAGCTTGCCAGCAGGAGAACCAGAAGACCAGCGCCTGCCCACTCTCCGCGGAGGACGCCCGCAACCGCCTGTGCTGCCCAGCCAGCAGGTGTGGCCACGAGAAGCCGCGCGCGGGCCAGGGCAAGCAGCCCGCCAATGCCGCCAAGGCCCTCGGCCTGCAACGAGCTCCGGAGGAGCTGCATGCCGCTCCACACAGCGAGGAACACCAGCGCCAGGGCGACGCTCATCACCTCGCGTGCTCGCCGAATGGGCGCAACGTGGACCGCGATGATAGCCACCATTGCGGAGAGGCTGGTGGGCATGAGGACAAAGATGGCACCCACCACCAGCATGGGAGGATACCACCACCAAGCCGCATTGTGCGCCGCGCCAAAGCCCAGGAGCACAGGCAGACCCAGCATAAGGAACATGGAAGAGTTGCTGAGGCTAGCCTCGAGTAGCTTGTAGATGAACACCGTCCTCCGCCTCACCGGAGCGGAAAGGAGCAGAGGCAGATCATGAGAGATGAACAGGACGTGGATGCAGATGCCCGTCCCACTGAGCAGGAGGGTCACCAGCAGCACGAAAAGCACCGCGGCTAAAACCTTTGCCGCCGCCTCCGCTCCGCTGCCAACAACGATAACCTGGAACAGGGAGCTCGTGGCTGCAAAGAGGTAGTAGAGGAACCCCAGCCATAGGGCCACCAGGAGCAATGTGCGCAGGCGCCGCGAGGGTTCGGCTCTGCGGATCAGGTTGAGGTACATGCGCAGCTTGTTGCGCAGGAGCAGGGTGAGCATGCCGGGGCCTATTCTTCTTGCAGGTATTTGAGCACTTCGCGCTGCTCCTCGCTGCCGGTGAGCTCGAGAAAGATGTCCTCCAGGGACTGGTGGCCCTTGGACATCCGACGCAATTCCCTCATCGTGCCAAGGGCAATCAGCTTGCCCTGGTTGATGATCCCCACACGGTCGCACATGGATTCGGCGATCTCCAGGATATGGGTGGACATGAACACGGTGACACCCCGCTGCACGAGGCCTCGCAAAAGGTCTTTCAAGTTGCGGGCGCTCTTGGGGTCCAGCCCCACCGTTGGCTCGTCGAGGAACAGCACTTGCGGGTCGTGAATGAGCGCACCGCTCAAGGCCATCTTCTGTTTCATGCCGTGGGAATAGGTCTCAATCAGGCGGTCAATGTGGGTGTCGAGGTCGAAAATCTCGACTAGATGCTCCAAGCGGCGTGAGGCGGTCTGGCGGTCGACCTGGTAGAGGTCTGCCATGAAGGTGAGAAACTCCCTGCCGGTGAGCTTGGGGTAGACATAGGGCCTTTCTGGCACCAGGCCAAGGCACCTCTTGGCCTCCAAGGGCTGGGCAGTGAGGTCAAACCCCTTGAGGCGCACCCGCCCCCGGTCCGGCTTTAGCAGTCCGGTCATCATCTTGATGGTCGTGGTCTTGCCCGCTCCATTGGGCCCGAGAAAAACAAACAACTCGCCGTCCACAGTGAGAGACAGGTCCTCCACTGCTACGGTCGAGCCATAACACTTGCGCAGACCTTCGGCGACGATCATTTCCTGCCTCTTGCTAGGCCTTCAGCACCGCCAGAAACGCCTCCTGCGGCACCTCTACCCGCCCCAACTGCCGCATACGCTTCTTGCCCTCTTTCTGCTTCTCCAGTAGTTTACGCTTTCTGGTAATGTCGCCCCCGTAGCACTTGGCGGTGACGTTTTTCCGCAGTGGGCTGATGCTGGCGCGGGCAATCACCCTGCTACCGATAGCGGCCTGGATGACGACCTGGAAGAGCTGCCTGGGGATGAGTTCCCGCAGCTTCTCGCACACGCGCCTGCCCCAGTCGTAAGCCTTATCTCGGTGCACCACCACCGACAGGGCATCCACCACCTCCCCGTTCAGGAGCACATCCAGCTTCACCAGGTCGCCTGGCTTGTAGTCAAGGAACTCATAGTCAAAGGAGGCATAGCCGCGAGACACTGATTTGAGCCGATCGTAAAAGTCGAAGATGACCTCGGCCAGCGGAAACTCGTAGTGCAGGTGCGCACGGGTCGGGTCAAGGTACTCGGTCGTGAGGAAGACTCCGCGACGTTCCTGGGCCAACTTCATGATGCTGCCAATGTATTCGGCTGGGGTGAGGATGTGTGCGGCAATATACGGCTCCTCTATCAGGGCGATGTCGCCAGCCTGGGGCATCTGTGCCGGGTTTTCCACCCAAACCGTCTCGCCGTTCTTCTTCCTCACCCGGAACTTGACATTGGGGACGGTGGTAATCAGGTTCAGGTTGTACTCGCGCTCCAACCTTTCCTGGACAATCTCCATATGCAACAGGCCCAAGAAGCCGCAACGGAAGCCAAAACCGAGTGCGGCGGATGTCTCAGGCTCCCAGTGCAGTGAGCTGTCATTGAGGCTCAGGCGTTCCAGCGCCTTGCGCAGCTCGTCATAACTCTCAGCCACTGCCGGGTAAAGGCCGCTGAACACCATGGGCTTGACCTCTTTGAACCCCGGCAGAGGTGCGCTGGCTGGCCGCGCCGCGTCAGTAATGGTGTCGCCAACCCTTGTGTCACGCACCTCCTTGATCCCGGCGATCACGTATCCTACTTCGCCAGCCGACAGCTTGTCGCGCCGGACCTGGCGCAGCTGCAAGATGCCGACCTCCTCGACTTCAAACTCCTTTCCCGAGGAAAATAGCCGGATGCGCGAGCCAGTGACGATTTCGCCGTTGAGCACGCGCACGTACGCCACAGCGCCGCGATAGCTGTTAAACATCGAGTCGAAGATCAACGCCTGGAGTGGCGCCTCACTGTCTCCCCGTGGCGGCGGAATACGGGCTAGCACCGCCTCTAACACCTCTTCCACCCCCAGGCCATGCTTGGCGCTGACCAGCAGGATCTCCTCCTCGGCAATGCCCAAGATCTCGACGATCTGGCGCTTGACGAGGTCTACCTGCGCATTCTTGAGGTCTACCTTGTTGATGACCGGAATGATCTCCAGGTCGTTCTCCAGCGCCAGGTACAGATTGCTAATGGTTTGTGCCTCGACACCCTGGGCCGCGTCTACCACCAAGATTGCCCCGTCGCATGCGGCCAAGCTCCGCGAGACCTCATAGGAAAAGTCCACATGGCCAGGGGTGTCGATGAGGTTGAGGGTGTACTGCTGCCCATCACGAGCAGTGTAGGTCATCGTCACCGCATGGGACTTGATAGTGATGCCGCGCTCGCGCTCCAAGTCCATGTTGTCCAACACCTGGTCGACCATTTCCTCCTTGCTCAGGGTACCGGTGAGCTCCAGGAGCCGGTCCGCCAGGGTCGACTTGCCATGGTCGATGTGGGCGATGATGCAAAAATTGCGGATCTTGTCGCTAATCATCTACGCTCCGGTGGAAAAAGGACGCGACAAATTTATCAAATAACATTCAGGAAATCAACCTCATTGTGTGATCGCCAACAGGGGCGGCGACTGGGAATGCGAGAGCCCACGAACACATTCCGGCGAGGTTAAGGGGAAACGAGGAGACCGTCTGCCGGACCTGCAGCAACCGATGAGGCGGCGAGCGAAGGGAGCGCCGCGACACGCCATAGGGCGTGCTCGACCGTGCCGTCCGGCGGTCAGAGCTTCCAGAGCAGGAGCAGCTACTTGAGCACGACCATCTTGGTCCAATGAACTGTGTGTCCGGCTGTCAGGCGGCAAAAATAGAGGCCAGCGGGCAAGTTCCCGGCGTCCCACTGAACCAGGCGTTCGCCGGCACCGAATTGCCCCTCCAGCAACGTTGCCACACGTCTCCCACGCGCATCAAACACCTCCAATCTGGCCTGGCCAACCTGGGGGAGCAAGATGCGCATGGTGGCGCTCCTATTGAGCGGGTTGGGCCAGATTGGCCCCAAAGCGGGTTTGGCTGGGGCCAGCGGCGAGGGGGCCCTCACGGAGACAGTCTCGCCCAGACTGTCAGCCTTTACAATATAGATATCCGGATTGCCCAAGGAGAGGGAGTAGAAAGGGTTGGAGTTCGCGTCTTTCCATCCGGCGATCAGCAGGCCACCGTCAGAGGTGGGGATGAGGGAGTAGGGGTCGTCATTGAGCGGCCAACCCCACCACCTCGTCCAAAGAGTGTCTCCTGCGCTCGTGAGCCGGAGCAGCCACCAGTTGTCAAAGTTCATCTCCGGTGTTTGCACACCTTGAGAGTACGCGGCCAGATAATACCCTCCCTCCTTGCTCTGAAAGATGCTCAGCCCTCCGTCGTACTTGAGCGGGAAACCGATGGTCCTGCTCCAGCTGACCTCCCCCTCAGCGTCCAGCTTCACAATCCAAACGTCAGGGTTAGGAAAGTTGTCGCTGGTGGAGGTAAACCCGCACAGTATGGCCCCCCCGTCCATTGTAGGGTTGGCCTGGCTGAACACATTCTTCTTGCCCCCAAAGATGCGGCGTTTGAGCACGTTGCCCAAGGAATCGATGAGGAGGGTGCTGCAAAAGGCTTCCTGGAGCAACCCACCACAATGAGCCACGCAGCTTGTAGTGGTGAGGAGGTAGTTTCCCAACTTGAATGGTATGATCCCTGTTCCGCTGTCCTCAAAGCCAAAGTCGTAGGTTCTGGTCCAGACCGTATCGCCTTGACTATCAAGCTTGAGGAGCCAGACGTCCTTGCCCCCAACTTGTGTGCCACGCGTCTCGGTATCCCCCAGGATCATGTAACCTCCGTCCAGGGTCTCGATGATCTCGTTACCGTTGTCTTCCCGAGGACCACCGAACTGCTTATCAATGAGGCAGTTGCCGTCCAGGTCATAGAGCAGGAACCAGACCTGGCGCGTGGAGGGCGCGTGGTAGCGCGACCCCGTAAGAGCGAGCTGGTCTTTGCTGGTCAGAGTGATCCCCCAGAGAAAATCTGCCGCCCCGCCAAATCCCGTGCTCCCCACCTGTCGAGCCCAGACGCTGTCGCCATCGGCATCGATCTTCAGGATGAGGCCGTCGGTGTCCCAGGAGGTAGCTCCCATGGTGAAGCCGCACAGCACGAAGTCTCCTGCCGGCGTTTCCACCACCCCGCCAGTGGCGAACTCCGCCCTACCTGGGTGACCGTACTGTCGTTCCCATGTCGCTACCTGCGCAACGGCTTCTGTGGCCAGGTAGGCCACGAACAGCGCAAAAGACCAGCGTCCCATGGTTTGGTACTCCTGCTTTTCTTTGCGTCAAGCTTCTTTGCACGTGCTGACAGCCATGGCAGCACGTTCCGGCGGCATTTGTCCTAGGTCTTGGCCGCTCCAGTGGGTTAGGGTGAGGCCTGTGCCCCAGGTCCTAAGACCGTCGGGCTCGGGCAAAGAATTCCCGCAGCGCGCCAAACACCTCTTGAGTGGCCCCGGTGACCAGCTGGCATTTTGGAAGCGAGCCAAGGAAGACGCTGCCGTAACTCTTCAGCACCACCCGTTTGTCGAAGATCAGCACGCAACCCCGGTCGGTCTTGCGGCGAATGAGACGGCCAAACCCTTGCTTGAACTTGAGCGTGGCCCATGGCACAGTGTATTCGGTGAATGGATTACCACCTCGGTTCCTGATGGCTTCGACACGCGCTTCCACCAAGGGCTCGGTGGGGACCTGGAAGGGCAGCTTGGTGATAATGACCGACTCCAAGGCTTCGCCCTCCACGTCGACGCCTTGCCAAAAGCTGTCCGTGCCAAAAAGCACGGAGGTGGTATCGCGGCGGAAGCGCTCCAGCAGGCGATGCCGGTCGTCGCTCCCTTGCTTCAGTGCCAGGATGCCATGCTCCATCAGCAGAGGCTCGAGCTCGCGGTGGAGCTTGTTGAGGAGGCTGTAGGAGGTGAAGAGGACGAAGGCCCGCCCCTCGGAGATGAGCAGCGCCTCCAGCACAAGCTGCGACAACGCCGCCGCGTAGCCCTGGTCGCGGGGGTCAGGAATGTCCACTGGGATGCCCAAGAGCACCTGTCGCTCGAAGTCAAAGGGTGCCGGGAGCATCAGCTCTACTCGCCTTGGCACAAGCCCTGCGCCGGTGCGCTGGTTGAGAAAATCAAAGCTACCGGCCACCGTCAGGGTAGCGGAGGTCATCACCACCGTCTGGAAACGGTCGAAGACCGCCCTGCGCATCATCTCCCCCACCTCCAAGGGGGCACTCAGCAGGCGCACGATGTTCTCCCGCTGGCCCGCCCTTACCTCGATCAAACGGGTGTGGGCCTCGTCGGTGCCGAAGAGGATGTCCTCGATGGTGTCGGCCGCCACCTCCAGGCGCTCGCCTGCCGCCCGCACCTCGATGGTCAGCGAAGTGAGGTCTTCCTCCACATACTCGCCGATGCGCTCAAACACCTTGAGGAGAGTCCCGGTTCTGGTGGCGAACTGGCGCAGAGCACTGCAGAAGGCGTGCACCTTTTGCGCCAATTCGTCGGCAATTAGGGCGCGTTGTGTCAATGGGGTCAGACGTAGCTTTGCCTCACCTTCCTGCTCCTCGGCATGTGCCCGCACGGCCTGGTAAAGAGACTCCATCAGTGCCGTGTTGTCCTCGAGGAGCTGGTCTAGCAGGGGAATGAGCGTGCGTTCGATAAGACTTGTCGTTTCCCTGAGCAGGTCCATGGGCAGGACGTCGCTGTGCTGATGAACTTTGGCGCGCGCCAGGTGGAGCAGGCCTTTGTTGCCCTCCTTTGCCGGGCGATGGAAGCGACGTAGCATGCGCACCAGGCCAGCGCGCGTGATGCGGCTCCCGAAGTAGCTGCTCGCCACTTCTTCGATGTTGTGGGCCTCGTCGAAGATGATGTGGCGATAGGGAGGCAGCACGGCCACTTCCCCTGTGGTTCCCAGCTGCTCGCGCACCGCCAGGTCCGCAAAGAGCAAATGGTGATTGGCCACGAGGATGTGGGCCTTGGCCGCCTCGCGGCGAGCGCGATTGACGAAGCACTGGCCGAAGTGGGGACACTTGGCGCGGGCGCAGGCGTCGCTTTCCGAGGCGATCAGCTCCCAGGTCTCAGCCCTGGGCATGAAGAGGAGGTCGGAGCGGCTTCCATCTTTTGTCGTCTTTGCCCATGCCAGCAGAGCGAGCAGCTCTTCGGCGTTTTCCTCATCCACAAGCAGCTCCGGTTCGCGCTCCAGCTCGCTCACTTTGCGCAGGCAGGCATAGTTGCCCCGCCCTTTGACCAGCACCGCGCTGAATTCTTGATCCAGCACCTGCTGCAGGAACGGGATGTCCTTCTTGATGATCTGCTCTTGCAGATTGATGGTGTGGGTGGAGACCACGCAGCGCTGCTTGTTGCGCACGCTCCAATAGATGGCGGGCAAGAGGTAGGCCAGTGTCTTACCGGTGCCGGTGCCCGCCTCGATGATTGCCAGCCGGTGCTCATTGAAGGCGCAGCACACAGCCTCTATCATCTCTACCTGCTGGGGGCGGTCCTCGTAGCCCTTCAGCGTGCTGGCAATGGGCCCACCAGGCCGAATGACCGCGGCCAGCTCCTCGGGATCAAGAGGCTGCTCTTCTTCCTCGGAGACGGGCTCCACCACCACATAGATGTCGTCGACCTCGTTGTTGACGATGTAAAACGCCACCCCGAGCTGTCCCAGGTGAGAGGCCACCGCCAGGTCGGCTTCCGAAGGGGTGAGGGGGCCTTGGGGGTGATTGTGGATGACCGCGTCGCCGGGTTCAACCGCGCGGGTCACTGCCGGTACGGCCTCCTGGGTTCCTCGCGCCACCACCCGCACCGTGCGCACTGCCCCATCGTCGGCAGGGCGCCCGACAAAAAAGACCTCGTTGCCCCCTGCTTCAGCAATGGCCTGGCGCATCGCCGCCGCGGCACTGTCGGCAATATACTCTGCCACGTCAACCATGGGCATGGCCCGATACCTCCCCTGCGACGGGCAGAGACTCTCTGGCTGGTGTTCGCATCGGCAAGCCAAAGGAAAGAAAGTTGTTCCCCGCCCCCAGTTCCTGGGCGGCAAACCCTGCGGCGCGCAGATAGCGCGGAAAGTCAGAGAAGCCGTGGGTGGTGAAGACTTGTTTCGGCCCCACCGCCTTGACAAAGTCGATGAGCTCATCGAAATCCGCATGGTCACTGAAGGGCAGGGCTTCGTCGGCGCCATAGCGGTATTTCGCTTTTGGGTCGGCCGCCCACCCTGACAGCAACAGCGTACGCAGGCGGGGGATCGCGCGCACGGAGCGGTAACGCAACGCCTGTGGCGGGATCACCAACACCTCGCCCCGCGGCGGATCATAGTCCCAGCGCGCGCAGTTGTTGAACTCGATGCCAAATTCGCGATAGATGAGCGCCAGTTCCCACATGGCCGGCCACACCGCAACTCGGAACCCATACTCCCCTAACAGCTTCATCGCCTCCTGGCCCTTGCCCAAGGAGTAAGCTAGCACTGCCGGGACTGCCCCCCACAGCAAGGTCTCCTCGACAAAGTGCACCAGGCCCTGCACCAGCGTGTCACGGTCCACGAAGCGGTATTCCGGGCGCCCAAACGTGCACTCCATGATGAGGACGTCGGCCTGGGGGATCTCGATCGGTTCGGCCGTGGCGCTGGCCCGCATCTTGAAGTCACCGGTGTACAGCAGGCTCACTCCGTCTCGAACAACCCTGATCATAGATGAGCCCAGTATGTGCCCCGAAGGGTAGAGTTCGATAGTTAAGCCGTCCAGCTCGAATGGCTGGCGGTATAGCACCGGCGTGGCGCTCACTTTGTGCTGCCGCTGCTGGAAGAAGCGAATCGTGGGCGGCGTGGCGATTATGCGAGTATGGCCCTTCAGGTGGTCTGCATGGCCATGTGACACGTAGGACAAGGGGACCTTGCGCTCCGCATCCAACCACAAATCAGAGCCCGCGAGGCGAATGCCGCGGTCATAGGTGAACAAGAGTAACTCCTCCACAAGGTTCACTGGGCGAGGCGAAGGTCACAGAGCGCCGTGGCTGGACGTGCGTCTGCGGCCAAAGAAAATATAGCGAACTGTGTCCACAAAACAAAGGGTTTTCCTTCTTCAGGCGCAAGCTCACCGACTGGGGCTACCCCGCGCTGGCCCGACCTAAGGCCCGGCCACGAGGTGCGCCAGTAATGACGTGGCCAAGCCTAGCTCGATCTCACAATGCGCACCCTGTGCCTCAGCAGGGAGGCTTTGGTTGACCGAGACGTCATTATGCGGCGTCTGGTACCAGGGCGGTACTGCATAGGTTTGCCCCGCTACCACCAGTCAAGGGATAAGCGCGCGCAGAAGAGGGTAGTGCCAGTCGCCGGCATTCCGGTCGTACACTCCGAAGCCGGCGCAGAACTCCCAGTAGCACCAGCTCATTTGCTGCTTCTCCGCCTCTCGCGCGACGAACGCAGTCCAAAGGGCGCGCGAATCCATGTCCGCCTTGTTGTAGGCGCCAAACTCGCCCAGAAAGAGTGGACGTTTCTGCCCTTCTGCCCAAAGCTTCGCCCGCATAAAATCAAGCTCGATGGCGCTTCTTTGCTGAGGGGTGCCGCTCCAGGTGGTGCCGAGCCACGCCTGGCTGCCTTCGACCCACTCCGCACCCTGATGGGTGAACTGAAAAGGATTGTAGTAGTGGACGGTGACGATGAGGCCGCGCTCTTCCTCAGGCAGACGCAACGACTGTAAGGCGCTCATGGCGTTCCAGTTTGCCGGGCCCACGATGAGAATCCGATACGGGTTGGTGGCCCGCACCACGCGGATTGCTTCCACCAGGAGCGTGTTCCACGTTTCTGGGGACAGCTTGTTGCAGGGCTCGTTGAGAAGCTCGAAGAAAAGCTCCGCCGGATAGTCGCGGAAGTGGCGCGCGATCTGCTCCCACATGCCCAGAAATCGCTGCCTATGCCCTTGGGGATCTTGCATGATCTCATCATAGTGGTGCATGTTGAGCACGACCGCAAGATCGCGCTGTAAGGCCTGCTTCACCGCCCACTCAACACGCGCGAAAAAGTCCTTGTCGATGGTGAACGGGGCTCTGGTGGCGGCATGGGCCGACCAGCGGGTCGGGACCCTTACCGCAGTGAAGCCGGCCTCCTTGATGAGCTGGAAATACCGCTCTTCCAGCACCACACCCCACTCACCTTCGCGGGGAGCCTCCAGCGCGTTGCCGAGGTTGACTCCCCTGGCCAGTAGGGCATTCTGGACAAAGGGGTCCAGAGGGGTCTGAGGAGCAGCAGCTTCTTCAATGCGCAGCGGACTCCTGTCCTTGGTGCAGGCCGAGGTGCACAAGAGGAGGATGACGAGCGCGATCAGGGGCTTACGAAAGTGATGCTTCCGCATGGCTTTTCTCCGCACGGTCTTCTCGCCAACGCCGACGGCCACTCCGGCAAGGCCTTCTTTTCTACGCTGCCGGCACGATGTCGCACGCTCCGATGCGCCCTGCCGAACTTCGATAATCGAGGTTGCGCGCTACCACTCCACCTGCGTGCGCGCCAGGTGCGGCGGCAGCCTGTCACCATCTTCGGCAGCAATTTAGCACCGCTGCGGCACTTTGTCAAGGGGAGATTTGGCCGCACTTCGGTGCTTGTGGCGCCGGTCCGTGAACACGCCCTCTGGCCGGCAAAAATTCGTTGCGTTTTCACGCTAAATTGTTTATCTTGAATGCCCGGAAATCTCAGGTCGCAGATGGGAGGGAGATGCACGGTGAGCAGTGAGCGATTGATGGTTTCGGTTTCGGGTATCCGAGGCACGGTTGGCGGCAGCCTGACGCCGGAGGTGGTACTGCGCTATGCCCAGGCCTATGGTGCTATGGTTGGCGAAGGGGCGATCACGGTGGGCAGGGACTCGCGCGTGACCGGCGAGATGGTGTGGCACGCCGTCTGTGCGGGGCTGCTTGCGGTGGGGCGTGAGGTGGTGGACCTGGGCATTGTGCCCACGCCGACCACGCAGCTGGCGGTGGAGAAACTTGACCTCCGCGGGGGGATTGTCATCACCGCGAGCCACAATCCCATTCAGTGGAATGCGCTCAAGTTGCTGGCGGAGGACGGGGTTTTCCTCGGGCCTGAGCAGGGAGAGGCGGTCAGCAGACTCGTGCGCGAGGGGCACATCCCCTTGGCGGCGTGGGACAGAGTGGGCAGAGTCCGGCAGTATGCGCGGGCGGTGAGCGACCACATCGACGCCATCGAGAAGCTGGGGGTCATCGACGTGCCTGCTCTCCGCAAGCGGCGCTTCAAGGTAGTGGTGGACTGCTGCCATGGTGCAGGAGGGGTCATTCTTCCGGAACTGTGTGCGCGTTTGGGCTGCGAGGCGCACTTTCTCTATGAGGAGCCCACCGGACTCTTTCCTCGAAATCCCGAGCCGCGCCCCGAACACCTTGGAGAGCTGTGTCAAGCGGTGCGGCGCCTTGGTGCGGACATTGGTTTCGCCGTGGACCCTGATGTGGACCGTTTGGCGATCGTCTCGGAGAAGGGCCGGCCGCTTGGCGAGGACTATACCCTGGTGCTTGCGGTCAACCTCATACTCGGCAAGCGGCCGGGCAAGGTGGTGGTGAACGCGTCCACCAGCCGGGCCATTGACGACGTGGCCGCCGCCTACGGGTGCGAGGTGGTGCGGGCCAAGGTCGGCGAAATCAACGTGGCGCTCAAAGCACGGGAGGTGGGAGCGGTGATCGCTGGTGAGGGCAACGGCGGGGTGATGTTGCCGGAACTCCACCTGGGCCGGGACGCGCCCGTAGGGATCGCCCTCACGCTCCAGCATCTGGTGGAGTTCGGCGGCCCGATCTCCGCACTCAACGCGACCTTGCCGCAGTACGCGATGGTGAAGGACAGAGTGGACTTGGCTGCTGGCCTTGACCGTGTGCGCATCGTCCAACGACTGGCTGAGGAGCGCCAAGGCGAAAACCTCGACTTCTTGGACGGAGTGAAAATCTTGTACGAGCGTGCATGGGTCCACGTGCGCCCCTCCAATACAGAGCCGATCATCCGTATCATTGCCGAGGCGCCGACAGCTGACCAGGCCCAGGCGTTGGTGCAGGAGCTGAAAAGCGAGCTATTGCGCATTGCAGGGTGAGGCCCACCATGGAGAGCCGACAGGACAACGTGGAACGATTGGCAGACAGCCTTGCTGGGGAGATGGGGCCAGCACCCTGCAGCCAGCTGGTGAGCGGAACCTGTACCAACTGTCAGCAGTGCAGCGTGCGCAACCCCGGGGCCGTGCAGGCCATTGTGCACAGCGGGGCGGCGCGCATCGGGGCCAGTCTGGGCGTGGGACGGCCTGCCGCAGAGCTGGCCAAGCTCATCGACCACACCCTACTCAAGCCAGATGCCACCAAGGAGCAGATCCTGCGCCTTTGCCAGGAGGCGGTGCAATACGGCTTTGCCAGCGTGTGCGTCAATCCCTGCTGGGTCAAGCTCTGCGCCGAGGCGGTGCGCGGCTCCAGCGTGCTGGTCTGTTCGGTGGTGGGTTTTCCCCTTGGGGCCCACACGATGGTGGTGAAGGCCTTGGAGGCGGCTCGGGCAGTGCGCGACGGCGCTGAGGAAGTGGACATGGTGATCAACATTGGCATGCTCAAGTCTGGCGAACACCGGTACGTGGAGGCGGACATCGGCGGCGTGGTGCGAGCCGCCAGCCCGGCGCGGGTCAAGGTGATCATCGAGGCGTGCCTGTTGACGGACGAGGAAAAGATCCACGCCTGTTTGTTGGCCCAGCGGGCTGGGGCGCATTTCGTCAAGACCTCCACGGGATTTAGCACTGGGGGGGCAACTGCTGCCGATGTGGCCTTGATGCGGCGGGTGGTGGGCGCCAGCATGGGGGTCAAAGCCGCAGGTGGCATTCGTGACCTGGCGACCGCACAGACCATGGTGGCAGCCGGGGCCGATCGCATCGGCGCCAGCGCCAGCGTCAGCATCGTGAGTGGGCAAAAGCTCGCCTGAGCCCATGACCGCCCGAGACATTATCGCGCGCAAGCGCGACGGCCACCACTTGACGCGCGAGGAGATCACCTTCTTCGTGCACGGCTACGTGAAGGGGCTGATCCCTGACTACCAGATGGCGGCGCTGCTCATGGCCATCTACCTACGCGGGATGAGCCCCGCAGAGACGGTCTGGCTCACCGAAGTGATGCTCCAGTCCGGCGAGATCCTCGACTTTGCCGATGTCCCTGGGCCGAAAGTCGATAAGCACAGCACCGGCGGGGTTGGCGATAAGGTGTCGCTGGTGCTCGCCCCCCTGGTGGCGGCCACGGGCGTGCATGTGCCAATGATCTCCGGACGAGGCCTTGGCCACACAGGGGGTACCCTGGACAAGCTGGAGGCCATACCCGGCTTTCGCACCGACCTTGAACCCGAAGACCTGAAACGACAGCTGCCGGAAGCCGGTGTGTTTATCGCCGGCCAGACGAGACGGCTGGTCCCAGCAGACCGGAAAATCTACGCCCTGCGCGACGCTACCAGCACGGTAGAGTCGGTGCCGCTGGTGACCGCCAGCATCCTCAGCAAGAAACTGGCCGAGGGGATCAATGGCCTGGTGCTGGATGTGAAGACAGGCGGAGGGGCATTCTTCCAGCGGCCTGAACAGGCCGAGACGCTGGCGCAAAACCTGGTCTCCACGGCCCAGGCATACGGTCTACCCGCGGTAGCCCTGCTTACCGGCATGGACCAGCCCTTGGGCTCCATGGTGGGCACCTGGTTGGAGACCAAGGAAGCAATTCAGTGTCTGCGTGGCGACGGGGCGTGGGACCTTCTGGAAGTGACCGTGGCGCTCGGAGCCCTGATGCTGCTCCTGGCGCAGAGAGCTCGCTCGTTCATGGAGGCCCAGCAGATCCTGCAGGAAGCTCTCACCAGCGGCGCCGGCTATGAGAAGTTCCGGCAGATGGTGGCCGCACAGGGCGGTGACCTCTCTGTGGTCGACGATGTGGAAGCCTATCCCCCTGCTCGCTTCGAGGTCGACGTCCACAGCCTGCAGGAAGGATTTGTCACCAGCATCGATGCTCGGGCCATTGGTGTGGCTGTGTGCCTGCTTGGGGGCGGCCGCCAGGTCGTGGAAGATGCCATTGACTACCAGGCAGGTGCCGTGCTCCATAAAAAAGTGGGCGAGCAGGTAAAAGTGGGGGACCTGTTTGCTTCGCTGCATTCGAACAGGAGCGGCGCGCTTGAGGAGGCGGCGCGCATGGTGCGTGACGCCTTTTCTCTGGCTCCAGAGCCAGGGCCTCCGCCGCCGCTGATCCACAAGCTCATCGATCTGAGGGGAAGCCGCCCGTGGCCCCCTGACCCGGATTGGCAGCTGGGGGACCCGTGAGGTCCGCAAGCCAAGGCTCGGGCTGTTGTGGGTGTGCCCGTGACACGCCCAAGAAACCCTGTGCCTTTTCGGAGGACCTGTCAAAGTGATATGAGCAGAAGCTGAGCAGACGCAGTTCTGCTCAGGGGCACGCGAATGCGGCTGGGATCGGAGTTACAATGCTGGTTCCACAGCTTCGAGCGAGCATTGCGCGCAGAACGCACGTTGGGAGGAGAACCTATGCCGCTGATTCGTCGGAAGTGGTCGCCGCAGGAGGCGGACGAGTGGAGCCGAGAGGACTGGCTTGCTATGCTCCTTTCCGCTCTTGCCTATGTAGGGGTCGTCTGTGGCCTGGCAGGGAGTTTCCTGCTCTTGCCCTGGGGCTTCGTGCTCTTGGCGGTAGGGCTCGCCCTGGCCGCCCTGATGTACTGGATCATTGACCCGAAGCTTAGGGTGATTTCCACCGAATACGAGAAGAAGCAGAAGGAGCACCTTTTGCAGCTCGAGCGCATCCAGCGCTGGGAGGAGTCGGCATGAACAAAGGTCTGGCGGTAGTCATTGGCATGACCATCGCGTACGGTGCGTCGTTGGTCGGGATGATCTTCGCCTACCTGTACTACCGGAAGTATCGCAGAGAACAGCAGGGAGGCTCAGGCAATGAGTGAGTTTCTCATACCCGCCCGCATCGGCAGTCCGCTAGTGGGCATTGTGCTTCCGGCGGCTGTCTTTCTCGTGTCCTTTGTGCTCACCTACTTGCTCATTAGGCATTTCATGAAGGGTCTGTAAAGGTCGGCACTCCAGTCACGAATGTGCGTGGAGGCACTACTATGACGGCAACCTTCGCATTCTTGGATTGGCTGTGGCTGGTACTCTTTACGCTCTTGATGGTCGCCTGTGGGGTCTTCTTCTACCGCCTGGGCAAGCGTTCGCAATCGGACTTTTTTCTGGCTGGGCGCGGCCTGCCGTGGTGGCTTCCGGCCTCGTCGGTCTACGCGACGCACACCGCCACCGACACACCCATTTGGGTCACCGGGGTCATTTACAAATATGGCTTGGCTGGGCTCTGGTACACCTTCTTCTGTGCCTGGGCGGCGGTGAGTAGCTTCGTCTCCACCAGGATCTTCCGCCGCTCGCTGGCCTATAGCCAGGCAGAGTGGCAGAGCCTGCGCTTTGGGGGACTTGGCAGCGAGATGCTGCGCGGGTGGGTGGCAGGATGGCAGGTGTTCATGAACATGTTCATCCTGGGCTGGGTGGGCATTGCCATGGGCAAGCTCTGCAACGTCTTTTTCGGCTGGCCACTCTGGGTGGGGTTGGTGACCTTTTCCTCCATCTGCGTGTTGTACGTGTTGGCGGCCGGCTACTGGGGCGTGGTCATGGCGGATTTCCAGCAGGGGGTCATCGCCTTCATCATGATTACCCTGGTCTCAGCCTGGGGTGTGGCCGCTGCAGGTGGCCCGCGAGCAATTGTCAGCAGGCTGAGCGCGATGAACAGCAGTTGCACCTGGACTGTGCCACAGCTGCAGGCTCCCTCGGCCACAGGGTCCGTGCGCGTCAGCGACGCCTCCACTGAAGAGCTGTTGGCCTGCAGCGAGGAAGCCTTCGTGGTCACAGCCACGGGTAGTCGAGAAGCACAACCGCTTCAGCAGCGGGTCAAGGCCGCACTCGCAGAGGCCGGTAGGCCAGGGCAGGTGCGCTTTCCCGCAGCGGGTGACACTTTGCAGGCAGGTGGGACCTATACGCTCGTCTGGGTGCCAGAAAAAGACAGCCGCCTGCTCAAAGTGGAAGTCTCGCTGGACGGCGGCACGACCTGGCAGGTGGTGGAGCGCAGCCACTACCAGGGGCAGCGCTGGCGCCTGAACCCTCTGAGCTTCACCGGCCTTTTCCGCGGCCAGTTCCCTGTGGCTTGGTTTGTCACCATGCTGGTGGTGGCCCTGCTGGGCGGCTTTGGCATGGGGACCAGCATCGACTGGTACACGGAGGCCCAGCGCATTCAATCTGCGCGTACCGTGCGCGACGCCTCCTACTCGATCTGGGCCGGCACTTTGGCCGGCCTCATCCGAAACGCGATGTGGGCTGTGGCCGTTTTGGGGTTCTTCGTCCTCTTCCCCCATATTGCCGCGCAAAAGGATTATGAAATGGGCTGGTACGTGATCGGCTTCAAGTACCTGCCGGTGGGCATGGTGGGCTTTTTCTTCGCCGGCATCCTTGCCATCCATCTTTCCACCATTTCCACCCACCTGAACCTTGGTGCCATGTACGCCACACGGGACTTTTATCACCACTACGTGAATCCGCAGGCCAGCGAGCGGCGCCTGGTCTGGGTGGGCAGAATTGCCACTCTGGTGGTATTGGGCGGCTCGTTTGTCTTCGGCCTGATCATCGGCGAGGAGATAACGGCCTGGCTGATCTTTGCGCTGTGGATCATGGCCGCCGGGGTGTGGTTGCCGAACATCCTGCAGGTCATCTGGTGGCGGTTTAACGCCTGGGGCTACCTCAGCGCCTGGGCCGCTAACCTGGGGTTGAGCTGGTTGGTGGTGTGGGTGCTGCCCCGGTTTGGCGTCATCCCCGAGTTGCCTGACTACCTGCAGTTCTGGTCCCTGATCTTTTTGAATGCGCTCGTGTACGTGCCGGTGACGCTGCTCACCAAACCGGAAGACATGGACCACCTGGTGAGGTACTACGTGATGTCCAGGCCCATCGGCTTCTGGGGGCCGGTCCGGCGCGAGGCACTGCGTCGCGGGCTTCTGGGGTGAGAACCTGGGCAATGCGAGGTGGAGCAGGCATGGTGGCGCCACTCTTTCTCAAAGGGGAACTCATCCATCTGCGTCCTGTGGACCTTGTGACCGATCTGGAGCTGTTCTACCGCGGGGAGAACGACCCCATGGTGCGGGATGCGCTCTTTCTGGCCTTGCCGATGACGCGAGAGGCATTGCGCACTCGACTCACGCAGCAGCTGGAAAGCCGCGAGGCGATCCTTTTTACCATTTGCACGAACGAATCGCTGCAGGCCGTGGGGGTCACCGCGTTCTTTCGGGTGGACTATGTGAGCAGGGCGGCGGTCTTTTACCTGGCGCTGCTCGACCCCCAGGCGTGGGGCAGGGGCTACGGTGGGGAGGCCACGCGGCTCATGGTGGACTATGCCTTTGCCACGCTCAACCTCAATCGCATCCAATTGCATGTCTGCGCCGAAAACACCCCGGCCATCCGCATCTACGAGAAGGCGGGATTCGTCAAGGAAGGGGTGTTGCGCCAGGCCATGTACCGGCGGGGCGGCTACGTGGACTTTTGGGTGATGGGGATTCTGCGCACCGACTGGGAGAGGCAAAAGGCGCCGTGAGGTTTTTACGGGAGAATGGGGTGACGATGGCTGGTTCCGGTGGGCCAGCTGCAAGCGATCGCACGAGAGATGCAAAAACAGCAGCTGTCCCCCATGGAGGCCCGCCACTTCGACCGCGCTGGGGAGCACCTCCAGGCATTCTCCGAAATCAGAGCCAGACTGGAGCTGGTGTCCTGTGGGTTTTGAAGACGCTCACGTGCGCTCCCTCAGAAAGAAAGGGCAGAGGGCCTGTATCATGCCCCTGTTGCCAAAATCCGCTCACGTGACGGTGGGCGCAAGCGCCATGACGGCAGCTGCTGCCAAGGGCCGTTAACTTGTCACCGAGAACAGGTGGAAACGACCATGACTGAACAGACTGTGGACGCGCTGCAGATGACCACCCGCTTTTCCTTCACCCGACAGCTTACCCCGCTTGATTGGGGGATCATCGGGGCCTTCCTGGTGCTCTCGGTGCTCATTGGGGTCTACTTTTCCCGTCGGGGGACCCGGAGCATGGCCGACTATTTCGCTTCCGGTCAGGGAGTGCCGTGGTGGCTGCTGGGCACCTCCATGGTGGCCACCACCTTTGCTGCCGACACCCCTTTGGCCATCAGTGGCCTGGTGGTGAAGCAAGGCATATGGGGCAACTGGTTTTGGTGGTCGCAGGTGCCTATGTTCGTGATCGGCGTCTTTTTCTTCTCCCGGCTGTGGCGGCGGGCCCGCATCATCACCGACACCGAACTGGTTACCCTGCGCTATTCGGGTAGGCCGGCGCGCATCCTGCGCGGCTTCCGCGCCCTCTACTTCGCCCTCCCCTACAACTGCCTGATCATGGGGTGGGTGAACCTGTCCATGACCAAGATCATGGGCCTGACCTTCAGCATCCCCAAGAACATCGCCGTGCCGGCCTGCATCCTCATCACCATGGCCTATTCCGCTGTCTCCGGCCTTTGGGGCGTGCTGGTGACGGACTTTTTCCAGTTCTTCCTGGCCATGGGGATGACTATTTTCCTGGCCATCTACGCTGTCGGGCATGTGGGCGGCATGGGCACTCTGCTAGCAGAGTTACCGCGAATGTACGGCCAGCAAAAGGCGGCCTCCATGCTCAGCGTTGTGCCTTCGGTGACAAGCGGCCAGGAGTTCTCCATCTTCCTCCTCTACATCCTGCTATTGTGGTGGACCGTGGGGAACACCGACGGTGGAGCCTACTTCGCCCAGCGCATGATTTCGGCCAAGAACGAGCGACACGCCTTTCTCGGTTATCTATGGTTTAACATTGCCCACTTTTGCCTGCGGCCCTGGCCGTGGATTGTGGTCGGCATCGTCGCCGCCGTGCGCTTCCCAGGGATCATCAATCCCCACACCGATGCGCCGGACCCCGAGGTCGGGTACATTGCCGTCATGCTGGACCTGCTGCGTCCTGGGCTGTTGGGAGTGATGCTGGCCTCGTTCCTGGCCGCATTTATGTCCACCATTGCCACCCAGATCAACTGGGGGGCTTCGTATCTGGTGAACGACTTTTACCGCCCCTTCGTGCGCCCGCAGGCCTCCGAGCGCCACTATGTGGTCGTGGGTGTGGTGGCTACGGTACTCATGGCCGTACTGGGCGGTGCCGTGACTTTTCTGATGAACGACATCTTCAAAGCGTGGCTGCTATTCTCGGCCATCGTGGCGGGAATTGGTATCGTCTACATCTGTCGCTGGTACTGGTGGCGGGTGAACGCCTGGTCGGAGATGTCGGCCATAGTGAGCATCCTGGCAGTGGTGGCGATCGTGCTCTTTGTGCCCAGCATGAGCACGGTGCAGTTCCTCTTGCAGGTGATAACCGGCCTGGCCCTGGCTGGCCTGGCATGGCTAGTGGTGTGGAGGCCGAAGGAGGCGCACGACAACTGGGGCGGCGTGTTGGCCGCGCTCCTTTCTGGACTGATCGCCCTGTGGGTGGTGGGAAAATTCACGTTGCCAGAACGGCAATTCCCCTGGACGCTGCTCTACACGGTGCCCATCTCGTTGGTCGTCTGGCTTACGACTACACTCCTCACCAAGCCAGTGGACATGGCCCACCTCGTGGAGTTCTACCAGCGGGTGCGGCCCGGCGGCCCGGGGTGGCGCAAGATTGCCGCTGGCCTGCCGCAGGAGGGAGAGCGTCAGAGCCTGTTCCATCTTCACACAGCCGTGGGCGCCTTGTGTGGGATCGTCGCGGTGTATGCGGCTCTGCTGGGCATTGGCAAGCTGATCCTGGGCCAGACGCTCGTGGGGGTGGCCTTGCTCCTGCTCACGGTCATCAGCTTCTGGGCGGTGGCTCGACTCCTGGCGCGAGAAAAGTGGGAAGAACCTGTGCGATAAGGCGCGGCTCTGCCAAAAGTTCTGGAGGCGACAAGGATGTACACGCGACGCGAATTCTTAGGGGCAACCGGGGTGCCCGCGGCGGTAGCCGCAGTTGGTCTGCGTCCGCTGGGTTTACGGCGCGCCATGGCCGCCCTGGCCGACTATACCGCCACGCCTCAGGAAGCAGCCAGGGATGAGGCCCTGTGGTTCGAAGTGCAGCAGGCCTTTGCGGTGGATCGCACCATCGTGAATCTGAACAACGGGGCGGTGTCGCCAGCGCCCGTGCCAGCGATGGAGGCCTTGAAACGCCATTGGGATTTTGGCAACAAGGCTCCGTGTTACACGATGTGGCAGGTCCTGGAGCCGCAGCGGGAGTCTGTGCGCCGGCAGCTGGCCGAGGCGTTCGGTTGTGACGCCGAGGAGATCGCCCTGACCAGAAATGCCTCAGAAGGCCTGGAGATCTGCCAGTTCGGACTGGAGCTCAAGCGTGGGGATGAAGTGCTGACCACAAACCAAGACTATCCCCGCATGATTACCACCTGGAAACAACGGGAACGACGCGAGGGGATAGTGCTGCGACAGTTCTCCCTTCCGGTGGCAGCCGAGGATTCAGAGGAGATCGTGAGTCTCTTTGCCCAGCACATCACCGCGAGGACCAAAGCGCTCCTGATTTGCCACGTCATCAACCTTACCGGGCAGATCTTGCCCGTCAAGGCGATTGTGCACATCGCGCGGCAGAAGGGGATACCGGTGATTGTGGACGGCGCCCACGCTTTTGCCCACTTGCATTTCACCCATGCAGACCTTGATTGCGACTTTTATGCCACCAGTCTGCATAAGTGGCTCTCTGCCCCCCATGGCACCGGCTTCTTGTATGTGCGCAGGGACAGAATTCGGGAGCTTTGGCCGCTGATGGCCGCGCCTGCAGACATGGACGACAACATCCGCAAATTCGAGGAGATAGGCACGCATCCGGCCGCGCCCTATCTGGCGATTGCCGAGGCCCTCGCCTTTCACCAGGGCATTGGCCCCCAGCGGAAGGAGACACGCCTGCTCTTCCTCCGGGACCGCTGGGCCAGGCGACTCTTGCAGCACGACAGGGTACGTCTGCACACCAGTCTGAAGCCCGGCATAGCCAGCGGCTTGGGCACCTTCCAGATCGAAGGGATCGACTCCGGCGCTTTGGCCCAGCACCTGTGGGACCGGCACCGCATCCTCGTGGCGGCCATCAAGCACCCGGAATTCGAAGGGATCCGGGTCAGCCCGCACGTCTACACGACTCTAGAAGAGCTCGATCGCTTCTGTGAGGCCGTCGAAAAGGTGATCAAACAGGGTCTGCCGCGCTCCTGAACATGGCAGTGCCCACGAGAAGGAAACAGAAAGGAGGGATGCTCATGAGCAGAGTGACTGGACTCTTTGCCGCGATGGCAGTGACATTTTGTGGCCTTGTCCTGGCCCAAGAACAGACACACCCGTTTTCGGTCCACGACATGTTGGCGATGGATCGCATTTCCGACCCGCAGGTGTCGCCGGATGGCAAGTGGGTAGTCTTCACGGTCCGAACCACGGATCTGGAGGCCAACCGCGGGCGCACGGTCCTCTGGATGGTCGATGTCGACGGCACCGGCTTGCGGCGGCTCACCACCCACCCGGCCTCAGACTATAATCCAAGGTGGTCCGCCTGCGGCAAGTACGTCTGGTTCATCTCCACGCGCTCCGGCTCGGCCCAGGTGTGGGTCATCCCTGCTGATGGCGGCGAGGCGGTGCAAAAGACCTTCCTGCCCCTGGATGTGGCCAATCTGGTAGTGTCGCCCTACGGCAAGTATCTGGCGTTCACCATGGAGGTCTTCCCTGACTGTCCGTCACCGGAGTGCACCAAGCAGAGACTGGAGGCAATTGCTGCGCGTAAGGCCACGGGACGCATCTATGAGCGCCTGTTTGTTCGACATTGGGATACCTGGGAAGACGGCCGGCGCTCCCATTTGTTTGTCATGTCCATCAAGGACGGCGAGGTCCGGAACCTGATGCCCGGCATGGACGCAGATACGCCTTCGCAGCCTTTTGGTGGCCCGGAAGAGATTGCCTTTGCCCCGGACAACAGCGGGATTGTTTTTACTGCCAAAGACGTAGGCCGGGAAGAGGCCTGGTCAACCAACTACGACCTCTTCTACGTGCCGTTGCACGGCTCGGAGGCGCCGCGTCGCTTGACCGCCGAGAATCCGGCTTGGGATACCACGCCCGTGTTCTCACCAGATGGCAGTACCCTGGCCTACCTGGCTATGGCCCGCCCAGGGTACGAGTCGGACAGATTTCGCATCGTCCTGCGCAGTTGGCCCGAGGGGCGCCGGCGTGTGCTGACCGAGGCCTGGGACTGCTCGCCTGGCTCCTTGTGTTGGTCAAAGGATGGAAAGTACCTGTACGCTACCGCAGCGAACCTGGGTCAGACATCCCTCTTCGCTATCGATGTCGGCTCAGGCAAAGTGCGCACGTTGGTGGAAGAGGGCACCGTGAGCTCTCCGGTAGTGGCAGGGGACAAGATAGTCTTCGGGCTGGATAATCTCAAGTCGCCGGTGGAGTTGTACGTGGTCAATGCTGACGGCAGCGACCCGCGGCCCATAACCACGTTCAACGCCCACAAATTGGCGGCAGTGCGTATGGGCGAGTATGAGCAGTTCACTTTCAAGGGTTGGAACGACGAGAAGGTTTACTGCTACGTGGTCAAGCCGGTGCACTTTGACCCGGCCAAGCGCTATCCGGTGGCCTTTCTGATTCATGGTGGACCGCAGGGCTCATTCGGCAACCACTTCCACTACCGCTGGAATCCGCAGGCCTACGCGGGCGCGGGCTATGCCGCGGTGATGGTCGACTTTCACGGTTCCACCGGCTACGGTCAAGAGTTTTGCGACGCAATCCGGGGCGACTGGGGAGGCAAGCCGCTGGTCGACCTACAGAAAGGCCTGGCAGCGGCCCTCAAGCGCTACCCATGGATGGACGGGGAGCGCGTAGCTGCCCTGGGGGCTTCGTTCGGCGGCTACATGGTTAACTGGATCGCAGGCGTGTGGCCGGACCGCTTCCGCTGCCTGGTTTGCCACGACGGCAATTTGGATGAGCGCATGGCCTACTTTGACACCGAGGAGCTCTGGTTTCCGGAGTGGGACCACATGGGCACCCCCTGGGACAACCCCAAGGGCTATGAGCTGCAGAACCCGGTCAACCTTGTCAAGAACTGGAAGACGCCCATGCTGGTCATCCACGGTGCTCTGGACTTCCGCGTGACGGAGACCCAAGGTTTGGGCACCTTCAAGGCACTGCAACGTCGGGGCATCCCCAGCAAGCTCCTGTACTTCCCGGATGAGAACCATTGGGTGCTCAAACCCCATAACTCCATCCTCTGGCACGAAACGGTGATCGGCTGGCTCGACGCGTGGTGCAAGAATTGATGGTAGCTCGAGGCAGCTTCCTCAAGCAGGACTGCCTATAGGCGAGAAAGGAGGCAGCCAATGAAAGCGTGGCATATGGCCGTAATGGCCGGAGTGATGGCCGTCTCAGGGCAGTGCGGCAAAGGAGAAGGAGGGGGTATGGCTCACAGAGAAGGGCAGGCGAGTGCTGGCGGTGTGCAGAAGGTGATAACGCTACCTGAGCCCCGCCGACAGAGCGACTGTTCGGTGGAGCAGGCGCTCTTGCACCGGCGTTCGGTGCGGACCTACAAGCCCGAACCCTTGGCGCTGAAGGAGCTGAGTCAGCTCCTGTGGGCGGCGTATGGCATAACCAAGGAGATGCCTCTGCCTGCGTTCCTCCAAGGAGGCCTGCGTACGGCGCCCTCTGCCGGGGCCCTCTATCCGTTGGAGATCTACGTGGTTGCGGGAGAGGTCACGGGACTGGCTCCCGGCATCTACCGATATCGCTCGGCTGGGCATGCGCTGGAGCTGATCGCCGCAGGGGATCACCGGCAGGAGCTGGCGCGCGCCGCGTGGGATCAGAGCTTCATCGCCAAGGCGCCGGCGGTACTGGTCTATGCCGCGGTCTTCGCCCGTACCACTGGCAAGTATGGAGAACGAGGGCGGTCCCGCTACGTGTGCATGGACCTGGGTCACTCTGCACAGAACGTCTATCTGCAGGCAGAGGCCCTGGGGCTTGGCACCTGCGCGGTCGGCGCTTTTGACGATGCCAGTGTGGCGAAGGTGATGGGGCTGAAGAGCGAGGAAGAGCCGCTCTACCTCATGCCGGCGGGCAAGAAATGACCCAACGCTGCGGCCACCGACCTTGTGAGGATTGGGCAGGGTAGCTCACGCGCGGGGTAGAAGGCGGGCCGCGATCAGGCGGAACCAAGTTGTCTTGGCTGGGTTGAAAGGAAAAGCAGCGGTGTCAGGCCGTGCAAGGCCGGTAAGCGCTCGCTGGCGATGCTTCGGAACCGCAAGGAACCGTCATAGCTGCTGCCCCAGTGGTGCGCAGTGAGGGAGGGAGGTACATGGAGACAGTTCTGCTGGCCGCAGGCGAAGCACGCCGCCTGCGGCCTTTGACCGCGGAGACGCCAAAGTGTCTCCTGGAAATAGTCGACGGGGTAACCATTCTTGATCTGACGCTTGAAAATCTGCGCTGGGCGGGTCTGACCGAGTTGGTAGTAGTAACTGGCTTTTGTGCGGACAGGCTTCGCCAGCACCTGACCCGGCGCTACCCTGACGTCAGTGTCCACTGGATTCACAACGCTCGCTATGCCTCCACGAACAATGCCTACTCCCTCTGGCTGGCGCGTGAGGCGGTGCATGGGTCGTTTCTGCTGCTGGACGCAGACATCATCTTCGACAGGCGAATAGTGGCGATGCTCATGGGGATCAAGCACGCGGATGCCCTGGCTGTGCGCACCGCCGGCCACTGGACAGAAGAGGACATGAAAGTCGTTGTTGACGAGCAAGGATGGGTGCGTGCCATAAGCAAGCAGGTCCGTCCAGGGGAGGCCACAGGAGAATCCATTGGCATTGAGAAGTTCAGCGCAGAGTTTGCCAGCGCCCTGTTCGACGAACTCTCTCGGAGGATGAAGGGCGGTAACGGGATGCAAGAGTTCTATGAGTCTGCGTTCCAGGCGGTTATCGACCGTGGGTTACCCCTGTATGGCTTGGAGATTTCGCCCCTGGCATGCGTAGAGGTGGATACGCCAGAGGATTATCAACATGCCAAGCTGGTAGGTAAGGAGCTCCACAGGCAGAGGTGAATTGTGGCCCGGACTCGCTCCATACCGCCGCTGTGGTTGTCGCTGGCGTTGAGCGCCGGTACGATCCTGCTCATCTTCGTGCTCACCGGAAGCGGCAAGACGGTGGCGGCCCTGGCCGAGCTGCAAGTGACCTACATCGGCCTGCTGCTGGCGTTGGCCGCGACAGCGTTCCTTCTTGAAGGTGCAAGGATATCGACACTTGTGCACGCCGCAGGGGGAAATATCACGCTCTGGCAAGGGTGCAAATTGGCGGCCCTCAGCGTCTTCGGTAACATGGTGACGCCGTTCAGTACCGGCGGGCATGTGGCCATGGTCTATCTCTTACGCCAACAACAGCTGGCCTCGGGACGTGGGACGTTCGCAGTTCTCACCAGACTCCTGTGCACGGGCATGTTCATCCTCTCGGGCGCGCTTGTGTCGCTGCTGTTGCTTCGCGATTTGGTGAGCGAGGAGCCGGTGATCCGCAGTGTCATGCTGACCACCGGCGTTGTGTTTCTGGGGCTTTCCAGCCTGGGAGTGGCAGCGCTGCTGAATGCGCGTGTGCTGGCCACCTTGGGGGCTTGGGCGGCGGCAGCGCTCGGTCGCGTTGGGTTGCTCCGTGCGCGGAGGCGCTTCCAGCACAGAGTGAACCGGAACGTGTTGTATGCCCGGAACTGCTTCCGCCTCCTCTTCGGCACGCAGCTGAGCAGACTGATACTGGCACTGAGCTACACTGGCCTCCTGTATGCCGTGCAGGTGACGATGCTGTGGGCGGTCTTGCGGGCGCTCGCACTGCCCACAACCATCGTGGAGGGGGCGGCGCTCAGCGCCTTGCTCTTCTTCCTATTGTCCTTCCTGCCGACACCCGGTGCCTCAGGGTTAGGAGAGGCCATCTTCGTTGTGGTCTACTCGGCTGCGGTGCCCACGCACCTCCTTGGGGTGGCAGTTTTGCTGTGGAGGTTGTTCTACCAGTACCTCCCTGCTGCCGCCGGGGCCATAGTGGCGGTGCGGCAATCGGTGGCGCTGTTTGCACCCGGCAAACTCTCAGTCCCGAACGCTGTGCGCGTGGGCACTCTCACTGGCAGCGTGTCGAAGCTGGCGTGCCAGCGTCAGTCGCTGCAGGCAAGCGAGAATGATCATCCAGACGTTGAAGGGGACACAGATTACCCAGAAGACCAGGTCAAGCCGGTTGAATAGGCCTGCCACCAGAAAGACGGTGATGTGGCCCGTGGAGCCGATCAGGGTCCACCCGCGCACCAACGTCCGATTGTACTGCCGGTAGGTTGCCCGGAACCCCTCCTTGACCTCCACAGCAGCCCCGTCTTCCCATTGATACCAGTCCAAGTACCCCCGATATCCCTTGGGCAGGGCAAGGCTGGTGATTGCACGCTCCCAGCGGTAAAAGCCAATGTAGACTGTCAACAGAAGCCGGTGGATCTTGTCAAAACCGGACGTGCCCAGTGCCTGGCGCTGGGCCTTCAGCTTGGCAATCGGTTCCACCTTCTCGTGATAGGTGGGGATGGCATACAGGATGAGTTCGTTCTTGAAAAAGTCGAAGAAGATGATGTGAAGGATGACACTTGCGCCAGCCAAATTGGCATAGACCCACCACCAGGTCATCGCCTGGTAGCGGTGCCCCATGGCTATGGTAACGCCGGCGAAGATGGAGACATAAACGACCATATCCGCCAGCCCGTCCAGCGTCTTGCCGAGGCGCGAGCTGGTACCACGCAGCCTGGCAAGCTGCCCGTCAGTGCAGTCTAGAATGTTGGCGAGCATCAGGAGTAGGACGCCGAGGAGCGCGCCCTGTTTCGTCCCCTGGCCGAAAGAATACCCTGCGGCCACACCCACGGCCATGGCCACAAGGGTGACCATGTTGGGCGTTATGGGGAGAGGACGAAGCGCCAAGGCTAAGAGAAACGCCAGCGGCCGGTTGACAAACAGGTCTAAAGGCTCCTCGGTCTCTACCGGCTTGAGCGATCGAAAGAAGAGCTCCCGAACCCTCACCGCAGCTAGCCCCTCAGCGAGTCAATCGGGTGGACTGCTCCTCAGGAGGCATGCGTTCGGTCGTGGCCAGAATGGCGGCCGAGGACTCTGCTTACGGCCGTGCCGAGCAGAGCAGTCTGTAGCCCACGCACCACATAGCGATCGACCAGTGCCACTGGCATAGCCGGGGCGCGGCGGACGTAGAAGACGGCCCGGCGCAGCAACATGGCTTCGAAGCCGTGGTTTATCCTGCGGCGGAATTCCAGGCGTTTCCCCACGGCGTTCAGCGCTCCCAGCAGCAAGGCCGTGTGCTCCTGCTTGCCGATACTGATACGCACCATATTGGGGAAGGCAGGCTCATCAGTGATGAACTTGATCTTGAGGTGCCTCTTTGCCAGCTCTTCTGCCAGCAGGTCCTGTGCCTCCGGTGGGTATTGTGCCAGCAGGAAATTTGCCTCTGACTCGAACGCGACAAATCCAGGCAAAGAGTTGATCTTGTCGATAATCTTGGTACGGTCCCGCCGCGTCTTGTTGGCCACAGAGCGGTAGTACTTTTCCGATTGAAGTGCAGCGATGCCCAACTGTTCCAACACTTGGCTGAAGCCCAACAGACGCTCACTGAGGCCAAGTCTCTCCGGCAGACCTTTACTCACCAAGGCAAAACCGATGCGGGCCCCAGCCAAGGCGTAGTACTTGGAAAAGGTGCCTAGGACGATGAGATTGCCGTAATTCCTGAGCCAGCGACCCAGAGGTGGTTGCGGCGCTGAGGCAAAGCCTGCATACGCCTGGTCAAAGAGCAGAATCTGATCGGAGCGGGCACTCATGAGCAAGGCCTCGAAGTAATCTGGGTCGAACGTGGAGCCAGTGGGGTTGTTCGGGGAACAGACCACCGTCAGCCGCGGCCGCAACGTGGTAAACTGGCGCAGGAGAGATGCATAGTCGTAAACGAACTGACGACCATGGCGATACATCAGGTAGGTGTGCGGTTCCAACTGGCGCGCTTGGCAGAGCTTGTCGTAGTAGTACCACCCGTGACTGGGCAAGAACACAACTTGCCCAGGTTGTAGCGCCACTTCGAAGAGCTGCTTGAGAGTGTCCTCGGCGCCATAGCCGAGTATGACCTGATCGCTGCCCACATCGAAGCGCTCGGCCAGGAGCTGGCGCAGGCCGCGATTGTCATCGCGCGTGTAGTCACAGAGGTAGCTCTTGGCGATCGTTCGTAGGACCTTCATGCACTTGCCCGAAGGGCCGTATTTGTTTTCGTTCTTGTCCAACAGGATCTCAGCGCGCTGTCCTCTCCGCACCTTTTTGCTCATGAGCTGATCTCCGTTTCGTTCTCACTGCATCGCTCGCTCTCCAGCGGCGATGACCGAGCTCGGAAAACGCCGGCAAATTTACACCTCTGTTACGAAATTGTCAAGCAAAATGTGTCGGCGGGTCGCGGTGCCTTGTGGCGGCGTAGGCCGCCCTACCGCGCCGTGCGAGCGCCAGGCCCAGTTTCCTCTAGCCTGGGGCTGGCTCACCGCCGCCGGCTTGCCGATCGCTCCAAGGCCGAATAAATCATCATGAACTCGGCTATGTTTTCGGGGGTCAGCAAACCGCGCAGCACGCCTGCTTTGACCACTGGCATGATGTGGCACTTACACCCCTGGAGCCTGGCCATTGCGTTCTGCAGCATCTCGGAACTGTCGACCACTTCGAACTCGGTCTGCATTGCCGAGGAGACGGGATAGTCGCGTCCATGTTCGGCCAGGGCAGCCATCAGGTCGTTCCGGGAGAGAATGCCCACGACGTTGCCGTCCACCACCACGGGAAAGTCTTGCTGGTATCCGGCCAACACCAGGTCGATGGCGCGTTGCAGGTTGTCATCCGGGTGCAGAGCACGAAAGTCCGTAAGCATGGCACTGCTGACCGGCACATCGGTGAACAGCGTGCGCATGCTGGCTACGCTGGACTCCTGTGCTGCTCCGATCCAGACAAAGAGGGCGATGAAGATGAGGAACGGATTGACAAAGAAGCCAATGAAGCCAAAGAGCAAGGCCATTCCTTGGCCGAGAGTAGCTGCCACATGTGTGGCGCGGGCATAGTCCATGCGCATGGCCAGAAGCGCCCGCACCACGCGCCCGCCGTCCATGGGAAAGGCCGGCAGCAGGTTGAACGCGGCCAGGAAAAGGTTTACCGCCAGCAACCGCTGGAGGAAGGGCCCCGTGCTCAGGGTGAGCTTGTTCATGGGAACAAGCGCTGTCGTCGCTAGGAGCACGATGAGCAACACCACCGCGATGGCCAGGTTCACCGCGGGCCCGGCAAGGGCCAGCCACAACTCCTGGCGGGGATCGTCAGGCATGCGTTCGATACGCGCCACCCCACCGATGGGCAGCAGCGTGATGTCGCGCGTGCGGATCCCATACCTTCTGGCCATCAACGCATGGCCGAACTCATGCAGCACCACACAGAGGAAGATGGCTAAGACAAAGGCGACGCTGGCAGCGGCCACGCCAAGACCGTGGCCTTGGCGGAGGTTGATAAATGCAACCCAGGCCAAGATCACCAAGAACGTGGCATGAATCCTCACAGGGATGCCCTGGAAAGAACCGATGTTAAGCGACCACTTCATTACGCTCACCTCCTTGCTTGGTCACTACAACCCTTAGATGCTCTACGCTTGTTCTTGTTTCGGAAGAGTGGCAGTCCACAGAACAGGCGTTTTTTTCCTTGATTTTCACCGCAATCCTGCTATATTTCCATCCCGAGCTTCGAACGGGGGCTATCGCATCGGCAAGCGGCCTTGCCCCAGCATAGCAAGTGCGGTCCCACATGCACCCCCCTCGTCGTCGTTGCAGGGAGCAAGAAGCGGTGCGGCGGCAAGGGCGCCGAAAGCAAACATGGAGCAGGTTCGGTGGCATAACGCTCGTCCTCCGGGACTGGGACGCCCGCGGGTGGAGATAGCGCCACAGCGGTGGGCCAGAGTGCCTTTGGTGGAACTGGATACATGAGAGAGGGGAGACCATGATGGAACGCACCAAACTGAGCTTGTGTGTCCTCGTTGTGCTCATGCCTGCTCTTGCTTTTGGCCGAAGCGGGCAGGAGCTGAGCTGCTTCTCCATCGTCGTGGGCAAAGCCGCTTCTGCAGATGGCTCGGTGTTGGTGGCCCATAACGAAGACGATTATGGCCGGCAGCTGGTGAGTATCTACAAGGTGCCCAGACAGCAGCATGGGCCTGAAGAAAGGGTGGAACTCTCTCCGGGTGCAATGCTCCCCCAGCTCCCGCAGACCTACGCCTACTTGTGGTTGGAGATGCGGGGCATGGATTTCGCCGACTGCTTCTTGAACGAGTGGGGCGTGGTGGTGGCGTCCGATGCTTGCGCCTCCAGGGAAGATGGCGGTGAACTCACCGGGGGAGGCATAGGCTACTGGCTTCGCCACATCGTGGCACAGCGGACGCGGACGGCCCGCGAAGCGGTCAGACTGGCCGGGTCGCTTATTGAGCAATTCGGCTACTCCTCGAGCGGTCGCACCTATGTGATCGCCGACCCCCAGGAAGGGTGGCTGTTGGCAGTGGTCCGCGGAAAGCATTGGCTGGCTCAGCGCGTGCCAGACGACATGGTTGCTGTCCTCCCCAACTACTACACCATTGGCGAGGTGGACCTGGCCGATACCCTCAACTTCCTCGGCTCTCCCGACATTGTCGCCTATGCGCAGCAGCGAGGATGGTACCACCCTGAGCGCGATGGCCCATTCCATTTTGCTAGGGCTTACTCCGCTCCGGGGCAGCTGGTGCATCCCAGCAATGTGCAACGCATGTGGCGCGGGGTCAACCTGTTGGCCGGGCACAGCTACGAGCTCAACGCCCAATTCCCCTTTGCCTTTCGCCCCAAGCGTAAGGTCAGCGTCCGCGACCTGATGGCCATCCTTCGCGATCACTTTGAGGGGACCGAACTGGACAAGACGCAAGGCTATAGGAAGGGCAGCCCTCATAAGATGGGTGAGCACACCATTTGTGCACCCTGGACTCAGTTCGGCTTTGTGGCACAATTGCGGTCGTGGCTGCCCGTGGCTATGGGTGCGGTGCTTTATCTTGCTCCTCGCCGCCCGGATGTGCAGGCCTTCGTGCCATGGTACGTGGGCACGGAAAGCGTACCAGAGGGGTGTGCAGTGGGGGACTACCAGACTGCACTCCGCGAGCACACCGGGCGTCCTTCCTGGCAAGGACTGACTCCTGAGAACAACGCCTTTGTCGCCTTCACGGCGCTTGCCGAGAAGGTGGAGGTGGACTTTGCCGCGCGCCTGCCCAAGGTGCGGGAGGTGTGGGCCCCGGTAGAGGAGGACATCTTCCGAGTGCTGCAGACCTTTGAGCAGGGGTGGCTGGCGACGTGGAAGCAGTCCCCGGCCACTGCCGAAAAAATGCTCACCGACACCACTTGGGCCTTGGCGCTCAAGGTGTGGAAGCTGGCGCGCGGCCTGTTGGAACAGATAGAATAATGCCCCACAAGGACTCCTGTGGGGCGATACACGCTATACCCGCGACAGGTACTTGCCTGTGCGGGTGTCGATGCGGATGACATCTCCGGCTTTCACGAATGGTGGCACTTGAATGCGGGCCCCGGTTTCCAGCGTCACGGTATTGGTCAAATTGCCCGCCGTGTCCCCACGCGCCACCGGGTCGGCCTGGGTGACCTCCAGGTCAACGGTTATGGGGAGCTCGGCAGAGATCGGCTGGTTCTCATGGTAGAATATCGTGGCGCTATTCCCTTCTTTGAGGAACCCGAGCTGGTCGCCCAAAAAGTCGGCGTCAATGGTCACCTGGTCGTAGGTCTCCGGATCCATGAACACCAGGTGGTCGCCGTCGCGATAGAGGAACTGCATCTCTTTGCGGTCCAGCCGCACCTCCTCTAACTTGTCGGTGAAGCGGAAGGTATTCTCGATAACCCTACCAGTCTTGACATTCTTCAGCTGCGTGCGGACAAAGGCTCGCAAGTTGCCCGGTGTCACGTGCTGGTATTCGGTGATGATGTAGATATCTCCCTTGAACTTGATGGCCATGCCACGCCGGAAATCAGAAATCGACGACATAGATCGCTTACACCTCCATTGCAATGGTTGCTTGCCCCTGCCTCTTACGTTGCCGGCGCTAAATGTATACAATCTTGGGGGAAAAGACAAGAGGTTCCTTCGCCTTTGGGCAGAAAACCGGCTTGTGAAGGGGGCTATTGCGGGCGCGTGAGGCTGTGCGCCACAGGTAGGGAGAGTATGACCTGGGAGGTTGCATGATGCAGATACGGGAATTCCGCCCTCGCGATCTGGCCGCACTCTTGGAGTTCTGGAACCGTGCTGTCGCCGTCGACCGCCTGAGTGCCAGGCTGTTCAAAGAAAAGGTGACGGAGGACCCGGACTTTGACCCGGAGTTGACCTTGATCGCCGAAGGCCCCAAGGGTATTGTCGGCTTCATGATGGGGGTCACGCGGCAGAGCATGGGGGATACCAATAGGGGCTGGATCAAGCTCTTTGCCGTGGCGCGTTCGCACCGCAGGCAGGGCATCGCCTCTGAGCTGCTCAGCGGCATCGAAGATAGGCTGCGTAGGCGGGGAGTCAAGCGCCTGCAGATAATGGACTGCCCGGTCAACTACCTTCACCCGGGCATCGATCCGTTGGCCTACACCGAGGCGATCTGTTTTGTGGAGCGGCGAGGTTTCAAGAAGGTGGGCGACACCTCGCACCTCAAGGCCGATCTGCGCAAGAAGGACTTTGACACTACGACCGAGGAGCGTCAGCTGGCCACCGAGGGCATCGAAATTCGCCGGGCCCGGCGCGAGGATTGGCCACAAGTGGAAGAGCTCCTGCGCAGCGAGTGGGCGGCATGGGTGCCGGAGGTCAGGAGGACCCTTCAGCGTCGTCCCATCAGCCTGCATGTGGCCCTTCTGAATGGTCGCATTGAAGCCTTTTCCGCCTACGATGCCAACAACGTGGGCACCGGCTGGTTTGGCCCCATGGGCACGCGTGCCGTCTTCCGCGGCAAGGGCGTGGGAGGTGTTCTGCTCAAGCGCTGTCTGCGCGACATGCAGCGCCAGGGCTTAGCATTCTCCACCATCCCCTGGGTGGGGCCCATCCCGTTCTACATGCACTACTGCGACGCTCACGTGTACCGCGTGTTCTGGCGCTACGCAAAAGAACTGGCGTGACAGGGATTCTCATAATCGCTTGAGGAGGTTTCCCGTGAGAGCTGTGAGTAAGGTTTGGCGCGCGCTGACCCTCTGGCTGGTCCTGCCTTGCGTGCTCCCGGCGGCGCTGTGTGCCTCTGCGCCGCGCGTGAAGCCAGGGGTGGAAGTGCTATTAGAGAAGCGGCTGGATCTCATCCGCGGACGGCGGGTGGGGCTCATCACTAACCCCTCCGGGGTAACTGCCGAGCTCAAGTCCACCATTGACGTACTCCACCAGTTGCCCGAGGTGAAGTTGGTGGCCCTTTTTGGGCCTGAGCATGGGGTGCGCGGCGATGTGTTTGCTGGCGAACAGGTGAACGACTTTGTGGATTCCCGGACTGGTCTGCCTGTCTTCAGCCTCTACGGCCGCCGCAGCAAACCGACCCCGGAGATGCTTGCCAATGTGGACGTGTTGGTCTATGACGTGCAAGACATCGGCTCCCGCACGTACACCTACATCTACACCATGGCCTCGTGCATGGAGGCGGCTGCATCCCAGGGGATCCCTTTTGTGGTGCTCGATCGGCCAAATCCCCTCGGCGGCCTCCTGGTGGAAGGACCCGTGCTCGAACATGGTTTCGAGTCCGGCATCGGCCGTTACCCGATTCCTTACGTCTATGGGCTGACCGTGGGTGAGTTGGCGATGCTTTTCAACCGCGAATTCGGCATCAATTGTCGGCTGACCGTGGTGCCCATGGAGGGGTGGAAGAGGACCATGCTCTTTGCCGACACTGGTCTGCCCTGGGTGCTCACTTCGCCACACATCCCCCATGCAGAGACCGCGCTCTTTTATCCCGCCACCGGGTGCCTGGGTGAGTTGGGGGTGTGCGAAGGGGTAGGGTATACGCTCCCCTTTGAACTGGTGGCTGACGAATGGACTGATGGGCAGGCACTGGCTGATCACCTCAACAAGTTGCGTCTGCCGGGGGTGGTCTTCCGTGCGCAGTACTTCCGGCCATACTACTTCCGGTACAAAGACAAGCAACTTCATGGCGTGCAGATTCACCTGACCGACCCGCGGGCATTCCGCCCCATGGCAACGCAGATGCACATCCTGGCAGCGCTGTGCACCCTCTATCCGCATGTTGACCTGTTTGCTCGCGAGCGCTATCGTCCGGAGAGCTTTGACCGGGCCATGGGGACCGATGCGGTGCGAAAGGCACTGGCGGCAGGCCAGGGCGCCGAAGAGATCATGCGCTCCTGGCAGCCGACCCTGGAGCGCTTTCTGAAGGTGAGACAGAAGTACCTGCTGTACCCATAAGGAACGGGTCCGTGACGATGAGCCTCTCGCAAGGGCATGGTGAGAGGTATGCTGGCAAAGAGTCGGTTTTTTGGTTGACTTTGACAGATATTTTTGGTATAATAGGGCCATATTAACGGTCCTGAACTGGCAATCTCAGCTGAGCGCTGGGAAGGACCGGGCGGCTTCTTGCGACATGGTCCGTGGCAAGATCTTTCCCCGGACTATGCGGCCGGGGTGGCGCGAATCAGCTGGGGCCGCGGCGGGGGCACTCTCCGCCGGTGAACCGCCTCTGTTAGGGGAGAGGAGCTTCATGGCGGCAAGCGGGCAAACGGGTCTTACTGGTAGGTATGACAAGCGAAAGGCGGAAGTATGGCGACAGCAAAAAAGCTCAACACCGAGGAGTTACTGGCCAAGGCGTATCGACCGGCGAAAGAGGCGATGCGGCTCCATCCCTTCTATCGCGGCAAGATCGAGGTTGTGCCCAAGTGCTGCATCCGTAGCTTTGATGACTTTGCCATTTGGTACACGCCTGGAGTAGCCGAGCCGTGCAAGGCCATTTACGCTGACCCGGAGAAGGTCCTCGAATACACGAATAAAGCCAACCTGGTGGCGGTGATTACCGACGGTACGCGCGTCTTGGGCCTTGGGGACATTGGGCCGGAGGCAGGGATGCCAGTCATGGAGGGGAAGGCGATTCTGTTCAAGTACCTCGGCGGGGTCGATGCCTTCCCTCTCTGTCTGGACACCAAGGATGCCGAGGAGTTCATCCGCACGGTGAAGATTCTTCAGCCCTCCTTCGGCGGCATCAACCTGGAGGATATCGCCAAGCCCAAGTGCTTCTACATCCTTGACCGGCTGCGCCAGGAGTGCCACATCCCAGTGTGGCATGATGACCAGCAGGGTACTGCGGCCGTGACGGTGGCAGGATTCATCAACGCCGTCAAGCTGGTGGGAAAGAAGATCAATCAGCTTAAGATTGTGCTCTACGGGGCTGGAGCCTCCAACGTGGCCGTAGCTCGCCTGCTCATGCACGTGGGTGTCAATCCAGGGAAGATGATCGTGTACGACAGCAAGGGGCCGCTCAACAAGTCGCGCACCGAGTTCATGGCGGCGGAGCCGCAGAAGTGGCGGCTGTGCGAGCAGACCAACGCCGAGGGGGTGGATGTGCCGTTCGAGGAAGGGATCGAAGGGGCGGATGTGCTCATCGCCCTGTCGCGTTCCGGCCCGGATGTCATCAAGAAAGAGTCCATTGCGAAGATGAACCGAGATGCCATTGTCTTCGTGTGCGCCAACCCCATCCCGGAGATCTGGCCTTGGGATGCCAAAGAAGCGGGCGCGCGCATCGTGGCCACCGGGCGGTCGGATTTCCCCAACCAGATCAACAACTCACTGGGCTTCCCCGGCATCTTCCGTGGCAGCCTGGACGTGGCGGCCACGACCATCACCGACGAGATGTGCATCGCTGCTTCCTTGGAGCTTGCCAAATGCGCGGAAGACAAGGGGCTGCACGAAGAGTACATCATCCCCACGATGGAGGAGTGGGAGGTGTACCCGCGGGAAGCCGTGGCCGTGGGGCAGAAGGCCGTCGAGCAGGGCGTGGCGCGGATCAAGCTCAGCAAGGAGCAGGCATTTGCGCGTGCGTCGAGCGTGATCCGGCGGGCGCGCGAAGAGGTGCTGATGCTCATGAAGCAGGGATTTATCCCGGCAGCCCCGCCGAACGATCCGGGA